>NPID01000413.1_pt1 | contig 399073 bp, 396 predicted proteins | sample 8637491 | NCBI WGS metagenome assembly NPID01 (sample SAMN07420843, study PRJNA396082) | bioreactor metagenome | isolation source: sample BA6 brine-fed electro-methanogenic bioreactor BA | place: Japan: Kochi | collected 2016-06-14 | reverse complement strand
AAGAACCAAAGGAAAAAAGTATTTATATTTATATATTTTGACATTTATTTGATATTTGTCATTTGGACTTTGACATTTTTAGTTCATACATTTTAACTCTAACGATCAACGAGTGCATACTCATCAAGATGGCGTAGATTAGGCCGCGGTATCCATCCAGGAATCCCAGCTTGAAGAAATAGTTAACGATGAATTTACCTATCGGGTAGGTGATCATTACTAAACTGCCCGCCTGTTGGCGAGGCGAGTTAAATTGTTGTCCTTCTTTAACCCTATTGGTAGCATCGATACTGGCGTATTTCACTATTTTTTTATAAAAACTCTCAATTGAATTGTGTGAATAATGGTATATTGACTCATTGGTATATTGAATCTTTCCCTCTACTCTACCCACTTCGTGAATGGGTCTTTCAAAGTGATATTTGTCTTTTTTAGCTAGTCTGAGTTTGTAGACATTTCTTACTTCACCGTATTGAAGTGGCTTGTTATGGAAGAAATCAATGCGTTTGATGTAATAGCCATTGGTTTTTTCATTGTCCCAATCTACCAATTGTAACCAGTTTACCAGTTCTGGGCTGAGTTTCTCGTCACTGTCTAAGAAGAGTATCCATGGTTGGGTGGCCTGTTTGATGGCTTTGTTTCTGACTTTAGAAAAGTCTTTAATGGGTTGGGGTGGAGTGACTGTTAAGACTTCTTGAAAAAGATCTTTGTTGTTGGCTATTGGTTTCTGATTACTGGTGATGGTAATGAGGGTGATGGGGAGTTTCATGGTGGTCGTTAGTTGTTGGCTGTTAGTTGTTTGATTATTAGAGGTATAGTAATTATTCGTGACAAGGCTACTCCCCAAACGGCTCCGGATAATCCATACTGGGGAGTAATGAGCAGGACTAGGATGACCATGGCTAGAGTGGTTAGTCCTAGGTGCTGGTTGAGTTTTTTATAATTTTTATTTGTCAAAAACATGGTGTAGTTCATCATTGAGAAACTTTGGATAACCCCGGCAATTGTTAGTGGTCTGAGCAAAGGTACAGCATGAGTCCATTGATCGCCTAGAAGTATTACCATGAGTTGTGGATAAATGAGGAAAGGAAGAGAAAAAATAAAAAAGGCGAAACTGGAACTGCTGACTGATTTTCTAAAAGCTCGATAAAGTCTTTTTTTATTACCTTTGATTTTATTAAAGACAGGCAAGGTACTGTGGTGAACAGATTTGGCTAATTCATAATTTGGTTTATGCGAAAGAGCGTAGGCGTTTTGATAATATCCCAAGCTTGTGGTGCCTGATAATTTGCCGATCAAGATGTTGTCTAGATTTTCGTGCAAATATCCCAGAATTGAAGATAGATTAAGCCACTTCATTTGTTGGAAAATTGTTTCTGCTCTGCTGGATTTATAATTAAAAGTTGGTTTGTCTTTGAGAAAAATAAAGGAGATAGTAACTTCAAATAATGCAGAGGCAATCATGGCGATTACCAAGACAAAGACCGATCTAAAAGATAAGGCTAGTCCAATTGCAACAATAGTTTCTACCAAAACCAGTGAAATCCGATATAGAGAATCAGCAAAAAAATTGAGTTCTTTCTGGAGATTAACAATACTTGGATTGATAAAACCTTTAATCAAAGGTACAAAGGCAGCCAGTGTCACCAGTGGTAAGAGTAATTGCTCGTGATAAAAAGTTTTGAGAACAATTCCCAAGATCCCCATCACAATAGCAATAATTAGGCCCCTGACAATAGCGATTACCCAAGCAGTATCCAAAAAATATTTGACTGATCTTTCAGTCTGGATAAGAGTAATGTTGATACCTGTCTGGGTAGCTGCTTCAGTGATCCCCAAGGCAATGGTGACTAGAGAAAACAAACCAAAATCATTGGGACTTAAAATTCTAGCCAAAATAATGATTTTTATTCCAGATAAAATAGTAGTTGCAATTTTAAATGCAGAATTCCAACCAAAACCAGTAATAGCGCTCTTTGTGTATCCCATGTGAGTATTATAGTGATAGATTTAGTGGTTGCATAGCTTTTGCTGTCGCAGGATAATGCTCTTTATGACAAATATTGTGCGTGCGGTGGGAAACTTTTTTCTCGACATTATAGAAACAGTAGTGATTGCTCTATCAATTTTTTTGATAGTATATCTGACTTTGGTCCAACCACATCAAGTTAATGGCCAGTCAATGGTGCCCAATTTCCAGAGCGGTGAGTATGTACTGACAGATAAAATCAGCTACAAGCTACGTAATCCGGAGCGAGGTGAAGTAGTTGTCTTTCATGCCCCAGAAGCGGCTCATTGTCCCAAAGGAACAGGTTGTGACTTTATCAAAAGAGTTATTGCCGTACCAGGTGAGACGGTCAAACTAGAAAATAGTACTTTTTATATTGATGGACAGCCACTTGAGGAAGACTACATTCCTGATGAATTTGAAACATTGGCGGGATCATACCTCAAGGGTAGAACTGTGACTATGGGTCCAGATGAGTATTTAGCAGTAGGTGATAATAGGCCTTATTCCAGTGATGGTAGAGCCTGGGGACCTGTCCAGAAATCAGCCATTGTTGGTAGAGCCTTCTTTACCTATTGGCCTCTTTCCAAGATGCGTATCATCAAGAAAGCAGAATATTAATTTATTTCAACTTTGGATAAAGCAATGATCTTATCAAGGTCTGCTTGAGTTTCTTCAGGTGATCCTTTTAGTGTAATCGTGATTTTTGTTTGTCTAGAGGACCTGCTCATCTTAACATTACTTCTCTTTTGGAAGACTGCTTGGAGATCTTTGACCCATTGATCAAGCTCTGGAGTATGGGCTGCTGCTGCTGGTTTGCCTCTCCCGTCTTCTTCTTGTCCCATTTTTTCTTTAAATCTACGGACTAGCTCTTCACAGCGTCTGACGGAAGCATTTTCCTTGAGGACTATTTTGTAGCACTCGATCATAGTTTTCTCGTCTGTCAAACCATTTAAGGCTCTGGCGTGCCCTTCTGTAATCAGTCCACCTACCAATCCATCCGTAACGGCGTCAGGGAGACGCAAAAGATGAATAGTATTGCTCACATATGAAGTGGATTTGCCAATTCTTTCTGCAATTTCTTTGTGGGAAAAGCCAAAGTCTCTCATTAGTTGTTTGAAGGCTTGAGCACGCTCGATGGCAGAGAGGTCGACTCTCTGGACATTCTCAATGATTGCCATTTCCAACATACCCTTGGGAGTGGTTTTTTTAACATGGACAGGTACTTCATCCAAGCCAGCTTCTCTGGCGGCTCGCCAACGTCTTTCTCCAGCAATGATTTGATATCCAGCTGGAGTTTGGGCTACCACTAGAGGCTCTAGGATGCCGTATTTCTGGATAGATTTTACTAGCTCGACAATATCTTCATTAGCGATTTTGCCTCTTGGTTGAAATGGATTAGGTTGAAGTTGATCTGTGGGTAGGGTTTTGAGTGTAAATTTTGCCATAGTAAAAAATGTATAACACATTTTTCACGAGATTACACCAGGCAGTTTTAGGAAAATTTAGGCAGCAACATTAACCACAGTCTTACCATGTTTTTTGGAAAATTTGACAAGACCGTCGATCATGGAGAAGATAGTATGGTCTTTACCCATACCTACACCACTCCCGGCTTTATACTTGGCTCCTCTTTGACGAAGAATGATGTTACCAGGGATAACTTTTTCTCCACCAAATTTTTTGACACCAAGTCTTTTACCGTGGCGTTTACCTTGAGCGTGTTGGTTTGTTTTACCTGATGCTTTGACGTGTGACATAGTAATTTCCTCTGGTTATTTGTTGAATCTAAATACAAGAATTTGTCTCTGAGTAATGGCATTGGGCCTACTATAGGTGACAGTCTTGAGTATTGGATTGTATCCAAGTTTCTCAAGTTTGTCAATCAAAGACTCCAGTGAGTAGGTCTTTTTGTGTGTTTCTACCATAGGGAAGACAATCGCAACAACAGCACCTGAGTTAAGGATTCTGGTCCAGTTTTTAAATGTGCCTAGATACATTTTCTCTAGTCCTTTAAACATTTTGGGCAAAAATGACACGGTAGGCTTGGGTTTACCCAAGAAAGGCTCGGTTACAATCAGATCAACTTTGGTTTTTAGATCTTGAAGTGTTACTTGGGTAACATCTTTAACAAAGACTTGAGGATTCTCGATTCCCATCCACTCTAGGTTTCTAACGGTGCCCAGAACAGCATCAGTGTCAATATCAGAGCCAATGATGTTAAGTCCTGAGAGATGAGCTTCTATGAGGACAGTACCAGTGCCACAGAAGGGGTCGTATAGGAGCTTTGAGCTGTTAGCTGTTAGCTCTGAGTTGTTTTTGGCTTGCTCGTCTAAATGAGCGTAGCTCTTTTGTCGGGCTAAGTTGACCATGATGCGGGCTAGTTTGGGGGGGAGCATGCCTTTTTTTCTGTCAGCGTAGGGTTTTTGTCTATCTCTTTTTGACCATTCATCGATGTTTTGGACGGCCATGGTTTCTGCCAGATAAAGATGATCTTTTGTCTGGACCAAGTATATTTCTCTAACTTTCTTTTGGTGCAAAAGTACGGCTGCTGATAGACCATGCCTTGAGCCCTCTACAAATCTTGATTTGATGCCTTGTTGTGCCAATTGTTCCTTGATTGCTTCTGGAGTTGTTTTGGGTAAATGGTCTCTACCTATTTCTGAAATAGCAAAATGTGGTTTTTCTGCTACTGAGAGTTCTTTGATGATAGATTCTAGTTTTTGTTCTTCTTTAGTAGTATTGAGAGTTTTTAAAATCTTAACCGTGCCTCCGGTATTATTGATGAATTCTGCTGGATTGAACTCTTCTAAATCAAGAGAAACACAAAAATCATCAACCTGATTGAAATCTGCGTCAGGAAAAAAAGATTGAAGCTCGAGCAAAGACAATTCCGGATTTTGGCCCAGAATAAAGAAATATTTCATGAAAACCTTACGGTCAATTTTATGCTTTTATGGAAAGCACTTCAACAGTGGTCTGGTGTTGTTTATGACCTTTGACCTTTCTGTATCTAGACTTGGCTTTATAGGTAGCTACTCTGATTTTGTCACCTCTATGATTAGAAACCACTTTGAGAGCAACAGTAGCATCCTTGACCAATGGGGTGCCGATTTTTCTTTTGTCCCCATCTACATAAAGAAGTACATCATTAATTTTGATTTCATTACCTTCTTCTGTATCAAGTCTATTGGTGGTGAGCTTGTCTCCAGCACTGACTGTGTATTGTTTACCTGCTAATTGGATTACGGCGTAGGGTTTGTTATCTGTCATAGGCGAGTATTATAACACGAGACCGACAATTATGTGCCAACTAATATGATTTTATGATGTTTTATTTCGTTGATATTTGTCTGAACAAGACCATAAGTGAGAAAAAGTGAGATGACAGAGCTCCCTCCATATGAAATCAACGGTAAAGTGATACCAGTGATGGGAAATAGTCCCATATTCATGCCCATATGCACTCCGGCTTGGATAACTGTCATGGTGATAATGGAGATAATATAGAGTTTGCCAGAATTATAAGGAGTGTGTTGAGAGGTGTAGACCATGATGGCGATCATCAGTGAGTACAGCCCAAGGACAAAAATTGAGCCCATAAACCCCAGTTCCTCGCTTAGCGAGGCAAAAATGAAGTCTGTTTGTCTCTCTGGTAAAAACCTGAGATGTGATTGTACTCCTTGGCCTAGTCCCCTTCCAAAAACTTGACCAGAACCCACAGCGATAAGTGATTGTCTAGCATTATAGCCAGCTCCACTGGTGTCTGTTTGTGGTGAGACAAATGATAAGATTCTTTGTTTTTGGTAGGGTTGTAAAAATAGTGTCCATGCCAAGGTAGCTGTCACAATTCCGATACTTGCTAAGTAAATAATGTATTTGATGTTGATATTACTAAAAAAGATCAGGCTTCCTAAAGAGATCAGATAAATAATGGTGGTTCCAAGGTCTGGAGCAATTACTATTAATAGTGCTGGAATCAAAATAATTCCGATTGTTTTGGCAATGTTATTAAACTTTTTTAAGCTATGTTTTTCTATAAAGTCTGCTACAAACAGAGCTACGATGGTGATAGCCAGCTGGGATGACTGGATATTAAAAACTCCTCCGACACTAATCCATCTAGTAGACCCCCTAGTGGCGCTACCGATGATATAGGTTAGGATTAACATCAAATTAAGTCCAATATATAGGAGTGGGCTTAGATTTTTGATTCTGTGGTAGGGTATTTTTGAGATGCCAAAGAAGAGTCCCAGACCGATGAGATGGAAGATGAGTTGTTGGGCCACAAGTCCTGGGGCGATGCTTCTAAGAACCATGATGCTAGTTAAACTAAATAGAGCTAGAAGTAAGGGTAGGGCGATTTTTAAATTCATTTTTTAAACTTCTCTATCATGCTAACGCTTGATGTCCCTGCCTGCCGGCGAGGCACGGTCTTCTTGCAAAGACGAGAAATTCTTAGTAACTCAGTAACTTAGCATACTGTGTTAAAGCAGCTCTGTAGTTTCACCTCTTACTAAAGAATCAGCATTCGTCTTTTCCCGAATATACTCCTCCCATTCCTCTGGCCATTCTGGGAGTTGGACTTTGATGGATTCTTCTAGTGTCAGGCCTTTTTCTTTGCGCAAGACTTGGATGCTGCGGACAATTTCTCTTGCTTGGCCTTCTGCTTCTAGTTCTGGGGTGAGGTTGGTATCTAGTTTGACTTCTAAAACTTTTCCATTTAACCATTTAATCATTTTGACATTGGTTTCTTGTTTAATAACGTCTAGCAAATTATCCTTGGGTGTTTCTATTGGAGAAGTTATTTCTAGATTTGCTAATGGTTGTCTTAATTTAATGCCAAGATTTCTTCTCTCGGATCTGACCATTTCTACAGCTTTTTTGACTTCTTCCATTTTTTCTTCCAAGACTGGATGAAGAGCTGCTCGCTCAGATTGAGGCCAATTTGTGTGGTGGATACTGGTAGTATCATCAACCAGATTATGATGGACTATTTCTGCAAAAAATGGAGAAAATGGGGCGATGAGCTGAGCTAAGGTATAGAGTGTATAGCCAAAGACTTGACTCATTTCTTGGTTGTCTTCTTCCCTGAGTCTATCTCTGCTCAACCTTAGGTACCAAGTGGAGAGTTCATCGACAAATGACATCAGTTCTCTGCTGGCTTTGACAACGTCATAGGCATCCATATGTTGGGTAGTTTGATCAATTAAACCGTTAAGTTTACTCAGTAACCACTTGTCCATCACATCCTTAGGTTCAAAATCTGGTTTGCTAATTCCAACAGCTTGATCAGCAAATTGCTGGTAAAAACTGATCATGTTCCACCAGATGATAAAGACTTTGCGGCGGATGTCCCCCACTTCTCTTTCGTTGAAGCTAAGATTTTCACCTTTCATGACGGTGGAACTCATTAGATAAAGCCTCAGACTATCAACTCCATAATTATCAATTAATATTAAAGGGTCTGGATAGTTTTTCTTTGATTTACTCATCTTGGTGCCATCTTCTGCCAGAATTGTTCCGGTTGTTAAGACATTTTCAAAAGGAGCTCTTTCAAATACTCCAGTAGACATGACATGCATGGTATAAAACCAAGCACGAGTTTGGGCAATGTATTCACTCACAAACTGAGCTGGGAAGTTATCCTCAAACCATTCTTTGTTTTCAAAAGGATAGTGAACAGCGGCAAAAGGCATTGAGCCAGACTCGACCCAACAGTCAAAGACTTCAGGGATTCTTTTACCTGTCACTTTTTTGTCATCATCTACCCAAACTTCGATGTGATCAACACTTTCTCGGTGGATGTCGTCAAGTCCCTTAACCTCGTCTGGATTGACGGCCCATTTCTCAAGTTCTGTTATAGAGCCAATGATTCTTCTTTGTTTACCATCTTCAGATTCCCAAATAGGCATTGGAGTACCCCAATATCTAGATCTGGAGACATTCCAGTCTGGAGCGGTTTCGAGACCTTTGAGGAATCTTCCGTGCTTAAGATGCTCTGGATACCAGTTTACCTTTTCATTTTGTTTGATCAAATTATCTTTGATTGCCTGAACATTGATAAACCAAGCAGGAAGCGCGTAATTGATGAGTGGAGTCTCGCAGCGATAGCAATGTGGATAGGAGTGAGTTATTTTCTTTTTACTCCATAGTTTCTCATTGTGAGCTAGATATTTAATGATTTCGATATCTGTACTTTGATGATCATCTTTAGGCTTAACTGGTAAACCAACAAAGTCAGTCACAGTATCCACAAACTTTCCATTTTCATCGACATGGATGACTGTTTCTACATTCTCTTTTTGCCCAAGAGCATAGTCATCCTCACCAAAACCAGGAGCGATGTGAACAATACCAGTGCCATCTTCTCCAGTTACAAAATCACCAGCAACAACACGGAAGGCATTATCAGTATCAGCAAAGTAAGAAAAGAGTGGTTGGTATGTCAAACCAACCAAATCGGAGCCTTTCATCTCTTTGACTAGTACATAGTCGTCATCGCCCATCACATACTCCATGCGGTCCTTCATGGCGATGTACATTTTTCCCTCTTCATTACCTTTGAAAAGCAAATAAGTAGCATCTGGATTGACAGCCAAGAGTAAATTGCCAGGCAGTGTCCAAGGTGTAGTGGTCCAAGCTAGTGCAAAGACTTTTTCATCACCATCTGTGAGTGAAGTTGTATCTTTGATTTCAAATTCTGTTACTACAGATAAGTCTTTGATGTCCTTGTAGCTATTGTCCATGGCGATTTCAAAGTTGGACAGTGGAGTAGCACAGCGTGGACAGTAGAGGATGACTTTTTTACCTTGGTAGACAAGGTCTTTTTCATAGAGCTGTTTAAAGCCCCACCAGACAGATTCCATGAAAGTTTTATCCATGGTTTTGTAGTTATTTTTAAAGTCAACCCATCTGCCGATCCTACCAATGATTTTTTCCCATTCTGTATCAAGCCTCATGACTTCACTGCGGCAAGCAGCGTTAAATGTATCTATACCTAGATCTTCAATTCCTTTCTTCCCGCCTTTGATATCTAGTTTTTTCTCAATCATGTTTTCAATTGGCAAGCCGTGGCAGTCCCAACCCCAGACTCTCTCTACTCTGTAGCCCTTCATGGTCCAGTAGCGAGGGATGACGTCTTTGGTCGTGGAGCTGAGCAGATGCCCATAGTGAGGCATACCAGTAGCAAAAGGAGGCCCGTCATAAAAGACGTATGATTTGTCAGCAGATCTCATCTCCACAGATTTTTTAAAGGAATCATTTTCTTCCCAAAACTTTTGTACTTGTTCTTCTAGTTTTGGTAGATCTGGTGTTTGGTTAAAGTTGGTTTTTGGCATACAAAAAATCCTCTTGAATAAAAATAATTATCAAGAGGTTTCTAAATAAGAAAGGTACCAACCTTTTTGTGCTTAATTCCTGCTATTACGGGCTTACCCGATCGATTCTAGTTTCCCGCCATGGCGGGATTTCTTTCGACACCTTGCTAAGTGATATCTTAGCTAGTAACGGTTTTAATGATTTTGTTGGGTACTATTATATAGCAGTAGTTGTTAGTTGTCAGTCACTAGCTAAATCATTTACCGCTACTAGTGTATCTGCTGCTAACTGTTCCAGACACAAAATGTATCTTGCAAGATCAACCATGAATATTGTTAGTTTTTCTATTTGGTTGCTATTTAGCATTGTAAGTATTTCTGTATCAATGTTTACTCTTTTTCCATTCAATTTTACTTCATCGGCCGAAAAAATTATCAATTTATATATTTGGTTAGTTATTTGATTATTAATTTCGACTTCAATATTATTGTCTTCTTGGCTAATTTTTACAGAAAAGCTACTAAATTTTGCTTCTATACATGTTTCCTCAACACTTATAGCGCCATTCTCTGGGTTTTTCCATTCATTCATAGAGTTGAGATCAGCTAACCCCATTATGGTTCCATCTTGGTTAGTAAATATTCTTCTAAAATCTTCTAGATTTAATGCCATATTAAATTATTACTTATTTATTACACATATTCTACTCACTATCTACAATAAATCAAGGAAGGAAAGTGTTAATATTTTATTTTTGATACAATGGCTTTATGCACAATCAAACTATTTTTAGTGCTCCAATATTGGAAGAACTTAGAAGTTTTAAAACAAATAAAAAGTATTTTTTATCATCTTCAGGTAGTATTAATGAATTTGATGGCTCTGATATAGAGAAAATAGTTTCTATTTGTAATCAAGATCGTGTTTATGAAATGATTTTTAGAGACAGACTAGATGGAAGAAAATATGAAAAAGCAGATGCTGAAAATTTTATTGATTGGCTAGTTACTGGCTGGCAGGAGCAGAGTTATTTTGTTTTTTTGATAAAAGATGAAGATGGTGACATAGTTGGTGCTGTAGATATTAAGTCCAACGATTTAGATCGATCAGAGATTGGTTATTGGGCAGATAGTAATCACTCTGGAATTATGACTAATGCAGTGGGAGTTCTCATACAGCTTGCCAAGAAAGCTGGTTTTAAATCTCTCTTTGCTACTACCAAAATAGATAATGCAAGATCTCAAAATGTGCTTTTACGCAATGGTTTTGTCAAGAAAGATGGAGTGGATAAGGAAAATAATGGTAGGCGATTTTTGTTTGAACTAGCCTTAATTTAATTTTATTTCTTATGGTCTGACAGCTTCAGCCAGAGGCTGATCAGCCTTTGGCAGAGACAACTGAAAACTGATAGTTTATACTATCCTCATGACCGAAGAAAACACAAAGCCTATCCCCAAGCCAATTAACAAAACTGTTTCTCAGATGAGAAGTGAGCTGGCCGAGGATTTGCAAAAAATTAGCTACATACCAGCACAACCACTTCCTGAAAACATTTTTCGTTCAGGAACAAGTGTGGTAGATGTTTATTCAAAGCTAGCTGAGAAAGCTATTCCTAAGCTTCCTAAAAAAGATGTAGAAGAATTACAAAAGAACGTAGAGGAATTACTCAAAGAACAATCAGTAGAAGACAAAAAAACAGATCGCAAATTAAAGGCAAGCTGGGGGTTGGCGGTTTTGGGATTACTTTATCTGACAGTGTTGCTCAATTTCTTTGCTTTACTTGGCTATGGATTTGGAATGCTGCAGTTTGCTGATACGGGAGTGATTAAGTTATTCCTGGGTGGAAGTATTGCCACAGTACCGGTGATCTCGGTGACGATTGCGGGTAGTTTGTTTAAAGGGGAAGAGAACAAACAGTAATTTTTTTTATCTATACGCCTAAAAGGGTTTCTCTAACTTTGTTTATAGTGTCTCTTTTATTTTCTTGAGAATTAAGTTTTGTGTCATTTATTGCCTTTTCTCTTTCTTTTATCTGATTTTCAGTAAATCTAAAAAGGACTCCAGTACTAGTTATATCAATGGGGTGTATCTGATCAGTGCCAAGAGTTTCAATTGTTTTTAATAGCTCTTCTGTATCAACATTATCCCAGGTTCCTCCAAAATTTTTTTTAAGATAATCAAGTATGTTTTCTCCTTCAACTATTCGAAAATGTTCAAAGTCGTGATTCCTTGAAATAGACCCATCAGAGGACATATTTAAGTAATTTGCTGGTGAAAATACTATGTACTTGTTAGAACCTTTAATTTGTGCAACCCCAATGGAATGCCAGACCCATTGGTTAACTAGTGCTGTTGGCCCAGTTTCGGTACCATGTAGGGTGAACAGTATAAATTTCGAGAAAACATCTTGATGTTGTTGTAAGAAAGCGAGTGTTCTCAACGAAGCTATATCACAAATTTTAAATGTACTAATAGCTAAAAGACTCTCCGTACTTAAATTATTAAAAAAGATTGGATTATTTGCATAGTTCAATATATTTCCGCTTGAAAGTAGCCTTATGGCAGCAAAATTTTTCCAATGATCTTGCCCGTTGGTCAGGTGGTACAAGTCTTTATCGATAAAAGGCCTCAAAGCAAAAGAAATAGCCTTCCTGAAGATTAATTTGATGTTCTCTTTTTTTGCAGTGTCTTCTTTTGTTGCTTCTGTTTGTGAGAACATACAAAAATACTATAATAAATATATGGTTTTTTTAGGTTTAAAAAATATTTATGGATTATCCAGAATAAGTGACTGCTACTATTTCCCCTGTCTTAAAAACGCAGGAATTTCAAATTCGTCTTCGAAGTCGGAATCTGGGGTGGTTGGTTTTTCTTTTTTTCCGCCGGTTGGCGGATTATTATCGTCTTGGACTTGAGAAGTTGCAGACGTTTGTCTTTTGGTAAGATCATCACCAAAAGCCTGGGATTTGACAAAAGGTTTGTTGTCACCTTTAGGAGTAGGTCTAGAGATTTGGCTGACCGTTTGGGGCTGAGTAAAGCTGCCTGGGGCTCTGTCAAATTTAGTGTCACCATTTTCTTCTTGTTGGACCAATCCAGGATTGGAAGCTAGCCTTTTCCTAGAGTCTTGACTAAAGGCACCAAAAATAGGTCTATTTGAGGCAGCATAACCTAGTTGTCTTTCATCAAAGCCAGTCGCAATTACACTAATCTTGATATTAGATCCCATGTCTTCATTGATAGCAGAACCAAAAATAATGTTAGCTTCTGGATCAGCCGCACTGGCAATGATAGCAGAAGCATCAGAGACTTCACTCATAGTCATGTCTGGTCCACCGACGATGTTATACAGAATACCTCTAGCGCCATCGATAGAAACCTCAAGTAATGGAGATGAGATTGCCATTCTAGCTGCAGTAGCAGCTCTGTTTTCACCGCTGGCTTGACCGATTCCCATCAAAGCTGTACCAGAATCACTCATGATAGTTCTGACATCAGCAAAATCAACGTTAATCAGACCAGGGACGGTGATCAGGTCAGAAATACCTTGGACACCTTGGCCCAAGACATTATCTGCGAGACGGAAAGCGTCAAGGAGTGTCATTTTTTTGTCTACCACGTCCATCAGACGCTGGTTAGGAATTACAATTAAGGTATCGACATTGTCTTTAAGCATATCGATGCCTTCTTCGGCAGTTTGCATCCGGCGGATACCCTCAAATGAAAAAGGCTTGGTGACGACAGCCACAGTTAATGCTCCAGTTTCTTTGGCAATCTCTGCAATTACAGAAGATGCTCCTGTACCAGTACCACCACCCATACCAGCCGTGATAAAAACCATGTCACTATCAAAAAGAAGATCTTTAATTTTTTCTCTGCTTTCTTCGGCGGCAGCCCGACCGACTTCTGGATCAGCTCCAGAACCAAGGCCTTTGGTAAAGTTGCTTCCTATCTGGATTTTTGTCTCTGCTTTGGAGGTTAAAAGCGCTTGTGCATCAGTATTTACGGTAATAAATTCAACGCCTTGGATCTGATTGGATTCCACCATGGAGTTGACAGCATTGCCGCCACCCCCCCCGACTCCGAGGACTTTGATTTTGGCAAATGTAGTATTGGTAGGTTTGACTAAAGCCATTATGCTCCTTGATTGGACTTTTGAGATCTTAGTGTATCATACTTGATGATTTTTCGCTGGTGTGGAAAGCCTCTTCTAGGGCAGGAAAGATGTGACCAATTTTTTGATCTGGCTGACGAAACTTCCCAAGTCTATATTACTAAAAATAGAGGAAAAATCAATCGACTTGCTTTTGGGTGCAGAGCCACCCTTATTTCTGCCATAAAAAAGCAGACCAATACTGGTGGCAAATGATGGCTTGTGAATGTCTTCTATCAAGCCAGATAGCTGGACAGGCTCCCCTACTCTAGCTGGTAAATTCAGAACTCTTTTGGCTACCTCAGTAATACCTACTGTCTGAGCTCCACCTCCAGTAATGACGAGTCCTGCAGGAATATCAGAGATGATTTCTCTTTGTTGAAGTTCTTTGCCAATGATAGTAAAGATTTCTTTCATCCTGGGGACCATAATGCCATCTACTAGAGTCTGTTTAGACAGTGGTTCTTCATGATCGGTAATACCTAGTTTTTGAGGATCAAGCATATCCATTCTCTTTTTTCTCTTTTTAAACTCTTCTTTAGATTCACCAGATTTAAGCTTGGGCTGAATTAAATCATCTTTTGATAAAGACAACTTTATTTTTTCTGCACTATCCAGACTGATTCGGCAACCCAAAGCAATATCTTGGGTAATATGTCTGGCTCCGATGGGAAAGACGTGAGAAAAGGAAAGTGAGCCTTCGACGTAAGCACAGACAGAAGTACTGCCAGCACCAATATCTACCAATAATACTCCTAACTCTTTTTCAGTTTCCGAGAGCACAACTTGTGATGAAGCAAGTCCAGAGAATACAATTCCATCAATAGACAAGCCAAGATCATGAGCCACTTTACTCAAATTGCGAATAGCTGTCCCCATGCCAGTAATAATATGAGCTTGAGTTTCGAGTCTGATGCCGGTCATACCTACCGGGTCTTTGATACCTTGTTGGGAATCAACGGTAAAATCGTGAGGGACGACATGGAGAATCTCTCTATCAGCTGGCAAGGAAACAGCTCTAGCTGCCTCAATCACTCTAGAAACATCTTCTCTGATAATTTCTTGATTGGGTGATGCTACTGCTACGACTCCTTTGGAGTTTTGTGAAGAAATGTGGGAACCAGAAACAGAGAAAAATGCACTTGAGACTTCCAGTCCGGCCATCCTCTCTGCGGCATCAAGACTCTCTGTCATGGTAGACATGACTTTTTCTAAATCTACAATTTGGCTTTTTCTGACTCCTTGAGAGGGAGTGGCAGCAACACCGAGGACATCAAGTCTAGCAGTCTCTTCATCGACTGCTGCAATCAGTGTGACGCACTTATCTGTACCAAGATCAATAGCAGTAATTACATTTTTTTTGGACATACTTTTGGTATCTTACAAGAATAACAGATTTACTTACTCTATGTCGAGGACTGGATGGTCAAATCTGACATCAATTTGGTTTACGTTTTGTTCAATGAATTCCAAGTTCTTTAGTATTATGACTGTTTTACTTAGCTCTCGTCTATAGTCAGTATGACTAATGATTACAGGTGGATATGAGTTAATACCAAGAGTGATCTGTTGATCATCAGTTATTTCTATTTGACAGTTTTGATAGTTTTCTGTAGTCACTGTTTCCATAATGGCAATCAGTATGTCTTGGAGACTAGCTGGAATTTTTTGGGTTTCTAGGATTTGTTGATTTTGATTTGAAATAAGTACGACTGTATTTTTAGGTTGATTATCTGTGGGATTAATTTGTGAATTTTGATCTATTTGGTAGGTGATGTCTTCTATCTGGATAAAGAAATCACTTTGGGTATGAGTAAAGTATAAAATCAGCTGATTTGGGAGGTTTTTTTGAAAGCTATCTAGGTGGGTTGTCAGTTTTTTATCAGCAATACTTTTTTCAAAGTCAAAGAAAAAGAGGGATTTGTTTTTTAGTTCATCTAAATGGTTTGATAACTCCGTGGGGCAAGGTTGGTTATTTTCAAAACAATTAATCTCTTTTATTACAAAAAATTTAGAAAAAGCAATGTTAATTAGAATTACACATACTATGAAAAAAAAAGCTAAAAGAAGAAACCTAATTTTTTTCATTAATAAGAGAATATAGTTTTTTGTGAGGTTTCAAATAATCTTTAGATATCTGTTCTTTGTTTTTCTTGACTTTTTGATAATTATTTCTCATATAGGTGAGGACTTTAAGTAGCGATTCTGGGTTGAGATCTTTTTGGTGGATGATACGCGCTAGTTTTTTATCTGCTAAAGCCTGGGCGTTGAGAAGTTGTTCATTGTGATAGGCAAAAGGAAGTGGGATGAGAATGGCTGGAATATGAAAGGCGGATATCTCATCAGTAGTATTGGCCCCTGATCTAGAGATAATGCAGGCTGCATTTTGATAAATCCAAGTTAGTTCATTAGTAGTGATCCATTTTTGAACATAATATTTTTTTTGTTTGTTTTCAGAAAGTTGATTTCTTTGTTTTTGTAAAATTGAGTAGTAGTTTTGAGACTCCAAAGGATTACCACACTGGTGAATGATAGTCCATTTGTTTGTAAGCTGGGGCAAAATTTGTGAAATGGTACTATTAATGACTTGTGAGCCTTGATTTCCTCCAGTAACGTAGAGTAATGGTTTTTCTTTGGTGATAGTTGTTTCTAACCATTCTGGCTTACTGACTTTGGAATCAAAGAGTTGTGGTCTGATCAAATTACCAGTTACAACGGTCTTATTTTTTGGGAAAAATTTACTACTACAACTATGAGAAAGAGCCACCTTTGATGCTATTTTTGAAACCAAGATGTTTGCTCGACCAGCAGCTTTGGTTTGTTCGTGGACAATAACGGGAATGCCAAGGATTTTGGCGGCAATGGCTACAGGTAAACTTAGGTATCCTCCAAAAGCAACTACAGCGTTTGGTTTGTTTTTGATAAGAATTTTAAATGAAGTGATGGTGGATGTGAGAAGCTTTAAAATAGCTCCCAAGAAAAATCGTGATTGTAACTCCGTGATTTTGGCTGTATCCAGAGGATAAAAAGGAACATCTCTTTCTTTTGTTTCTTTTTTTTCTTGGGAAAGCTGTTTGTTTTTCTTTTGAGTATACTCAGTGCCAATAAAAAACAGTTCATCTTCTGGATGATCTTTTTGGATATAATCGATTAAAGCCAAAGCAGGAGTGAGATGCCCCCCACAAATACATATTTTCATTATTGGTTTGTTTTATTTATTTTAGCAAGTATAGCTGTGGCACATAATACCATGACTAGAGAGGATCCCCCATATGAGAAAAATGGTAGTGGTAGTCCGGTAAGTGGGACTAGTGCAACCACGGCTGATAAGTTGAGAATAATTTGGCTACTGATCCAAATTAACAAGCCTGCAGCCAGCAAATATTCAAATGATTGTGGTTTTTGTTTTTTGAGGATGTTATATCCAGCTTTGAGATAACTTAAATAAAGACCCATGATAAAGATTGAGCCAACAAAGCCAATTTCCTCGGCAACGATGGCAAAGATAGAGTCACTACTTGCCTCAGGGATATAGGAATATTTTTGTTTTGATTTGCCTATACCCAGTCCCGTCCATTTGCCATTACCCAAAGCAATAGTAATCTGACGAATGTGGAAACTGGAACCCAAAGGATCAAGCTCTGGATTGAGAAAAGTAGTCAGTCTTTTAAGTCTATATGGCTGAGTAATCACCAAAAGAAAGATGAGTCCTACTCCGATGAGACCTAAAACAGTGATATGGGAGAGTTTTCCTCCAGAGAGAAAAAACATCCCAAAAGCGATGCTCAGGACAATCAGTGTTGATCCCATGTCTGGCTGGAGCAGTAACAAAGCTGTGGGAATGAGTGTTAATAGTAGAAAAGGATTGGTTCGCTGGTGTTTTGACATCCAGGCAGCAAAAAACATTACCAAACCAAGTTTCAAAACTTCAACTGGTTGAAATAATTGAGAGCCAATATTGATCCAGCGGTGTGCTCCGTTGAGTTCTACTCCAATACCAGGGATGAATACTAAAATTAATAAAACAACACTAGCTATATAGGCTAATCCAGATAACTTTTGCCACAGAGCAAGTGGAATCAGATAGGTAAATAACATGGCTACAAGTCCTACTCCAAACCAGATGCTTTGTTGTTTGAGAAAATGATAGGGATTACCAACTAGATTGTATGACTCTGCAGTTGATGCTTCGAAAACAAAGAGAATCCCAATGCTGGTGAGAATTATGGCTAACAGAAGTAATATCTTTGATGAAGTGAGTGAGACACGTTTTTTCTTGGGCATTAGACAGTATTATATGACAGCAAGCCATACTCCAAAAATAGTCAACATGATTTGGACCAACCAAGCTCTTTGGACAATCTTGGGTTCTTCCCATCCGTAATTTTGCAAGAAAAGATGAAAAGGAGCGGCAGGGAATGCTTTTTTACCTCTAAATCTTTTGGAAAAAAGTTGAGCAAATGAAGTAAAAATTTCAAAGACAAAAATAAAGCCAATCACCGCCACAGCTATAGACTTGCCCAAAAGCAAACCGATGACAGCCAATGTGGCTCCAAACGAAAGTGAACCGACATCACCCATAAACATTCTGGCAGGATAGACATTAAAGTATAGAAAGCTAACTAAAGATCCAATCCAAAGGGCGATGAAAATTGAAACAGGTACGTCTAGGATAGAAGCCGATAAAAACCATAGGCCAAACAAAGAGATCATCAAAACTCCAGTAGCCAAACCATCTAATCCGTCAGTAATATTGACAGCGTTGGTAAAGGCTACGATCACAAAAGCAGCAAAAGGAATATAAAGTAGTCCCAGTTCAAAAGTGCCAATAAAGGGAATATTAACAATAGAGATCCCCAGATTGAGATATAACATCAAGGCAATAATAACGGAAAGAAAAATCTGAAGTAAAAACTTATGTTTCATTTTGAGGCCAAAAAATTGATTGTCATTAAACTGAAAAAACTTTTTGACGTCATCATAGAGTCCCAAAATAGCAAAAGATAAAAAGGTAAAGAAAATAATATTGATTTCGGCATGAATATTGGCATAGTTACTAGTAACGTCAATGCCAAAGAGATATAAGAGCGGCAATAAAAAGGCAAAGAGTAAAGAGACGACAGTAATAACTAATAGTCCCCCACCCACCGGCACGCCAGCTTTTTTACCATGAAATTTATCAAAAATAGGAGTTCTTTTGCCAAAGGCATCGATTGTTTTCTGATTGGCTCTCTGGAATCTGAGTGTATAGAGTGCATTGATAAAAGGTACAATGAAAACACTAGTGACAATAAAAGAAAAAATAAGAATGCCTAGTATAAGTGATAAAGAACCCATGATGTGTACCCAATACTTGAATAATGACTATGAGCGAACAATATCTGCTCCCATTGATTTTAGACGACCATCGAGGTTTTCGTAACCCCTATCTATTTGTTCAATGTTGGTGATAGTTGATGTTCCATGAGCGGTCATGGCAGCAATCACCAGTGTAGCACCGTGTCTGAGGTCAACTACTTTAAAATCACCTGGCTTGAGTTGAGTAGCTCCTGTGACTTTGATGGCGTGTTTGAATTCTGGTTTGTCGTCTTTGAGATCAAAATTGTAAATTTCCTCTGGGTTAACAACTTCTGGATTAAATGGTGTGATATTTGCTCCCATCTGGGTAAGGGCATCAACGTATTGGAATCTATTGGCCATGACTGTTTCGTGGAGGATGCTTTCACCTTCGCATTGTGTTAGTACAGTTGCCATGAGTGGTTGCCAGTCGGTCATAAATCCTGGTTCTATCTGGGTAGTGATATTGGTGGCAGTTAGTTTTCCTTTGTAGAAAAACCTAATACCATAATCATCAACTTCTGTTCCAGCTCCAATTTGATCCAAAGTTTCTAGAAAACTTGTGAGATGTTTTGCATTGGCATTTTCTACTATAATATCCCCTCTAGTAGCAATGGCTGCACAAGCATAGCTAACAGTTTCATTTCTGTCTGGTACTACTTTGTGGATTGCCCCATGGAGTTTTTCTACACCCTGGATTTCGATGATACGTCCAGGTCTTCTCCTGATCCAAGCTCCCATTTTATTGAGTAATTTAATAAGGTCATCAATTTCTGGTTCTTGAGCGGCATTTTCGAGGATAGTTTTACCTTTGGCAGTGGCAGCAGCCATGATCAAGGTTTCAGTACCAGTATGGGTGTTTTTGCTAAATTTGTAAGTAGTACCCACTAGCCCCTCAGTGTGGGCAATATACATACCGTCTTGATACTCCACACTAGCTCCAAGAGCTCTGAGTCCGTCAAAGTGTCTATCCAGTGGTCTCTTGCCTATTTTGTCTCCACCTGGAGCTGGGACTTCTGCTCTGCCAAATTTGCTCAGAAGTGCAGGGATAAACATGGTGGAGAATCTGCCTTGGGCTCCGTGTTCTGGCTTGATGCGATAGGAATTTAGAGTGGTGGGATCAATGAAGATGGCTCTCTCGCCGGCTCTATTGACTTTACCTCCTTGATACTCAATGATCTCAGCCACTAACTTGACGTCACTGATGTCAGAGAAATTAAGAAGTCGTGACTCGCTGTCTGCCATCATGGTGGCGATCATGAGTTTATAAGATGCGTTTTTGGCTCCACCCACGCGGACTGAGCCGTGTAATGGTTTGCCACCGGTAATAGTGAATTTATTGTTCATAAATTTTCTCGACTCCTTCAAAAATAAATAAAACTTTGCTCGTGAGGACCGCTCGGCATGGAGTCCCTCGCTTCGTAGAGTTTTCTTCACCTTATGATTGCCGTATCTAAACGAGTGGAACGAAAACTCAAAGATCCTCCCGTTCAAAATTTTCTTTATTTTTTCAAATTAGTGATATTAAAAAATCGTAAATCGTAATCCGTAATTCGAACATTGTCAAACCAATTCTCAGCAGTAACTTTAATGGGCCAATAATACTATTCTAAAAAGAAAACTTCTTCCTGCAATTCTACACCAAACTTCTCCTTGACTGTAGTCTTGACGTGGGAAATTAGTTTTTTGAGGTCTTGGGCAGTTCCGTGTCCATGATTTATCATAAAGGCGGCGTGTTTGTGGCTGACTTCGATATCTCCTGATTTTTCTCCTTTGAGTCCAGCTTGGTCTATGAGAAAACCTCCTGGAACAAACTCTCTATCGATAAATTGTGGGAATTGTTGTCTGAGTTGGTCGGTGTTGGGGACGTTTTGAAAGATGCAACCGGAGCTGGGGATGCCGAGTGGTTGGGTTTTAGCTCTATATTGAGTGGCTTTTCTGATTAGTTCTTTGGATTCTTCTTTATTTCCATGATCAAGGGCAAATTCTACACTGAGGATGGTCTCTTTACTTTTTTGAAATCTAGATGAGTCGTAACCGAATTGGCATTCTTCTTGGGAGAGCCAAATAACTTGGTTATCAGAATTAATTATTTCAACTCTGTAAATATGTTCTCCGATAAGGTCTTCTAAATAATGGGCATTATTATAAACTGCGCCACCGACAGTGCCTGGAACACCAAGGAAATATTCCAATCCTTTGAATCCATTTTCAACTGTTTGGCTAACTAATAGTGATGTTTTGAGGCCACTTTCTACTCTGATGATAGTTCTGGTATCAACTTTTTGATCTGTTACTTCAAAGTCACTATGAGTGGGTTGGATGACTAGTCCACTGATGCCGTTGTCATCGACAATGACGTTACTAGCGCCACCGAGGATGGTGTATTTGATGTTTTCGGTGTTGGCAAAGGTGAGTAGGTTGATTAGTTCTTGTTTGGTTTTAGTTTGGACAAAGGCCTCGGCTGGGCCGCCGATTTTAAAGTAGGTTTGTTTGGCTAAAGGATAGTCAAACTTTAAGTCAAGGTGGGGGAAGTTGGTGGTTAGCTGTTTTTGTAGTTTGGTCATTGTTGCCGGTTCCAAAAAATAAATAAAAACTTGATCATAAGGGCCGCTCGCCTTGCGTCGAAGCAGGCTCGGCTCGAGTCCCTCGCTTATACATCGTTTCCTTCACCTTACGTTTGCTGTATCTGAACGAGGGGCACGAAAGCTCTGATACCCTTCTGCTCAAATTTTTATTTATTTTTTTCAAGTTAGTAATGTTAAGAAACCGTTATTCGTAATCCGTATTTCGTGAATAATGATTCCTAATTGGTTTATATTTTCATTCTTTGTTTGTTCGTTTATACGTTTATCAGTTCATGTACTTTATATATATCCCCTGCTCCTAGAGTCAAAACGACTGTGTTTGCTGGAAGTTGTTTAAAGTAAGTGGCCAAATTCTCTATGGTATGGAGGTTTTTGGTTATTAGTCGTTGGTTGTTAGCTTCTAGTTTTTCTACAAGCAGATCGCTGCTGACGGTGGGATCATCTTTCTCGCGGGCGGAGGCGAAGATGTCGATCATGACTACTTCTTTGGCGATCGATAGAGCGTCGATGAATTCATCAAAGAGTTGTTTGGTGCGGGAGTAGGTGTGAGATTGAAAGGCAATGACTACTCTACTGTTTGGATACCATTGTTGGATAGCCTCGATAGCGGCTTTGACTTCATGAGGGTGGTGAGCATAGTCATCGTAGTATTTGACGCCATGTTTTTCACCGATGTATTCAAAGCGACGCTTGGTGGAGCAAAAAGTCTTTAAAGCTTCGACACCGTCTTCAACTTCAATGCCAATTTGTTGACAAGCAGTGATGGCGGCGATAGCATTTAGAATATTAAATTTTCCTGGAAAAGAGAGTTGAATGTTGAGTGTAGACTGTAGATTGTAGGAATAGGTGATTATGGTTATATCATCTCGTACTTTTTGTGAAAGTTTGACTAGCTCCTCATCATCACCATTAATAATCAAAATCCCATTGGGCTTAATATTATTGAAAAACTGTAGAAAAACTTCTTTAGTATGATCAAAATCTTGATAAACATCAGGATGATCAAATTTAAGATTAGTGCAGACGGTGATGTATGGTTTGAGAAAAGAGAATCTAGGAGTGATCTCCTCTCCTCTACTTGGTGCCGCAGGATCAATCACATAGTCATCGGCTTCGGCGATGAAGTATTCACTGTCCGCTGACCACTGGCCAGTTTTGCCCAGACCAGGGATGTCACCAACTCCTATGGAGTAGCTGTTAGCTGTTGGCTGTTGGTTGTTAGATTTTTCTGTGATCCAAGCGATCATGGCGCTGACGGTGCTTTTGCCGCCTACGCCGCAGACAGCTATTCCTTTTTTTGCGTTGAACAAATCTGCTAAGGCTTCAGCATGGGTTAAGGTTTGGATGTTTTTTTCCTTTGCTTGGACAACTTGAGGATTATCTTGTGCCTGATGAGCGGCGGTGTAGATTACGCAGTTAACATCATTTGGTATCTCAGTTTGGAAGCTTGTGTCAATATGTATGTTGAGCTTATCCAAGATTGGTTGAGTGACAAATTCTTCTGCCACATCAGATCCAATGACTTTTTTATCAGCATCAACCAGACACTGAGCTAGAGATGTCATGGCGACACCTTTGATGCCCACTAGGTAAAATGTGTTGTAATCTAAAATAGTACTCATTGATTGATAATAGTGGTAAAAAGTTTTTGTAGTTTTTCGCTGTCGTGTCTTAGGAATGATCGGCTTAGTCCATCTGATAATTCTGTTTCTGGTGGTTGGTCAGAGATAATGTCAGCTCTGATAACTCTTTGGTCATCACGCATGTCATCAGATACCACATATTCATGACTTTTTTCGTAATGTGCGATGGTGTTTTCTGGAATTGGTTTGTTGTTAATGATAACCACATCAATAATTCTGCCGATTGTCTCCTCTATTTTTTTCAGATGATCGAGAGCAGTCATGTTGTCGGTTTGGTTTTCTCTTGTCATGAGATTAGAAACATAGATTATTTTGGCTTCTGATTGGGCAAAAGCCTCTTTGGTGCCAATTGGTGCTAATGGGGACAGGATGCTGCCATAAAGATCTCCAGGACCGATGATGATGTAATCGGCCTCGATGATAGCCTTACTGGCAAAGGGATTAATCTCAGCTTCTGGTGTAAGTTCAACTTTGTCTACCTTTTTTCCTTTGAGAAATTCTGGGTTTAGATTATTTTCACCGATGTCTGTAGTGCCATCTTCATAGTAGATCTTGATATCAACATTTTCTTTGGTAGCTGGGATAACATCGCCTTCTAGTCTGAAGATTTGTTGAGCTCTAAAGAGGGCTTCGCTAGTGTCGCCAGTCATGTCTTGGAGAGCCGTCAAAATCAGATTCCCCAAATTGTGTCCTTTGAGACCATTGCCCTTGTTGAATCTATACAGGAGTAACTTGCGGATCCATTCTTGGCCTTCACCTTCTGCTAGGGCAGCAAGTGATTGTCGTAGGTCACCAACTGGTTGAAATCCAAACTCATCACGAATCTTACCGGTAGAGCCACCGTTGTCAGAAACGCCGATGATAGTTTTGAGATCGATATCTAGGTGTTTGATTGCGGTTGTTACTGGATATATTCCAGTCCCCCCGCCGATCACGACAACGTTTGGTTTAGTTTTGGTCATAGTAGTTCCTTTACTACATCCACATCACTCCAAGGCATCTCAGTTGTCCCATAGCACATACTCTTTTCATGACCTTTACCAAAGATACCCACGATATCTCCTTTTTGAGCTGTATCTAGAGCGTACCTGATTGCACGCTTTCTGTCAGCTATGGAAATAATTTTATTGTGGCCGGTAGTGAGTTGTTCTTTCATCTGGCGGATAATAGACCAGATATTTTCAGTTCTGGGGTCTTCGGCGGTGAGGATGACGATGTCTGCTAGGTCTACTCCAGCTTGGCCCATCATTGGTCTCTTGGTGTAATCACGCAGTCCGGCAGATCCATAAACAGAGATTAATTTTCCTCTTTTTTTGGTCTTTAAAATTTTCCTCAGGGCCGTAAGTGCTTCTCTAAGTGCGTTTGGGGTATGAGCAAAATCTACAAAAATGCGAAAGCCCTTATTATTTTTAATTTCTTGCATTCTGCCAGGGACTCCTGGGAAGGTTTTAATGGCCTTGATAAAGTCCTGATTCTCTATATCTAGTTTTTTAGCTAGAGCATAGACTAACCTGGCATTCATTTGATTATAGTCTTCAGGAAATCTAGTTTTGATGGCTGCGATGACTTTGTTATAAATGCGGTCACTGCTGGAATAAGGATAGAGTTTAGTTTTGGAATCTCTTAGTTCCTTTCTGATAAAAACTGCTGATTGGTCATCATTGTTATATATCACAGTAGGTGTTTTTTTGAGCAACATGGCTTTGGCTTCTACGTAATTTTCATAAGTGAGATGGTAGTCTAGGTGTTCATGAGTGATATTAGTTACACCTGCTAGCATTGGTTTAATACCCCAAGTACGATACTGGTATGCTCCGTGTGAAGTGACTTCTAGGATCAGGTATTCAATACCTTGATCAACCATCTCTGAGAGAAACTTTTGAACTTGTCTGGGATCTGGTGAAGTAACATGAAAGCCGGTATCTATTTCTTGATCACCAATGTATGCAGCTACAGTGGTGAGCAAAGCTACTTTTTTACCAGCAGTCTTGAGGACGTGATAGAGCAAAGTACTAGAAGTAGTTTTACCGTCAGTCCCAGTAATGGTGATAATTTTGAGTTTATTGGCGGGAAATGAGTATTTGATTTGAGCGGGAAATCCACGCAAAAGTCCGGTCTTGAGCAGGTGGTAGACTCGCTTGAGTCTGTAGATGAGTTGTTTGATAAACATACAGGGGATATTATAGCAGTTTTCACTTGTCTGGTGGGATATTAAGCAGTAAAAATAGTTTATCTGCTAGCTCATACCAGAGTGGGGCGGCGGTTTCCGCCGCCCAAGGGGAGACTGTTGGTTCGTCAAGTTTGACGATCATCACAAACTGAGGATCATCAGCGGGGGCAAAGCCGATGAAGCTGGCGATGGTTTTGTCTTCTGCATAACCACCCTCAACAGCAACTTGAGAAGTACCTGTTTTGCCAGCAATACGGTGATCTTTGGAGGCAGTCCATTGGGCTTCACCATGCTCAGCAGCGGCTACCATCATCTCGGTGACAGTTTTAGCAGCATCAGCAGAAATGACTTCATCTTCAACAATTGGCTTGGTGATCATTTCTTTTTGGGTTGAAGCTTCAATAACTCTATCTACTATATAAGGACGCATCATCACTCCCCCATTGGCAATGGCCCCGACAGCACGGACCATCTGCATTGTATTGGTCACTATTCCTTGACCAAAAGATGATGTGGCTAGATGGATATCTCCCCATTTGTCTCTAATGGGGGTATTGGTATCTTCCTGGAGATCAATGTGGATCTCCTGACCAATGTGAAATCTACGTAAGTAGTCCAGAAACTTGTCTTTACCCAAAAGTTGAGCAATATAGACCATGGCTGTATTGTCAGATTTAGCCAAAGCATCGGTCATAGAAATATCAGGGTTATAGACTTGATTCCAGGTTTTGATAGTGTACTCACCTATCTTGACAGGGCCATCACAACTAGGACACTGGGTATCGGGTTTAATGACTCCTTCATTAATGCCTGCAGCTGTGGTCATGGTTTTGAAAGTTGAGCCTGGTTCATAGGTGGAAGCCAGCGTTGGGTTTTTGTAAAAAATGGGATCAAACTTATAAAATGTAGCTTGGTCATACTTGGGAGCTGCTGCCAAAGCCAAGATTTCTCCTGTTTTGGGATCCATAATGATAATTTCACCTGATTTAGCTTGGTATTTTTCAATTCCTTTTTGGAGTGTTTTTTCTGCTTGAAGCTGGATATCTCGGTGAATGGTGAGAACTACATCACGACCAGGAACTTCTTTTTTCTTGAGTTTAGAAAAAATCAGCTGTAGGCCAAAAGCATCAGTTTGAGTTTGTTGACTCATGGTTCTGCCTTGGAGTTCTTTATCCATGGCGCCCTCGATCCCAAAGTAGCCAGTATCTTCACCCTCTTCATTTTTTCCCACAAAACCGGTCACATGTGCTGCCATCGAGGCTTCTGGATAAAGGCGAATTTCATAAGGATCAAAGCCGATGCCTTTAATATCCATGCTAGCTAGTTTCTCTTTTGTATCAGCTGAGATTTTTGATTTGAGTAAGACCCAGGATTTATCTGTAGTGTTAAGTTTATCAACCAGAGTTTTATGAACTTCTTCCTGAATTTCATCCTTGATGGCAGATTCACTGGCTTCTGCATAATCAGCGTAATCATCAAGAATGATGGGAAGAATCTGGTCAGATATTTCGGTAGCTGTTTTGTCTAGTATTTTGGGCTCAGCAAAAAGTCTATACACTGTTTGATTTCCGACTAGCAAGTAATCATCAGCAGTAAAGATTCTGCCTCTAGAAAATGTTCTTTTGAGGGTACTACTGTACTGATTTTGGGCTGCAGCTTGGAGAGTATTACCCCTGATAATTTGCCAATAAAAAAGGCGACCAATAATCACTAGAAATAAAAAATACCATGCTAAAGCAAGAAACTTGGTGCGAGGATAGTTTTTCTGTTTCATCTAGACGCAATAGAGTGAGCTGTGGTGCCCATACTGATAGGATGACTAATAGCGTAGTATCCATGATCAGTGGTGTATTGGTCAATGGTAGAGAAGGATAATTCCAAAGCAAGTTGGTTTTGTAGGTCTGATTGTTTTTGGAGAAGGGTTTTCTTTTCTTGTTCTAGTTGAGAGACTTTTCTACCATGAGCGATGTGCAGACTTCCTTCAAAAACAGTCTGGATAACCCCAGTCAAGAGGACAGTAGCTAGTAATGTGTAGTAGATAGTATAGAGTTTATTTTTTGTCATGATTTTTCAAAGATTCTCATCTTGGCACTTCTAGATTTTGGATTGTTATTTATTTCCTCTTCTGTTGGTGTAATTGGTTTCTTAGTAATACTTTTCCCCTTGTCTTGTTTTTCCCATTGTTTAAAGGCGGTCTTGACCAGTCGGTCTTCGCCTTCATGAAAAGAGATGGTTACAATATGTGATCCAGAGCAGATGATGTTGAGTGCTCTGGGCAAAGCTTCTTCAATACTACTGAGCTCATTATTAACGATAATTCGTAAGCTTTGGAAAACTTTGGTGGCCGGATGCAGTTTGCCACGATGACTTCTTTTTTGTTTAGTGATTAGATCTGCGAGTTGTTTGGTTGAAGTGACAGGTTTGCCAGAGTTCCTAGATGCAATGATTGCTTTGGCAATTGATCTTGAGTCTCTTTCTCCACCGTATTTCTTGAAAGTATCAGTGAGCTGTTGTTCACTGAGGACTGCCAATAAATCACTAGCTTTGACTCCAAGTCTTTGATCCATTCTCATATCAAGTTCTGCATCTGAGTCAAAAGAAAATCCTCGGTTCTGGTCCATGAGTTGGTCACTGCTAGTCCCAAAGTCAAATAGGATGCCACTGACACAATCAATGTGGTAATCCTCTTGGAGGGCTTTGACAGATCTGATGAGGTGACTAAAGTTTTCTCTAATCAAGATGAGCTGTTTACTTTTTAGTTCCTTTTCAAAAGTTTTCCTACCATATTGAATGGCGTCATCGTCATGATCAAAAGCAATAACCTTAGCACCTGTCTCTAGGATAGCTTTAGTGTGCCCTCCTCTACCAAAAGTGGCATCGATGTACCATTTGTCTGGTTTTAGATTGAGGGCTTGGATAGCCTCATGTAGTAACACTGGCTTGTGCATTTTCGATTCCTTCTGTAATTGTTTCTCCGTTTTTTTCTAATTCATCAAGATAGGTATGATATTTGTCTACATCCCAGATCTCTATGTATTGGAAACTACCAATGATAACGACTTCTTTGGTGAGGTCAGCAAACTGAGTCAAGTACTTAGGCAGTAATACTCGACCGTTCTTGTCTGCTGAGACCTCATAAGCATCGTTGGTCATGTAACGGATAAAGTCACGATCTCTTTTCTTTGTAAAAGTGCGATTACTGAGTTCTGTGAGGTTTTTTTGGAATGATTTTTCAGGGAAAAGAAATAATCCTCCGTCTAAACCTCTAGTAATCACCCAACTTGCTTCCGCTTGGCGGAACTTTTTGGGAAGTGATACTCGGCCTTTTTCTTCTAGTGTATGATAATAACGACCGATAAACATTTTTAATTTGCTTTAATACCACTTTTTACCATTTGTTAATTGTATGTAATATGACAGAAAAAAACTCAAGTGTAAATACTAAGATAAGCCGAAGGGTAAACAAGTATACAAAGTGTACAGAGTTTGCTGAGTTGCTAAGTTACTGAGGAGCTCTTTTCAACAAAAAACCAAGTGACTGTTATATCACCTGGTTTTAAAAATTTAGCTATTGTGCGATTGTTCTATTTGGTTATTTGCTTATAGCTACATATGCTTCCATTAGCTCTACTGTAGCAGTAGCAGTCTTGCCGTCAACAGTGGTCTCAAACTCTATCCATTCTGAGCCGTCATAGCCCATGATGGTGGAGTCTATTTCATTGTCTAGTCTCATAGTAAGTTCTGCTTCGCCTTCGGCATTGTTGGAAGTAGCCATGGAATAAACATTAGAATTAATAGTACCAGTCAGGTCTGCTGGAGCTCCTGGGGAACGATAGATGATGATGTAGCTGACTCTAGCAAGTTTATCTGATTCTATTTGGAATTTAGCATCTTTGGAGCTGTGGGCTGTTTCATTGTCAGAGTTGATGATGTATTTCCACTCGGTTTTGTGGGCATAGTCGGTGTCACCACCAGTGAAGTTGACTAGTAGTGTCCCACCCCTGACATCTTCATGATAGGTACAAGCACCACCAGCGCTACAGCTACCCAGTAATATATCTTTTTCTGCAGGTAGATCTGTAACTTCCATAGAGCCAAAAGCACCTTGGAGGAGTGTGCCGGCTTGATACTCTAGTTCGTATTCCATAGTATCAGCAGCTAGTTGAGTATTTATCACATGAATCTCTACGTTACGACCATTTGCTTGGGGAAGAACTCTGATGTAGGGTCGGTCCTCTACGGGGATGGTATCTAATTCTTGGGTGATACGTTTCTTTTTGGTAGGTTCTTCGGCTACTGGAGCATCACTTTTGCCGTTCATTTTAGTAAAGGCAAAGACACCGAAGCCGATCAACAAGACGACGCCAACAATAACTAGGGGTAGGTATTTGTTTTTTTTCATATGACCTTCGCTCCAAAATAAAAATAGCTAAATTGAAACCTTACTAATTTACCACATCCTTTAGGTAACCCTCAAGCTCCGCAATAGCAATCCTCTTCTGTTCCGCTGTATCTCTGTCTCTGATTGTCACAGTATCATCCTCTAGTGTTTGGTAGTCAACGGTGACGCAGTATGGGGTGCCGATTTCGTCTTGGTATAAATACCTTTTTCCTATGTTTCCCCTACTGTCGTAGGTGGCTTTTAGTCGTTGGCTGTTAGTCGTTAGTTTGTTGAAAAGCTTTTCTGCTTTGTTGGTGATTTCTGGTTTGTTTTTGACTAGTGGGAAGACAGCCACTTTGTAAGGAGCCAAAGATGGTTTGATTTTGAGGACGGTTCTATTCTTTTCTTCATCAAACCAATAAGCGTCAGCCAAGATCATCAGGAATAATCGATTGATTCCCACGGCTGGCTCGATGACATGGGGGACAAATTTGTCGCCTGTCTGAGGATCAGTGTATTCTAGTGATTGCTTGGACAGGTTTTGATGCTGAGTTAGGTCATAATCACCTCGGTATGCTACCCCCCAGAGTTCTTTCCAGCCAAAGGGGAAATTGTAATCTAGGTCATAGGTGTCAGTACTGTAGTGGCTTCTTTCTTTATCTGTATGCTGGCGCCATCTTACATTTTCTTCATTGATACCTAAAGTTTGGGTGACAAACTTCCACATCGATTTTTTCCAGTCTTTCATCAGTTCTTGCCAGTCACTGGTGTTGGGGTTAAAGAAATATTCGATTTCTGCTTGTTCAAATTCTAGAGTACGGAAGACAAATTGACCGGTGGTAACCTCATTTCGGAAGCTTTTACCGATATTACCAATTCCAAAAGGAAGTTGGACACGAGTAGAGTTGAGGACTTGTTTAAAATTGGTAAAGATACCTTGGGCGGTTTCTCCACGCAGGTAGACTGTGGCTTTCTCACCTGCTACCGAGCCAATGGCAGATTCAAAGAGCAAATTAAAGGTTTTAACTTCACTGACAGGATTGCCATCGGGGCTTAAAACCTTGTTTTCTTTAATGAATTGGTCCATTTCCTCAAGATTAAGTTCTTCAATAACGAAATCAGCTGCTAGCTGCTGGCTGCTAGTTGAATTTTTCTTTTTCTCCACCCAAGCTTCGATAAGGTGATCAGCTCGGTATCTTTTGTGAGTTACAGTATCTTCTACTAGCGGATCATTAAATGCAGTCACATGGCCAGAAGCGACCCAAGTATCTGGATGAAGCATGATCTGGGTATCGAGTCCCACCATGTCTGGGCGTTTGGTGATAAACTCAGTCCACCACAGATTGCGGATGTTGCGCAGGAGTTCAGCTCCCAATGGTCCGTAATCGTATGAGTTGGCTAGGCCGCCGTAAATCTCACTGGTAGGATAGACGAAGCCTCGGCGCTTGGCTAGGGAGACTATTTCTTCTAATGTTGGTGGTTGGTTTGACATGTTTGACCTCTCTTCTCATGCTTCGCTGGAGCTCCGCTTGAGTTTCTCTCCAAGAATGGAGAGAGGTTATTTGACTAATTTACTAATAAAAAATCCCCATAGGTTATCCTCACACAAAAACGTGTAAGAGTAAACTATAGGGACCCGTAGGGGCGGTTCCACCCTATTTACCAAGACATGATATCCAATGATCTTGATCTCTTTGATATTTACTTTTATTTACGATCAGCTTGCCAAGGGCTGACTTATTAGTATTTTATCACAGTATGGTGATTAGGTGTTTTTTGTTTCCATTCCTTGCTTTATCAGATGTGTAGAGATAGAATCTTAGTTATGTTAAAAGAATTCTTTAGATCATCAGAAGATACTAATTGGGTTTTCTACCTTTCAGTAGTTTCTACCGTTTTAAGTGGGATTGTTTCTGTTAGTTCTCCAGATAATATCGGCTATTCTCTTCCAGCTCTTGGAGTATCAACATTGATGTCTTTTGTATCTATGGTTCCCTGGAAGAAGCCTAGAGAGTCTTCTGATTCAGACAAAGACTAAACCCGTAAATACTCCCAGCTCCTCATTGGTTTTTCCGCAATTTGAGATACATAATCTAGCAATGATAGGTGCTGTCCCTCTGGTTCATCATAGCCTAGTTGCTCGATGATGTAATTGAGTTGTTTCTTTGTATAGCTGTTTGACTTGCCTAGGTTGCTTAATATCTTTTTGACTGTTTCAAAGAGCTCTAGTTCTTCTTGGTTTTCGACAAAGAGTTTATCGACAATTTCCAGGACTTGTGTGAGTTGGCGGATCATTTTGAGGTCGGTTTTGGTGTGGGGGTAGTCTTCGATGAGTTTGGCTTGGGTGAGCAGGGGCATGGATTTGGTTTTGATGAAGTAGGCGGAAACGAGGTTTCCTGGTTCTAGGAAAGCTCTTTTGCTGGATTTTATTTTGCGGACACCTTTGGCGATGCATACGATTTTGCCGTAGTCGGCGGTAAGGAGGGTTACGACGCGGTCTGATTCACCCACATTGGTGCGTTTGAGAACGATTGCTGGGGTGGAAAATGATCGTGTGGTCATTGAATCTTAGAAAATTGCCGATCCCCAAAAATAAATAAAACTTTGCTCGTGAGGACCGCTCGGCATGGAGTCCCTCGCTTCGTAGAGTTTTCTTCACCTTATTGTTGCTGTATCTAAACGAGTGGAACAAAAACTCAAAGATCCTCCCGTTCAAAGTTTTCTTTATTTTTTTAATGGTTAACTTTTTTTAAATTTAGACATTAAAGTATTTGGATTTAATTTAAACTTTGACATTTGGATTTTAACATTATCCCTAATTCTTAAATCATAAATCATGATTCATAAATTAAAATTCTTCCTCATAATAAGTATCTTTGTTGACTAGTACTTTCCCTTCACCACCAGTGACGAAGAAGGTGGTCTCAAAAGCATCTACTCCTCCCTGTTTCCAGAGATTAACTTTATACACTTCGCTGTCTGTGTAAGGGACTTGGTAGGTGAGGATTAGCTTGGCTTGGCTGTTTGGCTCTAGGGTAAAGAAGCCTTCGATGATGGTGTAGCCGGCTTCGTCATAGACTTGGGCTTCGCTGTTAAAGCCCTGGGCGTCGACCAACTGGCTACCATTAGGCACATAGAGTCTGGTCCAGTCTCTGTTGGTAGCATTGAGACACAGGAGTCCGGCTTCTAGGTTACAGTTATCGCCAGTGGCTCTGTTTTTGTAGGTGATGGTAACTTTCTTTTCTATCATGCCGTTTTCTGGAGCTGAAATTTCTTGTTCCACGTCATAGTTGATAAAGAAGTTTGATTTGGCACCACCTAGATTGGAGTTCACAATAGCTAGGAAGTCTTGATCGTTGCCTTCAGGCAGTCTGCCAGCGGCGTTGATAGCTTCGGCTGCGGTTTGAAGATTTTCGTCTAGGAAGTAGAGTTGGATATCTCTAGCTTCTAGTTCTTCAATCCCAAAGCCAAAGAGCATCGGCCATTGTTGCTTGGGAGCAGCATAGGCTTTGGTCAGGGTGGCTTTCATCATGGGACCGAGGATGCCTTTTCTATCCTCACGCATGTATGGAGTGGGTCTAGTGATGATTTCTGATAGGGCATATACCACTTGTGGCAGGCCTTTGTATTTACCTTCTTCTACTTGGGAGCTAAAGGTGCCATATCCGGCTACTTCTACAGGACCCAAGATATCAAGGAGTCCAGTCAAGAAATTGGTATTAATAGCGATAATACCGTCAATATCCTGAGGTTCACTCCCAATAGTAGAATAGTATTCATAAAATTGATCCATCGAAGTCTTGAAATCTGGAGAAATGTTCATGTCTCTCAAGTTCCATTTAGTCTCTGTGGTCAAGTATCTACCCAGTTGCTCTGGGATTTCTGGTTTGTTACGTAATTTTTTATCAATTTCATAGATATCATCAGATTTCTCTGGGGTGACGACACCGTCTTCAATAAAGATGACTGAATAAGCGGTCAAGAAACCACCAGTGGCTCTTAATTCTCCATTATTTGTAAAGAGGATCAGGTATTTCTTTCTTTCTCCCCTAGCACCCATGATGTCGGGGAGTTGCTCAATAATAGGTCTGTATTGGGTGATACCTTCGACAGCACCTTGGCTAAGAGACTTAACTTGAGTAATTCTAGATTTGACTTCAGTACCTTGGAGTGTTTCTGGATATCTGTTTTCGTCAATATAGGCTAGTTCTGACTCAACGGTTTTAAGATCATTTTCGATTGCATCCAGCTGAGGGGTTACTTTATCTAAAGTTTCGAGTACTAGCTTAAGTCTATTTTCAGCACTGCCACCTTCAAAAGTACCTTCTCCAGTAAAGCCCAGCACATCGGCATATGGAGTGATAGCCTCTAGGGATTTGAGTCCAGCCGAGAGTCCAGCTTCAGCAGCGTTGATGGCATGTGTCCCGTCTTGGTAATATTTGTTGGCAAAAGGAATGTTGTTATAAAAGCTTAATTTGGCGTAGGTATCCTTAATCTCGAAAAACTTAGTATTAAGATTTTTAAGTTCAGCTTCACTAGCAGGCAGATCCTGATTTTTAAAGTTGGTGTACATGTTCTGGGCGATAAACTTGGCTTCGTTGGCTTGGAGCTTGAGTGTACTGACAACAGAGTATGTATAGAAACCTATTACGCCGATAACTGATCCTAGCAACAATAACACCAAAGCGACTGCGATTAGAATTTTGTGCCATTTTTTGAGCTTGGAGCTTTGAGCTTTGGGCTTTGAGTCTTCTTTCTTAAATTTGGCTTTTAGTTTATCCAAGAAGGAGGGTTTTTTCTCTTTCGTTGTGGTGGGAACTTCTTGATCAATGACGATAGTGTCATCTTGGGCAGTTTGATTTTCTAACATAGAGGTTTAGTATACAGAATTTTTGTTTTATTTTCATTATCTAAAGTGTTAGTTTAGTTTTTTTAAAACTTCTGCAAACTGATTATTATTAAGATATCTTTCCGCAGCCCTAGCACGGACCTCGCTAGGTCTTTTAAAGTAATCATGGAAAAAATATATACTGGATACAATAGAAATGATAGAAAGCCAAAGAATGGCTTTCTCAACGTCATTGGTTAATTTAACTCCTATTACTTCATTAAATTTGGTAAACAAAGACAATATTAAGGCGAAAATCATAGCTCCAAAAAATTTATCATAACTGTTATCTTCTTTTTCTTCTCTATAGTCAAAGTTATAAATAGTTTCCAATATATGATAGTTTTCATGCAGTAAAACCCTTTTTTTTCTACTAGGAGGTAAAAAAGGGTAGAGATAAATGATTTTGTAATTTCCTACAACAAGTGCTTTAGAAGATGCAAAAGCTACTCCAATAATCAAACTAATCTTCTCTCTTCTACTTAATGGTTTTCCTATTTTTTTTGTAAATTCAAAAAGTTTACTAATTGACTGAAAAGCATAAACATTATTTATTTTTTCTTCTTCTTTTTCTCCTAAATTTAGCTCGTATAAGTTTATAAATTTTCTCAATAATTCTCTTGAAATTTCACTAACATTTTGGCTTTTTTTCGAAAGATTAACTAAGTTTTCGGTCATACCTTATTTTAACAAAAAAAAAATAGAAGTTACCACTTCGAAATCATCGCTTTGGGAGTCTTAAGGATAATCATCAGGTCTTCGATGATGCTTTGTCTTTGGGCATATTCGGCGTCCATTTTGGCACGGATGTTAAAGGGTATTTCATTACGGCCACTGGTTTGCCAGACACCGGTGATACCTGGTTTGGTGGAGAGAATCAAAGGGATGTATGCTTTTGTTTCTGGATATTTTTTGGCTTGTTCTCTGAGCTCTTTCTTGACGTAAGCTCTGGGCCCGATCATACTCATATCACCCTTAATGACATTGTAGAGCTGGGGAAATTCATCGATGGTAAGTGATCTAATTACTTTGCCAAGTTTAGTAATACGGGGGTCATTGGCTAGCTTCCAATCTCCTTTTTTAAATTCTTTGAGGAGTTTTTTATCACCGTTATGCAATAAATCGTCAGCATCTTTGATCATGGATCTGAATTTGTATAGATCAAATTCTTTGCCGTCTTTACCGATTCTACGATGAGCAAAAATAACTGGCCAACCTGAATCAAAAAATATCAGGATTGGAATAACAATCCAGAAAGGCAAAAAAACTATGGATAGGATGAGTGCCACAATAATATCGAGGATACGTTTCTGAGTTTGGTAATTCATTAGAGGTATTGTTTTTTATTTTCTTCTTTAAGTTTTTCTACTAGTTTTTTGACTTCTTGACTTCTGTCTTTGGGGACGATCATCAGGATTTCATCGGTATCGACTACTATCATATCATTAACTCCCACCATTGCGACTAGTTTTTTGTCTGCATGGATGAGATTATCCGTAGAATCTATAGCAAGAGTTGGTATCCTTTGGCCATCACCTATGACTACATTGCCATCACCATTGGAGTCATTGAGCTGAGCTACTACCTTCCAGTCCCCCACATCATCCCAACCAAAGTCGCCAGGGATAACAACCAAGTTATTTGCTTGTTCAGATATTGCGTAGTCTATAGAAATTTTTTCAGCATGTTCGTAAACTTCTTTTAAAAGACTATGAAAATCTTCAATGGGTGAATCAATTAATTTTCTTGTTAATTCATATGTTTCTGGTTTGTATTTTTTGAAGGCAAGATCAATAGCTTCGGAGGACCAAACATAGTTATTTGCATTCCAATAATACTCTCCACTATCTACGTATTTTTCAGCTGTTTCTGAATTTGGTTTTTCCTTAAACTCTTCAACGGAATAAACAGGCAAATCATTTACTACTTTAATTTGTTTACCTCTCTTAATGTAACCAAGTCCAGTATTGGGATTGCTGGGAGTAATACCCACTGACACGAGATATTCTTTATCTTCTGCAACTTGTGCAGCAGTACTCATTACTTTTTCAAACTCATCTGCTTTGAGTACTACATGATCAGAAGCTAGATTAATCACTACAGCATCAGGATTTAGTTTCTTTGCATACAAAGCTCCCACAAGCATAGCTAGAGCAGTTTCTTTTCTTTCTGGTTCTGAGATAATCTGATTGACGGGAACTTTTGGAAGTTGTTTTTTTACGTCTTCTGAATAAATTTCGTTTGTGACAACAATGATGTTTTCCCATGGAATAATTCTAGTGATTCTATCCGCAGTTACTTGCATCATGGTTTGGTCACTGGTGAGTTTGAGGAATTGTTTAGGGGTGGCGTTTCTGGATTTGGGCCAGAGTCTAGTACCACCACCACCGGCGAGGATTACTGCATATACGTTGTTGTTTGTCATATGTTACTGGAGAGACCTAGTATTGCTACGTCTTTACTTTGTATTTTCACAACATTGCAATATAGCACGTGAGAAGCGATCTTGGAACTGTTTTGTGCTGTATTGATCTGCTTCATTCTTTAGTTTTTCTGGATCAAAAGTTGTTTTCTCAGATTTTGAGATAGCTTTTTTGAGGTCTGATGCAGTTTCTGCTTCTATATGCATGCCGTATTGTTTGTTTTTAATAATTTCAGCTACACCGCTATCTTTTTGGAGGATGACTGGTTTGCCAGCTGCGAGTGCCTCCAGACCAGTAATGCCAAAGTCTTCGATGGCTGGGATGATTAAAGTTTGACAATTTTCTAGGTAGTTTTGAGCAGTTTTTTGATTTACAGTTCCTAAAAAATTAATAGTTGATGATTTATGATTGATGATTGATGATAATTTATCTTTTTCGGGGCCATCACCAATTATTATCAAGTTTTTTCCTAGCTCTTGGCAAGCTTTTACAGCCAGATCGATTTTTTTGTAGGAGACTAGGCGGGAGATGATTAAATAATATGGTTCATTGATGGATGATGGATGATGGATAATGGATAAATGATCAAATGATTTAATGTCTACTGGTGGATATACCACTTCCTCTGTTTCTCTATCATAATATTTTTTAGTTCTCTTTCTTACTAAATTTGAAATGGGAATAATATAGTCTGGTCTGTCTTTGGCAGCTTGGTCCCACCAATGTAAGTATGAAAGTAGAAAGTGGAAAGTAGAAAGTAGGATCTTTGCTGGTATGCCTAATAGCAGTTTATTTATTAGTAAATTAGTAGATTTTTTAATTAGTAAATTTTGATGTTCCTCTTTGTGTGAGTACAGGTACCTCGTTGGAGTCAGTAGATAGCAAATGTGAGTCTGATTGGTATTGGTAATAATGCCTTTGGCTTCGGCGCTAGTGATGGAGATGATGATGTCGTATTCACTAAAGTCAAATGACTCAAAAGCAAGTGGCATCAGCCAAGCCAAGAGGCGGTGGTGATTTTTAGCAAAGGGGATTTTATTGACAAAGCTGGGGATAACGGTAAAAACGTTGGCCCATCTGGCTTGGGTGGGGTCATAGACTGAGGTGAAGAGTGGGGCATTTGGAAATAATTCATGTAGGGCCAAGAGGACTTTTTCAGCTCCGCCGTGTGGGGTGTTAACGCGATCATAGACTAGAGCGATTTTTTTGTTTTTTATCATTAAGATTTTTGCCGATTCCTAAAAATAAATAAAAAATTTGCTCGTGAGGAGCGCTCAGCTCGAATTCTTCGCTCAATGTAGTTTTCTTCACCATAGTTTAGCTGTATCTAAAGTAAGTGGTACGAAAACTCCAATGCCCTCCCGTTCAAATTTTTTATTTATTTTTTTAAATTGTTAGTATTAAATATTCATAAATCGTAATTCACAGCTAAAGTTCAGACATTAAAGCATTTGGATTTGACTTGTCCTTTGACATTTGAAATTTGGCATTATTCCTAAATCATAATCTATAATTCATAAATCAAGTATCTTTCGGTATACCTCAACCGTTTGCTCTACCATAGTGTCCCAGTTATAGGCAGAAGCGATTTCTTTACCCAATTGAATCACTTTCTGTCTATCAGCTTTTTCTAGTTTTTTAACACTTTGAATAAATGAATCGACAGAATATGGATCAAAGTAGGTGGCGGCATCTTTATAGATTTCTCTAAATATAGGTATGTCAGAGGCTAATACTGGGGTGCCGGTGGCCATGGCTTCTACGCCTGTCAGGCCAAAGCCTTCGGAGAGTGATGGTTGGACGAGGGCAAATGAGTTTTGGTAGAGCTGAGTCAATTCTTTGTCTGCCACGTAACCTAGGAAATTAACTTGATTTTCTATCATTAGTTGTTTAACTTCTGCTCGTACTTTGTCTTGAAAGACATTGCGGGAACCTACAATGTTGAGGGTGTAATTGGGGAGTTTGGTGAGGGCTTGTAAAACTAAATCTATATTTTTGTGTGGATAAAGAGAACCCACGTAAAGTAATTGACTAGATCTCCGCAAGCTTTGATACCCTGATGACCCTTGCTCACTTTTAATCAAGCTTGTGTCTATTCCTTCATAAGTAACCACAATTTTATTTTTAACATCAGGGTAGTATTTAAGAATAGTTTTCTTAATTGTTTTTGCAGGGACGATGATTTTGGATGATTTGCTGACAGCTTGTTTACTAACGTATTTATATGCGAGGTATTTGATCCAATATTGCCATTGGGGTAATGTTGTGACGGTTGTCCCTTTTTGTTCGTGCCACAGTAAATCGTGGATGGTTGTAACTGTTTTGCCTTTATAAAAAATAGGAATATTAAAATGCGGAACATGCAAGAGGTCTAATTCTTCACTAGCAAAGATGGAAGGAAGTTTTAGTTGTTCGGCTAGAGTGTAATGACGGATCGGGGTGTATTTAAACTTTACATGGCTAGATGGTTTTATGGCTAGATGGTTGGATTGTTCTTTATTGTAAAAAAAATAAACGAAGTTGATATCAGGAGCTAGCGCAGGCAATCTCGTGATCAGATTTTCCACGTATCTACCGATACCGGCGTGTTGCTGTCCTGCTAGTCTAGCGTCAATTCCTATAGTAGCTGTGAGCTGTGAGGTTTGAGTCATGAGTATTAGTATACTCTAAAAACTAAAAACCAGCCATGTTTCAGACTGGTTTTTTTGATTTTCATCTCTGGATAGAGACGTAGCATTGCTACGTCTTTACTTTTTGCTTGATTTTTTCTTAGCAGCTGGTTTTCTCTTTGAAACAGTTTTCTTTTTAGCAGCTACGGCTTTTTTCTTGGGGGCCTCTTCTGCCAAGATTTCATCAACAATTTGTTGGACTTCTGCCAAGTCATCATCTAGACAGTCACAAGTACCGCTCATGCAACAATCACTTTCATCTAATTGTTTTTCTAGTTTTTTAATTTGCATCATTCTCATCAGATTTCCAACCATGGCAAAAACAAAGTAGCCAATACCAATTGCAAAAATGATAGTTGGTAAATTGGCAAGTAGGGCTGGTTCTTCCATGAGTGCCTGATTTGCATAAAGGTATTTAAAGAGTATCTGAGGCAAGAAAAGTGCTACGAAAACAGACATCACCAAAACGGCAATGGCCTCGATAGCATAGATCATTTGGTCTTTGCGAAGTTGATCTATTTTAAAATGAAGGTGTGAATGCATATTAATGCTCCTTTTTATAATTTATTACGATTTTTATCAGCCAGCGGATGCTAGCTGGATATTTGTTTTTATAATGTTTATCATAATATTGCAACATGGTGTCATAAAAAAGATGAGATGTTTTCTGGGCTGTCTTTTTTTGTTGTGATGCAATACCAGACTTATTCTTATGGTGAATAATAACAACTTTTGGATAAAATACAATCCGTAGTCCTGCCTCGCGAAATCTTTTGCACCAATCTAGATCTTCAGCATACATGAAGAATCTTTCATCAAGATATCCAACTGTTTGTATTGCAGAATTGCGGACAATCATAGCAGCACCGCTGCAAGCATCAATGTCATGGATAATATCCATGTTTTTGTATGTCTGATGATATTGGGAAAACAGTTTAACTTTGGGAAATAATCTTTCTAATTTGGCAAAATAGGTAAAAGAAGCCCAGGGTGTGGGTTCACCTCTGTGTGATGCCATGTCCATTTCTTGTTTGTTAAGCATTAATTTGGGAGTAATAATTCCCACATCATGATTGCTTTCCATATACTCTATCAACTCATCTAGATTTGATTCTTTGGTAAACTCCATATCAGAATTAAGAAGCATCACATATTTTGATTTCGCTTTTTTAAGTGCTACATTATTGCCAGCAGCAAACCCAAGATTTTCATTATTCTGTATCCACTTTACCCAATTAAAGTGTGTTTTCACCATGTCTTTAGAATCATCAGTACTATTGTTATCAACCACAATCGCTTCAATCAGATGTTGTGAGTTATCTAAGTATTGTTTTTTTAATGTCTCTAAAGTTTGTTGTAACCACTTTGATCCATTAAAGTTGAGAATGATAATTGTTAGATCTGTTTGTTTCATTTGCCAAGGTCTTTATATATAGTATCGAGTTTTTCAGAAATGCTTTGCCAGTCATAATTTTGAGTTACATATTTATAACTATTGGTAGCAAGTTTTTCTTGGAGTTTTGTATTATTGAGTAACTCTACTGTTAGATCTGCCATACCAGTAGCACTATCTGCTACTAGGACATGTTCTTTGTGTTTGACGCCAAGTCCTTCCACTGCGGTACTTGTAGCAACAATGGGTGTTCTGGATGCCATTGCTTCAAGGATTTTATAGCGAGTACCTTTCCCACTAAAAACTGGAGCCACTAATACATGAGCTCCATTAAAAGCGTCTCTAATATCAGGAATTCCCCCAGTGACGGTGATGGATGTATCCTTGTGTTGATAAGCAATAACTTCTTTGGTCGGGGCATTGCCGACAATCCAAAGCTTAGTGTTGGAAAGTTTATCTTTAATTTTGGGCCAGACTTTATCTACCAAGAATTCAACTGCTTCTACATTGGGTAGCCACTTGAATGTACCCACAGAGAGCACGGTGGGCTCTTCTGGGAGTTCTTTATCTTTTTCAGAAAACCATTCTGTGTCAACACCATTTGATACAACCTCAATTTTATTATTGTCACTGATTCTTTTTTGAATGAATGTTTTATCATCATCACTCATCACAATCAGCTTAGTGCACATTTCCCAATAGTGTTTTTCCCATTTTTTGATTTTGTTAATGTCAACCTGAAGGAATGGTTTAATAAAAGGTATTTTTAATTTTTTGGCAAAGCTTTCATAGCCTAAGTACTCAATAGTCTGCTCCACCAAGATAATAGGGATGTCTGTTTTGGGAATATGGGGCATCATGTAGAAAGTTTCGGCGTGGATCAGATCATACTTTTCTTTAGCTAGCTCTTTTTCTACTTCACCAATGGTTTCTTTGACGTGATTACGAATCACCAAAAATGGAAAGGTGGAGATGGCTGTTTTGAGAATATTTTTTGGGGTGAATGGTTTTTTTGATCGTTTAAAGACTTTGACTTTGGTACAGTATTTTTCCAATTCTCCTATGTATTGTCTTTCATTGTCTTCTTTGATCAGGGCAAAGAGGGTGATTTCGTGTTTGGTAGAGAGCTTTTTGAGGAGATTAAAGGTCCTGATTTGCCCGCCGGAAAGGAGAGGGAAAGGCAAATAAGGTGTAAGCATTAATATTTTCATTTATTTTTTCAATTGTTAATGTTATGTAAAGTTCTTAGATCATAATTCATGATTCATAAATCAATGTTTGGAACACTCAAATCAATAATAACATAATCACCCGTCTTCTCCAGCACTTTATATTTCTCTATTAGCTCATTAGTCTCATCATCAAAGGAAGTATTAACGTAGTACTCTGCGCCAAGTTTGATTTTATCTTCTATTTCAAAGCCAATCGGCCAGCCGGTTCTGTTGGTTTGGAAGAGGAACATGGTGTCTCCAAAGGCTGGGGCGATGATTTTGGCATTCTCTGGGAGGATTTCATCGGCTTTTTTGCCGGCTGCGACATATTCCCAATGATTGATATTGAAGTAGCCGTGGACTTGGGTGTAGGAGAAATAGGTTGTGGTTAGTAGTAAGATAGTGCTGATAGCCAAAGCAATTTTTTTATTTAGTAGTTTATTAGCATAGTTGTACAGTTGTATTAATGCTTTGGCGAAGGTGATGGCGATGATGGGGATGGTGATGACTTGGTAGTAGTCGTGGCGGACGTTACCGGTGGCGATGACGCTAAAATAGAGTAAGATCCCTAGCCACCAGCTAGCATAGACAATAGTGTCTTTCTTTTTCCAATTAAGAAAAGCTAATGGAAAAATGAGGGTGCCAAAGCCTGTGATGAGTTTGGTCAGTCTTTCCCAAAATAGCCATCTAAACCAAGCTGGTTTGAAGCGCAAACAGGTCTCGGCAGATCCGACAATTGATTTTATTGATCCGTCAAATTGGCACTCTCCATTGAGAAGCCAGTCACTAGCGGGAATACCGGAGGGATAGTTGGTAATGTGTTGGCGCCATAGGATTAGTGGAACAAATGAAATAGCTAAATAGATGCAGAGTTGCAGAGAGACAGAGATCCAAAGCTTCAAAGACTTTTTGTTTTTTGAATTAAAGAGATATAGAGATAGAGAGATATAGATTGGAGCTAAGAAAATGACGAATGGTTTTAATAGTAGAGCTAACGCTAGAGAAATAGCACTGGTGAGGAGCCAAGCTAAGTATTGTTTGTTTTTGTTTTTAAAATTTTCTATAAATAAGTGAAAAGTGAGAAGTGAGAAAGTGGAAAAGAATAGCATGGGTGACTCTGGGAGGACTGCTCTAGAATAAAAAACACTGTATGGCAGGACTGCATAGATAAAACTAGTTAAAAGAGCTGTTTTATTATCTGAGAGTTTTTTGACTAAAAAGTAGAGACTTAGTAATGTTCCCATAGAAAATAAAACAGAGGCGAATCGACTGGTGGTGACCAGATCAAGCTGAGGAATATTGATCAAAACAAAGGCTATCATGGCATTAACAAACGGAAACTCCACCATCCGATAGCCATCAAGGTTATCTAGGCCTGATTGGATATTGCCTAAGTCATGATATTTTGGCTCAAGTAGGTTGATACCGTGTTTAACGTATTCTCTAGTGACGGAAGCGGTGTCTACCTGACGGAAGGCATGCCAGTCGGCCAGAGGCTGACTGATCTTATAAAGTCGAAGGATAAATGCTAGTAAGAATATAGAAATTAGAAGCCAGAAGTTTCTCTTCATAAATCATAAATCATAATTCATAAATCAGGATTTTAGTTTCTTAGTTTTTTTCTTTTTAACAGTTTTTGTTTTTGCAACAGTGTCTTCATTCTCTAAATATACAAATCCTAAATAAAATCCTGTCATCAGCCAAAACGTCTGAGCAACTTTGGAGGCGGCAAAGACGTCGATGTAGATGGCGTTGAGGAGTAGGCCGATGCTGCCTGCTAGTACACCAAGGCTAAGTGTAGCTACGATTTGATCTTGTGAATTGAGGTTTTTGCTGGCTTTGACTAGGATAAAGATGATTGATCCATAGAAAATGATAAAGCCTAGTATGCCAGTTTCACCTAGCGTCCTAAGATAGTTATTGTCGGTACTATCAGCTTCGGTAAATTGCTCGATACTTTCTTTGGTGAGCGTAGCGTAGCCAGAACCAGTAACAGGATTAATCAGGAAACCTTCCAAGGCTCTGGGCCAAAGTACTTCTTGACGGATACACCAGGATAGTTCTTTTTCTAGGGCGCACTCTGAGTAGATTCTAGGTCTTTGTCTTTCTATGTATGTAGTCTCTCCTGTTGCTGACACAGTAGCTTCCAGAATAATATCTGGTACGTCTACATAAACATCTGAAGGTCTATTTGCGGGTGCTGCTATAGGTGTGGGAGTTGGCTTGGGTTTGAATGGAACTGGAGGTAAATCACTTAGGCTAGCTACATCGATATCTTGAGCGGCAGCGGCGGCAATATCATCGGTTGAGATGGTGTGTTCTGGCTTTTGACCTTTGGGTAACCAGGCAATTAAGGTATCTTGTGGGATAATAACTTTACTGGCTAGTTCATTGGAGATAAAGATTTTTCTAAAGTTATTGAGTGCATCAAATGTTTTTTGTGCAGGTGGAACAGTCACAATAATATTATCTAGTCTGTCAATCATGTCACTACCAAAGTAAAAGAAAAGGAAAAAGAGCATTAATCCTAGTACAACTGCTTGTTTCAAGAAAAAGAGAATTTTATGGAGCCACTTCTTTTTTTGAAAACCTGTAATGAGAACGACGATTCCCACACCACCTATATATGAGGCAAATGGAGCTCTAGAGCCGCTCAGAATAAGTAGCCAAGTGCCGAGGAAGAAGATTATTGCGTTGAGCGTTTTGCGCTTCGCGTTTTGCGCGTTGTATGTAAAGGCTAAAACTAGTGGGAGCAGGATAACCAAGTATGCAGCCATGTCGTAGTGGCCACCAAAGGTGGATTGGACTCTGGCATGCTCTGTCAGGACTAGTCTAATGCCTTTGCTGAATTCTCTATTCATGGTGGAATAGACTGGCCAGTAGAAAAACTTCTGGCCATAGCCATAGGCACTAATGGCAAAGACGGACAGCATCCAAAAAGAAATAACTATCAAAATTTGTTTTCTAGTTTTTATACCTGAAAAGGCAATAAAAAAGAGTGAGAAATATTCTAGGTATCTAAAGTAATGTAAGAATGATTTGCCGATGTGGAGTGGCTCTAGGGGGATGGTCTTGATCACAAACATAGCGATCAAGGTAGACATCAGGCCTACTCCAGCATAGCTCAAGACCAGCCAAAACATGGGTGAGCGCCACTTGATTTTGCCTCGGATCCATTGGACTAGCCAAATAACTGCAGCCAAAAAGATAAAGATGTCTTCTAGGCGGACGCGGACGATGTATTGTTCTATAGGGCTAAAGAGTGGTATTTTAGGCCAAAGAGGTATAAATAAAATTAGAAAAGAAGCAAAGATAAATAAAATATTATTATCAAGCCATCTAAAAAGGGCTTGGAGCTTGGTGCTTTGAGCTTTGTGTTTTGTTTTCATTATAATTTTTTGCCGATTCCTAAAAATAAAAAAAACTTTGCTCGTGAGGACCGCTCGGCATGGAGTCCCTCGCTTCGTAGGCTTTTCTTCACCTTATGATTGCCGTATCTAAACGAGTGGAACGAAAATCCAAAGATCCTCCCGTTCAAAGTTTTCTTTATTTTTTCAATTGTTATTGTTTAATGTTTAAAAAGTTGATCTTTTTGTTTGTTCGTTTGTGTCTTTATTTCTTTATTCGTTTAAAAGGCTTTATAGGTAATTGTCAATTTAAAATAATCCCCAAAGCCTTTCGATAAACACCCGCTCTTTTCCGATCCCTAAGAATTGTACCAAAAATAATGATTCTAAGTAATGCTCCCCAGAACAATAAAAATTTGAGAAACCACATTTGCCAGAGTGGTTTGTGTTTGGCCCAGATGTAGATGTAGCCTTTGATTTCGCCTAGGATGGCGTTCTCACTTGATGAGCTGGCGGAGCCAAAGTGGGTGATGTGGGCATTGGGTTGGATAGCGATGTCCCAATGATGTTTTTTAGCTCGCATGCAGAATTCCACGTCTTCGCCGTACATAAAGATATTACTGTCTAGCATTCCAATTTCATCAAAAACTTCTTTTTTCACCATCATGGCAGCGCCACCGACCCAGCTTTTAGCTGTTGGTTTGACATTTGAAATTTGAGCTTTGACATTTCTTCCCGTGTGCTGGGTAGATTTGAACAATTTTCCAATTATTGGCAGATCATCTAAAAAGAACATATGGTTCGCGAGTGATATTAGTGTAGGGAAATCACCACCTTGATGTTGGACGGTGTCATCTGGGTTTAGTAATTGAGCGGCAAGTATTCCTAGTCTGTCTATTTTGTTTCCTTCTGATGAAAGTTCACTGGTGGATTCGTCTGTGGGAGTTTTTTCAAAGGTTTTGACCATTATATCTAGTGCATTGTTTTGGACGATGGTGTCGGAGTTTAGAAATAAAACATATTTGCCGGAGCTTTTTTCTATTCCTTGATTGTTGGCGGATGAGAATCCTTTGTTGTCTTTATTTGATATTACTTGATTTATGATTTTTGATTTATGATTTATGAACAATTTCTTTATTTCTTTAACAGAATCGTCACTGGAGTTGTTATCGACTACGATGATTTCGGTTTTTCCCCTGAGAAGCTTTGATTTATTGATTTGAGAAATCACCGACTCTAGGGTTTGAAGAGTTAGATGTTGGGTGTTGTATGAAACTATGATTATTGATAGTAAATTTTTTGTTTTTGTCATTTAAGAGTGAAAGACTAATCCCTACTAACTACGAATCTAACTATACCTTACTTGACTTTGAAGATGAAGATGAAATTGATGGGGGCTGAGTTTTATTGAAAAAGCCTGGGTCTACCAAGTTTATAATTAAGCTCCTTTGTCTTCCTCTTCCCTATTTCCTTAGCCGGAACTCCCCCCACAATGGTCATAGATGGAACATCTTTAGTAACTACAGCTCCGGCGCCGATGATGGCGCCTTTGCCTACTGTGACTCCGGGAAGGATAATTGCTTTGGGGCCGATGAAGACGTAGTCTTCGATGACTACTTTTTCCTCGATGGCATCCCAAGTTTCGCTTTTCAGATCATGTTGACTAGTCCAGATCATGACTTCGCTGGCGATGTCTACATGGTTGCCGATTTCTAGGCCACCATTAGAGTTTGGTAGCTGTTTGCGACCATCGAGTGTGGCTCTTTCGCCTATGAGAGTATCTTCACCAATAATGATATTCCTGGGGTCATAGATTCTGGCCATCATATGGATGGTAGAGCCTGGGCCAATTTTCATGCCACTTAGTCTGTAGAAAAATTTACGAATACTATGGAAAGGAACGAAACCGACACACCACCACAAAAACCCTGTTACAAACTCAAGCCAGATGGTTTTGATGCGAATAATAACCTTTTCGACTATTTGAGCTGTGGTTAGTTTTTGGCCGTGTTTATTTTTCATTTATCATTTTTCCATTTAATCATTTATACATTTTACTATTTTCTTTTGTCATTTGACATTTGGATTTTGGTATTTCATCTTTAGGTGATCGTAGGCTCTTTCTGTAACTACCCTCCCCTTTGGTGTTTTTTTGATAAATCCAATTTGTAATAAAAATGGCTCGATGACTTCTTCAACGGTGACAGTGTCTTCGTGAAGAATGGCAGCGATGGTACTCAGGCCAATGGGACCACCCTGATGTTTATCAATAATGGATGATAAATACTTACGATCAATGTGATTGAGACCTTTTTCGTCTACGTCAAGAAGATTGAGGGCTTTGTTGGTAATGTCTGCACTCAGCTCTCCTCCATTTTCTACTTGGGAGTAATCACGGATTCTTTTGAGAAGCTGGAGGCCAATCCTGGGAGTCCCACGGGATCTGGAGGCAATTTGTAGAGCACTGTCGGGATCAAGTGAGACATCAATTTTGGTAGCAGCTTTAGTGAAGATTTCGGTGAGTTCATTTTCTATATAGTGTTGGAGCCTGTGTACCAGGCCAAATCTGTCCCGTAAGGGGCCAGAAAGACTGCCAAACTTGGTAGTAGCTCCTACTAGAGTAAACTTAGGCAAATCTAGTCTGACTGTTCTGGCTGAGGGTCCTTTGCCAATAATGATATCCAGGGCATAGTCTTCCATGGCTGAGTAAAGCATTTCTTCGACAGTTTTTGGTAATCTATGGATTTCATCTATAAAGAGGATGTCTGAGTGTTCTAGATTGGTCAGAATTGCAGCTAGGTCTGCGGACTTGGATAGAGCTGGACCAGAGGTCATGCGGATCTGTGAGCCCATTTCTTTGGCTATCAAATGCGATAGAGTAGTTTTACCAAGGCCTGGTGGTCCATAAAAAAGGACGTGGTCGACAGCATCTTCTCTTTCTTTGGCGGCTTGGATGGCTATCTGGAGGGATTTTTTGATGGTGGGCTGGCCAAAGAATTCATTCCAGTTTTGAGCGCGAAGGGATTGAAATAGGATTTCTTCTGGTGGTGTTTGCTGATTGGTATTCATTTTGTTGATTGCCGATCTCATCACTGAATAATAATCTAGCTTTGCTAGACCCGGCGGCGCCTTCTCCGCCTCAATGATCCCCCTATACGTTACTTAACTAAATATTCTCTAGGTACCAATGACGGTGTATCAATGGTCTATCAAATCAAGCTTATTATTCAGTTTCACTTTTTAGTTTTAAAATATCGTAATCCGTAAATCGTAACTTGTACACAGATTTTAGATATTAAAGCATTTGACATTGATTTGACATTTGTAATTTAGATTTTGACATTTTTCTCAAATCAATAACTCCCAATTATTCTAATACATTGTCTAATATTTTCTTCTAGGCTCAATGAATTGTTATCTATCTCCTCCAGTGCTTTAGATATACTAGCATCATCAAATCCCAGTGTAGTGAGAGCTTCTCTGATCTCTGTTTGCATCTGGGTTTCTGGGGTGAGGTCGAGTGATTTGATTTCTCCGAGTTTGCTTCTTAGCTCAATGATTATTTTCTGGGCCATTTTTTTGCCAATTCTGGGGATTGAGGAGAAAAAGTGGGTGTTGGCGTTTTGGACGGCGTCGATAATGGCGGATGGCTGATGGTCTACTATTGAGAGGGCAGTTTGAGGGCCTACTCCAGAGATGTTTAGAAACAGTCTAAATAACTTTTTGGCTTCAATAGTGTCAAAGCCGTAAAGTTCAATTCGGTCTTCGCGGACGTGAGTATGTATATATAGCTGTGAGCTTTGAGTTGTGAGCTGTGAGAGTTCTTGTTTAATCTTCTCCCCCACCTTGACTTCATAGCCGACGCCGTTGACTAGGATAGTCAGGTCGTGGTCTTCTAAAATTGGTTGGCCGGAGAGGTAAGATAACATATTTAGCTATTTTTACTATTTATTCATATTTTGGTTTTCTTCGTATTTACTATACTCTATCTCAAAAAGTGTGTGAAGTTGCAGAGTGGGTGATTAGAATAGCCAAGGCATCCATCGTATCGTCAATAATTTTCTCTTTTGGTAAATTTAGTTGTAGGCGAACCATTTTATCGACTGCTTTTTTGTCTGCTCGGCCACTGCCGGTGACGGCTAATTTGATTTGATTGGGTTTGTATTCATAGACTTCTATCCCTCGGCTCAAACACAAGCCGATAATGACTCCACGGACCTCACTGACTTTCATGGCGGTTTTGGTGTTTTTGGAGAAAAATAAGTCTTCAATGGCGAGTTGGGTTGGGTTGTAATCTTTGATAACTTGGGTGAGTTCTGCGATTATCTGAGTATAGCGTTTAAAAAGTGTTTCTTTTTTGTTGGTACCAATGCATCCGTAGCTTTTTACTTTCAACTTTGAACTTTCAACTTGCCCCATGGCCCAACCAAGGCGGTCGTAGCCAGGATCAATGGCGAGAATGGTTGATGGTTGATGATTAATGGTTGATGACACTGCTTGCTACTAGCTACGTGCTGCTAGCTAATTCAATTAAAGTATTAAGAATAGTATCAGCACTCTTTTCCCAACTAAATTTCTTTAACTGCTTCCTCATATTTCTTCTATATTTGGCTTTTTCCTTAGCCTTGAGATTAATCGCCTGATAAAAGCCTTCGGTGATATCTTTGGCGTTTTCTGGATTGACTAAGATTCCTCCATCCCCCACTACCTCGGGCAAACTGGTAGTGTTGGAAACAACTGGGATGACGCCATATGACATTGATTCCAGTGGTGGCATGCCAAAGCCTTCGTAAAGGCCTACCAAAGTACTAGCCTGAGCATGTTCATATAGGACTCTCTTTTCCGCTTCACTAACAAAATCTGTCAAGATAATTTGATTACTAAAAGGTGAATTAGCTATTCTGTCTAGAATAGGATCAGCCAGCCATCCAATCTTCCCCGCAATCACCAGCTGAAGATCGTCATCAGTCTTGCTCTGCTTCTTTGAAACTTTGCTTCTCTGTTGCTTTGTAACTTTCTCACTCTCTACCTTCCTCACCAATCCCTCAAATCCAGCAATCAGTCTTAGTAAGTTTTTCCTAGGCTGGAGTGTGCCCAGATAAAGAATGTAATTGTCTCCAATATTATGCTTCTTAAAAAATCTTTTGGTCACAGATTTACTGATATTTTTGTTGTTTTCGGTCAAACTAGGATAAGCAATGACCACGTCTTCATCTTTTTTACCATAATGATTGATCACATCATCTTTGGTGGACTGACTGATAGCAATTACTTTGCTAGCATTTTCAACACTGTATTTGGTCCAGTCACGCAGTTGTAGAAGATCATTTTTACGGAATTGATCTGGGTAATCTAGATAGGCCGTATCCATAACTGATGAGACATAAGGGACTGATGAGATACGGGCAGCATAATGACCTGGAGTGAAATAAACGTCATATTTTTTTTTATTTAAATAAAGATGGATGGGTAAAGCAAATTGGGTCCAAAAAGGTTTGGGGCCGATGACTTGGTAGTGCCAGTTGTCGTTTTCTGGTGGTAGGTCGTTGATGGGTGGTGTAGAGAGTAGGATGGTTATTTTGATTTTCTGATGTGTGTTGTGCGATGTGCGTTGTGCGATATGGTACATTGCTTTGATGATTTCAAAGGCGTAGACGTTGCTGCCGACTCTATTTTTGATATTGGCTTCGTTGGCGTCAATGGCGAGGTGGATGTTTTTACTCATTATGTCAGTATAGCAAATTTATGTTAAAATACTCTCTCTTGATTATTTTAAAAGAAAGCCAGGATACTCAAGTGGCCAACGAGGGCAGTCTGTAAAACTGCTGACAATAGTCTACATAGGTTCGAATCCTATTCCTGGCACCCTTTTGAAAATTTTCTCCATCATTTATAATGGAGTATGTTTGTTGGAGAGAAATTTAGCCAACAGTATTTTGGTTTAAAAAATAATGAAGACTCTTTCCCTGTTGTAGAAGATGATGTCTCTTTAGTTCCTATTTTATGGGGAGTAATTTACTGTAACCCTCATCTTACTTTAGTGATTATGGAAAGAACTTTATACTGGAGAATAAAAGAGACAAAAGCATATTTGTGGATGACTGATTATGTTTCTCAAGAATATTGTAATGCGGTTTTTATGTTACTTAGAAGAAGACTATTGATCTAAAATTTCAGCCTGATTTCAAGTATAATTTTAGTGGGTTGTGAAATGACCCAAGAAGATATCAGATATCTAGGAGTTTCCAATAATGAGGATGGTCTTTTGGTTTTGAAAAAAAGAAGAGAGCTTGTTTCCCTTGATTATGGTGTAGTGGTGTATTCCAATGGAGTTTTATTTTTGATTTTGAATGAAAAGTATAGTCACTTGCTTCTTTCCATAGTGGAGCTTATTAAAAAAGAATATGGAGTGCCTTTATCATACATTATCTCAGTTGATGATTATATTTAAGACTAGCTAATCAAAAGCTTTTTTATAAACCTCTACCGTCTGCTCCGCGACCTTATCCCAATTAAACAACTGCAATCGCAAAATCATTTGTTGGAGTCTTTTCTTTTGTTGGTCTTTTGATTCTTCTAAAACTGTTCTCATGCCTTTGGTGATGCTTTTGATATCCATCGGATCTACAAGCTCAGCGGCGTTGCCGGCTACTTCTGGCATGCTGGACACATTGGAGGTAACTACTGGTGTGCCGTGGTAGAAGGCCTCTAGGATGGGTAGGCCAAAGCCTTCATACAAACTTGGATAACAGAATAAGCTGGCTTCACCATATAGTACTGCTAGTTCAGGGTCGGTGACGCGACCCAAATATCTTGGTTGTGCGGTGTGAGGTGTGCGGTGTTCGTTTTTAGAGGTTTCATCCCAGCCGCTCTCCCCTGCTATTAGTAGGTCATAGTCTTTACTTAACGGCTGCCAAGCTTCTATTAGTCTCATCAGATTTTTTCTGGGTTCTCTAGTGCCGACAAAGAAGATGTATGGTTTATTTTCTAGTTTTAATCTTTTTTTAATTGATTCGTATTTTTCTTCACTTAGGTTTTCTGTGGTTGTGACTACTTCTGTTGGTAAGGCTTCATAAATAGTATGGACGTGTGATGGCTTAAAGCCTAAAAGCTCTATAACATCTTTTCTAGTAGCTTGGCTAATAGCGATGATGTGGGCCTCTCTTGCTTTGAGAATGTCCCATGATTTTTGGTGAGCTTTCAAGATGCCTGGATGGGCTGTTTCTGGGAATTTTAAAATAGCTAAGTCATGAATAGTTGAAACTAATGGCAAATCCTTGTCAGGTGGTTGGATCCAGTCCCAAGAGTGAAAGACGTCGACTTCGGGCATTATTGATTTGATTTTGTTGAGACCTAATTGCCAAAGAAGTTGCTGTAATTTAGGTGGGTAGTGTTGAAGGTGTGCGTTATGCGTTATGCGTTGTGCAAATTTTTCTAGTTCGTTATATTGTCTAAAGCTAGAGCCGTATAAGGACAAATTAATATCTTTTCTTTTTGCTAAAGAGGCAACTAGATTGGAGGTGTATCTAGATACGCCTCGCTGATAGATTACTGATGTTATATCGATTCCTATGTTCATATATTTAGCTTTCAGCTGTTAGCTATGAGCTATGAGTTTCTCTTTCTATTTCTAAATTTTTCAATTATTAGTCCCACTATCATACCGAATATTAAATAAAAGAATACACCTCCCAAAGACGCCACTATTTCTCCAAGAGGAGTATAAATTCCATGTACTTTTATATCTATTGGGTCAATGTTGAACAATAAAGAGTTTTTATCTCCAAAAATCAAAATCAATAACGGATATACGACAAGAATTTGAGGTAGAAAAGATAATAGAAAAAGGGGAAATATGATTGCTGATGTGATGGGATATAAGAATGGATCGAATTTAATTAAATTAAAAATAAAAGCAATAAGATTGATTACAAAAGGAATGAGTGCAAAATAAAATGAATATCTATAGCGAGTTCTTACGGTTTTTAAAAAATTTGTTTTCATAATGTTTTCTCAAGTAACTGTTTGAATTAAAAAATTAAAATTTTGAACGGGAGGATCTTTGGATTTTCGTTCCACTTGATTTAGATACAGCAAACGTATGGTGAAGAAAAGCCTACGAAGCGAGGACTGGTGGCCGAGCGGTCCTCACGAGCAAAGTTTTAATTTTTTAATGAGCTTAATAAACTATTCGGTCTAGCAAATACTCTGACAAAGCCAATATTAACCTGATCAATGGTGTCGACTTCATTGTACCCGAAGGACTCGATTGTTGTTAGGAGCTGATCTTCTGGGTCCGTGATGTCACGTAGGTAGTCAAAAACCAAAACATAGCGATAATCATTGATAGGTTTGAGAGTTTGCTCTAGATTTTCGACACTATCAATATTGAGTTTGCCTGTTGCTAAAGTTGTGTATTGATCCCGGTCATACCATTGCCAGGGGGCAAACTCGTCGTTAAAGGAAAAGACGATGATTGATTCAGCTGGATCGTATTTGTTCTCTATTTTTGTTTTTAGGCTAGTCCAGTTTTCGCGTTGGAGCTTGGGGTTAGTGTAATAACTCACTGTGGAAATGGCGTTGATTGTTAGTATTGTAGTTAGTAGTAAGTAGGCAGTAGGCTTTCTGAGCTTTGATACTTTGACACTTTGAGACTCTGTAACTATGTAACTAATTAATAGATAAAAGCTGGGTAGTAGGAATAGAAGTCTCTTTGGTCTGACGACCGGGACGATGAAGGAGATGGCGTAGCTTGTTAGTAGTGGGATGAGGAAGTAGATTAGTAGGATAGTAGCATAGTAGTATAGTTGTTTGTTCTTCGGATTACGGATCACGATATGCGAGTATAGGTGAGTGAATATTAGATATGAGATGCTAGTTACAATGACTAATCCGCTTAGGATGAAGAACCAGCTGAATTCCAGGTCCATAACTCCATAAATAAACTTGCCAATGACTAGTGGAATCGCTTTGAGTTGGGTGATGCTGACGATGTTTTCCCAGCCTGGCATTTCTAGGCGCCAGCTTTGTCCGACTGTTAGTTGCTGGAAGAAAGTGGGTAGCCAAGGCAGGAAGGCTAGTAGCGAGCAGCTAGCGGCTAGTAGGTATTGTTTGATTATTTTTCTGTTTAGGATTAGTACGTAGGTGGCTTGGGATAAAACTAGGAATGGGTATAAGTAGCTTGAGTACATTCCTAGGGTTGTGGTGATGAAGTATAGGAGTACGAATTTCGGATTACGGATTATGGATTTTTTATTTCTTTCTTTTTGCTTATTGCTTAATAAGGTGAGCCAAGACAAAATCGCCCACATGGCTGGTAAGGAATATGGTCTCAGCTCCTGAGAGTAAAAAATATGAAGTGAATTAGTTGCTAGTAATAAGGCAGCAAGTAGTCCTACTTTATTACTGTACAACTTTCCTACTCTATAAGTCCCCCATATAGTTATCAAACCAGGTATCAAAGCTCCAATTGTCCTCAGCCACCACTCTTCTTTACTCAAATACATTGCAAAGTGAACCAGATAATGCATTAGTGGAGGTTGGAAATCAGGAATAATATCTAGTTGTTGACTAAACAGTCTGGCACTTTCTAGGGCCTGAGCTGCTTCATCCATCCAGAAGGAGCCGCTTAGAAATGGCAGGCGTAGTATTAAAGATAGAAGTAGAATAATCCAAATGATGTGCTTTTCAAAAAATTTCATAGCTAATTTATCAATATACCAATTTGTCAATGTACCAGTGATTGTGTTATCTATAATTGGTAGATTCGATTATTGGTAGATTGGTATATTTTAAGTTATAGTAATGATTGTGATCAAAAGAATTCTATCAAACAAGTTTATCAGAGGTGGTGCTGTTTACTCTATAGCAAGTTTTGCGGTGAGTGTGTTGAATTATGTCTTTAATTTGATTGTGGCTAGAGGTTTTTCATTGAGTGTATATGGCGAGTACATGAGTGCTTTTTCTTATGTGTTTTTATTTAGTGTGCCTATTACTGCCTTTTCTCTGGTAATTATGCGCAAGATAGGACAAACAAAAACTGATAGCAGAGTTTCACTGGTGGCTGGTATAGAAGATTGGATTATTGATCAAATCAAAAGACATCTCCATGTCATAATACCTCTTTCACTTTTGTTTGCCTCTATTTTTTATTTCAAAGGTAATTTAATGATTGCCTCGGTAGTGTTTGTATTTTTACAACTCTTGATCATGGTATTCCAAAATTTTTACTTAGCTTCTCTCCAGGGATATAAGACATTCTTGCAGGCAGGTACATTTGTAATTGTGGGATCGATAGTAAAGTTAATTTTAGGAGGATTGGTTATTTGGTTTCACCTGCCTCTGCCTATACTATATATAGTGATTCTTGTTTCCGGATTTTTATCTTTGATTTTGGGAAGGAAGTTTGTTTTTGATCAACATAGATCTGTTGTCGTCTCAACTCCCAAGTTTAGGCATTTTTATTACTATTTTCATCAAAAAAACGTCTATCTGCCATTATTATCTACACTTGGTCTGATGGGTCTAATTAATGCTGATATTATTTTGGTCAAAAAATTTATGGAGGCTGATGTGGCGGGTCTATATGCAGGTTTGTCTCTGTTAAGTAAGATCATTCTGTATGTGTCTTTGCCAATTTCTACGGTAGCTTTTAGCTTCTTTTCTGATGATGAGCAACAGGATTCTCGCAGTGTCTTATTATTATCTGGTTTGGCTTTTGTGTTGATTGGTTTGGTGAGTGTGGTAGGTTACTATGTATTGCCAGAATTAATCATCACTATTGTTTTTGGTGCTAAATTTTTAAGCCTCTCGCCTCTTCTTTTTTGGGCAGCTATTTTTGGAGCTGTGTATTCTCTAGTTACTTTATTGACTCAATATCTGGTATCGCAAAATCGAGTGGCTAGTCTAATTCCACTAGTAGGTGTTGTAACGCAGGTGGGTTTGATCTATATTTGGCATCAGAGTATTAGAGATGTGATATTGATTAATATTGGTGTTACTGGGGTTTGTTTGGTATTTTTAGTTCTTGGTATTTTATATAAAGCAAATCAAAAAAAATAAAATCTGCCCCCTATCGATGAAGAAAAAAGCTCCTTTCCTTAGTCTCATTATCCCCTGTTACAAACAAGAAAAAATCATTGTTGATAATCTGAAGCAAGTTCTCAAAGCTCTGGGGAAGACTCGTTATAGCTATGAAGTGATTGTCGTGATTGACGGCAAGGTAGATAAAACTTGGGATAAAATCATGAGCTATCCTTTTTATAACCTGACTGTATATGAATACGAGCAAAACAGAGGTAAATCATATGCTATCCGCTATGGGATGAAGCAAGCTAAAGGCGAAAACATCATGTTCCTAGATTCTGGCATGGAGATTGATCCTGATGGGATTAGTATGTTGCTCGAACATATGAAGTGGTATGGTGCCGATATCATTGTGGGCTCTAAAAGACATCCTGTTTCCCAAGTAGATTATATATGGCAGAGAAAAATATTGAGTTTAGGATACTATTATTTGGTCAAATTACTCTTTGGAGTGAGTGTCAAAGACACCCAAGCAGGTATTAAAGTTTTTAAGAAAAAGGTGCTTGAAAAAATATTACCTAGATTGGTAGAGCGGCGGTTTGCTGGAGATCTTGAGATGCTAGTGGTAGCAAAGAAACTAGGTTTTAACAGAATCTATGAAGCTCCTATTAAGCTTGATTATAGATTGGCAGAGCTGAGTAGTGCTGCCACATGGAGGCAGATCTTTAATATTTTTGCAGACACAATGGCCATATTTTATCGAGATAAGATATCTAAGTACTATGAGCAAGCAGTAGTGAGATTGACTGTCCCCAAAAAAGTAAGAAAAAAAGTATGTAAAAATCCCAAAAAGGAATAATTATGAAAACATATCTGATTACAGGTGGCGCTGGTTTTATTGGTACCAATTTTGCTATCAAACTTTTAGAAAGAGGTGAGAAGGTTGTCATTTTGGATAACCTTTCCCGTAAGGGAACTCAAGACAATCTAGAGTATGTGCAGAAAAATTTTGACAATGTTGAATTTGTCAAAGCAGACATTGTAACTGATATTGATCTGCTCAAAAAAACTGTTGCTAAAGCAGATGTGGTCTACCATCTAGCAGGACAAGTAGCCGTGACGACATCGGTAAGTGATCCGAGGAGTGATTTTGAAAGTAATGCTCTGGGGACATTTAATGTCTTGGAAGCAATCCGTACCTCAAAGAACAAACCTATTATCATCTATGCATCTACCAATAAAGTCTATGGTGGTATGGAAGAAGTCACTATCAAAGAAGGAGATGAGAGGTTTTATTATCAAGATTTCCCAAATGGAATTCCAGAGACTCAGTTACTTGATTTTCATTCTCCCTATGGATGTTCAAAGGGTGCTGCAGACCAGTATGTGCGCGATTATGCCAGGATCTATGATCTAAAAACAGTTGTCATGAGGCAGTCATGTATCTATGGTCAAAGACAGTTTGGAATTGAGGATCAGGGCTGGGTGGCATGGTTTACGATTGCCTCTCAGATGGATAGACCTATTACTATTTATGGTAATGGTAAACAAGTCAGAGATGTGCTCTATGTAGATGATCTCTTTAATGCATGGGATATTGCCACACAAAAAATCGATATAGCTGCTGGTAAGATCTATAATGTAGGTGGTGGTAAAGATTACACCATGTCACTTTTAGAATTGCTAGATATTTTAGAAAAAGAACAAGGCAAAAAAGTAAAACATAGTTTTGGTGAGTGGAGACCTGGCGATCAACCCGTGTATATTTCTGATATCAGTAAGATTAAAAAAGAATTGGGTTGGGAGCCTACTGTTTCTCCCGCAGAAGGTGTTCAAAAATTGGCAAGTTGGGTTTTAGAAAACAAAAAAATACTTTCTAAAGTATTAGATTTTTAATATTGTTACTGTATGAAAAAGAAGATTATTATTTTAAACTGGCGTGATCCAAAGAGTCCTTTAGAAGGTGGGGCTGAGAGATTTACCAAGGAATATGCTCAACATTGGGTGAAAAAAGGATATGAAGTTTTTTGGTTAACTAATACCTATAAAAACTCAAAGCAAGGTGAAGTTGTTGATGGCGTTACCTATTTGCGAATTGGGCCATCATTGGATGGTTCACTCTTGCGCTATCTCTTTTTCTATCCTTTGTTTTTAGTACATGCTATGTGGACTGCATATCTTTTGATAAAAAAACACAACATCGATATTGTGATTGATGAAATTCATGGATTGCCATTTTTTACACCATTTTTTTCCAAAGCAAGAAATATATTGTTGGTTTGCGAAGTGGCTGGACCAATTTGGGATAAGATGTTCCCTTTTCCCATTAATATAGTAGGCAAAAATATTGAGAAGTTAATTTACCATTTTTATAAACATACTGAAATTTGGGCGATATCAGACAATACCAAGAAAAACATTAAAGCTTTGCAACCACAAGCTAATGCAAAAGTTATAGATTTAGGAGTAACTGAAGATAAAAAAATTATTCAAAAAGCTAGTAAAGTCAGAAAAACAAGTTTTCCGAGTGCTGTATTTGTGGCAAGATTAGTCAAGATGAAAGGGATTGAGTCAGCTCTTTTGTCAGTGGCTGACATTGTAAAAGTATTACCTGATTTTAAACTCTATGTGATGGGATCTGGCCAAGCGGAGTATGAATCATATCTCAGAGATTTGGTCAAAAGAAAAAATATAGAAAGTAATGTAGAGTTTTTGGGCCATGTGGATGGTTATCCAAAATTTGAAGTTATTAAAAAATCCCATTTCTTACTTCATCCTTCATACAAGGAAGGTTTTGGTTTGACAGTGATTGAAGCGGGCTTGGTGGGTGTGCCAGCAATTATTAGATCTGGGTCAAGTCTCGATGCTTTGGTCAAAGATGGCTACAATGGTTTTAGATTTAACAGGGACAATCAGATTGCCAATATTTTTATTAAAAATTATCAAGATAAAACACATACTAAATTATCAAAAAATGCTGAAACAAATGCCAGAAAGTATTTATGGCCTGATGTTTTGCAACGATCAGAAAAAATTACCAAAATCACATGAAGCAACCACTTGTCTCGATTATCATTCCTACCAAAAACTCGGCTCTTTTTTTGGAGAATTGTCTTAAGTCAATTAAAAATCAATCATATCCCAAGATTGAAACTCTGGTAGTTGACTCAAAATCTACAGATAAAACATTGTCAGTTTGTAAGAAGTACAAGGTCAAAGTGTATCAATATCATCCCAAAGTAAAGGTGGGTAAATTTGATGCTCCTCACAAAAGAAACTACGGCACTACCAAAGCCAAAGGTAAGTATGTCTATTATCTAGATGCTGATATGGAGTTACCTAGAGGTATTATTAAAGAAGCTGTGGCAATGGGAGAAATGGGTTATGATGCCTTGATTTTATCTGAAGATTCCTTTGGTAATGGTATCTGGGCACAAGCCAAACAACTGGAGAGAAGATGTTATTGGGGTGATGAAACGGTGGAAGCCGCTAGATTCTTCAAAAAATCAGTCTGGGATGAATTGGGCGGGCTAGATGAAGCTCTAGGTGGTGGTGGTGATGATTGGGATCTCCAGTACAGATTAGTCCAAGCAGGATTTAAGCTAGGTAGAACCAAAAGAGTAGTGCTTCACAATGAGGGTGAATTAAGCTTGATAAAGCTAATTAAAAAGAGATTTATGTATGGTAGAGACTCTATTAAGTATCTAGTCAAGAGGCCTCAAGCAAGTTTTGTAAGTTACTTTCCTATTCGTAAAGCATATCTCAAGAATTGGAGATTATTTGCGCAAAAGCCATTTTTGACAATTGCATTTATATTTATGAGAAGTGCAGAGTATGCAGCAGGATTTTCTGGTATCCTCTACTCTTTTTTGGAGAAAGATGAAAAATAAGAAAGTTGCTATCACTGGAGCAAGTGGATTTGTCGGAAGAGCTTTGGCTACTCGTTTGACCGATTTGGGAGCAGAGTTGGTTTTGATATCTAGGACACATGGTATAGATATTACTGATTATCAAAAGCTGAAATTAGCTACAAGTGGAGTCGATTATATTTTTCATTGTGCAGCTATTGATGGGAATAGTACTTTTAAAAAAAAGCATTCAAATCTAATCTTGCAACAAAATAATCAAATTAATGAAAATATTTTAAGAGTGACAAAAGAAAATAATGTAAAAAAATTGGTGTTACTCAGCTCTGCTGAAGTTTATGAAAAAAGAAATGATAGATCCCTAGCTGAAACAGATGTCGACTTTACAAGTTTTGAGGATATTACAGATGGTTATCGTCTTTCAAAAATCCAAGCAGAGCAGTTGGCTACAGAATATTCGCAAAATCATGGATTAGATGTGCTGATTATTCGTCCCACCAACATCTATGGTCCGGGTGATGAAAAGATGAGGCTGATTTCTTTTCTTATAGAAAAATTAGAAAGAAGCGAAACTATTACTTTATTTAATAATGGCAATCAAAAAAGAAAATTTGTTTTTATTGCAGATTTTGTAGAAGTTCTGTTACAGCTAATAGCAAAAGATATGACTGGAATCTTTAATGTGGCACCAGATGATGTGTACTCCATAAAAGAAATTGTAGATAAAGTGGCAAAGATCTTACACAAGACAGCAGTGACAGAAAATATGAGTGTGGATGACCAGTTGACCAGGGATCTGATTTTAGATACAAGTAAGCTTAATTCTATTATTGACTTTGAGTTTACAAAAACTGATGATGGTCTCAAAGCTACCATCAAGGAAAAACTATGATTAGACTAATCAAATCAACCTTTTACAAAGAAGAACAAACCAAAAAACAATTGACCAAGTTTATCCAAAAAGCTGATATTCTGAGTTTTTCAGAGCAGTGTCAACTTTTTGAGGAAAACTTCTCAAAATGGCAAGGCAGAAAACAGACTGTCTTTGTTAATAGTGGTAGTTCTGCAAACCTGGCCATTCTCCAAGCATTACTCAACTTGGGTAAAATCAAAAAAGGCGACAAGGTCGGTTTCTCGGCCTTAACCTGGTCAACCAATACGATGCCTTTAATTCAATTGGGTCTGAAGGCAGTGCCAGTTGATGTGGAGCTTGATACTTTGAATGTATCTAGTAGGACACTAAATCAAGTTTTAGAAAAACATGACTTAAAGATGTTGTTCATTACCAATCTCTTGGGTTTTTCTGATGACATTGATCAGATTGCCAGGGTCTGTAAAAACAAAAACATACTTTTGATTGAAGACAACTGTGAGTCTCTAGGAACTGTCTATAAGAAAAAGAAGTTGGGCAATTTTGGTCTAGCTAGTACTTTCTCTTTTTATGTTGGGCATCATATGTCTACTATTGAAGGTGGAGCGGTATGTACCGATGATAAAGAGTTGGCTACGATGTTGAGATTAGTCAGAGCTCATGGCTGGGATAGGAATTTATCGGCTGACGATCAAAAAGACATTCGGGAAAAATATAAGATCAACAGTGAGTTTTATTCCCGTTATACTTTTTATGATCTAGGATATAACCTCCGTCCCACCGAAATAGCAGGTTTTATTGGCAATAAACAGCTCAAGTATCTAGATACTATTATTAAAAAAAGAGAAAAGAATTTTCAGATTTTTGCCAAAGCTATTTATTCTCAAACTGATAAATATTACCCACTCAGATATGATCACTTGGATTTTGTTTCAAATTTTGCAGTACCGGTGGTGTGTAAGACGGAAGAGATCCGAGATGAGCTAGTCAAAAAATGTGCTGGTAAAGTTGAAATCAGACCGATTGTAGGTGGAGATATGACTAGACAGCCGTTTTTTGATAAGTATATGCCTGATAGCTACACAAAAGCCTTGGGTAAAAGCAACTCTCAGATCGCCCATAATCAAGGACTATACTTTGCCAATAATCCAGAATTAACAAAGGATGAGATTAAACTCATTGTCTCTATTTTTCAGTAATCTATGAAAGTTGCTATTCTTATCGATCGTCATAATGTGGGGGGTGTAGAAAAAATTGCCATAGAGCAAGTTAAAGCCCTGAGGAGGATTGGAGTTGATGCGACTCTTTTGGTCCTGACTCAAAATGCTTTGATCAAGGGAGCTTTCAAGGATTTACTAAAAGGAGTGCCAGTTGTTTTCTTGGACAAGAGATTACCAAAGTTTTTGAGGTTTTCGTTTAAGTTCCCTGTTTTTCATTTCTTTTCTTTTTTTCATTTGAGTTACCCTTTACTAGTACCTTGGGTAATCAAGAAAGATGAGTTTGATTACATTATTCCTCATGGGACATTTACTACTTTTAGTGCAGTCAGTATTAGGTTGATTAAGGGTATTCCCTACTCTTCTTTTATCTGGGATCCGATTGGTTATATTTTGGGGAGAGTCTATAAGGATAGTTTTCATCCTTTTTTATTGAAAATATTACTAGGTTTGGCTCTTATCCTAGATAAAATGGTAGTGTGGTGGGCAGATGCGGTCTTGGTGGGTGGTAAAGTTCATAATCGATATTTTAATAAACTCAAAAAAAAGATTCAGATCGCTGTTATTCCTCCGGCTGTTCATCCAGCCAAGAGTATTGCTAAAAAGAAACAAGATTATGTATTGATGGTAACGGCTTGGAAAAGAGGTAAGAATCCTGATTATATCTTTGAGATAGTCAAAAAGATTCCCGATATAAAAATCAAAATGGTAGGTAAGTGGCTAGATCCTGCATATAAAAAAGAGTTTGCCCAAAAAGTAAAGAAAAATGGTCTTTCTCAAAATATTGAAGTTGTGGGAGCTGCAACAGAAAAGGAGCTAAGCTCTTACTATAAAAAAGCATTAGTCCTACTCCAGACCAATGATGATCGTGGATTTGGGATGCCGGCTCTCGAAGCAGCAGCTCATGGGACTACTTTTATCATCCCCAAGGGTCAAGGTGTATGCGACCTTTTCACTCACAACAAGCATGGGTTTTATACGACAGAAAAAGATACCAAGACCATTGTGAAGATTCTCAAAGATTTACTGAATAAAAAAGAGAAAGCAGTCTTCTTTGGGATTGAAGCATATAATCAAGTAAAAAGTAATTATAGTTGGGAGCAACATGCTAAAAAAATTATTAGTCAAATTACACGATGATGCCAGTGCGCTAAATCTAAAACAGATTGACTCACTTTTAGAAAAAAAGAGAGGTGCTAGTTTGCTTGATTTGGGTTGTGATAATGGCTCTGTAACCAAAAGATTTGGCAAAGCTGCAGGTACAAAAAATCTACATGGTGTGGAAGTTGTAGATGAGCGCATTAAAATTGCCGAAAAGAATGGTGTTAAAGTAAAGAAGTTTGATTTGACTAAAAAGTTTATGTATAAAAATGATGAGATAGATGCTGTTGTCTCCAATCAAGTTATTGAACACTTACATGATGTGGATAAATTCTTATCAGAAATTTATAGAATACTAAAACCAGGTGGTTATGCTGTTATTAGTACAGAGAACGCCTCTGCTTGGGAAAATATTATTGCTGCGATTTTTGGTTGGCAAATATTTTCTTTGACAAATTTTTCTGTCAAAAGATGTGGTATCGGTAACCCCTTGGCTATCAACAGAGATAAGGTGCCTCCATATAAGTCTTGGAATCACGTGATTATTTTTAATTATTATGGACTCAAGGAATTATTTGAGGTTCATGGATTTGAAGTAGAAGAGATAAGAGGAGCTGGGTATTTCCCCTTTCCTGCTATCTTGGGTCACTATGACAAAGTCCATGCTCACTATATGATTTTTAAAGTCAGAAAACCAAAGAAATAAATGAAAAAAGTTTCCATTATTATTGTTAACTGGAATGGTATTGATCACTTAAAAAAGTGTTTGCCTAGTCTAACGAAACAAAAATATAAAAATATTGAAGTTATTGTAGTTGATAATAATTCTAGTGATAACTCGGTGGAGTTTATAAAGAAAAAATATCCCAAAACAAAAGTTGTTGTTAATGAAAAAAACCTAGGGTTTGCTCAAGCTAATAATATTGGGTACAGCCAGGCTAGTGGTGAGTATATTCTTTTTTTAAACAATGATACTCAGGTGACGAACAACTTCTTAACTTCATTGGTGAAAGCTATGGAGGCTGATAAAAGCATTGGAATTGCTCAGAGCAAGATCCTGCTGATGGATGACAAGAACATGCTAGATAGTGTGGGAGCTTTTTTGACTCATTCTGGTTTTCTCTACCATTATGGCATTGCCAAGAAAGATCAAAAAAGATACCACAAGCAGATTAAAGTCTTCTCAGCTAAGGGAGCCTGTATGTTGGCGAGAAGAGATGTCCTAGAAAAAGTCTTGGTGAACAATGAGGTTTTTGACAGTGATTTTTTTGCTTATTTTGAAGAAACAGATCTGTGTCACAGAGTGTGGTTAGCAGGTCTTACTGTCCAGTTTGTTCCAGAGTCTGTTATTTATCATAAAATGGGTGGAACTAGTACTGGGATGAATAATGCTTTTATCCAGTTTCACTCTTTTAAAAATAGAATTAATACCTATCTCAAAAATCTGTCATTAGCCCAATTATTGGTTTTTTTGCCTGTACATTTTATTTTTATCCAAGTTTTTGCGATGATCAGTCTAGTATCATTAAAAATATCCACTTTTTGGGCCATTCAGAGGGCTTGTTTTTGGAATGTACTTTCACTCAAAAATACGTTACAAAAAAGAAGACATGTTCAGTCTCAGATACGAAATGTTAAGGATAAGCAATATCTTGACTTTGTTTTGAAAAATCCGAGACCTAAATATTATTTTTATTTATTAATTGGATTGGATAAGTATCGTGATTAAATATTCTTCATGAAAATTAATGCAACCTTTATTATTCCTACTCTCAATGCTAAAAAACATTTAGTTAGATGTTTGGCTAGTATTGTGGTTCAGGATTACAATAAAGATGCTTTTGAAGTTTTCGTGATCGATGGTGACTCTACAGACGGTACCCTAGAAATAGCAGAAAAATTTAGATCCAAGCTTAATCTTTCTGTACTTCGTAATAAACAAGTGGATGCAGAGAGTGGTAAGAGACTAGGTATCCAAAAAGCTAATGGTGATGTGGTTATTTTGCTAGATGCAGATAATGTGATCGTGGGTAAAAACTGGCTCAAGAATGGACTGGAAGTTTTTGAGAATCACCCTGAGGTATGGGGAGTAGAATCAAATTGGCTAGTTAATCCCCAAGATTCTCTAGTCAATCAATACTTTGCCATGCTCAAGATTGCTGATCCAGTAGCGAGAGTTTTCTCTCCTTCATATAGAAAGTTTATCAAGGAATACTATCCAGATTATTCTGTGATTAGTGTTGATACCAATGCGACGCCTATTATTGGTGCTAATGGATTTTTTTATAAAAAAGAGCTAGTAGATACAGAGATTACTAAAACAAAAAAATTTGAAGAAGTAAACTATGTGGCGGAACTCATCTCTCAGGGACACCAAGAATACGCTTTGCTAAAAAACTGTGGTATTTATCATGATTATTGTCATACTTTGTGGGCTTATGCTAAAAAGAGACGCAAGATAGCTAATAAGTTTTTGACCAGAAAATCAATCAAACAAAAAACTTGGGCTGATAAAGTAGGTTACACCAAGTTTGTTTTAGCGACACTTTACAATGCTAGTTTTATCGGCCCACTGGTAGAAGCTATCTATCAAATCTATAAAACTAAAAACATAGCTTGGGTTTTCCATCCATTTGTATCATTGATGACGGTAATAATTTATGGATATTATTTAGTAGTTTTTAAGGTCAGGAAACTCGTATGAAAGTTGATGAGTACTATCAAAAAGAGCGATACACAAAAAAATGGATCAAGGCAAGGAAGACCAATAAATATCAGTATCGTCTCCAAAATCTAATTAAGAAGCTCGATATTACCTTTTCTGGAAAAGTGCTTGATGTAGGTTGTGGTGATGGGGTGATGGCGTCAAATATAAAGAAACTATTCCCTGATGTAAGAATGTATGGCACTGATATCTCCAAACAAGGTTGTATGTTGGCAAAAAAATATTGTGTGGAAGCCAAAGTAGCAGACCTCAATGACAAAATTCCTTATCGAAAAGATACTTTTGATTACGTTATCGGCCAAGAAATAATTGAGCATTTGGTCGATCCTGATACTTTCTTGGAAGAAGCTCACCGAGTCTTAAAACCAGGAGGCACCTTGATTCTGACTACACCAAATTTGCTATCTTGGTTTCAACGAGTATTGGCCATATTTGGGATATTACCTACGTTTTCTGAGCTTAGTACTAGGCATAGACGAGTTGGTTTGGGTTTGCTGAGAAGTATCATTGTCAATGATCAGCCGGTGGGTCATGTGCGTGTTTTTACTAAACTAGGATTGGAAGACTTACTGGAGATATATGGATTTAAAATAGAAGTTATCAAGGGTCAAGAGATGAGACATGAATTTTCATCCAAAGTTTTGACTATACTCTATCAAAATCTAGAATTACTTTTTGCTCACTGGCCTTCTTTAGCTTCTGACTTAATAGTAAAGGCAAAAAAAGAAACATGAAAAAGTCTCTGAATAAAGATCTTGCCATTATATTTATTTTGTTTACTTTTTTTCCAATTCTCTTTTCTCATTTTCAACAAGATGAGTGGCACAATTTCGCTTGGCATATTTATAATATGAATGCTCATGGATTTTGGGATGGACTTCAAAAAAGCATTTTTTCTTTTTTGCCAGTTACACAAGGTTTTAATTTTCTAAATTATCAACTTTTTGGCATTCAAAATATTTTTCCAGCTGTTACTATTCTAGTTTTAATTTGGGCTAACTCTTCTTTGTGGGGAAAAAATATCTACTCTATTTCAAAAAGTAAACTAATTTCGATAGGCTCTACTCTTTTTGGCTATTTATCAGTAATTAGTCATCAAGCGGTCAGCTGGGTGATGCCAGCAATTGCTACTCAATTTGCTTTTCTTTTTATCAATCTCTCTATTTATTACGTAATCAAAGCAAGAACTTTAAATAATCAAAAGTACTTATTATATGTTTTGCTTTTTTCATTTTTGGCAATTTTTAGTAAAGTCAATGCTTTTTTTATCTTTTTATTTTTGCCAGTGCTTTATCTGATTATTCATTCATCAAAAATAAATTATTCTCTGATAAAGAAAATAATAGGTGCTGGAGTAGTTACGTTGAGTATTGTGATTGGTTATGTTTTATTACAACCTCCCACACACAAGATAGGAGCAGGTAGATATGTGAGTAGTAAGAAACAGCTAGTAGCTAATACCGTACTCTTACCTACCAAAAGTATTTCTCAGCTAATTATTGATCAACCAAAGCTAATTTATAGCTGGAGCTCTGATTTTTTAACAATATATTATGGTAGACCAAATGATCAACTCTTGTTTCAGACTTTGTTGACCGATTATCTCTCTGTCGTTTTAAGCTTAATATTTATACTGATTTTTGTCCTATTTTTTAGAATTACAAAAAAAAATAAGTCAACTTTTCTTTTTGGTGTATCTTTTTATTATCTCTCTTTTATACCCTACTTTTTTGATAAGTTCTCTACTGGGACAGGTTTTTTAGAATCTCGCTATTATTACCTATCTGCTTTTGGACTTGGTATTGTTCTGTTTTTATTTGTTGATTATATTTTTAAATCTTATTTATCAATGACTGTATGGCAAAGTTGGATTAGGAAAAGTATTTATTTTATTATTTGGGGTTATCTAGTATGGAGTGGTGTTACGATCAGTAACCAGATTATTGATTACAATGAGGCCACTAGTAAAAGAATAGAGATTTTAGATTTTATAAAAAATAGAGTTTACATCAATGAAGCTGATGATGTGATTTTGTTTATTCAGGATAGCAATTATCCCAACTCTCAAGTAACAAACATTACTGGAACCAACTTTCAAACTGGCTTGCTTTATCCATTCTTGGTCTATTCTTTTGATACTGGTCAAGTTCCATATCAGGTTTTTGAAGATGATTTTTATTGGAATATGGAGTTCCAAGGAGGAAGACAAGTTTCAGGAGAATACATTGGATTATTTTATGATTTTGAGAGATTACAGACCTATATAAGAGAAAACAACCTATCCTCAGAAGCTATTTATGCATTTGATTTTGATTACTCAAAGTTGCAAAATAATTCTCAGGCTAGGGGGAATTTTTATGATTTACCTTATGTCACATATACAGACATCACTCAAGAAATACGCCAGCAAATTGGTCAATAAAAAACTGATTTTATTATTGATAACTATGCTAGTGTTTCTTGTTCCATTTGTGTTTTGGGCTGGTGACGTACAAGTGGGTGGTGATGATTCCAAGCTATATTATCAATATCCACAAGAATATTTAAACAACTTTACTACTAAAATTATTTCTGAAAATCAATTGGGATCAATGGGAAATTATTTTGATCAATCTTATATTTCTCCATTTATAGTTTCTATTTATATAGTTAAACAGGTTTTGCCTTTTGTTAAGACACAGCTATTCTTTTATGCACTGAATCTTTCTTTGTCTTTTTTCTTTTTTTATCAATTACTAATTGTTTTACAAAAAAGCATCAAAATAAAAACCAATTTTACTATTACTATTTTATCTTCATTGCTTTATTCATTTTCCGCCTTCACCTATTTTACTGTCTGGTTTCATCAATTATTTGCGGTATATTTAGTGAGTTTTGTTCCTCTTGTATTATTTCTTTTTATTAGATCACTTATATTTGATAGATTCTATGAAATTCTATTGATTGGAATACTCTCATACATTTTTAGTTTTACCCTTTTGTCTATTCCTTGGATAGCTAGCCTTGTGATTGCAGTGATGCCTTTACTCATCTATATGGCTTGGACATATAAAACTAGATTTTTTAAAAACATAGTTTTACTTTTGGTTGTGGTTGCTTTGGTAAATAGTAGATGGCTGTTCCATTTTATCTATGCTCCATTGGTGAGTTCTAGTGCTGCGACTGATGTGGTGAGCATGGCTACCAGCCAAGAAATGAGGACAGCCAATGAAAATAGTATTAATGCTGTTTCTAGAGGAAATACTATTCTATCTGTATGGAGAAATGTTTTTCATGAAAACATCCAGATTGATTTTAACTGGAACACATGGATTGTTTTTGCGCAATTTTACAGATATCTCTCCATTCCCAATGCAGTATTTACTCTTATTATTTTGTTTTCATTACTAACTGACGCTGGTAAAAAACAAAAGAACATCTTATTGATACTAGCTATTGGTTGGTTACTTTCATCATATTTCTTTACTGTGAGGATTGGAGATTGGGGTTTGCGGTTTTTTGTTTACTTAAATAATGTTCTTCCTGGTTTTACGATGTTTCGCAATATGTACGACAAATTTGGCATAGCTGTAGCGCTGAGTTTTGGATTACTCATCTCATTTGCCGCTCACGCTATTTACAATCACTTTCTCAAAAAAAATTATCTCAAGCAAATATTTCTATTGGGTTTTAGTGGTTTAGTTGTCTTTAATATCTATCCTTTTGTAAAAGGGAAACTTTTTGAAGTATCTTATGCAAGTATTCCCAATATCTATAATAAAAATGATTCTTTCAGTCCAGAATTTTATGAGATAACTAACAAGCTGGATGATATGGATCTGTCTTCCAGAGTTTTGTGGTGGCCTTTGAATAGTAGTAATTACACTATTGTGAGGAGTACTAAAAATAGTAATGAATACTATATCGGAGTTTCTCCATTGATGATTTTAAAAGGAATTCCTGATTTTAATGGATTTTTAAGTTTTCCTGGTAATATTTCAGATAAAATATATCAATCTTTAGCAGACAAAGACTATCAGCAACTGCTAGAGCTATTCCAGCAACTCAACATTAACTATATTGTTGTCAACAAAAATATTTCTCCAGAAATACAGCGTAGTTATTTATTTTCCAAATATGGTAGTGGAGATTTGTATGATTTGCAGATGGCTCAAATTGATATGGAGAATTTAGTTGGCGATTTAATTATAGAAAATGATAGTTATGCTCTTTATGAGATAAAAAAAGAGTATCAGAGTCAAAAAATAAATTTTGAGTTTAATAAAGTAGCTAGTTACAAATATGAATTTAAGATTCAACAAGATATAACGGACGCTAAGCTAATTTTCTTGGATTCGTTCCATAGTCAGTGGAATATATATGACAAGTCAATGAATCTAATTCCAACTCAAAAAAAATCTGTCAATGGTTATGCTATGGAGTTTGAAGTCCCTGAGACACTACAAAAAGATCAAAAATATTATCTATATTTCGCGCCAGATACATATAATGATTGGCTATGGTGGCTACAACATATATCATTGGGTGTAATTATTATTCTGCTAATTATTACTATACTAAGTCAATACAAAGAAAAACAATGAAGTACATAAAAATCTTTTTATTATCGATCATTGCTTGGGTGAGTCTTTCTGTTTTATATTTTTTATCTTCTGATCTGAGTATCAGTATCAGGTCTAGTTTGCACCAAGATAAAACTATGATTACTCAAAGAGAAAATAGTGATGGAATGATTATTCGTGGTGATTTTATAGCAACTGGAAACAACTTGGGAATTTTAGCTTTTGCTTTTCCTCCAGATTCTCTTGGTAATAGCAATAAAGCATTGTTAAAGTTATATAAAGATGATGAGTTGATAACAGAAAAGGAAGTTGTTGACTGGGCATATGATCCTCAAGGGAGACTACTAGTCGGATTTGATCTAGAGTTGCAATCAAGAAATAAGCAATATCAATTTGAAATGACTTTTGATGAACCGCTTCTTTTGGAAAAAATTTCTGATAAATCTGTTGTGAGTAAATATAAGTATGATAAAAATAGGCTATTATCTGATCCTATATCATTTATAGAATTTATTTCAAAAAAAGTTGTCTATGGCCTTTTTGTGGAAACTACTTTGCGAGATTTGTTTACTTTGTTTGCATTGTTTGTTATTTCTTTGGGGAGCTTGATATTTTTAGATAGACTAAAGGAGTATCCCAGTGATAAAGCTATTATAGCTTCACATATCTTCTTTATATTATTAATTGTTATTGATTCATTTTTTATTAAAGGTAGTTCTTTGATCTTTGACGTCTTAATATTGTTATATTATTTGTTTTTTATGTATCACTTAAACTTTTCTTATAAATATGAAATTTATGATGCAATTTTTCTTTTGATCATGATTACGCTGTTTAGTTTAATACGATATTATTGGGAATTTTTATACAATCTAGCTGATTGGGTGTTTTATCTTTTGGCAATAGGTATATTTCGTGCTTTAATAGACAATAATGTTAAAAAAATATAGCATATATCTATCTATAATCCTCTTTTTTCTTTTGGCTTTTGCTTTTAGATTTGGAGCTGATCAAGCTCCTTTTTGGGTTGATGAGTTTTCTAGTGGTGTTCAAGCCAGAACTTATCTAGATCAGGGGTTGCAGGTTTTTTCTCAAGAAAAATATTTTTTAGAAAAAAATAATTATCTAACACACACCTTGATAGCTGTTTCTTTTGCTCTTTTTGGTGAAAGTGAAGCCACAGCTAGATTGCCCATAATTATTGTTGGTTCTCTGGTTCCTGTATTGCTCTACCTATTGCTCAAAAAGCAGGTCAATACACCCACTGCTTTGTCTGCTGCTATTTTGGTAAGTTTATCTTATTTCCAGATCACTTGGTCTGCTCAGGCTAGAGGCTACATGATCCAACAGTTACTGGCGATTGGGTTGGTGTATGTTTATTTAAATTATATTAAGGAAAGTAAGAAACAGAATTTGAAAGATGTCTTGGTAATGTTTATCTTGAGTATATTGGGACTTTTGACTCATAAGTTTTTTATTTTTGTGATCGTGGCAGTATTGAGTGATTTTATTTTAAGTAATATTGGACAACTAAGGGAGCTACTTTTTTTAAAGAATAAATGGCTTTATGGCTTTATGACTTTATGGTTGGTGTTATTTGCTGGTTTGATTATGTTTATTTTCTCTGATGTTGGCGATGCCCTTCGTGTGGGTTATGTAACTTTTCATAATAATCTTTGGTATTACCATGCCTTTTTATGGAGGGAGTATTCACTAATTGTTTTTTTGAGTTTGCTGGGCTGGATCTTTTTATACAAAAAAAATATTCACCTGTGGAGAATTTGGTCGGTAATATTAGTTTTACAGCTAGGATTTGTCAGTTTCTTTTTTGGACATTACATCGCTAAATACACTTTACCTGCTTTCTATATTCTTTTATCTTTATCTGGAGTAGCTGTATATAACATAACAAAACTGATTCCATTTAAAAACAAATTGATATTAACTATGTTGCTAACCATTTTTATCATTGCGAATGGAAATAAGTTTGTAATCAAACCCAAGGCATTTTACTCAGTCAATCACGATATGAGGGATATCTCTTTAGTCGACTATGATCGTGTTTATGACCTGATTAAAGCTGAGATGCAAAAATCTCCAGGTAAAGTTGCTGTGATTGATACTTGGATAGATAGAGTTCAGTGGTATTTGGGTTCTGATCATCAGCCACTATATTGGCTGCGTTGGGAAGATGCTGGTTTTAGAAAACAAACTATGTATGAGTTAAATAGCTCTGGGGATAAAATTATAAAACGTGGTGGTCAGCAAGAGACAATCTTGGTTAGTAATCTAGAAGATCTACTAAAAGTTATGGATCAATACCCCAAAGGCTTCATCTGGATTGATGATAGTTCTCTCCCTGCAGATGTCATACAATATGCTCAGGATAATTATAAAAAAGAGCTCTATCTAGACCATTATCCGCTAGATGACAACCCCTACTCTATCTGGCCGGGGACTCTGTATAGCTGGGGAATTGATTAATGGTAAAAACACTTCTTAAACGCTCCACAAGTCATTTTGCCGGTCTTTTTGTGGGTAAAGTTCTCAGTACTGGTTTATTGATTATTTTGGCTAGAATGTTAATGCCGGAGAAGTTTGGCTTGTTGGTATTGTTTATCACTTTTGTTCAGTTTACAACAGCTTTGGCAGATTTTGGCCTCAAGCAGTGGTATCAGACTAAAGCACACTTGTTTAATAAATCAGCTATTTTTAGGCAAGCTTTACATGCGAGATTACTTACTTACATTGTTTCATTGTTAGCATTGTTATTAATGTTGGTGATTTGGAAGCCTTTTTCTTTGATATCATCTGGATTCTTACTTCTAATAATCTTCCCAGATGGTTTGCTATCCTTAGCAGAAGCTTATTGGCTAGAGCGAAGGCAATCTTTTAAAGTGGGTTTACGCAATCCTCTAGTTTCTTTGATTATTGCTGTTGGTTGGGCTTTACTTCAGTTTACTACAGATTTTGATCAGCTCACTATGTTGTGGTTTTTAGGTTCATTTTCAACATTAATATGGTTCTTTCCTTGGAATGAATTTGTGCTATCAAAGTTTTCTCTGGTAGAACAAATCAGAACGCTGTCGGAATCAAGTAAGTATGCTTTGTTGACTACTTCTGCGATTGTTTATTCTAGAGGTGATCAGATGATTATCCAGAGATTTGCAGGATCGGCTGCCTTGGGTATTTATGCCGCAGCTTATCGCTTTATTGACGGGATTAATCTGCTGTCTAATGCTGTCTCGATGAATGTTTTTCCAGAAGCAGCAAAGAAGGGCAATATAAAACTAGTTCAGTTAATTAAATTGACTTTATTAATGGGAGCATTGGGTATTATTGTGGGGTTGTTGTTATCCTTAAGTTCAGATCTACTAGTTATTGGTATATTGGGTCATTCGTATATTGGTACAATTCCTTTGCTAAAGATCTTTAGTATTTTAATTATCTTATTTTTTATTAATGCCCCACTCTCTAGTGTAGTTCAATCCTCTGAAGTGGTTAAAAAGTTTTTGCCTTGGGGAATTGGCAATACAGTGATTAATTTAATACTAAACCTAGTATTGGTGCCAATTTATGGAATTGCTGGGGCGGCATGGATTATGGTGTTGACGGAGGGATTGGGGTTTTTGATTAACTTATACTTTGTTAAAAAGGTTTATGACTAAATACTCAATAATTATCCCCCACTACAACACCCCCAAGTCTTTGGAAAAACTCTTGGTTCAATTAACTGAATCAGATGTAGAAGATATCGTAGTAATTGATCAAGCCTCTGATAAATTTATTACTAACTTTGATAAAAAATTCCCCAAGGTTAAACTAATCAGAAATAAATATAATACTGGGTTTGCTAGAGCATGTAATGCTGGAGTGGTTAGTGTAAGTGTAGAGCCTGCCTGCCGGCAAGGCAGGTGTAAGTGGTTGTTGTTTCTTAATCCTGATGTGGAAATTGATCATGATTACATTGTTAAATTGTTACATTATTGTGAAGATAAAAAGCTTGACGCTTGCTCTCCACTTCCATCTGATAAAAATTACAGGAAGCCAGTTCCCAGCTTTTTGTCTTTATTAACTGAATTTACTCCACTTAATAAGATAATCCCTAATTTTATTTTTGGTAAAAAAACATTAGTTGGTGGCACTTTACTGATCAAAAGTGGGGTTTTACAAGATTTGGGTGGGTGGGATGAGAGATTTTTCTTGTGGTATGAGGATAGCGATTTGTCAAAGAGACTGATTGATGGTGATTATAAGTATGACTTTTATAATGAACCTGTTAAACATGTAGGTGGGGAGTCATTTTCTTCTTTGAGCCGACAATATAAACGGGATATCTTTTTTAATTCCTTAGAGACCTATGCTGGGAAGTACTTTTCGGATTACGCCTGCCTGCCGGCAAGGCAGGGATTACGGATTATGAAGTTTATTACAGAGAGATTTAGGTCGACTAAGATATTACCAGTAGTTAATAAGGGTTTGGTGTCGATGGTGGTGCCAAATGTGAAGAGGAAATTACTTGATGAATTTTTAGAAAATAATTTTGCGTTTTTTAAAGATGATCAAGAGCTAATTATCGTCACCAGTGCTATCCTGCCAAGTGAAGTATGGAAATATAGACAGAAGTATCCAGGTGTAAGGTTTATTGTATTGGAGGAGAATAAAGGTTTTGCCGATACTGTTAATGTCGGGTTTAGAGCTGCTAGTGGTGAGTGGGTGGGAACGGTGAATGATGACGTTATTCTTAGTAATGATTGGTTGACCAATTTAATCAAAAGTTTTGGTAAAAAAATTGGTGGAGTGAATCCGATAATTGTTGATGGAGATGGGGTGATTGAGACGGTGGGGATTGAGGTTGAGAGCAAGGGGAAGGCGATTCCCATGGTAGACCCAGCTCTTCGCGAAGGGCTGGGTGACCAGGTCGTTGATGCATTGAATGGGGCTTGTGTGGTTTATTCCAAAGATGCTCTCAATGACGTGGGAATTTTTGATGAGAGGTTTGGATCTTATTTAGAGGACATTGATCTGTCATTGAGGATGAAGCGTAAAGGTTGGAAGAGTTTAATCAATCAAAGTATAAATATAACTCACCTCAAACATCAAACTAGTCAGGATAATCTGATCTACAAACGATGGCTAGATGTTAAAAACTGGTGGTTGGTGCTGTTAAAAAACTGGAGCCTAAAAGATTGGGCAACCAATTTTCCTCAGATCATTTTAGAAAGATTGCGGAATCTTTGGGGATTAAAAAAAGCCATGATTCATGATTCGAAATTCATGATTCGCTTAGCATTGACAGGTTTGGTATTATCGACTTTTATTTTCCTAAGATTCTACAAAATCGACCAAACCCTAAATTTCTTCGGTGACCTGGGTCGAGATTTCTTAGTACTATCTGAATGGAAAAACTCTCTCAAACCACCGCTCCTAGGCCCACAGACCAGTGCAATTAGTTTTAACCAGAGTGCAATTTATTTTTACATGCTCTTCCCTATTTTTATCCTGAGTGGGCAATCTCCCCTATCTACTTTGTATACAGCAGCTACACTATATATAGTAGTATTTTTGATTGGTTTGAAGCTTTTTGGCAAAAGCAAATCTGGGTTAACCAAGCTTATACTTTTCTTTTTGTTAATCTCAATTAATCCACAGTTTATCCTTCAACACCGCTATGTGTGGAATCCATCACTGATTACTCCATTTTTGCTACTCAGTTTTTATTCGCTGACTAAGTTTGCTACCAACAAAAACAAATATATTTGGTGGTTTGCCCTAGGCTTAAGCGTAGCGGTAAGTCTTAGCTATTCACTTATTCCAACTGTAGCAGTGATGGGACTGTATGGACTATTTGCATCAAGAAAAAGATTGAAGTTGTTGGTGGCTAGTATCACGACTTTACTCCTTACCAACTTACCAACTCTATTGTTTGAACTCAGACATGGCTTTTTATTAACCAAAACTACCTTAGCAGGTCAAGAGTTATTGCAAACTCAAGATTCTTGGAGCAGTAAATTATATGATCTTTTTAGATATTCCTTCCCAGCTCATCATATTTATCTATCAATCTTTATCGGTGTTTTATCAGTGTTTTTGATTGGATACACTTTACTGTTGAATTTCAAAAACAAAAAACTACTAGCCACTAGTCGTTGGCTGTTAGCTTCATTTATTATTTGGACTTTGTCATTTGTAATTATTCTAATTTCTCCCCTTAAAGCCCACGCCCATTATCTATTTGGTGTCTACACCTTTTGGTTACTCAGTATTGTCTATTTACCAAACAAGTATCGTCTATTAATGATTGGTGTGTTAATAATTTCTTGGTTGAATCCACTTGTGACAAGGCAATACTTTGTCCCGGCTAAAATTAATCTAGATGACAAAATCAGTTGTGTGCAACAACTTTGTGAAAAATATCCTCAGCCAGTTTACGCTACTCTCCACTCCAGCTCTCACAATCACGAAGCAGCTGCCTATAAATTCCTGATGCAAAAGTATGGTTGTAGTAGCGTGCCCAGTATTGTCTATGAACCTCAGGCAAGTAATACTATAGCTATCTTTGCTCAAGAAATACCATATGATCATGGCGAGACCAACTTTTTTGAAATCTCACAGTTTGGTGAAGCCCAGCTGGATGAGATTATTAAGTGTTCAAATAATCTAGCTGTTTATGTATTGGAGAGGTGATTTAAAAAATACTCCACTGTCTCTTTCATCCCCTCTTCCAAACTAATCTTGGCTTCCCAATTTAGGGTTTTCTTAGCTTTGCTGGCGTCGGCAGTCAGTACTAATGGATCGCCTGGTCTGGCTGGAAAATGTTTGACGTTGGCTTTTTTGTTCATGGTTTGTTCAATTAAAGCGACTATATCCATCACCGATTTAGGATTTTCTGTAGAGAGATTCATATAGTGATACTTTTGTGGCTCACGATCCACCAGCTCAATAGCCTTGAGATGAGCATCAACGATGTCTTTAATATGAATGTAATCACGTTTGTGTTCGCCACTACCCCAGACAGTCACTTCTTCATCGTTATAGATTTGTTTAATAAATCTAGGGATAGCATGAGTCTCTGGGATATGATGTTCTTCAGGGCCATAAAGATTAAAGTATCTTAGTGCCACACCGTTCATTCCATGTGCTGCGACATATGAAGACAATAAACCTTCCATTGCCAATTTAGTCATGCCGTAAGGATTAATAGGAATAGTTCTGTCATCTTCTTTGATTGGGACTTCTAGAGGCTCTCCATAGACAGCGGCACTAGAGGAAAAAATAAAAGTAGGCACATTGTTTTTCCTCATGGCTTCTAAAACTGACACAGAGCCAGTAATGTTATAATCTACGTATTTTTGAGGCTTTTCTACAGATTCACCAGCTTCGATCAGTGAAGCCAAATGAAAAACTAGATCAACTCCCTGTAGCTCTTCTTCCATCTTAGCCTGATCACGGACGTCAGCAATGATGGTGGGATATACCGGATTTTCTTTAAGGTCAATGACTTTGATAGTATGACCTGCTTGATCTAATGCTCGGCATAAGTGAGTACCGAGGAAACCAGCTCCTCCTGTAACGACGATTTTTAGGTTTTTCATGGTTTGTCCTTTGTATTGTCATTCCGGTGAAGACCGGAATCCATAGTTGTTAGTTAAGTATTTATTTGGAATTTATATTTGGTTTAATTCTACCTCCATCTTTGACTATCCAATAACCAAAATCATTATCTCCCCTGCCAAATCCAAGATCAAAACGCAATAAGACATTTCCCCAATCAACTTTTACAAAAACACTTCTAAAAAATTCCTCTAAACCATCATATGATACTCCATATGGGTTGGGAAATAGCTTGTATGCTTCTTCCTTTGCTAAATCAGTTTTAAAGTCAAATTGAATGACTGGATTTCTATTATACTCTGAATAAACAGTTTCAAATTTGGGATTTCGATTTATAGATTCATCTAAAATATCGTTTTTAAACTCTTCATTATCAGCGGGAATAATAAAGGGCCATTCTTCTCCAGTAGGATAATTGTAGAAATTACTTTTACTAGCAATTAGTGATTTGAATTCTTGATACTGGTCTTTATGGATAAATTCAGGAGAAAAATTTATTCCGCAATGATTTACTTCAATCAAATGACTTGACAGTTTTTCTACTAGTTCGTCAATTGAAATAAAGTGAATTTGTTTGCTCGAAGTCTGAGATTTTGTAAAAATATCTGATTTAGATAGGTTGAAACCAAATTTTAAATTATTACTAATAAATTCTAAAGATTTATCATTATAATCAGTATTAAAAGAGACTTGAGGATAATTTAATTTGTTAGAGGTATTTATAATTGTTTTGGGTAATAATTCTTTTTCAAAAATACTTTTTAGAGTGTCTTTGGCAAGTGATAAATTTCTTGTTTCTGCTAATAATGAAAATAATTTTTTATTATCTTCGTGAGATTTGTCACTTATTTCGGGGAAGGTGATGGTGATATCTTGTATTCTGTTCATTTTTTATTTAAAAAATCTAAAATAGGAGTTGGCAAACGATACTTATGTTGACATTCAGCTGTTACTAAATGGCCCTTTTGTATCCAAAGAAGAGATTCTTTATCAAGAAAATCTGGGAAATCCTCCGGATATACTTTCTGTTTTGCTATTTCATTAGATAGCGAATCAGCTTTTGAATAGCAATAACTATTTATAAGTATCATTGATAGAAATTCAAAAACTGTATATAAGACTAGTAAGAGGATTATTAATATAGAAATTTTGAGAACTCTTTCTTTTTTAAGTTTCATGTTTTACTTTCAAATTTTTTATAATTCCTAAGTATGGATTTCCGCCTGCGCGGGAATGACAATCTTGACCAGCTAGGCAACCCAGTAACCCTGTATAAACAACACTGTATTAAAGATTAATAACAAAGTCGAGATAGAAAAGTAAATAATTTGCAACCATTTTTTGTCTTTGATTAAGCTCGCTACTACTATATATATGGGAAAACAAACCAAAATATAGCGAGGCATGCTGGAGAAGGTGCCTGTTAGTGTTGGCAAGGTGAAGGCCATTAGTGAAAAAGTGATTGACGATATCACAATTGACTTGTTCTTGTTTAATTTTGAATTTCTGATTACGGAGTACGATCTTTTTGTTGGCCAAGCTAACAGTATAAATAGTAAGCCAACTGTGCTGGCGATGAATTCTTGGATGAAGGCGTAGTATTTTAGGTCAAATGGCCTGTAGGTGGCAAAGATTTTGATATATCTCCAGATAACATGAGGATAAAGTATTAAGCTCTCAGATCGGCCTCCGCCGAACTCTTCTTGGACGTGGTAGAAGAACAATGGGTCGCCGAAAGTTCGCCAAAGGTAGAACATGTAGCTTAGTAAACCAAGAGAACCTATTGAAATAAAAAATAATGGTTTAATTGTTACATTGTTAAATTGCTTTATGGCTGATATGGCTTTATGACTACTTTGAATTTGTTGAAACACTACTTGAACTATTAATGCCGGTACTAAGAATATCCCCACCAGTCTTGTGGCACTTGCCAAAGCTATGATGAGACCAGTTAATGCATATTTCTTTTTATATGAAGCATAAAAACTAGCAATGGTAAAAAAGAGAAACATTGATTCCCCATAGAGACTGACGAAGAAAAATGAGGTGGGGAATAATAAAATAATCAGCAAGCTTAACCAAGCTGTTTTTTTATCGATTAGTTTACTTATGAATTTCAGCCATAGAGCCATGAAGGCGTAGAAGAAGCTATGTGAAACTATCAATCCCGCAATCAGTGGATTATGGATTATGAATGATGAGAATTTTGTGGTCAGTGGGTATAGTGGGAAAAATGCTTGTATTAAGCCCGTACCCACATATCCTTTATTAACAATCGTCAAATAGTGAACTCCGTCGAAGTTTGCCCAGGAGAAGAGCCACTGTGGTAGGCCATAATCGGCTGCTAGCACACTGGCATAGGGGAAACTTGGTTCATATGGAAGAATTTTGTTGGCCATAAACCCAACTATAAAAAGTCCAATTCTCCATATCACAAATAGTAGCGTTAATTTCTTAATGTCTGATTTTGTCATAAATCAACCATCCCAACAAACTTATGGCTGTAATAATTCCTATTCCATTGCCTACAATCCTACTCCTTGTCCATTGAGTAAACTTACTTTCTATTTCATATGTTCCTGGTTCCATCTCAAAAGCAATTCTACCTTGAACTATCTCATCATCTACATATGCTACTTTTTCACCATTAGCCCAAGTCGTCCAACCTGAGAAATACATGGTTGGTTCTACAATAGTGGAGATTTCACTAACATTGATTGTGTATTTCTTATCGCTGCCCGTCCAATGAGTGACTTGATATTCTGCTTGACCATCAAGAATTACTGGGTGAGGTTGCCAATCATGAAAGTCTTTATAAGTAAAAGTTTTGGGAGTGTTTTCATGTGATGTCTGGGTGCTTTGAGAGTAGAGTTCATATTCAATTTTATCTCGGCGAACATACTCTAAAGGTTTGCTGCGATAAATACCAATTGCTTGCCAAATTAAAACTACTAATAACAAGGTTTTGATCTTACTTTTATTTAAGTATTCAAAAACTAATCCAGCTGAAATCGCTAAGAAAACACTTGAAAACAATTGGAGTCTCCAAGGAAATTGGATGTAGTTGATTAGAGGTAAGATTTTCCAGAGAGGAGTTGTGATGCTTAGCTGAAAGAGGATTAACAATGTTGAAATGACTGTAGTGAAGATTAAGACACTATTTTTTTTATAATTCTTGATTCTTGATTCATGATTCATGAAGTATGAAATTAAAAGAATTATTGATATTAGTAATCCCAAAACTTGAGTTAATCCTAATTGATACGAAAGTGAATCGATATTGCTATAAAATGAGTAGCCAAATTTGATGGGTGAGAAAAGGAGCTGGTCAACAGTGGCAAAGTGTTGGTAGTAATCTTTTTGAGTATCAATGTTGTCCAAGATAACTTGAGATTTTTCCACTAAAGCTGGTAGCCAAAACCAGAGAGAAAGGCATGAAGCAAGAATCATGAAGCAAGAATATTTGATCCACTTTTTAATATTTTTGCCGAATCTAGTTATTGTATAAAGGATCATCAATGGAACACCAAATAAAACTGTTACATTGTGCGAGAGCATAAATGCTGTAATTAACAAAATAAAAAATATGCTTTTGTAGTTTGCTAAGTATGCTGAGTTACTGAGAAGTAGTTGAATTTTATTGTTAGTATCTTCCTGATTCATAATTCTTGATTCATGATTCAAGTTCTCAATAATATAAAACAACCAGGGCAACAACCCAAAGGCCATGATTTCGCCAGTGTTCCCTCTTATATATACTAAGTTTGTTAGGTAAGGCGACAAAGCATAAACAGCTCCACCAAATAAAGCAGCTTTATCAGAGGCTTTAAGTTTTTTTAGCCACAAAATAATTCCCAGAATACCAAAACCAATTGTAAAACTCATTAGAATTTTATAAGTTAGTTCATAGTGAAGACCAATAGCTGTGAAAGGTACTGAGAGAATATTAGCCAAAGGATAGTTAAAGTTGAAAACTGGATAGCCGTAGTTGTTAACCAAGTTTGGTCCAAATCGAGGTGGAATCTGCAGCTGGCGAATAGCAATTTTGTAGTTGGCAAATCTAGCCAAATGAGCGTCTCCATCATGAGTATAAGGCACACCTTCGTGGAGGTAGACTTTGGTATTGATTAGGGTTAACAACAATACAAATAAAATTAAAAATATTTTCTTAAACATAATAATACTAGTATGGCTTCATGGTTTTATGACTATATGACTATTTAACTCAGCCATGAAGTCATAAAGCCGTATAACCATAATAAATTTATCTAACTAATAATTTATACACCTCTAACGTTTTTTCCGCAGTCTTACTCCAGTTGAAAGTTTTCGCCCACTCATACGCTTTATTTAATTGAATCGCTCTTTGTCTATCGCTAAATGCTAGGACCTCTTCAACTGATGCTGCAATACTTTCGGCAGTTTCATCTTTAGTAAAAAAGCCATATTCATTGGCTACTTCGATTAGTGAAGAATTGTGAGTACTCACGACTGGAGTTTTGCATTTCATAGCTTCCAGAACTGGCAAGCCAAAGCCTTCATATAATGAGGGTTGGACATAACACAAAGCTCCAGAATATATGGCAGACAAATCATCTTTTGCGTTACTATCTAGGTTATTAATAAACTTAACTCTACCCGCCACATCACTCAGGGCAATTTGTGTTTCTATCCATTGCCACTCAGGAATATCTTGTTCTTTAAAATTTTTGCCTAGGCAAACAAGTTTGACATTATTTGGCAAGAATTTGAGTGATTTAATTAATTGAGGTATGTTTTTATTATAGTTAATATCCCCCACATACAACATATAGTTTTTAGGTAGTGAATATTTTCTTTTGACTTTATTGATAGATGTTTGGTCTTGTGGAGAGAAGTCATCACTGGCAGAAAGATACACCACATGAACTTTATTTTCATCAACACCTAGATGTGTCACAATATCATTTTTGGAAGACTCTGAATCAGTAATGACAGCATCTACACCTTGAAGTGTCTTCTTTTGTTTTAAAAACTTTAGTTTGCCTTTAACACCAGGTTTATAATGCTCAGGGAAAATAAGTGGAATCACGTCATGTACTGTCACCACTGTTTTAGCGGGTCTTTTGATGGGTAAGGTATTAAAGAAGAAGTCAAAGTATGGATAATGGATTATATTAGGCTTGGTATCACTCAAATCAACTTTACTGGTAAAAACCTTGATTCCCTTGAGTTTTTCTAAGTGATCAACCAATTCCCTAGTGTAGACACCCACACCTCGGATAGCGTTGTCATTACCTAAAGGGCTAGTATCGATTAGTATATTTAACATAAATACAAATTGTTTAACTATTAAACTGTTACATTGTTGCTTAGGTATATATTTAAAAGATTAACAATTTAGCAATTTAATAATTTAACTTTTAAGTTTTAGCTCCCAATATTTTAAATATGCAATCGCATGATGCAAACCACTAAAGACGGCAAATACAAAACCAGGCACTCCATCGACATAGCCTCGGTGTCTTACAAATAATGATAGGAATGTTATTAGAGGCTTATAAAAAATATAGTTAATAGCGTTTAAAAAACTAAGCTTAACTTTGTCACCCTGCCTCGCCGGCAGGCGGGTCTGCAACTGCGAGGCTTTGAAGCTAGTATAAGTATTAAATTTCCTCAGATAATCATCAAAAGTAGGATTGGCATAGTGGAGTAAATGACCCTCTGCCCAAGCTACTTCACCCTCTACTATCATTTGCTCATGGACATCTTTCTGGGGCAACTTCGCATAACCATTGACATAAAGTCGAATTACTGGATCGGGATACTGACCACCCTTTTTTAGCCAACTGCCTAAAAATAAATTCTTACGTCTAACCCACCAGGCCTTGGGTTCGATGTGTGGTGTGCGGTGTGCGGTGTGTGTTTTTTCTTGATTCTTAATTCTTGATTCTAACTTTTCATTTTGCTTCAAAATAAACTTCTTCAACTCCCCATCCACCACTTCATCCGCATCCAATTGCAACACCAACTCCCCCTTCGCCTCATCCATCGCCATTTGTTTATTGATATGAAAATTAGGCTTGTTGGTGGTTTTGATGACTTTAGCTTTATATTTTTTAGCAATATCCCTGGTACTATCAGTAGAAGATCCATCCACGACAACAATTTCATCAGCAAAGTCTTTGACACTATCAAGACATCTAGCGATGTTTTTTTCTTCATTATATGTAGCGAGGACGACGGATATCATATCTGACTAAGTATACTAAAGAAATCCTTCTCCTCATAGGAGAAGACCTCGAGTTTTGTCCCGGAGGGAAAAACACGAGAGATGAGGCTGTATTGGGAAGCTTAAATACTACTAATTATCTTCTCCAATACTCCATCTAAATTATTATATATTTCATGATTCCAAAACCTAATTACTCTTAATCCTTGTTCTTTTAAAAACTCTGTTCTCTCAAAATCATACTGTCTACCTTCATCTGTGTTATGCTGTCCACCATCTAATTCTATAACTAATTGAGCACTATGAGAAAAAAAAATCTACAATATATGGCCCAACTGGCTGTTGTCTTTTGAATTTATGTTTAAACAATCTTCTATCTCTGAGTTTACTCCATAGTAATTGTTCTTCTTTTGTCTGTTTTTTTCTCAACTTTCTAGCTCTGTATGTGGCTAGTGGTACATCATTCATTGGTTTAGCCTCACTTATCATGTTCACCCCGAAAGTCTTCGGGGGATGAACTTGATGTTCTCTCCCATGGGGAGAGAGATCTCTAATACTCTACCAACTCATCATCCAAATCAGAATACATCATTCCATTTGGTTTGTCTTTATACTGAATGAAGACTTCTACATCTTGTCTAATTCCCTCTCGCGTAATGTATTCAAGAGCTTCTTGTGGCGTGACCCATCGATATTCAGAATGTTCCGGTGAAAGAATAACCTGATCATTATTTGTTTGGCAATAAAAAGAGAATCCATATAGGTCATTCTCAGCCTTTTTCTCCCCTCTCATAATATGCCAGATTCTATACATTTTTTTGATGGTCAGATCAGTAATACCAGCTTCCTCCTTTACTTCTCTTCTTAATCCTTCCTCTAGTTCTTCAAATTGATCAATCCGGCCATACATTAGTTCCCATTGATTAGTTAAATGTTCTTTACTGGTTCTTCTTAGAATTAGAATCTTTCCAGTGGGTGTGTGTTCTATGACACCTCCTACCCCAATCATAAAGTGTCCGATGTCGTTTTTCATTTTTAGTCCTTAGTTACTAGTTATTGGTTTTTAGTCACTAATAAAGTAATCTCTATTATTTAAAGGGGACCAATCTTCCATAATCATATCACCATACTCATTTTCAAATTCTTCAGAAAAATAATGACTAGGAAACATCTTCATAAACAGCCAAACTATTATATTAATGTTCATTTTTAATAGATCAGGATCATTTTCTCTTCTTTGGAAATGGTTGCTTTGCAAATCTCTGACATCAATAGTGACTTGGTCAGAAGATATCTCATATGATTGACCACTTTGAGTCTTAGGGAATTTCAGTGAGTAAGCATCCCACCATGCAGCTAGACCTATACTAGTTAGTTTTTGAGCTATTTTTACAAATTGTTTGAGAACCTCTTCTCTTGTTTCTTCTGGCATTGTATTAGTTCTAAAAATTCCAAATCCTTCAACATTACTAGTAAAGTTATTCCATGATACAACCCAGTATTCTTGACCATTACTATCTTGAGAAGCATCTTCATTTACTATTTCCACTGTGATATCCTCATTTTCCTTAAGAATAAAAAAATCACAAGTTGGCACATTACTATCTTTTAATTCTCTCCAAATTTGTCTTTGTCTTCTTGCTTCTTCTTTTTCAACTCTTTTTATAAAATATCTTTTTTCCGTTATTTGTTGTTTGCCACCAGATCCTTCAAAAACAAATCGCACTATTCTAGTTGTTTTATCTGTTTGACTTTCTGTACTCGCAATTGTTAGTGACTCAGGATCAGATTCACCAGCAAATGCGCCAAGGTTCCTTAATTCATCTGGAATATTAGTTTGTTGTTCAAAATCAAAAATGGTCATAAAGATACTTTTTTTTGCTCTCACTGAAGACACACACTAAACACTAATTAATATTACCGCCCCAATAGACAACCCCACCGCTACTATTTTACTCCATAGGTGCTCTTTTTCCTTGAGAAAGATGTATTCACCAGCCAAAGTAATCACTAAAAACGACTCGAGAGTAACGACCACATTACTGGCATCTGCTAATCCATAAGCATGATTCATGGCTAGATTGGCAAATCCACCCAAAATACATGCCAATATTACCAGTTTGCCATCTTCTTTGTAGATGGTAGTAATGCGCTGGACTCTATTGGGCATAGCAATATAGTTAATAATAGTAGGAATAAAGAAAATTAGGAAAGTAATGCTAGCAGAATTGAAATTTCCAAATAAGTTTTTAACTATGGTGACCACAATCGCATACATAATAGTACTACTTAAAGTAAATATTAAACCCTTGATTGATTCAGGTTTTTTAAATTTACCAATTAGAATTATGCCAGCCATAACTGTAAAGAGGACTGACAATAATTTACTCGTAGATATTACCTCTCCAGAAAACAGTATTCCAAGAATTAACACCCAAACCAATTTAAACTTATAAATTGATCCACCAACGGAAGGTGAGATATAGTTACTTGCCTTAAAATTTAGAAGATTGTGAAAAACAACAAACAGACCCATTAAAATGACAAACAACCAGGGTAAATAATTAATACTAAACTTAGGATCAACCATCACAAACGGTAAACTTACCAATGCCCCGATCGCACTAAAGTAAAACGAAAAAGCCCAAGCGTCTTTTTTTTGTTTAAGGACGTGACGGGCTAACAAACCTTGGATGGTGTAGAAGGAGCCGGAGAGAAGAGAAAAGAGAAACCACATATCTTTTATTTAGCTATTGAGCTATTTATTTATTTTACTATTTGATAAAACTTGTCATCCCGACTGGAGTGGAGGGATCCCTTTCTAAATCACTCGAAAAGGGATGTCTCCACTTTGGTCGACATGACCAGTTCCTCAGCACACTCAATTTACTTAGCATACTTTTTCACCCCCACCCACCCTAAACAACCGACCCATCCTATTAGACCAAGCACAGTCAAAAAGTTCCCCACTCTTCTAGGTCCAGTATTATTGGTAAACTTACTCTCAACAGTATGCTCTCCAGGTTTTACGGGAATAATGATTCTACCAGGAAACTCGCTATCATCTGTAATTGGTTGGATTAATTGGCCATCGACTCTAGTCTCCCAACCTGCAAAGTAGCTGGTTTTTTCGATGATTTCAGCATCTTGATCTACTTTGACTTTATATAGTTTATGAGTCCCATCCCAGCTAATAATCTCGCTTTCTCCAATTGAATCTTTGACTTCTTCATCATCAATAGCTATAAACAAATTCTCCCCAGCTTTTCTCAACACTACCTGATCATGAAGTTTGTTATTTATATTCTTGTCCCAACCCTTTGGCAAATGTTCATCAGCCGCCCCGCTTGTCAGAGGATACTGGAACCATTCGTAATCTGTTTGGGAAAAGTGATATTCGGGATGGGTGTGTTTGATTAGCCTGTTTATACTTCCTAAGCTGAGGAGGATTAAAATTGCTAATATTGCTACATTGTTAAACTGCTTGTTCAGTTTAATTTTCTCCAAGATATTTATAGACAACATCACGCTACTAAAAACGGCAAGCCAAAGCAATCTCCAAGGAAACTGCATAATAGGTAACAATGAAATTTGCCAAATAAACTTAGAGATGGGCAGCATTAAAAAAAGTGATAAAAAGAAAACAACTAACCAAAAACTCGTAATCCCTGCCTCGCCGGCAGGCAGGCGCAATCCGTAATTTGAAAAAGGATCCCTTTTGAAAAATTTACCTAATATTAGCCACAAAGATAATAAAACAACACCCAATTGTGCCCAACCAACCATAAAACTCATCTCAATACCTTTTTTCCCAAAATTCCAAGGTGAGTAAAGCAAACTAAGTGACTCAGGATAATACTCCCAGAAATGTCGAACCGCGTAGTCGTTTTCTACTTGAACTAATGATTTTTCTATTAACATAGGAGTCCAAAAGAATTGGCTTATCAAGATCGCTAGCGCAATTTGAATTATGAGGCTTGAATTTTGATTTATGATTTTCTTTAAGCTACGTTCTGTTATTAAAAACCATATTGCCAACACTGGAATAGCTATCATGAGTGAGATTTGGTGAGAAAGTAAAAACAATACAAAAACTGGAACTGATATTAGCCAATATAACAGTTTATCCTGATGCTTTTTGTTTTGTATAAAAATTAATACCCAAGGCAATAATCCCCAGAAAGAAACCTCACCCACAGCTCCCCTGACATACAAATTCAACAATGAATATGGAGCGGCTATATATAATAGTGTAGGGATTAAAGATAAAAATGTCTTTTTTGTTCGTTGATATGAATACAGATACATCCCCAATCCAGCCATGATAATAGAAACAATAATCGTCGCATTAAGGCTTTCTTGGATATTCAAACCAATCACATAAAAAGCTGTAGACACTATCAGTGGATACTGATAAATGAATTCCAAAACAGGATAACCAAACCCAAACTGCAAATTTGGAGCCCAACGTGGAGGCAATTGACCCTGAGTCAAAGCTAAATAGTAGTTAGCAATCCTAGGAGCTTGGAACTGGAGATCATTGAGGTCGTGTTCGAGTTTGACCAGATCACTGCGGAAAAAGGGTTTGGCTATAACTCCGATTATGACTATTAATAAAATCAACGAAGCCATTAGTTGTTTGTTATTAGTTATTAGTTTTTTTATCATTTTTTAACTAATATAAAAATTTATGTTAAATCAGTAAAAGGATTATAAGCAATTTCCCAGAGATGTCCATCTGGATCTGCAAAATAAGCTGAGTACCCTCCCCAAAATGCATCCTGAGGCTTCTTAATTGACTTAGCCCCAATAGCCAATGCCTCACGATATACTGCGTCTACTCTTTCTTGTGAGGAAACATTGTGCGCAAGAGTAATAGAGGATAGTCCTGGTTTCGCAATTGGTAATGTAACATCCAGTACTAGTTTTTCTTTAGGACAAAGAGCAAGCCAGGTTCCTTCCATTTTTAGCATCACGTAGTCATCGTTTTCATCATAGTCACTTGGTAAAAATCCCAATCCTTTAGTATAAAAATCAAATGATTTTTTAAAGTCTGACACACCTAAGGTAATAATGCTTATTTTAGATTTCATATTTTTTTGCTCAATAATTTATTCTAGGTTGTAGATTTCTGGATCTGGACAGCTATCATTAATACATTCATTAACATAATCAAGCATTAAATTCCTCTGGGCACTGGGAGTTGCAGCCTGATAGTAATCTCTGATCATCTCCAATGACAACTCTTCCGCTTGCCATAGTTCTTTACCTTCATAATCTGTAATTATAATCTTGGCATTAATATTTAGGTTTCTATCATCAATTTTAGAAATATACAAAACTTTATTAACTCCCTCTGGGAAAACCTCGGATATTCTTTTCATCGACTCGCCAGTTACACCGGGAAATGCCAAATGAGTAACTTGATATGGATTAAACTCGATGGCCTTATCAAAACCGTCTTTGATCCATACAGCACTTTGTTGAAACTTGACGGGATTATATTTACCAAAAAAAACAAAATAAATGTATGGCATGTCAATTTGGGAACTGACATAAATTTTGTCATATTGGTCTTCAACTGATGCAACTTGCTCTGCTAGTAATCTGACCCCATCTCGCCAATCCACAGTTAGATTTTTTTCAAATGTATAGAAATAGCGGACACAAAATTGACTAAATGTCGCTAGATAAAAAATAAAACTACCAGCTAGGAATAGTTTAAAATAATTATTCTTTTTACTTTGATCAATTAAATTATATATCCCTAAAGCTGCTAACATTAATAAAGCAAAATGAAAATCAAGCAATCGATTAGTAATGGGTGCATCAACCGTCAAAGCATCAGGAATCGGTGATAAAACTAAATAAGCAAGCAAAAACAAATGACTTTTATTTTTTGATTTAAGAGCTGAATATATACCAACTCCAATAAAAGGCAATAAAATGTACTGCATATTGCCATAACCCAAACTTCTTAAATTATGCCAGGCATTGCCATCTCCTGTTTCAAAAAGATACGTAGGACTATAAGCAGCTAAATAGCCATGGACAAAACGATTGCCAATCTCCCATGGCTTATTAGCAAATACTCGGGCTACAGTCATTGGTAACTGACTAGTATGAAGCTGAGTAATGTTTTCAACTACTGTGGTCTCTATTTCTTTGTTGGTCAGGATAGTGGTGTTGGATCGGCTAGCATTGACGCCGGAGGTTATTGCTAAAAAGCTCACTGCTGATAAAAAATAAATTGCTAAAAATATGACTGTTTGTACTTTAAACTTCAGGAAGTACGGATTACGGATTATGATAAAAACAACAATAAGTAGTGGCAGTAATAAGAGTGGAACATTGTAAATGAAAAAACTAATGGCAAAAAAGATGTTGGCTATGAATAGATGTTTGATGTTATTTAATGAATTAAACAGGAAATAGAGACCAATGGAGCTAAATGTCAGACCAATAATTGGTTCATAGATGGTCCTAGCTCCATTGATATGCCACATCGAAAAAGTTAATAAAAAAGTCAAAATGACAGCCGCCCATTTGGAGTCAAGAAACTTTTTTCCTAGAAAATAGGAAACAGGAATTAACAAAGTTGTCAACAAAGCATTTGGTAAGCGAATAGCCCAAACTGATAAGCCTAGCAACTTGATGCTCAAGGCCGTAATATAAATCATCCCCGGTAACTTATAATCTCCAAAAGCTTGAAAATTTAAAGGCCACGGTCCCACACCATGTTCATCTCTACTGTTTACAGTCAAAGAATAAGCATTATAGCCAATCGATAATTCATCCCTATTTAGATTAAAAGGAACTTGATCAAGCTTGTAGACTCGAAAAAACAAACCTAATAAAGTTAAAGCTAAAATAATTATTGGAATTAGATATTTTTTCATGGTTTTTGCTGATTTCGTCACAGAATAATAATTTCGCTGTACTGGACGCGGCGGCGCCTCCTCCGCCTCGATGATCCCCCTATACATAACTTAACAAAATATTCTCAAGGTACCTATGACGGTGTATCAACGGTCCATTACATCAAAATTATTATTCTGTTCCACTGCCAAATAAAAAATTAAAAATTTGAATACAAGGATCTTAGTGTTTTCGTTCCACTCTTTCAGATACAGCAAACGAAGGGTGAAGAAAACACTAGAAAGCGAGGACTGGTTGCCGAGCGGTCCTTGTAGGCAAGTTTTTAATTTTTTAATGAGCTTAATAACTAATTAATAATATATAAACTCTCAGTAACACCATCAGGATAATATAAAATTTCTTTTTCCACTTCTGAATACTTCTCATCTGGCGTCACGATATATGTTGTCCCATCTTGCAACTGGTCAACTTCTAGTTTTTTGCTGCTATATTGATATAGAACTTGTCTTGGCTGTTGTCGAGACAGAAATCCATACATCCAAAAATAATCATAATCAGACTCGGTAACTATTGCTTGTTGTTGTAAATCTAAAATTAAATCTGGTTGATAAAAAAGAATCGATAAAATTGGCAACCGGTAATCTTCTGTGATTATAAAGTTGTAGGTCGTATGTTGCTCCTCTTTTACTGGGATAGGTGTATTGCGCGTATACAAACCAATTTGCTTATTTGGATACTGCCAAGCATAAGCACTTCTATTGGAAAATTGTGTAAAGTAATCAAATAAAAAGAAAGAAAAATTTATTATTAATAAGGAAACAGTAATGGAAATAACTAGAGTAGTGTGCTTCCGAAATAAAATAGCTAAATAGATAACTCCCAAAATAGCTAAATACATAACCGGTATCACCATATATATCCCTCGCGAAGCATGCGGCACTTCATAAGGTAATGAGGCCGTTAAAGGAGCCACTAACAACCATCCAATTATAATCAACGACAAAGGATTTTTTCGATTTTTAATACACCATAGTAAGCCAAGTATAATTAATGGAGCTGTCACTATCAGCATTTCTCCACCCCAGCCACTATGATGTCTCAAATTAGCATCTCCCACTGTTACTCCATCACCCTTAATAAACAAAAACTCATAGCCAAAATGCTCAATATAATTTCCTACAAATGCCTGAGCCATATAGCCATAACGATGATATTTAATCCTAGCAACAAATCCACCACCTTCAGCTAAAATATTATTGGCCGATTTTTCAAGTAGCTCATGATCGTTAATAACGCTAGCAGTACTTAGTCGAAATTCTTGACTGACCTTATATAAAGGTGAAGTAAACAGTGGAATTTGTAAAACAATGAATAAAACTAAACTAGCTAATACAATGTATTTCTTCTGCCAAAAATCTTTCCAAAACGCCACAAACAGAATAATCAAAAACAAAGGCAAGATATAGCGCACACTCACATAGGTATAAACACTCAAAGCTCCAATTATTCCACCCAATAAAATAAAAATATTTGCAACTTTAATACTCTGATTACTTGTAACTCTACTCAGCAAACCCTTAACATAAAAAAGCAAAGCCACCGCCACCAATTGCAATGACATCCCCGACTCATACCCAATTCGACTAAATACAAATAGCCAGGGAGTGGTCATGATCGTTAAGTAGATTAGTAGTTTAGTAGAAAAGCCCGCTTGCCGGCGAGGCAGGTAGTTAAGTTGGATTTTAGTTTTTTCAAGCAAAACAATAATTAACTGAGAAATAGCATAAACACCAATCAGCGACATCAGATAAAAAGGCAAGCGCACACTAAACTCACTTAAACCAAATAACTTCACACTTATTGCTGTCAATAAAATAGGAAGAGGTGCCTTATAGTCACCATACGATGGATAAATAGCCTGCAAAGCATTACCACCATGAATGTCCTTAAAAGTCTGAGATACACTATAAGCATCAACACCAATTGCTAATTCATCCCAATACAGAGCAATAGGAATTTGGCCAAGCTTAAAGAGTCTAATCAAAGCAAACACTACAAAAAGTAGGACAGTAGTATAGTTGATTAGTAGTTTAGTAGTTTTTTTATTCATAATTCGTGATCCGTAAATCGCAATTCACCTTATCTCTCAACCACCTGCCAATTATTATTACGCCACATTATTAGTAAACCCTCATCATCCGAAACATCATCGGGACTTGCAATAAAGTGATATCGGCCAATCTGCTCCCCATACCGAAAACCAATTCTATCAGGCAATTGTTTGACTACAGTACTATAAAATTGATCTGGTGTCATCTTTAGATACCATGATGTTAAAATGTATTGATATCCGGCACCATCAACTACAGCTATTTTTTTGTCAGGATATGTTTGTTCAACACTCTTAATTAATTCTCCATATCCTCCCAAAAGTTCAAACTGACACTCTCCAGGATAATCTTTGATATATAAACGCACAAAAAATAGAAATTCTAAACTAACTAGCAAGCAGCTAGAAGCAAGTAGTATGTATCTTTTTTTCTTTAGCTTTTTTAGCAAGAATCTTAATCCAAAAACTGCAAATATCACCACTAAATATAAAAATAACAAACTCCTAGTAGTGTGAGGCGCATCAACTGTGATAATAGAGGGAATTAATGAGATTATGAGCAGATATAGCAATATGGTTTCATGATTCAACGGCTTCATGGCTATGAACCTTTGCAACTCTGAAACTCTAAAGATTTGACGTAGTAAAACCCCTAGTCCCAAAATAAACAATCCATAAACTGACCAATACAAATTCCCCCAATGATCTACCCCATGCCAAGGGTGAATGTCTCCTTTATAAACCAAAAACTTTGGGTGAAAACTATTAAAAAATCTAGTAAAGATTAAAGTTAAATAATATATATACTTATTACCTAAAAGGGTTTGCCATACACCAGCAAAACTTTGTCGATAAGCAATAGATGCCAACCACATATTTTCATCACTAAAAATAGTAATCCCACTTTTTTGACCAGTGAGTGAAATAAAAACAAAAGCACTAATTGCAAAAACTACCAGTAGTCCAATAACAGCAATATACCAATTTTTCCAGTTCTTAATTCCCCTTTGTAATATAATTAATGGAATAATAAAAGGCAATAAAATAAAGGGAGTGTTGTAGGTAAAGATAGCTAGCAGGATTAAAACTGTAGCAATCACATCAAAAAATACTTTATGCTTTTTAAAAAGTAATAAGTATAAAGCACCTACAAACATCGTTAACGCTACGTTAGCTTCAAAAGCAATTCTAGAGTAAAAAATGAATACAGGAGAAATAGCTATCAGGAAAGCCAAAAACAAACTAAATTTCTTATCATTAAATAATGCTTGACCTAGATAATATGAAATAACTACCAATAAAGTTCCTGCCAGTGCCGAGGGTAAACGTGTCACTAAATCATTTTCAGGTAGGACTTTAAAAAATCCAGCCAGAAAATATGGGTATCCTGGTAATTTGTAATCACCAAAAGATTCTAAAGTCACAGGCCACGATACTCCCCACTCATCCTGGCCAGTTTCTGACAGCAAATAAGCATTGTAAGCTAGAGCCGCCTCATCACGATTTAAAATTACGGGGAGATTTCCGAGATTGTAAACCCTAATAAACAAAGAAAAGAAAACAACTATGATCAAAACTATTAAACTGTTAAATTGTTTCATTGTTTTTTGTTCTAGCTAAATAGATAAATAACAAAATAGCTCAATAATTTGTGTCTACTTCCAAGAGTATATATCCTTCATCAGAATATCATTTCCATACTCACCATGATAGTTATAAAGCGGATAGCCAACACTCGGCAGAGTATCTGGGAAAGTATCAATCATAAAATTATTACCACTAGTTCGTACCCAGATCTGCTCAACTTCATCTTGGCTCTTGATTAAAGATGCATAAGTAAAACCACGATTCACAATACACATGTTATTTTTTCTCCACACACAACCTCCTTCTTCCTGACAAATTTCTACCACGACTAAAGATTGATTATCATTTTTAATGTTTGAAAACTGATTGAGTCCATAGGTAAAAAGATTCACATCATCATCGTTATGAAATAAAAGTCTAACTGATTTTTGTGATAAGCTTTCATCTAAAAATTGAACACTATGCTTCAATTTATAAAAATTATTTGAAGGTGTTTTTTGGGAAAAATACAGACCAGTGAAAGCGAAGACCACCATTACTATTAAAAACCCAATTTTTTTAGAAAAAGACCAAATCACCCCCAAGAGAAGATATGGCATAATAAAAAGAGTACTCATGTAATAATCAACCTTATCCCCTTTATAAACTCTAAGCATCATAAAAACTGTAAAAAGATACAAAGATATATAGATAAAGACTTTTTTCTTTGAGAAATTTTTGAAAAATAAAATAGAAAGACCCAAAAGAAAAATAACTCGACCAAATATAACATTGTATATTTTTCCACCTATTAAAAGTCTTTGAGTAAGTCTAGGTAAAAATGTTAAAACAAACCCTGGCTTCGATACCTGATCATAATATCTAGTATGTTCTGTAGTGAAATACTCAATAATTGATCTTGTGTTGTGCCAATTGGATGATAGCTCTCCCCAAATATACGGTAAAATCGTCACAAGCCCCATGCCCCAAGCACCAATCCAATATAAGATATCTCGCCTACTATTTTTTAAACCCAATACAAAAGTAATTAAAGCAAAAGGCAATAGTACTACAGCCTGATAATGCAAATGAATAGCAATCGTAATTGCTAGTGTCCCTACTATAATCCCCCACTTCTTTCTATTTTCCAAATACTCAATATAGCTATAAAGACTCAAAGTACTGAAAAAAGGAATCATATCTGGATTCCATGATGTCGTCCCAAAAACTATAGCAATCGGAGATAAAGCGTAAGCAACAGCCAAAACAAAAGCTTTTTGCTCATCTAAGAACTTTTTAAGAATCAAAAAAAGCAGCAATGATGTCCCAGACTCAACCAATGTAATCAGCCACTTCATGGCTAGAGGGTTATTCGGGAATAACAGTGACACTACTAGATGAAGCTGATAATAAAATGGTGGTAAATAAAAATCCCAGACACTAGCTTTAGGGCCATACTCCACAATATAATTGCCCTGATCAATCATTTGTTGGACAACCACCAAGTCACGAGCATTGTCTTGAGAAAAGGAAACAAAATTGACAGAGTAAACAAAACGAATCAAAGAAAATACGAAAAATATTAACAAATAGAATTGAGGCTTATTTGAGGTTATCTTTTTCACTAGACTATTCTACAATAAACAACGTTTATGAAAAAGCTCCTAGAAAAAAACCAATCCCCAATATTAATTCTCACTTATGCCCTCTCTCGTCTCTTTATCTGGATCTTCCGGCCAGTTATGTTTACTGAGGTTATTTATAGCTATATGCCTTTTGCTCACCTCTGGCAAAGTGGAGTTATGCCCTACCTAGAACAATGGTATGAATACCCTCCAGCCACTATTCCTCTGTTTTACATTCCTCACTTGATAGACAAATGGACACGCTACTGGCCTATTCATTTTGATTACTTGGTTTCATATCGAGGATTATTATTGATAATTGATATTCTTATTTTTGTTTTAATTTGGAAAACTCTTAAAAAAAGAGTACAGACGCAAAATTTTGCGTCTCTACAAGTTAAAAACAAACTTTTCATATCTTCTATCTTTTATTATATTTTAACGACCGCCAAAGCCAACCACTTCATCTACGACTCTATGGATCTTTCATTTATTCTTGGTCTGGTGCTGACAGTCACAGCACCTATCTTGTGGAATCAATATTCAGGTACTTTTATCAGCTGGCTGGGAACATTCCTCAGTATTGCTCTCAAATACATCAATGCTCCTTTATTACCTCTCTACGGACTACTTGATTTAAAAAAATGGAAAACAGCTATTCCAATGGCTATTTTTGCATTTGTTGTTGTCTGGGGAATCCCATTGGTTATGTTCCGCTCGTCACTTCTGGTTACCTTTGTCTATCACAGTCAACGTGGCATCCAGGTAGATAGTGCTGCCGCTGCTCTTATCCGCTTGGCCAATGAATTTACCCAAAGTGAGGACTCTGTAGAGCTGTATAAAAACTATGATATGACTGGTCCGATTACTGATGTCGTCAAATCCATCATGGACATAGTTTTCCCACTCTCAATAGCCTTATATTTGATTTATGGATCTATACTTATAGTGAATAACTTAGTAAAAAAAGAAACACACATCGCACTCGCCTCGCGTCGAAGCGGGCAACGTATAACGCAAAACGATCTGCGCATCCATCTCACCCTCGGTTACATCCTCATGTTTATGCTAACAGCCAAGGTCTTATCAACCCCCTTCCTCCTCTGGCACATTCCACTGGTAGCTCTTTATCCATTTAAAACTTGGAAGTCTCAACTAAAAATGATGATCCCCTCAGTCTTAATCGTCTTTACCTCAATGTTTTACTTCCCCAACATCAACGTCCTAGGCCCGATCAGATTACACACTTTGATAGTTAATTTTAGGGTAATAATGTTTGCCTGGATGTTTGTTCAGTTTATGGGGTTGGAAAAAATTCAAAAAGAACGCATTTTTTCTATCAAAAAACCAAAACAACTTATTCACTTGTTATTTGAATAATAGCTAATAAAAAAGTCTCAATTTGCTCAGTTTTCTTACAACCTATTCCTTTTGCATCTAATAATGCTTCAATTGAGCTTGAAGCTACTAGGGAAGCCGCTATTTCACTCACAACTTGATCTTTTGAGAAAAAAGCTCTTGCTAAATTACCAAATAAAGCTAAAGAAACAAACCAGTATCCATCCCTACTTCCATCTCTTTCTGGTTTATTAGGATCAAAGGCAAAACCTTTTTCAGCAGGTGTTAGATAAATGTTATTTAGAGAACTTGAATGAGCTACTAAGGACTCATATCTCCTACGACCATGATAGTTAGCTGGCATAATATTATTTAAATTCTTTTTCTAAAATCTTTATATCTTCAATAGTTACCTCAGATAACTTCATCTTCTTTGCTTCATCAATACTAAACCACCCAATCTCATCACACTTCCCCGGTTCTAGATTCTGTGGAGTTCCTTTGGTAATTTTACAAATATAGCTAGGAGAAACCCAATGTTGACCTTCTTTAGTTAGGATATGGTCACAGACTTGTAGTAACTCAACTATCTCAATTTCAATACCCAATTCTTCCTTAACTTCTCTTTTCAAGGCTTTTTCCAAAGTCTCCCCAAACTCAACAGCACCACCAGGTATTTCCCATGTTCCCACTTCATTTTTGGCTAAAGGTCCTCTTTTAGTCAAAAGAATGCGATTTTGCTGATTCATGATCAAAGCTCCTACACCTACACCAATACAATCTATTCCCATTCTGATTCTTGAATTTCGTTTCATCATAATCCAATCACCGCTATCTTAAATTCAACTTCTCCATTAAGCCCCATTACTTCACCAACCACCTCACCACCCGGCAACTCTCCATCTCGATACACCACAATCGCAGGCTGATCCGCAGGTACTTCATTAATAGTTCTCACAAACTTAACATTCTCAAATTCCAGATATTCCCCTTGATCTTGTTTAGCTGTGGCATCAACAGCTTGGACTAATTTGGGATACGTTTGATTATAAAACCAATAATACATTGCTGGACGGCCTTGTTCGCGAGTGAAGTAGATTTGGCTATTGGGATATTGTGCTATTGTGCTATTTAGTTTGGAAATAACATGTTCATAACCGTATTGCCATTCATGAGCATATTTAGCAGGATAATCATTGAGGTAATTATTCCAGTACTTCAAAAAGCAAGTTGAGTAAATTATCAATACACTTATTAATGTCAAATGATAAATTTCAAATTTAGATTTTGACATTGATTTGACATTCGACATTTGGATCTTTGACATTAGAGACAAAGTTTCTTCTATGCCAAAAGTAATCAGAGTCATCCAAACAGGCAAGGTTAATAGTATCCGAAGCGCATGTGGCGCTCCATATGTGATACTAGCCGGCAAAATTCCCACCACCAGCCAATATAAAAGAAACAACAAATAATTTCTTTCTTCTGGTTTCTCACTTCTTACTTTAATCAAATAAAGTAATCCCACAATCATAAACAACCCATCCACCCAATAAAAAGTCCCGACACTTTGTATCGAATGCCTTGGATTACTATCTCCACTGATAAATAAAAATCGAGGACTAAAATGAGATACAAAGTTTTTAGCCACTTCTCTACTAAAAAGCAAATATCGATGAGAAACTAATTTTGCCCATAAGGCATTGTTATGATCAATTCTAAATTGATTGCTCTCTTCAATAATACTGATATTAGTAAAAATACTAGTCTCGGCAAAACGCTGATTGCCAACTGGAGATAGCATGGAAACAAATATTGGGGCTGTTAAAGCAAGAGCCAATAAACCAACAATAACTAGCTTTGATATTTGATTTATGATGTATGATTTATGATTAAGAAGGGTTACTTTAATTAAATAAAGCACTGCTAAACCAATTCCCAGTAAAGGAGCCACTACCCTAGCTGCGTGATAAGTGTACATGGACAAGGATAGCAAAAGAACTGAGTATACTAAGTTTGCTGAGAAGAAATTTCGTGATCCGTGATCCCTGCCTTGCCGGCAGGCAGGCGTAATCCGTAATTTATTCAAATATCTAAAAAAGAGAACCACTCCCCATAGAATAAGTGCAGTCGCTAAATTTACTTCCCATCCACCCCTACTAAATTGAATCGCCCAAGGAGAAATAGTAGTTATAAACATTGCAAGCATGGGGCTTAAGGCTTGGAGCTTAGTTTTTTTAATCTGAGATACTAAATAGCCAACTCCAATTACAATAAATACCCCAGCAATGGCTGAAGGTAATCTCACAGCCCACACATTCAAACCAATCAGCTTAATAAAAGGCACAATCGCATAAAAATACAGCGACGGCTTCCAATCCCCAAATGACTCAAAAGCTACTAGTGGTAAAAAGTTACCATGATGATCATGCAGAGTCTCTGATATGGAATAAGCATCATAGCCAAGAGCCACCTCTTCCCAATATGGAGACGGAGGTATTTGATCCAACTTATACACCCTTAGGAATAAAGAAAGAAACAGTATTAAAAAAAATAGTATTTTTTGTTTCATATATGGGACAAGTAAATAATTAACTTTTGTCGATGAGCCTGCCTGCCGGCAGGCAGGTATGAGGCAGATCCGTTGGGGAGTTTCGAAAGCTTGTAGGGTATGTGTCATCAACGAATGCGAACTCGATGAAAGTTAATTATTTACTTGTTAATGTCCTAAATATTTTAAACTTAATTTCCCCATCACTACCATAGATAAGCTTTTCCGCCCGCTCATCTATCAAATCTGTATCATTCTTGCTCCCCACCACTAGGGTATTCGACCTCTCTAAGTCTCCCACATTGACGTCTTTAAACTCATATTTGATATAACCACCAGCTTGATACCAAAGAGGGCTCTTTTGTTTGACAAATAATCCATAAATATATGGTTGTCCATAATCACTGGTGAAAATTACCTTTTCTACTTCATCCTCATGATCATCAATGAATTGAAATGTTTCCAGATATCCATCCTTAAAATCATCAGCTGATTGTGAAGCAAACACGGTGTAGTAATCTTTCTGATACGAGAGAAAAAGCAGTGAATGAATCAAAATAAAGAAACCAATAAAAAATTTAATCGCAATATCACCCTCATTATGTGTTCCTTTTAATATTTTGTTTATTTTTGATACTTTAATAAATTGAATCGCTTGATCAAAACCATATATTGCCAACAAAATAAATCCTGGCAAAGCCAACAAAGCCCGATTAGCATGAGGTACACCGTCATTACCTAGTGCAGCCGGCACAATCCCAACCACTATCCACAATATTATAAATAATTCAGTTGTCATTCCGAGCGTAGTCGAGGAATCCCTTTTGATATTTGGATTTTGTAATTTAAAAGAATAAGTAGAAACTAGTTTTTTTACTATAAAGAAAAAGCCAATTAAACAGAGCAAAAACGTAGTCGTAAACAGCACTCCCCAATGCCCATCTCCATGCCTCAGTGTAGGAGTCTCTCCTAAAATCAGAAACTGAGGTGATAGATGAACAAGGAATTGTTTGAAAAACAAAATCAACCCTTCACTAAGGCTATCAACTGAAGAAAAGATTAGGGTACTTCCTCTTTGCAGAGCGTTTCCTCTAATAGAGTCATAAAAGAACGGAGCCATAAGTGCCATCCCAGACATAAAGCCAAAAAGCAAATATTTGAATTTATTCGAAAATGATTTGAGATTCATTAGAATAATAGTAAAGCTAAGAAGAGGCACAACTATTTTTGAGCTATGATACGTATATATCGAAGCTATCGCCAATACTACATATAATAGTATGTTTCTATAAGCGTTTTTGTTTTCTCTAAAGAACTTAAGCAAAAAATACATCGCCCACACAGTAAGAGTAAGTGCCATCCCAGACTCAAACCCCGCTCGAGTAAAGTGCAAATGCCACGGCGATAAAGTAATCAATAACATCGCCAAAAACTTTGAATTATTTTGAACTTTGACATTTGACATTTGAACTTGTGTTAGAACCTCCCCCATCCCCCATACTCCAAAAACCGCAGCCAATACAAAAGGCAATCTTACTGCCCATAGATTCATGCCAAAGATAGCAGTGAAGATACCATTTAGGTAGATCGCCAAAGGAGCTTTGTAATCACCAAAAGATTGAAAAGAAATAGGAATATGAAGCCACTCATCTCGATGATATTTGAGTACTGCAAATCCATTGTAGCCAATGGCTGCTTCATCCCAAGTCATCCCATGAGGAACCAGCCCTAAGTTATAAATTCTCAAGCAAAAAGCCAAAAATAAAATCAGTAATGTAATAATTTTCTTATTTTTGAGTTTGCTCATAATCTTTAAACCACTGTTTTGTAAATTCTATTTCGAGTGTGCTGGGAACCAAATCAATCCTAGGCTCAACATACTTCAATCCTAATTCTGCTGCTTTATCTCTTTGGACCCATTTTTCTAAAACTAAACTACCTATCTGCATAGATCTAACCCTAGTTCCATTTTTGGCCATCTCTATATACCTAGGTTTGAGTCTCTCTTCTGAGTGTTGATCTGGCTCAATCAACACATACCAGACTAGTGTATCATCTTTTTTAGCTGAAGGCAGTACTTTCCAGTCATGTTGACCAGCTTTCCAAGATATCAGGTAATCATAGTGATCTGTTTTAGCATTGGGCGTAAAAATTAAAAAAGAAATCTGATCAGAAATGGCTTCTTTATCAAATCCAGATTCACCATATACTTGATCAATTATGCCCATCATCGTTTTTAAACCTGCTGGATTACTTTTAGCAACTAGATAAGGATAAACGTAATTAATACTAGCAAAAAATATTAAACCTAAAACTGAGCCTACAAAAAGTAGTCTTTTTTCTTTATCAATAAATGATGATTTCATTATTTGTTGCAAACCAAACATCATCATTAATACCAAGAATATAAAATGAGGAGTTAGATAATAGTCAAAAAAGTTGCCATGATTGCCTCGCCACAACAGAAAGAAAAAGTAGGGAATAAAAGTAAATAATGAAATAATTAGCCAATTATTTTTTTTATCAGGTTTTTCTAACTTCAGTATTTTATAAAGGGCAAACAAAATTAAACCTATAAAAACAATAGTAAAAAACCAACCAGACTGACTACCTCTAAATAACAACTCCTTAGTCACCCAAAACAATTCTCTTGGTCTTTTATCAAATAATTCTAGCCAACCAATAGCATCAGTAGCGTTTGACAGAGAAGCCATTATTGACTTGGTCATGATAAAGCCATGACGCAACTCAAAAAGAATCTGAGGAACTAGAGTTATCCCCAATCCCATAAAAGCACTCAAAAAACTCTTGACTAAATGTGATTTGTTTTTAAACAAGACAACCAAACCCACTGGAATGATAAAAAATACTCCATATGCAAACTCACTCTGGAGTACCAATCCCCACATCATCATTGACAAAAAAGAATAAAGAAGTGAATCTTTAGATTTAAATAAAAATAACATTCCCCAAGGAATAAAGACTAAACTCATCAGAGGATTCCATACAAAAGTGCTGCCATGAATACTTCCTGGAATAAAAGCCAATACAAAAGCTGCAATCATAGCCCAAGTTTTATCTTTAAATAAATAATGAGCAAGTTGCCAAAAAGCAATCAGACTCAAACTAGCAAAAGCTATATACCATAGTGAGATGCCATATGGATTACCATTGGTTAAAAATGAACCAATACTACCTAGATAAAACCAAGCTGGCCCAATAAAAAAACCCTGGATACCACTGGTTGGGCCAATCAATGTGAGATCTCCATGCAAGATTTTAGACAACTCCCAAGCATCTCTACCAGAATCCCAAGTGAAGTACAATCTATTTTGAAAATTATAAAAGCGAACGAAAAGACCGAGCAGTAAGTATAAATAAAAAAATAATCCGTAGTTTGATTTACTAAAGTACTTTTTCATTATACAAATTGTTTAATCTACCAATGATTCAATATACTAATTTACTAATTATTTTAGGTATCTCATTTTCCAAAGCCAGTAAGGCTTCCACAGATAGTATTGGATCTTTTGCCAAAGGTTGGCATTTTTTTGAACAAATTTTATTGTATTTTTCCAACCAATTCTTTCAATTCTTTTTTTTCCAAAAACTGTACTGTTTGTGGATTCATGATTATGATCAACTCTGGCGTTTGGCTCAAATAAAACTTTCCATCCCATTTTGCGAGCCCTGAAAGAAAGATCAATATCCTCTCCATAAGCAGGCTGGTAATCCAAATCAAAACCACCTAGTTTTAATAATTTTTGTTTATCAAACAAGCCACTACCACCACTAATCCAAGCTGTTTCTCCAGCTTCAAACTCAGTGGATCTGGAATGAATAAACATCCCTCTTTTAAATTCCAAGACGTTTTTACCAGCTTTAATGCCGCCCAAGTTCTTTTCTATCTCCAGTGGTGCGACTCCAAATACATCTTTATTGTCAAAATATGGAAGTAAATATTTCAACACATCAGATTTCGGAGCTACATCGTTATTCAGCAAAAAAATTAAGTCATGTTTGGCGGCTAAAAATCCTCTATTACAACTTTTAGCAAATCTCAGATTCCTTCCATTCATCACAATTACCACTCTGATTCTTTTGGAACCTAAAGTAAAAGAACCAATTTTTGCATTGGCTTTCTGGCCATTCAGTTTAAGAGTTCTACTCCTAGCACCAAATTGTTCACTCAGCCAATTTACACTTTCATCTCTACTAGCATCATCCACTATCACCAATTCATCCCCATCACGCAAACACTTGAGAACAGCCTCAAGATTTTTTTGCATGAGATGCAAACCATTATAATTTGGTATGACGACTGATATGTGTTTCATAAAATCATCTTCAATAAAGTTTTCTTAAATTTATCCTCCCCAAACTCTTTAGATCTTTTCACAGCTAATTCTGAATACTGCTTCATCCGTAATCCCTGCCTTGCCGGCAGGCAGGCGTCATTCGTAATCCAAAGAGTCTTCTCAACACACTCCTCTTTACTTTCCCACAACAACTCTGCCAACTCCTGACCAAGTATCTCCACTTGTCCACCTCTTTTAATCACCACTGGCACACAGCCATAGCTCATGGCCTCGACAGTAGTGATCCCAAAGTGTTCTTGTTTCTCAGGATGCTTATCTTCATCCACACCAAATCCAGTTGCATGCCAATAAATAGAGCTTCTTGAGTACCATTCTAACAGTTCTTGTCGAGAAACGTCATGGTGGATTTCAATTGGCAATCCTTTAGCCTTTTTTTCTACTTCTTTTGCATATTCTTGATCTTCAACAGAACCAATCAAAACCAACTTCCAACCTTTAGATTCTTTAGGATGATCACTTAACATCTGTTTAAAGATATCCACTAAAACATCTTGCCGCTTAGAATGAAGTTGCCTAAAAAATCGCCCCACATTAAGAATTATTTTCTTTTTATCCTGCTGTCTACTGCCTGCTGCCTGCGAATCTAACGCAGCTAAAGGATAATGAACAAAATCAATCTTCGTCCCCCACCATTTTTCAACAAACTTCTTGGTGAATCCAGAATTAGTATTTTTCACCTGCCAGTTTAATAATTTAAAGCGTTCTATTAGTGATGATTTGTTCAATTGAAGTGGCACTTGAATGTGCAGAACATTTTTTTTTGCCAAACTAAAAAACAAACTCCCGTCAGTAGCGTAATACAATACATCGAATTGTCGGGTCCAAAGTAACTTTTCTAAAAATGAAGTACTAGCGAAGAATGGAGAGGGAATGAAGTCTATGTTTTTCAATGATCGACCAAGAAAATCCTCATACTTTTTTTTATAATCATCATAATCCGTAATCCCTGCCTCGACGGCTCGCCTCGCGTCGAAGCGGGCAGGCGGGCGTAATCCGTTATTCGATGTGCCGTATGCGTTGCGCGTGTCAGGAATTGCAATAGAAACCTCGTGTTCACCGCTCAGAGTCGACGCCACATCCATCAAATACTTTTCACCACCGCCAAAGTGTTTAGGAATATAAGGGGATAGGATACAAATTTTCATAAGCATTTCCCCTCTTTGCAAGAGGGGATTAAGGGGAGTTTTATTTTAACTAAGTTTTAAACCCCTCTATCAGGCATTAGCCTGATGTCTCCCCTTACAAAAGGGAGAAATTCACTTCTCTTTCTTCCACATCTCTACAATCTCAACCTCTTTCTCTTTATATCGGTCTATCAGCCCCGGCTTCTGTTGCAGCTCCCATACTTGTATATACACCATGACTCTATTCATCCCCTGGACAATCGCCTCTACCCATCCTGCCATGCCGTCTTTCCTACCACCTTTTACAATAGCTCTACGAAAAACCTCCATGACTCCTTTTCTAATCAGAGTAAAGAGTGTCACGGGTTTAATTCCTGATTTAAAAAGTAATTCAGCTTCCATTGGAGTCCACTGGGCTGATTTGACCAGATTATCTGCAGTTGATCTATGTGACAAGTGGAGTAATGGGGAATGTAGATCTACTATATTCCCCTCATATCTAGGACTTTCATGAATATCTCCATACCAACCAGTAAATTGTTTGACTTTAAAAACCCGAGTCACATAGTCATCTTGCCAACCACCATGATGCATATCAATCCCGTAAAAGAAATTGTGACGTTTCATCCGCAGTGCCACACCAGACTCCGTCTCTAAATGAACCAAAATCTCTTTGCTCAGTGTCGGGGTAACTCTCTCATCAGCATCGACATAAAACATCCATTCTGTCTTGACATATTTAATAGCTTTATTTCTCAGCTGAGCAAAAGACTTACTGGCAAAAGAAACTACTCTTGCTCCTAGTTTTTCTGCAAGTTGTGCAGTGTCATCATCTGATCCATTATCTATGACTAATACCTCATCACACCAACGCAAGGTATCAATACAATTGGCAATCATCTCAGATTCATCTTTGGCAATAATAATGGCGGTAATGGTTTGCTCTTTCATAAATTAGATCAATGGTTGTTTTCCCATATTACCCAATACTAGATCAATTACTGCCTTTCTTTCAAGTCTTGAACCCATCAGCAACTGTACGCCCAAGCGAACTGCTGTTAATTTGATTCTCCAGTGTGTATACTTGAGAGCAAAATAGAGCCGATTGCGGTTTTGATAGTAGACTTGGGTATCAGATCCAGAGCCACCACTAGATCCCGCATTTTTGTGCCATAAAATGGAATCTGTGCAAACATGCAGTTTATAACCAGCTTTTTTTACTCGCATGGAGTAGTCTACGTCTTCTAAATAGAGAAAATAATTCTTGTCCAAATATCCTACTTTTTCAAAAACACTTTTGGGAATCAACATACTACAACCTGTCACAAAATCTGTCTGATGTGAATCATCAAAGTGACCTCTATCTACTTCATCTACACCCCTGTGAAAAGCGGTTAAATTGGGCCAATCAATATTCCCACCTACAAACCAAAGAACATTGCCCAATTCCTTTTTATCATAGCTATTTTTGTGAAATTCATGACCTTTATAAAAATAAATCTTAGATCCAATCAATCCCACATCCAAATGATCTTTGGCCGCCTGATGAATGTGAGCTAAAAAATGAGGATCTACTACAGTGTCATTATTTAGAAGGAGGAAATAATCTGGGTCGTAATTCTCTTGGGCATACCATAAACCAAGATTATTACCTCCAGTAAAACCAAGGTTTTTCTGGCTGCGTACTACTTCGACACGTTTTGATCTTAGTTTCTTGGGGAGTTTGAAATGTTCAAGAGAGCCATTGTCTACCACCAGTACATTGTACTCAAAGTCTTTGTGCTTGATGTTCTTGAGAGATTCCAGACATTCTATCGTATCTTTATCACTCTCATAATTAACCAAGATAATCGAAATTTTATCCATACCTAATTATACCAGTTTTCAGCTCTTTTTACGCTTGTCACCATTATTCATCTTATGCAAAATCAACATTAGATATCCAATAATAACAATTATTCCTACCATGATATAAAAAGCATTAATGGAGTTAAAAAAATCACTTGCCATAGTTTGCAACCTCCTTGTCTAATTGTAATGAAACGGATAAACAAAGTAAAGCTATGATCAATTTGGATATATTAAAAACACTCATTAGAAAAAAATTATTACTCGGAGTTACAAAAGATAATAATATGGAGCCTCTCGCTAAATGATCAAAAAAATTAGCAAGACGTTTGATTTGATTTTCTTCAAAAGTAATATCTATCATTAATATCAAGGATAACAGATAAAAGTTACAAGAAGGTTACATTCTAAAAGTAAATTTTAAATCTTTAATTTCCGCCTAATTCGCCAAACCAGCTTAGTTAGACCTGAGCTGTTGTAAAAGTTCCAATCCGCAATCCAGTAATTCAAATCCCGCTGAAAGGATCTTAGTTCAGCAATACTACTTTCTATATCTCTATATCTCTCAACATCTTTGGATCGCTGCATCTTTGAAGCTCTGCCACTTTGCTTCTCTGTTACTTTTTCAATCTCCCATGCTTTTAGTTCCGCTACCAGCTGATACATCCCTTGAAGGTAAGACAGCCCAACCCCATGAACACCTTCTTCAATTCCCCTGCTAGCAAACAAACGCCTGAGTAATTCAGAGTTAAATTCGCGAATTAAATTGCAAGAATCCGTAATCCCTGCCTTGCCGGCAGGCAGGCGTAATCCGTTCTGCGTTGTGCGTTGTGCGTCGTGCGCTTTATTAGCTTCAATATCAGTATATCGGTTCAATCGGCTAACAAATTCGCTCACGGTATCATAGTTATGATGAATAATCGCATAATCGTCTTCTGCTGGTAACTCCACCACATTGCCAGTCGTCATCGGGATCGAGTGAATTTCATCAGACCACTCTACATAGCCTTTTTTAAATAGTCGTAAGATGTGATCTGGCCACCAGCCTGTCTTTTCCATGCCTTTGCCCCAGATCATATTCCTCCTAGGCACATAGTAGCAATCAGCATCAAGCTCAGTCTGATCTATCCTCATCAAAGACATAATAAATTCCTTGAGTCCAGGGCTAACCTCTTCATCACTATCCAGAATCAAAATCCAATCTCCTGTTGCCTTAGCAATAGCAAAGTTCCGAGCTGGCTCTACATAGCCCACATCCTCATGAGAAAAGACTTTATCCGTATACTTCTTGGCAATTTTGACAGTATCATCCTCACTCTTCATATCAACAATCACAATCTCATCAGCCAATGATTTAACACTCTTAAGAGCCTTTTCCAAGGTTTTAGCTGAGTTTTTAGTATTGATGACGACAGAGAGTTTCATATTATTGAGCTATTTTACTATTTTACTATTTAGCTATTTTTATCATAAATCATAAATCGTAATTCATAAATCATGATCTAAGACTCCTAATCTCCCCAATCACTTTATCCTTCCCAACTATCAATAGAGTCATACCGTAAACAGCCGATACTAAAATCATTCCTACCAACAAATTCTTCAAGCTGGAAGCCCAAAGCTCCAAGCCCCAAAGCCCCACAAACCCCATCACTATAGTAGCCACCAGTTGCCTCCAAGTATTTTCCAACACACTGATCTGCACGTGTTTTTTTACATAATAAATCGGCAAAAAAGAAGTAAATGAAATAGCAAAAGCAGCCATCGCCACACCATTAAAGCCAAAGTATTTGATAGCCGGGAAGGTTAGTACCCAAGTTAGTATTGTCCACATCACCATTAGCTTAAGAGTAGTGCCTACTTTGCCGATAGCATTGAGAGTATTGGTCAAAGGTGAAGAAATCGCACTCCAACCTATACTAAGAGTAAAAAAGATAAAAGTCATCACTGCTGGCTCCCATTTATTGTATTTACTAACAACCTGAGTTAGAGGATATATAAAAACACTCATTCCCACAATCATTGGGAAAATTACTAGAGTAATAAAAAAGAGAGATTTATTAATCGCTTTGGCTAGTGCGTCTTTGTTTTTTTGCAATCTAGAAAAAGTAGGGAAAGTCACAGACATCACATTTTGGACTGTCATATTATATGGATACATTGACCATGATTTTGACCAAGATACGTAGCCATACTCCGCCGGAGTCATAAAACTTCTCAATACAATGTAGAAAAGATTATCCTTAATTCTTGCCAATAGATCATTAAGCTGAAACTTGGCTCCAAAATTAAGCAATGATTTAGCGGACTTGATATCTAGGGCAAAACCAATCGACCAAGGCTTGATCATAAACATCACAACCGCTCCAATCAGTGAACGAGCAAAAATAGCATATGCATAAGACATGACTCCAAAGCCATTGAGCGCCAACACTATAAGTAAAATATTAAAAACCAACTGTTCAAAAATTTGAGGGATAACTAATTTAGAAAAATCTAGTTTTCGCTCTAGTTTGATAGCTGAAATGGTTTTGAATGTTGCCAGAGGAAAAGAAATACCCAAAGCCAATAAAACCCAGATGCCACTATTACCCACTGTGTCTCTGACACCACCGAATTGTGCTAACAATAATACTATCCCAAAAATAAACCAGGACAATACCTGCTGGATAGTAAAAGCTGTCCGGTAATCAACAATTGATGGCTTTTCTTTTTTCTGGATCAATGATGCTGCTAAACCCACGTCTGAAAAGAAAATCAAAAATCCAATAAACTGAGTCACATATCCATATATTCCAAAATCTTCAGGAGACAAGAATCCACTCAAAACTGCTGCAGAGATCAACCCGATTGCATTTAGGAAAATTGTCCTCAGCACAAATGATAAAGCTCCAGACACAGATTTTTTCTTGATATCCTGGAGCTCCAATTCATCCATCAATTCTTCAGTTTCATCGGTGGTGTCGGTAGGAGTGATGTTTATCATTTTATTCGTTTATTTGTTTTACAAGTTTTTTTCCGCTCTCCAAAATCAAAAACACAATAAAAGGAATCCAGGTGATTAATTTTTGTAGCATCAAACTATAATCAGTATGCTCTCCGTACCACAGATAAGGTAGATAGCGAAGCATGGAGGAAAATGAGAGGACGAGAATAGAGTTGATCCATATTGGTTTAGCAAAATCAAACAGCTTCGGAATCCATAATCCATAATCCGATATGCGTTGTTCGTTTCGAGTTGTGCGCTGTGGGGTTTTCTGTTGATCAATAAACGGCAACCAGACTAGAACCCAGGTCAAATACCAGGGGTGGAATTGCTGGGAACGGACTGTTAGTAGTGGAATAAACAATAGTAGTGATGCTACTAATGACCAATTATTGACTACTAAATCTACCAATCTTCCAGCATACCAATTCAACAATTTCCTGATATAGGGATAAAAAATAATTAATAACCACAACGGTAATAAAACGACCGTTACTAATTTTATTGAGATGGAGATAAGTAGTAATAATAAAGATAATACTATTTTTCGTATCTCGTATCTCGTATTTGGCATGTCTTTTATCAGTAAGAAAGAAAATATAGCAGGAATCAACATCCATAGGTCGTTGTGAAAATTTCCGATTACTTCAATTAATAAAAGCGGGTTTGCTAAGACAGCTATTAGTTGTTGGTTATTAGTTTTTAGTTTAGATTTCCAATAACTAACGACTAATAGCAAATAGCTAACAACTCCAAACAGTTGAAAGCTAATAAGTGTCAATAAAAACTTTCCCAATCCCAATGAATATGGTAATAAAGACAATACTGTCCACCCGTAACCGTAAGGAGCTGGCGTGTGGGTATTATGCATGAATCTAGTCCAGTCATCATAGTAATAGTCCAAAGCTACACTTACATGAGGATTTGCATGATAATAAGTCACCATTTTGGCATTGAAGATGTAGTTGAAGACATCGTAGCTGAGAGCGTTGATTGCCAAGACAAGTGGAGCGATTGCTAATAAGACAACAATTATTCGATTTACGAAATACGATTTACGATTCGAAACTCGTAATCCGCAATCCGTAATCCGCTTAATCAGTATGTAATAAACCCCAAATATCATAGTTATCAGCACTACGTATGTATAAGTCAGCAAGGGTCGGTTATTAAAAAACGTCTCCCACATATATGTTTGAAATCGCCAATAAACTGGATTTGAGCTCAACACTAAATTCGGCGCAGTCATGGAGTAGGAATAGATGGCGTAGACTAATAACAACAACGAGTACAAACCTAACCAGAGTTTCCAAGAGTTTAGTTTCATAGTACAAGAGTTGATGAGTTTCTGAGTTACTAAGTTACTAAGAAGTCTTCTCAGTAACTTAGTAACTTAGCCTACTCAGTATACTTCCCCTTAATATCAACACCCCTAATCTTAATAATATCAATCAACATCCGTATCGAGTCTTTAATCGGACTTACCCGATCTGTCTCATGATGCTTCCATAATACAGGCACCTCACGGATCTTATAGCCTTTCTTATTGGCCAAAAACAGAGCTTCGACATCAAAGGCACCGGTAAAGGCATCTCCCCTTTCTTTTCGTCTGCCATAAACCACTAAGTTACCAAACAAATCTTCAGTCGCTTTAGCCGAAAAAAGTTTGAATCCACACTGGGTATCTAGAATGCCAGGAATTGCTAGTATTTGAACAAGCAAATTAAACCCTCTCCCCATCAGATGTCTATACCAAGGTTCTTTATCTCTTTTAGCCCCAATAATTTCTCGGGATCCAATGATCACATCATAACCATTATCAGTGTATTTAAATAATTTAGTCACTTCCTTGAGCGGAGTGGACTGGTCAAAATCGGTAAAGAGTCTCCACTCACCTGAGGCTTTTAACATTCCAGATTGGACTGTCGGTCCTTTGCCCGCATGGACATTATGCAGTACTTTTATTCTTTTATCTTTTTTGGCAAAAGTATCTAATACTTCTGGAGTACCATCGGTAGAGCCATCATCACTCATGATTAATTCCCATTCATAATCTTGATTTTTGAGATATTCCAAAACCTCATCAAGTACGCCTCGTCCAATATTTTTTTGTTCATTATAAGAGGGGATTATGACTGATAAGTATATTTGCTTTGACATAATTACTTTCCACCAAAGGCGGACTACCGCCTGAGGATACTTATTTCTGGTCCATTTTCTATATTAAAGGTTTCCGACACTTCATGATTGGGGAAAACTACAATCTCATAAATGGGTGAGTCAGTCACTTTATCTAGTTTGTGATCTTCATTAATGATAAACAGTGTCTCAGTCTCACCTCGTCTCTCTATAGGTAAGGGAGGATTATCTGTGGTAGATAAAAAGTAACGATAACTCTGGCCGTCAATGTCCCCCGTCTCTGATAATAAAACTATATTGTATTTTTCACCACTCTCGACCTTATCCGCTATTGTTTGACTAGTCCTTTGGACATCACTTACTTTCCAACCACGATCTTGCAAAGGCCATCGAGGAATGTTGTATGACAAGAAATAAATAGTAAATGCAATCACTAGCACTTTACCTAATTTGTTTTTCCACAACATTTGCAAAATAATCCCATAGACCAAAAAGGTAATAGGGAATAAAAATGAAATGTGATGATCAAAAATGGTATTTTGATAAACCGAGGTGCCTATAATACCAACTAGTAAATATACCAATATTATCAATATACCAATTGGTTGCTTTGAATTGTCATTTCGACCGAAGTGGAGAAATCCCTTATGACTTTTAGCCAAAATATAAACAAAGCTAGCAACTACAAAATAAACCAGATAGGTATTGGTTTTTCTATGTTGGCCTAGAGTATATTCAAAAAGAATGTGCATACTTCTACCATGTGTCTCTCTTGCCACCAACCACAATTTCCTTGGCAAACTAACTTCTTCTGCAGAGGCAAAAGCCTTATCATCAACAAACATTGACACAAAAGCTCTTGAGTTCAACCAATCATGTTTATAATCAAAAAGCATAATTGGAGTATTAAAAACCATAAAGATTAAAATACTGCCCAAAGCAGCTAAGACTAACGGTTTAATCAATTGAAGCGACTTCTTATGCTTTTCTCTATATCCCTTATATATGGTATAGATTTGATAGAGAAGAACCAGCCCTGCGCCACCAACACTAAGCAAAGTCATATAATGAAGTTGGATCAAAATAGAAAAACAAGTTGTAACCAGCATCCAGTAATATGGACTCTTTTTATAGGCATTGTATGTTGCCCAAATCATAACTAAAGAAAAGAAAGGTATTATATTGGGATTCCAGCTAAATCGAACATGTTCCGCAGTGATATATGACAATCCATAAAAACCACTAGCAATTAAAGCAGCTTTTTCTCCGATCAAATCTTTTCCTAAATAATACATTAAACCCACCGTAATGATGCCTAAAATAGCTACTGCATAAACAGGACCCAAAGGACTGGGATAACTAAACCACAAAAAAGGCAACATGAAGTAATAATAGAAAGGACCTAAATATATATTTCCCACACTCATCACCGGGCCAATAAACACAGGATCATATTCGGTGAATATCTTGGACACCACCAAAGCATCTCTGCCTTGATCCCCTAGGAACTGAACATTGCCAGGGATATTGTAGAGGCGGATGAAAGCGGAAATTAGTAAAATAAAAACCAATAACCAAGAATAAATAGAACGTGGAAATTTAAAATATTTTTTCATGATTAATATTTCCCCTCTTCGCAAGAGGGGATTAAGGGGAGTTTATTCCACCAAGGTTTTCAAACCCCTCTATCACGCTTTCGCTTGATTTCTCCCCTTGCAAATGGGAGAAATTCTACTTCTTCTTCCAAATAAATCGGTTATAAGCAAAAAAGTTCCAAAATAGTCCAATCAGAATACCAGTCACAGCAAAGATCAGACCTGTATCAATAGTAAAGTTGATAATAGGCAGAGTAAACAAATCATGCAAACCAATCAACATTTCGCCCAAAGAGTTGATAACAAGTTGAATCAAAATAGAGCCCATGGAGGCAATATTAAATTGGATAAATTTGCTAGGTATCTGAGAGGTTTTGAGTTTACGATCGGCAAATGTCCACAGGTTGTTGAGTACAAAATTGGAGATAATGGCCATCTCAATCGCCATCATTGTGGCCAATAAAAACTTGGTCACAAATAAATAGCTAAATTCTGGCAACATTGCTCTAAAAAGAGTCAGCGTAATCAACTGAACCAAAGTCCCAATCCCACCCACAAAAGCAAATTTAAAAATTCTACTTGCAAGTATCTCTTTGATTCTAGCTTTAAAAATATAGAGCAAGGTATTCTTGATATATTCAGCTCCTAACTTGGATTCACCTATAGTACGATCTACAAACTTAAGTGGAACTTCAGCTACCTTAAAACCTCTACGAATTGCTTTGTGTAAGAACCCTATTTGGAATGTATAACCAGAAAATCTTTCTGAACTAAGTTCTTGATAAACAGACTCATACACCTCTTTTGTAATAGCTCTATAGCCTGTAGTCCAATCTCTGATTTTAAAATCTGTCAAAACTACCATAATAATCAAATTACCTACTATACTCAGGAACTTGCGATACCAGCCCCAGTCCTCTGGTATACTGCCTCCAGCAATGTACCTAGAACCCAACACCATATCATAGCCATTATCAATCATGTTGAGAAATGAAGGTAGTATTTCTGGATCGTGAGAAAAGTCAGCATCAAACTCAAAGACCACATCAGCCCCTAGCTTGTGAAAAGCATGATCCATGCCTTTGAGATAAGCTCCACCTAGTCCAGCTTTTTGTTTATTAACCAATAAATTAACAAACTTATATTTTTTGGAAAGACTTGCTACCTCTTCATAGGTTTTATCAGGACTAGTATCATCTACTACCAAGAGTTCCATCTTCCAGTTTTTAATCTTGGCGAAAACTTTCTCCAAAACTGGCACCATTTTTCTGATGTTTTCTTTTTCATTATAGGTAGGGATGATGACAATAGCTTTTTTCATTCTTTGGTTTTGCTTTCGAGCTCTAACTCGGCCTGAACCATCAGGTCGACTAATTCCTCAAAACTTATGGAGGGTTCCCATCCCAATTGTTTCTTGGCTTTGGATGGATCTCCTATTAATAAATCAACTTCTGCTGGTCTATCAAATTTTGGATTATGTTTATACACACTTTCCCAATCCTCAATTCCAGCAGACTTGCAAGACAGTTGTAAGAATTCTTTAACAGAATGAGTCTCACCAGTAGCAATCACATAATCATCTGGTTGGGTCTGCTGGAGCATTAGCCACATGGCCTTTACATAGTCTTTGGCATAACCCCAATCGCGCTTGGCATCAAGATTACCAAGTTCTACATGAGGCTGTTTTCCTAATTTAACTCGAGCGACACCATTGGCAATCTTGCGAGTCACAAATTCCAGACCTCGGCGTGGAGACTCATGATTAAACAGAATTCCTGACACCGCAAACATATCAAAAGATTCACGATAATTGACCGTAATCCAGTGTCCATAGACTTTGGCTACACCGTAGGGAGAACGTGGATAAAAAGGTGTTTTTTCTGTCTGAGGCACTGCTTGAACCTTGCCAAACATCTCACTACTACTAGCCTGATAAAATTTAGCATTAGGAGCGGCTAGTCGCACGGCTTCTAGAACTTTAGTTACACCTAGAGCAGTAAACTCACCAGTCAAAACTGGTTGTTCCCATGAGGCTTTGACAAAAGACTGAGCTGCCAAATTATAAACCTCGTCTGGTTGGCATTCTTTTAATGCATAAGTTAAAGAGTGTTGATCAATCAGATCTCCAGAAATTAATTCTAGGTTGGGATCATGAATAATATGCTGAATTCTGGCAAAGTTCTGGGTACTAGTTCTCCTAGTCAAACCATAAACTCGATAACCTTTTTCTAAAAGTAATTCAGCCAAGTAAGAACCATCTTGGCCAGTAATACCGGTAATGAAAGCTTTTTTCATGTATTTCTCCAATCGTCGAGAATTCTTTGTAATGTTGCTTTTAATTCTATAGTGGGTTGCCAACCCAAAGCGCTTATTTTGCTATTATCTGCTACCGCCACAGGCACATCAAGAGGACGAATCTTATCAGGATCTACCTCAATATGTACTTCTGTTTGTGACAACTCACATAACCAATCTAAAACATCTTGCACCTTGTATCCAGTCCCAGTTCCGATGTTATAGACTTCACCACTCTTGCCTTTTTCCATGAGCAGAATATATGCCTTAATCATATCTTTAACATCAGTAAAATCACGAATCGCATCCAGATTACCAACTAATAATTTATCTTGATTGCCTCTCTCAATTTCCACAATCTGTTTGGCAAAAGCGGGAATAGCAAAACTAGGAGTCTGCCTCTCACCGATGTGATTAAAAGGCCGAGCCCGGACAATATCCAAATCATAAGAATAATGGTATGAAAGAGCTAACATGTCTTGAGTGACTTTGGACACCGCATAGGGACTGGTTGGCCCTAAGGGGTGATTTTCAGTTGTGTGTTGCGTCATTTCGAGCGGAGTCGAGAAATCCCTTTCCCTAGACCCTACAAGATCGTACTCCATAGCACTACCTATAAAAAGCATTCTTGAATCAGGAACAATCGCCCTCATTGCTTCAAGCACATTGAGTTGCAAATCCGTATTATTCTGCAAGATCTCTCTTGCCTTTTCAAAACTATTCCCCACCACCGAGTACGAAGCCAAGTGATAAATCTGCGTCGGTCTGACCAATTCAAATAAATCAAAAGTCTCCTGGGCATTGGTCAGGTCAACTGAATGAATGTTTTCTGTAGGCAATATAGAGTGAACAAAAGATTCTCGACCACTAAAGGTAGTTACGTGGATATTTTGGGGAGAAGTACCTTGAGATAGTAATTCTTCAACTAAATGAGAACCAGCAAAACCAGTACCTCCCGTAATTAGAATTTGAAAATTGGTGCTTGGTAATTGCTCAGTATCTTCCATCACGAGGTAAAGTATATCATTTTGAGAGTATGCTGAGTATACGAAGACTAGTCAGTGGGAGAGTATCTCTTACCAGATTGTTTATCTACAACAATGGCATTCAAACTCTGAGATATCTTTTGCATTAGTTCTGGAAATTTATCTGAGTGCAAAGCCGAAGCAATTATAATACCCACATCCCTACGGCCTAAATTTAAAGCAATCTCAACAAGCTGAAATATATCTAAATCAGTATAAAGGCCTTCAACATCATACCTTGTTCTATTATCATCAGGGGTTGGCATACACTAACTCCTTTAGATAAATTGATGGCTTTGTACAACTATCAATTGTTTTATTTTAACACAAGAAAAGAAAAAACATTTATAAATCTAGATCTATTTCATTCATAACCTCACAAGTAGCATCCAATACTACAGTGGAAGATGTTAATATCGCAGGATTTAACTCAAGTAATCTAATACCCAAATTATAAAGCTGATCTCTTGTGAATTTATTTGAATCCCATCTGGAAAAAGCCAAAAATGACTGAGCTAGATAAAACATTACTCTTTGTAAGATTTCTGTACTTTCAACTTTCCACGACTCAAGAAAGGTTAAAAGAGAAACATACAACTTATTAAGAGAATACCAGTTAATTGGCATATCAGTAGATACACTAGCTAAAAAACGTGCAATATCTTTTGCTATGTCTTTAATGCCTAAAACATCGGGCTTAGGATCAATTAGCTTAATTGATTCCTCTTTATCCAAAAAAACATTATGGATATTCAGATCATTATGGATAGGTAAACCTGGATAATTATCAGCAATAACATCCTCCCAATTTGAAATAGCAGACCTTAGACGTTGATTATCCATATCAGGACCCAAACTCAACATGTATGCAATTTGTCTGTCCAAACTTCTTCTTAACTGAAACCTACCTGCATCATTGTAAGCTCTACTCAAAACTTGACCAACCAAACCAAATGCTTGTACTGCATCCCCACTATCAGAAACATATTTATCAACAGAACGACCATTGACATGCTCCATAACATAAACACCACCCGATGATGTAAGTATATTTGGATACAGGTTTGGATATGCATTCAACAATAATTGATGAACTTCCTTATCAGCTTGAGCTGAATGAGGTGGACTTTTCTTCAATACTACTTTTCCCAATGAAGTCATAATAAATATTATTAAACTATCCATCCATGGAGATTGTATCGCCCTAGGGACACTTTTTATCTCTTTTTCATTAAAATAGTCAGCTAGGTAGGGATCAGCTCTTAAAACTTGATCTAAGAGTTCTTCTGGACTTTGTGACATATTAGCTACCCACCTATTCGATTTTTTTTAAAACATCTAGAAGTGACTTCAAAAACACACGTTTTTCTTCTCTAGCAAGATTTAGTAATTCTACCGCTTCACCATATGTGCACCATTTACACTCTGCTATATCGTCTTCTTGAGGAGCTAAGTCACTACCCCCCTCATAAATAGAATACATCACAATATATGCCTTACCCCTGGTAAAATCTCTTTTATCTTTTCTGTTCCTTTCAATGGGGATTTCTCTTATTACTGCACCATTACTAATAGTTGAAAAATCAACTAATTGTATTCCTAATTCTTCATACAGTTCTCTTACTCTGGCATCTCTTACAGATTCTCCTTCATCCACACCTCCCTGATGAAAACTCCAGGGTGTAGCAGCATTTTCTTTTGCCGTTTTTAACAATAAAAATTTCCTTTCATGATTTCTAACATCCATCATGACATTAACAACAGTTGGCCTATATTCCATATCTGAATATTTTTCTGCTACATACTTAGCTAGTTCTTCAGGAGTCCAATTAAAATCTTTTTGAGCAAGTTCGATATTTCTCTGTTCTGCTTGTTGAACTAAATCAGCCCAAAACAATTCTGCTGCTATATGAGGAAGATAGAGAATCTCCTCATTATTTTCATTTTCTAAAATTTGAGTTATCTCGTCCTCTGTAAAACCCAATTTAATCAAAGTTTCTTTATAATGTTCATCATTTGCTAGATTTTGTATTATTGTCAAAGCCTGATTATGAAATTCCATAGGAAAATCAGCTTCTGCCAGAATTCTAATAAGCCAATCAAATTTTAATTTATATAACTCTGGACTATTAGAAATATCTAGTGAAAATAATTCTCGACCTTTTTGATTTGAATGTGACATAATTATCAAATCATATCAAATTTTCTTATTTTTTGTATATTAATTACTTATTGCTACAATACCATCATGAAAATCAACATCCTGACTCTCTTCCCAGAATACTTCCAAAGCCCCCTCAATGAATCCATCATTAAACGCGCCCAGGAATCTGGTCTAGTGGAATTTAATATCGTCAACATCCGTGACTACTCTACTGACAAACACCACACCACCGATGATAGACCCTACGGTGGTGGACCGGGAATGGTGATGCTCGTCCAACCAATTCACCGTGCACTTCGTGCACTCAATCTACCAATAAAACAATCTACCAATAAAACAATAGAACAGTTTAACAGTTTGACAGTTTTAACTTCTGCAAAGGGTGATCTATTCAACCAGCAAAAAACCAATGATTACTCCAAACTAGATGAATTAACAATAATTTGCGGTCACTATGAGGGCGTGGATGAAAGAGTTGCGGAAAATCTAATAGACGAAGAAATCAGAATTGGTGATTATGTCATGACTGGCGGTGAACCTGCAGCTGTTGTTATCTCTGATGCAGTCAGCCGACTTATCCCTGGAGTTTTGGGGAATGAAGATAGTAATAAAAATGAATCACATTCAAAGCCAGGCCAAATGGCTGCTCCACAATACACTAGACCAGAGGAATATAATGGCTGGAAAGTGCCGTCAGTCTTACTTAGTGGAGATCATAAGAAGATTGAGGAGTGGAAAAAAAGGACAACAATAATAGCTCAATAGGCAAATAGCTAAATAGATAAATTGGCTATCGACTCCTCTACCGTCATCATCTCAAAATCAATCACAGACTTTAACTTCCCCACATCCATCGCCGTATTTTTTTGATATGGCCTATTCAGAGTCTTCAAATATCCTTCAAGATCCGTCATCCGTAAATCGTGATCTAAATTAAACGTCTTGCTAATCAGCTCACCAAATTTGTAATCGCTCCACTGTTCCCCGCTACTAGCGTGATACAAGCCCTTACTCCCCGTCCTGATCACCCAGTCAATCACTTTAGCAAAATCATCAACGTGAGTCGGACCAAAATAATGATCACTAAAAAGTGGGATGCCTTTTTCTATCAGCTGGATAGTCTTTCTGACTAAATCTGGTTTAGGAAAGTTATCTGACCGGAATGGTTGATCGATTCTGAGGATGGTCCAGTCGATATCTGAATTTTGAACAGCCTCCTCTGCCCAGAGTTTGGTCTGGCCATACCATTCGATAGGATTTGTCTGGTCTTCTTCCGTATATAAGCCATCTTTTTCACCATCAAAGACATAAGCTGTAGAAATATGGATCAAGTGTTTACCAGTTTCCTGTGATGCTGTGACAATATTTTCTGTCCCTACCACATTGACTTGATAAGCCAATCCATCTTTATCACCATTCTGTTCCCATGCTTTTGTCACATCAGTAAAAGCTGCTAGATGCACCACAAATTGAGCCTCTGAATCACAAAAAGCTTTTTTTACTTGATCAAAATCAGTCACATCAACAGGATTGTCTTTATCAGAAACACTCAAATTAGTAAAATCATATCTATCAGCAAAGTCAGTAGCAAATTTGGAGCCAACTAGACCATTTAAACCTGTGGCGAGTAGGGGAATATTCATAAATTAAATTTTTCTTTTAAAGTGATAGAATTCTTATCCCTCTCAGAGATAATCATCTCATCTCTCTCAACAGGCCACTGAATATCCAGATCTGGATCAAACATATTAATGGCCACATCACCACTCGTGTCTCTATTTTTATATAGTTGATCTACAGCATATAAATAGCTAACTTCGCCTTTAATCACACAAAATGAATTACCTATTCCCTCAGGCAAGAAGAATGAACCATGTAGGTCACCATTACCCATCACCACAGAGATCACTGTTTTGAAAGTAGGAGAGTCTGGTCGCAGATCTGCAAAAACACAAAAAGCTTGACCTGTTAAAACAGTCAATAATTTTCTCCACTTTTCCGCATGAAAACCTCTTGCAACATTTTGTTTGGAACGACTCAGATTAATCTGTTTTACTTCAAATTTTGTATCTAAAACATCATCTAGTTCTGGCAAACGAGCCAACTCTGAATATGAGCCTCGATTATCTTCAAACGGAGTAAAAGGCAGGTAAAAGAGTCCTTCAATGGGAGTTCTATGAATGGTCTCAGTTACTTTATTGTCAGGAGTCGGGGTGTATGCAATTTGGCTCATAGTGTTCTTTCTTCAACAGACGCAAAACAAGCGCCCCTATTTATAATTCTTTTTAAAAAATTCTTGGGCATTTTCCTTGAGAGGACGCCACCAAGCTTCATTTCCTTTATACCAATTAATGGTTCTTTCCAAACCCTCTTCTATAGTTACAGAAGGCTCCCAGCCCAATTCACGATTAATCTTGGTCCAATCCACACTATAACGCCTATCATGACCAGCTCTGTCTTTGACAAACTCAATCATATCTTCAGACTGACCCATTAAACTCAAGATCATTTTGACAATCTCTAGATTAGAAATATCTTTACTCAATCCTCCTATCAGATAGGTTTCTCCTTCTTTACCATCAGTCAAGACTCGATCAATCGCGCTACAGTGATCTTGGACGTACAGCCAATCACGCACATTCAGCCCATCACCATAGACAGGCACCTTTTTACCTTCAATCAAATTGGTAATCGCCAGTGGAAAAAGTTTTTCAGGATAGTGATATTCACCATAGTTATTAGAACAATTGGTGAGTGTAAAAGGCAATCCATATGTCTCACCATAGGCTCTCACCAAGTGATCAGAACCAGCTTTGCTGGCAGAATAAGGACTCCTGGGATCATAGTTGGTGTGTTCATCAAACTTTTTATCTGAGCCTAATTCTAAAGAGCCAAAGACTTCATCAGTAGAAATGTGGTGAAATCTCTCAACTTTATATTTTAGAGCTGCATCAAGCAGAGTGTGGGTGCCATTAACATTGGTCTTTACAAAAACTTGAGGATCTAGAATAGATCGATCCACATGGGATTCAGCCGCAAAATGAACCACTATATCTACGTCATCCATAATCTTTTCTACTAGGGTCTTATCATTAATATCACCCTCTACAAAAACATAATTAGGATTATCTTCAATGTCCTTGAGTGACTCAAGATTTCCAGCATAGGTCAAAGCGTCCAGATTAATCACCTTATCCTGGGGATAATTTTTGAGCCAATAATGAACAAAGTTGGAGCCGATAAATCCCGCTCCGCCGGTGATGAGTAAAGTTTGCATAATTATTCGTTTAATTTATAAGATTCTTCAATCAGTCTTTGAGTTTCCTCAACTCCCAATACAGATCTTACTCTAACATATTTATCTTCAATATACTTATACTTTTTTTGTTCTGCCTCTAGAGCTGACCGATAAAATCCAGCTGCCACAGCCAATATCACTACAGACACTATTAGGACACGATTGATTAATTTGGGGGAAATGGGCATCTTAAATTATTTAGCTATTTTACTATTTATCTATATTGGCTATTTACCAAACAACCAGCAATCATAAATCTTAATTCGTACATCGTAAATCGTGATGGTTAATTTTATTTAATCTCGTTGTACATTCCAACAAGCCATACTTATTTTACTATAGTAACGCTCTTAACTCTACTTTTCTCCCCTCTCATTATCAAAACTTGAGATTTCTTGAGATTCAATTCTTTAGCTAAAACTTTAATCACCTGGTCATTAGCCTTACCTTTTTCTGGAACTTTAGTCACATACACATCATAATCAATATCTGGAAGATCGGATTTGACTACCTTATTTTGCGAAGCATTGGGGTGGACTTTGACGGTTAAATTAGAATTCATAGATACAAAAATTCCAAATTATTCTTAAATCATGATTTATAAATCAAAAATCAGAAAAAAGTTTTTAGTCGGCACCAATGTCTAAAAGTCTATTAATTTCTTTAGTAAACTGACCAAAATCAACCACCTCATACACCCACTGATTCTGATATTTATATGAAGGCTCGGGGTGGTAAATTACTCCCTCTTCATCATCTGGATAGACACTCAGGCTATGCGTCACAAACTCAATACTATTTCTGTGAGGATATAAAACTTTAGCGGTGGCGATCAGCTCTGGTAATGAGATCACGCTTTCGTAATTGGTTTTATAAAATGCAAAAAGATTGCCCAACTTTACAGGATCAGTCAATACATTTCTTTGCTTTAATTTGGAAATAACTGCCAAAATTACTTGCTGTTGGCGAAAAGCTCTGGCATCATCGGTACCCTCTTCATCACCACTATGACGGCTACGAATAAACTTAAGAGCCGTCTGACCATCCATAGTTTGCTTACCAGCCTCAAAGCTAACCGTTTCATAAAGTTTCTCTGGATCTGTCTCTGTGTAAATATCCACATCACTCCTGGGAAATTCTGTGTCGGTAAAACCTTGCTGGACATCAACATCTATCCCACCCAGTAAATCAATCACCTCAGCCACCTGATCCATACTCAAAACCACCGTGTGATGAATTGGTGTGCCAGTCATCTCAGAAAGGACCTGAGTAGGAAAAGCTGTCGGCTGACTCTCATCTCGCTCATAGCCATAGGCCAAAAGAGCATTGATCTTGGTCTGATAATCAGCACTCCACAGATCTCTTGGCAAAGACAACATATTGATCTTACCTGTAGTAGTATCAATCGAGGCCAAGATCATCGTATCAGTCAAAGGCGGCACATCACCACGCATCTCCAAACTATCCACTCCCAAAATCAAAATGTTCTTGTGCCCATCAGTCACCATCGGAGTCTGTGACCAGCCCTGATCAAAAGCAGTTTTTAGCTCACTATATGAAGTCCCGGATACTTGAGCAAAAGTGTTAAATTTGCCATAGGCGTAAAAGCCAAAAATTGTTAATGTGAGGAAGATAAACAAAAATACAAAACCTAAAGTAATTGAGATCGCTTTAAGAAATAAATTTATGGGGCTTGGGGCTTGCCTGCCGATAGGCATGGCTTGGGGCTTGGTAGCTTCCATGTCGCTTTGAATCATAACCATATTATTACCTATTCCATTCAATCAAACAAGACAACATACATACAACTAAACTACTATCCTACTTCCCTACTAAACTACTAACCATTACAATAACCAGCAGATATGCTCAAAAAACTAGTTATTCCTTTTTTACTACTCATCATCTTTGCCGCCTCCTCCTGGTCCTTATTCCACTCAGGCTTCTTCCGTGCCCATGACTTTATCCATGCAGCTAGAATCGCAGAAATGACCAGAGCCCTCCAAGAAGGTCAATTCCCTGTCCGCTGGAGTAACAACTTTGGCTACGGCTATGGCATGCCACTTTTTGAGTTTTATGCACCACTCCCTTTTTATGTCGGATCATTATTTTATTGGCTGGGTCTAGGAGTTATCCCAAGTGTCAAATTACTTTTCTTGATCTCTTCACTACTAACTATGATTGGGGCTTATAAACTAGGCAATAAACTTTTTGGTGGTACTGGGGGAGTGCTAACTGCCGCTGCTCTAACACTAGCTCCATACCGGGCCGTTAACCTCTTCGTGCGAGGTGCCATCAGCGAAGCTTGGGGAATTATGGCCTTGCCGTGGATTTTGTATGGGATTGTTTTATTGGTAAATTCAGAGTTACAAAGCATCAAAGCTGCAAAGAAGCAGAGCCATAGAGCCATAGAGCCATTAAGCCATCTCCCCAAAAGTGGATTTCTAATCTTAACTATCTCCCTCGTGACATTGATGCTCAGTCACAATTTGACAACATTAATGTTCGTCCCGATTTCTTTCGGATTTGGAATCTTGTATCTAGTATTTAGTATCTTGTATACAAAACAAAAATCAACTTTTAAACTCAGCAACTTAGCAACTAAGCAACTCCTACTACCTGCTGCCTACTTACTACTCAGCTACTGCCTTGCCATCGGTTTATCAGCTTTCTATCTCTTCCCCGCCCTCGCCGAAAAAAGCTTCACCCAAATCGACTCAATCCTCTCTGGTTACTTTCACTACTCACACCACTTCCTCTATATTCGTCAGTTTCTAAAGCCAAACTGGGGCTACGGAGGCTCACAATGGGGACCAGATGATGGAATTAGTTTCTTCCTTGGTTTAGGTCAATTATTGGGATTAGTGATTACAACATCGTTTCTAATAAAAAAACTATTTTCAAATGTCAAAATCCAAATGCCAAATTACAAACAAATAAATAAGCGAATAAAAACCAAAACAAATAAAATCTCACAACTTTTCAACTTTTCAACTTTCCAACTTTACTACTATGTATTATTTGCAACACCATTTGTCCTCTCCCTATTTCTTACTCTACTAAAAAGCAAACCCCTTTGGGACACCCTCCCCCTGATCAACTACATCCAGTTCCCTTGGCGATGGATGAGCGTGGCGATTATGTTTTTAGCACTTTTAGTTGGAATGAGCGTTACTTTTATTAAAAATAAAATGCCTGCCCGACTAAATATGCGCAGCATTTTTGGCGGGGCGATCTTGGCACTACTACTACTTAACAGTATTTACTTTAGACCAGAATCATACCTGGATAATGCTGATGATCTCTACTACACCGACGAACTCAGGATCCGCCGTGACATGAGTGGGATTTTGCCGGATTATATTAGCTCTGATCTAAAAATTTCTAGTTGTGAACAACCTAAAGTTAGAATATATGGTGTTGATACCGCCAACTTTTTGTGTGAAGAAGAAAATTCTTTCCTCTGTGTTGGACAAGTATGTGACAAACAAATTGACATTTTAGTAGATAGAGGCCATGAAAAACTGATTCGCACTCATTTTAAAGACTCAACTAGAGTAGACTTTAAAGTAGCTTATTATCCTGGATGGGAAACAGAGTTTGACGGCAAAAAATCTGGCATCAAACAATATAAGTCACAAATTGGCAATATTGTGATTGACGTCCCAGCCGGAGAACACACCGTGGGGATTAGATTTAATAAAACACCTGTTAGATTTTGGAGTGATGTGGTGAGTGCGATTAGCTTTTTGGTGCTATTGGGAATTATCGTTAAACAAGAAATTAAAAAAACATAACGTGAATATGTCATCCTGAACTTAGATTCCGGATCAAGTCCGGAATGACACAACAATTCAATGAAAAAACACTTAAAATCTCCTCTATTCATCTATTTATTACTTATTGCTTTTTATTTATTGATTCATTTAATTAGGTTGGCTCACTTCCCCGTCTTTGCCGATGAATCTATTTACATCCGCTGGACACAACTCATCATGGATGACCCTCAAAGATACCTATTCTTCCCCATGAACGATGGCAAAACGCCACTCCACATGTGGCTGATGGTTCCTTTTCAGCATCTCTTTGACAACCAGCTTTTTGCAGGCAGATTTGTATCAGTGTTAGCAGGACTATTCCAGATCTTCGTTATTGGCCAAATAACCAAAACTCTAAGTGGCCGACAAAAAACTGTTTACCTCAGCATGATCCTCACCACCATCCTCCCATTCTGGTACTTCTACCACCGCATGGCCATGACGGACGCACTACTTACATTATTTGTTTCAACAACAGTCCTAGGTTTTATAAATATTTCCAAGCTTCAAGCCCCAAGCCCCAAGCTCATAACACTCACATCCCTCTCTTTCTTCTTAGCAATCATGACAAAGATCCCAGCAGTATTATTATTACCAAGTATTATTTTATATCCACTATTTTTCAAAAGCAAAGTTACAAAGAATAAAAGCGTCAAAGTTTCAAAGTCCATAATCCGTAATCCGTACTTCGTGAAACTCATTCATTTATCACTCCCAATAATGATGAGCCTGCTAGCTTTTTTTAGTTTAAAGTTAGTGACTCCCTCCTTCGGTTCCCTCTTCAGTCGTGGTTCAGACTTTCTTTTCCCTGTCAGTGATGTCCTCCTCCATGGCAAATGGCAAGATACACTGATTAATATTCCTAGTTACTTCCACTACTTTGCTAGCTATATGACCTGGCCAGTAATTCTGCTTAACATTTATGGTCTCTTTAGTAAAAAACTCCAGAAACAGCATTTCTTCTTGATACTATCTGCTTGCTTGTTTGCTGGGCCAATTGTATTGCTAGGTCGTAATGTTTTTGCTAGATACTATATGCCTGTGATTATTTTCTTGACAGTTTCTGCAGCTCTTGCTCTTCAAGAAATCATTGATACCTATATTACTAAACAGAAAGATCTAAAGAAGAGAGCTCTCTCGTCATTATTGGTCGTTTTTATCATAACTGGCATTATTTCTCCCAGTTTTAACTTTATTTATGCTCACATAACTGATTATGATAAAACACCATTTGTAAGCTCCGATAGATCACAATATCTAGAAGAATGGTCATCAGGTCACGGCATCACAGAAACTGTGGAATACATTAACAATCAAGCCAAAGATCACAGCATCGCTGTAGCCACCGAGGGCAGATTTGGCACTCTTCCAGATGGACTGCTAATTTATTTTCATAACAAAGATGTGGACAATATCTACATTGATGGTATCGAAGAACAGCCAGTCACCAAGCTTACAGAAAAATTTATAGAAAGATCACAAGATTTTGATGAAGTAATATTGGTCGTCAACAGCCACCGGATGAAAATGGATCTAGGTGAAGACAAGTTGATTACAGAATTCTGCCGCCCAAACAACGCCCCCTGCCTGCAGATTTGGAACCTAAAATAAACCCAACTGCCTACCTGCCTCGCCGGCGGGCGGTCTCCCTACTAACTATCCTTTTCTTCCTCATCCACCTTTACCCTATACCCAAATCCCCTCACCGTCTCTATCTTCAAATGCCGACCCAGCTTCTTCCTCAATCTATTAACATAAACATCAATGGTTTTTTTGGTGGGTAGCTCTGCTATTCCCCATAAATTATCCATCAACATTTGTCTAGTTACTATTGAGTTTCTTTTTTCTAAAATAAATTCCAATATATCTGCTTCTTTGCGACGAATCTTCTTTTTTCTTTTGCCAACTATCAATGAGCCTCTTTCTGGGTCAAAAGTGACTTTACCAAACTTGTAAATCTCTTTTCTGGGAACTTTATGATACTTGAGTAATCTTTTGGCTCTCAAATACAGCTCATCACAATTAAAAGGCTTTGCTAGACACTCATCCACTCCATAACGTAAAGAGTTGATAATATGAGAAATATGAGTATTAGCAGCCAAATAAAGTGTCCTGGTCTGAGTCACAGATTCATTGAGGTAATCTACTACTTCATAGGCGTTACCATCAGGCAGATCACCACTAAAAATAACCAAATCAAAAGAAGTATTCTCTAGATTTTCTAGAGCTGATTTAATGCTAAATGCTTTCAAAACTCGGTGATGCTGGGTTGTAAAAAGTCTCTCCAACATCTCTGCAGTGCCCATATGAGACTCTGCAATCAAAATTTTTGACATAAACCCTTTCAGAATTCATACCAAAGAGACATCCTATAGATACTCTCCAAAAAATCAACAAGCGATTTAGATTGACATATTGTGATATACTAGTGTTTCCCCCCAAAAAAGGCTGATACACACAATAAATAAGTAATTAGATAGCATGATTTAATGATTATCTATCTAAAATATAGTAGAATACTACTCTACTTACAAAGTTGCCCTGTAGTGAAATGGCATCACAAGTGACTCTGAATCACTTATTTCAGGTTCGAATCCTGACAGGGCATCAAAGTTCATGATTAATTTCATTATAATCTTTTCCAATGTCTCTTACATTCTAATACTGTTTCTATTTGGAAAAGAGTTTTCAACAGGAAGTAATTATCACCTTTTCCTTTCTTTATCTAGCTTAATATACCTAACTTTTTTTTCTAGTGCATTTTATTTCGCCAGAAACAATAAAAATCCTATTTTATCAATCAATATCTTTGGGGCCTTGATGGTTATTTTTGTTACTGTCAAAGTTCTTATCTCACAAAACCCACTTAGCTCTCTACCATATCTCTTTTTTATTTTAAACTTAATGTTGAGGAATCATTCTAGATTTATTAGTGGTGGTTTTCCTTTCATGTCCATTCTTTTTAATTTGTATCTTTACGCTGCTTATTTTTTATCCTTGCCCATCACTCTACTCCCTCTAATTTACTTTACGATTCAAGTTTTTGAGGACATAAAAGGAATAGAATATAAAAGACTTAATCAACTATTTACAAAAGAAAGATATACAACCCACGTAGCGGTTGCTATATTATTATATATTTATCTGTTTATAGCAGAAGATATACTTAGCAAGACAATTATCATTGCGATAATATCAATTATTCTTATCTTCATTCATCATGGATACAAAAAAATTCAAACTATTGGTAAAGCTTCCCCACATACTCCTCCACCATCCTCCTAGCACTAAAGTGATCAGCCAACTCTATTGAGCTCTGCATCATTTGCACCCAATCTTCTGGCACACCTTGTTCATTTCTATGATAAAAAGTTGGTACGATTTGGTTTTCTAGAGTCTCATAAACACTGGTACTAATATTGTCACTATCCAGGGTCCAACATTTACCAACCCAATCCACCTCAGCTGCCCAACCATCAGCCACAGTGCAATTAAGTACCCCATTGCTGGCAGCTTTCATCCCACTAGTCCCACAGGCTTCTTCACCTTTGACAGGAGTATTAAGCCATATATCAGAGCCTCTGACCAACATCCTGGCTACATCTAAATCATAATTGGGAATAAATAAAGCATGACCACTCAGTTCCTTTTGGAAGTAGTGAATGATTTTTTGTAGACTCAGTTTGCCTTCTTTGTCTAAACGATGAGCTTTCCCAGCCATTAGGATCTGGACTGGTTTTTTGGTATTTCTGACGATAGTAATTAATCTATCTAAATCGGCAAATAAAGCATCATATCTTTTATATCCAGCCATCCGCCTAGCCCAAGAGATTACAAGTCTATCAGGATCATAACCATAACCAGTTCTGGCCTGAACAAACTCCATCAGTTGTCTTTTATTATCTAAATGAGCTTGCCAAAGTTGATTAGAGTTGTTTTTTAATTGTCTAACGTTTTCAGCTTGCCAAGTAGGCAAGTGTACCCCATTGGTAATATTGGTCCAGTTGTACTCTGGCCAAATGTTTTTGGATAAATCAGTATGCAGCTTACTCACTCCAGATGCTTTACGCGAATTATTTAGAGCCAATCTAGTAAAAGAGAATCCACTCCCGTCAGGTTCATTCCCTGGTTCCACTAAAGTATCAATACTGATCTCCATTTTGTCAGAATAATATGTCCCATACATTTTGAGAATCTCACTACTAGATTTTCCAATTCCTGCTGCGACTAAAGTATGATTGGTATAAACAGTCTTCTCTTTAGCTTGATGTTTGGCTTCTTCAAAACTCATCCCGTGATTATCCATATAGGACCTGATTAGCTGCCAATGAACCAGAGCTGGCCGACCTTCTTGAATGTGATAGACATCAGGATGAATACCTAGCGAATGAAGTAACTTGACACCCCCTACTCCCAATAACACCTGTTGCTTGATGACCACATCTTCACTGCCTGCATATAGCACGTGAGTAATATCGCGCTCATTGAGCTCATTTTGATCAGTATCAGAGTCAAGCAAGTACAAAACTACAGTTTCTGAAATTTGTTTTTTCCAGACTCTGAGCCATACATCTTGCTGAGTCAAATGAACATGGATAAAAAGAGGTTGGTCATCTATATAGACATGCTCTAGACCTTCCTCTACTGGATCAAAATCCATGTCTGCTTCTTCTTGCATGCCTTCATCAGAAATAATTTGAACTGAGCCATTACCACGATACAACAAACCAATCCCAACTAAATTAACTTTGAGATCACCAGCAGCCTTGAGCGTATCTCCAGCTAAAACTCCTAGTCCACCAGCATAAATTGGCAACTGAGATTCAAGACCATATTCAGCACAGAAGTAGGCGATTGTTTGGGAGGTATCTAAAGGCATGAAGTTATTTAAACATAAAACTAACTTTAATTACCAGGGAGAAAACACCACTAAATTTGACAAATTTTTCATTTATCTATTTAGCTATTTTGATCTGAATACTTTATGTGTCTTGAAATAGAAGAATAGGCAAATAGCTCAATAGCTCAATCAAACTGTGAACATCCCATCTTTATAGATCACCTTCTCAGTCCCGTCAGTCAAATACGCCGTCACAGTCCTATCAGTAGTAGAAATAATATCAGTGTGCTCGGCACTATCATTAAAGCCTTTAGCTTCCCACTCTTCTTTAGTCAACGTACTAGGATCACCTCGGTAGCAATCTTTATATGCCATACCCACTGCTAGATGTGTATTACCAAACGGCCCACCAATGTTTTCATCATAAAGGGTTTCTGCCATTACATGAGTAATTCTGGACATACGTTTATCAGTTAGGGAATATTCTCCGGCCTTGTTGGCATTTGGAGTCTTCATCATTTCAGTCAAGAATTTTTGGCCTTTTTTAGCTGTGGCCTCTACTACTAGGCCTTTTTCAAATTTGAGATAAATACCCTCAATGATGTTTCCATAGCGATAAAGTGGCTGATTAAATCTGATCCATCCCTCTGTTCCTCGCCAATCAGGGGAGGTAAAACATTCAAAACTGGGGATATTTCTGCCACCACCCATTTTCCAAATCCGATCAGCTCCCATCTTGACTATCAAATCAGCATCTTCACCTACCACATGAAGGTGATCAATTTCCAAAGCATTTAACTTGGTTTTAATCTCATGCTGAAGAGCAAATAATTCTTTCCATTTAGCTACAGGATTTTCTTCATCTAGATAACAAGCTTTAATAATTTGATCCCAGTATTCTTCTATAGACAAGCCCACAATCTTGGCTTTAGCCTCTACACCCCATAATCCCAGTGTCCAAGTGAATTTACCTTTTGTTTCTTTTTCATTCCTCCAGTCAATGTAGGCTTTTTTGGAGTTTCTCGCAGACATGATTTTCATAGGATCCACTTCAGATAACTCACTAGGATTTGGATCGGCAATGATAGCAATCTGGTGATCAATCAGGTTGACTCTTTCTCTCAAATATACCTCTGGAAAAAACTCCAGTTGCTCTTTATTGGCTAAAGTATAAAAGTCTTTATCAAAACCCGTAGGAATAACTTTCATCATCGGATGGGCTCCAGCTCTAAGAAGTGCGTTTTGTAATTCCAAAGCCAAAGGCTTGGCAATGTCAGGCACTACACACTGAACCACTTCACCCTCTTTGACTCCATGACCAGACCCAAGCGCAAAGTTGACTAATACATCTGCATAATTTTGTAGGATTTTTTGAGAAGGAGTGTACATAGTTGAGAATTAATAATTACTAAATTGATAATTATTCCAGCCATAAAGTCATAAAGCCATTTTAGCCATAAGTCAAAAACAACACTCCAAATTCTAAATGTTTAAGAGATTAAAACAAGGGGTTATTTTTGATTCACTACGTGTCACCTTCCTGTAACCTTTCGTGTGTATATTCTTAGCTTGTGGGGGTGGTGCTGGTGCAACGTCCGGCCTACGAAACTGGATGAGCAGGTTCGATTCCCGTCACCTCCATAGACAAATTTTATTGTTGATCATAGAAAATAAATCTGTTAGAATGAATCCATTCGTAGGCCGGATGTACCAACATCTCATCTAGCAAAGATTTCACCTAGTGTGGGATTTTTTGTTTAAATACACCCTCAACTCCTCCAACGCCCGCTTCCTGGCACTAATCTGATTCTTCACCTCTATCCCTAGCTCTGCCACAGTCTTATCTCCATAACCATCCGGAATAAAAATTCTGTCATACTCAAAGCCATCACTACCTCTTTCACTATCAGCCACGCTACCCTTGATCTTACCCTCCACACAATGATGTTTACCTGTCTCTGGATAATAGATACAAAGGGCTGTGACAAATTCTGCCGAGCGGTCTTTGCCTTCTACCATATCTATCACCATCTGGAATCGATCAGCTTTTTTTTCCAGTCCAGCAAACCGCTTTGACATAATTCCTGGGAATCCATCAAGAACTTTGACAGCTAAACCAGAATCATCCGCCACCGTTACCATGCCAGATTTATCACCAAAAGCCTTAGCCTTGAGTAAAGCATTTTCTTTGAAAGAAGAGCCAGTCTCCTCAACATCAAAATCAGGTAAATTTACATCAACCGGAGTTTTAACATCCACAGTACCACCAAAAATCATCTGGAATTCTTTAAGTTTACCAGGATTTTGCGAGGCGAATAATAAAGTCATTCTACTTTCTACTGCCTACTAACTACGAATCTAATTTCCACCACCACCCAGCATACCACCCAAACCACCAGTCATGGACTGAAGTTTCTTGGCTGCTAGTTCTTGAGATTTCTTGATCGCTTCATTGAGAGCATCAACAGCATCTTGGCTGGTAATACCTTGGACAGAAAAATGTTTGATTTTTTGATCACCAGAAATAATCACCACGATATCACCTCTTTCAATCTTGATTTCTTCTGCAGCTAGTTCTTGTTGCATTTGCTTGGCTTGCTTTCGGAGTTGATTTAAGTCTCCCAGTGCTTGAAATGGATTTGCCATATGTTTATTCCTTATTTTTGTAATTGCTAACTAATATCCCTGATTCTACTACATTAACACATCTTTTGCGAACTCTTCTAAAGCATTATTTTCCACTGCTCCGACATTTGCATCATCCACATGTATAACATCTCTGTCACCCACAGTAAACTCTATCTCCAAAGCCCCACCAACCAAAGAAATACAAGCTTCCTGCATGGTTTTGATAAACTTGGGTTGTTGTAACTGCTCTTTGTGAAAATTGTAGTATACTTCTATCAAAATCTGACCCACACTTCCTGAGACAGGCCTAGCTGAACGCAGCAATAACTCCAAAGAAATATTCTCCTCATGAAGTCTAGTCAAAAAAGCATCCCACTTTTCCACCAACATCTTGCCATTGCCGGTTAACTGGGTATCGGGAACTATTGAGTTGTTAGTTGTTAGCTGATGGTTATTAGTTACTAGATTGGATTCATCTACTGTTTCATAAGCTAAGTCATCATCGTAATCCGTAATCCGTAATTCATCACTATTATGGCTTAATGGCTCTTTCGTTTGACTTTTTATTTGTTTATCATTTTGTTTGACAGCTTTTACGTTTATTTTTTGTTTTTTATCACCACCACTTCCCGTACTTCCCCCACCTTTAGCTCGAAACACCATCTCCAGAATCTTCAGCTCCAAACTCAGGAAAGGCATAGCATCACTGAATTCATGTTCTACTGTCTGCAATTGGGTTAACAAAAAATGAAGTGCTTTGGTGGGGGCTACAGCCTTTCCCTGACTCACACCCATTGATACCAACAACTGATGATGAAGAAATTCTAAAAAAACTTTGTAGAAATACTTTTGATCAATATTTCTACCTCTCAAATCAGCAAAAAACTCTACTATTTTTACTTCATCTTTAGCTAAAATTAAACCCACCAGATCTGAAGCCAGAGCATCCAAGCTTCCTCCTGTCTGAGACTCAACCAGCTCCAAGGTAATTTTGCTATTACCATTAGCCAGACTCTCCAACATCTTGACCCCATCACGAAAACTCCCATCAGCTTGCTTGGCAATTAACTCTATGGCTTCTTTATCATATTTGATTTTCTCTACATCTAGTACTCCTGTCAAAGCCTGTGATATTTCATCAATACTGGCCTTTTGGAAAGGTACTAACATGCAACGAGACACAATCGTCTCTGGGACTTTATGCAGCTCAGTGGTCGCCAACACAAATACTACGTGAGCCGGAGGCTCTTCCAAAACTTTAAGCAAAGCATTGAAAGCCTCGGTGGTCAACATGTGAACTTCATCTAGAATATAAACAGAAACCAAACCTTCCTGTGGAGGTAACATCAGGCGCTCTTTAAGAGAGCGAATGTCATCGATCCCTCTGTTACTAGCCGCATCCATCTCATGGACTACATATGATGTTCCCTTGTGAATTCTATCTACTAAAGGATCATTGGAGTTTGGCTCTTTAAGCCTGTTTTTCTTCTTTTCTTTATCAAAAAAGAGAACTTCAACTGCCTCTTTATTGGCTGGATCGTTGAGTAAAGCTCCAATAATTCTAGCACTAGAGGTTTTACCAGTTCCCTTGGGTCCAGCAAAAAGTAAAGCTTTAGGAAAAGTATTTCCACTTAGCAAACCACTTAAAGTCTCCCGTGCTACTGTCAGGTGAAGTCCAGAAAAGCTAGTGGGGCGGTATTTAGTAAACCAAGACATGTTAATCGTGATGATACCCTAACAAATGCATCATGCCGTGTCGCAAATAAAAACAGATCTGCTCATCTACTCTTTTACCATATTTCTTGGCTTGTTTAACAGCCTCAGGAAAACTAATCACTACATCTCCTAGATGTGGAGGCATATTGGGCGGCATTGGAAAATCATCAAGCTTGTGTTTTTCATGTTGGGGAAAAGAAAGGACATCAGTAGTACCTTCATGCTTGAGCTGAGATTCATTGAGCTCTTTGATTTTTCTGGAGCCAACTACTGATACATCTATCTGGACATGATCAATATTGTGCTCTGCCAATACTTCCTTTGCAGTGGCTCTAAGCATACTTCTATTAACAGGATATCGAGCGCCAATATAAAGATTGATTTGAATCATATTATTCTTTGATGAGAAGTTCCTTAATCTCAACTTTAGTTTCCCTAATAGTAATTTTAAGTTGATGAGAAATACCCTCACTACGTTCTTCTAGCCAACTTAATACAAAAGGCTCATGATGTTGATGAGTCAGCAAATCCAAAAAGTCTTGATGGTGCTGTTCTTCTAGTAGATGAAGAGCCTTTTCCAATACTACATGATCAAGTGTTTTGAAAAGCAACTGATAGGCTTCTGTTTGCTCAGACTCATCTAGAAGAGAAATAAGCTCTTCCACCAGCTCCCATTCTACCAGGGTGTCATAATATGTTGGTGTAAGACTTTGTAAATATGACATAGTATTATTCTACACCTGCTAATTGTAATTCTTGGGTACTCAGATCAATGGGACCGAGTGGAATTTTATCTTCCGGATCATCTACAAATAGTAAAATTACTCTACCTCGAGATTTGGGACTCCATATTTTGCCTTCTCTGATGACTTCTGGCGATCCTCCAAACTGCTTTTTCACCCACAGTGCTGGCCCTGCATCACCTACCACTCCTACCACAGCTACCTGCTCAGCCGGATTGATGGCCACCATCTTACGGAATTTGTACCATGGTTTAAGCTCTTGGTAATTACTGTTCCAATCTGGCAAATAGAGAGTTTGAACTGCAAAATAGTATTTTTCTCTCTGTATAGCGTCCGCTGTTAGTTCTCCATTTTCTGTAAACCAACCAAAAGCTCCTCTAGCTGGAGCAATACCTGCACTTTGGTATTCATCATGATTTTCCAAGCTATCTGTAGGATAACGGAACAAATGTTGTTCGCCCCCCATAATCCCAATCGAATGATTTAGCCTGTGTCCCTCAAGCTCTGCGGTAACTGTAAAGCCCAACATATCACTGATTTGTTGTTCAAAATAAAGCTCTTCATCGCCATCAATATGACCTGGAGCCATTTGGGCAATACTATTTAGTTTTTCTAAAACCAACTCTTGTTCTTCTCTATTGATCTGGGCAAGCAAATCGTCATCTTTGGATCTTTCCTGAGGAGCTTGTTGCTGATCTAACTTAACGTCAGCTGGTTGATTCATAATCATCGAGCCTGCAATAGAGGTGGCAGCTAGTAGCTGTTGAGATTTTTGACGAAAGTCATCTACATCTATGGAGCGAGAAGTCAGCCACTCACTAGCTCCAGAGTGAGTTTTATGAAATCTATCTTTAGAATCCTGATAAAAGTTTTTTAATTTATCAAGTTTGACTGGAGGTCTATTATTTTTTGAAGGCATGTGTATAGTATTTCGTATCTAGTATTTAGTATACTGTATACAAGATACGAGATACAAGAAAAGAACGACATCAAATTTTAAAAAATAGTCTAACCAATCACACTCAAGGCTTGATGAAGTCTCCCAACCGTTCTTTCTCTCCCCAATACCTCAATTGTCTCAAAAAGTGGTGGAGTCGCTTTACTGCCAGTCACCGCAATTCTAACCATCATAAAATACTGACCTTTTTTCCAATCATTTTTTTCTTGTAAACCCCTGATCACCTTTTCAATACCAGCTATCTCCCAATCCTCTAATTTCTCAAACTTGAGCTTTGTCTCTTCTAGTTCTCCTCTGACTAAATCTGAGTCTCCTTTTTTAAGTAATAGGCTCTGATCAAGCTCTATCTCTTTGTAGAAGAAGTCTGTCAAAGTAGCAAATTGGTCTAGTCTTTCTAGTCTCTCATATACTAGCTCAAGAATCCGGCCAAATTTATCCCTGGGGAAATCTACTGGCACAAAACGCTCAATCCTATCAGACAAACTTAATTTTCCAACATGATGATTTTCTTCAGGCTTGCCTAGCTCTGCTGGCCAAAAACTATTCAGATTTCCTTCAGTGTAAAGTTTGCGAATATACTGACCATTGATCCAATCAAGCTTTTTGATATCAAAAACTACCGAGTTTTTACTCACATCAGTGGGATCAAATTCATCAATGTATTCACCAAGTGACAACATCTCACGCTGATCCTGTGGAGTCCAACCCAAAATCATAAAAAAGTTCAGCATTGCTTCTGGCAAATAGCCTTTATCCAAAAATGACATAGCGGAAACAGTCCCTTTGCGCTTGCTCATTTTGCCTTTGCCGTCTGGATTTAAGAAAAGTGGAATATGAGCAAACACAGGCAAATCCCATCCAAAAGCTTTATATAATAGTATATGTTTGGGTGTAGAGCTAATCCATTCTTCACCACGCATGATGTGAGTCACACCCATCAAATGATCATCTACTACCACTGCCATGTGATAGGTAGGATAGCCATCAGACTTGAGTAATACTTGATCATCAACTTCATTGGAATTAAAAGTGATATCACCACGGATCAGATCATTAAAAGTAATTTCCTCATTATCTGGCACCACTAGACGAACTACAAACGAAGCACCTTCTTCAATTTCTTTTTTGACGGCTTCTTGCCGGCTGCGACAATGACGATCATATTTGGGAGGAATTTTCTCAGCTCTTTGTTTTTCTCTTACTTCTTCCAGTCTTTCTTTTGAACAAGTACAGTAATAAGCTTTGCCACTTTTTACCAGCTGATCAACATATTTTGCATAAAGATCTACTCGCTCTGACTGAATATAGGGACCAAACTCACCATCCTTGACAGGCCCCTCATCCCAATCTAAACCATAATCATGAATAATATCTTGAATGCTTTGAACTCCACCCGCTACTTCTCTGACTTTATCCGTGTCTTCGATACGGAGCACAAATTTACCATCATGTTTTTTAGCAAAAGCATAGTTCTTTAGTAAAATCGCCATACTCCCCACATGCATCTCACCCGTAGGTGATGGAGCCATTCTAGTACGGACTGTTTTGGTATCTTTCATATTGTGTATTGTATCACTAGCCATATAGTCATCCAGCCATAAAGCCATCATTTAATAAATCCAAAGACTATAGAAAACTTCTTAGTAACTTAAGTAACTCAGCTCACTCACTATACTTCGTATCCACCGCACTCACATACCCCACAAAACCACCATCCCCTTCAAATACATAAATCGGCTGGAGATAATCTTGTTCTTCTGTATCATCATAGTAGCCTAGATAAACATTCCTGATCACCGCATTATCAAATTCACCCTTCTGAGCCACATAGCCTTCACCTGACTGGAGCAATTTCCAAGCCATCTGAGCATCTCTAAGAGGATACGTATGATACTGAGCATAATCCACCAATTGATGATCATATTGCATCTCCATCACCGCATCACTCCCAGTAAAGAAGCCAGAAACCACTGCACTAATAATCCCTCTATCTCCCTCTGGGGTATATGCTCTATAAACTCCATCAATCGGAGTTCTATTTAGATCTACTTTAATATAATCAGCATCAGAAAAAGACAATGCTGGGGTCAGCTGAGTCCCGATCGCTTTCATAAATAGAGTCTCACCAGAAGCCGTACTAACATCGTCTGCCAAAAGATCTGCTCTAGAAAGCAATGATTTGACTGTGGTCACAGCTTGAACTTGATCTGGAATATCATTATCAGACAGTAACTCTGGTCGAGACATATAGTCAGAGGTCAACTCAAAGTGATGTGTCACCGTATCAATCGTCAAAAAAGACTCCAAAGGAGTTGACTTGCTAAAACGATACTCGGTATCACCCAAAGTCTCTGGAGCAAAAAGAAAATTCATCGAAGCTGCAATTTCCTTGGCTTTCTGATCATCAAGCAAACTAGGCACACTTCTGGTCATTAAGAATACTTTAGCTCTATCAGGAAAAGTCCCCACACCACCAGTAGCAGTTTCCAACTTATAACTAGTTGGTTTTTCATCATCATCTTTGATAGGAAATCGTAAAGAAGGCAAAATGCCAAAACCCACAGTGGGTGGTGGTGGAGGCGCAGGATGAGCAGCTTTCCAATAGGCAGTAAAGGCTATCAGAAATGTCCTTCCCACCATAAATAAAACTAGAAAAATCCCGCCAAACTTAATCGCTTGACGGCTAATAAAAGCCAATTGAGATAAATTAGGACCTGATTCTGTCATCTCTTATAGTTGATAATTACTTAATTGATAGCTTAAAACAAAAACCAATAATTTAGTATACAAGAATAAGCTGTCAGCTGTCAGTTACCAGTCTTCAGACAAGCATTCATAAATCGAAAATCGTAATCCGTTATACTAGATACTAGATACCCATTCGTAATTCCCAAACACCCACTCAATAATCTTCAGTGTATCCCCATATCTATCTTGACTTCCCATCACCACTATGACCACTGTATGTCCATCTCTCTCTACCTGAGTAACCAAAGTTTCACCCGCCATATAGGTAGTACCTGTTTTGACTCCCACTACTCCTTCTACTTCTCCTAGCAAATGATGAGTACTCTGCAGATTGTGTTTTTGACCTGAAGCAGTAGTAATCACTTTGCTTTGAGTCCCCACAATACTTCTCAAAAAATCATCTTTCATTACTTCTCTTGAGATAATTGCCAAATCCCTAGCTGTCATCTGGTGCTGGTCTTGATCCAGTCCCGATGGATTCTCAAAGGTACTACTATCCAAGTGTAACTCGGTTGCTTTCTGGTTCATCTGGGCAATAAAACCTGTATAACCTAAAGGACTATTGTTGGCCAATACAAAGGCTGCATCATTGCCAGAATTCATCAACAAACCATGGAGTAGATCCTGCACACTAATCCGCTCACCAATCTGCAATCCCATCACATTACCCTGAGTAAAAGCTTCTTCCTTAACCACAAACTCATCATCTAAGTTATAAAGTTGTCTTGCCACCAGGGCTGTCATTAATTTGGTCGTAGAAGCAGGAGCCCTTAGTTGATCACTATTTTCTTGCAAAAGAACTGCAGCACTCTCATTGTCTGCCACATATACAGCCTGAGCGGAAATTGAGGCTAAGAAATCTTCTTGGCTCACTAATTCCGATAACACTGGTACTGGAGCAACATCGATAAACTCTGGCAGGTCACTTGGCTTGGGTAGATTAACGTCTTCAACAACATTAGATCCACTGACTGGAGTTACTAATACTATTAGACTAACTAAAAATACACTAATAAATTGATCAAGTCGTAACTTTGGCACCTTTCTATTTTAGGCGGTCTGACCTTGACTGTCATTACTCATTTCATGTCACCTTTATGTAACCTTTGATCTTTACAATTAACTCACTATTGAAAATATGTAGGTTACAGGCTACAATTATGAAAGATACTCGAATCATATTATTTAAAACAGATACCTTTGAAAAATGGTTTAGAAAAATTAAAGATAAACAAACAAAAATGATTATTCAAGTCCACTTGGATAGAATAATCGAGAATAAACTTGGAAAAATAAGGTTTTTAGGAAATAAAGTATACGAAAAAAAGATCAACTATGGACCTGGATATAGACTCTATTTAACAAATCATAAAGACAATATTATTTTGCTTTTATGTGGAGGAAACAAATCAACTCAAAAAGATGATATTAAAAAAGCAAAAATTATGGCAAAAAATGTTAAATGAGGAATAGAATAAATTATGAAAATAACACCATATGACGCAACAGACTATCTTGAAACAGAAGAAGATATCATCGAATATCTAAAGGCTTCCTTCGAAACAGGTGATAGTGCTCTTATCGCTAGAGCTTTAGGCAATGTCGCAAAAGTGAAGGGTATGAGTAAAATTTCTAAAAACACAAATCTTGATAGAAGTAACCTCTACAGTTCCTTGTCTGAAGATGGAGACCCCAAACTAAGCACCGTCACTAAACTTATTAAAAATTTTGGTTACTCTATTTCAATCAAATAAACTAGCTAATAACAAACCACAAAGGGATTCCTCCATTTCAGTCGGAATGACACTCCCAAACCCTCAAGCCCTTACAGCCAGCCCCAATTCCTTCATCTGACTTTCTGCAACTACATCTGGTGCATCCATCACAGCCGTCCTCCCAGTCGACGTCATTGGGAAAGCAATCGCTTCTTTGAGTGAGGTTTCTCCGGCAAGCAGCATCACTAATCTATCCCAACCCAGAGCAATGCCGCCGTGAGGAGGAGTACCGACTTCAAAAGCTACCAGCATATGGCCCACACTTTCTTCGATTTCCTGATCACTATAGCCCATAATCTTGAATGTTTGTTTCAAGACTTCAGGCTGGTGAGCTCTGATACTACCACCCCCCACTTCATAGCCATTACAAACCAAGTCATATTGAGCGGTGACAATCTGATCGATATTTTCGCCAGCCATGTGGTCATCAAGACTTTCTGGAGTAGGTGCACTAAATGGATTATGGGTAAATGTCCAGCCACTCTTGCCATCAGCGACTTCAGCTTTATCTGCCTTGTCTACTTTTTTGAAAAAAGGAAAGTCCACTACCCAAGCAAAAGCCAGGGTGCCGTCCTTTTTCTCATCTTCATTTCTCAGGTCAAATCTATCTTCACCATATTTTTCCATGGCTTCTGAGTAGGTAACCACTGGGAACTTTTCATCTTTGAGCTTACCACCCACAGCTTTGACGGCCTTTTTGGTCATCTCTTCTACCATCTCCATCACTTCTGGCTGAGTAGTGAAGCTAACTTCTAGATCAAGCTGGGTAAATTCAAAGCCTCTGTCGGCTCGCAGATCCTCATCACGGATACATCTAGCAAACTGGAAGTACCGCTCCACACCAGCCGTCATCAAAAGTTGCTTATACTGCTGAGGACTTTGAGGCAAAGCATAAAACTTGCCTGGCTGAAAACGAGATGGCACAATGAAGTCTCTGGCACCTTCTTTGGTAGACTTGGTCAACATTGGAGTCTCTACTTCTACAAAATCGTTTTCCAGTAAAGCTTTGCGATACTCAGCTATCAATTGAGATCTCATCCTGAGAATCTTTTGCATTCTATTTCGGCGCAGATCAAGATAACGATATTTAAGACGCACTTCCTCAGCTACTTCCTTTCCATCTCCTTCTACTAAAATTGGTAGTTCTTTAGCTTTGTTGAGGACTTTGTATTCTTTAACTTCGATTTCAACTTTGCCAGTTAGCAACTCTGGGTTGACTAGCTTGGCTGGTCTTTCTTTGACTTCACCAACAATCTCAATCACTGATTCCATAGTCAGCTCACCCATCATCTTGAATCCTACAGACTGGACTACTCCAGATCTATCACGCAGATCTACAAAAGTAATCTTGCCATGATCACGCTTGGTCTCCACCCAGCCTTGCAGCAAAACCTGCTGACCAACCAATTCTGGTGTTTGAGCAATTAAAATACGTTTCATAGGTTTAGTTCCTAGTTGTTAATTATTAGTTGTTAGTTATGTTTATCGTTGTCATCCCGACCGCAGTGGAGGGATCCCTTTTAAATAAAAACACCCTCCTATAACCACGAAATATTCGTGAATACAAAAGGGCGTTCTTTGGCGAACACGGTACCACCTTAGTTTTTTCTCAATCCAGATATCACGGTCTTACCCGTCCAGGTTACTACCCCCGGCAACCCCCGAGTCAAACTCGGCTCATCTGTTGTTAGCAGATTCAAAGGTTTTTGTTGTTTGTTGGCTTGTATTATAACAGAATTCTCCCCACTTACACTCCCACTAAACACTTACACTAATTCCCGGTTGACACATCCCCTACACACATAGTACTATCACAAAGTTATGAATAGCTTTCACAAGCACACCATTATTTTTAGCTACGTCCGTTTCCTTCTTTGGAGCGGGGCTGAGGTGGTGTATTCATAATATATAAAAAATTATAAGAAAAACACACCCCTCGGCACCAACCGAGGGGTTTTTTGTTGGATCTAAAAAATGGGAAAAAACGTAAGAGAAAGACTACGACACATAAATGCAATTCTTCTAAACTGGAAGCTTGAGACTGCCATTGCTCAATTTGATGCAAAACTAACTAGTTTTTCTCAAGACACACTACCTCCAGGAGACATACGAGCTTCTGAGCAAACAATTGAAGAAACAAAAAAAGCAATAATTGATCTAGTAGGAATTGTCTACCAACCTTTTTTTGAATTATTGGCTAGTATGGTTACTCCTCACTATTTTTTGGAAATAATGGCATATATAGTAGAACAAATAAATTTTGCTTTTAATAATGGTAAGCCTGGAGAAATATCAGTAGAAAATTTTCACCTAAAATTTGCTGGAGAAGGATCAATTGACCATCACGATAAAAAACCTCCAAATAAAAAAAATGGAGATGATCCTCTTTCAGATGAAGATGAACAGCAAGATGAAGAAGGTACTAAAAAAGTTCCAACCGTAGAGACACATGAAACCTACTGGGGACTATACTCTGCTAGCTTCATGGCTTTAACAGCAAAAATGCTAGGCGTATTAGATGGTCTAAGTGTACATAAAGAAAATGATCCAGATTTAGATCAAATATTAGCGAAAGGGATTATTGAAGCCCAAAGTATAGAAGATGCCATTACACTATTGGAAAGTAATATTTATCATTTTCTAAGAGAAGAATTTGCCATTTTTGCTGACTGTGACAGTCAAGAAGAACCTATCATAACCGAAGAATTTCAAGAACACTCAGTAAATATACTAGAAAACAAAGACCCTAACAAACCTCCTATTGTAATAGTGCAATACAACCAAGATATGCTTCCAATTCATGAAGGACAATGGAATGTCATGAATAGAGCAATTGTAAAAGAGGCACTGAAAAAAAATGGCTTAGAACATCATCTTAAAACAGGTGTTGTTACTATGGTCATACACGGAAAAAAAATATCTCATAATGATGTGAACACAATACCTAGTAGAGAAGGTGTTGAAAGACAAATCTGGCAACAATTAAGAATGGATAGACTAGTCTTGGGTATTCTCAGTGAAAATAATGAAAGATGGGAAAATCAATTTAATCTTTTAGAGAATACATTAGTGACACACCAAGAGCTAGTTGAGATCATAACTAGGTTCTTCCCTCCTGATATCTCTAGAAATCTACTTCTAGCAGTATCTAGAGCCCAGGATGATAAACCAGGTAAAAAAGAGCCATATGCTCAGGATGCTTTAAATCAATTAATGGCAGCCTTAATAGACTATGAACCAGAGGAAATAGAATTTAGGGAACAGTTACATGAAAAAACAGGAATAGAGGTTCCATATCAAGAAAAACCAACTTATGGATATAGGCTAATTTATCCCGATGGACCAAATGGTGCTATGGCTTTTGAAACCAATACAGAAACTGGTGAAATTGAAGAATTTGATCCACAAAAGGTCGATGTTTTTGATTATCTCTCCATATCGGAGTTAGAAGAGCTATTAGATAAAATTCAGACCTCTATATATTTAGCTATAAATCCAAGAATACAAATGGGAAGGATAGTTAGTCTTCTCCCAAGCGAAATATGTTCTGATCAAGAAACAGTTAGCTTCATTTATGACACTCTTGAAAGAATCTATATAAATTTAGAGCAAAATGAGGAAGATTATGAATACCTAATGCTTCTTTTTGATCAAAGTAATTTTCATTATGAAACTGGTAGTGATCTAGAATTAGTACACTTCTGGAGAGAGAGTTCAAACAAAGACCCTCATCTAAGGTTTTTATTTAGTAGATTTGAAGAATTAAAACTATTACAAAGAAAAAAGATAGTAGAAGAACTTAGATCTGAACATAGCTCCCAAAAATCTAAAACCAGATTATTAAATTTATTATCTTCAACTTCTAGGAAGAATCTTGATGCACTAAAAAAAGGCAAACTTATCCCAAAATATCAAAGAGCATCTATAACAAATATGAAGAGACTGAGATATAGATCGATTAGAGAAGATTTGATGATGCCTGAGTTACAACTAACAGAGAAAGAACTAGATATAGTAAAAAGTATCCTGACCTAAGCCAATTTGACAAATTCCCAATCCCTGTTACAGTAGTAAAGCTTCGGGAACGGGAATCTCAAAGTTGATAAAAAAAGTGCACCTAAATTTAAATTTGGTGTTGTTTTTTGTTGGAAATAAAAAATGGCCCATGTAGAGCAAGTAATACCAGTATACAAAGGTTCTGAAGCTGAAGAAGGACTCTGCCATTGGAGTGAACTGTATTTTTTACTTTATCTAGCCTATTGTGATCTATACAATTTAGATCCCAAGAAAAAAAATAATCCAAGCACATTTGGGGATAGTTCTTTTGTTGCTAAAGAGGATCTTATAAAACAAAGTGACTGGGAAACAGATATACGCGGTATAAATGCAGGTGAAAAAACAAATTTAGTATTAATGGATGGAGAGCCTTTTGTTCTTGTTAAGAAATATGAACCAAAAATTGGAGAAATTTTTTTATGTAGAAAATTAATCTACTGGGAACAACCTTTTGATGAATTAAGAGATATGACAAATCAATATCTAGAAGATGGATCAAATAGAGCTTATTATGAGATGGTACTTCTTCTAGATAGAGCCTTACAAAAAAACCAACTTGAAAGCTATCAAAACTTATTTTATCTTTATTTAAATAAATTCTTTAATTAACTACTAACATCCTTCACCACCACCTGCACTGATCTGTTCCCATTCCATTCATTTACCTGCAAGCTCCCCGCCACGTCAATGATATCACCGGGAGATAGCTCGTCAGCCAAGTGACCCAGGTTCCAGGCAATTGCGGTGTACGGTGTCCGGTGTGTAACGCTCATCTTCAAATGCTTCCCCTCCCTGCCTATCTTCTTTACATCGACTATTTTTAAGTTTTTTATCCCAAAAACAGGACGTCTATTGCCAGAACCAAATGGCGCAAAATCCTCTATCATCTCTACCGTATCCAGATCAATCAAAGTAGCATCGATCTCACACTCTAGATTTAGCTGAGGTTGCAACAGATTAGCGCTAATTTTTTCTTTGGCCAATTCTCTAAGTTTTGAACTTACAATTTCTATGTTTGAACTTGTTAAACCAAACCCCGCCGCCATTGGATGCCCACCTACTTCTAGTAGATCATCACGCACCTGACGGATCAGCTCCACAATATTGACCCCAGCCACTGAGCGGGCTGATGCCTTGGCTGTCTCATCTCCCACACTAATAGCAATCGCTGGCTTGTAGAATTCTTCTGTTAGCTTTCCTGCAATGAGACCAATCACTCCCTCATGGTACTCACTGGAGTGTACTATTATTATATGCTCATCAGCCCACACTTCTGCTTGAGCCTTGGCGGCCTCTACCATATCATAGGTCAAATCTTGTCTGCGACTATTGGTATCACTCAGTAGTTTGGCTCTTTTCTGTGCCGCTGGTTTATTTTGAGAACATAGTAAACGCAAAGCATCCAACCCATGCTCTAGCCTACCCATAGCGTTAATACGAGGCGCAATTGCAAAATTGACATGATAAGTATCGATTTCTCTTTGATTAATACCAGCAATCTCAAACAAAGCTAACAGACCAGGATTCTTGGTTTTTTGCAAAGCTTCCAGTCCATACTTAGCAAAACTACGATTTTCACCCTTGAGCGGTACCTGATCAGCAATAGTACCAATACCAGCAAGGTCTAGGTAACTTTGAGCATTAATACCCTGCTTGCTACTTGCTGCTTGCTGCTTGCCAATTTCCCTCACCACCATCCACGCCACACTCGCCCCACACAACTTGGTAGTATGAACAATTGCATTGGCGTTTGGCATTTGGACTTTGTCATTTGTCATTTCTGCCGTATGGTGATCCGTCACAATAATATCAATCCCCTCATCCCGCACTCTCTGCACCGCCTCATGAGCCACGATGCCATTATCAACAGTGATGATCAGGTCTGGTTTTTTATCACCGGCTAGTAGATCGTCTAGAGCCCGATGAGAAATCCCATAGCCGTGTTTTTCTCTATGGGGAATAAAAGGAAAAGCTTGGGCTCCTAATGAATGTAAAGCCAACCACAAAATAGACGTTGCCGTAATTCCATCTGCATCATAATCACCAAAAATAATAATTTTCTCCTGGTTTTCTATGGCTTGCTCAATCCTTTTGATACTATGCTTCATCTGCTCAGGATCGATGTTGACTTCTTCTAGGGTGATGTCTTTAGGATGTTTAGGATGAAAAAAATCTTTTTTGTCATCTACTTCTCTGGTATCTAACAAAACATCTTTTAGTTCTTCTATGGTTTGAGGTATTGTTTGGGATTTATAGTGCCATTTCATAATCTAGGTTCTACAAGGTTATAACACAAAACGATATAATGTACCTTATGAATTGTCAGTTAAATATTCCATTGCCAGTCTTGTACATCATGTATGTGCTGAAAAAAAATGATTTTGACGGTTACTTAGTAGGTGGAGCTGTTAGAGATCTCTTAATTGCCTCTCACAGTAATGTTGAGCAGACATTCGACTTTGATTTTGACTTTACTACCAATGCCAAGCCAGAAGACATCCAAAAATTATTTCCTGAAAGTTTTTATGAAAATGATTTTGGAACTGTAGCTATTTCCTACGAGCACCTTATAGAACAAATGTCTGCAGAGTTTCCCAAACTTGAGTATCAAGAAAAAATAAAAAAATCCAACAAGAAAAGTCAAGAAAAACAAAGAATCATAGATATCTCCCATGCTACAAAAGTCCATGAATCTCTAGAAATAGATGAAAAAAGGGATTCCTCAACTCAGCACAACGACTTCCCCAACTTCGAAATCACTACCTATCGCAGCAAAGAGCTTTATTCTAACTTCCGCAAACCTGATTCACTTGAGTGGGGTGAAACTATTGAAGAGGATCTGCAAAGACGAGACTTTACCATTAATGCTCTGGCGATGACTTTAGAAATTGACAAGCTTGCTCAGTTCTTTCAAAAAAGCACTAAAGTAAAAAGCATTGTTTCTCTTCCTGCCCATATCACAGATAACTATTCTGGGCTAGATGACCTCCAAAATCACATCATCAAAACTGTTGGTGACCCTGACACACGATTTAAAGAGGATGCCTTGAGGATGCTCCGTGCCATTCGCTTTAGCGTCCAGCTCAACATGCAGATTGAAGATGCAACTTTTGAAAGCATCACGCGCAACGCACATCTCATTACCAAAATCAGCTGGGAAAGAATCTCTGCCGAATTAATTAAAATCCTAAAAAGTGAGTATCCAGCAGAAGGGATTGAGCTGCTAGATGAGACCCATCTTTTAGATCACATCATGCCAGAAATCCAAAAAGGCAAAGGAGTCAAGCAAGGAGGTCACCATACGACCGATGTCTGGACTCACAGTATTGACGCTCTGCGAGAGTGCCCTAGCACTGATCCTATTGTCCGTCTAGCCACCCTACTCCATGATGTAGCCAAACCCAATACATATCGGGAAATCAGAGGCCAAATTACTTTTTATAATCACGAAATTGTCGGCTCTAGAATTGCTAAAAAAATTGCTCAGAGATTAAAATTATCTAGAGTTGATATTGATCGTGTTTTCACCTTGGTTCGCTACCACATGTTCTATTATCAGCCACACAATACCGATGCGGCTATCCGTAGATTTATGCGCAAAGTTGGTCTAGAAAATATTGACGATATTTTAGATGTACGTGAAGGAGATAGATTGGGATCAGGAGCTAGGAAAACCAGCTGGCGTCTAGAAGAAATGAAACAAAGAATGATTGACCAACTCCATCAGCCTATGGAGGTCAAAGACTTGGCAATTAATGGTCATGACCTAATGACTGAGTTTAACCTTAAACCAGGACCAATTTTAGGTAAGATTCTTAATCAACTTTTTGAAATGGTCATGGAGGAACCTGAGCTCAATACTAAGGAAACACTTTTAGAAAAAGCTAAAGAAATTATCCCCACGCTCCACTATCACTCATCCCCCAGTAGTAAATAAAAGCATTGATCCCCAAGAATGCAATTACTACTACGGTAATGATAAACAAGCCAGCACCCTTGAGTTTGACTCCCATTTCATCTTTTTTATTAACATCTTTATAAGAAAATAAAAAAGGAAGTAAGAGATAACCAAACTGACCATATGGAATAAAGGAAGTGACCAAAATCATACCAATACGCACCAACCAAACATTAATACCATATGATTCAGCTAGTCCTGTACACAAACCCATGAAAATTTTACCCTTATTAACCAGTTGAAATTCTTCTTGTTTTTTTGCCATATGCAGGCATTATAATCAGATTTTAATTTCCACTACTAGTGGCGTTTCTTAACCAAATCATCCCACAACAAAAGTAGTGGAGCTGCGGTAAAGGTGGATGAGTATGTGCCCGTTACAGCACCAATCAAAAGAGCCACTGAAAACCAGCGAATAGTTGCACCGCCCAAAAGTGCCAAAGACAAAAGCATCACTATAATAGTAATACTATTATTAATAGATCTGCCCAAGGTCTCAATCACTGCCGCGTTGACAATATCGACATACTTTACTCCAGATATTTTCTTGCGTTTTTCGCGGATTCTGTCATAGACCACAATCGTGTCATGGACAGAAAAAGAAAGGGTAGTCAAAAGTGCTGTCACAAACAACACATCCACTTCCACCCCCATAAAGTGCCCCAGCAAACTAAAACTACCCAATAAAATCAGAGAGTCATGAAACATCGCCAAAACTGCACTGACACCATACTTTAATTCATCAAACTTCCACCACACATAGAGAGTAATAACACCGGATACCAAGAAAATAGCCACAAATGTTTTTTGCAGTAATTCAGCACCCAGAGTAGGACCTACAGTCTCAAAACGCAGCAACTCCACCTCGCCCACCTTAGACTCTAGATCAGCCACTAGCACATCCTTTTGATCATTCGTCATTTCTTTGCCACGAAGAATGTATGTGTCTTCACCAGATTTCTGTAGTGAACTAATTTCAGTAGTACTAAAATCTTCAACGTTTGGCATTTGAGCATTGATATTTGACATTTTGATTTCGATCAATGAGCCACCAGTGAAGTCAATTGAAGGTTTAAGACCAAATAACACTAAAGAAACAATCCCTGGAATCAAAAAGAAAAGAGAAATTCCAAAAAAAACTGGTTTATACTTCATTACATTAAACATATTATTTTAAAAATAACCTCATCAATGTCCTTGTTACCACAATACCTGTAAATAAGCTGATCACTACACCAATTAATAGTGTAATCCCAAACCCTCTCACTAATCCACTAGTATTTAAAAATGACATATTGAAAGGATTAATCAAAATCAAAGCTGTAGTAATAGTAGCTAAATTAGCATCCTTAATACTATCCCAAGCTCTCCCAAATCCTAGCTCCATAGCGTGATGAAACTCTTTACCATCTCTCAGCTCTTCCTTCATTCTTTCAAAAATCAAAATATTGGAGTCTACAGCCATCCCAATAGATAGTAACAAGCCTGCAATACCAGGGAGAGTCAGTGTTACTCCCATGACTTTGTAAACAGCTATCGTTAGTGCCGAATAAACTAACAGTGCCATACTAGCCAAAAAACCCTTATAGCCATAGTAAAGAATCATAAATAGCATCACCAAACCAATCCCAATCATCCCTGCCTTGACACTAGCCTCAACTGACTGCTGACCTAGACTTGCACCAATGTTTCTTTGTTCCAACACTGTAATTGGCACTGGCAGAGCACCAGCATTGAGCTGGATATTGAGATTCTTGGCTTCTTCTAATGTCATATTGCCACTAATAACTGCTTTACCATCCAAGATAGCCGACTGGATCTGAGGAAACATCACTGGGAAGTCATCCAGAAAAATTGCCAAAATCTCACCAGTGTGGTTTTTGGTCACATCGGCAAAAATATCTCTACCCTCGTCATTGAATTCTAGAGATACTACTGGTTCACCTGTCTGAGGATCAAACTGGACAGTTGATCTCTGTAGTTCTTTACCTGTCAAACCTGTAGAAACAAATTGATTGAGCAAAACTTGTGCTGAATCACTAGCAGTGGCGGATTCTGTAGCCTCCTGAAGTCTAAAATCAAGTTGGGCTGTGGTCCCCACTAGAGCCAAAGCTTGCTGAGGATCGTCAATTCCTGCTAACTCCACAATAATCCGATACTCATCACCGCGCTGAGAAGTCTGGACAAGAGGCTCACTAATCCCATACATATCTACTCTTCTGTTGATGACTTCTCTAGCAGATTCCAGGGCATTCGACCTGTCTTCAGCACTGATCCCAGACATATCTGCCTGGAGTACCACCTGCATCCCACCCTGGATATCTAAACCCTGTTTGAGAGGTAAATCTGTTGTAATATTTTTGCCAAAAAGTGAAAATTCCAATTGAGGAATACTATATCCATAGAGGTTGCTTGGCAGAGCTATCAAAAGTGAAGCTACAAACACAAACACAATAATAAAAAATATTCTGATATTTCTTGACATGATATAAGATACTACAAACCTTGGACCTGTCTCTCGGCAAATTCATTGGCGTTACCGATCACCATTACACTATTACCATAAAGAATATCCATTACAAATGGATCTCTTCTAGTTTTACGGAATTCAAATTCCTCTAAAGGAAAAACAGTATAGTTAACCTCTCTACCTCGATCTTCTTCTTCTTTCTTGATTAAAGCTTCCAGCTCTGAGAGTACCACATCACCAATAACTAGGACATCAACTTCCTTTTTCTTGACTTTCCTACCTTCTACAAAATCACCAGAGAACATCACATATGAAACATCACCCAATTTGCGTCTCATCTTTCTCAGTTTCTTGCCCAAGCCTTCTGCTTTGGCAATCATACTCAAAAGCTCTGGATAAAAAGTGTAGGAAGTATTTAGGTAATAATAAAGTCTATTGCCTCTCTGTTCACTCTTGAGCAGGCCATAGCCCATCATCCTCTCTAGTTCTCGACGGACAGCATTGATTTCTTCATTTATTTTGCGGCTAATTTCACGAACATAATACAGCTCATCAGCATTCTGAAAGAACAGAGCCATAATCTTGACTCGGACTCTGGAAATCATGAAATCTTGCATCGAATGCATATATACCCCGAAAATTAAGTGTCAATATGTACTCAATTTTAAGGTCGAAGTATATAAATTACAAGCGGGAAAACTAGTAACTAACTTCTGTACTAGTATCTACTACTGAAATCCAGATTAAGCCTGGTGCTAATTCTAGATCCTTGCCTTTGGCATCGGTGAATGTAAGTTCAGCTTCTCTGTTTTTCTTACTCCAGGTAGCTTCTACTACATTACCATTCATAAAGACAAGTGCGTCTCCTGTACCAGTTGTCTCATAGAGCATATGCTTCTTTTCATCAATAGGACCGGTCTCATCAGTCAAGAGTACTATCGCGGTTGAAGCCTCAATCTGCTCATCATTGTTCATATCAATATGAGGTGCACCAGCCAAAGACCTCTTGTATGAATTTGTTGTGGGATTATATTCCCATCTGACTGCATACTGTTCAAATCCAGTCCAGAATTCAAAACTAATATCTGTAACATCTCCTGCTGCTGGAGCACTCTTCTGGAATGTCCAACCCTCATACTCATCTTGCCAATCAGCAGCTTCAATGGTGGTTCTACCCACTCTTCTCTCTGGGGTAATATTGGTCCATTCTCTTTCTTCAGCTACTTCCCATAGTTTTTCGGTGCTAGTTTCCATAGTATGCTCAGCTGCCAGTTCTTTACCAGGAACACGATCATAATTTCTAACAAAAGTAGGATAACCAATAGAGAATTGATTCATGTCATTTTCACCATTCCAGCCATAGTCACTGATCTGACCTAAAGCGTCAGCTGGACCTGGCAGATTAGCTCCACCCACGTGGACATACATAGGTAAATTAAACCCAGATGCATAATCCACAAAATAGCTTCTAGCAGATCTAATAGGAGCTAGAGTCGTGTCTTCTTTTTGGACATCACAATAAAATCCCCCCATAAATCTAGTTACACCACCTTCTGCGATAGCTTCAAAAACCACATCAGCTCTAGACAAACCAGATTGTGGTCTAGCATCAGGGCTATTCTCAATCATGACAAATAGAGGTCTTCTCTGCTCCCAAGCTTCCTTTTCTGTCTTGGTAAAAAGTTTGCCATTGAGAGGACAAGGCTGATCAACAGGTTCACTAGGATCAATATCCAATAAATAGCTCAAAGGTGAAGCAGTAGGTTCAACTTCTTTGTTGCCAATCATTCCAGAGCCCATATCAACTGAGCCACCCATAAAAGAAAAAGCTCCGTAAGAAACCACACTAGAAATAATGTAGAGCACTAATACCAAAATAAGAGATTTTCTTTGCATGAAAGATGTTCCTTTGCTTATACCGACAACTAAGAGTCAAGTATGACACATACTATGATAAAAATAAAGCTATCAAAATAGCTACAACAACTGCTGTTACCAGCAGGGTTTTCATTAAATCTTTTTTAATGTCTTTAGGATCAGAAACAAGTAGCTGTTTGAGCTTCTTCTCAGATATGGTTGACTTTTCTATTTTTTCTATTTTATTGATTTTTGCTTTTTGTTGATCATCACTACTCTCATAAGCATAACTTGTTTTACCAGTAGAAGTTTGAGTTGCTTTAATTTTTTGTTTTTTAGTTCGACGCTTTTTCATTTTACTTGATTCCATCACTGAATAATAATTTCGCTGTACTGGACCCGACGGCGCCTTCTCCGTCTCGATGATCCCCCTATACGATACTAACTAAATACTCTCTAGTTGCCAATGACGGTGTATCAACGGTCCATTACATCAAAATTATTATTCAGTTCCACTTGTTAATTATCAAAAAGCCTTAAGCCCAATACTCAATTAAACAAATACCAAATATCCTTAACACTAATCAATACTATTAACGATAAAAGAATTATATACCCAGCAACATTGGCTTGCTGCTCAAATTTTTCTACAAATTTCTTGCCCAAAAGCATCTCAATTAAAATAAAAAATGCTCGGCCTCCATCAAGTGCTGGGATAGGTAGAACATTCATCACTGCTAAATTAATAGAGATTGATCCGGCAAAAAGAATAATTGGGATGATTCCCCCAGCAAACATATTTTCAGTAGCTGTGTACTTGACTACGCCAATAGGACCTTGCAAGTCTTTGGGCACCACTCCTTTGGTAATTAGTTTTTTGAAAGCATCATACAAATATGCAGGAGTTTGAACTGCTAGATCTACTGCTTGAGTGAATCCCAGAGTAGCACTCATAGTGAATCTCTGAATTCCCTGTGGCTTGGCAAATGACTCAAAGACTACTCCCATCGAGCCTTCACCTGTCTGTTTTTCCTCATCAGTCCTAATATACACTTCAAATTCTTGAGCCATTTCTTGGCAGCTAAAACCATTGCAAGTTCCTGTTGTAACTAAAGTAACAGTTTCACCCGGATGTTGAGCCACTGTCTCCATCACCTGAGCAAAAGAATCAATCTGTATAGTACTCTCACTAAACTTCATAGCGATAATATCAACATTTGTTGGGACACCAGCTTCAAATGCTGGGGAATCTGGCTGAACTTCACTAATTCTAGCTTCTGATAAAGGAATCCCTATCGAAAAGAAAACTATCGTAAAAGCAATCACTCCAAACACAAAATTGACAAATGCTCCCGCCAAAATCACCACCAACCGAGCAAAAACAGACTTGGTATAGAAGGCTCCCTCACTGCTGCCTACTGCCTGCTCACTGCGGTCTCCCTCCCCATCTTCTCCCTCCATCCTGACAAAACCTCCAAAAGGAATCCAATTGAGTGAAAACAAAGTCCCTTTCCACTTAAACAATGCCAAAGCTCTAGGTGGGTAACCAATCCCAAACTCTTCGACAGTCACCTTAAAAAATTTAGCAGAAAGAAAATGTCCCAGCTCATGGATAACCACCAAAAATGATAAGACAACCACTGTTACCAGAATGTAAAAACCAACTGACAAGATACTTGCTATATCAATCATCATTGTGTTAGACCTTCATGAGTTCTGTTTCTTTACTAGACATCATCTCATCAAGCTTATCCATATATACTTTCAATTCTTTTTCCAAGGTATCCAAATCATTCTTCACATCATCCTCACTAATGTTATCAGAGCCTTCTTGAGACTCGATCTCTCTTTTGATATCAGTACGAATGGTTCTCATCATGACTCGGGCTTGTTCAATCTTTTGAGACAAGAGTTTAACCATTTCTTTTCTGCGCTCTTCCGTCAGAGCTGGGATACTAATACGGATCATATCGCCATCCACCACAGGATGAAGATTGATACCAGAAGTAGCAATACCCTTTTCTATAGCTTCAAGTAAGGATTTGTCCCAAGGCTTAACAACCAACAGAGATGCATCAGGGGCACTCACACTAGCAACTTCACTGACTTTCATCATCGATCCGTATGCTTCCACAGATACAGGATCGAGAATTTGAACAGAGGCTCGACCAGTCCTGAGGGTAGCAATTTCTCTGGCTGCATGATCAAGCGCTTTTTGCAATTTCGTTTTAAGATCTGAAAAATTATATGACATATACTCCTTTGTATACCTGATTGTACCAAAGCCGGAGGTTGTTCTCCATCATTGATTTATTTTGGTATACTAACACTCTCATGAAACTACACACTTACTTTAAAACACTCTTGGGAAGCATGACCAGTCCTGAGTTTTACGTCAATATTCTCAATAGCAAGTTTTTGTTTTCTTTGAGATTCTTTGTCATGTCCTACATCATCATTGGTGTGGTCATCAGTCCTCTCTGGATCAAGTATGATTTACCAGAATTTAGAGACTTTTACCAACAAGCAATATCAAAATCCAACCAATTTTCACCAGAAGATGTAGAGATATTAAACCAGTCCAAGTACCTTTTCCCTCTTTTATTATCTATATCTTTAACTATGGTGAGATTGTGGGAAATTATACTCAATGCAGCTATCATGTACTTTATGCTCAGAGTCTTTGCCAAAAATTATTCATTTTCAAAAGTAATCCAAATCGCTCTCCATTTATCAGTAGTCGCAGAAATATTACACCAAGCTACTCACTATATTTACAAAAATACAGATTTGTATTTATATGATATTGCTTTTTGGATACTCTTTGTTGCCCTCAGCTTTACTCTCAGGGATATAAAAACCGTTCGGATTAAGCTTAAAAACTAATCTCCAAATTAACCGGTGGGAAAATAATATCTTTTTTAGTAGGATCTGACACTTCTAGATCTTGACGCACTTCTTGAAGCCTTTTTTCAAATTTATCTTGGCTCTCTACAGTCATTTGAGGAGTAGGAGAAGGAGTTGCCTCCTCCACATGTGGCTTGGGTTGGATCATAACTGCCAAAATCAAAATCAATAATATAAGAGCCACAAAAACACCTACCCCTATCAGCATGTATTTCTTCTTAGGATTTGGTTTTTGCTCTACCACTGGTTGCTCTTCATCAGGATAATAGACCTCATCTTCAAAGATGGGCTCCTGAGCGGCAAATTGTGTCTGGTTTTCTGAATAATCGTTGGTATTCATCCTACATCAACTCCTCTACTTGAGTATGAACTCTTTTGATAGCACTATAACTCTCAGACAAATCTTTCAACAAACTATTATATGTTGATTTGGTAATTTTTTTATTTTGCATTACTTCTACAAAATCAATAATCATTTCATCTAGATTACTCTTGGATCCATTCATCTGAGAATTAATCTCATCAATCCCCCGTTGCTTCTGAGATGCAGTGGTCTCATCCATGGTGGAAAACTCTGTTTCTAGATCATCAATCAGTGTTTTTGTTTTATCATGTACTGATTGCATTCGACCAAAAGCAACCAATCCCATTCCTTGGTATATGCTGGACTCAATTTCAGGAGAGATAAGAGAAAAGTATTCAACACTCCCCTCAACACCTGTTTTATCACTGACTTGTTGCAGTTGATTTTGATACTCACCTAGCTGAGCATACGCTGAGTCCAGATCAGATAGAGCAAGATTTTTTGCATCCAAAGGCAGACCATGGGTATCTATCAATTGAAGTTTGAGCAAACTAACAAAACTCAACAAAACATCAGTTCTTGTTTGTAAAAGTTTTTTACCTGTCTGAACTTTTTTCTCCAATGCAGAGAGCGTCTGAAGTTGTTCATATCCCTGAGAAGCTAGAGTGTAGGCCTTTTCATCTTCTCTATAGGCAGCCAACTGTGCCTGATAGGTTTTTTTTATGTCTTGTTGTTGATCTACAGTACTTTCCTGCTGACGAATCAGCTCCTCACTCTCCTGGGCATGGACAGAAAAAGCACCAAAGGAAAAGAGAACTAATAAAGATAATACTGTTTGTTTGAATCTAGTCATATAGCCATAAAGCCACTACTGCCTACTTACTACTCTCTAACTCCCTCTCTCTAATAAACGCCCCCGCTTCCCAGAGTGACTCATGGGTACCAGTGTCAAACCACTTACCTTCTACAAAAGCCACATCAAGATTTCCCTCTTGAAGGTATAAGTTATTAATATCAGTTATCTCCAATTCTCCTCTATCAGATGGTTTGAGTGACTTTGTCTTGGCAATAACAGAGTTGTCATATACATAAAGTCCTGTCACTGCATAATCAGACTTTGGACTTTCTGGTTTTTCTTCTATAGAAATAGCTTTATTGTTTTCGTCAAATTCCACTACACCAAATCTCTCTGGGTCTGATACTTTTTTGGCAAAAACTCTACCACCTGACTGAAAGCCCTTGATTTGCTGACTAAAATCATCTTCAAAGATATTATCTCCCAAGATCAAGGTTACATTGTCATTGCCAATAAAGTTTTCACCTATCTGAAAAGCCTGCGCAATGCCGGCTGGTTTATCTTGGATTTCATAGGTAAACTTGCAACCAAATTCGTTACCACTACCCAAAAGTCTCAAAAAATCACCGGCTCTATCTGGAGCTACAATCACTAGGATTTCATTAATCCCCGCCTTTTGCAGTGTCTCCAAAGGATAGAAGATCATGGGTTTGTTATAAACAGGCAGAAGTTGTTTGCTAGTGATCTTGGTTAATGGTCTCAAACGAGTACCAGATCCTCCAGCCAAAATAATTCCTTTCATAATAGTCCTTAGTTGTTAGTTATTAGTTTTTAGATAGCTTCGTAGTTAGTAGTAAGTAGATAGCAGGAGTATTTACTTACTACTGCCTACTGACTGCTAACTACGAATCTAAATAGTAATCAAAATCAACATCAATACAGCCAATACCGATACCCCAAAATACTCTAAAAACACCCTCTTCGTCAAGTGATCGGTTTTGGTGTGAGTAATCATACCCCAGAGTGTATAAAAAATCCCCATCAAGATGATCAGCAATCTCTGCAGTAGCTTATTTGGCCAAGCACTAAAGAACAGAATAACAAAAACCAGCAAAACAATACCCAATACTAAATAAGCATATTTGTGACGATTCACTTCACCACTCAAACCACCAATCTCAAGCATTCTATCTATTTTTACATTTGGCATTTGAACTTTGGACTTTGACATTATCCGACGACCCCTCCTTTAAAGAATATCAATAAAAAGGCAACGGCCATAAATAACATAACATGAGCAATATTCTTACCTACCAGTCGCACTACGTTACCATTACTAATAATCACAGTGTCATAAACTAGTGTACTAACAATCAAAATAATTAGAGCTAAAAAGAAAGCCTTGATCAATTGTAGTGGAGAAAACAAAGGAGCCCTCTTTAGTTCTGGGAGATACTGTACTACTGTTTCTTCTCCTTTGACTGGAGCAACTGCTACTTGCTGCGCTACTACCGGTTGTTCTTCTACAACTTCACTTGGTTCCTCTTCTTCAACTACTACTACCTGTGGTTCTTTAACTACAGGCAATTGAGCTTCAGCCACAGCCGGAGTCCCAAACATCTGTACAACCAGAGTAGTCTCATATCCCAATAACTCCCCATCAACCACTGCAATCCCAATTTGGGTATATTTAGAATTAACGATATTATCTCTATGCGTAGGAGAATCCATCCAAGCTTGGACCATACTATGAGTATCAGAAAAATCACGAGCCAAGTTTTCACCAGCTACCCTATAAGAATAATTGGCTTCTTTGATAAAATCCCATGGTTCTCTACCTTGGGGGGAGATATGAGACCAGTATTGATGTGAAAACATGTCTTGAGCTTTGGCTAAGGCTGCTTGGTTTAGTTTGGGATTGCTTACCAAGGGAGCAAGACCCAGCTCGGCTCTTTTTTGATTGGTTTGATCGATAACTTGCCCTGCAGTAATACTGGAAGCAAATCCTAAGACTCCTTCAAAAGAACTCCCCCAATACCCTATTGAACGTATGCCAATAAATATTGCCACCGCAATCATCACAAAAAACAGGTAAGACTCTGGGTGAAGCACCCTTGGTCTGTGGTTGTTTGATGTTCTGGGATGAAACAGATGAGATAAACTCTCTGATAGCTTTTGCCACATACAAGTCATTATGAAGAGATTTCAATAACTTTGCAATCTCAGGAACTCAGCTTCTTTTTATCTTCTGGTGATTCAATTTCTTCTATAAAAGCATAGCCAATAGTTCTCATCAACAGAGTCAAGAGAATTGATACTACAAAGTACCATTTGCACAGCCATACTAGCCATGACCAGCTATCGTAACATTGACATTCTCTGATTAGATAGAAAATCACAATAGAGGCTAGAGTAATACCTGTTGCAATGTAGTACTTAGTCCATTTTTTATCTGCTTTAAAGAAGTACTCAGTCACCAGTAAGAAAATTAGCTGAGCAATTAATAGTATCCAAGGAATATACAGCTTTGACACTCCACAGATCTCATCTGTAGCACCAGCCACCTCACCACCAGTACTCTCTGTAGCCTCTGGAGTAGGAGAAGCTTCTTCATCAGTCACACCTAAGACTTCACCACCGGGCCCAGTAGGTCTACCAGCTATAAAAGGCCCAGGAACATTCCCCGTAGAAATACCACCTGATCTAGGACCTGGTGCACAATCATTAACTCCAAATACTTCAAAAGTATAACTATCTCCACCGGATAAATTAGTCACTGTATATGAAGTTACATTACCGATATTGGTACTACCATATTGCTCTCCATCAGATACCCTGGTGAATACCAAAGCATAGTGAGTCACTGGGGACACAGCAGTCCAGCTCAGGCTCACAGTGTTTGTTCCTACATTCGTAATGCTCAAAGAGGGGGCAGAAGAGGGGGCATCTGCCTCACAGGTAGGAGGCTGCGCAGTAGAAGTACCAGCTACAGTACCACCAGATCCATCACCACCACCGCTACTAGGGGGAAGAGCTTGAAGCTCTAGACCAACTCTTAGATCAAATTCAGATCTACCTCCTTGATAGTAATTATCTACTACAGGACTACCCATAGTGGGTTTCATCTCTGCTACCAGAAAGTACTGTGTAGTCTGTCCAGCTGAAGATGTATCAATAGTAAAATAACCATCGTCTCTGAATTCTGACAAAGTCACTCCACCATATACTAAATTTGCTGGATCCACAGATCCTCGATAGATATTAATATCAATACTGTCACCAAAATCAAAATCAGTTGGAACAGTTCTCCCACCAGAACTCTGCTCGTAGTTATCTACTTCAAAGGCTACATAGCCATTCTGTGATGAAGTATTACTTACCTGTACATATTGAGAAACAGGATCAGCTCCAGGATAAAAAACATCAGTTGCATCAAAAACTTGATAAGGTGCAGAACTAGGTGCAGTAATAGTACATGTTCCAGTAGATGGACAAGCTACTTTTAGATCACGTACAGCTTGTACTTCTGTATAGAACCCAAAGAAAGCTAATACACTATATAGTATCGCGAGTGATATTTTTTTCTTCATTACTCTGCTCTCCAATCTTCTGGATATTCGTAAGTGATAATATTGTCCTCTGTTCCCTCTTTAGTTAAAGTAACCTGAACAGAGACGTTATTTATACCTTGATGTGGTGTACATTCAGTACTACAAGTCCCAAAGTATAGATCTGATTTGTGTAATCTAGATTGATCAAATATATCTACAGAGCCTTCAATAGAATCAGTCACTGTAGCCTCCTCATATGTATGATCATAGGTAATCAGGTAGCTAGCAACTTCATAGTTTTGAGAATCAAAGAGTGACATCTTGGCGGTATCTACTGTCTCTTGCCATAGTTTAACTTGGGGCTGCAGATCATCTACTGTAGCAGCATTGGGAGTCCCCGGGGTAGCTATAGGATCTTGCCAATCACCTGTACCCTCAGGAAGTCTTGCTTCTGTATTTCCCTCTGGCTTACCTCCTGCATAGGTGTGGGTATCTACCAACTGATCAAGATCTGTAAATAAGCTCACCACATCTCCATCATTATTGAGCATCTCACTACCATTCCTGTAGACCACTAATCTATCATGAGCTGGAACAACTGTCTCACCACTATCTGCTAGATCAAGATTGTTATCACTATTGGCAGTAGAGATGACGATAACATTGCCGTCATCATCTCGGATCTCCCAATCAGCCACATCTACATCAGTATCACTATTGTTGTAGAGTTCTACCCATTCCCCATCGGGCATCAATCCGTTTTCATCACTAGTAGGATCATACATGATCTCATTCATGACGACCGGTGACTCAAATTTATTCACTACAGCTATATTGGATAAATCAGAAATATTACCAGCACCATCCTTTGATCTGACTACAAAGTAGTATTCTTGACCTGCCGTCAATCCAGTCAATACAATTTCATCTTCAGTGCCAGCTGGTTGAGGTCCATCAAAAGTACCTGGTACCACTCCATCATCAAGTCTAGCTGGGATCAAAAGTGAACTCCAATCAGTACTACCAGTAATTGGCGCAGTAGAATATCTGACCAAGTATTCAGCTACAGGATTGGAAATATTATCACCAGGAGCAGTTAGGGTAAGAGTATACTCGCCATCAGCTTCATCAACTGCCTCTAGATCAGTGATTATGCTTGGTGCTTCATTATCAAACACAACGTGCAGATAATGATGATCTGACTCATTACCAGCTTGGTCAACAGACCAGTACTCAATCTGGTCATCATCAGGTTGTCCTACTAATGAAAATACAGCTTCATCTATATCATTACCTTCATATGTAGTACCACCTGATACATACCTATAATGAGCTACTGGATCAGGATTCTCGTCACTAGCCACAACTTTAAACTCAGTCCCTCCATTCACAATTGATTCACTAGTACTGACTTGATCTATATATACAAATGACTGAATATTGGAGTCCCCAGTATTACCAGAATAGAAAGCTAAACTCAAAGTGGCTTGATCCATCCCACTCACATCCACAGAGATAAATTTCCAACCAGTACTATCAAGTGTATGGGCGTCATTGTCTGTCACCATTTGACTTGCCCAGACTTGGTGAATCATGGTGTCGTTGACAAAAACCATAAATCCAGGGTCATCATAACCCAAACCAGCTTCATAACTCATGAAGTTGTACCAAAATCCAACTGTCTGAGTTTCTCCATCACTATTATTAATGTCTTGTGACAAAACATTGACAGTTACATCATTGCCAGGATCACTGACTTTACCAATCATAGCCATCTTGTCACCTTGATAAGCTCCATTACCCAGAGCATCTGTTGTCACCACCGACACATCTCCACTTGCTACCCAATTTGATAAACCATCTTCAAACCCACCATTGACTACTCTGTTTTCTAGAGCGACAGATTGATCATCCAAGGTTTGAATAGTTGCGGTTGGTTTTTGAGTATCGATTGTTGTATTAATCTCTGCGTGAGAATAATTGCCAGCCTCATCTTTACAAGCGGCCCTGAATTTCCATTCACCTTCCCAGTCAAGTCCAGAAGCGATCAGAGAGTCATCTGTAATATCTAAATTCCAAGAAAAAGTGTTGTCAACAACAGCCCCAGTAGTTGCATCGTATCTATACACATAGTGATACTGATTATTGTCACGGGCTTCATCAACTGTTTGACCTTCACTAGCCTTGTACCACCAGAAATTAACGTAAGTAGAATCAGTCACCCCGCCGTCACAAGTGGCGGTCAGCTCAATACCATCTTTCACATACTGACCATCTGTTGGATTAATCCATGCTACTTCTGGCTCTTCTCTATCAAAGGTGATTTGACAGTCATTGTCAGACCAATCAGAGAAAGCCTCGCCATCATCCAAAACATTATTATCATTAGCATCATAAAAAGCTCTAACTCTAGAGTTGTATGTTCCTTCTACACCCGCAGCAGTACTGAAGACACGATAATTGGAATAAGGGTCTGAATAAATTTCATTTCCTGTCCAACTTCCTGAGATAGTCCAAGGCAAATCATATTGTCTCTGATATTTGACCAAAGGATCACCTGCCGATACATCAGTCCAGTGATGAGAGACATGATTAATACTGGTTACTCCACCACACTCGACATCAGTATCAGGTCTGGGAGTCGCGTAATCGTCTTCATTGTCCATGTTGTAACCCAAATTTACTGGAACTTCTGGGGTCCAGTCTGTAGTACCCAATACATTATTATCAGCTACTATCCGTGACGCAACAAAAGCACCAGTCAACCCTTTTAGATCAAAGCCTAAAACTGCTATACCAAAGATAACTACCAAAAGTGGTAGAGATATCTTTATTCCAGAAAAAAAGGTTGTGAGTATGTCTTTATTCATGTGTTTTTTCTTTTAGTTGAGCTTTGAGCTCTGCAATTTCTTTTTCTTTGGCACTGTCAGATTTGTTTTTAAAGTGTAACACCAAAGTGACAGTTTCCCATACTATTAATATAAGAGCAGGAATGATCACTAGAGAAATAAATCCTAAAGATGTCTGAACAAATGTAGACACAAATCCTAGATAAGGAAGGTGACCTTTGTAGACTCCAATAATGTTGTTGGGACCTAGGACATAAGAGTCTCTGTCATTGTTTGCGTCACCCTTGGTACGAATAGCATAAGTGACATATGTTTCTGGCTCCACACCTTCTTGGACTTCTTTTTGTTCTTCAGTCTTGGTAACTTCGTCTACTCGGTGAGTAACTACTACCGGCTTGCTGCCATCTTCCTGTACAAATTGATAGGTGACAATATCACCCTTTTTAAGATCTTCTAGCTTGTACTTACCCACTCTAATCACTGATCCCACTGGAATAGTAGGCTCCATAGAACCAGAGGTAACAGCAAAGAAGCTCAAGCCATTTTGCGCTAGGAGAGGAACTCTACTCCCAAAAGATGCAACTGCAACTATTACTAATAGTACTATTAATACTAGCTGCACTACATTCAGTAATATTGAGAACACATTTTTTGTTGATTGTTTTTTAGCCATATCTTATCGCCCGATTACTCAGGCGATAAATATAGTTACAAAACTACCAAAGTGGATCTGCTTCCTGTTTACCTTGAACAGCGAGGTCAAAGTTATAGGTAGCACCTTGGTAACAATTGCCTGTTAGAGGATCGAGCTCAACATCTACTCTGTAGATAGCAAACTCGTCTTCACCCATTAAATAATGAGTTCCTTCTTCTTGACCGCTACCACCTACGTTACCGTAGTAATAGCCATCGTCTGGATCAAACATGGCATTTGCTGCGCTCAAACCAGAAACGTTGGTCCAACCAGCGTTTGTAAGTGAATAATAGATGTTTTCACATCCTGTTTCACCGTTACAGTTACCGCTTGCAAATTGATGAACATTGGATACTTGCACAAGTGATGCATTTGCATCTGCAGGTAATGGACATGAATCATCCCCAACTAATCGAGGACCATCAACCCATTCTCCAGTTGCCATTGATCTGACTTCTGCATCAATAGTACCCATATTTCTTATACCTACGTAATAAGAATATGTGTCGCCAGGAGCCACATTGTCCCAAGCAACAAACTTCTTACCACTTACAACCATGTCACCATCAGCTGCTTCTTGCACAACGTTCCATGCGTGTGTACCCCAAGTTGGAGTTAAACCCCCATCCAATTCTGGATCAGAAGTATCCACAGCCATCAAGAGTGTGCCAGTAGAAATGACGTTATCTTCTGCCAAAACGGTGCTACTGAAATAAGCACCAGTAGCAGATACGCCAATACCTACAGTCAAAGCCAGCACCAAAAGTGATTTTAGTACTTTTCTCATAATTTTTTCACCTCCTTTAAAGAGATAATAATATATAAAGGTTACAAATAGGTTACATTTTTTTAGTAAAATTTTTGCCTAAAAAAACCCTGTCACGGCAACGAAACGAGTTCATTTTGGGCAGGGCTAGAAGCAAATTGTTTTACAAAAAAACATATCTATTTGTACTTACTATATCGTTATGACACAATGTTTTGGGCACTGTCAATAGTTGCTTACTAACTGAAAATCGGCTCCATGATATACTATGAAATGTAACACATAGAAAGGAACCTTATGCTAGGACTCTTGTTCTTCTTTGTTATTCTTTACATCATCTGGTGGATCTTCTTTAGCAAGAGAACCACAGCTGAAAACTCCAAGGAAAGCAAACCACTGACCCCACTCCAGATCCCTCAGTTCTTTATCTTGGGGCTAGTCAGCATTATCCTGGGCTACAATGTCTTCCTCTATGACACCTGGACCTATCTCCAACCTCCTATCTTGGGAATTGGCGGATTTTATTTATCTTTCTTGGGTGCGGTGATTTTTTCCTATAGTAAAAAGAGAGATATCAAATTCTGGTTTGTAACTATTGTAGGTGCAATTGCTAGTCTGGGTCTGATGTACAGAGCCAATGGCTTTGTCCAATCAGTCAATGTAGGTACCATGGCTATTACTACTTTATTACTAGTGCTAATGAATACCTATGATCAGGTTTTTTGGAAAGGATTTTGGCTCCTGCGCAACGCCTTGGGTCTAATCCCCAAAACCTTTTCCCAAATCGGCAGAGTCCTGAGTAATCCTAGTTCTAAAGACAAAAAAAGCATCTCCATTACCGGCATTATCAAGACCACCGGTATCACTGCTTTAGTCTTAGTTGTCTTTGCCAATTTGCTTTCTCAAGCAGATCCAGTTTTTGCAGAAATCATCAAAGAGATCCGAGAGCAAGCCCTAGGTAGAGTTGTCGCCTCTCTGGTGATTGCTTTTGTGATGCTGGTCATCTTTACCATGCGCAAAAAAGCAGATAAAGAAAACACCTGGTATCTGAAGTGGCTATCACTAGGTGATATTTTCTTCCCATTACTCGCCACCATCGCTTTATTTGCAGTCTTTATAGTAGTCCAAGTTCGTTACCTATTTGGCTCACATGATCTGCTAACTGCCTTTGATTTGACATATAGTGAGTATGTCCGCAAAGGCTTTATTGAGTTGCTCACCACTAGCTTCTTTGGTGGCTTCTTTGCATATGTGGCTATATTTAAGAATAAAGTTTTGGCAGATAACAAGCGTAAAAAAGAAATGGCCATCGCTATCATCATCTTGATTGCTGAGTTGCTCTTTATTCTGGCTTCTGCCTTTAAGAGAGACCTGATGTATGTTGATGTCTATGGATTAACTAGAGTCAGAATTGTCGGTGGGATTTTCCTAGTCTGGTTAGCCAGTGTACTGATTAGTTTAGCCGTGATGGCTGTGAATAAACTCAAGGAAACCAAGTTCTTTTACTTTTTGGCGATTGCTAGTAGCTTGGTGGTGCTATCACTCAATGCGATCAATGTTGATCAGTGGGTGATCAATGGCTCTCCAGAACATCATGATTATAAAGATTGGTTTTATACCAATAATCTCTCTGGTGATGGCGCCAACGGTTGGTTAGCCTCTATTCCTGCTATTGAAGAAGACTTTAATCAAATTGCTCAAAAAACAGAGCTAACTGATGTCGAGAAATCTAGACTGGCTGGTAATAAATTGGCGCTGATCTCCCTCCAGGAAAAGAGAGTCGAGCTCTATCGTAGATTTGGCAGTGAGGAGTGGGTACTGGATAACTGTCAAAACACTACCTACTGTAATAAAGAGATAAGAACAGTTTACTCATATGAGAAAGATAAAGATGAGGAAGAGATAGAAATTAATCCTGAAGTACAAAAACTCCGTAAATGGCAACACGCCAACTACGGTGATCATCAAGCTTACCAGCTAGTAGCTGCCAATGAGGGACTCTTCTTTGACAAAATTGATGAGCTAGTAGAAAAAATTGAGCTCTACCAGCTAGAGAATCAAATCGATCTCTATGAGCAAGAGAATAGACTCCTCCATGAGTTTAATTATCCGTTCATCAGCATTGGTCTGAGATACTATCCCAAAAGATTGTCCTCATACACCAGCCCTCGCAAAGTGGGAGAAAAATTTGATCAAGTTCAACTTCAGTTGATGGAAAAAAATGATATCACAGTCAAATCTATGATTGATGGTATTGGTAACTGTCAAAATAATGCTCAATATCAGCTGTCAGCTATGATGTATAAGTCATCTAGTAGTTACCAAGGTGCAGGGTATGACGGATATGTCATCTGGGATGATTCCATGTCTAGTACCTTTGGTAGCATGAGTATTTATGTAAAAGAGAATAATCCTTTAGCCAAAGAACTCAAAGCCAAAGGCGCAGAGCCGTTTTTTGCTAAATTAACACTTAAAGCAACAGATGATCTATTCTGTAGATATGAAATAGTGGAGTTTAAAGAGATCAAGCAGCTACAGTAAACTCAGCACACTCTTCATCCAACTATTTCTGTAATCTCCTGTAAAATTATGATCGCCAGGTAACTCTTGATAATGCAAGCCCTCAGACCTGTCTGCCGACAAGGCAGGCTCCAGGCCCCTCAGCTCCTCATATGGATCATTACCCACCACTTCATCATCCATAGCTCTAATGAAATAAACTTCACTCTTTTTTATCAACTCTCGATACAACTCCACCGGTCTAATATCTTTAATCCCCTGCCACACACTACTATCTATATATGTAAACGTCCCATTGGCCCGAGCGATCTTACTCGTCCCACTTTCATCAATCTCTGATCCTGGCCGCAAGCCAAAGAAGGTCTTCATTCTTTGATAAGGAGAACGTGTAGGTGATGAAGCTAAAATAATCTTGTCTATATTATCTGGAAACAAAAGACCAGTGATCATACAACCCTGTGAATGCGCCACTATGTACACTTTGTTCACTCTATCTACTCTGCTATCGTCCAACCCAGATCGAACAAACTCAATTACCTTTTCCAACATCTCCGCCTGCGTTTGATAATCGTATACATGGGTATCGCCATTATCGTCTATACCCACCAGATCAAACTTAACTACAAGATAATCATCCTCCAAAGCATTGCCCAAATCAGTAAACATCCCCCGAGAATCACGCTTCACCCCAAAGCCATGGACCAAGATCACCGCCTGTTGAGAAGATAGATTGCCACTGTATTCGCCGTAGATGGTGACGTTGTTGTTTAGTTGTAAATGAAATTGCGTCATAAAAATGCAATTAAAATAGCACTAACAATAGATAGAAACAAAATAGACTGCCACGGATAGTTTCCAATAAAAGAAGTAATCACATCAAATTGCCGGGGGATAATCCGCTTTTGATTGAGCACCGCCTGCTTTTCAGCTTGAGATTGTAGTTGGGTCAGGAAATCTTTGGTCATTACCAAATAATTTTACCACGACCCGACTGATTAATTATCTTTAAGATGAATATGCCAGTAAGCCATCCCTACCATCATAGCGCCACCAATGATATTACCAATAGTCGCTACGGCAATATTAGCTGCTCCAGTAGAGAGGAGATCTAAAGATTGTTTAGCAAACATAGCTGCTGAGAAAAAGTACATATTAGCAATACTGTGTTCAAAACCCATAGCGACAAAAGCCATGATTGGAAAGAAACAAGCAAAGATTTTACTGACCACATCTTTGGAAGCTACTGCCAACCAAACAGCTAGACATACCAGCCAATTGGCCAAGATAGCTCTAAAGAAAACTTGATCCAAACTCAGAGCCGCCTTTGCTTGGGCAATCTTGACTGCTGTCTCACCTACTGCACTCAAGCCATCTGCTGTATTATTCAGCCCAGCTCTATAAATAAGCCAAGCTAATAAAATAGAACCCAAAAGATTGGCCACATATACCCAGCCCCAGCTTTTTAGCAATTGGCTGGACTTTACTTTTTTAGTCAAAAGAGCAATGCTCATCAAACTATTGCCAGTAAACAATTCTGCACCAGCAATAACCACTAACATCAGACCGACACTAAAAACACCACCACCAATAAACTTGGATAAACCAAATCCTGTCACTGCAGCTGTCCCAGTCACAACTGTCGTACACAAATGAGATCCAAATCCAATATAGACTCCAGCCAAAATTCCCAAGATCAGCATCTTGCTAACTGGTAATTTGGTCTTTGCGATTCCAGCCTTTTGTAGGGCTTGAGCTGTTTCTAGTGGTGATAAAAAATTTGCAGACATATATCTTTCAACATAATTAATAACAAATGTGTATTAAACAACACACAGCCACTTTTTTCAAGAAAAAGAGAAAATTAAGGGATCAATTTCATAAATCGTAATCCGTAATCAAAATTAACAAAATACCTATCATTCATCTAACTACTTTCTCTTAGCTGAGTACCATCTCCACACCACCAGTAAAACCAACCATACCGGACTAAACACCACTACCCAAATTCCTAAACTCAGCACTACTCTGACTAAGCCAATCAGTGATCGGATAGCTTCTTTGGTAACAGCCTTGGGACTCCATGGATCAGCTGGTGTATATGGTAAGGCAAGTTCATCAGTTGCTAAGTGGACAGTGATCTTGCTCAAATCAGCAGACTTAGCCAAGTAATCTTGTCTACCTTTGAGATTATCGATTTGTCTTTGGAGATTGACTAGTTCCTTTTGGACACTGAGTAGCTCTTCTACAGTCACCGCACTTTCTTGGATCTTTTCAAACTTTTCCTTGGTAGCATTGTAGACAGCTAACTTGGACTCAATGTCTTCATATTGATCAGTCACATCTCTCCCATTCACGTTTTCCGAGACTACTCTGATACTATTGTCTTTAAGGTAATTTAGCATCTCTTGACGCTGATCAGCTGGGACTCGGATAGTAATCAAGCCAGTCACCCCAATTTCATTTTCATCAGCATTGACATTGGAAGTAACTAAAAAACCACCCAAGGTTTTTGCTTGAGACTCAATATTGCTAACACTTTCGGTGACGTTTTTGACCAAAAGAGACAGAGAAGTATCAATAATCACCATTCTTTCACTGCTACTACTAGGTGCTGCACCGTCATATACCACTGACCCCACTTCATCCGCTGTTTCCATCATCAAATAGTCAGCAGTAGGAGCTGCAGCAAAGTTTGATTTTGATTTAGTCATCACTCGAGCAGACTGTCCCACACTTATCCCTCCACCAGCTACATACAATAGACCCAAAATAATAATCAACCAAAGAGCATTTTTTTTGAGGAAGGAAGTTGTTTTTTGCATATGATTATTCTAGCACATACCAAATCAAGCATTTGTTACAATACAATTCAAATGAGCCAACAAATCAAACCCATCCCCTTCACCCCACAAAAGTATCAAGAAATGCAAGACAAAGTGACTCAGCTAGAGAAACTCAAAGAAGAAGTCATGCAGCGGCTTGTCACAGCTAGAGCAATGGGAGATCTGTCTGAAAACGGAGCCTATAAATATGCCAAATTTGAGATCGGCAATGTCAAAAGACAACTCAGAAGATTTAATTACTTACTGGCCAATGGCTACCCCACCACTCAGACAAATAAAAATCCCAATCATGGCATTAGCTTTGGGGATACCATTACTATAGAGAGACTGGATGACACCAAAAAACAACTTACCTTTATGATAGTCAGTCAGCATGAATCTGACCCCACTGAAAACAAACTTTCTTTTGATAGTCCTATCGGCAAAGCAGTCATGGACAAAAAAATAGGTGATGAAGTAAAAGTCAAAACACCAAGTGGTGACATTTTTTACCTCATACTAAAAGTTGAGTAAAAAAACTAGCCCATACCATTTACACAAAATCTCCCAGAATCTATAATCACACTATATGACAATCATTCTCCCCATCATCGGCGTAGCATTACTTGGTCTTGCTTTTTGGCAGTATCAAAAAGTCAAGAAATTTCTAGACAGTGGAACTACTACTGTCGGGACCGTCATCAGAGTAGAAAAAAGTGAGTCCACCAGCACCGATGAAGATGGTTTTAGCTCCACTAGCACCTCATATTATCCAGTCTTAGAATTCACCGATCAGAATGGCAAGAAGCATGAGTTCAAAGCCAGCGTAGGTGGCAATAATAAAAACAAATGGAAAATAAGCCAAACCACAGAAATCATCTATGATCCCACTAACCCAAAGAAAGCCAGCATTAAGTCATTTATGCAGCTGTGGTTTACTACGCTGTTATTGGGGTTTTTTGGAGGGGTGTTGACGGTGATGGGGGTGGCGGCTTTGTGACCCCACGCGGAATCGAACCGCGCTTCCTAGGATGAGAACCTAGTGTCCTAGCCGATAGACGATGGGGCCATTTTTATTTTTTAAAAAACACAGATGAGCAAGCATTATACCTTCCACACCACTCTCAATCAATGCTATACTGAAATAATATTATAGCAAAAACCAGGAGGCCATATGTTTGACCAACTCCATAGCAAAGAAGCCATGAGCTTCATCAAAAAATTTGAAGACGTCTTTAAGGGATTACCCCACTTGCCCAAAGGATTTATAAATTTCTTGGTTAGCATTGCTCCTTGGCTCACAGGTCTTGGTGGTATTTTTTCTATCCTTGGTGGACTAGGTTCCTTTACCGCCCAAGAAAGTGTTAATAGATTTGCAGGGATGATGGAGATGTATGGAGCCTTTACTGTCAATCCTATGTACTATTATATTGCTGGCATTCTTAGCCTAGTTGCCGGTGTCTTGATGCTAGCTGCATTTAATCCACTTAGAGAAAGAAAGCTAGAAGGCTGGACATTCCTCTTTTGGATTAACATGATTTCTATTACAGAGACTGTAGTGGGGATTGCTTTTGGAGTTGATGGCCTGGTCGGATCCATTATTGGTATCCTGATTGGACTCTATTTCCTCTTTGAGCTAAAGCCAGCTTACGACAAAAAGAAAGCAAAGAAATAAAATTATTTTTAGAAAATCAAAAAGAGCATCACTTACCTGGTGCTCTTTTTTGCTATTAGGACAATTACTTCGTCACGAAGAAGACCAACCTTTTTGTACATGATCAAGGCATCACTTTCTGTAGAAATAATCGTCTGAACACCATCAATATCGGTTTTCTTGATCTGAACTAACACATACTTGTACCTACCATTATTATCCATCACCACGGTCAAGTTACTTCCCAAACTCAAAGAATCAATCCCACCAAAAACTTGATTATTGTCATAACCTGCTAAAACCAAATTGTTGGTACTGGTTGTAACTTGCCAAGCATGATCATTATTTTTGCCAAAACCCTGATCCTCACTAACACTGACAACTCGACTAATCTGATCAAACACCAAGTAATCTACCATCAAATCTGATTGAGGAGATACCACCATATCTACTGGCGAAGCCAGGCCAATACTAGGCCTACCAAAAATAGTAATGCTCATTCCAATGCCCAGTCCAAGTGCTGCTACTAATGCGACTAAAGTATGACTCCGAGTAACGCTATCCAAACTAACAAATATGTATTCGATGAAATTAAAAAGTAAACTAAAAAGTTGTTTCACAATAGTTGCCGGCAGACTAAATAATTCACCCAATTGAAGTGATACCAGCAGGTCACCTTTTTTATTTTTCTTAAACCTAATTATATCGATCATAATATAGATAATTATATCATTTAACCTCTCTCCATTCATGGAGAGAAACTCAAGCGTAGCTCTAGCGAAGCATGAGAAGTGAGGTTATACTGGTCGAAATGAAAAAAAATCACCTCGTCATCATTACCATTTTCATAGTCATTCTAATTTCTCTCCCCATTAGTTTCTGGATTTTCACTTCCCACTTCAATCGTACTTCTCTCAGCTCTCCATTTGTCAAAACTCCAGAAGTCATCGAAAAACCCTACACTAAATACACCATCGAGAACTTGAGCAAAAGAGAGTATGTGTCCAGTACTATTTACATAGAAGATATCCTAGAGGAAAACGATACCTATACCAGTTATCTCTTCTCCTACACCAGCCTGAACAAAAAAATCACAGGACAACTCAATATCCCAAATTTCACAACTCAAAGCTCACTTGCTTCGCCAACAGACGGGGAACTCAAAGTTATCGTCATGCTCCGCGGCTATGTGCCCGCTGAAATTTATGAAACCGGCCTTGGCACCCGCAACGCCGCCGCCGTCTTTGCCAAAAATGGCTACATCACCATCGCCCCAGATTTCCCCGGCTACGGTGGCAGTGATCCAGACTTTGAAGACTCCTGGGAAGGCCGATTCACCAAACCCATTAATGTCATTGAGCTCATCAAAAGTATAGAAAGCATGTCATTCCGGACTAGATCCGGAATCTCCTTGGATTTAGATGATACTCTGGGGATCCTGAATCAAGTTCAGGATTACAATAATATGAAAATCGGCATCTGGGCCCACAGCAACGGCGGTCAAATAGCACTCACTATGTTAGAAATTCTCAATGAACCAATTCCTACTACCCTCTGGGCTCCCGTCACCGCTCCTTTCCCTTACTCTGTACTATTCTATAGTGATGAAAACGATGATGAGGGTAAAGCTGCTAGAGCATGGGTGGCACTCTTTGAAAGAGACTACGATGCCTTTGACTTTAGTATCACTCAACATCTGGATAGACTCACCGGCCCCTTACAGATCCACCAAGGCACTACAGATGATGCAGTACCATACTCATGGAATGATGAGTTTGTGGAGAAGCTAAAAGCAGAAAACACAAAACGCGCCCTTCGACAAAACTCAGGACAAGCAACGCACTCGCCTCGCGTCGAAGCGGGCAGCGCAGAACTAAAATATGAGTACTACACCTACTCCAACACCGACCACAACCTCCAGCCCAATTGGGGGACTGCTGTTAATAGGGATCTGGAATTCTTTAAAAAGAATCTATCCATAGAACCATAAAGTCATACAGCCATATATCCTCCCCACCTTGCCTTTACACACTCAAGGAGTATAATCTCATTGCCGTTTGCCCCACAGCCCATCACAAAGCTTTATATCGTTTAATGAGTTGTGATAGCGCAAGGCTGGGGTCAGGCGGCTGTAATCCTGCGCGAGGGGGAGGAACAAGCCTTCTTCTCCCTCGCAAGGGACTACATCTCAGGTCCGTACGACTGGACCAAGTTTAGTCGTACGGACTACTTTCATCCCATTTTGATATATTTATTGTTGCATCGATGTATTTATTGTGTATAATATCTCCCAACTCCTTAAGGCCCGTTCGGGCCAGACGGAGGGACACCCCAGCCCCCCTTGGGGGGCCCATGTCGGAGAAGTGTCCCCGCACTTCTCCGACCATGGGGTGATAAAAAAGGAAGACTTCGGTCTTCCTGGCCATTTGGCCGCAGGATAAGGTATGCCCTTGTCCAGTAGTAGTAGTAGCGCCATTTGGTGAATTTGTTTGGAACGGTCAGTCGAGGCGCCCCCCTGCCTCTTCTGACCGTTTTCTTTTTTCCAAAATTTCAAAAACAATAAAGTTGCTAAAAACCAACAAAAAATCATAATCCATGATTCATAAATCAAAACAATCTCCACACAAAAAAAGAAAAACCACTAAAGTCCCTTACTCCCCAATCAATTTATCCTCACCACCCTCCCCCAACCCCTCCAGTCCACCAATCTTCTCAATCCGTCTATCCATCTGCTTGACCCTGGTATTGACCAGATCACCATATGACCTCTGCAAAGTATCAATTGACCTGCCATATTTATCTAGTTGATCTTTAAATTTACCCCATTCTTTGACAAAGCCATCGACATATCTGACCACGTCTTTGAGCTTGTCCTCCATCATGAAGTTGCGATAACTCTCCATCACCGTCCTAGCCACGATCAAGAAGGTAAATGGCGAGACAATAATCACCCTCTGGCTGATGGCTTCATCTACAATTTCTGGGAATTTTTGATTGATAAAAGAAAACACCATCTCATTGGGCACAAACATAATCGCATAATCCAAGGTCTCTTGCTCTGGATCGATATATGACGCCACTTTTTTGATCTTTGACTTGAGGTCTTTGGCAAATTGCTTGAGGTGAGTATCTTTTTGAGCCTTGCCTTCTGCTACCGCCATTTTTTGGATTTCGCTGTAGGGGAATTTGACATCCACCGGCACATTTCTTTTATTTGGCAAAAGCAATACAATATCTGGCCTCAGATCGCCTTGTGTAGTTTGCCTCAGGTAATGAACTCCCTCTACCAAGCCATTGGACTGCATCAGATCTTCGATGATCCGCTCACCCCAAGCTCCACGCTGTTGATTATTGGACAATACTTTTGACAAAGCTTGAGTTGAAATCTTTAGTTCTTGGGCTATTTCTCGATGATTTTCTAGCTGAGAAGTCAGCTCGCCAAACTTTTTGACCCGGTCTTGTTCCAGTGATCGGATCTCTTCCTGACGCTCCTTCATATCAGTCTTGAGCTCTTGGACAATTTTTTCGATCGCCTTTTGCTTATTCTCTAGATTGACGTCAATCGCCTCTCTCTCTGACTCTAAGACTTGTTTGCTCTGCTGGGAAATCTTCTGGGCACTCATCCCAAAAACTTTATTGATCATATCCTCAAGTTCTTGGGGATCTTTTGCTCGGCTTTTGTTTAGTAGAGAATAAATCAGACTAGCCAAACCAGCAAATCCCAGGATGATGACGAGTAAAATAATGATAAGATCAGTAGACATATGAACGTCAGTATACTACTAGCAACTAATAACTAACAACTAATAACTAAAGTGAAAGCCAAATCCCGCCTCAAAACCACTCCAGACAAAGATACTACTGTTGAAAGCAAGTATTTTTCTTATTCACAAAATAACCAAAGGACTACATCTCCAGGCAAGCAGCAAGCAGCCAGTAGCAAGCAGGGTAAAAAACCGCTAGCCACTAGCCGCTCACTGATAGCTAAGTATCTCACCCACCTCCCAACTCTAATCTTATCCACCCCATTTTTGTATACCACCTACTATATATTAACCAAAGTCAATCCAGACCAAATCAAACACTTTCTACTCCCCAACACCTACCTACCACTACTAATTTCAACCTTCTTCGCCAGCCTCTTCTTTTTTTCTTTTATCCTACTAAAAACCAGCCGCGGATTGATTATTAGTTTATTGCTGACCACGTTGCTCTTTCTAAAACTTCAGCATGTAGTTTTTACTCCCACACTCTTTGCTATCCTGATAGGATTTTTTATGGTATTTTTTAGTATCACAATTCTAAGAAAGAAAACATGAATTCATCCACTATTATAGGAAACAACCAAATATTTCAAAAAAAGATAAATGCTCTCAAAAACGATGGTCCAGACTCACTTTTTTTGATTGCTGATTTTGACAGAACGCTCACTCGTGCTTGGTATGAAGATGGAGGTGTTTATACATCAGCTAGTCTACTCAGAGAATCAGGAGTTTTGTCTCCACAGTTCTCCCAGTATGCCACCGAACTCTACAATACGTATCGACCCATAGAGATTTCTAATGAGTGGAATTTAAAAGAAAAAGAAATGAAAATGATTGAGTGGTGGACTAAGTCATATCAAGCTTTACTCCAAGAAAAAATCAGTCGTGCTCATTTTCAAGAGGCTATCAATCAGAATTTGATGCAATTTAGATTGGGAACAGAATCCATCTTAGAAAAATTAGATCATCATCATATTCCACTCTTGGTATTTTCTGCAGGACTAGGAGATGTGATTGACACTTTTTTAGAAACACAACAAGTTAAAAACAAATATCTACATTTGATTTCCAATTTTATGATATACGATAACATTGGTATAGCATTCAATTATACGCAACCAATTATTCATTCATTAAATAAACATACCAGTCCCTTAGAAAATCCAACGTATGGAAATCAAATCAGAAATAGAAAAAATCTAATTTTGCTAGGTGATCATCTAGGTGATGCTCGGATGGGTGAAAATCGAGAATATGACACTGTTATCAAAATTGGATTCTTAAATGATGATGTTGATAATAATCTTGAACTATATAAAAAAACCTTTGACGTAGTCATTACTAATGACGGACCAATGGACTTTGTAAATGAGCTTCTGCAAAAAGTAGCTGCATAAAAAAACTACTCACTACTGCCTATTTATCCTGCGAAGCTTCAGCGAAGTAGGACTTACTACTAGCTAGATCTGAGACCTTTTGATATACTTCACCCAATTAAATTATGCAAATCTCATCCAAAACCATCACCAAAGCTAAACAAAAACAAATCAATGACCAGCTCCATACCGTCATTGCTGACCTCAAAAGTGAAAGTGATGTGGCCGCCTTTCTCAAAGATTTTCTCACCACGACTGAATACGCTGTCCTAGCCAAAAGACTCGATATAGCTATGATGCTAAATGCTGGCAAATCATATCAAGACATCAAAAAAGAACTCAAAGTCTCAAGTGCCACTATCTCTAGCGTCTCTGAGCTGATTAGCAAAAAGGGCATCAAGCTCGCACTTCAAAAGATCAAAGTAGACGAATGGGCAGAGAATACCGCTGCAAAGATAAGTGGTTGGTTTGGGAAAAAATAGTATACTGAGTCTACTAAGTTACTGAGTCACTAAGAAGCTCTCCTCAACAACTCAGTAACTAAGTAACTCTGTCTCCATGAACAAATCAGTAGATTGGTATATTGATAAACTGGTATATTGGTAGAATGAAAAATAATTTCTATATCACCACCACCCTCCCTTACGTCAACGCCGAGCCTCACATTGGTTTTGCACTAGAAATCATCGCGGCTGATGTCATCGCTCGCTATCACAGGCAGATAGGTGACAATGTCATTTTCAATACCGGCACTGATGAGCACGGCCAAAAAATCTATCAAAACGCCATCGATAACAATCAAACTCCCCAAGAATATGTAGATCACTATGCTGCTAAATTTAATGACCTCAAAGAATTACTCAACTTAAGCTATACCAACTTTATCCGCACCACCAATCCTGAGCATAAAAAAGCCGCTCAAGAATTTTGGCGCCGCTGTGATGCAAATGGCCATATTTACAAAAAGCTTTACAAAACCAAATACTGCGTAGGTTGTGAACTGGAGAAAACCGATAGTGAGCTAGAAGATGGCCGATGTCCACTGCACCCAAACAGAGACTTAGAAATCCGAGAAGAAGAAAACTATTTTTTCAAATTTAGCAGTTTTGGCGATAGACTGCTAAAATTTTATAAAGATAATCCAGACTTTGTCAAACCAGAGGGTAAATTTAAAGAAATCACTAGCTTTGTGGAACAAGGCCTACAAGACTTTAGCATTAGTAGACTCAAAGAAAAAATGCCCTGGGGTATTCCCGTCCCTGGTGATAAGACCCATGTCATGTACGTCTGGTTTGATGCACTAATTAATTACATCTCAACTCTTGGCTGGCCTAATGATAATGAAAATTTCAAAAACTTCTGGCCCGGAATCCAACTCGCCGGCAAAGACAACCTCCGCCAGCAATCCGCCATGTGGCAGGCCATGCTAATGGCCGCCGATCTGCCCAATTCTAAACAAATCTTAATCAATGGCTTTATCTCTGTTGACGGTCAAAAAATGAGCAAATCACTCGGCAACGTCATCAGCCCCAGCGAAATGGTAACCAAATACGGCACCGATGCCACTAGATACCTGATCATGAACCTCGGCCCCTTTGGCAACGACATGGATGTCACCTGGGAAAAGCTGGATACTATCTATACTGCGGATTTGAGTAATGGACTTGGTAATCTTTGCAGTAGAGTTGCTAAGTTATGTGAAAAAGTAGAATATAAACACCATGCAACAAAGCTTGACTTACCATTAACAGAAATAGACATCTATAGAAACAGCAAAGAAAAACCAGCTGAAGTTGTCAGACTAATAGATAAATTCATTAAAAATTATGAAATTTCTCAAGTTCTAGAAGTCATTATAGGCAGTACAAAAATAAGCGAGGAAATTTTGGATGAAAACCTTCCTATTACTGTAAACAAAGCGGATAAATATCTATCCGAGAAAAAACCATGGTTGCTTGATGAAGAACAAGCCAAAAAAGTTTTAAAGGCTGTTGTTGATAGTATTTTATTAATCGCTGTTGAACTAAAACCCTTCATGCCAACAACAGCGAAAAAGATCATCGAACACTTTACTGCAGAAAAAATTACAGCCATGGAACCAATGTTTCCTAGGATTAACAATTAAAACTAAGATCAAAATGTCAAATAGAGAAAGAAAATCAATAAAAGGGGAATTAAGACATGTCTTCTCACAAATTGTTGTTCCAGCCTCATTTAATGGAGGAAAAGATAAGGATAGAGTCGACTTTAAAGAGCGTCTAGAAACTTTTAAAGATTATGATGATTTTGGAATATTCACTCTAGAACTTATAAATCAACTCTCTACAGAAGCTGATGAATTTGACTGGACGAAAAAAGAAGAACTTAATAAGTTTAAACATAGAATAAGGAAGCTTTTTTACCCAGAAGAATACGATTAAGTGCTTTTATACAACCTTTGTTCACACGCATACAAAAGTAAAATCTAGTTTATAATCACCAACATGTTAGTCTTCATTGATGAATCAGGAGACACTGGTAGAAAAATTACAAAAGGCTCAAGTAGGTTCTTTGTAATTAGCATGGTTCTTTTTGAAGATAACGATGAAGCTTTAGCTTGCGACCAAAGAATTTCTCTGCTCAAACGAGAGCTCAATAAAAGTGCTAAATTTGAGTTTCATTTTCAAAATAATTCAGAAAAGGTCAGGCAATCGTTCCTCAAAGCCATCATTCCCTATTCATTCACTTATTTTTCAGTTGTCATTGACAAAGACCCGAAAAAATTAATCGGCGAAGGGTTTAATGTTAAAGAATCATTTTATAAATACACCTGTCATATGGTTTTTACAAATGCCAAACCATATTTAAATAATGCTACCATTATTTTGGACAAATCAGGTTCTCCCACATTTCAAAAAAGTTTAAAAAGATATCTTAATACTAAAACAAATGGTGATAACAAAGGAAAAATTATCAAAAAACTAAAACAACAATCATCACATAGTAATAATCTTTTACAATTAGCTGATTATGTTTCTGGAGTTATTAATAGGAAATATTTGAAAAAGAAAAACTGGAAAAATTACTATAAATACCTTAGCCCAAAAGAAATGTCCGTCCAAAAATGGCCTAAATAAAAAACACAGCCTCTTACCTTTCTAAAGAAGGACGCACTCCATAAAGGAGACTATTTGAGACTGTGCCAATTCCAATCATTATTATCTACTAAAAGCAACAAATTACAATTATTAAAACATCCCCTAGACCCTAAAAAACCCACAAGCATTCTCATAACACCGATCTTGAGAAACACCAAAACTATCCTCCAAAAACTCCGCAACCAAGCTCACCATCCAAGGCTCACAAATCCCTTGTTTATAATCCAGTGGAGCTAAATAAGGTGCATCGGTCTCTATCAAGATTTGCTCTGGCGGAATCTGATCAATCATATTCAGTGGCGTCTTGTTTTCAGACCCCACGTAAGTCGCATTACCATCAATTCCTATCAAGCCACCCATCCTCAATGCCTCATTAATATAGTCCTCAGGACCAGCCACACAGTGCAGGACAAATCGCAGTGGTGACACATCCTTATGCTGATCCATGATTTTTTTGATAATAACAAAAGCATCATAATTGGCTTGATGTTGATCATCTTTATCTCTGACATGAACTACCACCGGCAAATCATACTCTAGAGCCAACTTCAACTGAGCCTCAAAAGCTCTTTTTTGAACAGCGATCATCCATTCTCTTTTGTCACCCTTTTCTCTCATCCGGTAATAATCCAAGCCCACCTCACCAATCGCCACCACTACCTCAGGATTATCTTTAATCATCTTTTCTAAAGTCTCAATATCATCCTCAATATCAGCCATCACATCCTGCCAATCACCCTTTTCCTTGAGCTTGTTATCCACTGCTTTACGATAAACATCAGGATGTTTGCCAATGGCTGCATATAAATTTGGATCTTGGGAAGCTACTTCAATTGCTTTTTTACTACTATTAATACCAGCCCCCACGATTAGGGATTTTTTAACTCCATGTGCTTGGGCTTTTTGCCAATGCTCTTGCCAGTTTTCATAGAGAGGAGATAAGTTGTAGTGACAATGGGTATCAAAAATCATAATGTATCGTGTAGTGTACCATTTAGTACCGCTATAGTTTACAATACCCCTATCTATGGTCAAACGCTATTTTCGCAGACATCCTGTCCGTACCCAAAGAGCTTTAGAAATTCTCCCTGGATTTGTTTCTTGGTCTCTGATCTTATTTCCATTTTGGGGATCTTTGATTTTCCCCACCGCAGTCGCCTATTACGTGATTACTTTTGCCGTCTATTGGCTATACCGATCATTGGCTCTAGCTATTTTATCTGTGGTTGCTCACTTCAAGATCAAGGCCTCTTCTCGATTTGACTGGATTATAGATCTGAAAAAAACCTTTCCCAAAAAATGGGACACCATCCACCACATTATCGTTATTCCTACTTACAAAGAACCAATTACTACATTGGAAAGAACCTTGGATGCCCTAAGCCAACAGAGTTTTCCTCTCGAAAATATCCATATTATGGTTTCTTTTGAAGAAAGAGAAGGCCAGCCCGCTAAAGAAAAATCCAAACATCTCAAAACTAAGTATAAAGATGTTTTTGGCGACCTGTGGACTACCTATCATCCTGACATAGAGGGTGAGATCAAAGGTAAGTCATCTAATACCTGTTGGGGTGCTATTCAAGCTAAAAAACATCTAGTTGATACTAAAAAAATTCCTATCGAAAACATCACCATCACTAGCGAAGACGCCGATGCACTCTTTCACCATCACTACTTTGCCAATCTGACCTACGAATTTATCAAGACAGATAAGCCATTTAATAAAATCTGGCAAGGTGGGATTGTCTTTTACAATAACATCTGGAGAATTCCTGGTCCTGTCAGGGTTTTGGCATCTGTCTTTAGTGTGACTCAAATGTATATCTTGATGAGAAAAGATAGACTGGTCAATTTCTCTACTTATTCTACCTCTCTTAAACACGTCCATGACATTGGCTACTGGGATACCGATGTTATCCCAGAGGATTATCGACTTTTCTTCAAGTCATATTTTGCTAAAAAAGGTGACTTTGAGGTGGAGCCTATCTTCTTGCCGATTTATGCCGATGCAGCCGAAGCGGATGGCTTCTGGAATACGATGATGAATCAATATGAGCAACTCAAGCGTTGGGCATGGGGAGTCAGTGACGATGCCTACATCATCCGCCGCTATGTCCTAGCAGACGAGATTCCTTTTTGGGATAAAACTATTCGTGTCCTAAAGGTCGTGGAAGATCATTTCCTGTGGCCGGTCAATTGGTTTGCCATCACAGTTTCTGCTATCTTGCCTCCGCTCCTCAATGAAGAGTTTAGTAGAACTATCCTAGGAAAGACACTCCCTCAAGTTACCTCAACTCTATTGACACTTTCTCTTGTCTCCATGCTGGTAATCTTTATCATCGATGCCATCAACAGACCACCCAGACCCAACAAACGCAATGTCTTTTCCTACATCCTTCAGCCACTAGAGTTCCTAATGCTCCCCCTGATCGGCTTCTTCTTCTCAGCATTACCAGGAATAGACGCCCACACAAGGCTGATGCTGGGCAAGTATATTGAGTATAAGGTTACGGAAAAGGTGTAAAAATTACTTTATGTAAAATGCTTTTAAAGCCTAAGATTAAGATTTTGATGATACATAATCTCTATATTCATCAAAATCTCTAGATGTCCAACTACCGAAATTTATAGCTTCAATACCCAAACGTTCCATCAACCAAACAGCTTGTATTAGTAATGGGTTTAATTGCTGCCATAAATCAGATTCTCTTTTCTTTAGATCAAGCTCTTTTTCCTTCTCTTCAGCCTTATCAAACTCTCTTTCCCGAAGTAAATTTAAAACTTCTTGTGCATCATAAGAAAGCTTCTTTCTAACTATGAGTAAAGAATTAATAGCATTAATCAGAACATCGTTTTCTTGCAAAAATAACTGCCATTCTTTTTCAAAACTATTGAGAATTAGTTCCAAATAAGTAAAAATAAATGGGTGATCAGGATGGAAATCTATTACCCTATTTGCTTCAAACAAAGCATAGAAATTATTTCCAAAATGATATTGTACTCCATCACGCATAAGCGAATTATATACTAATCAATCAACTAACAAGAAAGGAATATTATAGATAATGTAAGATTACAAGAAATCAACTTTCCAACTTGCCTACTATCCTACTTCCCTACTATACTACTATCTATATGCTAACCCTCTTCAAACGCTTTGATAAATGGATTGACACACACATTCCCTTGCTCATTTTATTAATATTCATGCTGGTCTTGAGAATCCCCAACTTTTCTGAACCATACTGGTATGGTGATGAAGGCATCTACCTGACTATTGGTAATGGCCTCAGACAAGGTGAAAAACTCTACTCAGAAATTATTGACCATAAAACCCCTATCATCTACTACCTGGCAATGGTCCCCAGCCAAATGTACTTTAGGGTCCTATTGGTCTTTTGGATGATTGCTGCTACTACTAGTTTTCATCATCTGGCTAAAATTATTTTTAAAGATATTAAGATTGCTTCACTGGCTACCTTTACTTTTATTACTCTGACAACACTACCTTGGTTTGAAGGTCACATCCCCAATGGAGAACTCTTCGTCATGGGCTTTATCCTAGTAGGCAGTTACTTCCTCAGCAAGACAAAAGTTTTTAATGATTTTTTTGAGATACAAAGTCACAAAGTTGCAAAGTCACAAAGCCTACTGCCTACCTGCCTCGCCGGCAGGCGGGCTGCCTACTTACTACTAACTGGCTCTTTATTCGGTCTCGCAATCTTGACAAAGGTTCCCGCCATCTTTGACGTCACCGCCTTCCTCGCCATCTTTTGGTTTAGCTTTACCAATCAGCTTGATATAAAAAAACTCACCATCAAAAAAACCTTTACTGATCTCAAACCATATATCAAGCCACTACTACTGGTTTTAGCTGGGGTACTCGCTCCAATCATTTTTTCTATCATCTACTTTGTGATGAGAGGTTCCGGTCAAGCTTACCTAGACTTTGGACTCCTCTACAACTTCCGCTATGCCGGCAACTGGGACCTAGGAATAACTAATCAGGTAGTATTATTCTTCACCACCCTGCCAGGAAAATTGTCATTTTTACTGTTCTTATTGGCTTTGCTTAGCCTCATAAATCCTGCCTTGCCGGCAGGCAGGCTTAAATCAAAAATCATAAATCAAAAACTACAATTCATCGCCATGTGGTTTGCTCTAGCATTAGTCGGGTCAACCCTATCCAACAGACCCTACCCCCACTACTTCCTCCAAGTCATCCCTGCTTTAGCACTCTTGGTAGGGTCTTTGGCAGAGAGCCTCGTCATCATCTATAAAATGGCTACTAAACAAAAAACTACTGATAAACCATGTCTCTTGATCCCAGTAACTCTTATCTCCATTTTTATCTGGACTCTCTTTACTCTTGGCGTCAGACCTTATGAAACCAAGAAGTACTATTCTCAATTTATGGATATGGTCACCGGCAAGATTAGTAGAGAAGAATATAGAAATTCTTTTAATTACCTAATGGAAGACAACTATACAGCCGCTGAGATTATCAAAGAAGAAAATAGTCACAAGCTCTTTATCTGGGGGACTAACCCAATGCTCTATGCTCTGACTCAGACTTCCCCTACTGGCAGGTTTACTGTATCATTCCATATCAGAGATTTTGATGCCTATGATGAAACCTATCAGGATCTTGTCAAAGCAGAACCTATGTTTATTGTGGTTATGAAGGACGAAGATCAGCCTTTCCCAGAGTTATTCCAATACTTGGGAGAAAACTACATCCCCAACAAAAACTTTAAACACTTCACGCTCTGGAAAAGACAAGCAACACAATGAGAAACAAACTTCAGTCTTTGGTACCAGCTCATCTTAAGATTCCAGTTTTGTTATCTTTGTTATTATTGTTGATCACTACTTTGATAGCCTTATCAATGTTGATTTCACTGCAACCAGAAATTCCTATTTTCTATTCTTTGGCCTCTCCAAAGGAATACCTTGCCAATAAAAACTGGATCCTGGCTTTCCCTAGTATTTCTCTGGTCATGTTCATAGCCAACGCCTATATTATGCGTCTGCTCAACTCATCTGATCGAATCCTACAAAGAATTTTTGCCTGGACCGCTACCACCTTACAATTCTTTTTATTTATTGCTATGATCAGAGTACTTATCTTAGTACTCTAATACTCATGCAGTTTTTCATCATTGCACTTCTTTCTTTTGCTATTACTCCACTTGTTATCAAACTTTATACTAATCAAAGCTGGCTTGATGATCCCAAAAAGCACAACCATGCTAAAGTCTTGCATGACAAACCAGTTCCCAGAGGTGGTGGGCTGGTTATCTTTTTATCAGTTCTGATTGGAGCTTTACTCTTCTTACACGTTGATAAGTATCTAATAGGGATTATGGGTGGAGCTCTAGTTCTGACCATCGTAGGAGTCATTGATGATATTTATGATATTCACCCAGCAATCAGACTTATCTCTGGTTCTATTGCAGCGCTAATTGTGGTTGGTTCTGGCATTGGGATTGCCTATGTGACCAATCCTTTTGGCAGTGGAGTCATCCATCTCAATCAACCCCAACTCGCACTTGATCTCTTTGGTAAAACTAGGACTATTTGGATCTTGGCAGACCTCTTTGCATTTTTATTTATCTTGTGGAATATGAATATCGTCAATTGGTCCAAAGGAGTAGATGGTCAATTGCCTGCTTTTGTGTCGGTAGCATTTATTTTTATTGGCTTTTTATCATATAGATTTTTGGATGACCCTACTCAGTTTAATGTAGCTCATTTAGCTTTCATATTATCTGGAGCTTTTGCTGGACTTCTCATCTGGAATTTTTATCCCCAAAAGATCATGCCTGGATATGGAGCTGGCTCACTAGCTGGCTATTTCTTAGCAGTTCTGTCCATTTTATCCGGAGCTAAAATTGCTACCACCCTGATGGTCTTGGGTATCCCCACTGCTGACGCTATTTTTACTATTATCAGGAGAATTAGGGCTGGCAAATCACCTTTTTGGGGAGATCGTGGTCACTTACATCACAAATTAATTGATGTCCTAGGCTGGGGTAGGAGACGAATCACACTTTTTTATGCTCTATCAACAGCTATTCTAGGATTCCTTGCTTTGTATTTGAATACTTTGGGCAAGATCGTTACAATGATCACAGTTACCACATTAGTTTTTGGATTTTTAATCTGGGCAAAAATTCAAACCACCAATCATGAAAAATAGCATCCCCTACCTACTACTCAAAACTGCCCGCCCCAGACAATGGGTTAAAAATTTTGCTCTTTACGCTGCTTTAGTTTTCTCGGGTTTTTTCTTTTTCCGTCCCGATGCTGACTCACAGTATTATTTCGTGATTGTGACTTATGCTTTCTTTATCTTTTGTTTACTAACATCAAGTGTCTACATTATCAACGACATCATTGATCTAGAAGCAGATAGACAACATCCTTTCAAAAAAAAGAGACCCATCGCATCTGGAAAACTACCCATACCTATGGCAACTTTTACTGCCATTTCACTTTTGATTGCAGTCTTCTTCTTTTCTCTCTGGCTATCACCATTTTTTAGGATTGTAGTCTTGGGCTATTTCTTACTCCAGATGCTCTATGCTACCAAAACCAAACACATTGCCATTGCTGATGTGATGTCAATTGCTACTGGATTCTTACTCAGGATCTATGCTGGAGCAGTAGTGGTAAATTTACACATGAGCGTCTGGTTTTTACTTACTGTTATCTCCGCCTCACTTTTCCTAGCTGTAGGTAAGAGACAAAGTGAAAGAACCCTCATGTCTGGCAAAGAAGGGATCATGGGAGATACTCGCCAAGCTTTGAAAAGATACTCACAAAGATTACTCGACCAATACACCGGCATGTTTGCCAACGCCACCTGGCTCACCTATGCCCTATTTACCTTCCAGCAAGGCAGCACCCAAACCCAAGACAAACTAGTCAACCTTTACACCATCTTGCCCAAAACCTTACGATCAGAAAAACTCCTGATGCTCACCGTCCCCTTCGTCATCTTTGGCGTCATGCGCTACCTCCAACTAGTCTATGAAGACAACGAAGGCGAATCCCCAGACAGAGTTCTATTTCGAGACAAACCACTTTTGACCACAGTCTTTCTCTTTGGAATTGTATTAATGATTGTGTTATATGTGCTTTAGCATGAGTATTGGGTATTGAGGGCAGAGTACCTTGCCTACCGGCAGGCAGGTTGGGCTTTTAAAAAGAATCACTAGTCCTGAAATTAAAAACTTTTTTAAAATGTCAAAATCTAAATTTCAAATGTCAAATCAAACCTAAATGCTTTAATGTCTAAACTTTTAGTATCAAAATAGATAAAAAAATAATTAAAAAATTTGAATGTGAGGATCTTAATGTTTTCGTTCCACTCGCTCAGATACGGCAAACGTATGGTGAAGAAAACATTAGAAAGTGAGGACTGGTTGCCGAACGGTCCTTACAGTCAAAGTTTTTAATTATTTTTGATTTGATAAACACCAACTAAAATGATCAAAAAATACTATAAATCACTATTGATCTTAATACTCGCCTTCTCCTTCTTTACCAGAATATATCGACTTAATGTACCTGAACGCTATATCTTTGACGAAGTCTACCACGCCATTACCGCTAAACTCATCTCCCGCAACGACCCACGCGCCTACGAATGGTGGAATCCACCAGTAGAAGAAAATACCGCCGTAGATTGGCTCCATCCCCCCTTGGCTAAATACACCCAAGCATTCTCGATCAAAGTTTTTGGCGAAAACAGCTTTGGCTGGCGGTTTAGCTCGGTTATTTTTGGCGTAGGAGTCATTTACCTGACTGCAATCCTAGCTGATGAACTTTTTGATAATAAAAAAATCAGCTTACTCGCTGCATTCCTAGCATCACTAGATGGTTTACTTTTAGTCCAATCCCGCATCGCCATGAACGACATCCATGTGACTTTTTTTATTTTGATAACTTTAATTTTTTATACAAAACACATGCGGACCATAACCGTACAGACGCATAATTATGCGTCTCTACTGCTAACTGGAGTTTCAGCCGGCCTCGCCATCGCCACCAAATGGTCCGGCCTCTTCGCCATCGCCGCAATTGGATTGTGGGAACTAATCACAATCATAAAATCCGTAATCCCTGCCTTGCCGGCTCGCCTCGCGTCGAAGCGGGCAGGCAGGCGTAATCCGAAATTCAACATAGTCAATTTATTAAAATATTTGTCAGCCGATTTCGTCTTGTTAATCTTATTACCCGCCACCATCTACGTCCTAAGCTACTCCCACATGTTCCTCCAAGGCAAAACTCTCTTCTGCAACCAGAACAAATATGTCCAAGGACAATGCTATAACGAAAAAAATCCACTACCCCTTTTTATCAGACAAACTTTTGACTTACCTGAGAGATTCCATGCCTCTCATTTTTATGAGCTCCACCGCCAAATTATCTGGTATCAAACCCACCTAGATGCTACCCACACCTACCAATCCCGCCCACTAGAATGGATGTGGGACCTCAGGCCTGTCTGGATACACGTTGACTATATCGATCAAACCCACATCGCCAACATTTATGCCTTTGGTAATCCATCACTGTTTTGGCTGGGGAATGTAGCGGTTATTTTTTCACTTATAGTAATGCTAACAAAAACAATAATAAAACTACTGTCTACTGCCTACGAATCTGTAAACATCCCCCAGCCTTTCAGGCTACCCCTTTCTCAGCCAGAGGCTGATCACCCTAAGGGTGAAAAGGGGGACTCTTTGTTCTTCCTGTTACTAAGCTACTTCACCCTCTGGCTCCCCTGGCAATTATCACCTAGAATCATGTTCTTTTACCACTATGCTCCTGCGGTACCGCTTTTGAGCATCATCTTAGCTTATTGGTTGATTCGGCTAAGCAAACTCACAGCTCACTCGCCTCGCGTCGAAGCGGGCAGCTCAAAGCTTGCAGCTAACACAGTAATCCTACTGCCTACTATCTTCTGCCTACTAACTTTCCTAGCCTGGTTCCCCCACTGGACTGCCATCCCTGTTCCCAAATGGTGGGCTGATCATGTTTATTTTGCGATCAATTCTTGGAAGTAATATCTTGATTTATGAATCATGGCTTCATGGCTATATGACTAGATAGATAATTCTTTTAACACAAACAAGTGGAACTGAATAATAAGCTTGATTTGATAGACCATAAATAACCCGTCATTGGTACCTATAGAGTATTTGGTTAAGGTATGTATAGGGGTATTGTTGAGGCGGAGGAGGCGCCGCCGCGTCTAGCAAAGCAAGATTATTATTCAGTGTCGGAATTGGCAATCAATCAAGAAACTTCAACTCCCTAATCTCCACCATCACCATCCTAATCAAATTCTTCAGATCCTCCACCTCATTATCATCCAACTCAAACACCACTTTCCCACTCTTCCCACTCTGCTGCCAGCTCTCCACGAAATCCAGCTCGCCAAAAGCCACCTCACCCTTAAACTGAGGATCAAGATCAGCAAGCATTTTATAAAACAACAACTGCCGCTTCAGACTGCCTCTAATACTCTCTGGTAAAAGTTTTTCTCTATCAGATAACAAATTGACATATGCCTTACCTTCTATTTGATTTTTTGTTTTGACTTTACCAGTTTTATAATCAATTACCTTGACAATCCCTTTCTTTTGATCAATCCAATCCACCCTATCTACCTTACCAGTTAGTTTAATATCACTATCCAAAACAATCTCCCTTCCACCTACTCCAAAATTGTACTCCAACATCTTTGGATCAACATCCTGATTCAATTGATTAAAGTAGCTCTCCAAGACCTTGTGGCCTTGTTTGAGTCTAGCCTGATAGTCCTCTTCTACTAGTGTTTCTTTAGCCAGAGCTTGCTCAAAAACAGTATTAATAGTATCCATGTCAGGCAGTTTATGTTGTTTCTGCCACCAGCGCAGAGCATATTCTAGAGTTGCATGCACTGCAGATCCAAAAACTAGCGATGAAGATTTTGCTCTAGGAATTCTTAAAATATTATTAAATAAAAAATCTTCTGGGCTCTTTAAATAGCTGTCTAAGGCAGTTGGAGATAATTTAAAGTCATCAACTAAACCCTTGACCCAATCTCTAAAATCATCTCCATCAGGAATAATAATACTTGGCAAAACTAATTGTTCTACCAGTTCCTCTTGTCTCTCTGCTAAAGATGTCTGCCAATCACAGACTGCTTCTGTTTTTTCCTTGAGTTGACCCACAAACATGCTCATACTGACACTCTTACTACTTTCTTCATTTAAAGTGGGAAAACTAATGTAAGCAGCCTTCTTGGCTCTGGTTAAAGACACATAAAATAGTCTTCTATCATCAGAGTTTTTATCTTGTTTTGATTCTGGCTGAAATCGGAGAACCTTTTCTGGCAAAGGTAACTGAATTGGAGCCCTAGCATTGCCCCAGATCTTATCAGCACATTCTGGGATAAAGACATATTGCCATTCTTTACCTTTTGATCCATGTGCTGTAGAGATAACTACTCCCTCTTTTTGTCCCATGATGATCATTTTTCTGATAGCTAGATTTTGCTCTACCATCGCTTCTATAATTTCAAGGAATCTAGCCAATTTAAGATTTTTATCAGTGCTACTCAAAGATTTAATCTCACCATAAAAAGCATTGAGTTGCTGGAGCCACTCACTTTTCTTTTCTTGACTGACTAGCCATTTATCTAAACCTAGCTTGGTCATCAATAACGGAAACCATTCTAGAAAAGTCATGTTGAGATCTTTAACAGCCAAATCTTTAAGCAAACTTACAAAGTCCACCATTGGTTGAAATTCAAGTGGTGTAATATTATTCTCATCAAGTTTTTTTTGATCAATGTCTTCTAGATACTCAAAAAGAGTTTTCCTAGGTCTTGATTTTCCAGCTAAGTATAACAACTTCATCACTAGTGATTTATCTAGATCTACCCACTCATATAACATGACTTCATACAGATCATGAGCTTCTTCCCCTTGGCGAATAGCCAGGATGGTTTTCATGACTACCAAGAGCTGACGAATAAACTCACTCTCCAAAATATTTTCATCACGTTCTAGCTGATAACTAATCTGCCATTTTTTCAATACTTCAATGAATTGAAGTGCTTGCTTGTTTTTCTTAAAAAGAACAGCTATTTGATCAGCACTCACTCCACTTTCTATCAGTTCTTTTATTTTTTCTACAATCGCAATTTTCTCAAAGCTATCAGTACTAGCTTCTAGCAGATAAACACTATCTATATTCTGAGTTGACTGAAGTGGAGTAGAAAGAATTGAGTGTAGTTCTGGAGAAACATTTTCATCATACTTTTCTTCTGCAATAATCTCAGCGGCCGCATCATATATCGGCTGGGGGCATCGATATCCCTGCTCTAGGGTAATCACTTGAGCCTCTGAGTAACGCTGAGTAAACCCCAGCACATTCTCCATTGAGGCTCCTTGGAATCGATAAATAGTCTGATTGGGGTCACCAACTACAAACACATTAGCTTGATCCCCCCAAAACGAAGCCAACTGATCCAAAACTTTGTTTTGGGCTGAATTGGTATCTTGATATTCATCAACTAGGAAATAATGAAGTTTTTCCTGATATTCTAATAGTAACTCTGGTTTACTCTCAAAAACATCAGCCACCCACAAGATCATATCTTCATAATCATACCTACCGTTATCTTTGAGATATGTCTGATACTGCTGATATAGACCTGCCAACTCCACAATCTTACCGATTCTTTTTTCTTCTCTATCTTTTTTGGTTTTGGAAAGATCTGACTTTAATTGATCAAAGTACTTTGTTTCTTCATCAACCAATGATTTAAATTCTGCTACACTCAAGCCTTCTTTTTTGATATTGAGCAAAGCCGATCTAGCTGCATGCAGGTAATGATAGGCAGACCTAGCAGTACGCAGATATTCTAGGTCAGGATTACTGAGAAAATTTCGTAAAAACTCGATGAACTCTAGGTCGCTAATTGGTTCAGCATCTTCGCTGACACTAAAGTACTCCGGATGAGACAAGATCACATCATTACAAAATCCGTGGAAGGTCATAATCCGGACTTGATAAGCGGTACTGCCAATCATCTGATACAGTCTCTGCCGCATGTTGGTAGCAGCTACTTCAGTAAAAGTTAAAGCTAAAATGGAAGAAGGATTGGTATCAGTTTGGGTGAGAATATTAGCTACCCGTGCTGCTAGGACCTGAGTCTTGCCCGTCCCCGGCCCCGCAATCACCATCACCGGCCCATCAATCACATCCACCGCCTTGCGCTGGGCGGGATTAAGCTGCTGATAAATAGACCGAAACAAACCATCAGTTTTCATGATGTCTATTTATACCATTGTTAAGCCACAAAAAAAGCCACCTTTTGGGTGGCTTTTAAGACTAAGGCTTATCTATCTTCAGCTTCCTGGTCAGTTTTGTAAGCTTCGTCAAATATTTTATGGGCTAGATCTTTCCCCTCTTCAGTTAACATAACACGACTAATAAGTTGTGCACTAACTAGCGGAGATTCCTGCTCTGCAATAGTTTCAAAATTAACTTCCGGATCTATCAAATCTGTATAGACTCTGCTACGCACCCAAGGTAATAATTCATTGACAAAAAGATGCGTAAAACCAACACTTCCCACAATACCTGAAGCAAAATCGACAACAATTGGGGTCCAAAAAGATTCAGCAATATCTTCTCCAATTAGTACTACATACTGCATTATTACTTCATTAAAAAATTCAATTGGTAAAGTCAAATTTTCTCCAAGAGCAGCAATAATAGCTATAATACTTAACAAATTCATCAAAAGATGGGTTCTCTCTTTAGAACGCAACTCTTGACCACTTTTACTATCACTTCTCTGCAATTTTAAGAATGCTATTCTAGACTTGAAAAGAAAATCTAAATACAAAGCAAAAACACGATCAATTCCATTAAAATTAAGACTGAATCCACCATCTCCAAATGTAAAACAAGATTCAAGATCATCAGAAGAAATTTTTGCATTATTTAGCTGTTCAATATCATCTCTAGTTAATGAATTCTTTGAATGAGAAACAAGTAATTCCACAAACTGTCTAAAAGCATTATCAACATATAAAAGAAGATCCACTTTTCTTTCTACTTCTACACCAGATCTCAATGGGGAAACATCATTTGAAGCCAAAGCAGCGGCTAAAGAATCTCTACTTAATGGACCATTTTTTGTGTCATTTCCAGAACGTATATGAACCTTAACACTATCAGCCCCCAATAAGTTTTTTAAATAATTAGGATCTAACTCATTAGCAAAAACATTAGCAAACAAAGGCTCTCCTGATTCCTCTAGTCTATCTACTCTTTTTTCAATACTGTGATTTCCTCTATTGTTCCACCAAGCTCCAATAAGAGTCGCAGGATTCCTAGATAACTTTTCCCCTTCTTGATTTAATCTACCCTTTTGCATGTATTCCTTTATCTATAAATGAATTATACTCACCCATTATACCACAAACACTAAAAAAATATCCGAATATAGACAAGTATATCAATCATAATTCGCTATTGGTGGTTTTAGAAATTTTTGGATTGGTGGGGGAATTTTATCTCTTTTAGATGCTGCCAATCACGTGGATCCATAGTACTAGGAGTGACCACTAAAGAATCACAAGCAAACTCAAAATCATCTAGCTGTACACTCTTGATTGCTTCCTGCCTTGTCTGCATATCATGATCACCATAGAGTAACGATATGTGAGGCATAAAAACATTATTCTTGACGCCCATGATTTCTTTAGCAATCAAATTGGCTTGCATTAGCTCTGCACTGGCCTTCATCCTGACAAACACCGACTGAAAATACGTAGTACTAAAAGACACCTCACTAGATTGGATTCTAAAAGGTTTCAACTTCTCTGCTACCTCATGAGCCTTGGCGATAAACTCATCCCGTTCCATCTCCACATCCCCCAATAAAGTCACATGTGGCTCAAAATCCGGCCCACCATATCTACCACTTAGATCACTGACTACATCATGCAATCTAGCTTTTATATCTTGTGGTGGAACAATCCAGAGGGTGTGTTTGGGCATATATATGAGTATATATCACATTACTTGGTATAATATCAATCTTTTCTTGATCAATTAATATTTTTAGAAATGCCAATAACCATACTAAGCAGAGCAGAAAATAACTTTCCACAAAATCTAAATAGACTGTTAAAAAGAGACTCAATTCCAAGACAACCTTTTAGACTACAAAACCCAGTGGTAAATAGAACAGAACAACCTATTCCTGATACTCTATACCTGCTTGGTCAATTCCCACAGCTTATTACTTCATTTTTATCCATCATAGGATCTAGAAAAATGCCAAGAGGATCTGAAGAAGCAATCAGTGACTTTTTACCAGACCTATCTAATCAATTCCATCAAAGGTATGCACATGCATTACTAGCTGTTGTCTCTGGGTTAACTAATGGTGGAGATGCTACCGCACATCAGGTTACTTTAGAACAAATGGAACAAAAAAACCATTTACATGCAATAGGAATTAGTGCAACATCTATCAATCATCCTCACCCTGAAGCAGACGTTGAATTGTGGGGAAAAATGATCCAAGGCAGACAAACTGGAGTGATTTCAGAATATCCAGAAAGTGAGCAACCAATTAAACCCAACTACTATGACCGCAATAGATTGACTGCCTGGATTAGTGGAGCATTAATAGTCTATGGTGTATCTTCACCAAAGAGTGGAGCTATGCACACGATGAGTTTAGCTAGATTTGCCAATATTCCTGTTTTTTATCTCCCTAGTACAGTGACTGTAAATGTAGAAAAAGAATTATTGAGAAGAGGATGTTTGCCTATTGAGACAGCAGAGGAGTTCCTAGAGAAAGTAAAAACGTTGTCGGGGTGACAGGACTCGAACCTGCGACCACTCGCACCCCATGCGAGCATTCTAGCCATCTGAACTACACCCCGTATTTGTTAATTTTCAATGATCAAATTCCAATTGCTCAAATTGTATCACCTCTTGTTCTCTTTCGGACAACAACCTTCTAGCCATATCTTTCCCTTGATCAGTTACAAAATAAGCATCAAGATCATTCTGTAAATTTTCTAAATAATTTCTTGGTTCAACACCTTTTCTAATTGTATCTTGCCAGAAGTTTTGATGAGTAAAGGCCCAAATATGATCAAGATCAACCAATACTCGAATCTCCAAAGGTACATCTTGCCCCAATCCAGCAACTTCTTCCGGTTTGTCATGATAGAGAATACAATTACATATCAGATTAATTTCGTCATCTGATAAAGCAGGATCAAAATTATAATTTGCTAAGACTTCCCTAGCAATTTTCTCTCCTTCTTGGGCATGCTTTTCCTTGGGTCCAATAGCAGTATCATTAAGTTTCAAGCCCTGTACTCCTAAACTCATAGCAATTTCTTTTTCACTCAATTTCAGCCAACCAGAATCATGCAATATCAAAGCAATAGCAACCACTCTTTCATTTACACCTTCGTCAATAACTTCCAATAATTCTGGAAGTAGACTCATTGAAAATGCTGTGTGAACGTCAGTCGTCCTAGCTCTCAATAAATGTAAAATTGATGCAAAAAAGGATCGATATTTTTCAGGAACCATTTCAAGATATTCTTCTTTCCACGGAATATAAATTAAAAAATGTTGTTGATCCAAAAGCAATTCGCTATTTTCAGGAAGTTTCAATTCAATGTCACTTGGAATAAAAGTGTCCACCCCAATTTTTGGCAAAAATAATCTCTCAAATATCATAAATTTCCTTTTTATAAAACTGAAGTCCATTTTATCAGTAAACCACAAATTTAGCATCATAAGAGAATCAACAGTAATTGGTATATTGAAAAAATGATCAAATGGTAAATTGAAGCGTGTTACCTTCTTGTAACCTTTCTGTACTAGACTCTCCTAAATGAACGTACTATAAATTATACGAAACAAAACCCAAAAGACTACTGTCTACTCACTACTAACTACGAAGCTAACTAAAAACCAGTAACTAGTAACTAATAACTAAAAAGGACCTTTATGGCAAAAACCAAATCTAACAATACCGATAAAACTGCAAAAACAAGCCCAGATTCAGGAAAAGCCCAGGCCGTCAACATCGCCATGCAACAGATAGAAAAACAATTTGGCAAAGGCTCTGTCATGAAAATGGGTGACTCTATCAAAAATATGGCCTCTATTCCTGCTGTTTCTACTGGCTCACTAGCACTCAATCTAGCTCTAGGGATTGGTGGTTTCCCCAAGGGTAGAATCGTAGAGATATATGGACCAGAAGCATCAGGAAAAACTACTATTTGTCTTCATGCCATCGCCGATGTCCAAAAACACGGAGGTACAGCAGCATTTATAGATGTAGAACATGCACTGGATCCAGTCAGAGCTGAAAAAATAGGAGTCAATCTAGACGAACTCCTCATCTCCCAACCAGACTATGGAGAACAAGCCCTAGAAATAGCAGAAACCCTAATCAGATCTGGTGGAGTAGAGATTGTGGTCATCGACTCAGTAGCTGCACTTGTCCCAAAATCAGAAATTGAAGGTGATATGGGTGACGCCCAGATGGGAGTCCAGGCCAGACTCATGTCTCAAGCCATGAGAAAATTAACTGCAGCTATTAATAAAACTAAAACTTTAGTTATCTTTACCAATCAGATCCGCCACAAAATTGGAGTCATGTTTGGTAGCCCAGAAACCACTGCCGGTGGTAATGCCCTAAAATTTTACGCCTCTCAAAGACTAGATATCCGCAAAATCGGCAATATCCAGGAAGGTGAGGAGATTGTAGGTAGTAGACATCGTGTCAAAGTCAAAAAGAACAAACTCTCTCCCCCTTTTCGCGAAGCCGAATTTGATATGGATGAAAATGGTGTTTCTAGAGTAGGCGATGTGGTAGACATTGGTCTTGCCAAAGGCGTGCTAGAGAGAAGCGGTAGTTTTTATAAATATGAAGGTGAAGTTATTGCCCAAGGCAGAGAAGCTACCAAAGCCTTCTTTTTAGAAAACCCCAATGTTATGAAAGAGATTGAGAAAAAAGTCTGGGAAAAAATTAAAGAAGGTAAAAAGTAGCGATATATCCTATAGTCATTCTTCATTGACTATCACTGATAATCACAGTACAATACAGCAAGTGACGTCTTATGTGCGTCCCTAGTGCATACACAAACAACTATTTATATTGAATACAAGGAATATTAATCAGCATGATCACCTCAAGTAGAGACACTAAACTCAGCTTTGTTGTATCATAATTTCCCCTGTGAGGCTTAAAGCCTCTTGTTTGTCACTAGTGACATACCAGTCAAGACGCACTGCATTTGTTATATAAGGAGCAGTATGTCATTTTTTAGTAACTTATCGACCCTCTTTGGGCCAGATGGTAAAAAAATCAAACAATCAGGTGATCAACCAGCTAAGGGAACACCTACAAAAACTAGTAAAAAACCTTTTCATCCAAAAGATAAAAAGAAAAGCAAACAACCTAAACAGATCAAACAACAGATTGATCCTCAACTCATAGCAGATTCTCAATCCATAGTCAGAGAAGCTCAAACAAAAGCTAAAGAAATCATTGTCGAGGCCAAAGATGAAGCCCTCGCTATCAAATCTCAAGCTGAAGAAAATGCTAGAAAACTCAATAATCAACTTGAAGATCAACAAAGATCCCTAGACAAAAAACTTGATCGAATCGACTTTAGACTTGAGCAACTAGATAGTAAAGATAAAAATCTAGAAAAAGTCAAAGAAGATTTAGAAAAACAGAAACAAGATATTCTTAGCCAAAAAAAGAAAGTCCTTGACCAACTAGAAAAAGTCTCTGGTTATACCGCTGATGAAGCCAAACAATATCTCTTTGAGGGTCTTGAAAAAAAACTTTCCAAAGAAATGGCTCAGCTCATCAGACAAAAACAAGAAGAAGCCAAAGCAGAAGCCGATGAGAAAGTCATGGAGATTTTGGTTGATGCCATGAAACACGGAGCTACTGACTATGTATCTGAATACACAGTCTCAACTGTTACCATCCCTAGTGAAGAAATTAAAGGCAAAATCATTGGTAAGTCTGGTAGGAACATTCATACTTTTGAGAGAATCACTGGTGTAGATCTAGACCTAGATAGTTCTCCTACCGAAGTCAGACTGTCTTGCTTTAACTCTGTCCGCAGAGAAGTCGCCAGAATTGCTCTAGAAAGATTGATCAAGGATGGCAGAATCCAGCCAAGTAGAATTGAAGAAGTTGTTGCTAAAGTCAAAAAAGAACTTGATAAAATCATGTTTGAGGCTGGCAAACAGCTTTGCCATGAAGTTGGGATCTACAATCTTCCTCAGGAATTAATGTTGATGCTTGGTCATTTCAAGTTTAGATTCTCATATGGTCAGAATTTGATTGGACACACTCTAGAAGAAACCAAGATTGGTATCAAAATCGCTCACGAACTAGGTGCCAATGTCAATGTGGTTAAGCTTGGTTGTCTACTCCATGACATTGGTAAAGTTTCCCAAGACGAAGAAGGTAGTCACGTAGAGCTAGGTGTTAAAATCGCCAAGAAATTTAACATGCCACAACCTGTGATTGACTGTATTGCTCAACACCATGAAGATGAGCCATTTTCTGGTCCTGAACAAATGATCGTCTATATCGCCGATGCTATCTCTGGTGCTAGACCAGGTGCTCGTTATGAAAACTATGACGAATATGTCCAAAGACTAGAACAACTAGAAGAAATTGCTAGTTCTTATGATGGCGTCAAACAAGCCTATGCTATCCAGGCTGGTAGAGAAGTCAGAGTCCTGCTAGAACCAGAAAAAACCAAGGATGATGACGTTACCGTCTTGGCTATCAAGATCAAAGATGATATAAAACAAAACATGACATATCCTGGTACTGTGACTGTTAATGTTATCAGGGAATTAAGAGCCAAAGCAGTCGCCAAATAATATGCAAACAATCTTGATCATCGCCCAAATTATTCTCTCTATCCTCCTGGTGGGAGCTATTCTACTCCAATCTCAAGGCTCTGGATTTGGGATGACTTGGAGCGGTGGTGGTGAAACTTACCATACCAAAAGAGGACTAGAGAAAGCTCTCTTTTACTTTACCATTGTCGGTGTCGGGATGTTTATTCTCAATAGTATTGCTATACTGGTTGTATAAATGAGAAAAATCTATTGGTACCTGAGCGCCTTTTGGAAAAAACAAGGCAAAGTCATTGTTGGCTCTGTGTTGATTGCGGTGGTTGTCTTCTCTTTTTTCATTCCCTTGATTGCACGTTTTTTAGAAGCTAAAAAAAGACTTTATATAGGTGTAGTTGGTGAATATACCATCCAATCTTTACCTACAAATATCCAAACACTCATTAGCAGTGGTCTCACATCCATAGAAGAAGATGGTTCCGTCAAACCAGCCGTCTCTGCTAGATGGAATATTGAGGATGATGGCAAAACATATCGATTTATCATCAAGAAAGATATTATTTGGCAAGACGGCACAGAGCTAACTCCTGATGATGTCTCATACAGTTTTGACAATGTAGAAACCATCACCACTCAAAATGATATTGTTTTTAAACTCCCAGATGAGTACATCCCCTTCCCCACTATTGTTAGCCAACCAATTTTTAAAACTGAGACAGAACCCTATCTCTTTTTCTTTAAAAAATCTAAAGTATACGGCTTAGGTGAATACAAAATCATCAGTTTTGATCAAACAACTCAACAACTTCAAAGACAATCTAGACTAACGGAATTGGTTTTGGACAGTAAAAAAGAACGCCGGATCTATAGATTTTATTTGACTGAAGACGAAGCTGTCAGCGCTTTTAAAAGAGGAGAAATTGATATCCTCACTGATCTAACTTCCCCCTACGACATTGGAGATTGGTCCAATACTATTGTCATCCCCACACTACATACAGAAAGATACCTAGGCATCTTCTTTGACCTTAATAATCCCCTCTTTGAAAAAAACATCCGCCAGGCTCTCTACTATGCTCTAGAAAAACCACAAGATGAGACTAGAGCTATCGGCCCAATTAATCCCAAGTCTTGGGCGTATCTAAACGGAGGTAAATCATATGATTATGACAGGGAAAGAGCCATTGAAAGACTTTTTAGCTCTCTACCTTCTCAAAAACTTGAGTTTGAGTTAGCAACTTCCCCTGGCTTTGCCCAAAAGGCAGAAGAAATCAAAAAACAATGGGAAGAATTTGGCACCTACGCCACGGATCGATGTAAAAATGATGGCGATATAGAGGAAGAAGATAAAAGCAAATGTGAGAACCTGAGAGTTACTATTCACATCAAGATTTCCAACTACACTGACACCAATAATTTCCAAAGTTTACTGATTGGCCAGAAATCTCCAGCTGATCCAGATCAATATTACCTATGGCACTCAGACCAAAGTGGTAACTTTTTTAACTATAAGAACACTCGTATCGATAGTTTGCTAGAGAAAGGCAGACAAGTCTCTGATCTGAATGAGAGAAAAGCTATCTACCAAGAATTCCAACAGTTCCTCCTCGAAGATGCTCCAGCTATCTTCCTAGAGCATTTGACTAGTTATGAAGTAAGAAGGAAATGACAACAAAGGTTGTAAACACTACCACCAGCTATCAATCCATCGGCACAGGAGATGCTCTTATCCTTCTGCACGGCTGGGGTTGTGACTGGCAAATTTGGTCACCTATTATCAGAGATTTGAGTTCTCAATATCAGCTCATCATTCCAGACTTACCAGCTTTTGGCCAAAGCAGTATTGCAGACAACAAAGTTTGGACCTCATCTGACTATGTACAGTGGCTGGACGAATTCCTAAAAAAAACTCTAAAGAAAAATCAAAATTATATTCTAGTAGGCCACTCTTTTGGCGGTAAAATAGCGGCACTCTACTCTGCCAAACATAAGGACACATCACAAAAAGCACTCATCCTAGTTGATGCAGCTGGATTACCAGTAGAATTAAATTCAAATAAAAAAGTGCTATCAAATATACTCAAAATTATCCCCCCTTTCATCAAAAATACTTTAAATGATAAAACCAAAAAACAATTATTTGATAAATTAGGAATATCAACTGATCATCTCAATTCAAATTCACTTCAAAAACAAATTTTAGAAAAAACTGTTCATGAAAATATTGAGTCAACATTATCTAAGATAAATCCCCCCACACTTCTCGTCTGGGGTAAACACGATCCTGACACACCTCTAGAAAAAGGAAAAATATTTAAAGAAAAAATTTCAAACTCAAAACTACTTGTCTTTGAAAATTCAGAACACTTTCCTTTTATCAGTGAGACAACAAAATTTATTCAAGAAATCAATACATATGCAGCTGAGGTTTTTTCATGAAAATAAATACTATCCTTGCCATCTTGCAACAAAGTGAGTATGACTACAAATATTTTGTGGAGTGGTTTGACAGAAATCATGACAAGAATGTGAGTATTAAAATAGAAAAGGAAACTTCCAAACTCAAATTGCTTAGAAAAATACTAAAAGTACTATCCTTTCTGCCAATCAAACAAAGAGTGAGAGCATCACTTCAATTAATTAAACCTATAGACTCAATAACTAAAAACTTGATTATATTTTTTGCTAAATTAAAGCTGAGATTCTTACAGCTCAAAGGTCTCAAAATCGTAGCCATATCTGGTAGCTATGCCAAAACATCAACTAAACATATTTTGGATCATTTGCTTTCTGGTGAATTACAAGTCGCTATTACTCCCAAAAGTATTAATACTCCCATCGGTATTGCCAATTTTGTGCTAGATAATCTATCTACCAAAGATCAGCTTTTTGTAGCAGAACTAGGTGAATATTATTCAGGAGATATTACTAATTTAGCCAAATTCATCCATCCAAACTTTGGGATTATAACTCCAGCCGGACATCAGCATCTGGAAAGAATGGGCTCTATAGAAAATATTGCTAAAACTATCCTCGAATTAGAAAAATACTTTAATGATAAATCAAAAGTTATCATCGCTGAAGAAAACAAACAGTTTTGCAAAAATAAAAAACTCAACTTTTATGGATCAGGTTCTGACTTACTATTTCACATTACCAATACCAAAATAGATCGAAGGGGCACTCAATCTGATATCGTGTTTTATCATCAGACAAAACACATCTTCATGCCACTCTTTGGTGAACATCAAGTCAAAAATGCTTTGCCGTCTATTTGGCTGGCTCAACAGCTTGACTTGGATGTCAACAAAGTAATTGCTAGGTTTGCAACTCTGCCATTTATTAGTAGGAGACATGAACCCATCTTTGCTGAAAACAATGTTCTCATCCTGGACAATAGCTACAATACCAATCCGGATTCTTTCAGAAGCTCACTTAAATTAGCAAAAGAACTCTCTCCCTCTGAATTAATCTTGGTCACCATGGGTTTTATAGAATTGGGTGAACAATCAGAAAAAATCCACTATCAACTTGGTAAGGATCTGGTTACACAAGTGGATTATCTCGGTCTGATTAATTCGCCTAATGCAGAGTTTGTTACAAAAGGTTTTCTTGATAATAAAGGTAACAAATCACACCTTGTCATTGGTGATACTCTGGATGATACTCTAGTGAAAGCTTCAAAATTTACCAAACCCAGCGCGATAATACTTATCGAGGGAGGCTATAGAGAAATCTATAATTAAAGAAAGGACTATAACTATGAAAAATTTGGCAGTTTTTTTTGGAGGAGTTTCACTTGAACATGAGGTATCTATTATCACTGCTCTCCAACTAATGGAGAATGTGGATACCAAAAAATACAATCTTATTCCAGTTTATATCGATAAGAAAGGAAACTGGTGGACCGGAGAGGAACTTACACAAAAATCTTTTTTCTCTGAAAATAAAAATAGTCATGCTGAAAAATATCTGTCTTCATTCACACTGAATCTTAATGAAAAATCAAATATAGATGCTTCCATTCTTTGCTTTCATGGCGGGCTGGGAGAGGGTGGTGAAATCCAAGGTGTGCTTGATGCGGCTCAAATCTCCTATCAAGGACCGGACATGACTGGTTCTGCTATCTGCATGGATAAAATTATCGCTAGACAAATACTCAGAGCAGAAAATATCACTCAGCCAGATTTTAGTTGGTTTAGTAACATCGATTACAGTCAAGATAAAAAAAAGGTCTTTAATGATTTAGAAATTCAACTTCCTTTTTATCTAAAAGTTGCCAAGTCTGGTTCTAGCATCGGAGTCAAGAGAATTAGCACTGAAAAAGAATTCTATAAAGCTATGGAAGAACTGTCTCTGTATGGAGAAAGATTTATTGTGGAAGCTGAAGTCACTGATTGTATTGAGGTCAACCTGGCTATCATGGGGACTCATGATGACATTCAGGTTTCATCATCAGAGCAACCTATTAAAAGTGATGAACTGCTTAGTTTTGAAGACAAGTACACCCGCGGTGGTAAAAAGTCAGGTATGGCTAGTGCTAGCAGAAGAATTCCCGCCCCTATTAGTATCGAAGCAGAAAATAAACTCAAAAAATTAGCCAAGAAAATCTTTACAGTCCTTAACCTAGAAGGTGTAGTCAGAATAGACTTCTTTGTTAATCCATCTACAGAGGAAAATTTCGTGATTGAGATCAACACCATTCCTGGAAGTCTGAGTTTTTATTTATGGGAACATGAGGGAATCAGCTTTACTCAGCTAGTTGATAAACTAGTCGCTATAGCAGAGAAAAGACAAAAAACAAAACAAAAAACCATCACTACATTTGATAATAATTTACTCAGTAGTCTAAAGTAGGCCAACTTTACAATCCCAAAGGGATCCCTTCGGGACTTAACAACTTGTCTACTTATCACTATACTGTCTAACATGAAAAAATTTTTTCTGATGATGGGATTTATTCTCACTTCTACAGCTATACTGACCGCCTGTACCAAACCAGAAGACCAAATTACAAGTAGTGATATCACTCTCACTACCCAAGGATCAGAACTTAACACCAATAATAATATAGAGCGCACACAGCGCGAAACGGAAACCATGCAACAAGAAGCAAAAGAACCTATAGCAGCTACTCAAGCTACAATCAAAACCACCAAAGGTGATATCACTTTTGAGCTCTATCGAGACAAAGCTCCTATCACTACCGATAATTTCCTCCAGCTAGCTAAATCTGGATTTTACAATGATATTATCTTCCACCGAGTCATCCCAGATTTTATGATTCAGGTAGGTGATCCACTCACCAAAGATGAATCTAAAAAAGCCATGTGGGGTACTGGCGGACCTGGATATAAGATCCAAGATGAATTCCACCCCGATCTCAAACATGATTCACCAGGTATAGTCTCTATGGCCAACTCTGGTCCCAATACTGGCGGTAGCCAATTCTTTATCACCCATGTGGCTACTCCTTGGCTAGATGGCAAACATGCAGTCTTTGGTAAAGTCACAGAGGGCATGGATGTGGTCAATGCTATCGAGCAAGGTGATAAGATCATTTCAGTAAGTTATGAATAAGAAATTATTAAAAAAAATAGGCTTAATCTCCATAGGTCTGTTTTGTGCTTGGGGCTTAGTGCTTGGTTTTTATCTAAAAAAAACCTATTCCCTACTCTCTACTGCCTACTATACTCAAGCTTCTCAATCAGCTAAGACTTCAAAGTTTTTAATTAAACCAATCAGCGTCCTTACCTTCCACCAAATAGCAGAAATAGAAATGGCATCTGAAGGATTAGATATTGTCATAGAAATACCAAATATAATCTCACAAACCGAACAATTTCTTAATCAAGCCACCAATAACTCACCTGCCTCGCCGGCAGGCGGGCAGCTCACAGCTAACAGCTCACAGCCAAATAATTTACTAATTCAAGAATTTACCAATCTACTACATAAAGTAGAAAAAATAGACAAACTCTGCGACAAATCTCTAGTAAACAAAGCCTTCAAATTCCAACAATGTAACAATGTAACAATAGTATCAAAATATGTTCCCGATCTAAAAAGCCTTATCAGCTATATTACTGACAAACAGCTCACCTACATTATCCTCCTCCAAAACACCAATGAGCTAAGAGCCACCGGAGGCTTCATGGGTTCCTATGCTCGCATTACTCTAGATCACGGCAATTTAACAGATGTTGATATCCAAGATATTTACGAACCAGATGGACAGTTCACAGGTTTTGTTGAAGCCCCGCCTGGAGTAAATGAATACTTGAGTTCTGGCAATGGCCTCAGACTACCAGATGCCAACTGGCATCCAGATTTTCCCATGGCCAGTCAACAAATTCTGGAATTTTTTGCAGTCGGAAATGAACACTCAATTGATGGCGTTATTTCACTTAACCTTTCTACTGTAGAAAAAATCTTTGGCGTCACGGGTGGAATTGAGTTACCAGATTATGGTGTAATAGTCACCAAAGATAACTTGGCTGATATTGCTCGTGCAGATCGGGAAACATTTTTTCCAGGTAGTCAACAAAAATCAAACTTCTTAAACAGCCTCTTTAATCAATTAAAGTACCGCTCCAGCAATTTAGACCAAGAACAAAAAAAAGAAATCGCCAAAATCATTCTTGATTCATTTACTACCAAAGACATCATGATCTATTCCACTGATGAAAAAGTAGAAAACCTATGTAAAAAACTAAACGTATCCGGACAACTAGACACAAAACGCACAACGCACAACGCACAACTAATATATCTACTAGAATCCAACGTCGGCATCAACAAAGCCAATGAATTCATCACCAGAGAAGTAAACATAGAAGACACCGACTACCGCACCACCATCAATGTCAATATTATAAATAACTCAAGTGAGGACACTTACACTTACACTAACCCCTTACACTATGTAAACTACCAACGCCTCATCACCAATCTAGAAAACGAATTTCACCAGATAGTAGTAGGAGACAAACAGCTAGAAACCTGGAATGAAAATATTATCACCAATTCAGAGGGTCAAGAATTCAAACAAATCGGCTTCCTAGTAGAAGTAAGAGCCGGAGAAACTAACAACCTCACCATAGAACTAACCAAACCAACCCGCACAACACACAACGCCCAACACGAAACATTGAATATTATCAAACAACCCGGCCTCCCACCCACACCATACAGTGTTACAATAGGTGGAGAAAAACATGAATTTTTGTTGGAGTCAGACGTTTCTTTATAAAAAAAAGTCATCCCCGTGTAGACGGGGATCCATACTAAGAAATCTACAACAGGATAGAAGATAAAGCAATCACCCTCTATCTAAAAAACAATCAAAAAGGAAACAAATAAACTGTAAATACAACCTATAGATTCCCGCCTCCGCGGGAATGACAATACAACATGACAGTCAACCAACCAAATACTACTGACTTAATCGAAAAAGCCCAAGGCCTTCTAGAGGCTACTAATATTGATCAACTAAAACAAGAACATCAACAACTTCAAAAACAAACATATGAAGCTGATTTTTGGCAAAAGAGTGAAGCCAAATCAGTCATGCAACAGATATCAGTCTTGGAGGGAAAGATTGGGCAAATTGAAAAAGTGAAAAGTTTGTTGGATGATCTTTTGACTCTCCAAGAGCTTATTTCCGAAGACGATAGTAGAGACGCTTTTTCGTCAGCCGACGAAGTCTCTGCGGATTTGAACCAAACCACCAAAAAACTTCTCAAGGCCACCAACCAACTAGAACTCAACCAATTCCTCAACGGCAAATATGATGCCCGTGGAGCGATTCTATCTATTCATTCTGGGCAAGGTGGTACCGAAGCTATGGATTGGGCAGATATGCTCCGCAGGATGTATACCAGGTATTTTGAGAGACAAGCATGGAAAGCTCGCCTCACTGAAGAATCCAGAGGTGAAGAGGCAGGTATCAAATCAGCTTCCTATGAAATTGATGTGCCTTATGCTTACGGATACCTCAAAGGAGAACGAGGGACCCATCGCCTGGTCCGCCAAAGTCCTTTCAATGCTGACAACTTGAGACAGACTTCATTTGCCTTGGTTGAAGTACTCCCCCTCATCGACCATGCTGATACCGATATCGAAGTCAAAGATAGTGAAATTGAGTGGAACTTTACTAGAGCAGGCGGAGCAGGTGGCCAGAATGTCAATAAAGTAAACACTGCTGTGGAATTAAGTCACATACCCAGCGGAATTGTAGTCAAGTGCAGAGAAGAGAGAACTCAAATCCAAAATAAAGAACAAGCCATGAAAATGCTCAAGGCTCAACTTGCTAGAATCGAAGAAGAAAAACAAGAAGCAGAACTAGCCAAAGTCAAAGGCACTCACACTAATGCCAGCTGGGGAAACCAAATCCGTAATTACGTCCTCCACCCCTACAAACTAGTCAAAGACACCAGAACAGAAGTAGAAACAACAGATACTGATGGAGTACTAGACGGGGATTTGGATCAATTTGTGATGGAGGAAATTAAGCTGGGAAAATAATTTATTCCTCAACCGGTGCTTCACCTTTAACCTTTACTACCTCAACTCTACCTACATCCATTAGCCAACCCGCTTTTTGAGCCTTAAAGGTTTCACCCCAGATCTTCACTTCCATCCCATCAAATTTATCAAGATCAGTTACTGATGAGGTCAAGTATACTGTCTGAGTCTCACCACCGGGTCTGAGTAACTTGTGAGAACCCTCACCGTCAACACCACCCATCTCTAAATAGCCCTCAGCCGTATCTTTAAAAGCATCTGCATTCTGACTACCAAAAACATCACCCGCCTTGACATTATCACCAGCTACTTGCTCGATATCACCACCACCAGCCACTTGAGATGACCCACCAGATTTTGCAGTTAATTTATGCAAACCAAACCCAGTCCCAATCCCAGCAGCCACAGCCACCACCATTAATACTACTAGAACTTTACTTTTTGCTTTCATAGGATCTTCACCTTTTTGATCTACACTAAATGATCTGAGCACATTTGCTTCAGAATCAGCATTCTGGACGATTTGACTATTTTCGTCAAGATCGAGATTACCTAAAGATTGGTTTTGAGCGTCATTTTCTGTCATTGTTTAATAGTACTACAACTGGCAATATTTACCAATTAGCTAATTATTCTCCCATTTGCAAGGGGAGACGCATTGCGAAAGCAAGGCAGAGGGGTTTGAAAACCCTGTGGAATAAACTCCCCTTAATCCCCTCTTACAAAGAGGGGAAATATAAAATTAAACTATTGCGCAATCTATGGTAAAAACGATACACTGTAGACCATCACTATGATTACCTTCAAAACCGTTACCAAACAATTCAAAAACGGCGACTATGGCCTCAAGGATATCTCGTTTCAGATTGATCCAGGAGAGCTTACCGTCATCACTGGCCCCTCAGGTAGCGGCAAAACCACCCTGATGAGACTCCTCACTAGAGAATATAAACCAACCGAAGGAGAAATAGAATTTGAAGGTCAAATGATCCACAACCTCAGCCAAGGAAAAATTCACAACTTGAGGAGAAAAGTTGGCGTTGTTTTTCAAGACTATAAATTGCTTCATGAACTCAATGTCTGGGAGAATATCGCCCTCTCACTCTACATCATGGGTAAATCTCAAAAAGAAATTGAAGAAAGAGTCACTGATCTGCTAGGACTAGTCCAGATGGAGGAAAAAGCTTGGCTCTTCCCCAGTCAACTATCTGGTGGAGAGGCTCAAAGAATCAGCATTGCCAGAGCCCTAGCCACCGCCCCTAGTGTCATTTTTGCTGATGAGCCTACTGGCAATCTAGACGCAGAGACTTCAGCCAACATTGCTAAACTCCTTCACAAGATCAATGAACTCGGCACCACCATCCTCTTGGCTACCCACGACAGTAATGTGCTCGATATATTTTCAGATCACAGGCATTTGCATTTAAATAAAGGAGTGTTGGAGGAAGATACTGGGAATAGTAAGCAGACAGTAGGCAGTAGGAATAATAAAGTTGATAAGTCGGAAAGTAGTAAAGACAAAAACAAAGATGAAAAAAGTAGTGAAGAGTTAGATCAAACAAAAGAAGCTAAAGACGAAGACACAAAAAAAGATAAAAGTAGTAAAGTTGATAAGTCAGAAAGCCCGCCTGCTGAAGAGGCAAGTAGTGGAAAGAAAGACACTCAAACCAAAGAAACAAAAAAGACCAGATTTAAATTACCAAAGTTTTTTGGCAAGTAGCTACTAGCTACTAGCTGCTAGCTACATAACAAACTAATAACTAACAACTAAAAACTAATGACCCACCTCAACACCGCCTTAACCAACATCCGCCGCTCACCATATCAGAATTTAGCAGCTGTGCTGTTGCTCTCCATTACCTTTTTTGTGGGCTACACATTTTCACTTTTTATGTACTCAGCTGATTATATTCTTAAGTACTTTGAGACTAGACCTCAGATTATTGCTTTTTTTGAGCTAGAAACCTCTAGTGAACAAATTAATACTGTAGAAAAAACCATGCAGGAAAAAACATATGTGGAGTCAACAACAGTCATTGATAAAGAAAAAGCTTTAGAAATCTACCAAGAAAATAATAAAGAAGATCCTCTGTTGCTTGAGCTAGTAACTGCCGACATTTTACCTGCAAGTATTGAGGTTTCTGGTAAAGATGTGGAGTCACTTCAATTAATTAAATCAGATCTGGAAGAGTTTGAAGCTATCGATGAGGTTGTTTTCCAGCAGAATATCATTGACTCACTCAAGAAATGGACTATGAATGTCAGACTTATAGGCATAGGCAGTATTGTCATTCTCAGCTTTACTTCATTGCTAACAATAATAGTCATGACTGCCATGAAAATCAGTGGGAAAAGAAATTCCATCAACATCATGCGGATGATCGGTGCTACCAAATGGTATATCAAGGCTCCCTATGTATATGAAGGTATGATGTATGGAATTATGAGTTCACTAATGGGTTGGGGCATGATGTACACAGGTCTTTTGTATTTGACTCCAAGTATGAAAAACTTCTTGGGTGCTATTCCTTTGCTCCCCATCCCAAATCAGATCTTCGCCATTCAATTGGCCACTGGCACCTCTATAGGGATAGTTCTAACTGCCCTAGCCAGTGCCATCGCCGTCCAACGAGTCATGAGGAAGTAAAAATTGCATGAAAAAAGCACTGTTTCCTATAAAAATTCTGCTCACGTTTGTCATTTGGATTTTGGCATTTGTAATTTTCCCGAGCGAAGCGAGAGGCGAGGTTTGCGACCAATACCAATGTGACCCCATCAGTGACAACTACATCCAGTGCAACAGTGACAAACAAAAGTGTTTAGAAGACGTCATCAAAGAGACTCAAAACAAAGCTAATACCCTCAAAAACACCATTAGCATTGTCAATGGTCAGATCCAAGTTCAACAACTCCAGATCAATCAAACAGTCGTAGAAATTGAAAATCTAGAAAAAGAAATTGGTGAGCTCGGTACTAGGATTGATGGACTCGAAATTTCCCTGGATAGAATGTCCAACTTACTGATCGAAAGAGTTAATGCTACCTATAAGCAACGTCAAGCCAATCCTTTTCTACTCATGCTCACTTCAGATTCTTTGGGAGACTTTTTAACCCAGATGAAGTATCTACAGATCGCCCAAGGCCATATTGGCGAAGTCATGGCCAAAGCTGAGAACCAAAGGCTTACTTATGATCAACAAAAAGCTCTCAAAGAAGAAAAACAGCAAGAAATAGAAATCAAGAAAACTACTCTCCAAGCCCAAAGAAATACTCTAGATAGTCAAAAACAAGAACAACAACAACTGCTGACTGTTACCCAGAATGACGAAAGTAAATATCAAAAGCTCCTTGCTGAGGCTAAAGCCGAGGTCGAAGCAATGAAGAATTACTCTGCTAGTAAAGGTGAAGGCACTGTTGCTCCTCAAAATAGCCCTGACGGCTGGTACTTTAGTCAAAGAGATGAACGCTGGGCCAGCTTTAGTATTGGCAGTAGTGGTGAGAGTATGATGGAGGTAGGCTGTCTGGTAGCAAGCACAGCCATGGTTAAAAAGAAATTTGGTGAAGATGTCAGCCCGATCAGTATTGCCGCCAATGGTGGCTACTTCTTTTCCAACACTGCCTACATGCTTAAACCCTGGCCGGCCCCCTCTGGCTGGCACTACGTGGACGCAGGGTATTCTCAGAGTAGACTAGATAGTGAGCTAGAAAAAAACCCCGTCATAGTAAAACTCCTAGCCGGACCCTACGGCACTCACTTCCTGGTGATCAAAGAAAAAAAAGACGGCAACTATATCATGCATGACCCTTGGGAAGGCTATGACAAAAACTTCACCGACTACTACTCCTTGGGGCAGATTGTGAGGATTAGCTACCTAGCCAAATAATTTCTCAACCACTTTAATCAATTAAACACCCACAGACCTAATCCAACCCCAACGTCCTCATAACTATTGACACAGTGATGTTGATATGTTATGATCTTTTTTGTATTATTAAGTACTGCTTCTTTTTGATTAAAGATAGCAGCATAAAAGTGAAAAAACTTATGAAAAAATTCACCAAACAAGCTGTTGCTGCTGTGGTTACAATAGCAGTACTAGCCACCCAAACTTCAGTTGTCAAAGCTGACACTGTAGAACAATCTCAAGATGCCAAACAATCTTTTGAGGTAATCTGTGACAGCAATGGTACCTACGGAGAACAAACATGTAGGGTTAATGGCGAACAAGAAATGCATCAAGAGCAAAAAGTAGAGCTAGTTGGTAAAGTCGCAGGTTTATATCATGAAACTGTTGATGCTGGTACCACCAAGACAACTATGTACTTCATAGTTGCAGTGATGTCCATGTCTTTAATTGCTGGTGCTTATCAACTAAATAAATAATATCTTTTGATAAAAAAAATAAAAACAGTCTCATAAACAAAGAGACTGTTTTTTTATTGCAATCATACTCTTACTATTTTCCCTTCCATTGAATATACTATATTTCATGAAATCTTGGCTAAGAAACAACTTGGGGTTAGTTTTACTGTTACTTATTCTTATACCAATAGTACTGACTAATTTGATAACTAATTCTTACCTTATTGGTTGGGATAACTTTTCGGTATCACTTGACCTTAAAACAAATATTGTAAGAACTATCTTTTCTACTTGGAGAGCATATCGTGGACTTGGTGTTGCCAGTGACTCTGAAGTGGTAGATATCACTAGACAATTTATATACGTTTTATTTTCTCCATTGCCTCAAAATTACATTTCCCAAATATATGTAATATTTACCTTGATTCTAGGATCAACTGGAACATACAAATTAATAAGATTTATTATTAAAGAAAAACAAAAAAACAGTTTATATAGAGAGTTAATATCTTTTTTTAGTACTATTCTCTACCTATTTAATCTAAACACTGTAGGAACTTACTTTTTCCCCATGCCAATGTTTATTGGTAGATTTGCATACTTTCCCTGGGTTATTCTTACTTTCTATAAATATCTAGAAAAACCACAAAGGAAAAACCTTTTTTATTTTGCTTTGATTAACCTTTTTGCTACTGGCTCATATCTAACAGCTACAGTTTTCGTTACTTTATCCTTACTTCTCTTTATCATTGGATTATTTAATATCAAAAAACTAAAAAATCTTGCAATTTTAGCTTCAGTATTTATATTAGTTAATTCTTTCTGGATACTTCCCTTTAGTGACTATACTCACAGAAAATCACCTCTCATCCCTCTAGCTTCTACATTCGCAGATGTAAATGAAACCCAACTAAATGAAAAGCCAAGTAATTTTGATTGGAAATATATTATTTCTGTCTACCCAAGCTTTCTTCATAACCAATCAGCCGCCAACAAAGAAGGGGAACACATTAATCTACATCCCATAATTGAACAGCTTAATCCACAGAAACTAACTAATTGGTCTACTATGCTGTTAGTCTTATTGGGTTTAATAGGAATTATTCCTTGCTTACTTTCAAAAAATAAAAAAATTGTTTCGGTGCCTCTAATTATATTACTGTCTCTATTTATGATTAGGAAAGATTATCCTCCATTTGGTTTTATGTATGAGTGGCTTGGAAATCATATTCCTTATTTTAAAATTGTTTTCCGTTTTGGAGATACTAAGTTTAATAATATTATAGCTATGTTTAGCGCTATTTCTATTGGAATTCTTTTTAACTGGATCATAGAAAAGTCTAAATCGAAAATATACAAAATAATAATATTAGCCATGCTTATAGCTATCTCTTTATTTCCCACCTACCAGTTCCGCTTTTTCTTTAACAGAAATCTAATGAGTGAACTAATGAGAACTCAGATCCCTGATCCTTATTTTCAAATTGCAGAAACCATCAATCAAGATAATCAGAATGGCAGAGTTATGCATTTGCCTGTTGATAAAATGTCCTACTGGAAATCACATAGTTGGGGATATTTTGGATCAAGCTTCATTGCCTTTTTATCACAAAAACCAGTCTTGGACAGAACTTTTGCCCCAGCTAGTCTCGAAAATGATTTCGTCGATCAAGAATTGTTCAAAATCGTAGAAAATGCCCACAATATAAAAGATGAAAAACAACTAGAACAAAGAGCCCAAAATTTTGCAAGATTACTGACAGTAACAAATACTCTCTATGTGATTGATGACAAAACTGTGACTATACATAACACTCAGGACGACATCACACTTTGGGGTGAGTTTTTACAACAAGACTTTGACGCTATTCTTAACAAAGCTAGAGAAATGGAAATTATAGAATTAGTAAGTACATACCAAATTGATCATTTAGAATCGGATAATGAAATCAATCTTTATAAAACAACAATTAGCAATCAGTCTCAAACTTTAGATAAAGCACAACAAATAACCATAAATCAAGATAATTTTCTCAATTTATCTGTTAGCCAAAAAACTAACACTATTCAACCAGAAAAAAATAAAGGATTAGTTTTCCCTTTTAAACAAACATCATTAATATTTCAAGATAATGGAAACTCTCTAAAAGCTACCTTAGGCTCACCAATTCCAACAGGTAAAATATCATTATCTCAAAATGACAATCAACACGTTTTAGAGATATATGCTTCAAAAGATGATAAAGATCTGATTATTACTACTCAAGAGCTTACATCTCCATTTGAAAAATCAAGAAATAGCTCTCAATCAGCGCAGATCCCTCTAGATGAAGTAGAGCCTTATCTTGAAAAAAAATCAAATACTAATAATATTGCCTCTGATTGGCACACATTGTCTTTCAAGGATATAAACCAAGTTAGATTAGCTATTGGCCCCACTGTTATTCCTTTACCTTTTGAGTTGTCTGACACACCGCAACTAATCTCAACAGTTACAGTTGATGATATGCCTATTCAACTATCACTATTGGTACCAGATGAAAATATAGATATTAGTACTTCACGTTTTAAATATACAGATGATCCTAATTGCTTTAAAGATAAGCTAGAAGATTACTCCAGTAAACTCAATCTCTCTACCAATAATCTAGAGCTTTCAACAACTGATGGCACCTCTTGTGTTATCCAATCAATCTTACTCAAGGATACTATCCCATATTTTGAAATAAGTTTTGATTACAATCTGTCTAGTGATGATAATGATAAACAAAATTCACCTAAAATAATTACCCCCAGCAAGAATCAGCAAGAATTACTTGAAATAGTAGACTCTCTGCCAACACTTAGTTACTTCTCAGCCTGTATTCTTGATATCAATAGTAATACTGATCACTGTTCCAATACCCATAATACGATTAACCCAACAGCAAAACATGTTACTCTCATTCCAGCATATGCTAGAGATCAAGATCCTCGGCTACAAATTAGCCTGCCAACTATTAATCACCAAACAAACACCTTATCGATCAGCAACATCGAGCTAACAGAATATCAAGAAGTTTTTACTCAAGAAATAGATATAGAGAACACTTCCTATGATAGCAAAGCTGAAATTTCATCACCCATCACAGAAGTTACTATTCCTAAATCTCTATCACCAGAAAGTTACTACTTCAATCCCAATACCGATGCTCTGCGTGTATATAATGAACCCTGCAGTGGTGCTGCTTCATATAGGACAGCAAAACTCTCACTAGATGATCAAACTTTACTCTACACTCATGATTGTTTTAATGGACTATATACCATAGTTCCTTTCAATAGTGACCATTTTTACCTATGGCAAATTGATTATCATCTATTTTCTGGCAAATTCCCTAGATTTTCATTACTAGCTGATAATACTTATATTGATCAGTATCTCTCGTGGAACCAAGGATATCCCAATATAGCTGAATTTAAAGATCTGCAAATCGCAAACTATCCACAGTTTTTCAGATCTCAAACTTTTGAAGAATATGCCAAAGAAAAACTGGAGAATCCAAAATATCAATCAGCATCTACCTATTATTATCCTCAACAGGGTCTACAAGACATTCACAGTCATCAATATGGCATCATTCAAAATAGCCAAAATCAGGGAATCTTTAGTGTTAAAAACATGAACATTGTCCAATTGCCAACTTTTTGGCAGGATATCTCCATTATTCCAGATGATACACAGCCTGTTAGAGAGTTTGATCAGTCCGACTATCAAATCGAAGAAATACTACCTTCACTTTGGCAAATTGATATAAAAAGACCCCAAAATAATAGCTATGGAGAGGTTCTTTTACCCTTTTCTCAGGCTTATGATGAAAGGTGGAAGCTATATGGAGTAAATAGTCCTATATCAGCTATTTTGGGCAAAAAACAGTCTCTAGCAGAACACGTCAAAGTCAACGGAATTACCAATGGCTGGATAATCCCCACTTCAGATCTAGAAGGTGCGGAAAATACTACTTACTTTGCTTTTTATACACCAGAGAGACTAGCCATAATCGGCTGGATACTGACGCTATCTACACTGCTCACTCTATGTCTGTTGGTTATTGTGAAAAGGAAAAAGCCTTAATTCTATTTGGGAAAGAAAAACTAGGCATAGACACTCCAAAACTCCAATTTAAAGCCAAAGTTCTCTTTATTATCCTGTAGACCATCCAGTTAATTCTAGGGGGAAGTACATATCCAGCTAATAATTCTGCTATCCAAAATATCCAGATAAAAGTACTAGGTTTTGCAATATGCTTCCTAGCATACATGTGTAATTCCCAGGTCTTTTGCATCTGGAGTTTGTGGAATTTGATAGATCCAGCTCCATTATGCCATCGTACTTTGGTCAATATTTTGGGTAAATTTGCTAGTTTACCTAAAGATCCTAGCTGATACCACATGTGGACGTCATCACCTGGCCAAAATTTTTGGCTGTAGCCTTTGGTTTGCAAGAATGTATCTTTACGATACATGACTGTTGGATCAGAAAAAGGGGACAGCATTAGCCACATTTTCTTGAGCTCTTCATCTGTCTGAGCAAATCTAACTGTCTCAAAGCCTTTTTTATTATTACTGAACATCCTGATCCAGCCACCTACTGCAACATGATCTGGATTATTTTCTAAAAACTCTACTTGCCATTCTAGTCTTTTCTTGACCATCAAGTCGTCTTGATTGATCCTAGCTATGTATTTGCCTTTGGCTTTACTAATACCAAAGTTCAAGACTCTAGTCAGGCCTCTGTTTTTATTAAATCCAAAAAATCTAACTTTTGAATATCTTTTATCTAACTTCTCACACAAAGCTACACTTGCATCAGTACTACCATCATCCACCAGGATAATCTCAAAGTTGGTATAGGTACTCTGATAGACAGATTCTACCGCTTCTACTAGATATTGAGCCCCATTAAAAACAGGAATCAATACTGAGACTAGTGGTGTAGTGTTCTTTTTTTTCATAAGTATGTTGTTATGTTGATACTGCTCAAATTCCTTTAAGCAGGCTTTTGAAAGAGCGATCAGAAATCACTCACTCAAAAGCTCCCCCAGGTTTTTAAGGCCCAGGGGATGCAAATAAAGATACGATCGGGGTTTCCCCCGTTTGAAACCTAGCCCTGTTGACCCTGAGGGCAAAGCGCCATCCAACGCCCCCCCTCAGTAAAGGTCTCGGCACTGGTGGAGATGTGAACACCGCCACCCGTCAAGACCAGAGAGTTCGCCGGAACTGCCATGTTTGCGTTTTCCGCGCCACCGAATTGGTAACCGCGGTTTTCGTACACGGAGTTGAATGCGACAACTGGGTCGCTCTCGTTTTGGATCGTCTGGGCATCGGTCGTCGTGAGGCAATCACTCACCGCGGGCGCGGCGGGTGCCGCAGCCGCATTTTCAGCGAGCTTCAGCCAGCGCCCACCAGGTGAGCTGTTCGGCATGTTGTAGGTATAACCATCACCTACGCGATACACTCCCCAGAAGCCTTCTGTCAGAACCGGAACGACGCCAGCGGGCAGGCTTTCGCCCTCCGCCAACCGCAAATCAGTCCAGAACAACGCCGGGCCATTCACCGTCGCGCCAGGAGCATTCCAGCCCCCAGCCAGCCCATTCGCGATCCAGTCTCCGTTGTCCACTTCAGTGTCCAACGCCGACAGTAATGCCCCCACCGGGGACGATTGCTGATTCGCGCTTTCCACCATAGTTTCGAGAGTTGCTTCCGGCAGGCCTGCCGTGGCGACTTGCGCCGGGGCCGTGCCGTGGTTCTCGAAGACCATGTGCTGCGCGCCGTCGGACGTATAGACTGCACTCCAACCGGCAACGCCGTTGGTATCATGGCGAATCCACGTCTCCCCACTGGGGCTGCGGATTTCCAAAACGATGACCTGTACGCCATTTTCGAGTGTCCCCAGAACATCGCCTGTTTGGGGCGCGTTGCGAACGCTCAACGGTTGTTGAACATGAACTTCCCAGGTGTCCCCGATCTGGGGAACCTGGTTGTCGGACTGCGCGAAAGCGCCGGTAATCGGCGCCAAAACGGAAACGATCAGAGTAATCAAAATTGCCAATGTGGTACGCATTTGTTTGCTTGCCTCCAAGCTTGAACTTATGTTTTAGGTTAGATTTTTCGGCACATTTGCGTGCCTCCCTCACATCCGTCTTTCTTTTGGAATGCGAGGTAATCAATGCTGGTTGTCCAACACTCATTACCCCGCACTCGTCGTAAAAAAACGTAGAGAGGTTATTTCTTTTTGTATCTTATTTGCATGTTAATGTGCCCTTTGAGTCACTCTTTGACTTACAAGTAAATCAACAGTAATCACAAAGTACATTGTGCTTAGTCATATCAACTATGTGATCGCAATGATCAATGTTGATCTGACTGCTTTGGTAATCAACGTTTATGTTGCTGCCTACCAAAGCAGTAAGCTCTGTACTATATATTAAAAACCTTTTTCATCCATACACTTATTGAAAACTTCCCAGTTGGGTTGTGTTGCATTGGGCTCACCATCTTCACCTATATACTCAATCTTTCCTACCTCCATACAGCCTTGAGCCGCATTGATCTTGCTCTGCTCTTGATACTCACTTCTCCAAGCAACAGACTCATTAAAACCTATAACTATAAATATAGCTACTATAAAAGAAAGGAAAATAGTCCCCAGATTATATTCAAGTATTTTCATATTTTTATTTATACTTTTTGTCGTTATTGTCTTACTGTATATGCTTGTGTTCAATCAAATATGTATTAAATGCTCACAAACAACATCAAAATCATACACTATCAAATCCTACTTGTCAATACTATGGGATTCTAACCACCTTGCTTTCGTCCTTTTGGACTCGTCAGTATGGACACACATCCATAAAGCAGGGGTGTGTTACCACACCCCGATAAGAATCGCGATCGTAATGGCAATACCGTCAAACATCGCGTGCAAGCACACGACTGACAGATATGCCTTCAAAATACTGCGTTTCTTGCTCTCCCACCCACTTACTTTCAGAAAAAGCACACAGTAAACCAATCCAGCTACTCCTTGAATAGGGATATACTCTATACCCCCATGGAGATAACCGAAAACAGCTGAACTTAGTATTGTCATTCCTGCTGTTTTCCAGTTAATCCCCCAAAATTTCAAAGAAAACCCCAACGGGATCAGCCTCAATAAGGCTTCTTCAATTAATGCTACCTGAAGGACAAAAAGTGGAACAATGTTTGGGTAATAAACCGTATAGTTGACCATGCCTGATGGACGGTCAACGTCTATTTTCAAAACATACCACATTATTACCACAGCAACAATGTTTAACCACATTATCGCTACATAGGCCTGAAAAAATTTCCACATTGGCCACGATTTTTTCAACCATGATATCATCGGAAAACCTCAATTCTGTTAAAGGGCAGGATACCAACTCATAATATATCACTACACATCCGATATGTCAATATTATAGGACTATTTTTGGTGCTTTTCGTTTTAGAACTTAGTATAGAACATAGGAAGCCTTTAGCAGATTAGCTGGTGTAACCTTCTTGTAACTTTGGTGGTGTAGACTTGGGAAAACTGGAAAATTAATTTGGGAGGAGACACTATGAGAAACAATTTTAAAAAAACAAATTTTAAGAAATATAGAGATAGAGAGATAAAGATTGGTAGCTACAGAGAACTCACTATCGTTTCTAAATCCAAACAGCTTGTGGTAGATATTTATCAAGCTACAAATCGTTTTCCAAAATATGAACTATATGGACTAACTTCACAAATAAGAAGAGCTACTGTATCTGTGGTACTTAATATTGTTGAAGGAAATAGAAATAGAACCAGCAAAGATTATTTAAAATTTCTCACCATTGCTGATGGATCACTAGCAGAAGTACAAGTAGCTCTGGAGATTTCTCTTTCGCTTGATTATCTAGATTCTAAGACTTTTGAAAATATTGAAGAAAAAAGAAAAGAAATAGTTTATATGCTTTCTGCTCTAAAAAGGAAAATCAAAGCAAGACTAAAAAAATGAAAATACTATCGACACTCTATCTCTATATCTCTCTATCTCTATTAGCGCTAATTCTCCCTTCTACAGCAAAAGCACAGATTATAATTTCTGAGGTTTATCCAAATCCAACAACAAATGAATCCGAATACATCGAGCTCTACAACACCGCCACAACTTCTGCAGATCTGACAGGCTATGAACTAAAAGACCAACTATCTTCCCCAACCACTCTCTATCTCTTTACATCTCTATCTCTAGAAAATGAGATAGAAAACACCATCCAAGCCAATGAATATTTAGTAATCAGTTTAACAACCAACAAACTCAATAACTCCGCCGATGGCGTTACTTTAATTAATGAAAGTGGTGAAACCATAGATAAAATGACTTATGAAAACAGTGAACAAGGCCTCAGCTGGACTAAAAACTTAGAAACTGAAGAATGGAAACTCTGTAACCCAACCCCCCTTGCCCCAGCAAATCCGCCAGCTGGCGGAGAAGTGGGGTGTTTCTCTGAAGCTACTCCAAGCCCCACCCCATCCCCCTCTCCTCAATCGAGCCCATCACCATCTCCTACACCCACACCCAGCTCACAACTAATAGCTAAAAGCTTACAACTAAACGAAATCTACCCCTGCCCCAACACCGGGGAAGAAGAGTGGATTGAAATTAAGAATACTAGTAGTACAGTAGTACAGTTGGATAGTAGTAAAGTAGCGGATGCGAGTGGTAACAAGAAATCTCTAGATCTTTACATCTTTGGATCTTTGTCATACGGGAGCTTTGAGTGGACTAGTGGTTTCCTCAATAATAGTGGCGACACCGTCACTTTAATTGATCAAAGTGAACAAGAAATCTTTAGCATAGACTACGACCAGTGTCCCGCCAAAGGCATGAGCTATATCTATCATAATGGTTCTTGGAACTGGACCAACACACCTACTAAGAATGAAGAAAATGTGTTGACCACAGATAGTGATGATGAAGAGGATAGTGATAATACAGATGATGACACTGATGCCACAGCTGACAATGATAACGATAGCATAGATGCAAAGTCGCAAAGCAACATAGAAACAGAGATCCTAGCGACTAACGACCAACAGCTAAAAGCCAACAATTTTAAACTACCAAATAGTTACGTCCAAGGCATCGTCCTAGGAGTCACTAGTGGTAACAAACAAGCCACCACCTCTGCACAAGCTATAGACCTAAGTAATCCTAGCCAGCCAAGTATGAAAGTATTTTTGCAGTTGTTATTTGGAGGAACGACTGTTACGGGGGCGAGTGGTTGGAAACTTTGGGAATTGTGGAAGGAAAAAAGAGTTAGTCATTCCGACCGCAGTGGAGGAATCCCTTTTAACAAATCATGAAGAGTTATTACGTTTACATCATGTCTAGCAACTCAGGTACGCTCTACACAGGAGTAACCAATGATCTATATCGCAGGGTCTATGAACACAAGAACAATCTTATTAAAGGTTTTACAAGTAAATACTCATGTCATAAGTTAGTTTATTTTGAAGAGTTGTACTCACCCAGAGATGCAATTGATAGAGAAAAACAAATTAAAAATTGGAGTAGGTCAAAGAAAGAGAATCTTATAAGAATAATAAATCCATATTGGAATGATTTGAGTAATGAATTTATGCAATGAGTGCTAAAAGGGATTCCTCGACTAACGCTCGGAATGACACTTTTTTATGGTCGGGATGACAGTCCAAAACTACTATACAACTATACTACTAACCTACTATACTACTCCTCATCCCATGCAAAAACTAAAAAACCTAACAGCCGCCTTCTTCCCTCCAGTTGCCTGGGCGGGCTTTATCTTTATCCTGTCATCCAACTCTGCTTTAGCCGGTTTTGATATCTCAGTACTAGACTTTGTCTTTAAAAAACTATCTCACATGTTTGTTTATGCTGTCCTATATGTTCTACTTCACCGAGGCATCATCATGACTTTTGATAAAAAATATGAAAAAAAATACTGGCTGTTTGCTTTTTTGTTTGTCCTGATCTACGCCGTTAGTGATGAATACCACCAATCACTAGTACCAGGTAGATATCCTACCCTGCGAGACGTCGGCTACGATATGCTGGGGGCTTCTTTGGCGTTTTTGAGATTGTATAAGTATATTTGACCATTTACCCATTTATCTATTTTGTCATTTTGTTCAGTCATAAAGTCATATAGCCATGAAGCCATAGCAGCTATCCCTATAACTTCAACTCAATACTTGATCGATTACTTTGATGTGGTAGGATTTGTCTACAAAGGAGATAGTATTATGACAAAATCACAATTGATTAACGTGATCGCTAAAAAAGCCCATCTTACCAAAAAAGCCAGCGAAGAAGCTGTAGAGGCTCTCTTTGAAGAAATGATCAGAGCCCTCAAGAAAGGAGATAAAGTTGTTATCTCTGGTTTTGGTACTTTTTATGTCAGCAAAGTCAAAGACAAAGAAGTAGTGCCTTTTGGTGATGAAGCCAAAAGACAAACCATCAAAGGCCACCGAGTCGTCAACTTCCGTGTCGGCAAACCTCTCAAAAAAGAAGTTTGGTAGGGACAATAAGTATACAAAGTGTGCTGAGTATACTTGGTACGCTAAGTTAGTTATCCATAAAGCAGTGAGTAGATAAAATCGAAAGCTGCTTTTTTGTATCAACTTAGATCATTGATGAATTGATAATTGTTTGAAAATTGTAAATTGGTCATTGATCATTAAATACCTGATATACTACACAAGTGAAAAAATACTGGCTAGTTTTCCGTTTGTCTATTCAAGAAGTCTTCGAGTATCGATTCAATTTTGTGATGGGAATTTTCAAGTATGCCTTTATGGTAATTATGCTTTCCTTCATCTGGCTAGAAGCAGCTAAAACCAATCCAAGTATCAATAGAGCGGAAATCATTTCATATTTTTTATTTAGTACTATTTTTTATAGCTTCATTAGTTTTCACACCAGATACATTGAACAAGATATTCGACTTGGATCACTGACCAAGTATCTACTCAAACCAATTAATCCTTTCTGGAACTATATTGTTTATAGTCTTTCTCTTGCTTTAGTGGAAACTTTGATCAAACTTGTCATCGTCGGATCATTTATCTATTTCATTTGGGGAGGTATCAGTATCAGTCCATCAAATATCCTTTGGGCAACCATTTTCGCCCCATTTTCCTATTTTTTATCATTTTGTATCCTAGCTTCTGTATCAGCACTTACATTCTGGATTGATGAATCTTTTGCTATCAGATGGGCTTGGACCATTATCATGAGGCTTTTATCAGGACTTTTAGTACCTTTGATATTTTTCCCAGAAAATATCCAAAAAATCATGTATTACTTACCATTTCAACACATGGCTTTTACCCCTATCAGAATTCTGCAAAATAAAATGAGCGTCAATGAAATCCATCAATCACTAATGATTCTTATCGCATGGAGTATTGTCATCTACATTTTCCATAAAATCCTATGGAGAAAAGGCGAACTACACTACGAAGGAACTGGCATATGAAAAGATATCTGAAAATATATGCCAGTCTTATTTCCTTTTTGATCAAAACTGATGTCAGTTATCGATTTAATTTTATCATCAGACTTTTTTATGGACCTGCCTACATGGGGGTTCTTTTTATTATCATCTGGCTAGCTTTTCAAAACACTGATCAGATTGCCGGCTGGAATAAAGACCAAGCCTACCTCATCTATGCAGTCTTTAATCTACTTTATCTAGTTGGCTACTCTTTATTTTTCCAAGGAGTCAGGAGACAACTCTGGTCTGGCATCAACACGGGAGAACTTGACCTCATCCTTACCAAGCCACTCCATCCACAATTTTCATTTGCCTTTTTTAATCCAAATTATGAACAATTTATTACAGTTATTGCTTCTCTTTGGCTGATGATTCATCAAATCCTGAAACTTTCAGTAATTATTTCTCCTCTTAGTCTTTTGCTCTTTTTAGCAACCTTCATCATGGGCATTATCATCCATTACAATATCGTCATCGTCTATGCCACCAGTGGCTTCTATGCTAGTAAGGCCTATCAAGTCTTGGAATTTATCGACAAAGCTACTGACTATGGTTCACAGCCAACAAACATCTTCCCCACCTCAATCCAAAGCTTTGCCTTTACCGTCATCCCCATTGCTTACCTAGGATACGTCCCAGTCATGTTTTTATTACAAAAAGGATCCCTTCAGTTACTTTTACTCACCATTTGTATTACAATTGTATCTGGAATACTCAATAAAATTGCTTGGCGAGAGGGACTGAAGAGGTATTCGTCGGCGAGTAGTTGATCTCCTCTTAATAAAGAGGAGACATCGAGTCTGACTCGATAGAGGTGTTTAATAAGTTCAAATAAACACCCCCTCTGGTCTCTCCCGAACGCTTTCGGGATCGACTAGAATACCCCTCTTTAGTAAGAGGGGATCTAACAACAAGAAACTAGCAACTAATAACTAAAAACCATATGAAACCAATCATCCAAATCAAAAACCTCTCCAAACACTTTAAAGTATATAAAAAGAAACCAGGACTCTGGGGATCTATTCAATCCCTGTGGCACAGAGAATATGAAACCGTTAAGGCAGTTAACGATATTAGTTTTGATATTTATCCTGGAGAAGTCGTCGGCTTCATCGGCCAAAATGGCGCCGGTAAAACCACTACCCTCAAAATGCTCTCAGGACTCCTCTATCCCACTAGCGGAGAAGTAGAAGTCTTGGGTTTCAACCCTTGGGATAGAAAACCTGAGTTCCAAAAACAATTTGCTCTCGTCATGGGCCAAAAAAACCAACTCTGGTGGGATCTCCCCGCCATGGAAACCTTTTTACTCAATAAAGCCATCTATGAAATCCCTGATGACCAATTTGAAAAAACTCTCAACAAGCTAGTAGATCTCCTTGACGTCAAAGACATCCTCAACGTCCAAGTCCGCAAACTCTCTCTGGGCCAAAGAATGAAGTGTGAATTAATCGCGGCTCTCCTACACAATCCCAAGGTTCTTTTTCTAGATGAACCAACTATTGGACTAGACGTGGTCATGCAAAAAATCCTGCGAGACTTTATCAAAGACTATAACCAAGAATTTGGCGCCACCATCATCTTGACCAGCCACTACATGGGAGATGTCAAAGAACTATGTGAAAGGGCCATCATCATCGACCACGGCCAAAAAGTCTTTGACGGCAAACTCCAGGACATCATAAATAAGTATGCTCGCAATAAAACCCTATCTCTAACCTTCTCCAAGGCCGTAAAATCAAAGGATTTAGAAAAATACGGACAGGTCAAGGAACTTGGTCAAGATGGCACCCTACAAACCGCCACCATCTCAGTCGAACGCAAAAAAGCCACCCAAGTAGCCGCCAAACTCCTCCAAAACCTACCCGTCCAAGACCTCAATATAGAAGAACCACCTATTGAGGCGATTATTAGAGAGGTGTTTGGGGGAGGAAACACTTGATTTATGAATTATGGATTATGATTTACAAGTAATATCAAAATCTAAATGCCAAATGTCAAATCAAATCCAAATGCTTTAATGTCTAAATTTTATCCACAATTTACGGATTACGACAATTTGAAACTAAAAACTAAAACTGAATAATAAGCTTGATTTGATAGACCATAGATAACCCGTCATTGGTACCTTACTTAATATTTAGTTAAGGTATGTATAGGGGAATCGTTGAGGCGGAGGAGGCGCCGCCGAGTCTAGCAAAGCAAGATTATTATTCAGTGACGGAATTGGCAATATAATGTTAAAGTATCTAACTTTACTAAAGCTCTCCTGGCAAAACGGCCTGGTCTACCGTACCAGCCTAGCACTATGGCGCATCAGGAATTTCCTCTCCTCCCTTATGTCCCTCACCATCTGGAGCGTCCTTTTTCAAAACCAACAATCCATCGCCCAATATCAAAGAAATGAAATGATCAGCTATATCTTCCTCATTTCACTTCTCCAGAGTATTATCCTAGCCACATCCCTCCATGGACTAGCCAATGATATCTATCACGGTAATATCAATCAGCTCATGGTCAAACCCATCAATATCTTTGCTTACCTTACTACTCAAGAAATTGCAGATAAACTCAAAAACATCTTTTTTGTCTTGATAGAAATCATCGCCCTTTACTTCATATTCAAACCATCTATCGCTATCCCAGACTTACCTCACCTAGCACTTTTTATAATCAGTCTATTTACAGGCCTCATCCTCTACTTTTTGCTAAAACTCCTGATTGGCACCATCGGTTTTTGGAGCCCTGAGTCTTGGGCACCCAACTTTTTACTGATGACCATGCTCACCTTTACCGCCGGCAAGCTCTATCCCATCAACATCCTCCCCCAGATACTACAAAAAATTCTCTTCCTCACCCCCTTCCCCTACTTCTCCTACATCCAAACCCAAATCTACCTAGAAAAAACCGATATTAACCAAAGTATGATCAATGTCGGAATCTCACTGATCTGGGTTATTGTTCTTTTTATTATATTTAGAAAAGTTTGGAACAAAGGAATTAAAGACTATTCCGCCACAGGAATATAGTATTTCTCCTCTTCGCAAGAGGAGACCTCAGGCGAATGCCTGAGAGAGGAGTTTGAAGAGGTTTAAAGAAACTTGAAAACAACTTGCCCAAACTAAAGAATGATCATTCAATTTAACGATCACCTAAAACAAAAAGCAAGAAGACTCAGAAACAATTCTACTGCTGGAGAAATAAATCTTTGGAATCATCTCAAAAGTAGACAATTAATGGGCTTAAGATTTTTAAGACAAAAACCAATAGAAAACTACATTGTTGATTTTTATTGTCATAAATTAAAACTTGTCATAGAAATAGATGGTGGAAGTCATGATTGGAAAAGTGAATATGATCTAGACAGACAGAACAAATTAGAAGAACTAGGATATACTGTATTCAGATATTCTGAGTATAAGGCTAAGTATAGAGTTGAAGATATTCTTTCCTCTTTAATCATCTTTATTGAGAATAATTATTCAAACTCCCCTTAATCCCCTCTTGCGAAGAGGGGAAATCACGCAAATGAGAAAATATATACAGGTCTGGCTAATCAACGCCAACAACACCCTCCAGGAAACCTTCATCAACAAATGGAGTAACCTTCTTTTCTTTACCGGAAAAGTACTGAGACTCGCCATGTCTCTCCTCCTACTCTTTATCATCAAACAAAACGTCAGTCACTTTGCAGGATACACCACAGATCAGTTGATTGTTTTTTTCTTGACCTATCAATTTATGGATGTTTTTGCTCAAGTAATTTACAGAGGAGTCTACCTTTTTAGCCATTATATCCGTCAAGGTGATTTTGACTTTGTCCTGAGCCAACCCATCAATCCCTTGTTTCGCGTACTTACTTCCAGACCAGATATTAACGATACAATTTTTATCATCCCAACCACACTCATTAGCATCTATATTGTCACCCAACTTTCTCTGACTTTAACCCTCCAGTCTGTACTTTGGTTTTTAATAATGTTAATCAATAGTTTTTTGATCGTTACCGCCATGCATATCTTGATCCTTAGTACCGGTATCCTCATCACCGAAGTCGATGGCATCATCTGGCTATACAGAGATTTGAGCCGATTTGGTCAATTTCCCGTCTCAGTCTACATGGAACCTCTCAGATTTATTCTCTTTTTCCTAGTCCCCATCGGCATGATGGTCACCATACCTGCGGAAATATTACTCAATACCCCACCAACATATAGCATGATCACAGCCACTATAGTCGGAATTGCTTTCTTGGTCCTTAGTTTAAAAATTTGGGATATCAGTTTAAAGAAGTACTCTTCAGCAAGTAGTTAACGCTTTGGAGATTGACGTCTTCTTCTGGCCTTACCACCCATACCAATCTTACGAGTTTCCTTCATCCTGTCATCCCTAGTGAGAAGACCATTGGATTTAAGAACAGGCCTAAGTTCTGGATCTAGCTTGATCAAACATCTAGCAATGCCCAAAACCATAGCATCCAATTGAGCTGCAACACCGCCACCTTTGACAACAACAGTGACAGCATAGTTACCCATGGTTTCAGTAAGCTGGAAAGGTTTGTTATAAAGCACGGATGCTTGAGAGATAGTATCAAAATAATCACCTGCGACTTTGTCATTTACTACAAAATCACCTGGCTTTTTATAGAGTCTGACTCTAGCAACAGCTACTTTTCTTCTGCCTACTGCTTCTACATAATCTACATTAGGAATAGTAAAGTCTGTTTTGTTAATACTTGCCTTGGAAGAAGAACTGCTGCTTCTCTGAGCTTTTTTAACAATTTTCTTAATGCTAGTGTTTTTTTTCTTTAATTTTTGAGCCATATCTTCTTAATTCTTAATTGATAATTTATCAATTGATAATTGTTTATACTATTTGCTTAACTGACTCTGATGTTTGTGTTCAGAATCTGCATACACCTTGAGTCTATTCATTCTACCTGATCTCAATTTATTCTTTGGCAACATGTTGAAAACAGCCTTTTCAATTACTCTTTCTGGGAATTCTGCGATCATCTCAGCAAAAGTTCTTTGTTTGAGACCACCTGGCCTGTGAGAATGTCTATAATATATTTTCTTTTCTTCTTTACCTCTAGTGAGCTTAACTTGAGAAGCATTGATAACAACTACAAAATCACCACCATCTACGTGAGGGGTAAACTCTGGTTTATGCTTTCCAATTAGCTTTTCTGCTATCTGGGTAGCAATTCTTCCCAAAATTTGATCCTGAGCATCAATCAGATGCCAATCTCTGGTTACTTCTGCTGGTTTTTGTATATAGGTTTTTTGCATTTTGCTCTTACTTTCCTTTAACTCTGTTTTGGGTTGGCTTAGCAACTTTCTTGGTAGCAGCCTTTTGAACTGTCACCTTAGCTGTTTTACCTTTATCCGAACTTACTTGAGAAACACTCTTACCTTTTTTAGCCTTTGTTTCTTCTTTTTTGACAGTCTCTTTCTTTTCAACTTTCTTACTACTTACTACTGGCTGCTTGCTGCCGTCCTTCTTTAAACTACCAATACCTTCTGGCTTCTCAACCAACTCCAACTTCACCATCAATGAGTTATCTCCTCTTCTTTTACCGACAGTCTTGAGAGTAGTAAAACCAGATACGCGATTTTTCATGGCTGGTGCGATCTTTTCTACTAAGGTATTAACTACATCTCTCTTACCAAAAAACTGGTGAAGAATTCTTCTGGTATGCAAAGAATCATTTAATGCTTTACCAATTACCACATCGGCATGTCTTTTAACTTCCTTGGCCTTCTCTTTAGTAGTCACGATGTGACCTTGCTCCACTAAAGCACGAACAAGATTGACTAAAAGAGCCTTTCTATGTTGGGTATCTCTATTAAATTGTTTGGTTTTTACTCTATGTCTCATGGCTTGTGTTTAGTCACCCAAAGTGACTCCTTTTTTCATAAGTGCCTCGTTGATCACATCGACACTCTTCTCTCCTAGATTCTTAACCTTAGCAATAGTAGCTTTTGGTGTTCCTTCGAGGTCACCAACAGTCTTAAAGCCACCTTTTCTAAGAGCATTTGCAATTCTAGTAGGTAAGTCTAATTCTTCTACTGTTAATCTCAAGTTCTCAGCTTCTTCTGGAGACAATTGTTCTTCTACTTCTTCGACCTCTGGTAAAACAGGGTTAAAGACTTGAGTAAATTGTCTGGCCAAAATTTGAGCGGCTTGCCTAGTAGCCTCAACTGGGCTAATAGTACCATCTGTTTCTACATCCAAAACAACTTTATCAAAATCAGTTCTTCGACCTACACGAGTAGCTTCAACTTTGTAGGAAACTTTGATGACACTAGAGAACAAAGCATCAACTGGGATTTCACCCACTACACTGCTTTTTCTGTCATCACCCATTGAGTAACCCATACCAGCCTCAACAATCATCTCCATCTTGAGTGATTTGCCCTTGGCTAAAGTTGCGATGTGTTGATCTGTATTTACAATTTCAAATCCGCCTTCACATTCAATATCAGCTGCAGTGACTTCTTTCTCTCCTTTAACATCTAAAGTCAACTTACCTTTCTCTTGGCTATCAGATTTAATGCGAAGTTGTTTGACATTGAGAATAATGTTGACAATATCTTCTGAGACACCCTCTAGAGTAGCAAATTGATGATCGATACCATCAATCTTGACGCTGGTCACAGCATGACCTGGTAGCGAGGTTAACATCACTCTTCTCAAAGAATTACCCAAAGTATGACCAAAACCCTGTTCAAGAGGTTCCATCACCAATGTAGCTTTGCTGTCTGTTGATTCTACCGCTACCAATTCAAAAGTTGGATTCATTGGTGGGTAGACACTGATATCTTGTGACATATGTTTTTTCTCCTTGTTTCTCCCCTCCCGAATTATTTCGGGAAGTCCGTATCCGGATTATTTATATTTATAAAAATTAAATCAAATATTAACTACTTACTACTTGCTGCTAACTACTCGCTATCTCGAATAAAATTCAACAATCATTTGTTCGTCGATTGCTTCTTTAATATCATTTCTCTCTGGCAAAGAAGTCACTTTAACCATAGATGCTTTTCTCTGAAGCCAAGACAAAGCAAGTTTATCACTATTCTTGATAGCTTCTGAGAGAGAAGGGATATTTGTTGATTTAGAACGAATAGCTATCACATCTCCCACTTTTACTTGATAAGAAGGAATACTCATCTTCTTGTCATTAACAGTAAAGTGAGCATGAGAAACAAGCTGTCTGGCAGCAGCTCTGGTAGGAGCAAAACCAGCCCTATAAACTACATTATCCAATCTTCTTTCCAAGAGTCTTAATAAAGCAGCACCTGTAGCAGTAGGATTCTTGCTAGCTTCTTCATAAAGTTTTCTAAGTTGTTTTTCTAAAATACCGTAAATATACTTAACCTTCTGCTTTTCTTTAAGCTGGACACCATAATCAGATAGTTTTCTCCTACCTTTTGCACCATGTTGTCCAGGTCTAGTAGTCAATCTACGAGCCGTCTTGAGAGCATTGGTTTTGAGCCCCAAGTCCTCACCTATTTTTCTAGATAGTTTGTTTTTTGGTCCTGTATATCTTGCCATATTATTTTTTACCTATTGTGCTTTGCTTTTCTTGGCCTGGTACCGTTGTGAGGCACTGGAGTCATGTCAGCAATCATGCCAACCCTGATCCCTTGAGCTCTCAACACTCTGAGTGCCACATCTCTACCTGGTCCAGGACCTTTAATAAAAATATCCATTGATCTCATACCATAGGCTTTTGCCTTGTTTACCGCGTTTTCTATGGTAATGGTGGCAGCATATGGAGTTGATTTTCTAGATCCAGTAAATCCAGATTCACCAGTACTAGACCAACAAAGAACATTACCTTTCTCATCAGTAATACTTGCCAAAGTGCTATTGAAAGTAGCAGTGACATATATTCTGCCTGCAGGAACCTGCCTTGTGATTCTTTTCTTGGTATTTTTTTGACGATTTTGAGCTGCCATAGTTTTTTGCTATCTATATGTATTATTTTGCTTTTTTTGCTGCCTCAAGTTTTGCAGCCATTTCTTTAGTCATTGCACCTACAGTCTTTCTCTTACCTTTTCTGGTACGAGCATTGACCCTAGTTCTTTGACCTCTAGTAGGAAGACCCATTCTGTGTCTCAATCCTCTATAAGATTTAATTCTTTTGAGTCTATCAATATTTTCGTTGATAAGTCTTCTTAGGTCACCCTCTGTATTGGTTTTCTCTAGTTGCTTTTGAATTCTATTGATTTCTTCACCAGTTAGATCTCTAGCTCTTTTTTCTGGATCTATGTTACATAATTTAACAATATCTTGTGCAGTCTTGAGACCCACACCATAGATAGAAGTCAAAGCGTATGCAACTTTTTTGTGATCTGGTATATCATTACCTGCAATACGTGGCATATTATATTATCCTTGTCGTTGCTTGTGTTTTGGATTGGACTTACAAACCACACGCAACACACCCTTTCGCTTGATGAGTTTGCAAGACCTACACATTTTTTTTACTGATGATCGTACTTTCATAATTATAGCTTTGTGTTTTGAGTCTCGAGCTTTGAGAATCATATTTTGAATCCTGTACGGATTCATAACTCATAGCTCACAACTCAAAACTATTACAAACAGATGTGAAATATACCTCAAGAATCAAAAAAATAAAAGACCCTATTTTACTGCAAAGTCTTTTTTGTTGATCTATAGGTTATTTTACACTTTTTTATATCATATTTTGAAACATATCCCTTGACTAAATCACCAGGCATAACGCGAATTCTGTATAATCTCATCTTACCTGCCAAAGTCCCCAAGAGAACTTTATCTACCAATTGAGGAACTACAGATTCAGTCACTTTCACTCTAAACATAGTATTTGGTAGGCATTCTTCCACTACACCAACAATCTCAAATCGATCATCCCTACGACTAGCACTAGGGGTCATGTCGACTTGTCTCTTTGCCTTGGCAGCTCGTTTATGATCTTGTACTTTTCCCATATTCAAAAAAATTTATTAATTTATTAATTTACTAATTCAACAATTTACTAAAAAAATCCAACACTAAATTCATAAATCATAATCCATAAATCAACTTACGCCACCGATATTGATTTACCAACAAATTTCAAAATCAAACCGAGTGAGTATTATACCACTAATCAAGATCTATGTTAAGACCTCAGGTCCATCAGCCGTAATCAACACCGTTTCCTCAAACATTCCTGACAAAGAGCCATCCTGAGTCCTATATGTCCAACCGTCCTTATCTAAGATCAAATATGGATCTCCAGCTGTATACATGATCTCTATGGCCACTGTCTGACCTTCAAAGAGCTTGATTCTCTTGTCTGAACGTTGAGCTTGACAAGGAATAGCTGGATCATCGTGTAGTTCTTTACCAATACCATGACCTGTCAGCTGGTACACAGCCCCAAAACCATGCCTTTCTACGTGTTTCTGCATAGCACGACTCACATCATATACACTGGCGCCAACTTGAGCCCTAGCAATAGCTTTTTCAAGAGATCTTTTACCTATACCTAGGAATTCCTCTTGTTGTGGAGTAATTTTACCTACACCAAAAGAAATTGAAGTATCAAGATGGTAGCCGTTATGCATTAATCCAACATCAATGGTAACAATATCACCCTCTGAGATTTTTTTCTGATCAGGAATACCATGACATAGGGCATCATTGACCATGACACATGTCGCCCAATCATAACCAGCTACTGTAGAAAAACTTGGCACACAGCCTTCGGCTTTGATCAACCGCTGCGCTTCTGCCTCGATATCTGCATAGGTCATACCTGTCTGAGTAAATTTCATCAAAGCATTCTTGACTCTACGCAAACGAAGCCCACCCTCACGCATTGATTTGATTCTGTCGTCTTTTGACATAGTACTTCTCAGGGAATAACTAAACCTACTGCCTACTATCTACTTACTACTCTCTACTTCAAATACTTCTTTATATCAGCAAACACTTCCTCAACTTCCTTCTCTCCATCAACTTGAATCAACATACCTTGATCTCTATAGTAGTCAACAACAGGCTCAGTATGCTCGTGGAAGAGAGCAATTCTCTGCCTAATAGCCTGTAGAGTTTCATCTTGTCTGTCACTAACACGACCAGAGATTCTCCACAAAGCTTCTTTATCTGATACATCAATTAAAACCACATTATCAGGACCAATGCCATTGGTGAAAGCCTGAGCTTGAACCACCGTCCGAGGAAATCCATCCAAAATATAACCTTTCTCATATTCTGGTTTTTCTAAATATGTTAAGACTATTTCTAGAGTAGTATCATCTGGTACAAGTGCGCCAGAGTTAAGAGTTTCCTTTAGCCATCTACCTAGCTTAGTTCTTTCTTTTGTCATCTCTCTAAAGATATGGCCTGAGGAAAGATAAGGAATATCATATTCCTGAGAAAGAAGATTTCCTTGAGTTGATTTTCCAGCACCTTGTATACCAATGAGCACTATTTTCATGAGTTGAGGCCTTTTTTTGCTTTATATTTTATAGATACTGGTCATAATTTTGGCCAACCAGCATACTATCAACTTGTTTGGATGTTTCCAAAATAACGGAAACAACAATCAATACACTCGTACCACCTATAGCTAAAGAACCAATCCCAGTTATACTTTGAGCTATAGAAGGCAAAATTGCTACCATCCCTAAAAAGATGGCTCCTGCTAGAGTGATCCTAGTCACTACAAACTCCAAATATTTTTTGGTGGGACCACCCGGTCTGATGCCTGGAACAAAGGCTCCACTTTTCTTAAGTTCGTCAGAGATGTCCTCTGCATTAAAAAAGATAAGAGCAGAAAAGAAAGTAAATAGGAATACCACCGCAAAGTAAGTAATCATATAAATTAAAGATGTTTGAGCAAACCAAACAGAAAGTTTCTGACCAATATTGATCAATGACTCATTATTAAGACCAACCAGTAATTTACCAATAAAGGAAGGCACCATCATAATAGAAACAGCGAAAATAATAGGTAGGACACCAGCTACATTGACTCTAATAGGCAGATGAGTGGTCTGACCACCATAACTCCTGCTACCACGAACCCTCTTGGCGTATTGGATTGTTACCTTACGCACTGCCTCATTCATAAAGACCATCGCAGCAATCACCAGCATAAAGACAACTACAAATCCTAAAGCCGTCATCATCTGCTGTTGGGTTGTCACCGAGAGAGTCTGAGCAATAGCTACTGGGAATTGACTCAAAATACCAGCAAAAAGCATCATTGAGATACCATTACCAATACCGTATTGAGTAATAAGTTCCCCCAACCACATTGTAATCATAGCCCCAGCAACTAGCGCAAAAATCATCGCCACAATCTGGAGAGGCTGAGAAAAATCAACTAAAGACTGAGATCGGAGTAAAGCTAAAACAGAGATACTCTGGACTACAGCTAAAGGAACCGAGATAAATCTAGTATATTGATTTATTCTTTCTCGACCAGCTTCGCCATCTTTCTGTATTTCCTTGAGTGCAGGAAAAACCATCGTGGCCAACTGGATAAATATTGAAGCAGTAATATAAGGATTAATACCTACCGCTACAATTGAAAAATTAGCCAGAGTGCCACCAGAAAAAACATTAAGTAAACTCAAAAATTGACTCTGCGCGAAATATGACTTGAGAGTCATAACATCAACTGCTGGAACAGGAATGTGGGCTAATAATCTAAAAACAGCAAAAACTATGGCTGTAAAAAGCACTTTTTTTCGTACTTCGGGGGATGCAGAAATGTTCTGTATAAATTCTCTTAGTCGTTTCACGAATTCTTCCTCTCTGGTTTAATATTGCTAAAACCAGTATGAATTCTTACACGTTTGTTTATCTTTAATCAATCCTCGATTTTTCCACCCAAACTCTCAATTTCTTTTCTAGCAGAAGCTGAAACTCTCAAACCCTTGAGGGTTACTTTCTTTTCTAGCTTACCACCAGCAATAACCTTGGCTTTCTTAAATTTTTTATCAATAACTTTTTCTAAAATAAGAGTGTCTAAACTGATAATATCAGATTTCATCTTATTGATAGCAGATAAATTAACTTCAGCAGTAGGTCTAACCACTTTGAATCTAGCCTTACCTCTCATCATTGGCATTCTTTTGATAATAGGCAATTGACCACCTTCAAACCAAAGAGGAACACTCCCACCTTCCCTAGATTTTTGACCTTTCTGACCTCGGCTAGATGTGTGACCACCTTTTCCACTGCCATATCCACGGCCTACTCTTTTTTTTGAATTATCAATGATGCTAGTAAGTGAATTAAGTAGAGACATTTTTATTTTTTGCTTTTAACTAATGGTTTTTTGTTTGTAGTTTCTTTTTTCTTTACAATTTTTTTAGGTTTTTCGACATTTTTGGCAGGCTCTTTTTTCTTACTTTTATCTTCTGTTTTTTGACTTGTTTCTTTTGCCTTTGCCTGCAATTCTCTTAATTTCTTTTCTTCTTCAGCTTCAATCTCAGCAATTGATTTGAGTTTAATACCCTTGATTTCTACAATTCTACCGATTTTCTTGAGTGCTTCAAATGTAGCATAGACACTGGAAGCTTGATTTTCACTACCTAAAATCTTGGTAGAGATATCTCTAATACCAGCAGCTTCAACAACAGCTCTGATAGGACCACCAGCGATAACTCCTGATCCCTTTGGAGCTGGCTTGAGCATTACTCGACCAGCACCTTTTTTTACCTTGAGTGCAAAGGGAATAGTAGTACCATCCAGAGGTACAATAATCATTTTCTTTTTAGCTTTTTTAACACCTTTTCTAATAGCTGAGATAACATCACTGGCTTTGCCCAAACCAACGCCAACCTTTCCTTTTTTATCTCCAACTACCATCAGCACTGAAAATCCCATTTTATTTCCACCCTTTGTTTTCTTGGAAACACGGGAAATCTGAATTACTTTTTCCTCAAATTCTGGTGTTTGATTTTTGTCTGGCTTCATTATTCTTTGCCTTTTTTGCTTTAAGCTTATAAGTCTAAACCTGCTTCTCTTAGAGTCTGGGCAACTGCTTTCACCCGACCATGATATTTATAATGTCCTCTATCAAATGCTAGAGAAGTTACTTTTTTTGTTTTCAATTGTTGAGCTACCTCTTTGGCAACCAACACTGCTTTTTCAATCTTGGTGCCTTTAAATGACTTGCTTGATTTTTTTGTAGACAAGTCATTGGCACTAGCCACGGTTACTGCTTTAGAATCATCGATGACTTGAACATAGATATTCTTGTTTGATCTATAGATAGTCACTCTTGGTCTTTGCGTAGTACCCTGTACTTTACCGCGAACTCTGCGTTTTCTCTTGATTGTAGCTGGTGAATGATCAATTTTTGTCATAACTATGCAGCCGCCTTACCTGCTTTTCTTCTGACGACTTCGTCTTCGTACCTAATACCTTTACCTTTATATGGCTCTGGTGGTCTGATTTTTCTAATATCTGCTGCAGCTTGTCCCACTTTTTGCTTGTCGATACCTGAAATATGAATAGTATCGTTACCTTCAGCTTTGAGTTCAACTCCAGGAACTGTGTTAATATCCACCGGATGAGAATATCCTACAGAAACACTCAAACCTGCACCCTTGGCAGCTACTCTGTAACCAGTACCAACGAGTTTAAGAGTTTTTTTATATCCCTCTGATACTCCAACAACATTATTCTCAATTAAACTTCTGACTAATCCGTGAAAAGCCCTGGTCTGTCTCTCATCATTTTTTCTAGAGACAACAACTTGACCATCTTCCACTTTGACTTTAATACCAGACTGGATCTGGGTAGTTAATTCACCCTTAGAGCCTTTGACTGATACAACATCACCTTGGACTGTAACAGTAACTCCATTTGGGACTGGTATTGGTGTATTTCCAATTCTTGACATATGTGTTCTATTTCTTTACCAGATTTGACAAAGAACCTCTCCTCCGGTGTTTTGCTTTCTAGCTTGAGTATCGGTAATCACACCCTTACTGGTAGAAACAACAGTCATACCATATCCACCTAGAGTCTTGGGAATTTCTTTAACTGGTGAATAAACTCTTCTACCAGGCTTTGAAACTCTGCGCACATCTGTAATGGCTGCCGTTTTGCCAATGTATTTTAGTTTAACAGTAATATCATCTTGAGGTGCCTTTTTGACAACTTCAAAAGATTCTATATAACCATTATCTTTCAAAAGAACAGCAATTGCCTCTTTCATTTTGGAGTGAGGAATCACTACCTCATCATGGCGAGCCATAATGGCGTTCTTTATTCTGGTGATCATGTCTGCTATTGGATCATTCATATCGTTTTCATGTTTCTTATTTACTTGCTTTTACTACACCAGGCAATTCACCTTTGGCTGCTAATTCTCTAAAAGTAATACGGCTCAATCCAAAGTATCTCATGTATCCTTTTGGACGGCCCGTAATTTTACACCTATTCACCCCTCGAGTCGAGACTCGATTTGGTTTTGTGTCATCGGACATTACCACTCTTTTTCTTTTTGCCAGTAGTTTCTTTGATTTTGCAATCTTAGACTTCTTTGCCATAAATTATTCTTCCTTTGCAAAAGGCATGCCCAATAACTCAAGCATTCTATATGCCTCTTGTCTTTCGGTAGTATTTGTCACAAATGTAATTTGTAAACCTCTAATACTTTCAATATCATCATAATTAATTTCTGGGAATACAATCTGTTCTGATAATCCCAAATTATAATTTCCGCTACCATCAAAAGCTACTCTGGACACACCTCTAAAGTCCTTAACACGAGGTAAAGTTAAAGATATCAATTTATCAATAAACTCCCACATATATTGACCTCTCAGGGTAACCATCACACCTACTGGGTCACCTTCTCTAAGTTTAAAACCTGCAATAGACTTTCTAGCTTTAGTAATTTGAGGCTTTTGGCCAGTAATCACCTTGAATTGTTCAACAATGTTATCAACCGCTTTCTTTCTTTCTCTTGGGTCTTGAGGAGTAGTAACACCCATATTGATGACTACTTTTTCAATCTTGGCCACAGCAAAGTCATTCTCAACATTAAACTCTTTTTTCAAAACAGGGAATACTTCTGATAAGTATTTCTGTTTCATTCTGTTGGTAGCTGGGGCGTTATCTAATTTCATGCTTTATTTGGTTTCTTTTTTTGTTTCTGGAATAGCTTTTCCACTTTTTTTGAATATTCTTTCCTTTGATCCTGATTTTGAGACCTTATATCCGATCCTGTCTGCTTGATCCTTTTCATTAAGAATCGCAACCTTAGCAGTAGGCAATGGTCTCTCTTTTTTAACTTTGTCACCAGGTCTCTCACCCATGGGTTTGATGTGTTTAACATACATGTTAACACCCTCAACCACCACTCTATTTTCTTGAGGCAATACTTTCACAATCACACTTTTCTTGCCTTTGTCTTTACCTGCAGTCACTAGTACTTTGTCGCCAACTTTGAATTTCATATTACCAGACTTCCTTTGCTAAACTTGCAATTTTATTGAATCCAGCTTCTTTTACTTCTCTTGCAATAGGACCGAATACACGTGTTCCTACTGGATTTGGGCTTTTTCTGGATTCTACGACCACTGCTGCATTATCATCAAATCTCACATACTCACCACTGGATCTTCTTTTTTCCTTGGCTGTTCTAACAATTACTGCTCTAACCTTCTCACCTTTTTTGACAGTACCCTTGGGATCTGCATCAATTACAGAAGCAATCACCATATTGCCCACATAACCAAACCTTCTCTTTGATCCACCATACACCTGGATCACTCTGATTTTCTTAGCTCCACTGTTGTCTGCGACGTGGAGAACTGTTCTAAGTTGAATCATTTCTTTGCCTCCACTTTTTCAACAACTTTAAATCTCTTGGTTTTACTAATAGGTCTTGTCTCACCAATTATTACTTCATCACCTAGCTCAAGTTCTAAACCTTCTACGTGGCAAGAGTATTTCTTGGATCTTTTGACGTATTTCTTGTACAAAGGATGCATCCACTGACCTTCTACCAACACAGTGGCTGTTTTGGCTGATTTGAGTGATACTACCTTGCCTTGTAATGTTTTCATACTCTTATTTTGTTACCTCTTGTTTACTTTTTTCTGCTAAAACAGTCTTGATTCTGGCCACATCATCTCTAAGCTTAGACAGTTTTTTAACATCATCAAGTTTATTTGCCATTTTTTCAAGTCTGGCAGTTACCATTTCTTTGACCAAAGCTTCAAGTTTTTCTTCTAGCTCTTTTTGAGTCAATTCATGTAGTTGTTTAATATCAGATCTTTTCATGTTATTTCTTGACTATTTTTGTTTTTACGGATATCTTATGTCCTGCTTTTGTCAAAGCAGCCATTGCCATTTCTTCTGTCACACCACCCACTTCAAAAAGAATTACTCCTGGTTTGATCACTGCTACGTGTCTATCAATATCACCCTTACCAGAACCCATCTTTACACCTACAGCCTTTTTGGTCACTGGCTTGTGAGGAAAAACTCTCACCCAATATTTACCTAATCTTTTGGTAGCGTAGGTAATTTTCTTTCTAGCTGCTTCCAATTCTCTAGATGAAACCCATCCAGATGACTGTGCCTTGAGTCCATAGTCACCAAAAGCAATAGTCGAACCCTTCACAGCTTTACCATTTCTGCTACCTCTAAAAGACTTGCGGTATTTTGACTTCTTTGGTTGTAACATTAGATTACTTCCCCTTTATAAATCCAGACTTTAATACCAACATAACCTGATCTGGTTCTGGCTGGAACCTGATGGTAGTCAATATTTGCTCTAATAGTCTGTGTGGGTACCTTACCCTCAAAGTATTTCTCACTTCTCCCGATCTCAGCACCACCGATTCTACCGGAAAGCTGTATTTTAACACCTTTTGCCCCTGCTGACATCACCTTTTCTAAAGCCTGAGAAACTGCTCTCCTGTGAGGGAATCTCTTGACTAATTGGTCAACGATTCTCTCTGCTACGAGCTTAGCACTCAGATCTGGTGTCTTAAACTCTTCGACTCTAATATCAACTTTAACTTTATCTTTCTTTAATTTAGAAACATTCAAGATTCTTTCTACTTCTTTCTTTACTTTTTCTAAATTTGCTCCACCTTTACCAATCACTACACCTGGTCTTGAAACCAACAAAATAACTTTGATGGTAGTCAAAGATCTCTCGATCTCAACTTTGACCAAACCAGCATTGCTTAAACTCTTGTTGAGATACTTCCTCAACTTGTAATCTTCAATTACAGTATCAGAATAGTTATCATCATTGGCAAACCACCTAGACTTCCAAGTGAAGGTGCTGCCGAGTCTGAAGTTGGTAGGGTTAACTTTTTGTCCCATGTTTATTATTTTCCTATTTATCTATTTTCTTTGTTACTTTTTTGGTTGATTTTTTAACAGTCTTTTTTGCTGTTGATTTGCTACTCTGTTTCTTTGTCTCTTTCTTCTCAACTTTACTACTATTCAACTTCTCAACTTTCTTTTTATCCTCAAGCTTTACTGTTACAGGCTTTGTATCTTCCTGCTTGCTGCTAACTGCTGACTGTTTGCTATTTCCTGCTTCTAACTCAACTGTCACATGGCAAGTTCTCTTTATTAAACCATGAGCCCTACCTCTGCTAACTGCTCGGAATCTTTTATATCGTGGTCCTTCTTCAACCAAGATGTTTTTAAGACTCAAATCTTCAAAAGCATAGTTGTGGTTATTCATAGCATTAGCGATAGCCTGCTTAAGGGTTTTGAGCACAACAAGTGTTGCTCTTCTCTCAATGACTGCTAATTGCTTGATAGCCTGTTCCAAAGGTAAGTCTTTGATAGTATTTGCCACTAATCTGACTTTTCTTGGTGTTTGTCTGGTATTTTTTTGTGTTGCTTTGATTATCATTTTAGCTTTATTCTTAAAATCATTAGGTCTTAGCCAAGACTCTCTTTACCATTTTACCGTGACCTCTAAAGGTTCTGGTTGGTGCAAACTCTCCGAGTTTGTGTCCCACCATTGACTCATTTACAAAAACTTCTACAAAGTTTTTACCCTGATGTACAAGAAAAGTGTGACCCACAAAATCAGGAGAAACAGTACAAGCTCTACTCCAAGTTTTGATAGGAGTTTTATCTCCTGTCTGTTTTTGTTTCATGACCTTGTTTACAAGTTTCAGGTCAATGTATGGTCCTTTTTTGCTTGATCTTGACATCTTTTTACTTTACTCTTCTATCCTTAATAATGTATTTGTTTGTACTCTTATTTTTCTTTCTAGTTTTCTTACCCAAAGCATGTTTACCCCATGGAGTCTTTGGATACTTCATACCTACTCCGGATCTACCCTCACCACCACCATGTGGATGGCTACCTGGGTGCTGTGCAGTACCTCTGACAGCAGGTCTAATACCCATGAGTCTCTTCCTACCTGCTTTACCAAGTTTTCTGTTTTTCCAGTCTTGATTGCCAACTTGGCCAATTGTAGCGAAGCATTCGTCTTTTATCAATCTCAGCTCTTTGGAAGGTAATAAAACAATAACGTTACCACCTTCTTTGGACTGAATATAAGCTGCTACACCAGCACCTCTAACCATTTGGCTACCTCTACCCATTCTCACTTCGAGATTATGGATAGGCACACCTACTGGGATCTTTTTCAGAGGCAAGCTATTGCCAACTTTGACTTCTGCTGACTCTCCAGATATTACTGTATCATCAACCTTTAGTCCATCTGGAGCCAACATATATCTTTTTTCACCGTCACTATACACTATCAACGCGATGTTGGCACTTCTCATTGGATCGTATTCAATGCGTTCTACTCTACCCATCACGTCATATTTATCTCTCTTCCAATCAATAACTCTCATTCTCTTCTTTACACCACCACCTCGATGTCTAACAGTTACACGACCCTTATAACCTCTACCTTGTCTTTTCTTGTGACCAGACTCCAAAAGAGACTTTTCTGGTTTACCCTTGTGAAGAGCAGACCTATCAAGAGAAACTTTATGTCTTCTTCCGCTAGTAGTTGGTTTCGTTTTCTTTAACATAATAGATAATTTTCTAAAGACTAATTACCTCCCAAATCAAACAATTCAATTTTTTGACCTTTTTTGACGGTCACCATTGCTTTTTTGGTAATACCACTGAGTGTTTTCATTCTTTTTTTACCAGTAGATTTTCTAACTCTATACTTTCTGGCTGTTCTAACTTTGAGAACTTCTACACCAAAAAGAGCTTCTACAGTTTCTTTGACTTGATCTCTATTAGCGCCTTTATCTACTTCAAAAGTGTAGATATTGTCTTTGTTAGCCAATAATAGACTTTTTTCTGTGATCAATGGTCTTTTTATAATGTGTGCGTTCATTGGAGTTTCTCCTCCAAACTCTCAATAGCTTTCTTGGTAAAAATAATGCTATCTGCCATAGCTATTTCAAGAGCTGTTAATCTGCTAGCTTTGGTAACTAGCACGTAAGGAATGTTGTTTAAACTTCTAGATACTTTTTCATCATGTGCGTCAACCACTACTAAAATTTTATTTGCCTTTGGTGAAATAGCTTTGAGCAATCTAGAACCAGAGCTGGTCTTACCATCTAGTTTTTCTATATCACTACATACCACCACGTGTTCAACTTGCTTGCTCAAAACCGAAACGAGAGCTTTCTTTTTAAGATTCTTGGTCAACTTCAAGCTCCAATTCTCTTTTCCGGAGGGTCCATGAGCAACACCACCACCTACAAAAATGTTTGGATTTCTTGATCCATGTCTAGCATTACCAGTACCTTTTTGCTTAAACCATTTTTTCTTTGATCTAATAACTTCACTTCTAGTCTTAACTTTACTAGTACCTTGTCTTTGATTGGATAGGTAAACACGAACAGCTTGAGCAATCAATTGCTCATTTGGTTTTTGAGCAAAAATGCTATCGCTGACAGTCATGGTACTGTTTTTGCCAGTAGTGTTGTGTACAGTTAATTTCATTCTGCTTGTTGCTCGCTTGTTACTACTTTTTCACTGGATTCAGTTTCTTTTACTTCTTCAACTTCTTTTATACCTGAAGCTGTTTTGTTCAATTCAATTTTCCTATCTTTTCCTACAGGGGTGATCAATACATCAGATTTGATATGTCCTGGGATAGGACCGGTCAACCACAATTCGCCCAGCTCAAGGTCAATGTGTGCTACTACTAAGCCACTAACACTCTTAGTCTCAACACCATAGTGTCCTGGCATTTTTTTACCCTTCCAAACTCTTCCTGGGGTAGTACCAGATCCAATAGATCCTACTGCTCTTGCTCTGTCTGATTGTCCGTGTGTCTTGGGTCCACCGTGGAATCCATGTCTCTTCATACCACCAGCAAAACCACGACCCTTGGTAGTACCTTGTACTTTGACAACATCTCCTACTTTGAGTACTTGATCAATTGCAATGATTTCACCTGCTTTAATTTCTGTAGTATTATCATCAGCAGCTTGGACACCTTTGATGTTTTTAACACCAAAAGAAAAACCACTCTTTTCTGTAATAGTTCTGAGTGGTTTGTTCATGTTTTTAAGTTTTTTCTTGCCGTAGCCAACGAGATATGTTTTTTCTTCTGATTTTGGATCTTGTACGCCCAAAACAACATTGGGTTGCACCATACACTTGGTAATAGCAATACGCTTGCCATTATTATCCCAAGCTTGGGTCATGCCGATTTTGGTAGCAAAGATACTTTTTAACATAATAAAGATAAATAAAAGGGCAATAAAGCCCTTTTCATGAATCAAGTTTCATGATGTTACATTTTAATCTGAATATCAACTCCAGCAGGCAATTCTAAGTGCATCAAAGAATCTATTGTCTTGCTGGTAGGATTGACAATATCAATCAATCTCTTGTGTGTTTTAATCTGATAATGCTCTTGAGCATTCTTGTCTGTGTGTGGTGAGATCAAAACAGTAAAGTGCTTCCTATGAGTAGGAAGTGGTACTGGACCCACCACGCTAGCACCGGTAGAGATAGCTGTGTCTAAGATCTTTTTTGAGGCTTCATCTATGACTCTATGGTCATAGGCCTTGAGACGGACTCTGATCTTATATGCAGCTTGTGTCTTTGGTGCTGATTTTGCCATAATGTTAATTTTCTTAAATATCTGTATTTATTGTGTTTTCTTTCTTAATCACAGGAGGGAATTATATACTCTCCATACTCTAGTGTAAAGAGCAATTTTGTCGGGCGACTAGTCTCCTTTACTCGAGATACGTAGTATACCTCAAGGTACTAGAGAAAGCAAAGGGGGAAAGTAAAACGCTCATTCTTGATCATCTTCTTCTAAATACAAATCTATAACAAGTTTATCTTTATCCGTACCAGCTGCAGTTACAAAAAATCGAAGACTTTCATATTCACTGTCAGATGGAATATCTACAAAAAACTCAATAAAATACTCACCATTTTCCTCTTTAACCTCAGGATTAAGTACCCCCCAACTCCCCACGTCTTGCTTAGCTTCAATATCACCAATCATTGCTTTAGAATTGTTGGTGACCTTAATAAAGTCAAGATTATGTTCTGGGTTTTTGTTACCCAAATAAATTCTAACACGGTTTACCTCTCCTCTTCTTAAAGACCCATCAAAACTTAGATCCAGCTCTGGGAAAAGCTTTGTTATTTCAAATACCTGAGATATTCCAGTTTCCTTGTGGGTCACCATAACAGTATACAAACCAAATTCAACCATCTTTCTAATTATTAGTTCACCTTGTACGAGTTCAGCTTCGATAGATTTTTCACTTTCAACACCGCCTTCTACTTTCACCTCAAATTCAGCTGGATTAAAAGGCTCAGACATTCCTAAAATAGGGCAATCAATCACTTGATTATAAATTCTAGATTGTATAGTGACTCCTTCTCTAAACTCAATTGTTCCTGTGTTAAAATCAGGCAATCCTTTTACCATTGCTCTAGCCAGATCAGGAGATTGCTTAAGTAATACAGAAAGAATTTCTAATAATGGTCCTCTTTCTAATGTTAAATGAACAAGTTCTTCTGGCATATATCTCTTTTCTTTCTTGGCTAATTATAGCCATTATACACACTGCTTATACTTTTGACAATCAAATAAAATCAATGTGGATCAGACAACCAAAAACCCCCTGCCAACTTGACAAGGGGTTTTCTATTTTTCTTTAGTAAATCAAATATTACTTGATTACTTTAGTAATAGCACCTGCACCGATGGTGTGACCACCTTCACGGATAGCAAATCTGAGACCTTCCTCAAGTGCTACTGGCACAATGAGTTTGACATTCATCTTGGCGTTATCACCTGGCATCACCATCTCTACACCGTCTGGGAGTTTGATCTCACCAGTCACATCAGTGGTACCAATGTAGAATTGAGGTCTATAACCAGTAAAGAATGGCTTGTGTCTTCCACCTTCTTCTTTGGTCAGGATCAAAACTTCAGCTTCAAACTCTGTGTGAGGTTTGGCTGTACCTGGCTTGGCCAGAACTTGACCTCTCTCCACATCGTCTTTGCCCAAGCCTCTCAAGAGGATACCGACGTTATCACCAGCTTGACCCTCATCGAGCAACTTACGGAACATTTCCACACCGGTAACAGTAGTTTTTTGAGTATCTCTGATACCCACAATTTCTACCTCTTCACCGACTTTCACAATACCAGCTGAGATTTTTCCTGTCACCACAGTACCTCTACCTTTGATTGAGAAAACATCCTCAACAGGCATCATAAATGGCTTATCAAGATCTCTGACTGGATCTGGAATTGTCTCATCAACAGTCTTCATGAGTTCCATTACCTGGTCTTGAGCAGCAGCGTCACCTTCAAGAGCTTTGAGTGCAGATACACGCACAATTGGAGTGTTATCTCCATCAAAACCATATTTGGTGAGAAGCTCTCTGACTTCCATTTCCACTAGGTCAAGAAGCTCTTCGTCATCTACCATGTCACATTTGTTAAGTGCAACTACTAGCTGAGGCACGTTAACTTGCTTGGCAAGGAGAATGTGCTCTCTAGTCTGAGGCATAGGACCATCAGTAGCAGCTACAACCAGGATAGCACCATCCATTTGAGCAGCACCAGTGATCATGTTCTTGATGTAGTCAGCGTGACCTGGAGCATCAATGTGAGCATAGTGTCTCTTCTCGGTCTCATACTCAAGGTGTGAAATGTTGATAGTCACACCACGAGCTGCTTCTTCTGGAGCATTGTCGATGTCGAGATATCCCATTGCCTTGTTGGTATCACTTGGCAATTTTGCTGCGAGGGTAGTAGTAATTGCAGCTGTCAAAGTAGTTTTACCGTGGTCAACGTGACCAATGGTACCTATATTGACGTGAGTTTTGGAACGAACGAATTTGTTATCGTCTGCCATATGTTTGTCTCCTTTTTATTTTTTTAGCTATTAGTTTTTAGCTACTAGTTATTAGTTGGATTTCTTTCCTCTTTCTTCTACGATCTGTTCGGTAATATTTTTAGGTACTTCTTCATAATGACTTGGAAGCATTACAGAGGAAGCACGACCCTTACTCATACCTCTCAAGATTGTAACATAGCCCTGCATCTCAGCCAACGGGACGAGTGCAGTTATAATGACGACATTACCTCTGTTATTGGTACCTTGGATTTGGGCTCTTCTAGAACTCAAGTCACCAATAATATCACCCATGTATTCTTCCGGCGAAGTAACTTCTACCTTCATGATTGGCTCAAGGAGGATCAAATCAGCTTGCTTGACTGCTGATTGGAAAGCCATAGAACCAGCCATCTTAAAAGCAATTTCGCTAGAGTCAACATCGTGATAGCTACCATCATACACAGCTACTGCCATATCTACCACTGGATAACCAGCCAAAACACCTCTCTCCATAGCCTCTTCTACACCTTTTTGAACTGGACCAATAAACTCACGAGGGATAACACCTCCCCTGATCTCATCTAGGAACTCAAAACCAGTACCCTGATCTCTTGGCTCAACTCTGAGGTAACAGTGACCATATTGACCACGCCCACCAGATTGCTTGATGTATTTACCTTCAGCGCTAGCGGTCTTCTTGATGGTTTCTCGGTAAGCCACTTGAGGTTTACCAATGTTAGCATCCACTTTAAACTCTCTCTTCATACGATCTACGATAATTTCTAGATGCAACTCTCCCATACCACCGATGATGGTCTGGCCTGTATCATGATCAACGCTCACACTAAAAGTAGGATCTTCTTCAGATAGTTTTGATAATGCTAAGCCCATTTTTTCTTGGTCAGACTTGGTCTTTGGCTCAATTGCTAGAGAAATAACTGGATCTGCAAACTCAATTCTCTCCAATTCAATAGGATGATCCTGATCACAAAGGGTATCACCAGTCTTAGTGTCTTTAAGACCCACAATCGCAACAATTTCACCTGCTTGAGCAAAAGGGATTTCCTCACGCTTATTGGCATGCATCAAAAGCAAACGTCCCACTCTTTCTTTGCTCCCATTGACATTGTATACGTAGCTACCAGCCTCCAATTTTCCAGAATAGATTCTGGTATAGGTTAATTTACCCACATGAGGATCTGTTTGAATTTTAAATGAGAGAGCTGAAAATTTTTCTTCTGGAACTAGTTGTCTAGTTTCTTCTTCACCAGTCTTTGGATTTTTTCCAGTCACATGATCAATGTCTTGAGGAGATGGTAGATACTCTACCACAGCATCAAGTACTGGCTGAACACCTGTGTTCTTGAGAGAAGAACCTGCATAAACAGGGACCAATTTATAAGCAATAACTGCTTTTCTTAAAGCAGCTTTTAATTCACCAACACTAATTTCCTCTTCGGCAAAGAATTTTTCCATGAGAACATCATCGTTTTCTGCAATAAGCTCTACCAAGGATTTTCTCATCTCCTCAGCTTTTGCCTGATATTCCTCTGGAATCTCTTTTACTTCTGGTTCGGTATCAGCTGCATTATCTTTCCAGTAATAGGCTTTCATAGTAAGTAGGTCAATCACTCCTCTAAAATCATTCTCAGCACCCATAGGCAGTACCATCATCGCAGGTACTACACCAAATTTGTCACGGATATCCTGAACTGTAGCTTCAAAGTCTGCCCCCAATTTATCCATCTTGTTAACAAAACAGATTCTAGGCACATTATATTTATCAGCCTGCCTCCACACTGTTTCTGATTGAGATTGAACACCCTCACTAGCATCAAGAACAGTAATGCCACCATCCAACACACGCAGTGAACGTTCTACTTCTGCAGTAAAGTCTACGTGACCCGGGGTATCAATGATGTTAAATCTGTATTTGCCCTTTGGTAAGTGTGAATCAAAATATGGCTCCCAGAAACAAGTTGTAGCAGCAGAAACAATAGTGATTCCTCTCTCTTGCTCTTGTTCCATCCAATCCATAGTAGCCGCACCTTCGTGAACCTCACCTATCTTGTAGTTGATGCCTGTGTAAAAAAGAATACGCTCAGTGGTAGTAGTTTTACCTGCGTCAATGTGAGCAATAATTCCAATATTGCGAATTCTATCAAGTGGAAGATTACGATCATTTGTGTCAGACATAGTTTGTTCCTGATTACTAGTTATTAGTTATTGGACTACCAGCGGAAGTGAGCAAAAGCTTTGTTTGCATCTGCCATCTTGTGAGATGTTTCTTTCTTGGCCATTGCACCACCCTGGTTGTCCAGAGCATCAAGCATCTCTGCTGATAACTTCTCTGCAAAAGTGTGATTGGTTTTGTTGGGTCTCTTGCGAGCCGCATCAATCAACCATCTCAAAGCCAAAGCAAAACCTCTTCTACCTCTCACGGGCATAGGCACTTGGTAAGCAGCACCACCCACACGTCTGGATCTTACTTCCATTTGGGGAGTAACTGCTTTAAGCACATCTTCAAAAGCCTCGAGGGCTTCTTTTTTTGTCTTTTCTGCTAAAATCTCCAAGGCTCCATACACTTGCTTTTGAGCAACTGATTTCTTACCATCTTTCATGGTGTAGTTGATGAGCTTGGCTATCTTGACTGATTTATATTTGGTGTCAGGCTGTACTTGCCTAACTGGAGCTTTTTTTGATCGCATAGTTTCCTTCAACCCCTAATGGGATTTACTTCTATATTGATAATAATTTATACACACGAAAATGTTACGTCTTTACCCTTTTTTAACACCATATTTACTTCTACTGGTTTTTCTACCATCCACACCAGCAGCATCATATTTACCACGAACAATGTGGTATTTCACACCAGGAAGATCTTTAACACGACCACCTCTAACAAGCACAATACTGTGCTCAGAAAGATTATGACCCTCACCCATGATGTAAGCAGTTACTTCAACTTTATTGGAAAGTCTAACACGAGCCACTTTACGCAAAGCTGAGTTTGGTTTCTTTGGTGTCATGGTTTTGACCACAGTACACACACCACGCTTTTGAGGATTGGTTGTTTTAACTGGTTTACCAGTAATAGTATTAAAACTTCTTCTAAAAGCAGTTGCTTTAACTTTGTTTGGCTTAGCCTTACGGCCACCTTTTCTAATAAGTTGATTTATTGTTGGCATCGATATAGTACCTAATTCTAATTAATTAACAATATGTGTCACCACAGAGCTTCAGATTATATCACAAGTTACTCTGAGATCTCTATAGAAGCTCTCTCTTCATTGACAGGAATCAATCTACCAATGATGACATTTTCTTTCAAGCCTTCTAGATAGTCTATGGCTCCAGAAGAAGCCGCATCAGTCAACACATTCTTGGTATGTTGGAATGAAGCTGCAGACAACCATGAGCTAGTAAAGAGAGATGATCTAGTAATACCCAAGATCATCACCTTGGCTGTAGCTGGCTCACCGCCAGCTGCCATCACGTCATCATTCTGACTCATGAAGCTTGATTTTTCTACAATTTCACCCACCAAGAACTCTGTGTCACCAGATTGCTCGATCTGAAGCTTATCACCCATCTTTCTAACAATTACTTCAAAGTGCTTGTCATTGATAGGAATACCTTGAGATTCATAGACAGCTTGGACTTGATCCACAATGTGTTGCTGAGCAAAAAGCAGACCTTTGATCTGGAGCAACTCTTTAGCATTGATAGAACCAGCAGTAATCTTATCACCCATGGCGATCAAATCACCATTCTCTACTGCCAATGTCACCCCTTTATTGATCTCGTAGGTCTTTTCTTCACTAGGCTCTGAGGTGGTTTTGATGGTAACTGCAATCGCCTCATCATTTTCCTTGATAGAAACTTTACCAGAGATATCTGCCAATAGAGCAGGATTCTTTGGATTTCTAGCTTCCATCAATTCTTCCACACGAGGTAGACCCTGAGTCACATCAAGACCAACAATGCCTCCAGAGTGCTTGACACGCATAGTTAGCTGAGTTCCTGGCTCACCGATAGACTGAGCAGCAATCACACCCACTGGTACACCAATCTCAACCATTTCTCTGGTAGAAAAGTCCCAACCATAACAGGTGGCACATAGGCCTTTAGGGGCCTGACAAGTGAGAGGAGATCTAACAGCGACTGATTCTAGATCAGACTGATCAATCTTTTCTGCATATTGAGGAGTAATAATTTCTCCAGCTTTGACTAGAGTTTCTTTACCAACCTTGATGTCTTCAAGTGATACTTTACCAGTGATACGAGATGCAAATACATCTTTTCTGGGGCTTCTCTCTATCTGGATGCCTTCATCAGTGCCACAGTCATTCATTCTGATAATAACATCATGCGATACATCGACTAGTCTTCTAGTCAAGTAACCAGCATCAGCTGTTTTGAGAGCTGAGTCTGTCAAACCTTTTCTAGAACCTCTAGCAGAAGTCACGTACTCAAAAATTGACAACCCTTCTCTAAAGTTTGACTTGGTAGGCATTTCCACAATCTTACCAAGTGGATCCACCACCAAACCTCTCATAGCAGCCAGCTGTTTGACCTGATCTTTAGAAGCACGAGTACCTCCAGAATTAATCATGACTTTGACAGCATTGTCTTCATCATATGAATTCCAAGTTTTCTCGGCCACTTCGTCAGTGGTTTTCATCCACACGTCAAAGGTCAGTCTCTTTCTTTCCTCTGCAGTGATCAAACCTTCTAGATAGTTATCTTGGACTTCTTCAGCTTTTTTGTTAGCTTTCTCAATGATTTGATCTTTTTCATCAATTGTCTTACAGTCTGTGACTGAGACAGAAAGACCAGAGAGAGTAGCAGCTTCAAAACCTAAGGCCTTGATATCATCAATGAGTTTAGCCACTCTTTCTCTAGGCAATATTCTGATTGCTTCGGTCACCAGATTTTTAATTCTCTTGGCATTAACAGGCTCGTTGATGAACTCAAACTCCTCTGGCAAGATTTCATTGAATGTAATCCTACCCATAGTAGTTTCAACAATACTTGTTTTACCTTTTCTATTGATCAATCTAACCTTAATTGGTTGTCTTAATCCAATTCTGCCAGCTTGCAGCAAGTGATATGCCTCTTCTTTGGAAGCCAAAACAGAGGGATGAGCTTGAGCATGAATATCAATCGAAGTTTGATAAAAAGCACCCATCGCCATTTCTTTATTTGGAATAGTAATAGGTTCACCATTGGCTGGCTTGAGCAAGTTATTGGAAGATAACATCAGTGTTCTAGCTTCTTCTTGGGCTTCTTGAGTCAAAGGCAAATGAACAGCTACTTGGTCACCATCAAAGTCAGCATTGTACCCAGAACAGACACAAGGATGAAGTCTAATAGCCTTACCTTCTATCAGTGTAGGATAGAAAGCCTGCATGCCCAATTTGTGCAAAGTTGGGGCACGATTAAGAATCACAGGATGATTTTCAATCACTTTTTCTAGAATGTCATACACTTCTGGATCTCTTCTCTCAAGTAAGTGCTTAGCACTCTTGACGTTAGGAGCAATGCCATTGTGGATCAGCTCTCGCAAAACATAAGGCTTAAACATTTCTAGAGCCATATCTTTTGGCAAACCACATTGATTAAGTTTAAGCTCTGGACCCACCACAATCACACTACGACCAGAGTAATCAACACGCTTACCTAGAAGATTCTGTCTAAATCTACCCTGTTTACCCTTGAGCATTTCTGATAAAGACTTAAGAGGCTTTCTGTTGCTTCTTCTTCTAGACTGTCTAGCTTGAGTGCTATCGATCAAAGAATCAACAGCTTCCTGAAGCATTCTTTTTTCATTTCTCAAAATAATCTCAGGAGCTCCAAGATCAATCAGGTGTTTGAGACGATTATTTCTATTGATAACTCTTCTGTAAAGATCATTAAGATCTGAAGTAGCAAATCTACCACCAGAAAGCTGGACCATCGGTCTTAAATCTGGAGGGATCACAGGCAGAATAGTCTGAAACATCCAACTAGGATTGATTTCTGCTTTTCTAAAACCTTCTACCACTCTGAGTCTTTTAATCGCTTTTATCTTTTTGGCACCTTTGCTCTCCACCATCTCAATTCTTAACTTCTGGACCAAATCATCAAGATCAATATCTCTGACGAGCTCCATAATGCTCTCAGCGCCCATACCTACTCTGATATGGTCGACGGCATTGTACTCATCTAGCTTGAGATATTCATCTTCACTTAAAATGGTGCCCTTCTTGATTTTCTTGACCATTGATTTGATGGTTTCAAACACATCATCTGTTTGGGCCAATTGAGTATCAAGCTGCTCTTTAATAGAAGTAATCTTTTGCTTTGCTTTAAGACTCAGCTCCTCTTTTTTAAGTGCTAGAGTTTCCTTGTTTTTGACCTTTTCCTTGAGGTTGGCAAGTTCTTTATCTAGATCATCTTTAACTTTCTGGATATCAACAGTAGCTTGCTCTTTGAGCTCATCTTTGGCTGCTACTAAATCAATCTCCAGTTGCTCGATAATTTCTGCTCTTTGAGCTGAATCCATTTCCAATACTATGTATTGAGAAAAATAAATGACTGAGGAAAGAACTCTAGGAGAGATATCAAGTAATAAAGAAATTTTGGAAGGAGCACCCTTGAAAAACCAAATGTGAGCCACAGGAGCTGCCAATGAGATGTGTCCCATTCTCTCACGTCTGACTTTGGATTGCGTTACTTCCACTCCACACTTATCACAGATAATGCCTTTATATCTGATCCTTTTGTATTTTCCACAGAAACACTCATAGTCCTTGACTGGACCAAAGATCTTTTCATCAAAAAGACCATCTTTCTCTGTTTTCAGAGAACGATAATTGATTGTTTCTGGTTTTTTGACCTCGCCATGAGACCATGACTTGATGACTTCCGGAGAGGCTATTTTGATTTGTAGAGCGGTAAAATCGACAACTTGTTTCATATGTTTAGGATCCTGTTTCTTACTTGGTATCTGGGTTTTTATTTTCTTCTTCAGTTACTTCTTCTTCAACATTATCATCTATAACTTGATCATCATTCTGATCAGAAGCTACAGCCGGATCATCTGTAGAATCATCAGACTGAACAGCTGCATCACCCATATTCATAGGAGCCACATCTGTCTCTGTCTCATCTTCTTCCAATTTTTCATGTTCAAAAATGTCAAGACCAAGTGAGTTTAGCTCTCTCTTCATCACCTTGAAGGCTTCTGGGACGGTTGGCGCTGGGATCTTAATTCCCTTGACCATAGCCTCAAAAGCTTTGGCTCTACCCATCACATCATCTGACTTGATAGTCAGCATTTCTTGAAGAGTATGAGCAGCTCGGTGTGCTTCTAGTGCCCAAACCTCCATTTCTCCAAGTCTCTGTCCACCCATCTGGGCTTTACCACCCAAAGGCTGTTGAGTTACTAGAGAATAAGGACCTGTAGATCTAGCATGAGCCTTGTCTTCCACCATGTGGCTGAGCTTGAGGATATATCCTATACCCACCACAGTTTCTTCGCTAAATGGTTCACCTGTTCTACCATCTACTAACTGAGCTTTACCTGATCTTGGTAAACCAGCTCTTTCTAGCTCATCCCAAATGTTATCTTCATTGATAGACTCAAAAGCAGGTACAGCCACCTTATATCCAAGTTCTTTAGCAGCCCAACCCAAGTGAGCTTCAAGTAGCTGACCCATGTTCATACGAGCTAAAACTGACAAAGGTGAGATGATGATGTCAACAGGAGTGCCATCCTCTAGATGAGGCATGTCGGCTTGAGGCACAATCTTGGAAATAACACCCTTGTTACCGTGTCTTCCTGCCAACTTATCACCTACAGTAATCTTTCTCATTTGAGCAACTTTAACCACTACTTCTTTGTTGGTACCTGGATCAAGTTCATCTCCCAGATCTCTATCTAGAACTTGAACATCAATCACAATACCACTTTGACCATGAGGCATCCTCAGTGAAGTATCACGCACTTCTCTGGATTTCTCACCAAAGATGGCTCTGAGCAATCTTTCTTCTGGAGTGAGTTCTGTTTCACCCTTTGGAGCAATCTTACCCACCAAAATATCACCAGATGAGACTTTAGAACCAACTCTGACCACACCATCAAGTGTTAAATTGCTCAAGAAACTCTCAGAGACATTTGGAATATCACTGGTAAGTTCTTCAGGGCCGAGCTTGGTATCCATCACCTGAGCTCGATACTCAGAGATTTGGATTGAAGTCAAGACATCATCTTTGACCAATCTGTCAGAGATAACGATAGCGTCTTCATAACCCAGACCTTCATATGAGGTATAAGCAATCACCATATTGGCTCCAAGAGCTAACTCGCCCTTGTCTGATGATGGTCCATCGATCAGAACATCACCTTTTTGGATTTTATCGCCAATTTTTACCACTGGGTTTTGGGAATAAGAAGTACTTTGTGAAGTTCTGACAAATTTCTCTAGGGTATAGATTTCTTTGTCACCATCTACAGTGATGCTCTCAAGTCCTGCCAAGTCAGATTCTTCTTTGGCCTGCTTGGCATCTTTTTTATCAAGCTTAATAATGACTTTGTCAGCATCTACGTACTCTACTACACCAGCATTTCTAGCTCGTAAAGTTCTACCCAGAGCATCAGACACATAGCTTTCCATACCAGTTCCTACAATAGGAGCATCTGGTTTGATCAAAGGCACTGCCTGACACTGCATGTGAGTACCCATCAGAGCACGGTTGGCTTCGTCATGAGCAATAAAAGGAATTAGAGAAGCAGAAGTACCAATCACCTGTCTAGGAATAACATCGATATACTCCACTTCTTCTACTGGACCCTCTCTAAAGTCATTCATGTATCTAAGAGGCACCCATTCATCTGTGATGAAACCTTTCTCATCTACTTCTACACCAGCATGTGTAATTCTATAATCTTCTTCTTCATCGGCAGACAGATAGACGACTTCGTCAATTACTTTCATCTTGCCGTTTGATTGCTTTTCCACCTTGTTGTAAGGAGCTTCCAAGAAACCATAATCATTTACTTTGGCATACAAAGCCAAATAGGTCACCAAACCAATATTTGGACCTTCAGGAGATCTAACCGGGTCAATTCTAGAATATTGAGAAGCATTAATATCACGCATAGAGAATGAAGCTCTCTCACGTGTCACACCACCAGATCCCATCACAGATAAACGACGAATATTGTCAATTTCTGCCAATGGATTGGTTTGATCAAGAATAGTAGATAATCTATTTCTTCTAAAAAATTCTGAAATAGTAGCAATCAAAGGTCTTGCATTTACCAAAGCAGCTGGACTCAAAGGCTCATCAGTCTTGGTCAAAGACATTTTTTCTCTGATTGATCTTTCTAAACGAATTAAACCAATTCTAAAAGCGTTTGCTTGAACTAATTCACCAATTCTACGGACTCTACGATTACTCAAGTGATCAATATCATCAACTTTACCTTTGCCATTTTGCAAACTAATCAGGTATCTGACTGCAGCCACAATGTCTTCTTTGGTCAAAACAGTGGTGTTTTGATCAACATCAATTTTGAGACGTCGATTGAGCTTATATCTACCCACACCGCCTAAATCATATCGACGGGCATCAAAGAAAAGTTGGTCTAAATATTGTCTAGCAGTATCAATTACAGCTGGCTCACCAGGTCTCATTTTGGTGTAGAGCTCAAGTAAAGCCTCAGCTTCTGATTTAGCTGAATCTTTTTTAATAGTATTTTCAATCAAACCATATTGATCTTGATCAACTACATCTTTGAGAAGTTCTAAAATTTCTTCATCAGTCCCATAACCAATAGCTCTAAGGAGGACTGTCACAGGCATTTTTCTGCGTCTGTCAATCTTGACAGTCAAAACATCTCTCTTACCCACACTAACTTCAATCCAAGAACCTCTAAGAGGTCTGAGTTCAGCTTTGTAGAGAACACGACCAATTACTGGGTCTTCATCTCCAGAAAAGAAAATACCAGGAGATCTGACCAGCTGAGTCACCACTGCTCTCTCAATACCATTGATGATAAAAGTCCCCACATGAGTCATTTTGGGCACATCACCCATAAATACTTCTTGAGTTTTTTCTTCACCGGTTTTCTTGTTGAGAAGGGTTGCTTCTACATAGAGAGGCACATCGTAACTGACAGCTTTTTTCTTGGCTTGAGAAGGAGTGTATTTGGGTTTGCCAAATCTATAGTCACCAAATTTAAGGGTCCAGTTTTTACCAGTAAAGTCTTCAATACCTTTGGTATTGTTGATCTCATCCAGAGATTCTCTGATACCATTTTTGAGGAATTCATCGTAACTATCTCTTTGCAATTTGGTCAAATCCATTTCTGGAAGGTTCTTTTTTTGTTTTCCCCAATAGTGACGTGTAGTACTGCGCATGAAGACTCCTTATACTTTAACTTGTGGTTATAAAGACGACAAAAAATCCACACCTCTCGAGTGTGTTTTGACTTTTTTAATTTAGTTTAGATCTTGAGTAAAATTCAAGAGAAAGGTCCTTTTCTTGCTCATTTGAAAAAGCGATAGAGGGAATTGTAACGGAAATAATGAATTTTGTAAAGACTCAACGCAAATACTGCTCTACGTTGGCGTTATGCTCTTCTAGAGTGCGTGCGTAATGCATCTTACCAGAACTATCGTGAATGTAAAAGAGGTTATCCGTTTCTACATAATTGATAGTTGCCCTAATAGCGTCTAGTCCAGGGTTACAGATTGGTTTGGGAGGCAGACCAGGATTAAGATAGGTATTGTAAGGAGACTCGATAGTTTTATCAGCAGCCAGAGGCGTAGCCCACCAGGTATCTTGAGTAGCATTGTAGCCTTTAATGTACTGTAATGTGGCATCTACTTGCAGCGCCATCCCAATATCAAGACGATGGTATAAAATGCCAGCAACATGACGCAGCTGTTCATAACCCTTACCTTCCCGCTCTATCACCGAAGCCATGATGATAATATCTTCCAGTGATCTATCGGTCTCAGCCAACTCATCGGCTAGCCCTTCTGTGACTTTTGTATCAAAAGTATTAATCAAGAGATTATAAATAGCCTGAGTACTCATCATTCTAGGAACTAGGTAAGTATCTGGAAAAAGATAACCCTCATCACTCTGGGCCAGCTCTAGAAATTCTTGTTTATCAAAGTCCTCTAGTTCTTGATTTTCCAACATCTCAGCAATCTGTTCCACTCGCCACCCCTCTGGTATAGTCACCCAGACATCTTCTGTCCCCTTGGTCAAAGCCTGAGCAATTTCACTAGTAGTCATGTCTGGACTTATCTTAAAAGAACCAGCTTGAATTTTATTGGCCAAGCCCTGTTGCTTAACTACAAGGCGAAAAACCAAAGCATTCTTAATCAAACCCTCCTCTTGAAGTCTCTGCCCAATAATAGAAGTAGCCTGACCTTTGGGAATAGTAAAACGAACAGAACTAGCCGGAGTAGAGCTAACAGGCTGAAGAAGGGAAATAAAGTAAACCACCCCTGCAAAAGCAACTACACCTAGCAATGCCGTAAAGATGAAAAATAATTTTAGGAATTTGGTCATGAGGGTGAGTATAGCGTTTTCACTACTCATTGTCAGCTTTCAGAAAACTAAGAATTATCAATCCCCAATTGCCTCTGAATAAAATTATCAAAAACATCAATATCAGGTTTTAAATTTAGTTTTGAAAAATCTTCAGTTGGCACCTCAACATCATGAAAAACTTTATATATAGCAACTAAGTCCTCATGAATACTTAAGAATGCACTCTTATCACTATCATTGGTAGAACTCTTCATCATCCCTTCAACTCGACTGGTAATATCTGATATTTCATCAAGAACCTGAAGAACATTAATTTCACCACCCATCCATAGAATCATCATTTCATTCATTTTTTTTAACTCACCGAGAATCATTCCATAATAAAAATCACGTCGAGTGGTAATATCAGATGCTTCAGCTCGCAATTTATTATTTATGTGATCTATCTTTCTATACTTATCCAAAAGCAAAGACCATAACCTAAGAATCTTTGTTATCTTTGCTGATTCTTCATTCACATTATCTTCAGAATCAACTGATAATGGAATTAACTTAGCCAAAGAAATATCCACTATTTTTTCCTGACTACTAACAGGTATTTCTCTATTATTCTTTCTCCTAGTCCAGGTTGTCATTGTATTGAAGTCAATAGGTATCCCTAAAGGAAAATAATCAGTCCCAAGCCTTTTTGGTTCTTCTCCCTCAACTTCAATCTCATCCAAATCAAACTCTGAATATGGACCTTCTGACCTTGTTATTACTTCGGGGACATAAGAATCATCATCATCTTCTTCTTCTGAATCATCATTACTTTCATCAGAGACAGCTGCTGTTCCTGTTTGTTCTGGACTATCAGGCTCCATAGCTGCTATTACAGCTGCCTTGACAAGATCCCCCGCATCATCAGACTCATCACTAGGAGAAATAATCACTTCTGTTTTGTTTCTCTCCAAAAACTTTTGATAAATAGCATCCTGTCGTCCATATGCTGAATTATTATCAAATATAGGCATATAATCTTCACCATCTGGATATAGCTTATCCAAGTCCATTGCACTATCATCTGCACCTGCACCCAAATCAATGTTGCTATTGACTCGTCCTAACATCAAACGAAGATAAACTTTCATCCCCAATTTTTCAATATTTTCTAGAAATTTTTGTCTACTAATTTCACCAAATAAATAAAAGAAAATCATATCATTTGCTTTTTTATGAGCTTTCTTCATATCATCAGGAACATAAAGATTGCTAAAAAGTTTCCAGCTCAAAAGAAATTCTTTAAAAAAGCTCTGAATTTCTCTGATCTCAGCTTCTGTTTTTTCGCTTTCTCTTTCCCTCTCGATAATGGTCTCTATCTCTTGAGTAACAAGGTTTTTGAATTCACCTTTTGTAAGAGATTGAACCTCCGTAATAGACAAACTAGGAACAAATCCACCTTTTTTTCCCCTTTCGACAAAGTCCCTCCTCTCTTCAGCAGTAAAGTTTGTGAATCTAACTCTTTGATGAGACACTTGACGATTCCTATCAGCAAGTTCAAAATAATCAACAGGTGGCTGTTTTTCCTCGAGTTCATCTCCATTATCATCTTCAGGTTTACTTACATTTTCTAAATTTTGTTGATTCAAAGTTCTTTTCCCTTTAAATCTATCAAAAAAATTAGCCATAATTACTCCTTACAAAAAATAAAAATCTATAAAATATATTCTATCCTAACCCAAATACTCCTGCAACAGCTCCGCTGCTACAAAGTGATCTATGGGTCCCTGCTTTTTCTTTCTTTTACTGTTTCTCAGCTTCTGATGCATTTCGTATGAACTCAGTGTCTCATCAATGTACTCTACTGGAATATCAATCTGCTCCTGCAGCTGATCAACAAATTCCCTGATCCTCTCCGCCATCTGACCCTCAGACATACCCATCACAATAAGCTCCACTTGGTTGCTTTTGATAAGATCAACTACTCTATCCAATCCTCGATTCTTTCTAGAAACCTCACCATCACCTTGTACTTTTGTCTCATTCCCTACCACTTCCAAAGGCTCCGCCAAAGGTCCCCTGGCTATCGCCACTCCTATATTGGTAGTCCCATAATCAATACCGAGTATGACTTTATTCATGACCACTAGTATAATAGTGCATACTTGATTTATGAAGTATGATTTATGATGTATGACTCAAAACTCACAGCTCACAGCTCTAAGAAGTAAACACCCCACCTTCACTTACCACTCCTACGACTATTCTTTAGAAGGAACTGATCTAAACATCTCCTGGCACTTTAGCATTGAACCAAATATAGAGTTTCATCCAAAACTCGTTATTCAAAACATAACTAAAGAACAATTTAATAATGTAACAATAGAACAATTGGAGAACTTAATCTTCAACCTTGGCCTAGTCGAAACAATCAGCTACTGGAAAGCCACCTGCTCACCCACTATTATCATCAAAGCCGGACAACTAGATGAAGAACAAATAGAATGGTGGCACAATCTTTTTATCAAAGGATTGGGAGAGTTTTTCTATACTAATGGTATTGATTTTACAGAAGAAAACTTTTTAACCATACAAAGTGACAAAGAAAGGGATCCCTCCACGTTGGTCGGGATGACAAACACAGCCCATAACCCAAAGCCAAAAATCATCATCCCTATCGGCGGCGGCAAAGACTCTGCTGTTACTGCCGAACTCCTCAAAAACCTAGATCCCCAACCACAAACTTGGTCCCTCAACCCCATCCCCGCCTCCATCGCTACTAGTAAAATAGCTGGCTACGATACATTACACACTTCCCACAGAACTATAGATCCCACTCTACTAGAACTCAACAATCAGGGCTACCTCAATGGCCACACTCCATTTTCCGCCTATCTAGCATTCTTTTATGCTCTAGTGGGAACACTCACAGGCGCTGATTACATTGCCCTATCCAATGAACAAAGCGCCAACGAAGCCAACACCACCTACAAAGACCACGAAATAAATCATCAATACTCCAAAACTTTTGAGTTTGAGAATAAATTCAGAGAGTACTCAGATAGGTTTTTACAGGTAAACAAGAATAGTAGGTACGAAGGGTTGAAGGGGGCCCCCCACGACGTAGTGGGGGATGGTTCAAACCGAAGCTCTAGCGGTAACGAAACCGACAGCGCAGGTAGTCATACACCACAATACTTTTCTCTACTAAGACCCCTCCACGAACTCCAAATTGCAAAGCTCTTTGCCACACATGCCAAAGAACACTTCTCCACTTTCCGCAGTTGTAACGTCGGCCAAAAACAAGGCATCTGGTGCCACCACTGCCCCAAGTGTCTCTTTGCATTTTTGATGCTCTTCCCATTTTTGGAATATGACCAAATAATTGGTGAAGTATTTGAAACTAATCTTTTTGAAGATGAAACCCTACTGAATACTGCCTACTCACTAGTAACTCCAGATCAAACCAAACCATTTGAATGTGTCGGCTCATATGAAGAATCAAAGATGGCTTTTTATATGAGTATCAAAAAATACCAAGAGCAGGGAAAAGACCTGCCTATAATTTTAAAAGAAATTAATAACCAAGTTTTAGCAAACGAAAAAAATCTGGATGAAAGAGTTACTGAGTTACTCAGTGACTGGAATGAGAATCATGATGTACCGGAGGAGTTGGAGAATGTCTTGAAGCAGAGTGTTAGAGAAACAGAGATACAAAGAGATAAAAAAAGGGATCCCTCCACGATGGTCGGGATGACACGTACAGCTATTTACGGTCTGGGTCGCGAAGGACTCTCTACATATAAATTCTTAAGAAAACAAAATCCCAATCTAGATATAACTCTGATCGATACCAAACCACTCGATCAATTAAGTCAAGATTTCAAAAAAATAATTAAAGAGGATGACAAAGTAGAGTTTCTGAGCGGGTTGATAAATGATTTACGATTTACGATTTACGAGACTGTATACCTAAGCCCTGGGATATCCCAATATCAATCAGAAATCCAGCAAGCCAAACAAAAGGGTGTACAGTTTTCATCAGCAACCCAGCTATTCTTTGACAATGCTCCAGGAAAAGTCATTGGTATTACCGGTAGTAAGGGTAAGAGTACTACCACAGCTATGATTCACCATGTCCTGAGTCAATATCTACCTGACGTGAGACTAGCTGGTAATATTGGAATTCCAGCCCTAGATACTTTAGAAGGCAGCAACAAAGATACTATCTTCGTCATAGAATTATCAAGTCACCAATTATCAATTATCAATTCAAGTCCCCAAATCGCAGTCATCCAAAACATTTTCCCAGAACATCTAGACTACTATCCAACTTACCAAGACTACATCAATGCCAAGGGCAATATTATCAAGTATCAAAATAAAGATAATTTACTAATTTACTATTCTGAGTCTGAAGAAACAAAAAAAATTGCTGATGAGTCCAAATCAACAAAAAAACAATTTAACAATGAAACAATAGAACATTTACTAAAAGAGTTAAACTTACACAAAAATGACATTCCTCTCGTTGGCCAGCACAACCTCCTCAACATCATCCCTGCTATCTTAATCGGTCAACACTTTGACCTAACCAACCAACAAATCGCTCAAGCTATCAAAACATTTAAACCCTTACCTCACCGTTTGGAACTCGTGGCTGATATCAATGGCGTCAAATACTACAACGATAGTCTGGCGACAAATCCCGATGCCACCATCCAAGCCATCAAAGCTTTTGAAAATAAACCTATCATCCTCATTACTGGTGGTTATGATAGAGGACTAGATTATTCAGGTTTGGCTAAAGAGATCACCACTGCTAACATTAAACATCTAATACTACTACCTGATACTGGGGAAAAAATTCTAGACGGATTACGAAATTCGAAATCCGTAATTCATGAATCGAAAGCATCTTCCATGCCAGAAGCTGTGGAGTCAGCAAAAAACGTTGCTCAAGCTGGTGATATCGTATTAATGTCCCCCGCCAGTGCTAGCTTTAATATGTTTAAAGACTATGCCGATCGGGGAAATCAGTTTAAAGAATCTGTTTTAAAATAAATTAATTGAAGAATTAATTCTCTACCAACTGGGCCGTGACCACTCCACGACGCAGGTATGTTCCTTCTGGGGTACAGGTGACTAATTTCAAAAGTTTGACATCATGTCTCTGGGCAAGAATAAAAGTATCCTCGGGTTTCACCTCAGTTTTATCTATTACCTTGTACTCATATTCCACTCCATCTCTTTTAATAAAAATTTGATCACCCTTGGATAAAGTCATAATTGTACTAAATATAGAGTTATACCTCTTGGGATTTTTCAAACTTGGATTATAAAACTGCCTGAGGACAGAGTGACCAAAAATAACAGGAGCACCCACCGTACCAGGATCAGCCGTACCTGGATATTGGATCAAACTCTTATTGAGATCTGTTCCTCCGATAGTTACCACTGCGTTCTGAATATCTAGTTCCGGAATGTCTATGATATATTCATCTTCAGATTGATCAGCTTTTGCTAATTCATCAACCGGAGTCTCAAACCAATTTGAAAGATTGGTGTAATCAAGTTCTACATCCAAGATAACAGGAGACTGAGACTTTGTTCCCTCATCAACACTCTCTGACTTGGCTATAACTTGAGGAACAATGTCTAGAACTTGATCACTTGGGATCGGAGCAGACATTTGAGAAGCTCGGAGCTGGGGTGCATACTTGAGCATATTCCACAAAATAGGTATTAGCGCACTGCCAATCAAAAATAAACCAACTAAAACAAATCCTGCTGGAGCAACAATGGAGAAAACTCGCACTCCTAGTGGAACTTGTTTTTCCAAAGTTTCTTTCTTTTCTTCATCGTAGGTTGACTCGACCTTTCTAGTGACATCCACCCTTTGTGCCAATTTGGAAACTTTTTGATCAATTTTCTCTAGTGGAACATTATTTTCAAGAGCTTCTCTATATACCTTAACAAGATCTTGCTTAGAGTAAGTTGGTTTTGATTTTGATTTTTTACCAAACATACTTATTCTTCAACACTAATAGTAATTCTTGTTGCGTCCTTTGGCAGACTCGACTTGAACCTTGCCATAAATTCTGGAGTAATTTTAACTACACCAGCTTTAATCCTAGCATCATCCCGAAGTTTAGCCTCTGCTTGACTTAACTCCAACCCCACAAGTGATTGTCTTAATTCGTCTAAATTAATATCTGGTTTAACAACACTACTTACTTGAGCTGATAAAACAACGTCAGCCGAACCAGAGGCTTCTTCATCAGGTGCTGATAAAATCTGAGGATCACTTCCGTCAAGAACATAACCATCTGGGATCTGAGATGAAAGTAACTCCTGAGCCAAAGGCTTAAGATCTGCAGCCTCATACACTACGGCTTCTACACTCAGAGACATCTCTGCTGTCAAGGCATTGACCTCTTCACCTTCCTCTGCATCAAAAGTAATATTCTCCACTGTTTTTTCACCAGAAGGAATATAGTACGTACCATTACCAGACTCTTCTTCAAATTTGCCTTGGGCTTGTTTATCTAGGTCTGCAATCAAGTCCATTCGTAGGCTATACATATCATCTTCTGATACAACTCGGATTTCCCTGCTAGCACCTCCGCTAAAACTATCTACCACCACTGCGGCATAAGTGCCAGCATCATGACTTTCTACTTGGAGTTCAGTATCTTGAGCTAGATTGCTCTCTGCCCCTATCTGACCAGCCGTTACATTAACATCTGTCTTACCATATTTCTTGGTCTCACCATCAGAGTTTTCCTCGATACTAGCTGCTGCAATGGTCACACTTCCATCCAAGACGAAAGATAGTTCTCCTGAATGCAGAGTAGTACCCTGATCAAAGGTCACTTCTTCATCTGTTTTGTTGATAACACTGACCTTTCCGGTAGCTTTATCACCAATCAGTTTTACTCCAGTTGTATCTACTGTCTGTTGACCACTCATCTCTTTTTGAGTAAGGGTAGCAGGCAATATTCCTTTGGCTGCATTTGGCTCTGTCGCATCAGGATCAAGTGTTAGCTGTGTATCTTGGCTAATAATCTTGGTATCAAGCTTAATTTCCACTACAGCACTCACAGCAGACAAACTCCAGAAAATACCAATGAAAAATAAAACGATCAGACCACCAATAAATCCAGCCAACATTGAGTGGTGATGAGAGACTTCGTCAGCTCTCTTTGATAATTTTTGCCAAAAACTCTTCATTTTATTTTCTTTCTCTGGGCTAAACAGGGTTTCTTCTGCCTGTGGGATTGCATGATCTAGCTCAGGAGCTCTGTGAAAATTATCCCCCTCTTCTATAATAGCTTTTTCTGGCATATCTTCTGTCACTGGTGCAAAACCCATTTCTTCCGCCATAGTTCCATCAGCAGCAGTTATCAGAGTTTCTTCTTGATCTGGAACAGCCATAGACACATTACTCCCCATCACCGCTTTACCAGACTGAGTCACAATTGCCTTGATCAAGAAGTCAGCTTCTTTGATTTCAACTAGAGGAGCATGCAAGAATGGATGTTCACTTTTCCAATCAAATCCTAAGATAGCCGTCTTTTCATCAGCCAAATCCTCTTTATCCAGATCTAGAGAAAAAAGGATCATCTTGGGCGGAAAGTAATCCTGGCCAATGGTCTTTTCACATCTGGCCAAGGCTTCTCTCAGGTCTGCCACACTGTCCCCTGATCGGCCAACCTGCTCATAAGCAATACTTAAGCCCCTCTGGATCAAATGAACAGAGAGGAACTGACTACTGTACTCAACTAAAATTGCTGAAAAAAGAGGTTCACTTTCTGATAAGTATTGAGCAAAAGCCTCACTAGTCAAAACAAAACCAACTGGCTTGAGGGATAAATCATCAGTTAATTTTTTAAGAAAAGGTTTTTTATCATCTCTGATATCACCTTTCTCAATCCACTCTGGGTCAAAACCAAAAACTACTTGATCCACATCCTCAGACTCAGGGCCAAGGTCTTGAAGAGACTTATCTAGTTTTTTGACAGCATCATCCAGAGACTGATAACCAAAAAAATTAGATTTCTCCAAGAGCTCGATCCGCGTCCCACTTACCTGCCACAAAGCAGACTGAATCCGAACACTATTGATATACACCGCCAAGTATTTTTTCACTTGAGCTGGATTTTGTTGGTCAAAGAGGTTGGGTAGGTTCATTTGAATATTTATCTATTTAGTCCTGCCTACCGGCAAGCAGGCATTTGTCTAATTTTCTATTTTGATTTGAAAATTTTATTGCAAATTAACAAAATCACCAAAACCACAGGTCGATGATCGACCTTGGATTACAGTATAGAGAATTTTGATATATATTGAAAGAAGAAACTACTTAGACCATCTCCACATAAACCCGCCTCACCCCACTACTAGCCGACTTTTCTTTAGTGATCTTAATTTGCCCAATCTCTCCAGTCTGCTCCACGTGAGGGCCACCACATAGTTCTCGGCTGATCCAACCTGATTTTTTACTCAGATCAAACTCAGCCTTGTTGCCAGTGGTATCAAAACCAATGGTATACATGTTGACTATGTCTGGATATTTTTCGATAAAGAAAGCAATTGCGCCACTATCCAAAGCTTCTTGCTTGGGCAATTCTTGTCGTGTCACTGACAGATCAGCATTGATCCAGTCATTAATCTGATCTTCCACCTGCTGTTTTTCCTCATCTGTCAAAGCCCTATCAAAACTAAAATCAAACCTCATCCGCTCGCCAGTAATATTGGATCCCTTTTGCTGGACACTCTCACCAAGGATTTTGCGCAAAGCCGCATGAAGCAAATGAGTGGCCGTGTGGTATTTGACTGTATTCTCACTATCATCAGCCAACCCACCCTTGAACATACCAGCAGAGGCTGTACGAGACTCTTCGGCATGTTGTTCTCTTAACTTGTCAAATTCTAATTTAATAATCTCATAGATTTCTTTTTCCCCAATTTCATCGGGATTATCTTGACTCAGAGCAATTCCCCAAAACGGAGTTAGACCATCAAAGGCTTTTTTAGCTTCTTCAAGATAGATATCAATTGGAACCCCATCCTCTTGATAATAATTGAAAGCTTCTTTTGCCGCAGACTTAGCAAGAGGAATCCAACCTCCTTTCTTGGCAAGCTTTATCCATCTGTTTTTAACTTTTTCAATTCCCTTATCAATATTTCTCAACCCTCGTTTCAAAGTTTTGTTAAATTTTCTCTCCTCTTCATCAAGCTTCATTTGAATCTTTGACATTTGAGCTTTGACATTGGGGTACGCATCCCTATAAATCTCAGCCACCACACCCACCAACTCCCCCACAAACTCTCCCTCAATCCCCAACTCCCTACCATACCGCACAGCTCTGCGAACAAGACGACGACTAAAATACCCTTGCTGTTTGGGACCAGGAAACACCCCATCTGCGGCTAACATGACTGCTGCGCGAATGTGATCGGAGATGATTCTGAAGGATGATTGATGGTTAATGGTTGATGGTTGAGTTGAATAATTGACCCCAGACAGTTCCTCAATCTTGTCAATAATTGGTCTAAAAATATCTGTATTAAAAACATCAGGATCATCATTTAAAACAGCCAGAATCCTCTCAAACCCACCCCCAAAATCGATATTCTTATTTTTTAAAGGAACGAATCCATCTTCAGTCTTTTGAAATTGCATAAACACCGAGTTGCCTATTTCCAAAAATCTCCCACAATCACAATTGACGTGACAAGTTTGGTCATTGAATTTTGATTTTTGATGAATTTGCTTTAAGCCCTCTGGATCAAAATCATAAAATATTTCACTATCTGGTCCACCTGGCTCACCTACAGGCATATTGGCTGGCACTCCTGATCTTGACCACCAGTTTTTGTCATCACCATAATAAAAAATGCGATCTTTAACATCAATCCCTTTTTCTGCAAAAACTTGTTGCCAGCGTTTGACGGCCTCCATATCCCGAGGCACACCAATCTCATCATTACCACCATAGACTGTCACATAGAGTCTCTGTGGATCTATACCAAGTTCATCTACCAAAAATTCAAATACCCAACCAATTTGCTCGTCTTTAAAATAATCTCCCAAAGACCAATTACCCAACATCTCAAAAAAAGTAGTGTGACGATTATCACCTACTTCTTCTATGTCCTGACTACGAAATGACTTTTGGGAATTAACCAATCTAGTTCCCTCTGGATGTGGCTGACCAAGTAAGTAAGGCACCAGTGGCTGCATCCCCGCACTAGTAAAAAGAGTCGTCGGGTCATTCTCTGGCACCAACGCCGCTGAAGGAATTACCTTGTGACCTCTCTGAGCAAAGAAATCAAGATACTTTTGGCGAAGCTGGTCTGGAGTAAGCTGTGACATATGGAAAGATTATACTACACCCCTTTGAATTTCTTTCCCTTGGAAACTGTCTTTGATCTAGAAGATTTACTTGATTTTGATGAAGTTTTTTTTTCTATCTTCTCATTTTTAACTTCTAACTTTTTATCGGTGTTCAATCCCGCAACCACACTCCCCAGCCACTCTCTAATAGAAATATTCTTATCCTCTATCACCCCTTCCTCAGCCAACTTTTCTTTTGACTTTTGCCACTCTTCTGAGATTTCATCTCTCACTTTCTTTCCCTGATCTGTACCAAAAAGAAAATAACCAACTGCTCCAGTAATAAGCCCCCAAGAAAAACCGGTTAGAAAAGAATTGGAGTTGTCTTGTTTCATATTATATTTCCCCTCTTTGTAAGAGGGGATTAAGGGGAGTTTATTCCACCAAGGTTTTCAAACCCCTCTATCATGCTTTCGCTTGATGTCTCCCCTTGCAAATGGGAGAAATTTATAAATCACTTACCACTTTCTCGTTTTCTGTCCAGCCATCCTACAAAAGTCTCAAATACTTTGAAACCAGTCTGGACATTGGAGGCTACTCCTCCCAAACTTTGGATAGGGGCAATTACTGAATTAATTTTCTCTTCTGCCATATCGACAGTGTCATTGACTTTTCTGAGGGTTTTGCGGATTTCATTGAGCACCAACACTACTTGTACACCAACTACGGCCAAAACTACCGCCAAAATCACAAGCACTACCGTAAGGACGACTGATACCATTTCCATATTAACTCCTATCGGATAATTTTCAATTTATCAAATTACAATTACCAATACTATATTAACAAAAATACAACTAATACACCACTCTCACAGTCCGCTGCTCTATACTACTCTTACCTCTCCTGTCTGTGGACTCAATAGTAATCGTGTTAATTCCCTCGCGGGGAAGAAATATTTCTGTCTGGAAATTTCCATCTGGTTGGAGAGCTACCGGCTGGGAATTGATACTCACCACAGCGTCTGGCACTGTTTTACCAGCCACAATTACCTGTGATGATACCTCACTATTGGGCTGAGGATTGGCTATGTCCAATACAGGAGGTTTTTGTAAGTTGTACCACTGGACCGCCACATATAAGGCAAAAGAAAAGAAGATCGTCCCGAGTACCAAAAGTACCGATGTCACTGGTGTCCAAAATCTTCTTTTCCTATGAACTGATTTGATGAATTCACGAGGAATAAGTTTACCTTTAGCACTTTCCTTAAAGTCTCGCCTGAGCATTGCCCACAATGGCTTGTGATCAAATCCAAAAACCCTGCCGTATGTTCTGATGTATCCTTTGACAAAAGTCGCCGCTGGCAACACCTCAAACTCATTTCTCTCCAAAGCCACTAAATATTCTTTACGGATTCTAGTTTTTTGGGCCATATCATCAACAGAGAACCCATGGAATTCACGTTCTTGAGACAATATTTCGCCAATAGTACGAGTTTGCATATTAAGCTAGCAATTTCTTGACCATTCCTGCTATTCTTCCACCATCAGCTTGACCTTCTACTTTTGCTTTGACTGCACCGATCATCTTACCCATATTTTTATCCTCAGCACTATCGATAACTTCTTTGACAATTTTTTCTAGCTCTTCATCACTCATCTGAGCTGGTAAATAACTTTCCATCACTACCACTTTTTGCTCTTCTTCTTCTACCAAATCCTCACGACCAGCTTTTGCAAAGTCAGCCATGGCGTCTTTCATTTTCTTGACTTCTCTGGCAATAATCTGTTGCACACCTGCATCATCTTGCTCACCATGATCAATCTCATAATTTTTGATCTCAGATCGCAAAAATCTCACCACCCCCAGCTTGACTGTATCCTTGGCCTTCATGGCGGTTTTCATATCATCGAGTAATTGTTGCTGTAAAGACATGTGAATCCTTTTGTTTAATAAATTACTAAAGAATTCTATCATGCTATACTAGCTTTTATATGAAAAAAACATTAATTGCCCTCGCCGGCATCGCCATCGTACTCGCTATGTTCCTAATGGGAACATATAACTCCCTGGTTACCCAAAACCAAAACGTAGAAAATCAGTGGGCTCAAGTGGAATCCCAATACCAGAGAAGATACGACCTTATCCCCAATCTAGTGGAATCAACCAAAGGTTTCCTGGGACAAGAACAGACCGTCTTTGATAATATTGCAAAAGCCAGACAAGGCTATGCTGGAGCACAAAGCACTGATGCAAAAATTAAGGCTGCTGGAGAACTAGATTCAGCACTCAGCAGACTCTTGGTAATCGTAGAAAACTATCCAGAACTCAAGTCAAATGAAACTGTAGCCTCACTCATGGATGAACTAGCCGGCACTGAAAACAGAATCAGCGTGGAGAGAAAAAGATACAATGATCAAGTCAAAACGTATAACACGTCTATTAAAACCTTCCCCACAGTCTTGATTGCTGGCATGTTTGGCTTTGCTGATAAGACGTACTTTGAGGCTGTCGAAGGCTCAGAAGCTGCTCCAAAGGTAGACTTATCAAACTAAAATGATTAAATGTATAAATGATCAAACTTGTCCTGAGCATTGTCGAAGGATGGTTAAATGGCTTTATGGCTTCCTGGCTGTTTTTTTGTTTCTATTTTTTGGCTTCAGCAGTGTTTCTGCTTATCAAGTCCCTAGCCAACCCACCGGCTATATCAATGACTACGCCGAGATCATTTCCGAAGAGAAACAAATCCAATTGGAAGACCAACTAACCGATGTAGCCAATGCTACCGGTGGCGCTGAAATTGCTGTAGTCACTGTAGAATCTTTGGACGGAGAACCCATTGAGGATGTAGGACAACAATTCTTTGATAGCTGGGGGATTGGTAAAAAAGATCTCGACAATGGAGTTCTATTAATCGTCTCAACCACTGACAGAGAGCTAATGATCATCACTGGCTATGGGACCGAGGCTCTAATTACCGACGCTATGGCCGGAAGAATTATCCGCAATGATATTACTCCATCGTTTAAAGAAGGTAATTATGAACAAGGTATTGAGAATGGACTCACCGCAATTACTTTCTACTTGAGTAATCCAGATGATATTCCCGCAGACACCAATACCTCCCAAAACAACGTTGCTTTACAAGTTTTTATCATGCTCTGGCTGTTCTTTGGGATTGGTCTAGTCAGTTATGTTGCTGCATTCTTGGGTAGAACCAAGTCTTGGTGGCTGGGTGGATTGATCGGTGGAGTTTTGGGATTCTTGATGGGAAGTATCACTGGAGGTCTAATACTAGGAGTCTTTGGCTTTATCCTAGACTATATTCTTTCAAAAAATTATAAACAATGGAAACTAGATAAAAAAGCTACTGATTGGAGCAAAACACTGGGTGGATTTAAATCCAGTGGACCTACCAAATGGGGCGGCGGATCATCGGGTGGCTTTGGAGGGTTTTCTGGGGGATCCAGCGGTGGTGGTGGTGCTAGAGGCAGTTGGTAAAACTAGACTGCTAATCTTCTCAAATTAAATATCCCAATCAAAAAATGTGATAAAGCTTGGAACTGTCCTAGTAGTAATAATAGGCCTGCAATCATCACAAACCCAGCTGAGATATATGTCACATAGTGAGACACCTTGGAGTATTTGCTAATCAATGGTAAAGCTCTATCAAAACCAATAGCCACTAAAAGAAATGGCGTCCCCAACCCCAAACTATAGAAAAACAACTGCAACATTCCATTCCACATATTAGCTTGATTGGCAGACCAGTAGAGAATCACAGCTAAAACAGGACCAATACAAGGAGTCCAACCAAAACCAAAAGCTACTCCAGCCAAAAAAGAATGTAAATGTTTGTAATTGTGCAAAATTCCATGAACATCAATCCTTCTTTCTTGAGAAAACTTTTGACTCTTAAAAACTCCAAACATAAATAATCCCAAAATAATGAATAAGATACCAGCCAATTTCTGGATTAAATCTCTATACGGAGCGACCACATAGGAAAATTGGTTGAGTAATAAACCCAAAATGAAAAAAGTAGTCGTAAAACCAAGGACAAAAAACATTCCCACCTGCACCACACTCCATTTCTGATGTTCGTCAGCTTGGCTACGTAGAGTAACTCCAGAGAGATAAGCCAAATATGTTGGCACCAAAGGTAGTAAACAGGAAGCAAAAAAAGTAATAAACCCGGCTATATACGAGATAAAAATATTAACACTAGAGCCATCAAATAAATCGTACATAAGGATAAAAGAAAGCCCACTAGTTTTGTATTACCAGTGGGCTCTTCTAATTTTGATATTAAGAGATTAATTTATAAATAATCTTCAATCGTAGCTATCACTTGTTCAAATGGTAGAGCACCACTGATTAGCTCATAGTCACCATCTTTGGTAACCAAGATCGTACCTGGAGTACCATTGACACCAGCTGTTGAACCAGCATTCATTTGGTCTTTGACCAATTGAGTGAATTCTCCACTATCTACACAATCACGGACTGCATCTTGGCTGATACCAGCACTACTGACTGCACTGTAGATATCATCTTCAGTGATAGTTCCAGCTTTGGCATTGAACTCGTACAAAGCGTCTGAGTATGCCCAGAATGCATTATCACCACCCAATTTAGCTACACACTCAGAAGCTTCAGCTGCTGGTTGTGCTTGTGGGTGGAAAGGCAAAGGATAATGCCTATAAACCCAAGCTACATCATCACCATATTCTTCCATGACTTGTGTCATAGTAGGATGAAATCTACCACAAAATGGACATTCATAATCAGAATACTCGATTAACATCACTTTAGCATTTTTGTTACCTCTGATGTGATCTTGATCAGTTACTTTAGGAACTTTAGCCAATTGATCTTTGGTAGGACCTGATGGAGCTACTGCATCACCAGCATCAACTACCTCAGCACTATCACCAGCCGCAACTTTCACACCACCAGACTTCATCATTTGATTTTCAGTCATGATAGATCCCACAAAGTATCCACCAATAAACATCAAACCTACCAACAAGATGATGGCAAAATTGTTGCTCACATAACTAATAAAACTCTCTAGAGAGTAGGGGCTTTCATTTTTTGTAGCCATATTTCCTCCATTTTTTTGTTAATTTTTGTTGAGTATATATCAAAAACACGTCTGCCCATTATAAACAGATATTTTTTATATGTGTTGGGCAATACACTGGTTATAAGACGCTAATCCTTATATTTAATAGAGCACCCCATGGAAGGATACTGATCCAGTATTGGCTCATCATCATTTACCAATTTTTCCAAAGCATTTTGTAAACTATGATCATCTACTTGATCTGGATCTTGCCAATTATCATTGATTCTCCCATGATACTGCAATTCAAATTTACTATTTCCCATATTCTTGAAAAGATACACGTCAGGAGTACATTGAGCCTGGTATTCTTTTGCTACCTTTTGAGTTTTGTCCCTTAGATAAGGAAACTCCACACCAAATTCTTTTACCAACTCTTTCATCCCTTCCAATCCATCCTGTGGGTACTCTTTATCATCATTGGAGTTGATCGCTACAAAATCTATATCATCTTTGTACACATCATACAAATCTACCAAAACAGGCCAAGATGCCTGTGCATAAGGACAATGATTACAAGTAAATACGATCATTAATCCCTGTTTTTTACTGAAATCTTTGAGAGAATAATCAGTACCATCCACATCAGACAACTTAAACTCAGTAGCCTGCCAACCCAGCGGAAGTCTGTGAGAATATACTAGTGACATATGGTATGGTTGTAATGGTTGGAAATTAAATTGTCAACATGAAAAGAATCCTGAGCCCCTACGAAAAAACCCACCTTGCCCGCTTTGGCAAAGGTAACATCAATATCAATGACTATGGAGAAATGCCTGTAGAATACATAACAGGCAAAGTAGAATTCTACGGCAGAGTTTTTGACGTTACTACAGATACCCTAATCCCCAGAATTGAAACAGAGCAATTGGTAGATCTTGTAGTGTCAAAGATTCAGAGCTGCCTGCCGGCGAGGCAGGGAATCAAAGAATCAGACCTGCCTGCCGGCGAGGCAGGGAATCAAAGAATCACAATAGCTGACATTGGTACTGGTTGTGGGGCAATCGGCCTGACTATCTTTTTAGAATTAGAAAAGAAAAAAATAGAAACAAAATTATATCTATCGGATATTTCCTCAAAAGCAGTCCAGGTCACCAAGCACAATACTAAATCACTCTGCAATAAACAACAATGTAACAATGTAACAATACAAACAAGTAATCTCCTCAGTAACTTTGAAACTCTGCCACTCTGCAACTTTATAATAGCCAACCTCCCCTACATCCCCTCAGAAAGAGTCTCCCACCTTGATCCATCAGTCAAAGATCATGAACCACACCTTGCACTTGACGGTGGCCCAGAAGGCCTAACCCTCATCCATCAACTCCTAGACCAAGCTCCCAGCCACCTCGCACCCAATGGACTCATCTTTTTAGAAATTGATCACACTCATACTTTGGGAGAAATAATTGGTGAGCGTAAATATACTGGAGAGCTTATTAAAGATGAATTTGGACAAAAAAGGTTTGTGGTGTTGGAAACCGGCAAACACTAGATACACGATTCTAGATCCTCTATACTAGAATCCATGCCTGACAGTTCCCACCAATTCCATAGCCTCACCCCAACTCAAGTCTTCAAAAATCTTGGATCACAACCAGAAGGCCTCTCCCCAATCGAAGTCAAAAAGAAAGCCAACCAATACGGACCCAATCAATTTACCCAACAAGATCAAATCTCAAAATGGCAAATCCTAATTAGCCAGTTTAAAAGTTTTTTAGTTTTCTTACTCTTTGCAGCAGCCGGACTAGCTATCATTGTAGGAGAAACTTTTGATGCAATCGCTATACTATTTATAATAGTCCTTAATGCTCTAGTCGGATTTATAGAAGAATACAAAGCCGAAGAAGCCCTCCAAGCCCTCAAGAATCTAGAAACCCCTCATGCCAAAGTCAAAAGGAACAACAAAGAAACTACCATTCCAGCTGCGGAATTAGTACCAGGTGATATTATTTTGCTGAGTGAAGGTGACAAAGTCCCAGCTGATGCTAGAGTTGTTGAGAGCTTTTCATTGCAAACAAACGAAGCGGCCCTCACCGGAGAATCCCATCCTGTGAGTAAGTATATTAAAAAACTAGATGAAAAACTTCCCATAGCGGAAAGAAACAACCTGATCTTTTCTGGGACCGTGGTGACTAAAGGCCGAGGTGTAGCAGTAGTCTATGCCACTGGTGATTACACTGAATTTGGCAAAATTGCTCACTTAGTCCAAGAGACCAAATCAACTGATACTCCTTTACAAAAAACTCTGGAAGACCTGGGTAAAAAACTGGGGATTATTAGTCTAGCAGTTGCCTTTCCTGGTCTCGTCATCGGGCTAATAACTGGTCGCAATATCATCGAGATGATTATGCTCTCTATCTCATTGGCTGTGTCAGCTATCCCAGAAGGACTCCCCGTAGTTGTGACAATTGCACTAGCCATTGGTACCCGTAGATTACTCAAAAAAAGAGTCTTGGTCCGCAAGTTACCAGCCGTAGAAGCCCTGGGTAGTACCGATGTCATCTGTACTGATAAAACCGGCACTATTACCATGAATAAAATGAGTGTTAAGTCACTAGTAACTCTCAAACATACTATAGATGACATCGCTACTAATACCAAATTTAAGCCCAAAGAATGCAAAACTAGTCAGCTAATAGCTCAATGTTCGCTCCTCTGTAATGATGCCAATGAAAAATCTGGTGATCCTACTGAGCAAGCGCTCCTTATCCTTGCTGAAAAACTAGGAGTTGATAGTAGCACTCGTCAATCTTTCCCCAGACTCAATGAAATTCCCTTTAGCTCTAGCCAAAAATTTATGGTGACACTCAATCAAGTTGATAACAAAAAAATATCATTTATCAAAGGTGCTCCAGAAAAAATCCTTGATATGTGTAGCCAAGTTCACTCATGTAAAAATACCAACAAGCTAGGCTCAAAAGATAAAAAATACTTTGATCAACAAATTGCAGAACTCTCCAGCCAAGGTATGCGTGTCTTAGGTCTAGCATATAAAGAAATTAAAAATACTAAAAGCTTTAACAAGCTAGAAAATTTCACCTTCCTGGGACTAGTAGGCATGATTGATCCTGCTAGGGCTGAAGTAGCAGATGCTATTGAACAGTGTCATAGTGCTGGTGTCAGGGTGATGATGCTGACTGGTGATCATCCACTCACCGCTAGAGCAATTGCCACGAGTGTGGGTCTACCAGATGAAAAGGCCATCGAAGGCATAGAACTAGATGGCATATCAAGACAAGATATGGAAAAGCTAGTGGAAGAAAAACATGTCTTTGCCAGAGTTTCTCCAGAGCATAAACTAAAAATCTTGCGCGCGCTACACAACAACGGTCACTTTGTGGCTATGACTGGAGATGGCGTCAATGATGCACCAGCTCTAAAAGAAGCTGATATTGGAGTAGCAGTGGGAGATGGCACAGACCTAGCCAAAGAGGTCTCAGATATGATCTTGATGGATAATAACTTTGCTCATATTGTAGAGGCTATCGAAGAAGCCCGTGGAATTTTTGCCAATATCAAGAAATTTGTCACCTTCCTGCTAGCGGCCAATTTTGATGAAATTTTTGTAATGATGTCAGCAATGATCTTGGGGACACCACTTCCTATGTTACCGATTCACTTGCTGTGGCTAAATGTGGTTACCGATAGTCTGCCAGCGCTGTCACTGTCTGTAGATACCTATCCTAAAGATCTGATGAAACATAAACCATACAATCCTAAAAAAGAAATTACGCATGGTATCGCTAAGTTTTCTCTAGCCGCAGGGATTATTGCTTTTGTGGCTACCTTTGGGGTGTTTTTGCGTGAGTACTATGTACTGGGCTCAGATCTGCAAATGGCCCAAACAGTGACCTTTACAGTCACAGTTCTTTTTGAGCTCTGGCTAGTCTTCTCTGCCAGGTCTCCACAGGGGGCTTTCAAGATCGGAATTTTCTCCAACAAATGGCTTAACTTGGCAGTAGTAGCTTCTGTCCTGCTCCAGCTGATGACTATCTATACCAGTATTGGCAATACCTTCTTTAAAACCATTGCCCTGCCACTCTCCCACTGGCCAGAGATTATTCTTTTCTCAACAATTGGCTTCCTGGTAATTGAAATAACAAGAGGGATAAAGGATTATTATCAGACTACTAATCAACTATGATCGTCACTCGCCCACCACTGAGGTAAGCCCGCTCCCCACTACTAGATCTAATCTGAACTACATATAAGTTCTCGCCTTGCTGGAGGTGGATGTTGCCAGAGGTTTTAAAAGTAGCGGTATTGGTATTGTGCATGATCTCGGACTCCACGATGGGTTGACTGGTGGTCTTGTTATAGAGCCTAGCTCTAGCCTCTCCACCTACTATCGATAGTGATCCCTCAAATCTGATCTCTTTGATATTGCTGTACTTGCTCAAATCAATCTTGGCTTGCAGACCATCAATATCACTCCAGGTAGTACTACTACTATCCCCAGAACCCAAGAAAATAGAAAATTCCTTTACTCCATCATTGGCAGAATTAATCACAGTGGTACGACCCCCACTAGATTTCTGCAGTGCCTCAACCTGAGACTCCAACTCCTCAATTCTAGATAGTAATTCACCATCTGACTCTGATACATCATTATCTCGAGCATCAGCACTATTACTCGCAACCACCTCAACAGTTTCCTTTTTGCCAGAAATATCATCTCTAACAAACAACTGATTACTCAGCGCCTTTTCCAAAACCACCAATCGAGACTCTAAACTAGCTTGCCAAGCATCATTTATCTTTTTAGTACTAAAGACAAAGAAGGAAATACTAGCCACCAACAACATCCCAATAACGGAAATAACAAGAGCAATAGTAGATAAAGTGCGACTGGACACAGAACTAGTATATCTTTTTTGTCACTCACTCAACAAGCCCTTTACTTCACTTTTATAGAGAGTTACTGTTATAGTGTATTTCTCCTCTTTGCAAGAGGAGACATCGAGTCTGACTCGATAGAAGAGTTTGAGAACCCTTTGTGGAATAAACTCCCCTTAATCCCCTCTTACAAAGAGGGGAAATACCAGCAACTAACAACCAAAAACTAATGACTAACAAATCATTCAAAACCCCCATGATGCTCCAGTATCTGGAGATCAAAAAACAGTATGCCGACTGTTTACTGTTTTTTCGCCTAGGGGACTTTTATGAGCTTTTTCTGGATGATGCCAAGCTTGGCTCTGAAATACTGGGAATCACTTTGACCGCCCGGAGTCGCGGCAAAGATGGGAGGATCCCCATGGCAGGTGTCCCCTTTCACGCCGCTGACTCCTATATTACCAAGCTCGTCCAGGCTGGACATAAAGTAGCTATCTGTGAACAAGTCAGTCAACCTGATGGAAAAGGAATAGTAGATAGGGAAGTCATCCGCATTATCACACCAGGCACTCTAATCGACGAAAAATCAATTGAAGCAAAAACCAACAACTACATCTTTAGCCTGAGCCTAGACGATAAAGAGCTAGGCCTATCTGCCGTCGACCTATCCACCGGCTACCTAGCCACCCTCACATCGCAACTATCTGCCAATGCAGATAGCGCACACCTCACAACACTCCTTACTCATTACGCCACCCAATACAACCCCACCGAGCTCATTCTATCTCCCAACATCTACAACAACACCGACCTCCTCAGCCAAATCAAATCAGCCATCTATACCAATATTTACTGTTACCACAATTGGCAGTCTTATGCTGACAAACCATCTCAACAAATCAAAAGACACTTTGGTGTCCAGACTCTAAAGGGCTTTGATCTTGATAATAAAAAACAATCCCAAATCTCAATTGCCACACTCTTGGGCTATCTCAAAGAAACCCAAAAATCTGATCTAACACACATCAAAAACATCCAATCCCTAGATACTAAAAATCACGTCATCTTGGATCAATCAGCCGTTATCAACCTCGAGCTTTTTTCAGCTATTAGAGACAATAATAAAAAAAATTCACTCCTAAGTGTGATTGATAAAACCAAAACTGCTATGGGAGGTAGATTACTCAAACAAACCATTATCAAACCTTCTACAGATATTAAAAAAATCAAAAGTAGACTCAATGAAGTGGAGTTCTTTTATAAAGACACCTCACTCAACCAACAAATCAGAGAAAGTTTGCGTCACGTCGCCGATATAGAGAGAATCATCTCCAAACTCAGTATTAATCTAGGCAACCCCAGGGATCTAATCCAATTCAAAGATTCACTTCAGAAGATTTTAGAAATAAAAGATATTTTAGAAACACAAAAATATTCTCATACTATTTTTGTCAAAAATATAAAAAAGATCGAACAACTGATTCAATTAATTGAATCACACATTGTTGATGAACCGCCCATTGATCCCAAAAACGGCAAAATTATCAAAAAAGGCATTAACTCTAAATTGGACAAACTTACCCATACTATTAATAATAGCCAAGAATGGATGAATGATTTAGAAGAAAAAGAAAGAAAGAAAACTGGTATTACTTCACTCAAAATTAAATTCAATAAAGTTTTTGGCTACTATATTGAGATAAGCAAAGCTAACCTAGATAAAGTCCCCTCATACTATGACCGTAAACAAACTCTAGTTAATGCCGAAAGATTCATCACCCCCGACCTCAAAAAACACGAAGATATCATTCTCAATGCTGAGGTAGAAGGAAATGAGATAGAGTATCAAATTTTTTGTGATGTTGTCAAAAAAATCCTAGATGAAACCCAACTCATCCAAGACACTGCACAGCAAATAGCCCACATTGACCTAGTGACCAACTTTGCCCAAATCGCCCTAGACTATAGATATACTAAACCAACTTTAAATCAGAAAGACCGTATAGAAATCAAAAACGGCAGGCACCCAGTCATCGAGCAAACTTTGGGGAATAATCAGTTTGTCCCCAATGATACATCTATTAGCTCACCCGCCAAAAATGCTTCGCATAGTCAGTCGGGTAAACAGCTCCTACTAATCACCGGTCCCAACATGGCTGGTAAATCAGTCTACATGCGCCAAGTGGCCCTCATCACCCTGATGGCTCACATGGGGAGTTTTGTCCCAGCTCAGAGCGCTGATATTAGCATTGTAGACAGAATCTTTGTCCGCTCTGGAGCCTCTGACATGATTACTTCTGGACTGTCTACCTTTATGGTAGAGATGGTCGAGACCGCCACTATCCTCAATTATGCAACCAATAAAAGCCTAATCATCATGGATGAAATCGGCCGAGGTACTAGTACATATGACGGTATTAGCATCGCTTGGTCAGTAGCTGAAGCCCTAGTCACCAATCCCAAACTCAAAGCCAAAACCCTCTTTGCCACCCACTATCATGAACTCCAAAAACTAGCAGAAGTCCATCCTGAGTCTATCAAAAACTACTCCATGGCGATTAAGGAGCATAAAAATAAACCAATATTTTTACATAAACTTGTAGAGGGTGGCGCATCACACAGCTTTGGCATCGCCGTTGCTAAGCTTGCAGGCATTCCTGAAGAAGTCACTAAACGAGCCTCAGAATTATTACAAATGTATTCGGAAAAAAATATAAAAAGTAAGACGAAAAATAATATATAAAGATTTTGCGAACCTGAGGAGATCAGTAGGTTTTCGAAAGCTAGTCAAGATTATTTATCGACGAGATTAGTGCAGCCAAATATTTATATATTATTTGTAGTCGTAACCAATGCCAAATATCAAAAAGTTACCAACCACTTTAATCAATCAAATCGCCGCCGGCGAAATCGCTGACCGTCCCGCCAGCATCATCAAAGAACTCATCGAAAACGCCATAGATGCAGAGTCTACCGAAATCATCATCGACCTAGTCAACGCCGGCATTGACTCCATCACTATCATAGATAATGGCCTTGGCATGGATGAAGACGATATCATAATCTGTTTTCATCCCCACACTACTAGCAAACTGACTCAAGATAATTCTTTGGTGGGTATTAAAACACTTGGCTTTAGAGGAGAAGCTCTCTCTAGCATCGCAAGTGTCAGTCACCTCCACATCAAAAGTAAAAAACAAGATGACATTTCTGGCAATCACATCGAGATTATCAATGGTGATCAAAACTTTTTCATGCCCACTGGCATGCCTGATGGGACTCAGATCACAGTGTCTCATCTTTTTGATAATGTCCCTGCTCGAAAAAATTTCCTCAAAACTCCCAAGTCAGAAATTCAACATATCTCAAAACTCATCAGCAACTATGCCTTAGCTTATCCTGATATTTCTTTTTCATTGATCAACAATGATAAAAAAATTGTTGACTTTCATCATCATCATACTTTAATTGATCGAATCAAGACTATCATTGGTGATAATTTTACAGAAAAATCATTACCTATCCAAAATCAAGATGATCATATCCGTATTTCTGGTTTTATTTCTCCACCATCACTTGCCAGAGAAAGTCATCTCCATCAATATATTTTTATTAATAGCAGACCAGTTAAATCTAGTCTTTTTTCCAAACATATCAAAAAGTCGTATGGAGGATTACTAGAGCCCACTACACAGCCACTCTTTGTCATCAATCTCACTATTCCTGAACATTTGATTGACGTTAATATCCATCCCCAAAAAAAGGAAGTCTCTTTCACTGATCAACACTCCATTATTGATCTCCTTGACCAGACCATTATCAATACTTTAGAACAGTATGATGTTACCTATAACAAAGGCTACTCACTATCAGATCAAGGTAACTCTGCTTATTCACCCTTTCAAAGAGATAAAAAAACCCATACGCCTACTCACCAAAAACTAAAAACAATTGTCCAAGCATGGGAAACTACCCAAAACAGATCCACCATGGAAGTTCTCCAAATCCATGATCTATATCTGATTGCACAAACAAACGATGGCATGATTGTCATTGATCAACACGCAGCTCACGAAAGAATCCTCTATGAACAATTCCTAGCGGCTTTTCATAATCAAAATAAAAATGATCAAAAAAAAGAACTTAATAAACCCATTATCCTCAAACTCTCACTCAATGATTCTCAAATCCTCCAGCATAATTTGGAAACTTTGGATAAACTCGGTCTCACTATCGAGGAATTTGGCGATAATATTTATAAAATCACCGCTATCCCCCCACTGATGGAGGAAAATCAAGTTGAACCAATTATCACCCAAGTCATAGATGATCTGGCCAATGACTTTGATCCAAGGGATATAGATAGAGCCAGTGACAAGACCATTGCTTATCTATCTTGTCGATCTGCTATCAAAAGTGGTGATACCCTCAGCCAAGAAGAAAGAAAGAATCTACTCACCAAACTAGCCCAAACAAAAACCAACTACACCTGCCCCCACGGCCGCCCTACCCAGATGATTATCAGTATTAAAGAATTAGAAAAAATGTTTAAGAGAAGAAAATAGTAGATTAGTAGTACAGTAGACTAGTAGAAAACAACTATCCTACTATACAACTATCCTACTGTACTACTATACTACTCTCAATGTACCGTGGCATCCTCCTCCTTACTACTAGTGAAATGAATCATGCAGTCATAGCTCTAAAGGCTACTAATCAACCTGTCCACCCCAATACCATCCAAAAATTTACCCCCCATTACTCAGATCCCAATCATCAATACAAGATAGAAACCAATGACGAAGAAGCTGAGATTCTTTTAGACAACTTACCTATACCAGATGTGAATGAAGACCAAAATATAAAATCACTCAGAACCAAAATCCAACAGTTTATTACTAAAGCTAGGCAGCAATAAGCTACTTGTCTTCTGGTCAACTTACCAACTATACTACTAGAACTATGAACAGCATCTTTCGCAAAATAGCCAGTAAAATATCACTTGTTGCAGGTAATCCAAAAACCTTCCTCTTTGCACTCATTCTCATACTCCTTTGGGCTCTAACTGGACCTATGTTTAATTACTCTGATACGTGGCAATTGGCTGTTAATACGACCACTACAATTATTACCTTCTTGATGGTCTTTCTCATCCAAAACACTCAAAATAGGGACACCAAAGCTGTTCACCTCAAACTAGATGAACTCATCAAAAGTGTGCATGGAGCCCGCGACAAGCTGATTGATATCGAAGAACAAGAAGATATTGAAATGGAAAAACTTCAAGATGAATTCCAAAAGGTCAGAGAAAAATATCAAAAAAACCACAAATCATAATTCATAAATCATGATTCGAAAAAGGGGTTATTTCTGTTTGCTGTTTTGAGAAGCCAATTCATTTAATTTTGAAAAAATGTTATCTTTCTCACCAGTAATCCTAAACCCAATAAAAATAATTTCTGTGTGGTCTATTGGATTTTTTGCTGGTGGATCAAAGTAGTCAAATCTCTTGTACACACCATTGAGAATCTTCAGACCTGCTTCAAATTTAACAACTCCCTTTATTCTAAAAAAATTATTTGGTAAGTTTTTCAAGAAATCATCTAACTTTAATTGATTAAATTGTTTATCTGACTTATAGGTAAAAGCTTCAATCCCATCATCATGCTGGTGATGAGAATGGTCATGATGACTACTAGCGAGAGTAGCATCTAGTGTGGATGCAAGACCAAAAACAATATCAGGATTAAGCTTGCCATGAGGAGCCTCCACAATAGGTGAATACTCATTCAACTCCCTTACATATCCCACCACTGCTTTTTTCCTAGCATCATCTACTAACTCCACTTTATTAAACACAATTAAATCATTAAACGTAGCCTGAGACTGAGCAATAGTATTTAGACTATCATATCCATTAAAATTAACCACATCAATAATAGAAATTACGCTATCTCTAATAAGTCTGGGATGACTAGATATTGTCAAAGATAAACTTTCTGGGCTAGCTGTTCCAGCAGATTCAATAATAAATCTATCAGGATGATATTTGTCTGCCAATTTATCAATAGCAATATTGAGAGCCCCTACCAAAGTACAACAAACACACCCATTAGTCATTTCTTCCGTTTCAATATCTTTATCTGCCATCAACTTTGTATCAAGATCATTATCACCCACTTCATTTTTGATATATACCACCTTTTCACCCTTTGCAGTCAAATAATCAATCAAATGAGAAATAACCGTAGTCTTGCCAGAACCAAGAAAGCCCATAAATATATTAGCCGGAATTTTATTTTGCATAATTTATCCAAACATCAATAACTCAGGTTTAAACATCAGCATCAACCCAATAATTAGCATCAATACCCCACCCACTATCTTTGAGTACTTGGCATACTTATCCCCGACCAAGTGACTTTCAAGCGTAATCATCGCTACTCCAAACACGATAATATCGTCAATCATAAATAACACCAAATAGATAAAGATATACATATAGTACTTCCACATCGGTAAATCAGAAAGTGAAAGCACATGAGTGAAAATAGCCGGGAAACCAGCAGAACACATCAACTCTACCAAGTTAACTGCAAAAGCCAAAAGGATCATTCCCCCCAGTGCAATTAATAAACTTTGTTGTTTAGTAATTTTCTTTAGCCTCTCAAAAGTTTTTTGTCTGTCTTCATTGCTGGTCACATGACAAACATCCTTGTATTTATAGTAGTCATAGATATGATATCCACCTACACCCAAAGCAAGCAAAGCTATCCCCAGCCTCACCCAGCTCACCATCCCCAAAAACAAGAAGATATTAAGCCAAGCAGTCATAAAAAGAAAATAAACAAAACCAGAAGCAATAATAAAGGCAATACCCAGCAACCACATTCTCTTTTTATCCTTCATCCCTAGCAGTAAACTTATCAAGAACAAAAGAGTCCACATCGCACATGGATTAAACCCATCCAGGAAACCAATCACTACAGCTAGTACTGGTAAAGATAATTCTTTAGCATCCATTTTGCCAATAAAAGGAACGGAAATACTGGTGGAAACTTCACTTTCATGATTCATGATTCCTGCCTCACCGGCAGGCAAGCCTGATTCATCATCTTGAGAATAACTATCACTATACTTCACCTGTAATGCAATTATTTCTTCGTTCTCACTTTCTAGAATGTTTTCAAAATCTTCTCTGCCACTTTGCAACTCTGCTTCTGAGAAAAAACCGTCCAGGGCATTCTCACATAATTCTTGAGTTAAACATTTTTCTATCTTGTACTGCATGGGCAAGCCATGAGAATCAATATCCCCATAACCCAAAATTGAAGCGTCAGCTACTAGAGTAAAAGGCACTGGACCAGCTTGAAAACCTAGTTTTTCAGCCACCCGAGCGTAGATATCAGCATTTTCGCGGTTACCAACTTCATAAGAATATACATTGACCTGTGGATATTCCTTTGCCAAGAATCCCAAGAAAGGCTTTTCTTCCGCACAATGAGGACAGGTTTTGGTATAGAAAAGGAAAATATCGATTGATTCTGTTTTGACCTCGGCACTTTGAGTAGATTCTTCTATTACAGTATCTGAAACTTCCTGAGCATAAATATTTTGGCTAAGTGAGAAGTGATCCTCCTTCGCCAAGGCTACAAAGGACAAAGAAGTGAGAAGCAAGAAAAATATGAAAAATAACCTTTTTATAAATTGCATAGTTGCCTTTCTATAGGAAATCATTGGGGTCTTTCATATAGGTGTTTTAAATCTTGTTGGATATAAGGTTTTATCTGCGGTTTGAGAGACTTGGTGGTAACCAAATCAACATCACTTCCCAATTTTTCAGATAGATAATTCTCAGCATCAATCAATCTAAAAAAACTAACTGGCTTTTTGAATTCTACCAATACATCAACATCGCTACCCACTGTCGCTTCTTTTCTAGCATGAGACCCAAAAAGACCCAAATAAGAAATATCAAACTTCTCACAAAAATCATTGATTTGTTGCTGGTGATCAAAAAAGTCTAGATTGCTCATGAATTAATTATAATACCTACCTCATAGTTACACCACCATTAACATCAAGGATCTGACCAGTAATAAACTCTGCTTTATCAGAAAGCAAAAAAGAAATAGCATTGACAATATCCTCTGGTTTGCCCAATCTACCTAGAGGTGCCCCTGCTTTAGCTCTCTCTACTTTTTCTTTTGGCCAATTCTTGGTCATCTCTGTAGGATATACCCCCGCAGGTGCCACACTGTTTACCCTAATTTTTCTTGATGCCAGTTGCAAAGCAAAAGACTTAGTTAAATTATGAACTCCTGCTTTGGAAGCAGCGTAAGCAATCGAAGAGCTTGGTGTCCCATTTCTACCTCTTTCAGAACCCATATTTATAACAGATCCTCCATCTTTGATCATATCTACAGATTCAACAGTGCAATAATAGACTCCCTTTAGATTCACATCTATTTCTTGATCAAATTCATAAATGGTAAGTTTGCCCAGAGGTTTACTAAATGTAATACCAGCATTATTTATCAAGTAATCAACCTCGCCAAAATCATCTTTAATTTGAGAAAAAACTGTTTTTACCCTTTCATAATCAGAAACATCACAAGCATAACTTTTTGTCTTCACCCCATACTTACCCAGTTCTTTTGCAACAATCTCTATCTTTTCCTTATTTCTAGCAATAAGTGCCAAATTGCATCCAGCTTCTGCCAAATGCTCAGCAAGAGCTCTACCAATCCCTGTACTAGCCCCAGTAATAATTGCCGTTTTATTCTTAAAAAGCATATGCTTCTCCTTTACAGTAAATATATCATAACTTACTTTGATATAATCAAATCCTATGAAAACCTATAACTACTTACTTTTTGACTGGGATGGGTGTTTGGCACAAACACTGGAAGTGTGGAGAGATTCTTACGTTAGTATTTTTGCAGAATATGACTTACATCCTACAAAAAAACAAATCACCACAGAAGTTTTTGGTGATTGGGATGGACCACTTAATATAGGTTTGCCCAAAAAAGATCTTGATCAGTTTACTAAAAAACTGCAATCATTACCACTTCAATAAGAGAAACTGTTACTCCCGCTATCAAATATCACAACTTAGAGCAATACTTTGATGCAATTATTGCAGGGGACGATGTGGAAAATCACAAACCTCATCCAGAAATGATAGATAAAGCTATGGAGATGCTGAATGCAAATAGAAAAGAAACACTGATTATCGGTGACTCAAAGAGTGACCTAGGAGCCGGTATTAACTCTGGAGTTGATACTGCTCTTTTCCACACTCCAGCTCACCAAGATTTTTATGATCAAGAAAAACTAATGGAGTACAAACCAGTGTTTGTGTTTGATGATTTTGTAAAGTTACAAGAGTTTATTATTTTAGAATAATCTCTTACAATCTAAAAGAAAAACTTGGGCCAAATCGATACCTCGGAGGAACTACTTTTACAGATAATAAAACTGGTATAACCTATCAACACCCACCCAACATAGGTGATGCAAAACAAGCTTTAGAAGAATAATAGAACTCCTCAGTAACTCAGCATACTCAGTACACTCTGCATCTTCACTCAATCACCACCCTCGCATCCAACACCCTCGCCCCTTCACCTTGTGGCAATGCAAGCAGTGGATTAATATCCAGCTCGATGATTTCTGGGAAGTCAGTGACTAATTGGCTCAAACGCCCAATAGACTCTACTAGCATGTCTACGTCATAGGCCTTTTGCCCACGCACACCGTGGAAGACTTCGCTCATCCTCAGAGAATTGATCATCCTTTCTGCATCAGCTTTAGTCAACGGAGCAAATCCAAACTGGACATCTTTGAGTACTTCTACATAAATACCACCAATTCCAAACATAATCATCGTGCCAAGACCAGCGGCTTTATTCACTCCAAGGATTGTCTCCATACCATAATCTGGAGCCATCTCCATCAGAAGCACACCTTCTAAGTTTGCTTCAGGTTTGTTCTTAGCCACAGTTACCATCATCTCTTCAAACTTTGCCTCGACATCACTGGCTGTTACATTTAGCATTACTCCACCCACGTCACTCTTGTGCAAAATATCTGGAGAAACTATCTTCATCGCCATCTTGGCATTGATTTCTTTTGCTACTGCTAAAGCTTCTGTTACCGACGTTGCTTTTTTACTTTTAAGCAGTGGAAATTTATAAGCTTCAAAAATAGCTAAAGCCTCAGCTTCTGGGAAAGATGTCCTACCTTCTTTTTTAGCCTGATCAAAAATATCAGCTACTCTCTTTTTATCGACATCATCAAAAGTAAAAGGATCACTTGATTGACTTTGAGTAATGTTTAAGTATTTATCCAAAGTACCTAAAGCTCTAGCTGCTGGCTCTGGAAAACTACTAGTAGCAATCCCTGCATCCCTCATCATTTCCACACCAGGAGCTACAGTGGGCTGACCCATAAAGCTAACAATGATTGGTTTGTCTGAGACTTTCTTGATTGCCATAACTGCCTCAGCTGTTTCTTTAATCTCTGTCATTGATTGAGGAGTCAAGATCACCAAGATAGAATCTACATTTTCATCCAATTCAATTAATTGAAGTGTTTGTTCATATCTATCAGCTCTAGCATCTCCTAGTACATCGACTGGATTCTTCACACTGGCAGCTTCTGGCAAGAACTCTGTTAATGCTTTCTTGGTTTTATCAGATAGTTTAGCCAATTGAAGTCCTGCCTCTATAGCTTCATCAGTAGTCAAGACACCAGGGCCACCAGCATTGGTTACAATGCACACATTTTTAGCAGCAGCCAATTTGTTTTTAGAAAAAATCTGAGCATACTCAAAAAGCTGACTGATACTCTGGGCTCTGATGATTCCTGCTTGATCAAACAAGGCATCATAGGCAGTATCACCTCCACTCAAAGAACCAGTGTGTGAAGCTACTGCACTAGCACCTTCATCAGTCCTACCAGATTTGAGCATAATGATTGGCTTGGGATTGTCAGAAGCATTGATTTTTTTAACTACTCTGATAATTTCTGGGGCATTTTCTAGCTGCTCAACATACAGAGCAATTACTTGAGTTTGTGGATCATCATTCAAATACTTTATCAAAGCTAACTCATCGGTAGCCGCTTTATTTCCAATACTCATAAATTTGGAAAATCCAATTCCCAAATCTGAAGCATAATCTAGCACCGCTGTACACAAAGCACCACTTTGAGAGAGGAAAGCAATGTTGCCTGTCTTTGGCATCAAGGCAGCAAAAGAAGCGTTCATGCTAATTTCTGGATTAATAATCCCTAGACAATTGGGACCAATCAAAGTCACACCTAGCTCCTTGCAAGTGTCTGCTAGTTCTTGTTCCAACTCAGTATTGCCAATTTCTTTAAATCCAGCAGAAATCACAATTGCAGCCTTGGCTCCTTTGGCGGCAGCTTGGCGGATAGACTCTGTCACAAACTTGGCCGGCACAGCCACAATAGCCAGATCAATACTCCCATCAATATCCTCTACACTTTTATCTACCTTGATTCCATAGACTTCATCTGCCTTGGGATTAACAGCATAGATCTTACCTTTGTAGCCTTGTTGGACCAAGTTTTTAACAATATCATTTCCCACCGTCTTTTCTCGACGAGAAGCACCAATCATTACAATTGATTCTGGATAAAATAACTTTTTCATGAAGTCCTTTCAGATTTTTTTTATTAATTAATTTTATTAAATCAACCAAGACACCAATCACCCAATCTACCAAAAATTGGTGTATTTTTAGTATTGGTAGATTAGTATATTCAGCACGCTCTTTATTATCAACAAATAACAACTTTATCACCAAGATACTTCTCAAACACCCTCCTCACCTCATCCACCGCCAGCTTACTGGGAGGCTCTACCCCATCCAACTTATAATCCAACCCCATTTCCTTATATTTGTGTACACCTAGCGTGTGATAAGGAAGTAGTTCAACTCTCTCTACAGTTTTGTAATCTGCAAAATGCTGTGCCCAAGCCTCTACATATTCTCTCTGATCACTCCATCCTGGGACCAATACATAGCGCAACCACATTGGCTTGCCAGATTTTTCCCTATACTCTGCATTTTGCAAAACTGTTTTGTTTCCCATCCCAGTTAATTTAGTATGCCAATCATTATCAATGTGTTTTACGTCTAATACAACCAAATCCGTGATGTCATAAAGCTCGTTTATTCGTAAATCGTAAATCGCCCCACATGTGTCTAAGCAGGTATGAAATCCACCCTCCTTCGCCTTCTCAAACAAATCAGTTATTCCCTCTACCTGTACTGTAGGTTCTCCACCAGAAACTGTTAAACCGCCACGATCTTTAAAATATGGCTTTTGCTTTTCCAACTTCTCAATAATCTCCTCACTACTCATCTGCTTCATTTGGTCAGTTTTCATAGCCTGAGTATCAGGATTATGACAATAAGCACAACGAAACAAACAACCCTGAGTAAATACTACCAAGCGAATGCCCGGACCATCGTGCGTGCCAAAAGTTTCTATTGAGTGAACATTTAACATACTATTTATCTATTTTGCTATTTGTCTAAATTCTATTTTAAGATTCAAACATCGTAATCCGTAATCCGTTGCCTCTTCACCCCCAACCACACCAACAACCATTCAATTACTCCAATATTTTTTCCTTTAATTACTGCCATTAAATAACCTCCTAGCACAATAATCCCAGCACCTAACATCTGAATAAAGTTTAATCTCTCACCCAAGAACATAAATGCATAAGCAAAAGTCATGATAGGTACTATCAAGTTAACTATCGCCAAGTTTGACATTTTAGTTAAGCTTGCTGCTGAGTATAAAGTCATTAATCTTACTGAAAAAAATCCACCAGCCAGCATCGGCCAAATGGATAACATTCTATGCATACTAAAATTGTGAGTAACCAAAGTAGCTACAGCAAAAAATGGAATTGAGAAAAAGATTCTACTAAAAGCCGCCACAAATGGTGAAATATCTTTATTCATCATCATCTTGGCTACCGTATTGGACAGAGATGTAAAAAATATGAACACAAACATGATCAGCTCACCAATTCCAAAATTAAGACCAAAAGCACCTGTTTTTTGCTTAAACAAAGCCAAACCAATACACATCAAAAACAATACCAAAAAAAAATATTTAGGTAATTTTTCTTTGAGAAACCAAACTGCATATAGTGTTAGAGTCACAGAAGAAAATGAAGTAATAAAACCCACACTAGTAGCTGTAGTAAATGTCAAAGCCAATAGCTTCATTCCCAAAGTGATGAATTGGAAAAAAGGCACAATCGTCAATATTGGCCACATTTTTTTTATAGAGTGTTTTTTTCTATCTTTAATAAAAGCTCTTATTGCAAAAGGAGAAATAAACAGAGAACAATACACCATTGAATAAAAGGCAAACTCAACAGGGCTAGAGATAACTCCCAAGCCCTGTTTTTGAATTCCAGTATAAGAACCATAAGCAATGGTACTGAGAAGAATCAATACAAACGCTAGATTTGATTTAGACAAGAATTTCATATCACTACTGCCTACCTGCCTCGCCGGCAGGCGGGCTCACTACTAACTACTCCCTACATCGATTCATGAAAAGTCCTCGCAATCACTTCCTTTTGCTTCTCTGGATCTAGCTTGATAAAGTTGACAGCATAACCTGAGACACGAATAGTCAGCTGAGGATGATCTTCTGGATGCTTCATCGCATCTTCCAGCATCTCACGATTGAGCACATTCACATTCAGGTGATGGGCATTCTTGCCAAAGTAACCATCCAACATATCAATCAAGTTATCCACCTGATCTTTCTTAGTGTTACCCAGTGCTTTTGGCACTATTGAGAAAGTATTGGACACACCGTCTCTAGAATCTTCGTAATCAATCTTAGCCACGGAGTTGAGAGAGGCAATAGCACCTGAGGTGTCTCTACCATGCATCGGATTGGCACCTGGAGCAAATGGCTCACCTTTCTTTCTCCCATCTGGAGTAGAACCTGTTTTCTTACCATACACCACATTGGAGGTAATGGTCAAAATAGACAAAGTAGGTGTGGCATCACGATAGATGTGGTGTTTACCTAGCTCTTGATTAAAGTCATGGACTAAATCTTGGGCAATGCTATCTACCTGGTCATCATCATTACCAAACTTGGGATACTCACCCTCTACTTTAAAGTCTACAGTCAAGCCATTGTCATCTCTGACAGGAGTGACTTTAGCATAACGGATAGCAGATAGAGAATCTGCAGCACTACTTAGGCCCGCCATCCCAAAAGCCATATTCCTGTGAGTATGGGTATCCATAAAGGCCATTTGAGCTTTCTCATAGTAATACTTATCGTGCATGTAGTGAATGACGTTCATCGTATTCACATAGGCTTCTGCTACATGAGCCATGCATTTGTCAAATCTGCGAGAGACTTCGCTGTATTCCAAAGGACCCTCTGGCAATGGATCTACTCCATCAACGATCTTGACACCACTGATCTCATCTCGGCCTTCATTGAGAGCATAGAGTAAGGCCTTGGCCAAGTTACATCTAGCACCAAAGAACTGCATTTCCTTGCCTGTCTCCATCATTGACACACAGCAAGCAATACAATAATCATCACATTGACCGGCACTCTTCATCAAATCATCATTTTCATACTGGATAGAGGAAGTATCAATGGATACTTGGGTACAGAATTCTTTAAAACCCTTTGGCAACTTGTCTGACCAGAGGACTGTTAAGTTTGGTTCTGGTGCAGGGCCTAAGTTATAAAGAGTCTGGAGGAAACGGAAAGTAGTCTTGGTGATTTTGTGCTGACCATTTTGCCAAACACCACCCAGAACTTCAGTTACCCAAGTAGGATCACCAGCAAAAAGCTGATTGTATTCATCCATTCTCAAATGACGCACAAACCTGAGCTTCATGATAAAGTGATCAACAAGCTCCTGAGCTTCTTCCTCAGTCAGGCTACCTTCAGCCATATCTTTTTCGATATAAATATCAAAAAAGCCACTGACATTGCCTAAGCTCATGGCAGCACCATCTTGTTCTTTAAGTGCTGCGAGGTAAGCAAAGTAAGTCCATTGGATTGCTTCCTTGGCATTTTCGGCTGGTCGGCTAATATCAAAACCATAGCTTTGAGCCATCTCTTTGATCATCCCCAAAGCTTTAATTTGCTCACTAACTTCCTCACGAAGTTTAATCAACTCATCATTCATCTCGCCCACTAGTTTTTTCTTGTCTGCTTGCTTGGCTTCAATCAGACGATCAATACCGTACAAAGCTAACCTGCGATAATCACCAATAATACGACCACGGGCATAATTGTCTGGTAAACCAGTAATAATACCTGATCGTCTCAGGTTTCTCATTTCTTCAGTGTAAACATCAAACACACCATCGTTATGTGTTTTGCGATAATCTCGACAAATTTCGATGACCTTCTCGTCAAGTTTGTAGCCATTCTGCTCACAGGCTTGTTCCACTACCCTCCAGCCTCCAAAAGGCTTAATCATTCTTTTGAGGGGTTCGTCTGTTTGGAAACCTACAATTTCTTCTAGTTCTTGATCTAGATATCCTGGCTTATGACTAGTGATAGTAGAAATGGTCTTGGTGTCGATATCGAGCAAACCACCTTTTTTGACTTCTTCTGCTAGAAGCTTCTTGGCTTTATCCCACAGTTTTTCTGTTTTTTTGGTGGGACCTGTCAAAAACTTTGCATCTCCGTCATAAGGAGTCATATTGGTAAACATAAAGTCTCTGACATTAATCTCGTCATTCCAGAGACCTTTTTTAAAAGAAGAGTTAGACATGATGTCCTTTCTTGAATTATTTATATGGGGTATCGCACTCACACAATACCCATTGGTTACGTAATTAAAGAAGGGTTAAGTATACCAAAATTTTGACCAAAAGATAAGAGATTCTAGGAAACTTATTTGATGTGCTGAGCAATCTTGTCCAAAATGTTTTGCAATGATTCATTGCTTTTGACCACGTAATCATTGGCACCTAGTTTTTTGGCTTTATCAACATCTTCCTGCTGACCAAGATTGGAAGCTACTATAATAGGCAAGTTTTTCCATTTTTCATCATTGCGCAAATCTTCTAAAACAGAGAAGCCATCCTTTTTGGGCATGACTAGATCAAGCAACATAATATCAGGCTCAAACTCTTTGAGAGCCTCTACTGCTTCTTCACCATTGGCTGCAATCTTGACTTCAAACCCTGCTTTGGTAAGTTTTACTCTATATGCATTTGCCAAAAATTTGTCATCTTCCGCTATAAGAATTTTTGCCATAACTACTCCGTTAGTGATCAATGTATCACTTACCACTAAATTATATCAACTGTTAATTCTCACTTCTCCATCTTGTTTTTTGCTACCAGAAAGAGGCAAACTAAACCAAAAACTGCTGCCCTTGTTTTCTTTACTAGAAAATCCAACCTTACCTCCACTTGAATTCAAAATTGATTTGACGAGATACAAACCCAAACCCGTCCCATCAGTTTCATGTTGGGTTACATTATCAGCTCTAAAAAATTTGGTAAATACTTTTTCTTGTTGATCCAATGGGATACCAATTCCTTGATCATCAATCTGCGAGACAATATCCTTTTTCTTTTTAGTCAGTGAGATCTTAACTTCACTTTTTTCTGGAGAATACTTAATAGCATTAGTTAAAAGATTTTTATAAACTTCACGTATCAGACTGGGATCAACTTTTATCTTGGGAAGATTCTTTGTTATTTTAGCAGTAATTTTTATTTTTTTATCCTTGATGGTGGGCTGTAATTCTTTGATAACTTCTTTGACTAGTTTTTCCAGATCTGTTGGATGAGGATCAATGATGATTCTCCCAGATTCTATTCTAGAAATATTGAGTAGAGAATTGACTAGATCAATCATTCTTTCGTTGGAAACATTAATGTTATCTACAAATTCTTTTTGTTCTTTATTGAGTTTACCTGCATCTCCGGCCATTAACATCTCCAAAAACCACTTCATAGCAGATAGAGGTGTCCTCAACTGATGAGAAGCCAAGGAAATAAACTCAGTCTTCATCCTATCTACTTCTTTAGCCTTGGTCACATCACGCTCTATACCAATAAAAAATCGCACGTTACCAGACTGATCTAGTACTGGAGACACATGAGCTTCGGCGATATACTCTTGACCATTTTTCTTTCTATTTCGGAATTCTCCATGAAAAGACTTCTTCTTATTTTTGATAGTATCCCAAAATTCTTTGTATTCCTCTTTCTTCATCAACCCACCCCAGAGCCTACTACCCCCAGCTTTATTTCCCAAAACCTCATCTTCTGTAAAACCAGTAATTTTTTCTACTGCTTGATTGGCATAAATCACAATCCCCTCAGTATCTGTGATGACAATATGATCAGATGCATAATTAAGTGCTTGTTTAAATTTAACTAGATCTTGGGCCAAGTTCTCAGATTTCTTTTTTTCATCAGCTACATCTTCCAAAATATTTAAAATTGCTTTTTGCTGATCTTCCATAAATGATTGTTTGTCCCTAATGTCTTCTGTCTGTTTTTTGACCCTTTGATCAACATGACTTTGTGAATCCTGCACAACTGAAACCATCTTATTAAAAGACGCAATCACTTCTCCCACCTCATCAGACAAATCAAGATCAATCTTTCTAAATTCTTTACCTTTGGAAATAAGCTCTATCTCTTTTTGCAAATTTAAAATAGGCTCGGTGACTTTTTTTGATATATATATAGAAATAAAAAAGAACACCAACAAAGCTATACTAGCCAACACAAAAACAAGGGATACAACGTATGCACTTTGAACAGGCACCACCTTACTCAAAATAGTCATAACAATAGAACCAAAAAACACAATCATCAATAAAAATGACAGAAAATAAGTATAGGCAATTCTTTTTCTAATACTCATGTATGTTTTCTCACTTTTCTTTCCAAGCTTTTTATTTCTTCTTTGAGTTCTATCATTTTCAGTTCTCTACCTACCATTAATCGATTAATCTTCTCCATTTCTTCTAGCTTTTCTCTTGAGTTTTCTTCCGCTTCTTTTTTTTGAGTAACATCATCGTATACAGCTACAATTTCACCAGATGATAAAGGATATACATGGCCCTCTCTCCATGTATCTAAGTCCTCATCCTCATATTTACTTATAGATAAGTTTTCATGTTTTCCAGTCTTATATACTTGCACTAAAATATTAAACAAACCAAACTCCTTTACCGCAGGAAAAACAGTTGTCACCTTTTTACCCAAGACATTTTTCTTACTCCTGTGATCCATTTCTTCGGCTGCCTTGTTATAATCAACAAATACAAAATCATTACCATCATCTACAGGCTTATACACAGCTACTCCACTGCTCATATTGTCAAAAAGGCTTCTAAATCTTTCTTCACTTTTAGCAATTTTCTTTAGAGCTTCTGATCTCTCTATAGCAGAACCAGTAATACTAGCAACAACTTTGAGTAATTCTATTTCTGTACTGTCCCATGTTCTTTCTGTCAAACATTCATCAAATCCCAAAAAACCCCACCACTGAGACCTTACAAAAATAGGAACAATTAAAATTGATTTTATATTTTGCGAAGAAAGAATTTTTTTTATCTTATCATTCATTGAGCTTACATCACCCATTATGGTCTCATCTTTTTCCAGTTTCTCAATCCATTTTCCAAATCCACTTTTAACATAATCAAAGTTTTGCAATTCTTTTACTTTTATTTGAGGCCTAATATTGTTTTTTTTGTCTACCCATTCAAACTCATATCTTGAAAACAATTTTTCATCTTGTTGAAAATTTTTAAACACATAACAACGAGATACATCCACGCTTTTTCCCAACGTTGCCAAAACCTCCTCAATAACTTTTGACCAATCATCATGTTCAAGAAAAATCTTGACTGCTTTATTGATAGATGTCAGCAACCTCCCTTTTTTTTCTAGCTCCGACTTATCCACCAAAACCTTTTCTTCTGACAATCTCTTCTCGGTCACATCAGAAATCATGACAATATCATATTTTTCTCCGTTATCACCTGTGAGGGCTGCTCCAACAATATTACCAATAATGGTGTTCCCTTTTTTGTCTACAAAATCAAGATCATATGGCTCCAACTTGACCCCAGCCATTCTTTGAGTAAATTTTTTTAATACCAACAATTTTGAGTGAGTTGGTAAAAATGGAAGATCTTTTAGTCCTTTTCCCAAAACACTACTTCTGTCATAACCCAACCAATCACTAACCCTGCCATTAATTTCTGCAATTCGTCCTTGATGATCAAATACAATAATAGCCTGAGGAGACAATTCAAAAATTTTCTGAAATTTTTCTTCTGAAAAAGGACCTTTTTTGAGTAATGATTTATTATTTTTTTGAGACATTTTCTTTGATTTGTTTTTTGAGCTCTATCATCTTTAGCTCTCTTCCCACCATTGCTTTATTAATTTTCTCAAGTTCTTCTAATTTCTCTTGGAGTTCTTTTGTTTTTTGTTGTACCTGTCTATTTAGTTCTTTTTCAGATTCTCTAGTCTTTTGGGCCATTTTATCCAAGATGCGAGATATTTCTTGGAGTTCATCACCTGATTTAACAACTTTACTTTCTTCATATAGGCCATTAGTTATATTCTCTGCTTGTATCTTCACTTCATCTAGAGGCCTGAGAAATCTAGAAATTAAAAACCAGGTAAACAATCCCGCCACACTTGCTGCAGATAATACAAAAATACTAACAAACTCTGCAGACTCCAAAGCTCCCTTTACAACATCATCATAATTCTCTTCTCTGACAACAAAATACAAATTCTCATTCACTCTGGAAACTATCAAGACCTCTGTTCTTTTATCTCTCTGGTCAAACATCTCTATAAATTCTGGGCCTCGATAATTGTGGATACTCTCACGCACTGGAGTATATTCCAAGTAATCTATACTATTCACATCAGGATATCTTTTGGTTTTGGTTATTTCTTCTTTAGATGCTTCAGACAAAGGAAACAGACTTTTTAAAACTCTACTCTTTCGGCTAGATGAAAGGATCACTCCGTGTATATCAACAAGCATCACATCACCAGAGTCAGGAACTCTAATCCCATCATAGCCTTGTACAACTTGATTGACCAAATCTGGTTCTAACTTGGCAACTACCACTCCAATAACATTTTGATCTTGATCAAAAACTGGATATGAAAAATAATAACCCAACTCCCCACTGGTGGCACCCACTGCCACATCTACCTGAGGCTCACCTTGTAGAGCACCAATAAAATAATTGCGAAAACTATAGTTGTGTCCCTCAAAAGACCTATCTGTCGATACAAGAGTCAAACCAGTATTATCCAATATATAAATCGAGGCATACATGCTGTCCAAATTATAGCTTTCTAAAGTGGTTCTTACTGAATCAAACAATGTACCGTCCTGAGCAGCATCATCAAAATCATTATTGGAAAAGAAATCAATAATCTGTGACTGATAAGAAATTGTCTTAATCAATCTTTTTGAATGAACAAAAACTTGATCAATCTCACTAGCATGGCTCTTATTATTTGAAATCAGATCCTGTTTTTTGGATTCAATTAAGTTTTCTTTGGAAAAATAAAAAGTCCCAACTGTGGCAAAAGCACCAAAAAAAAGAATAACGCTCACTACAGTAACAATAACTTTGATCTTTATAGAAATCTTTTTTTTGATTTTTTTTCTCACTTACATAAGAGTAATCAAAATACATTAGTTTAGCAAGTAGATACAAACATGCTATTATGATAAGTAATGCAACTTTACTCAGATAAGTCTCTATATGACTCACTCAAAGAACTAGAAATCATACCTGAAGATTTGCTAGATGATATCTTTGACCAAAGTCAAAAGGATAATGATTCACTCTATAATTTGCTTTTGAGAAAAAATGTCATTTCAGATGAAAATCTTGGTAAAGTAGTAGCAGATCTGATCGAACTACCTTTTGTCAAACTAACTGAATCCAACATAGATCAACATGTCCTCCATCTCTTCCCAGAGTCATTTGCCATTGCCCAACGCATTGTTGTCTTTGGCCAAAATGAACAGACATTCCAAGTAGCTACCAGTCACCCAGAAAACACATATGCCATTAACTTGACTAAAACCAAACTTGGCAACAATATCCGATTATTTTTTACTACAGACTCACAGCTTGATCAAACACTACTACTATATAAGCAAGATATTGGACAAGTTTTTGAAGAAATAATCAAAAAAAACGCCCAAAAAGCCAAAGGCTCGGAGTCAACAGAACCCCCTATTATCAAGATTGTTGATACTATTTTGACTTTTGCTTATCAAAAAAATGCCTCTGATATCCATATTGAGGCACTGGAGGAGAAAACGCTAGTTAGATTTCGGATTGATGGTATCTTGCACGACATGGTTTCATTACCCTCAGAGATTCATGACCGGGTAGTCACTAGAATCAAAGTTTTGGCCAAACTCAGGACAGATGAACACCAAGCTCCTCAAGATGGGAAACTCACATATGACGTCTTGGAGTCCTCATCAGAATTGAAAAAAACTCATTCTACTCATTCTGATCGACTTGATCTGAGGGTCTCTATTGTTCCTTCTACAGATGGTGAAAAAGTGGTCATGAGGCTTCTGGCAGAGCAAAATAAAAAGCTATCTTTAGAAGAACTTGGTTTTGCTAGCAGAGATCTAGATACTATCAAAGAAGCTTATTCCAAATCCCACGGCATGTTACTGACTACCGGACCCACAGGATCTGGTAAAACCACTACCATGTATTCTGTGTTAAAACTCCTCAATACTAGAGGTGTTAATATTTCTACCATTGAAGATCCCGTGGAATACAATATCGAAGGCATTACCCAAATCCAAGTTAATAAAAAAACGGATCTTAGTTTTGCAAATGGACTGCGAAGCTTAGTCAGGCAAGATCCAGATATTATCCTAGTGGGAGAGATCAGAGACGAAGAAACGGCTGATATTGCCATCAATGCTGCTATGACAGGTCACTTGGTTCTTTCTACCCTGCATACCAATGATGCTGCCACTGCTATCCCTAGACTAATTGATATGGGTGTTGAGCCTTTCCTGATCGCCAGTACGATTAATGCTGTGATTGCCCAGAGACTAGTCCGTAAAGTTCACCTAAAGTGTCGTGTCAGTCATGAAGTCAGTAGAGAAGACTTGATTAAACAATTTGGTGAAAGAACCGCTCAGCACATCATCGGTGATAAGAAAATGCTCAGAGGCTACAAGGGAGCTGGTTGTGAGATATGTAATAACACGGGTTATGAAGACCGAATTGGTCTATATGAAGTTTTGGTCCTGGATGATGATATCAGACAATCCATAGTAGAGAGAAAGGATGCAGGAGTGATCAAAGATATTGCTATCAAAAATGGTATGACAACCATGGTCGATGACGGTCTGGAAAAAGTAAAAAATGGTCTAACCAGTATTGATGAAGTGATCAGAGTTATCCAAGAAAAATAATATGAAAAAAACCAATTTCCTGACCAAAGCCTCTCAAATTCAGATAGGAACCGGTGTGTCTTTCCAAGAAAAATTACTCTTCACCAAACACCTAGCCACCATGATTCATGCTGGCATACCTATGGCAGAGGCATTACAAACTCTGCTAGAACAAACCAACTCCAAATCAATGAAAAATATTCTCTCTACAGTAATTGAGCAAATCAAAAATGGAAAATCGTTGACTGATGCTCTGTCAGAATATCCCAAAGTATTTGATCTTTTTTATACTAGTCTAGTTCAAATAGGAGAAAAATCTGGCACACTTGAAGAATCGCTAGACTTTTTGGCTAAACAACTAGGCAAAGATTATGCCCTGAGAAAAAAAATCCAAGGAGCCTTACTCTATCCTGGACTCGTTTTCTTCTCCACAGCTATTATGGGGGGTTTTATTTCCCTGTTTGTTTTGCCCCAGCTAGTAGATTTCTTTGATGCTTTTGATTTCCCGCTACCACTACCCACCAAAATCTTGCTTTTTGTAGCAAATGTGATGAAGGACTATGGCATTGTTATCTTTGCTGGTATTGGTTTGTTTTTCTTTGGCTTGTCTCTTTTTGTAAAACTAAAACCTATCAAGCCATATTGGCATGCATTTTTACTCAAAATCCCAATGATCGGTAAGCTGATTGCTTATGGTCAATTAGCTAGATTTACTAGGAATTTTGGCATCCTACTCCAAAGTGGTTTACCAGTCGATCAAAGTCTCGAGATTACTTCCAAAACTATGTCCAATATCACCTACAGCCAAGTTATCCTCAAGCTCAGTCAATCTCTCAAAAAAGGGGAGAGCCTCCATACGACATTACATGAAAAAAAGATTAGCAGTATCCCACCTCTCGTAGCCAAAATGATTGGTGTGGGAGAAAAAACAGGCAATCTAGACACCTCTCTTTTATATCTAGGCAATTTTTATGAAGATGAAATTGATGAAATCAGTAAAAACCTATCAACAATCTTGGAACCAATCCTTCTTTTAGGAATAGGACTGGTGGTTGGCTTTGTCGCTTTAGCAATTATTGGACCTATCTATGAACTTACCGGGAGTATTAGAGCACAATAAGTTTTCTGGAATAAGCTTGATTGAACTATTGCTAGTCATAGCTATTATTGCCCTAGTGGGAGCAGCTACTTCACCTTTCCTGAGCAACTTTATCCAGAGAAATAATACTGATGTCAGCGTCGATAATGTCAAAGGATACTTGAGGAAAGCTCAAGGCTATGCCATTGATAAAAAAGATGACCAAGTATGGGGAGTCTGTATTAGCGGAACTACATTGAGACTTTTTAGTGGATCATGCAGTACTCCAGTTTTTGCCGAAGAATACACCATCCCCAGTAGCATCTCCATCACTGGCCTAAATGAAATCACCTTTTCGGATAGTGGAGAACCATCCTCAGTCCTAGATATTGCAATCAATTCAGACATCGAAACATACACTATCCAAGTCAATGGAGCTGGGGGCTTTAGCACCACCTCCACCGGCCCCAATCCATCACCAGGAGTCACACCTACCCCATCACCAATCCCATCACCCACTCCCAGCCCAATCCCTAGCCCCAGCCCGGTTATCACCACTTGTAGCCAATATTGCACCAGCCTAGGAACATACTCCGCCGGCACCTGCAGACAAAACCCAGGAAAATGCAACCAAAGTGGAGAAACAAATGAAGCGGGAGGAAATGTATACTGTACAGGAGGAGCGAATGCTGATACATGTTGTTGTTTATGATACTTGATTTATGAATTAATACTTAAAAAATAAATAAAAATTTGAGCAGAAGGGTATCGGAGCTTTCGTTCCAGTATTTCCAGATACAACAAACGTACGGCGAAGGAAGCGACGTATAAGCGAGGACTGGTTGCCGAGCGGCCCTTATGATCAAAATTTTATTTATTTTTGTGGGACTGGCAAAAACTGATTATGAAAAATGAAACTATAAACACCAAAAACAAAGGCTTCGGTTTAATCGAGCTAATCCTTTATATTGCAATCATCAGCATCTTCATCAGTGCTGCCGTCCTCTTTGCTTGGGACATCATCTACGGCCGCGTCAAATCCCAAGTCCAACTAGAAGTAAACCAAAACACCAGAATCATCGCCCAGAGAATCACCAACGAAATCAGAAATGCCACAGCTATCAACTCTGTGGCAGGATCCAGTATCTCCCTAGTATCAGCCGATCCTGCCAAAGACCCTACCAACATCACTCTCACCAACGGACAAATCACCATCGGCCAAGGATCTGGAGGAAACTGTCCTACCAGTAATCCTTGTGCCCTTACTAGTAGTGAAGTCACAGCTACTGATCTGACCTTTACCAATCTCTCACAAGGCAATTCACAAAACATCAAATTTTCCTTTACTATAGAGAGTAATGCTGACAGACCCGAGTGGCAAAAAACTCAAACATATACCAGCTCAGTGGAACTAAAATTTTTACCATGACCAGAAAACAACACAATTCACCAGGATACATTGCACTATCTACTATGTTAGTCATACTGGTTATTACCTTGATGATTGGTACCTCAGTGGCCCTCTCATCAATATCAGATTCTCAACTGGCCCTCTCGGATATTCTTGCTCAAAAAACTGATAGCATGGTTGACTCCTGTACCGAAACAGCTCTGCTCAAGCTCAACGATGATAATAGTATTCCCACCACCATCACCCTACCTGATGGTGACTGTACTATTACTATTGATAATCAAACAGGAAATCAGTGGACATTTACTATTGCGGTCAACTATAGAGCATATACCAGGCAAGTCCAAGTCACTGCCACCAGGACCAATACTGTCACTCTAGATAGTTGGCAAGAACAATAGTAAGATGATAGATATGTTTGGCAAAAAACCAATTGTTATTTTTTCGTCCTCTACCGTGTGTCTTGATCATTCAGATGAGATAGTTTTTTTTAGCTTACCCCAGTGGTCTGAAGGCAATCTAGATCAAGTCATCCAAAGCATTGCCTCCCATATTGGTAAGAAGAATATTGATTTGATCCTGGCTGATGATATTTCATATACAGTGCTGATCCCTTTTGATAAAAATCAGACCATCATAGAAACCGAGATCAAAAAAACCGCTCAAAGTCATATCCCAGAGACATTAAACCCAGGATTTTGGGATTGGAAGTATTCTTTCAAAACAAGCACCAATAAATTTGTCCAAGTTTTTGCTGCCAATGAACAAAAACTGACACTACTCAAATCACTCTTTGCCAAACACCACATTAATATCGCTTCAGTCCAGTCTCATGCCTATGCTATCTCCCAGCTCTATCAACAAGATGAAAATCTAAAAATTATCATTACAGAGTTTGAGAGTAAGCTTATAGTCACTGGCTCATATCTAGGCAGTAGTATTCTTTCTCAGATAACCACACCAGAATTACTTGCCAAAGCCATTTCTTTTACTCAACATTATGCTGAAAAAATGTTTGATGCCAAATTACAAGAAATTGTGCTAAACATGGCAGACAAGCAATTAAAGATGGATAGCTATAAAGACTACAAAATCACAGAATCCAGCCTGCATCTATCTGATAGTCCTGCTCTAAAACAAGAAATAGACCCAGAGGACCAGACTACCTTGCTCCTCAGCCCCAAGGAAAAGAAAGAAAAAGAACCAGAAAAAACTACACAAAAAGAGGTAGAAAAAATAGAAAAAGAACAAACCAATATTGATATTATCAAAAAGAAAAGCAATGTCTTGGCCCTGCTGGGATTCTTGTTATTTTGTAGTTTGGTGCTAATGCTAACCGTAGTCTGGAGAAAAAGCAAAACCGCTACGGTAGACCCAGATAAGTACGTCCAAAAAACAGAAATACCCAATACTCAAACCACAGCGCAAAACGCAATTGCATCGCCTTCAGGCGATCAACTCACAACGCCATCCTTCGACCCCAGCGTCTACTCCATCCAAGTCCTGAACGGCTCAGGTATTGCTGGTGCTGCCTCAGATCTACAAGAAATCCTGATCGATAATGGATACCAAGATATAGATATTGGCAATGCAGACGAAAGTACTTATACTGATACTATTATTAATAGTAGTGATGCCGATCTAAAAGAAAATCTTATAGAAATTTTGGGTCAAAGATATACCATTGCTTCTGACTCTGGTTTACCTGGTGACGATACCTATGAAGCTCAAGTCGTCATAGGTAGAGGAAGAATATAACGGTTTACATACTGGATGCATATACGCTACTATAGATAAATCATATTAAGTATCTACCCTTTTGGTTATCACATACAAGGAGTCTTATGAAAACTGCCCAAAAGAAAAAAAATATTTTTCAAAGGGGTTTCACCCTGATAGAGCTCTTGGTGGTCATCGCCATTATCGCTATCTTGGCTGTGACTGTCTTTGTGGCTCTTGATCCAGTCACTAGATTTGCTGATGCTAGGAATTCTAGAAGATTCCAAGATGTCAACAATACCTTGACTGCTGTCCATGAGTATATTGTAGACAATGGTGGAGATCTGCCTACAGGACTTGCAACCAATACTGCAGCAACTTGTATTGGCAGTGGCACTGGCTGTATTAATCTCACAGCACCTCTAGCCAAATACCTCAAATCTCTGCCTACAGATCCAGATGGAGGCACAGCAGCTGACACCGGCTACACCGTAGCAGTAGATGCCAACAACATCATCACCATCGCTGCTCCAGGAGCAGAAAATGGATTGACTGTTGAAGTCTCTAGATAGAGATAAAACTTTAACAATCAAAAAACCCCTTCTAATAAAAGAAGGGGTTTTTATTTTAATACTTTAAAAAATTACCAGATGTTCTCTTCCTTCATAAAACAAGCATTGGCAATCACATCCATCCCGTATTCTTTGGCTTTGGCTACGGCTGAGTCAGACTCACTACCAGGCTGCATCCAGATAGAGTGGATACCTAGATCATGACACATGTCCACCACTTGCTCCGTTACTTGGGGAGGCACCACCGTCATCACCATGTCTGGGACCAAAGGAAGATCTTTGAGAGAAGGATATACTTTTTGGTCTAAAATTTTATCTGCCTTGGGATTGATCCCATAAACTTCATAACCACCAGCTAATAGATCACGAAAAATTTTGTGACCGTATTTATCGGGATTGCTGGAGACACCTACTACGGCAATAGAACTATTTATCGATTTTGTCATTTATTCATTTTATCATTTATTTGTCATTTGGAATTTGACATTTGATATTTCCCTAGCCTCTCGCCCTACCTGCCGCCCTTTTCTTATCCAGCTCCGTCAAATACTTCTTTCTCAACCTAAGTGACTTGGGAGTAATTTCTAGTAACTCATCATCTTCTAGAAAATCTAAACACTGTTCCAAACTCATCTCCAATGCTGGAGTCAAATGGATAATACCATCGGATGACTTGGATCTCATGTTGGTTAGCTGTTTGCCTTTGCAAACATTGACCGCAATATCTTCTGATTTAGCATTCAAACCGACAATCATCCCTTCATAGACTTTAGTCCCTGGTTCCACAAAAGTAATTCCTCTACCTTGAGCTGCACTTAATCCATAAGCCAAGACTTCACCGGCTTCTGAAGCTGTCAGCACACCTTTTCTCAATTTTGGCAACACTTTGCCCTTTGGTTGAAAATCAAATAGCTGACTATTGAAGACGACTGTACCTTTGGTCAAAGTCATCAATAAACTACGCAGACCAATAATAGCCCTAGTAGAGATATGATAAATAAACTCTACTTCTGTATCAGAGATATTCTCCTGTTTGATTAGCTCACCATATCTTTTGCCTAGCTCTTGATTGATCACTCCCATGTGTTCTGTAGGGACCACGATACTGACTTCTTCTACCGGCTCATGCTCTATACCATCAATCATCTTGGTCACTACTTCTGGTTTACCTACTTCCATTTCATAACCCTCACGTCTCATAGTTTCTAGCAAAATAGACAAGTGAAGCTCACCTCTACCAGATACTTTAAATTTACCATCATCTTGTTTTTCTACTTTCAGAGAAAGATTGCTTTCCAGTTCTTTGATTAATCTTTCCTCAATCTGTCTACTAGTAGTAAAATCTCCTTCTAGTCCTGAAAATGGAGAAGAATTAGCTCCCATGGTAATATGCATCGTCGGTTCGCCTACTTCAATTGATGAAAGTGGAGTAGTATCTGCCACATCACAAATTGTCTGACCAATTTGGATTTCTTTGATACCAGTCAGAGCTACAATATCACCACTGTTTGCCTCATCCACGTTGACCCGACCCAAACCATCTGACAACATCACCGATTCAATCCGCAAACTCTTGGTGGGTGACTCAGAAAGGACCACGTTATCTCCAGGTTTAACACGACCTTGATGGATTTTACCAATGATGATTCTGCCCAAGTGAGGATTGTAATCTATAGATGAAGCCACCATCTTGAATGGAGCCTCGTCATTGAAATCTGGAGCAGGTAGTTCTTTGACAATCGTATCCAGCAGCGGAAATACATCAGCTGACTGAGTCGAGTCATCTGGCATAGTCAAGAAGACTTTCCCCTCACGAGCTACAGCATAGAGTGTAGGGAAGTCTAACTGAGCTTCATTGGTAGCCAACTCTAGGAATAAATCACCTAGCTTGTTTTCTACCCAGTCTACTCTAGCAAAATTTTTATCAATCTTGTTAATGACAACGACAATCTTCAAACCCAATTCCAAAGCTTTTTTCAGCACAAATCTAGTCTGTGGCATCGGACCTTCCTGTGCATCAACGATCAGTAAAGCTCCATCAGCCATAGACAGGGTTCTTTCTACTTCTCCACTAAAGTCAGCGTGACCTGGGGTATCAATAATATTAATTTTATAATCTTGATAGGAAATAGCACAGTTTTTGGCCAGGATAGTAATCCCACGCTCTCGCTCTAGATCATTGCTGTCCAAAATTCTCTCCTGACCCATTTCTTCTTGATTGGATCTAAAAACATGAGTCTGCTTGAGCAGCGCATCAATGAGAGTAGTTTTGCCGTGATCAACGTGAGCGATCACCGCTACATTGCGGATATTTTTTTGCATATATTTTTCCCAAAATTCTTGAAAACAATTCCAAGGGGATCCCAGATCGTGGTCCGGGATGACAATTATAAAAAGAACAGGGAAGTATTATATCAGGTTTTATAAAAAAAAGCTCAACTCTTAAACAGAGTAACCTAATTCTTTTATCACCTTTTTTATTTTATCTACCCCCACCTTCCCCTCATCATACTCCACCACCGTCTCAGCTTTGGCATAACTAGTACTAGCAGAAATCACCCCATCTAAATCTTCTAGCTCACCGTCAATATTCATACTGCAACTAGTGCAGTGCATCCCGTTGATTTTCAAGGTGACAGTTTTACCTTCTGGTTTAGATTTTTTTAAGAAATTTAACATATTTGTCCTTTAGTTTACTACTTCAAGTATCCCACTATACATCCCCATACTACAAGTATACGTAAACTTGCCCGTACGAGTAGGAGTAAAAGTAAATGTCTGGGAATCTGTAGATTCCAAAAATGTATTGATCCCAAATTCCTTTAGCACAAAAGCCAAAGCACAAGAATAAACCCCATTACTCTCCAAAGTTAATTCAACTGGAACACCTTTTTTAACTTTGACTCTACGTGGTGAATAACCATTGCTCAGGATATTTATTTTCACTCTTTGGACACCCTCTGCTTGAACAACACCACTGGTACTAGAATTTAAATATGCATATCGATCATCAGAGAAAAACCAAGTCACTGGTCTAACTAAACGTTGAACAGTAATAGGGGAGTTCATCACCAGTAAAACTCCATTGATACTATAAATTGCCATTGCAACTAGAGTTACTGCTGCAAACTTGGTGAATTTCTGATGCCAGCCTTCGGATAATTTGGCCGTAGCCACACCAATCAATGCAAATAGAGGAAAGGTCCCAAGTACAAAACTAAACATAATCAAGGCACCCACCACAGAATTACCAGAATTAATCGCCAATACCTCCATCGCTTGTGTCACACCACATGGTACAAAAATAGTCATTGCACCCAATACAGCAGGGGCAAAAAGAGCTTTACTCTTGGTAGTATTGCGGATCATTTTTTGCAAAAACTTGGGTGGCTGAAAACTGACAAATCGGAAAACAGGATGGACGTCCAGTAGGTTCATGGCTGTAGCAAACATGAAAAAAGCAGTAAATAACTGAAAGAAAAGCCGCACTCCTAGACTTAAGCTGATCACTGAACCAAGCAGCCCAAGCAAGAAGCCAAGCAAAGTATGAGAAATTAATTTTGCCACCAAAAACATCCCCACCGGCATCCAATCCAACTGATCAAATTGAGTGAGTGATTGTTTTTTTGTAAATTTGCTACTCTCTATCCCACGAAGCTTTTGCGAAGTGGAATCCAGCTCTTCATCCTTCTGGTTAGCAATCACTCCAGCCAAAAGTCCCCCCTGCATCGCCAGACAAGAAAGTCCACCCGTAGTAAGTCCAGTTAAAAATATTGCAAACAAATTCATAATTTTACTCCTTTAAGACGTAATGCATTACCAACAACCGATACGCTTGAGAAGGCCATAGCTGCTCCAGCTAGAATAGGGCTCAGCTTAATTCCCCAAACAGGGTAGAGCAGACCCATCGCTACGGGAATCAAGACCACGTTATAACCAAAAGCCCATACTAGATTTTGTCTGATATTTCTCATCGTCACTTTAGATAATTGAAGTGCCTGTGGCACGAGGCTAATGTCACTGCGCAACAAGGTAATTTCTGATGACTCGATTGCCACGTCAGTTCCCCCACCCATCGCAATCCCCACATCAGCTGTAGCCAGTGCTGGAGCGTCATTAATTCCATCCCCGACCATCGCGACTACGTTGTGCGTACTTTGAGACTCTGCAACTCTGTCTCTTTGTATCTCTGAAATAACCTCCGCCTTCTCTCCCGGCAACACCTCTGCAATCACCTCATCTACTCCTAATTTACCGCCAATCACATCCGCTGTCTTCTGATTATCCCCTGTCAGCATCACTGTTTTAATCCCTCTAGATTTTAGTAAGTGAACAACTTGCAACGACTCTTTTTTAATAGTGTCAGCAATCCCCAACACCATCGCCACTTCACCATCCACCGCCATAAATGCCACACTAGCTGCCTGACTTTTGTACTCTTCTGCTTTATCCAGTAACTCTTGATCAATCTTCTGTTTCTTCTCCTTCATCAACTTTTCCGTCCCCACATACACCTGCTTACCCTTAATAACCCCACTCACACCCTTTCCTGAATAATCTTTGAAATCAGTAACTTTGCCACTCTGTATCTCTGAGTCTTTGCCACTAACAAAGTTAACAATCGCCCCCGCCAAAGGATGATGAGACAAACTTTCTAAGCTATAAAGCATTTGTAAATTGGATTGGATTTGAACTTTGGACTTTGACATTTGAACTTGTGCTATCACCTTCGGTTTCCCCTCCGTCAATGTCCCCGTCTTATCAAACACAACTGCATCCACCTTCTGCGCCACTTCTAGCGCTTCTGCATTTTTGATCAATATGCCCAATTCTGCTCCCTTTCCTACGCCAACCATTAAAGAGGTAGGTGTAGCCAATCCCAAAGCACAAGGGCAAGCAATAATCAGCACCGAGATCATACTGACCATAGCATGCAAAAAAGAAGGCTGTGGGCCAAATACAAACCAAACAAGAAAGGTAATAATAGATAATACTATTACAATTGGCACAAAGAATGAAGCTACGGTATCAACTAGCTTTTGAATAGGTGGCTGTGACCCCTGAGCTTCTTTGACTAGATTAATAATCTGAGCCAGCATGGTCTCACTACCAACTTTGGTCGCTTCAATTTCAATACTGCCCGAGCCGTTGATAGTAGCCCCGATCACCTTGTCTTTAGCTTTCTTTTCTATAGGAATACTCTCACCCGTAACCATACTTTCATCAATTGAAGTGGATCCTTTGGTCACGACTCCATCTACAGGAATCTTTTCTCCTGGTTTGACTAGCAGCGTATCACCTTTTCTAACTTGAGCAATATCAACATCCACTACTTTACCATTCTGAAGTAAATGGGCTGTTTTGGCTTGGAGACCAATTAATTTTTTGAGAGCTTCAGATGTTTGACCCTTGGCTCTGATTTCTAAATATTTACCTAGCAAAATAAAAGTAATAATGGCGGCTGAGCTCTCAAAGTACATATGTGTATCGATACTGTGAGATTCTAGGTAACTACTAAAAAAGAGGACAAACACAGAATAAAAATAAGCCACTGATGTACCTAGTGCCACCAATGTATCCATGCTAGTTGTTTTATTGAGCAGGGCAGACCAAGCCCCTTTATAAAATCTCTTGCCTGCCCAAAATTGAATAGGAGTAGCTAAAGCTAACATTAACCAACCATTCATTAAATACTTGGGAGCAAACGGTAACATACTAGCCATTAACACCAAAGAGAGTAGAGTAGAGATGATTACTTTTATCTTGAGGGATTTGAGCTCTGCCTTTCTTTCTTTTTCTGCAGTATCTTCTGTATCACTATCACCTATGTGAGCGGTGTAACCAAGTGAGGAAACAGCCTTTTCAATATCTTTGGTACTTGTCTGTGACAGATCAACCACTACCCTTGCTTGGCTATTAGCATAGTTCACACTTGCCTCATCTACTCCACTTGTCTTACCCAGTTTACGACTAATATTGGCTGCACAACTAGCACAATGCATACCAGACACATGAAATGTTAAAGTTTCTTTTTTTGCCATTTATCTACTCCTTTATTAATTCATCAATAATCAATTCTTCAATTTCCAAACAATAATCAATGTTCTAATTCACTAATGATCATTAGGTCATTGAGATTTGCAATTTGTTTGATCATTGTAATTTGGTAATTGGTCATTTTTGAATAAACTTCTCCGGATTTTTCTCAAAAACAGACGCACACCCACTCGCACAAAAAAAATACTCTCTACCTTTATGTGTATGTGCAAAAGCTGCTGTCTTTGGTGAAACTCTCATATCACAAACTGGATCATGGACCAAAGGTACTAAATCTTTCATTTTCATACTAAATTCATCAGCTAAGTCAGTGTCTTTGTGTTGATCAATCAGCACATCTCTGAGCAAATCACTAGCTTTAATAATCTTTTTATTGGCTAGCGAATAATAAACTTCTTTGCCTTTTTTCTCATGTCGCACAATATTTGCATCACGCAAAATCATCAAGTGCTGACTGACGTTGGCTTGTGGTAAATCCAGCATGGAATAAATATCAGTCACGACTAGTTCTTGGTCTCGCAACAAGTGAATTATTTCTAGTCTTCTAGGATGGGCCAATGCCTTGAGTAATTTGGCATGAAGTGAAAATATTTGTGAATACATATTCGAATATTAGAATATGTAATAGGCAATGTCAAGCACAAAAAAACCCCTCACCAGCATCTTGTGGTGAGGGGAATGTATCTGTCCAGCGATATCTATTTTATTTATCTACCTATGCATGCCCCTACCTATACCCTGACCTCTACCTTCTGATCTACCACTACCATCCATTTGGCCAAATCTAAACTCAGACAAATCTATGCCTTCTGACTCAGCCCAAGCTCTCATCTCATCATGGATAGCATCCATTTCTTCTTTCATAGCATCTCTATCTAGATCTTGATCTCTGAGAGCCTCTATCTTTTGTTGGATCTCTTCATGCTTGGCCAAGACAGCTTGTTTTTGAGCATCGGTCAGATCACTATCGTTGATCATCTGCTCAAATCTAGCTTCCATTTCGTCATGTCTTTCATTTCTAAACTCTTCGACCACTTGATCTACTTCCGTCTGATTGAGACCAAATCTCTCTGTAATTCTCTGGACCAAGGTCTGTCCATAATCACCATCACCACCATGAGCACTCACCATCCCCACAGAATTCCAGCCAACTATTGCCACAGTCCCAAGTGCAATTGCCGGTAAAATAATTTTTGCTTTCATAATCTCCTCCTTTAAGTTGAGATTACTTGATACTGTGGATACTATATATATTGAAGCTGAGAGGAGGCTGGGAATGGGTGAGTTGCGCGTTGTACGGTATGCGCTGTCATTCCCGCGCACCTGCCTGTCGGCAGACAGGGGTGGGAATCCATAGGTTGTGGTTAAGAAGAGGTTTGGAAAATAACCACAGGTTTATGAATAACCAATGACCAAATCTCAATTTTCTCAACCCGTGATCAGCCTTTGGCTAAAAACAATTATCAATGATCTAAATTTTGAGAAGAATAAAATAAAGCTGCGGCTATATATGGAACATAAATAATCCAATACTCTTCTAGATTTTTTAAAAAATCAATATCCTGGTCAGTAAAACCAAATTCAGTGAAATTCTCCGGATTAAGAGCACGATTATGGTATTGTTCCAAAAATTCTGTGGTCGTTATGACTCTAGCGATATCTGGAAATAAAAGAGGTAAATAAAAATTAGGATCTTTTGATCTTTCTATGTTCAAAAATATTCTTGCCATGCTGAATTATACAAAAATAATCAAAAAAGAACAAAAGCAATCATAGACTCATTTTGTCCTCAATCATTAGATTTGATTTTTTCTCTTTTTTGTTTTCTTCATTCTAATAACAACATATATTTAACAATTATTTGGTTATTCTAGCATTAGTGCATTGATTATTGTTTGAAAATTGGGATTTGATAATTGGTCATTAAAAGGGATGTCTCCACACATTCGACAAGCTCAGTGCAGGCTTCTGGTCGACATGACAACAGTCCTCAATCCCTAAACCCTATAACCTACCCCCTAGACCCTAAACTCAATCACAAATTCACTTCCCTTCCCCGATTTACTATTAACAGTAATATCAGCCCCATGCGCCTCTACGATCTCTTTAGCCAACGCCAAGCCCAATCCAAAGCCACTCTTTCTTGACTTGGTGCGTGAGTTGTCTGCTCTGTAGAATCTATCAAAAATAAACGGCAAATCTTTTTTATCTATCCCAATCCCGTTGTCTTTAATTGATAAAAGCACCTTCCCAGATTTTTCTGACAAGCTAACAATAACTTCACTATTTTTATGAGAATACTTAATCGCATTATCCAAAAGAATAGTAACCAACTCCTCCAAGGCATCTTTATCTCCCTTCACAACATAATCGCCCCCACTCCCACTGATCACTCCCACTCCCACACTGTCCACTAACGGCTCTAATTTCTTGACCACCCCATCAACTATTTTCTTCAAATCAATTTTTTTATGACTCCTAGTTCTGTTGCTAGTTTGATAAAAAGATAAATTGAGCAAATAATCAGTCAGAGATTGCAAATTATTGACTTCTTCAAGATTACTCTCCAAGATATCTTTAACATCTTTCTTGATTTTTTTATTTCTCAACTCCACTTCCAGTCCCGTCTTCATCGCCGTAATCGGAGTCCTCAGCTCATGCGATGCATCGGCAATAAAATTCTTTTGCCTCTCATGAGCCTCTTCAATTGGTTGAAGTGTCTTGCCTGCAAAAAAGAATCCAAGCAAAGTACTCATCAAAAAAATAACTCCATTAATAAACAGTAGCCGCAATATGATAAGTTTTTGAGAAGCTTCCAATTGTTGCAAAAAGAAATCATGAATCTCGTCATGGTTGATCACAATATTCCTCATCTCTGGATGGAGTTTTTCTTGATTTTTGAGTCGTTGCTCTGCCTGCCTGTATCCCTGAGAAACTTGGTCACTTACACCCTGATAAATCACCACACTAAAAAGCCCACTCACCATCATGATGACAGACAAATAATAGATTGTGAGTTTAATTCGTGCAGAATGGAACATAATTCTTAGTTGCTAAGTTACTGAGTTTCTGAGGAGTTCCAACTTCTTAGTAACTTAGTAACTCAGAAACTCAGCCACTCTGTATAGTATACCCAAATCCCCTTTTCGTTTTAATTAGTTTTTTCTCAAACCCATTATCAACTTTTTTCCTCAAATACCCAATATACACTTCCACCGTATTGGGCAATACATCAGCTTCAAAATCCCAGACTTTCTCAATAATCAGATCTTTACTGACAAACTGGCCCTGATTCCTCATCAAGTATTCTAGAAGAATAAATTCTTTGCTAGACAAATCAATTTCTTTTCCAGCTCTTTTGACTTGTTTTCTTATTACATCTAAAGTCACATCACCCACACTGAGCACTTCATCTTGTTTTTCTCTAGGTCTTCTGCCCAAAGCATGAATCCTAGCCAATAATTCCTCAAAAGCAAAAGGCTTGACCAAATAATCATCAGCTCCACTATTCAGCCCCGTGACTTTATCATCTAGCTGACCCTTTGCAGTCAGCATTAGAATTGGAGTCATGATTTTTTCGTTTCTCAAAGATCGACAAATCTCCATCCCGTCCATTCCTGGCAGCATCAGATCCAAGACAATCACATCATATTCTTCCCCACTAGCTAGATCATAGCCATACTCGCCATCATAAGCCACATCCACCACCATCGATTCCTGCTCTAGACCCTTACGGATAGAGTCAGCAATTTTCTGCTCGTCTTCGATTATTAGAATTTTCATAGTCCTTAATGTCATCCCGGACTCGATCCGGGATTCATATTCCTTAATGTCATCCCCGCGCAGGCGGGGATCCATAGGTTGAGATTAAGAAAAGATTTAGATTTTAAATACCATATGTAAAAAAGCTGAGATAAAGCTGTAAATTATCGATCAATAGCATCCCATCTAAAAGATTTTATTAAGTCAACAAAAACTTTAGACTCCTCACGCACACTTAATAAGGGATCATCATCATCATAAAAAAACCAAAATCTCATAACTTCATTTTCATTACTAGAATTTGACTTATAAAAATAAATCGTATTGTTCAATCTATTATTTGTGGAATACAGTCTATTATAAACTCCAAACTCATCGACTAAATCTTCTAAAACAATCATTTTCTCCATATCTAAGTCTCCAATGCTCTCAATATTTGTACCAGAATTTTCGTAAAAATCTTCTTTTATAGAGTCCAGACTGTGATGGGATAATTGCATCTGAATGTATAGAATCCCATCTCCATCATAGTCAGCTAAACTAAGATATAAATCCCCTGTTGGTCTTTCTTGTTCAAGTAGACTCCAGGTTTCTGGATAACAAAATGACAAAGATGAATTATCCAATTTTTTTGAGAATTTATTATTTCCTGGATCACAATCAACTGAATAGTATGAAACATCCAAAAATTTGTTTTTAGGAGAATATAGTCCCATCACCAATCCAATAAGAAAAAAAACAAAAACAAAGAAAACATATTTTAATTTCATATTAATAAAATTCTATCATTTAGTCATTTGATATTCATTTGGAATTTAGGCTTTGAAATTTGAAGTTCAAACCAAACATATTCTCGGTCCCACAGTATGGATTCCCGTCTGCACGGGAATGACAATCAAAATCAATCCCAACTCCCCCGACCATCACCAGAAAGTGGAATTACCTCACCACCAAACTTAGGACCGACTTGAAACAAGACATCTTTGACAGCCTTAACTCTAGCAAAATATTCCCTCAACTCATTTCTCTGTGTACCGGCATAATCTTGTTTGTCTGCTTTCATGCCAACAGCATCAATTCCTAGGGACTGAGCAATATACACCGCTCTAGGCAAATGAAATTCTTGGCTGACGATAATTAATGACTCTGCCTGGAAAACATCCCTGGCACGATACAAACTATCATATGTATCAAATCCAGCATGATCCAGGAAAATATCTTCTTCCCTCACTCCAGCATCTAAGAGATTTTTTTTAGCAGCATTGACCTCATCGTATCCTTTTCTACCATGATCACCACTGACCAGTATTTTCTTTACCCTACCGGCTTGATACAGTTCCAAACCAGTCTGTACTCTATCAGCAAACATATCACTCAAATGCCCATCACTATAAACCAGAGCCCCCAAGACTAAAGCTACCTGCTTTTCTGGGAGGTGATCAACCTGAGTATAGATATTACCCTCGGATTTTTGATCAACTATCCAGCTCACACTGATAATTAAGCTCAAAATTACAATTATAGAAAATAGAAATGATACAAAAAGAACAACTATTTTTTTAAAAAATGATAATCTCCACCACCATTTGAAAAGTCGGATCAATAATCTAAAAGGCAGTAATAACAACCTCCAAAAATATCTAGCAATAAATTTTATATAACCAAACATACTATTATTATATGCTAAAAAGTATTAACTTGGTTAAGTTTGTACCACCTTTGGACAAGTTAATCGCTTTTTTCAATTCATATTGGCTCATAGTCTGATCAAGAGGCTCACGATCTGGGATATTACCAGTATAGTATTTGTTTAGAATTTCTAGTGCTCTCTCATCTCCTAGCTGACCTACAGCCCAGATAGCAGAATTTCTGGTTTCAAAACTATTATGATCATCATCTATAGTAGAGAGTAAAGCCTCCACACAATCACCATCATATTGCCTTTGGGCATTTTCACATTCACTCTGTACCTCATAGCCAATCCAAGTATTAGCAATCACAAACAACATAAACATCACACCCAAACCAACTGAGATTAATAAAACTATACCTTTTTTCATAAGACTCCTTTTACAGCCATAAAGTCATATAGCCATAAACCCATATTAATTATCCCTAATAAATACATCTTCAATAGTAGTCTCAAAGACATCTGCTATCTTGAAAGCTAGATCTAGTGAAGGCAAATACTTGCCTTTTTCCACTGCCAAGATAGTTTGCCTTGTTACCCCCACTCTTTCAGCTAGATCTTCCTGTGTCAGATCATGCATCGCTCTGAGTACCTTTAATCTATTTTTCATAAGCTCAACCCATCTTTTTATTAAGATAATAAAATGCCAAAGAATATGTGCCAACAATAAACAAAACTAAATAACTAAAAGTAATCCCCAAGGTTTGGAGATATGTATATCTTTCACCTGCAATCATCAAAAGTAGTGAGGTAATAGCTAAAACACTGGTGGTAACTGTATAAGCAAAATTACTTGCTTTGTTTCCTATATCAATGGTTCGCTCATCTACGATTACTTCTTTGGTCATTTTTCTAAACAAACTTAAAAATAAAATCCCCACAAAAATACTCACAATAGCCCAGACAGCATTACTCCACGATACTGCCAGAGACACATTGATAGACACAAATGCAACAACTAGTAATTTTATTTTTTTAAATGTTTTGTAGTTCATAATATATTTATTGTAAAACATGTTTTACATAATGTCAAATATACATTACTACGTCTGAAGAAAAATAAAGTATAATGGTTAAATAAAAAAATCATAAATCATGATTAATAAATCAAAAATCAAGAATCTACTATCCAAGTTCTCCAAAAAACAAATCTTTGCTTTTATATTTATTTCTTTTTGCTTAATCCTTGTTTCTTCTATCGCAACCTACAACATCTTCAAACCCAGACACTTTAGCCTCAATGTTGACATGGATGTAAATAACAATCCAGCCGTCCTCGCCGCCCACACTAACAACCAAAAGCTAGAAGCTAACAGCCAAGAAATCGATCAACTCAATTTCCTCCTCCTCGGCTACGGTGGTGCTGGCCATAGTGGTGGCTATCTGACCGACGTCATCCAGATAGTCAACGTCGACTTTACTACCAATAAAATTAATCTCATCTCCATCCCTAGAGACCTATGGGTCAGTCTCCCCAATGGTAAAGAAGCCAAAATCAATACTGCTTTTACATTGGGTGAAGATCCTAACAAACCTATTGAAAGTGGTGGTCAAGTTGCCAAAGACATGGCGGCTGTGGTCAGTGGCTTGCCCATCAACTACTATATTGCTGTTGATTTTGTAGGCTTCCAAAGGCTAATTGGTTACACTCTCGATGGTATCGAAGTAGATGTCCCAGATACCCTGGATGATCCTTGGTATCCCATCCGCGGTGAAGAACAAAACCCTTGTGGCATGACACCAGAGGAAATAGCAGAGGTTACCAGCAAGTACTCTGGTTTTGAACTAGAAAAACAATTTGAATGCCGCTACGAACACATTCACTTTGACCCAGGGATAAATAAAATGGAAGGTCATGAAGCTCTAGCCTTTGTCAGATCTAGACATGGCTCCAGTGCTGGAGATTTCTCTAGAAGCCAAAGACAACATGCTTTACTCAAAGCAATTTTTAAAAAGCTCTTATCCATGGATACTCTCAAAAACGCTCCTGAATTTTTTAAAGACGTAGATGATGAAATCAGTACTGATATTGACCTTGAGATCTTGGAAAACATCGTCCCTTTGCTGACCGATATTGGAAACTTTAAGATTAACAGCGTGACTCTGAGTACTGAAAATGTCTTCCAGACGGGAAAATCTGGCAGTGGTCAATTTATCTTACTCCCCAAAAATGGAGAGAATGAGTGGGATCAAACCAATAACTTCATCCTCCAAAGCACTTCAAAATAACACAATATATAACATTACTGTCTCTTAAATAACTCTAGTATTGGGTGTTTTTATCATGTTATATTGAGAATTGACCTTAAGTAAATATCATTTTAATAACTTTTATGCTTTTTCTTAAAAGAAATCTTTTGTTCTTGTTTGTTTTCCTCAGTATATTTTTGAGTAGTTCTTCCATAGCAAAAGCCACTACTTGTACTTGGTCTGGAGGTACAGGGAACTGGGAAGATACTGGCAATTGGTCTGGGTGTGACGGAAGTGTCCCTGATGCAAATGATGATGTGATTATAGATGTCAGCCAAACAATATCTATAAATGGTTCTGCTACTATAAACAGCCTCACCGTAGGTGATGCTGGCAGAACCAATCTTCCCACTCTTAATTTTAATTATGATGCTCATTCCAATGGAGCACTTATTATCGATGATGGTAATTTCATACTTCATGATGGGGCTAGTTTGACACATACAGAAAGTACAACATCCACGGCTACGGCTACTATATCCATAGATGTTCAATCTGGTGACACTACTCTTACTGGCAATGTAAATCTTACTTCTCAAGGGTTCAACCATAGCGAAGGCCCCGGAGCAGGTGAAGATAGTACTGCCTCTAGGAAAGGAACTAGTGGAGCAAGTCACGGAGGAGAAGGTAGCGATGGCTATGGCACACTAGGCACCACAACTGGAGCAGTAGCCTATGGTAGTTTTGATGGACCTATCACACTTGGTAGTGGTGGTGGTGATGGCAAATACAATGTAGCTGCCAATGGTGGAGATGGTGGTGGGGCTATCAAGATTAGTACCGCCGGAACAATGACCATTGATGGAAATATTACCGCCAATGGCACAAATGGAGGTGTATATGGTGGAGACTGGTCTGGTGCTGGTGGTAGTGGTGGTAGTATCTGGCTTATAGCCAATACCATAGCTGGATCAGGTTCTCTTCAAGCCAACGGTGGTAACGGTGGAGTTTCTACATATACAAAATCAGGTGCAGGTGCTGGAGGAAGAATTGTTTTGGAATATACCACCAAAACTCTATCTGGAAGCATTACTGCTTATGGCGGGGATGGTACTTCCGAGGCCCTGGATGGAGGTGCTGGAGTTATTTGTGAAAAACCATCTTCTCAAACATACTGTAATGTAACTATTAATAATGGAACCAACACTAACTACACAGTCACGCCTCTTTCTAATCAAACTATTCATGATTTAACAGTAGATAATGCCAAATTATCTCACCAAGACAACTCAACTACAGCCACGTATAAACTAGATCTTACAATCATGGGAGATGCCACTATTACAAGCGATGCAAGTATTGATACTGACGGTAGAGGCTTTGACCATAGTGAGGGTACTGGTACAGGAACTGATAATCCGGGAGCAAGAAAAGGCTCTGGAGGTGCAGGACATGGTGGCGTAGGTAATGATGGTACTGGTGATAGTGGTGGACAAGCAGGAGGATTAGAATATGGCAGTATTACAGATCCCATAACACTAGGAAGCGGTGGGGGTGATGGGCTCTATAATACTGCTGCCAATGGTGGTAGTGGTGGTGGGGCTATCAAACTCACCATATCAGGAACCCTGACAGTAAATGGTACTATTAGTGCCAATGGAGATAATGGTGGTGTATATGGTAATGACTGGTCTGGAGGTGGTGGTAGTGGTGGTAGTGTCTGGCTACTAGCTGATACCATTACCGGTTCTGGTACTATTCAGGCCAATGGTGGTAACGGTGGGACCACTAGTTACACCAGTAGTGGTGGTGGTGCCGGAGGTTATGTCAGATTATTCTCGTACTCATCAAATACCTTTTCTGGAAGTATTGCAACAATTCAAGGGACTGGAGGAGCTAATGGTGCAGACGGAGTAAATACTAGCTCCACAGCATCTACCATATCAAATCTAGCACAAACCAAAAGTGATGGCTCAACAGCTATCACTACAGGGTCTTCTACAGATGAAACTACAGTCATACTAAAAGTAAGTATGGAAGATAATGATAGTGCCAATGGAATTACTGCTCAGGTAGAAGTGCAACCAATAGGAACTGATTTCATCAATACAGCCACACACACAGGTACCGAAGAAGCATACTCTGCATCCACTATTACCTCAGCCATTACTGTAGATAGTCTCAGTGACACCACTAGTTATCATTGGCAAGCCAGAGCATGTGATTTTGATAATGCATGTTCTCCTTGGTCCTCTTTTGGTGGCAACGCTGAGAATGCTGCTGACTTTCAAATAATCCTTAATTTAAACCCCAATGCTCCTTCTTCTCTTGGACCATCCACAGTAGTGGGAAGCAATCTAGAAAATACCAATCAGCCAACTTTCCAATTTGCACTAAGTGATGGAGATACATCTGATCTAGTCAAATATCAAATTCAAATTGCTACCGATGTTGCTTTTAGCAATGTAGTCACAGACTACACCTCTGCACTAGCTGCACAAGGATCTGCGGAATTTACCGTTGGACAAGCTGCCGGATCTGGTAGCTATACAACAGGCAGTGAAGGGCAAACCCTCTCTGGAACCAATTACTATTGGAGAGTAAAAACAATTGATGATAATGATGCGAGTTCAGATTGGACCACGGCAAGTGGCTCCCCATCATTTTCTATTGATTTAGTCTCACCCATATTATCTGGATCCACCAGCATCAGTACCAGCTCAGGAACACCAGCAATAGATCCCACCACAACTTGGCTAAATTCCCCATCTCCTTACTTTACTTGGACCACGGGAACTGATAATAATTCACTAAAAGGGTACTGTCTTTACATCGGCACTGATAGTAGTGGTGACCCTAGCACTCAAAAAGGACTTTTGGGTAGTTCTCCAGTATCTACCACTGGCACAACATGTCAATTCATTGTCAGTAGCAACGAAGTAGACTTTGCTACCACTGCCTATAGAGGAGATACTTGGCTCACATCATCAACAAGTGATTATTACATCAAGATCAAAGCTATCGATAACGCAGGCAATTTATCTACAACTACTATTAGCCAGTCTTTTCAATATGACTATACAAATCCTACCAACGTCACAGCTATCTCAGCTGCAAGTGGAAGCTTTTCTAGCATTAGTGATATGTATATAAATTGGCCAACTAGTGGCGATCAAGCCGCAGTGGATGCTCATTCTGGCATCCTGGGTTATCAATATGCACTCAATTCACCTTCTGGTTGGACAGGTCCTAATACAGATTCTTCACTAGGAATCTCATATATTCCCCTAGGTCAAAACCAACCATATTACCTCAGTGGTGAATTTACTACAGAAGACCTAGAGATTGGTGGAAACACTGTTTATTTTAGAACAGTAGATGCTGCTGGTAACTTTTCCAGTTCTTATGCTACGGCTACAGTTAATTATGGAGGAGAAGCTCCATCTTTTGCCTTTGATGGCAGCTTGACAGTCACTCCTGCTACCAACACAGAAAATAGCTTTGCATTATCTTGGTCAGAAGCAAGTCCCGCTACTGATAGAACTATTTCCACGTATTACTACATGATCAACACTACTCCACCCTCCTCTTTGAGTACCATCACTCAAAATACAGCTACATATATAGCAACCACAAACACATCTGTTGCTGCCCAAGCATTCCAAGGTGTCAGAAAAGGCTCCAATACTGTCTATGTAGTGGCTGTAGATGATAATGATAATTATTCACCAAGTAATTACTTGAGCTCTACATTTACACTAAATTCTGATCTCCCTGATCCAGCTACAAATCTGGCAGTTGCTGATTCTTCTATAAAATCTGCTTCTATCTGGAGAGCATCACTCGCATGGGATGTCCCCAGCTATCAGGGTACTGGAGATCTGACATATACCATCCAACGCTCTACAGATGGAGACACTTGGTCCACCATTACCACTACTACTGGGACTGCTTATGTAGACACTGTTCCAGAATCACAACAATATTATTGGAGAATAGGAACAAGTGATACCAGCGACGATTCTACCAACAACCCAACATATACCAATGCGGTCACACTTACCCCCAAAGGAGCTTATACAGAGCCAGCCGGACTCTCATCAGGTCCTAGTGTCTCATCAATTACTACCAAAAAAGCCACTGTTTCTTGGACAACCAGTAGAACTTCTGATAGCAAAGTAGCTTTTGGAACTTCATCTGGAGATTATCAAGATGAAGAAGTCTACAATGGCTCTCAAGTTACAGATCACTCACTCCAATTAAACAATCTAGAACCTGGCACTACATACTATTATGTTGTGAGATGGACTGATGAAGATGGTAATACTGGAGAAAGTGATGAAGAAACCTTCACCACTAGTCCCGCTCCTACTGTCAAGGATATCGAAGTGAGTAGTGTGGGATTATCTACCGCAATACTAAAATTCACTACCAATGATGCTACTCAAGCAAAAATATACTATGGGAAAACTACCGACTTTGGTGGATCGACCACTATATCTACCTCTACACTAGAAAGCACCTATACTATTGAGCTCTCAGAGCTAGAAGATGATACAAAATACTACTTTAAAATAAATACCTTTGATGAAGAAGAAAGTGAGTATGAAGGATCAATACTAGATTTTACCACTCTTCCCAGACCAAAAATAAGTAATGTCAGAATTCAACAAGTCAAAAATACTGCTCAATCAACACTCAGCATTAGCTGGGACTCCAATACTGAGATTTCTTCTATAGTCACATACTTTCCAGAGGGAAAACCAGATTTTGCCAGAGATGAAGTAGATGTCAAACTTACTGCAGATAGACATGAGATTATTATAAAAGGGCTCCTTCCCGACACTACATATTTCTTGACCGTCAGAGGTAGAGATAAAATTGGGAATGAAGCTTTATCAGATAGTATCAAATTTACTACAGCTACTGATACCAGACCTCCCGTCATTACCAATCTGACAGTTGAAGGCACTAGTATTGCTGTACAAAGAAACCAAGACAATCCCTCTCAGCTCATTGTTTCTTGGACTACAGACGAGCCTTCTACCAGTCAGGTAGAAATTGGAGAGGGAACATCAGATAATTATTCTCAGCTTACCCAAGAAGATAGTGATTACTCATACAATCACGTCGTCGTTATCCCCAATCTAGCTCCAGCAAGTGTCTATCACTTGAGAGCTATCTCAAGAGATATGGCCAATAACGAAATCAGGTCTGTAGACACAGTCACCATTACCCCCAAAGCTACTGATAATGCTCTAGACCTTGTGATTACTAATCTCAGAGAAGCATTTGGCTTTTTGGAATAAATTTTTATAAAAAATAAAATGAACACAACTGACATAGCAATACAAGCAGATGATATTTCCAAGAGTTTTGTCATAGGTAAACAAAAAATATCTGTACTCAAAGATATTAACTTTACTGTCCAAAAAGGTGACTTTTTAGTAATCTTTGGACCCTCTGGTTCTGGTAAATCAACCCTCCTCCACATTATTCTGGGCTTAGAACCACCCAACAGTGGCAAAATGAAATTACTGGGTAAAGATCCTTATAATATGACTGATGATCAGCAAGCTGACTTTAGAAAGGAGAATATCGGTATGGTATATCAACAACCTTATTGGATTAAATCCCTTAAGGTTGTAGAAAATGTAGCCTTTCCTTTGATTTTGCTAGGTGAAGAAAAAAAGAAAAGTCTAGAGAAAGCCCAGGAACTACTCAAGACACTAAGTATGTCTGATTGGTCAGAATACTTTCCTAGTGAGCTATCTAGTGGTCAACAACAAAGAATCTCTCTTGCTAGAGCACTGATTTCAAATCCTCAACTGATCATTGCAGATGAGCCTACAGGAAACTTGGATTATGATTCAGGCCTCCAGCTCATGGAGTTACTTACCAAAATAAACAAAGATACAGGAAAAACGATCTTGATGGTTACTCATGACTTGGAATATATGAAATTTGTACAAAGGTCCCTGAGAATGCTCGATGGACAGATAGTGGAACAACTAGATAAAAAAGGCACAGATACATATCTGAAAAAGCTACATAGTAAAAGAGGAAATGGACATGAAATTGAGTAAGCAAAATTTTTTGAAAACTGGTCAGAATTTTTCTCACATTTCTAGTTTGTCACTGTTGATTTTGGTTATTGGTCTCTCAAATATACTGGATAAAATCATCCGCTTTGTTCCTCCACTCCAGTTACTCCAGAAACCCATCACCAAGCTTCAAAACACATTAGATCCCCAAAAAAATCGCAGTTCTATCTCTAGATCAGAACTTATCTACCTAGCAACTCAGAACATGCAACAAAAAAAGACTAGAACTAAAGTAACTGTAGGAGGTATGACGATTGGTATTGCTGCTATTGTTTTCCTTGTTTCTATTGGATATGGATTACAAGATTTAGTTATCAATAGAGTGGCCAGACTAGAAGAAATGAGACAAGTAGATGTGTCTGTCCCACCTGGCAGTAATCTTACCATCAATGATAAATCTCTTTCTGATTTTAAAGGTATGTCAAAGATTAAAACAGTTGCACCGATGATTGCCATAGTGGCAAAAGCAAGTTATCAAAAATCTGCAACAGATCTCGTAGCATATGGAGTCACCAGAGATTATCTTGATCAATCAGCAATATCACCCGTCAAAGGAACAATTTTTGACAGCAACCAAGTCATTAGTTCTGTTACTACCTCACCGCCCAATGCAAATACTGCCACCTCAGCAGACGAAGAAAATATAGAGGTCTCTATTACCATAGATGAAGGAGAATGGCTACGAGTCAGAGATCAAGCCAATCCCAACGCCAAACTTTTGGGGTATACCCAATACTTGGGCAGTAGTATTGAAGGCAAACAAGTACTAGGAGGAAGTTATCTTCTAGAAGACGGAGATATAAATAATACTTGGATACAAGCTGAAGTGCCTATTTGGGAAAAACAAGAAGATGAATCCTATCAAAAACTCACCAACGATAATGGGTCTCAAGTGACACTCTCTGGTTATGTTGCAACAATAGGAATGTCAATAGAAAAAATAGATAGAAATCTAGAATCAATTGATACTGATGTTATTTATCAAGATAAAAAAAACACAACCTCAAGCAATAAAACTCATCAAGTTGTAGTAAACAGAGCAACATTAAAAATCTTGGGTATAAAAGAAGACGAAGCTATTGGAAAAGAGTTTGATATTTCCTTTATTGTGACAGGAGAACTCTTGGCAGACAAAAATGAAAAAATAGTTTCTGATGCAGCTACACACACCATTATCGGAGTTACACCAGATGATAAATCACCAGTGCTTTATGTCCCCTTTGTTGACCTTAGATCTCTTGGTCTTGTTAATTTTTCCCAAGTGAAGCTTTCTGTAACCAACAAAGATGACCTGCCTAAGATCAGAAAAGAAATAGAGGTCATGGGTTATAACACAGCTTCTGTAGCCGATACTGTTTCACAGATCAATAGCCTCTTTTCCACTATTAGAACAATGTTGGCTATCCTGGGGATGATCGCTCTGTCAGTGGCATCTTTGGGGATGTTCAATACTCTTACTATTTCGCTTTTGGAAAGAACCCACGAAGTAGGTCTGATGAAAGCTATGGGTATGAAGTCTTCAGAAATAAAGGATCTCTTCCTGGCAGAATCTATCATCATGGGATCTATGGGTGGAGTACTAGGACTGATCACAGGCTATACTGCAGCCAAAATACTAGAAGTCATTGTCTCTGGATATGCTATGGCAAAAGGAGTCGGTTATCTCAATATGGTAAGTATTCCTTTTTCATTTGTACTAGTGATCATTATTTTATCGCTACTTGTTGGATTTTTGACCGGATTATTCCCTGCCAAAAGAGCTACTAAGATTTCTGCCTTGAATGCTCTCAGATACGAATAATCTTCACCAAACATTACCCTTGAGAAATGCATCCAAAATCTTTATAATGAATTCCGCATTTATTAGATTAATCTAAGGAAAATATGACTTCTACTGACAATGTTTTGGACTTCAAAAAAGGCGATGCAATTATCTCCAATGGTAAGGTTTTTATCATCACCAAAGTAAAAGAGAAGGAGAATATGGAGGGTGTAAAAGAACCATACATCTTTTACAAACCATTTTTTGAGAATAATGTCAATAAATCAATGACCTGCTCTTTACCAATCAGTAGCTTTATCAAAACCAACAAAAGAAAACCAATCACTACTGAAAAACTCAAAGAACTGATTGATATCCTTACCCAAAAAGTAAAGAAAACAGAAAAAGTAACCATCATACAAGCCAATGAAATACTTAAAACCAACAACCCTCTCAAAATTGCTGGATTAGCAAAAGAACTTTGGTCAATTAAAAATGATCAAGAGGGCAAGCTATCTCACACAGACAACAATATCTTGAAAAAATCTCTAGAGCTTCTTTCTCAGGAATTCGCATTTGTCAAAAACTTAAACAAAGAATCTGCCCTAGAACACATCAAAAGCAAACTCAACAAAGACTAAGCCTGAGTAAAATGACTTTCTATTTTCCTGATGATGTCTTCAATAGTCCAGTCTGTTTTTATCAAATAATCAGTCACTCCCTGTTCCTTGGCTTCCATGACCTTTTCTCCAGAACTTAGATTTGAGAGAACAATTATTGGTGTCTCTTTTAGTTTTTCATTTTGATGTACTTGTTGAAGAAAAGATACGCCATCCACCTTTGGCATAATAATATCAAGCAGCACCATATCCACTTGATTATCTGCCAGAACTTGCAAACCTTCCTCTCCATCACCAGCCTTGAGAATATTGTATCCCCTTTTTGTGAGCTGGGTACTCAAAGCATCCATTAATGCTTTTTCATCCTCCAAAATAAGTATTGTTTTCATGCCATTTCTCCTTTTTATTTTAATTCTTTGGTTCCAGTTTTTTGAGGCATTCCGCCCTTTGGTAAGAATACCTCAAAGGTAGTTCCTTGATTTTCTTTGGAAGTAAAACTAATTTTACCTCCCACGTGATCCACAATTGATTTAATCACATACAGACCAAGGCCCGTGCCCTCCACATCACCTGCCTTAGCATTATCCGCTCTAAATAATTTTGAAAAAATCTTACTTTGCTGGCTACCAGGAATACCAATCCCAGTATCGCTTACCTGAAGTTGTATTCCTTCTATTGGTATTTTATCTAGGCTATTACTCTCTACTTGTACCATCTTGAGACCAATACTCACTTGACCTTGATCTGGGGTATACTTGACTGCATTGGAAGCTAAGTTTTGAAAAATAATTCTAGTTAGCTTAGGATCCAACATCATTTTGGGAATATCTGCCGCATAACTTTCTTGCAGATTAATTTGTTTCTTTTGAATATTACCCTGTAATTCTGCTACGACACTCTTGGAAATTGCTACTACATCAGTCTCCTCTGGTTCGATACTAAAGGTCCCCAGTTCTAGTCTGGAAACATTAAGTAGTGCATCTACCAGGTCAATCATTCTCTGATTACTTTCCTGAATTGCTTTGAGCTGCTCTATTTGGTCTGGAGTCAAATTACCAGCATCATCAAGCACAATCTCTGAATACCACTTGATAGCAGATAAGGGAGTACGTAGCTGGTGTGATGCTAGAGACACAAACTCTGTCTTTGCCTGATCAACTTTAACTGTCTGAGTAATATCATGCAAAATCACAGCTCCACCTAATACCTGATCCGCATAATTGGTTACCGGTACAATAAAAATCTCATAATAAAACTGAGCTAAAGAAGCCTTGGCTACATAAGAAATCTTGCCTGTAGTTAATGTCTCGTCAATCAAAGTGTTTAAATCAACATCTGTAAAAAGCTTGGATAATTCATCCAAACTATAGCCTTCCTTTGGCAAACCAGTAAAACGAGAAGCTGCCGGATTAGCCAGACTCACATTCCTCCCTGGATCAAACATGATCACTCCGTTACTAAGACTCTGAACTAATGCCTCTGTCCTAGAGTGCATTGATTGCATCAGTGTCTCAATCCTAGCAATAGAGACTGAAGCTGTTACTAAAAAAGAATCTACAAGACTTTTTTCTTGATCAGTGTATAAATCTGGCTTTGTGGAAGAAATACATAAGGCTCCAATAATTTTACCGCCCACTGACAGAGGTAATACAAAGCTAGACTTCATTTCTGTTGTCTTATTTTCATCCAATGGCAAACCAAATAACAAAGGATTAATTTGTGTAACTGATGTTGAAGCCCCCAAAGTTGAGTCTTTAGAATGCTCATGTATAAAATCAATCAACTGAGATTTCATACTCCGGAGATATTTACTATCTACAGATTCCTTCACATAAGCTCTAGACTCAAACTCACCTGAAGCCATGTTAAAAACAATATACTCAGATACGCTATAATCAATCATTTCCCACAGAAATTTATTGACTGTATCAATTGCTTCACCAATATCTAATTTAGCAGAGAGCTCTTCATTGAGTGCTTTAAGAGCACTGTTATTAAAATCAATCTTGGCAAGCTTTGACTTGAGATCAAAAATTTGTTTTTGAAGTTGAGCAATGTTGTCTGTTGGTTGTGTTTGATTCATGTACTACATCCTCTTGATGACTTCTACGTCACCAGAACTTTGAAAAAATCTCAATGATCTTCCTACACTTCCACCCAAGTCCTCTGATGTAATATGTATATTAGCTTTTTGGAGTTCTTCTCTAACTGACCTAATATTTTGTGAGCCAATACTTTCTGAAGAAAAACCCAGCTTACTAAACATCTCAGAGCCACCCACCAGCTTGGCTTGAAGATCAACTTTGAGACTCCCATTCTTTTCTAACAATGAAACTAGCTTTGGGATAGCAATATCAGCATATTTGTCTAGGCTATCTTCAGCTGAATTTACATCCATCGTGTGAGTGTGTGGTAATGCTACATGAGCCAAACCACCTTGTTTTTTTTGAGGATCATAGAGACAAACTGCCACACAAGATCCCAGTCCAATAGCAGAAAGAACCTGAGGTTCATTTGCTATCTTTATTTCTCCAGTACCTACCATAACATCATTCATACGAAGTTTTCCCTACAAACTCTTTGCTAATAACTCTGATGAATCTGCATCCAGCATTAATACTAATTTGGCTTCAGATCCTTGCGGCTCAATATGTAAATCAATCACAACAGATAAGGATCTGGATGAATTCAAGGCAATTTGGCCACTCAATTCATCCAAAGTTGCTTTAATCATATCTGTGGCAATATCAGGCACTGATTGGATGACTTGCAGACCAGTAGATTTTGAAATTTCTGACAGAAATGAACCAACAATAATGTTTCCTACTTCTTTTAAAGTAGACTCATCTATTTCACTTAGTTTAGTTCTTTGATTTTCATTGTCTGTGCTAAGTTGATTAGCCATCTTTTGTGCATCGTCTTGACTTTCCAAAAAGATAATAATTCCACTCAAATTATTGGTAACTTTTAGAGCTACTGTCGTGAATAAAGCCTCTGGATCAGGAAATTTTTTATCAAGCTGAGTTGGAGAAATAACTTCTACTGTAGAAGCATGAATAGATACTTCAGCTCCCAAGATTTTAGAAATACTAGTGGAAGCAACTTCGCCTGCTTTGATCGCCAACTCTTGAAGTCTTTCCAATTGTGATTGATCGATTGTATTATTTATCATGTATTAGTACCCCAGCTACTTTTTATCACTAGTTCTGGATCAATAATAGGTACAGGCCTCCCATCTCCCATCAACGTCACTGAACTAAATGGCAGCTTTCCTTTGAGCGAATTTGTGACTGGCTTTACTATAATATCCTGCTGACCATATATAGAGTCAATCACAAAAGCATACATTTTATCTTTTGAATTGACCAAAATTGCCTTGTTCCCTATTAATTGTCGTTTTTCCTGTTCAATTTCTTTGATGAGTGCCTGATCTGGTTGATATAAATACCTGAATACTTGATTGAGGTAGATTAAAGGAACTTCCTGCTCATCTATAACTATCACATCATAATCTGCTTGTTTTTTGACTTCATATTTGGCCACATCAATGATCTTGTGGACACTACTCAGGGTAATAGCATATTTTTGTAACTCTACATCTATAATTATTCCCTTTACAATCGCCAAAGAAACAGGTAAATCAATAATAAAAGTAGTCCCTTTACCTCTCTGAGAATCTATCTTAATCTGACCACCCATCGCCTCTATTTTTTGCTTGACTACAGACAGACCGACACCTCTGCCTGAAGTCTCTGTTACCTGCTCTGCAGTTGAAACTCCAGAAAAAAGAAAATCTTCTCTATCACCTTCAAAATTTTTTTGAGCCATTTTCTGTTCTATTTTTTCCCAATCTATTCCTTGACCATTGTCAGCCACACTGATCACTACCTTGTCTCTGACTTTCTCTGCCACTAGGGAAAGCACTCCTTCATTTTCTATCCCATGATCCACCGCATTTCTGAGAATATGGACTAGAGGCTCACCTAAATCGTCCAAAATAGATCGGTCAATTTCTATCTCAGATCCTTTTACTTCAAAGGTTATTTTTTTATTTTGTTTGGTGGATTGATCACGGACCATCCTGGGGAATCTATTAAAAACTTGACCAACAGGAGTTAGTCTGAGCTGCAAAACGTGATATTGAAGACTCTCTACCAGTCGCTCATATTCTTCAAAAGCCTCCATCAGCTGGATAGATTCCTGGTCAACACTACCCTTTAATCTCAGCTTGTTGACAATCATCTCTGATACGATATTCATCAGTTGGTCAAGTTTGGTAGTTTTAACACGCACTTCTTTGATCTGGGCAAATTGAGCTGGATCTTCAATTGTTTTTTTATCTTCCTGGATATCATCTTGTTCCAATTCTCCCACCTTATCCACAAGAGGATTAGCACTCTGTGTAGGACCAGTTTTTTCTGCCTGTTCTATCATTTTCCGAAGCTCATCAACTGCCCCAAAAAGCAAATTTATCCCACCACTACTCAACTTGTTTTTGATGTTCTCTACCATCCCTTCAAAACTATGAGCTAGATTACTGATCTCACCAAATCCCACACTAGCAGCAATACCTTTGAGGGTGTGAGAATGCCTCATCAATTCCATTAGGATTTCTGTTTTCTGGGGATCCTTTTCTAGTTCTATCAACAACGTATCAAGACTATCCAAGTGTTCCTTGGATTCAGAAATAAATAGATCAAGATATTTGTCAATATTATCCATATTCTCATCACTCTAATTAATTGTTCCCACAAGTTCAATCAATCTTTTACCAATACTGGGTGGATCAAGTACCTCATCTGCAAAACCTGATATTTGAACTGACTTGGGCATTCCAAAAACAGCACTACTCTCTTCGTCTTGAACTATGACCTTACCACCTAGTTGCTTGATTGCTTTGCAACCCAGCGATCCATCTTCTCCCATCCCAGTTAGTACAACTCCAATGGTTTTGTCACCAAATTGCTCCGCTACAGAAGTAAAACCCATATCTATAGAAGGACTATTCAAAGAATGTGATGTAATCAACCTCACTGTCAAATTACTCAAAAGAAAAAAGTGCCTATCGCCTGGGACAATATATGCATGAGAATTTTGCAAAACCTGACCCTCTTCCATCTGAGACACACTTATCTCTACTTTTTTATCAATCCGCTCAGCCATCCTAGCCGTAAACTCAATAGGCAGATGCTGGATGACTACTACCAAAGCGTTAATGTTGGTAGGTAACAAAGAAAGAAGTTGGTCAAGAACAATCGGACCACCAGAAGATGCTCCAATCACTATCGCATTTTTGATCATGTTACTATGCAGGCTGTTGCTGTCCTCCTTGAGCTTCAGGCTGAGCTGGCTGTGAATCTCCCTGTGGTTGATCATTTTGAACTGCAGGTTGTGCTGGCTGTTGTGAATCTCCTTGTGGTTGATCGCTTTGAACTGCAGGCTGAGCTGGCTGAGGATTTTCTTGTGTCTGTACAGGAGCTGGCTGTTCTCCACCTAATATTTTCTTGACTTCCGTCATGACTTGTTCTTCTTCAAAAGGTTTTACAATATATCCTTGAGCTCCACTTGTTTTGGCCTGACCAATCATATCGTCTTGACCCACAGCAGAGATCACTAGAACTTTAGCTCCCTGAGGAGCTATCTCTTTGATAACCGCGATACCATCTTTTTCTGGCATGATGATATCAAGCAAAACTAAATCTGGATGCTCAGCATTGTATTTTTCTATTGCCTGATTGCCATTTTCAGCTTCTATTAGTTCCTGATAACCATTCTTGACCAAAATATCTGACAGCACTTTTCTCATAAAAGCACTATCATCTGCTAATAAAATTTTTGGCATGTAATAAACTCCTTTTTTACTTATTGTTAAGTTATTTTATTAAGAAAAAGAAAAACAACTCTAATTTAAAATCTACACCTGCTACAGTCAAAGAAGTCTCAAAAAGCACAACTGATCCTCCTGCTTGATTCTCAAAGGCAGCTACTTCCTCCAATTTTTCCTTGGTGGCCAACTTTGGGACACTGAGCATCACAGTCATTCCCAGCTTGCGAGCCAGCTCAGTAATATAGGCATTAGACAAGATATTGAGGGTTTCCTTGATAGTAGATCTATCAATCTCTTGCATGACTACAGTGCTGTTTTCTGGCCTGTTATTAAATAAATCAACCAAATTAAGAGCATCTTGCCGCTCCATAGAAAGTAAACAAGTCCCTGCAAAACCAGATATCACATCTGTATAAACGATCACTGCATGACCCTGGACTTTGTTCAGTGTTTGGGAGGCGGACTGTTGATCTATGGTCTTGACACCAGTGGTTTTAACACTGACTTCTCTTTTCGCTAAAATTGATAAAGCATTGGCAGCTCTCTTCTCCCCCTCAACACTTGCTTCTTGAAGTTGTTGTTCGTTGATCGGTGAATCCATCATAGATATCCTTTGTATTACTTTTTAGTTCTGAGTCTGTTCTACAGATGGTGGCGCCTGTTGTTCTGATATCTGTTGTTTTTCGTGCTCACTGAGTAGATTCTTGGCTTGCAAGACCAAAACAATTCTTTGATTTTCTCCCTGCTGTTGATCTTCGGCTGTTTTTTCTTCTTGGCTTTCTTCGCTTAAGACAATCACACCCTGCAAAAAATTTTGTCCTAATTTTTGCATAACTGCATCTGGAGCCTGATTTACTTTATCAGCAGTAGTAGTCAGTACTTCACTGACAGTATCAACCAAAATCCCAAAAGCAGACTCTTGATTATCGATTACTATCACTTTTTTTTCTTGTCTTTGCTCTTCTCCTCTTTGTAACCCAAACTTGACCTCCAAATCAACTAGAGGAATTACACTCCCCGATAAGTTGAGAAAGCCAACCAAATAATCTGGACTGTTGGGGATAGGGACTACTTCTGCTAGATTGACTATCTTTAATACATCTGTCACCGCCACCCCATAATCTTCTCCATCAATCTGAAAAATCACATACTGTTGCTCTAAGGGAGCTGGGTTTTGAGTTGGTGTGTCAGGTTGATTCATACTCAGCTTAGATTTGTTTCAGCAGGTTTACTATTTTGAGTAGCCTGCTGCTGTTTTTTAGCTTCGGCTAGTTCTCTACGCCTTCTTCTTATGATCTCCAAGCCTGACTCTGGCTTTTCTTTTGGAGGCTCTACAAGAGGTGAAGCAGGTTTTGATACTGGAGTAGGGACAGCTGGCTTTTTACTAATAGAATTATCTGTTTTGATAACACTATCTATCTTCTTTTTTTGATTGGCTAAACCTCCAGCCATGCTCTGTAACTCTTCTGATAGTGACAAAAGTTGCTGCGCTGCAGCTGCCACTTGTTGATTGGCAGCACTCTGTTGCTGAGATGAGCTAGATAACTGCTGAGCTCCTGCAGAATTTTGCTGTGAAACAGAGGCAATCGAATCAATCACTTTGGATATCTGCTGGACTCCAGCTGATTGTTGCTGGGTAGCAGCCGAAAGTTCTTGGATTTTACTGGAGATTTGTTGGATAGCTGCTGCTATATTCTGAAGTTTATCCAAAGTGCCACCGATAACAATACTGCTATCCTCAATAGTTTTACTGCTTTCATCTGTTTTGGTGACTGTTTCTTCTATACCTGCTAGGATGTCAGTAATGATAACTGCTATTTCTTGAGCAGCTTTTTTGGAGTCTTCTGCCAAGTTTCCTACTTCTTCTGATACCACTGCAAAACCTCTACCAGCTTCACCTGCTCTGGCAGCCTCTATGGCAGCATTTAGAGCCAAGAGATTGGTTTGCTCTGCTACGTCTGTAATTGACTCAATAATCTTGCGGATGGCTTGAGATTTCTCGGCTGTGGTCTTGACCATAGCTGAGACATCAGCCATTACATTCTTAATATTTGAAAGACTCTGACTAGACTGCTGGCCAGACTTTCCTGCCTCTTGAGCCATGTCGGCTGATCTAGTAGCGACACCAGAAGCTTCTTGAGCTGAAGCGGAAATTTGCTGAATAGAGGATGATATCTGCTGAATAGCCTGAGATACTTCTTCTGACTGTCTAGACTGCTGCATAGCTCCAGCTGCTACTTGCTGAGCAATAGAGCTATTTTGTTGACTGGCTGCAGAAGTCTGTTGAGATGATGAAGACAGTTGCTCTGCTGCATTGGCTAGCTGAAGAACAGCCTTCTTGATAGGTTTACGCACATACTCACTGATAGAATTAGAAGCAAATATTGACAAGAAGGCAATAACAAGTGATGACAATCCAATCACAATCAATGTCCTCTGGACAAATTGATCCACAAACAAAAGAGCCTCACTTTTATCTACTTCTCCCACAATCACCCACCCAAGGCCGTTAACTTCATTTTCAAATTCATCATGTTGAAAGTTTACATCTTCACCAAATTGATGAACAACAGATAGTACATCTTTTCCTCTGTAATTTTGGTACTCATACTCATGTTGCTCTGTTCCATCCATAACAGCCACAACACCCTCACTTACTACTTTTGTCCCAAAAGAATTCTCCTTAAATCTAGAATTTGTAATCATTTCTTTGTTTTTATTAACCAAAAAAATCTCTCCTGTATTACCCATCCCCACAGCATCTTCCAAAACAGAATCAAAAAATTCAATACCAGTCTCAACCTGCAATACCCCTATAACTTGATTATCCTTATAGATAGGACCTGCAATTATTTGTGTGCGCTGTTGCATAGCTTCATTAAAAGACAAATCCCCCACATATATACCCTTTATTGCTTCTTGAAACCATTCTGCTTCATCTTCATTGCCACCTTCATCAATCCCATATGTCGCAATCAGAGCATTTCCTTGTAAATCAAAAACCATAATATCAGCCAGATTACCACCACTTTCTACAGAGCCTCCATAACTATCTCCAAATTTGGTTAGAAAGGTTTTTAAATCTACATAAGCATTAGTTTTTTCTTCAGGGGAATGCTCTTCACTGCTTCCCACCATAACAGAAAAAAGATCAACCACATCTTGGTTGCTACTCAAAAAAGAATATCCATAAAATCTTTCTTCTAAAAGAAATAAGATCATCTCTTCTTTTTCCTGTACAGACACTGAAAGTTTGTTCAAATATTCTTGCTTTAAGTAACTTGTGGCAACATTGACACTAAAATAACTAAAAAGAATCAAGGGGATTAAAGACACAAGTAAAAACCAAGAAATAAATCTTGATTTGAGACCAAATTTAAAGATGGGGGCAGATTTTTTCATACTGTGTACTAGAATACACAGTTTCAGAGGACCATACAACACCTAAGATTTTTTACCTAGTGGTGGCCTTTTTCATACTCCAATGCATCTGCATAAGTTTTGTTAATTGTTCCATCGGGATGATTGGCTGGAGAATAAAGAGTATATAGCTTAAGATCAATATTGCCGGTATTAATCACATTATGTTCACTCCCAGCTGGGACAATGATGGCAAAGCCATCAGAAACTTGAGATTTCTCGCCATTGATAATAACTTCTGCTAATCCTTGATCAATACGAAAAAACTGATCCACATGATCGTGAGTCTCTAGGCCAATTTCCTCCCCTGGCTTGAGACTCATCACTACTAGTTGAGCATGCTTTCCAGTATAGAGTACATGACGAAAAAAAGTATTATTTTTGGTCAGTTCTTCAATATTATCTACAAAACCTTTCATAAAAACCTCCTGTAATAGTCAGTTATCTGCAATAACTATACTCCTTATCATATAAAAAGGCTATAATAATGACCTCAAATTATGGCACAAAAAAAACCCATTATTCATTTCCAAGACATTAAACTAGAATTTTCTGGTAAAAAAATATTTGATGATTGCCAGTTTTCAGTCAATGCTCATGATAAAGTGGTTATCTTTGGCAAATCAGGAACTGGCAAAAGCACCCTACTTAAAGTTATCCTAGGCTTTGAGCAACCCCAGCAAGGCTCTGTCTATATTAAAAACACAAAACTCTCTCCCCAAACAATTCTTAAATTAAGAAGTCAGATTGCTTATGTAGATCAAGATGTAATGATTGGTGAAGGCATTGTCAAAGAGATTATCAAAGAATATTTTGCTCTTTCAGTAAACAAAGAAGTCAACTTCTCTATTGAGAAATTGATTGGACTAATGTCTGATTTTGACCTCAAAATAGATCTTTTGGATAAAGATATCAATCAACTTTCTGGTGGTGAAAGACAAAGACTAGCAATTGTGATCGCCTTATTATTGGATAGACCGATCATGGTGCTCGATGAGATCACGTCAGCACTAGATACAGCTTCCAAATCACTGGTTATCAATAATTTACTCAAACTTAAAGATAAAACCATCCTCATTGTCACTCATGATCAAGAGTGGCGAGAACAAAAACAAGTCAAAGTCTTTAACTTTAAGGAGAAAAAATGGGTGCAATAGAAATTACAACTCTAGGACTACTTGCTGCTTTTGCCTTGGTTATCATTCCTATACTCGTGAGTTATTATTTCAAGCTAGAGATGATCAACGACACCATCTGGTCTATCTTTAGAATGTCAATCCAACTACTGTTTGTGGGCTTCTTTCTGGAATATATCTTCAATCTTAACAATATGTTACTCAACATTGGTTGGCTGGGGTTAATGATTCTGGCAGCAATTTTTTCTGCTATTAAAAAAAGCAAGATCAAACTACGTGTGATTTTTATACCCATCCTGATTGCATTTAGCATTCCCACGCTGGCTGTGCTAATTTATTTTAATGCTTTAGTGATCAGACTTGATTATTTATTTGATGCTCGTTACTTGATTGCTTTGGGAGGAATGCTCCTGGGAAATGTCTTGGGAGTCAATATTACGGCGATCAACTCACTTTTCCAAGAAATTAAAACTCAACAAAAATTTTATCTCTACCGACTAGCCATGGGCGCCAATCAGAGAGAAACTCTCTTGCCATTTTTTAGAAAAAGTTTTCAGCTATCACTACTACCTGCTTTAGCTAAAACTGCTACGATTGGTTTGGTGTCACTACCTGGGATGATGTCTGGTCAAATTTTGGGTGGATCCTCACCTGCCACTGCCATCAAATATCAGATTGCCATCATGATCGCTATCTATGTCGCTGGGGTACTCAGCGTCCTCTTTTCACTCCTCCTTGTCACTGGCAAATGTTTTGACGGATTTGGAGTATTAAAAAAAGATATTTTTAAGAAGTAAATTGATGTCTACTTGATCTTCTTAATTACCTTTTTAGCCAACTGAGTAATCTGTTTATCTTCCAGGATATACTTCATCGTATCCTGGACAGTTGGCTTTGGCTCTTTTGGTAAAAAATCTGCAATGAACGGATTTTCAAATACCACTGGCTTGCGACCAGTTAGCTCTTTCAATTCCTCTTCTAATTTTTCATTGGGTCCTAGTGCCCCACCGCTCACAGAAATAAAACCATACTTAATAGTAGTTCCTTTCAAATACTGTAAATAAACTCGAAAAGGTGTGGCTACCTTGCCCATCCAAACTGGACCAACAAATAATACTAACCCACTCTTTTTCACACCGTCCAAAGCTTCACTTGGGGCTGGATTAACTTTAGGAATTTTTTTAAGGAAAATATCAAACACAATCCCCAACATTGACTTGGACCTATGATTGTTGACCCTGATCTGCTCCGCATTAAAGGCTTTAGCAATCTCATCCGCTAGACGAGCATTATTACTGGTACGTGAGTAAGAAATTATTTTGATTTTCACAGCGTCACTCCTTTTCTTTGGTTTCTGTAAAAGTAATAAACTCAAACATCTCAATAACAAAAGCAAGTACAAGAGCAAAAATCACCACATAAAAAGCCAAATATATCGGAGCGTTAAGCCACTCCTTGTTTATCAAAGCAAAATCAAATGGTCTGATTTCAACTAATTTATAAATTGAGTAGAGTGAAGGTAGTGAAGCCAGTGATCTGAACAGAAGACCAATTTTCTTTGGTGACAAGTGTCTAATTAAATCAAAAGTACTATGGACGACAGCCGCCACAATACTGATTGGTAAATAAACCGCATACCTACTGCCATCAACAAAAGGCAACTTTGGTAATAAGTATATAGCTACCAAAACAGTCACAATCACACCAATAATGTCACCCACCACATCTCCCACTCTATTTTCAAGTTTTTTGTGTTTTAGTTTTTCTTTTTTGTCTTTCATAATACCTTTATTATTATTTATCTGGACACTTTAATCAACCAGTCTATTCCAAAGATTTAATTGCTGTTACAATGATTATATAGATCATTACACAAAGGAGGAATGATGTTTAAAAAACAAACTGACAACAACGCTTGGGCAGTGGGTGGCGGGACTTTGATCGGACTAGGGATAGGTTTCTTTTTTCTAGAGACATCACCACTATTATTTGTAGGTAGCCTGATGCTGGGGATTGGATCAGGAATCATTGCTTCAGGATTGATGTCAAGGAGAAAATGAAAAAAAACTTGTTTTTGCTTTCTTGGAGAAAGATGGCTCTTGTCGTCATCTCTTGGTTTGTAGCCGTTATTCTGCACAATCTAGTCTATGCTCTGTTTAATGTCGAAGACGCCTTATTCTTTATCATCGCTATTTTTGGCATCCCTGGGTACGTCTTGGTCTCTGTGATCTATACTATATATAGATGGGTAAAAACCAAAATATCCAAGAAAAAATAACAGTGATGATTCGCAAACAAACTCCTAAACTAGTTGGACTGCTAATTTTGTTGGCTTATGCTGTATTAGCAAGTGGTTTTACTGATTCTAAAGTGATTGTACTTGTCTGTGAGGCTTTTAGTGGTATTGCTGTGATGGCGATTGCTGTGCTAATGTTACCTTTTTTTAAGAGTTTTAATAAAAAATTATCTCTGTTTTATCTTTTGGGTAAAATCTCAGAGGGAATGATGATGATCATTGCTGGATTCCTCTTTGTATCGGAAACTACAAACTCACTCTTGATCCGTGATCAAATTTATTCCGTTCATGGTTATGTTTTTGCACTCTCAGCCTTTGTTTTTTACTATTTGCTCTATAAGACCAAACTCATCCCCAATTGGCTATCAATCTGGGGAATGATTGCAGTTGTCTTGCTGACACTAGCCAATGTACTAGTAGCTATGGGGTTACCACTATGGGTAATGATCTTGTCACTCCCCATCATGGTCAATGAGGTAGTACTGGCACTATGGTTGATGATCAAAGGTTTTAACAAATAAATGACACAAAACAAAAAAATGATCCTGCTAATCAGAAGTCTTCATGGGATTATCACTTTCTTTTTCCTAAGTTGCATTGCCATTATTTATTATGCTGCACTAAACAATACTCTCCAGATACTTGCATATCTAGCTTCTCTAGCCATTATCTTAGAAGGTATCGTAGTCACTCTCAATAATGGAGATTGCCCACTCGGACCCATTCATCACAAATACGGAGACAACAAAGCTTTTTTTGAATTACTCTTGCCAAGTAAAGCTGCCAAGCTAGCAGTTCCAGTTTTAGGAATAGTATCGTGTATTGGCATGATCCTGCTTGTCCTTTGATTAAAAACCAAGATTAAACACATACCCCATCAATATAATCGCAAATAAAGTAATTCCCAGAAAGGCAAATAGTAGTTGTTTCTTCATCAGTTTTGACAATATCAACAGCTCTGGAATAGAAATAGTCACCGTGGCTGTCATAAATGCTAAAACTGTTCCCACTGGGATTCCCTTACCAATCAATGCTTCAGCGATTGGAATAATACTCATCGAGTTGGCATATAGAGGAGCACCCATCACAACTGCCATCGGGATCACCCACCACTTGTAACTAGATAAATATGCTGTGATCAAAGATTCAGGAACTAGGCCATGGATCATCGCCCCCACGCCTACCCCTAGCAAAACATACGGGTAAACTGTGCGAAAAATATCCCATGCCTCCCCACTCCACTGACGCAATAATTTGCTAAAGCTAACTTGCTGCTGTTCTTTCTCATCCTGAGCACTATATAACTTTCTACGTTTTAAAATATCTTTGTTTAAATATTTTTCCATATTCAAACGATCGATCAACATCCCACCCAAAACACTGACTACCATTCCCAATAGATTATAAAGAATAGTAACTTTCCAACCCAAAATAAAAGGAAAAACATACAATGATGACTCATTGATCAAAGGTGAACTAATCAAAAAAGCAAAGGTCACTCCCAAAGGAATATCGGCCAAAATAAATCCCACAAAAAGTGGGATCGAAGAACAGGAACAAAATGGAGTCACTACTCCCAGCAAAGCAGCCAACACATAGTCCAATCCATACCAACGTCTCTGTGTCAAAATCTGACGAGCTTTCCATACAGGAAAATAGTACCTGGTGATCGCCATCACATAATTGACCAAGAGCAATAATAATCCAATCTTGATGCTATCGTAGATAAAGAAATTAAGTCCACTTCCTAGGTGAGAATCACTGGACATCCCTAGCCACTGGTAAGTAACCAAATCAGCACCTTGCTGAATAGGAGTGAAAATACTCATAAGTTTTTAGGAACTAAAGCCTATCCAAGATAACCATAATCCTAACACTAATAAAAATATAGTTGAAAAAAGTTGTTTGTCTTTAAATTTTTGTGCTTGCTTATTGATTGATTCTGGAAATCCAATCTTGTGAATACTTTTGAAAATTGCCGTCCAGCCCAAAAGAGTAATTACCACTCGCCAATCAGCCACCCATAAATTGTGTGCAGAAACTGTGATCAACCCCATTAGCAAAGTACTATAACCAGTTGCAATCACAAACTTTTTATCCTCAGTCATCTCGATGGTCTTGCCCAGTTGCCGAGTCACAATAAACAAGATACTGAATATTACATAAAAAAGGCCCCAAAAACGGGCTAGGAAAAGTGAAATGTTCATAAGCCCACTATACCATGATATTATTATGGTGTGGAATCAATTCACCCTACCCCAACAAACCAAAATTTTGCACCAGAGCAACAACTAGAAGAGGTTAATCAAAAAGTCAAAAGACTTAACAGATCAAATCTTATCATTATCACTTCATTGATAATTCTAATAAGTGGCCTTATTATATTTAGCCTAGCTTACAGTAGAAATACTAAAAGCTTTTCTCTAAGACCTAAGCCAATACAACGAATAAAGAAAACATCACTTACCAACCCATCACCAACCACGCAATCTCCAACAAAAATAGTTGATACCAATCAGACTTATTGCTTTGATGACAAACAAACAATCACCTGTGATAAATCATACCAAGATAATCATGACGGCACTGTTACCGATCTCAACACTGGGCTGATGTGGGTCAAATCACCTGGTGACAAACAACAATACAATGATGCTATCGCAGCTAATACTAATGTCAGCTATGCAGGCTATGATGACTGGCGAGTCCCCAATATCAAAGAGCTTTATTCCCTAATGGATTTTAGTGGAATTGATCCAGACTCAAGTGAGACCGATGCTTCTGGCCTAAAACCATTTATCAATACAGATTACTTTGACTTCTCATATGGAGATGTTTCAGCAGGTGATAGAATTATTGATTCCCAATGGATCACCACCAATCTCTATGTCTCCACAGTCATGAATAATCAACAGTGTTTCTTTGGGGTTAATTTTGCCGATGGCAGGATCAAGTGTTATCCCAATAGAACTGGTGGCAATAATGGCTACTTTGTCAGACTTGTCCGTGGTCCTGAGTATGGGGTCAATGAATTTATAGATCATGGTGACGGGACCATTACTGATCTGTCAACCAACCTAATGTGGCAACAAAATGATAGTGGTCAAGGCATGGATTGGGAAAGTGCTCTATCATACTGTGAAAACTTGTCTCTAGCTAACCAATCAGATTGGCGCCTACCCAATGCCAAGGAATTGCAATACATTGTCGATTACACTCGTAGCCCTGATACCACCCATTCACCTGCGATTGATCCTATTTTTAAAACTTCAAGCATTACCAATGAGGCAGGACAAAAAGATTATCCATATTTTTGGACCAGCACCACACATCAGAATCAAAGAGCCACTCAATCATTTGCGGTCTACATTTCCTTTGGTAGAGCGATGGGAAAAATGAACGGCCAATGGATGGATGTCCACGGAGCAGGCGCCCAACGCAGTGATCCTAAATCGGGCAATATCGCAGACTACCCCCAAAGTGTGGGCCCACAAGGTGATGCTCGCCGCTTGCATAACTATGTGAGGTGTGTACGGGGAGGGATTTGACGGGTGACCGAGTATTTCACCGTAGGTGAAATGTATCAAGGTAACACCACAAAAACGGCACCATTCACCAGACCAAAGCTGAGACTGACGCAGATGAGGATGATCATCTATAATACCCCCTCATGTTACTTGATGCATCTAATCTCTCTAAATCCATTGGAGCAAAATATCTTTTCCAAGATGTTTCCTTTTCTGTGCTGCCTGGAGAAAAATTAGCCCTGATTGGTAGGAACGGTCATGGGAAAACCACCCTCCTCAAAATGCTGGGTCAGGAAGATGATAATTTTGAAGGCAATATCATCACCCCCAAAGGCATCAAGATCACTTTGACAAAACAAGAGCATATCGATGCAATTGATCAGTCTCCACTAGATTATGTGATCAATAGTGTGCCCAATTATTTTGAATATAAAAAAATCCTAGAAGACTACGAGTCAGGCCAAAGTACCGATCTAGATAAATATCTAAAAGTACTCAATAAATTTACAGAACACAAATTTACCAATCTAGAAGAAGCAGTCATCAATACTCTAGTGGCTTTTAATATCCCTCGTGAGGCAACTCTGCAACCATTGGGCAATCTCTCTGGTGGCCAAAAGCGCTACATGGAAATGACCAGGATGATGTTCTCTCAATCGGATTTACTTTTGATTGATGAGCCTACCAACCACCTTGATTATCTGGGCAAAGAAAGATTTATCTCCTGGATGAAAAGCATAAAACAATCGGTGATTGTGGTCACCCATGATCGTGATGTCCTGCGCTATGTGCATAAAATCTATGAACTCAAAGATAAAAGACTTGAAATATTTAAAGGCAACTACGATCACTATATTACTCACAACTCTACACAGACTCTCAGCTCTGTCAAAGAGTACACCAATCAATTAAACCGCCTCAAAGAAGCCAAGAAAAAAATGGAATGGGGACTACGGATGCGTGCCAAGAGTAAAGCTTGGAAAATTCGCTATGATCATTGGCTGCGAGATTATGAAAAGTTGAAGGCAGAAACTGTCAAACCATCATTTTGGATTGATCAGGATTCTGTAGAAAATATTGATAAAAAAGTAGTTGATTCTTATGACAAGTACAAAGAAAAAAATATTAAGATCAATATCACAACCCAACGAGAACATGGAGCCGATCGGATCACTGTCAAAGGTCTATCATTGGGTTACGACAAACCAATTTTTAGTGACCTAAGTTTTTCCATCAGGGATAATGATCGTCTTTTTATCAAAGGTAAAAATGGAGCTGGTAAAAGTACTCTGGTCAAAACTATTCTGTCACTGTCTAGAGGAGAAACACCTGTGGCGAATATTTTTGATGGTGAAATTCTGTTGTCAGACGACGTCAGAATTGGTGAGTATCAACAAGAAATTGACAAAAGATATCTATCGATGTCACTCGCCGATGCAATTGCAGATTGTTACCAAGAAAATAATATTCCGATCTCAGACCAACAAATCAAGAGCTTATTAGCCCAATATTTATTTAATCCCACCCTAGATGCTCACCAAAAAATCAGCCATCTCTCCGGTGGCCAAAAAGCCAGATTCCAAATTATCAAGATGCTAGTCAACTCACCCAACCTGCTCATCCTAGACGAACCAACCAATCACCTCGACCTACCTTCTATCGAAGAACTAGAAAATGCACTAATCAAGTTTGAAGGGGCCATTCTGTATATTTCTCATGATACTTATTTTATTAAGAAGATGGGGGGTGCTGTGGTGGAGATTTAAGATCAACCAACATTCTCAACCATTGTTTTTTGCCCAATAAACGCAACCACGTCAACATAGTGAGTATACTCAATTGCTTGCAATAAACTTTGTTTGTTTTTAATGGGACTAAATCTAAAAGAGCTCATAAATAATAGTATGCAATAAGTTTTTCAAAATGGGTAGAAACAAAGAGAAATAAAAGGGACCAGATTTGCTGCCTTGATGTATGTAATGAATGTGCTAAAATATTGACTTCTTATTCAAAGAAGCTCAATATTAGCGAGCTTATAAGTGAATAAGAAAAATGAAAGGGAGTGTAGCTTAACGGGAAAGCGCCGGAATTCCTAATCCGCGAGACAAGGGTTCGAATCCCTTCACTTCCATAGGCAGATAATTTCATCTGCCACCCCCCGATTGGTGCCACACTGCTCGGGGGGTTTTTGTTTCTATAACAATTAAGAAATTTCAAAGACTCTTTCAAATAACAAAGGTATTATCGTGCTAAAATACCCCCAATGAATAAAAAGAAAAAATCATTAACTCGCTTCCTGCTGGTCCAGATCATCCCCAAAACATCAAAGCCTGACGAAATAGAAACTCAGCTCCAAGAAACAGAACAACTTGTAAACACCTTTGGGGGTGAAGTCATTGAGACGATGATCCAGCGTCGCGATCATCCTGATCCCGGGATGTATATTGGCAAAGGCAAAGTTGGAGAACTAATAGATATTGTCGATCACAATAGTATCGATGTGGTTGTGATCAATGACCTGGTCAAAAGTAGTCAGCTTTTCCGTATAGAAAAAACACTCTGGGAAATCTCTACTCAGATCATGGTCTGGGATCGGATTGACTTAATTTTAAATATTTTTGACCAGCACGCTACCACTACTGAAGCCAAACTACAAATCAAACTCGCCCGTGCCACCCACATGGGACCTCGCATCTATGGACTGGGAATAACAGAGCTCTCCCGCCAAGGTGGCGGTGTCGGGACTAGGGGTAAAGGTGAAACTAATATTGAGTTTGAACGTCGTCAAATAAAAGTAGATCAACAAAAAATCAAAAAAGAACTCAAAAAACTCATCAAACAAAAACACTCTCGTTTGCGAAAAAGAAATGAAATGGGCATCGGTCCAGTGGCATTGGTTGGGTACACCAGTGCTGGCAAGACCACTCTTTTTAATGCTTTAACTGGAAAAGAAAAGGAAATGAATAAGGGCTTATTCACTACTCTAGACACTGTGGTGGGCAAACTCAAAATACCACAACTAGATCAACCGATCTTGGTTTCAGATACCATTGGCTTCATTACCAATCTGCCACCAGTCTTGATCGATTCTTTTAAATCAACCTTACTAGAATCACTAGAAGCCAAGCTACTGCTCCATGTGGTGGATGCAGCTGATCCACTAGTAATGGAAAAAATAATTGTAGTGGAAAACATCCTCGATCAACTCAAAGCCAATCAACCTCGGATTGTAGTACTCAACAAGATCGATTTAATTAATCAAAGTGCAACTAATGTTTTAGAAGAAAATGTAAAAAAATATTTTAAAAATAAAGAAAAAGAAACAAAGCTCAAAAGTGTCATAAAAATATCGGCCAAATCAGATATTAATTTGGATTTATTGAAAGAAAAAACATCTGATTTCTTTTTCAGATAAATAAAATACTTCCACTTATCATATTGTGTTATATAATCAGGCATCATGAACAATATCCAAGACCTCTCCTTCGTTTCAGAAATTTCAACTTTCATCTTAGTTGAAAACTTAGTTTTAGCCGCTCTATCAGCTTTTATACTGGGCTTGTACTATAATAAATTTGGTCGGTCACTGTCCAACAAGTCTAGACTTGCCGCCAACTTTGTTGGTATTGCCGTCACCACTACTCTTGTTATTACCATTGTCAAATCTTCGCTCGCTCTCTCACTGGGGCTAGTAGGTGCTCTATCCATTGTCCGGTTTAGAACAGCCATCAAAGAACCAGAAGAATTAACTTATTTATTTTTATCAATTGCGATAGGCTTGGGTTTTGGAGCTGGCCAACAGCTCATTACCGTAGTTTCTCTGATTATTATTTTGTTAATTTTTTTCGCCCACTATTTCTTATCAAAAAAATGGGATAAGAGAAATCATCTGATCCTATCTCTCAAAACTCCTAGCAAAAACACCGCCAAAACAATCGAAACTTTGAATTCGATCCTAGAAAAACATACTCTCAAATCAAACCTAACACAAATGAACATCAACTCAGACCAAACAAATTTTGCCATTAGAATCGACATCAATGATCCTGCCAAGCTAACAGCCCTGCTGGAAAATCTAAAAAAAGAATTTAAAGCTTCGACAATCAACGTGGTTGACCCTGATTCTATGTTCGGGTAGAAAAGAAAATATAATGCTACTTCACTCAAAAAAATCGCCAAGGTTAAATATTTTTTTAAGAAGATTGGTGATTTTTTTTCATAAATTATCAACAAAAAAGAAAATTATATTGGCAATAGGCTTTGTCTTCTTTCTCGGATTATTGAGCCTCTTATTGATGCTCGCAAAGGTTGGAATCAGAAACAAACTCCATCTTCTTTACAATCAAACCAATGCCAAAATTCACTCTCAGTGGATTAGGCTCTTTTCAGACCACCCAGAGGTAATGATCATTGATATCCCTTTTGAAAACTATCAAAAAATTATGACCAAAAGAGAAGCTGCCATCTCTCAAAAAGTGTTACTCTCAACTGATGATGATTTTGTTAATGCTACCATTCAGTATCAAGATAAAAAATCCCCCATCGAAATCAGATTAAAGGGTGACTGGACTGATCATCTAGAAAGTGACAAGTGGTCTTTTAGGATCAAGATCAAAGATGAAAGTGCCATCATGGGGATGAAAAAATTCTCTATTCAAGCTCCAGAGACTAGAGAATACATCCAGGAATGGTTATTCCATCAAGCTGCTAAAAAAGAGGGCTTGATTGCCCTGAGATATGACTTTGTAGACGTAATTGTGAATGGTGAAAAAAAAGGTATTTTTGCAATTGAAGAACATTTTTCCAAAGAGCTACTGGAGCACAATCAACGCCGCGAATCACCAATTTTGAAATTTGATGAATCTCAGTTTTGGGAAACAATGGTCAGGTATGATTTTAAAGAAGAAATAGAAAGAGGCATCGAGCTAAGAACCCCCGTTGTAGCTTTTCAAACCAACAAAGTCCTCTCTGACGAATCAATGTCCGATCAAGCTGCACAGGGACAGAAATTACTAAACGACTTTAGAATGGGCCAATCCACAGTTGGTGAAACATTTGCCAGTAACCAGTGGGCCAAATTTTTTGCACTCAGTGACCTATTGGGTCAACGACATGGGCTATCCACCCACAACATCAGATTTTATTACAATCCCATCACTGGACTCATCGAGCCAATCCCTTATGATCTCCAGCCCGGGAAAATTATCAATCGTCTATCCAACGATCTAGATTACATGTCTTATGACTTGGTAACAAAAATTTTTGAAGACCCAGATTTTGAAAAAAATTATAATCAAGAATTAGCCAGAATTAGTCAAGACTCGTATGTGAATAATTTTTTAAGCAGTATTGATGAAGATTTGAAAATAATGGTCAATTATATTAATCACGATGAACCATATACATTTGATCAAAACTCAATCCGGCAAAATGCCAAATTCATCCAAAAAAAACTAGCCGAAAAACCCAATATCAGAGCTTACATCAGTGAAGATGGTAATCTCATGGTGTTACCACTGACTGAGTTTTCATCACACATTGTAAGTGTAACTAATAACAATGATCAAATTATTTGGCAAGCTCCATCCACACCAATCATAGTAGGTGGAACTAGAAGAGATTTTGTCCGCCAACCCACAGAAATTAAAGTAGATTATCAGGCCATCAATCAGCTTAGCTCTCCAACAGATCTGAAAGTAAATTATCAAGTCTTAGGAAAGGAAAAAGTCTCCACCATTCTTGTCGAGCCATGGATTTTGGGTACATCAGATTATCGGATTACCAATCCCACCTTGGTACCATATTTTGCTATTTATCAAGCTAAAGATAATACTTACATTGTCCCTACTGGGAATTGGCAGATCTCCACAAATTGGGTCTTACCACGAGGTAGTAAATTGATGATCGAGGCTGGTGCCACCATTGACTTGGTTGATCATGCTTCAATTGTTGTCAACGGACCAATTTTTATCAAAGGCCAAGACAATAATCCTGTTATCATCACTTCAAGCAATAAAACAGGCGGTGGAATTTTTGTTTATGATGCCAATGAATATTCTATTATCTCCTATGCCAAGCTTGAAAATTTGAGTAATCCTATTTCAAAATCACAGACCATCTCAGGTTCGGTAAATTTTTACAAAGCTCCAGTTTCTATAGACAACTCTCAATTTACCAATATGAACTCGGAAGATGGCATCAATATAGTCAACTCCACCTTTAGTATGCAAAAAACTGTCGTTAGTCATACTTTTAGCGATGGCATTGATCTTGATTTTAGTGATGGTAGTCTGGAAGATGTCAAAATTTTTGCGACCGGCAATGATGGCTTTGATATTTCTGGTAGCAAAGTAGTGACTGGCAATCTAGATGTCTCCGATGTGGGTGATAAAGGCGTGAGTGTAGGGGAGATTAGCTCCATTTCATTGGAAAACTGTAGAATCTCTGGTGCTAGGATCGCCATTGCTATCAAAGATAGCTCTCATCTAGATAGTAATAATTGTGAAATTAAAGATTCTCAATACGGGATAGTGGCATATCAAAAAAAACCAGAATATGGACCAGCTAGTATGAAAATTATTTCTATTGGAAATTTTGCTGACCAAGCATATTTGCTAGAAGAAGACACTTACGCATTTGTGGGTTGGGGATTGATCCCAACCACAGACAAAAAAGTTTATGAATTTCTCTACCCAAATGAATGATCAATTCGGCAAGTTGCAACCAGAAAAAAGATTGGAGCGCAAATATACTTTGGCTGCAACTAGTCTGGAATCTATAGAACCATTCCTGATCGAAAGTGGCTTTGTAGAAGCTTACCCCACCAGAACAGTCCATTCTGTTTATTTTGATTCGCTTTCCCGTAGTAGTTATACAGATGCCATGCAGGGCCACAAAGATAGACTCAAAGTCAGATGGCGTTGGTATGATTTCAATGGAGATACTTCCCCCGGTCATTTGGAACTAAAAATAAAATCTGCCGATGTGGTCAAAAAATATACCATCTCTAATAAAAAATCAGATCATATCAAAAATAAAATCGAATCTAAAAATTTTCCTCAGCCATTTGATGAGATACTGGCTAGTTGGCAAGTGGCACTAAAGAATTCTTATCAGAGAGCCTACTACCAACACGCTCACTTTCCCATCAGAGTCACCGTCGACATCAATCTGTCCCCTTCCATGGAGGAAAGAACTAATTCTGAATTTAATTTTTCCAATATAATCCTAGAGATCAAATATCCAGTCGATGCCGAATCATTCCTACACCAGCTTTCACTATTCAAAACTCTCCCCCTCACTAGACAACGATTTTCAAAATTTGTCCTCGGGATTAACAATGTTTCAGGAATGATATAAATCTCGGTAGAAGCTTAAGTTAGATTATTTGATCTTTCATCATTTCTCCGTCATACTATATATATGCCCAAACTCCCCAACCCTCTCAAGCTCCTGATCTCTATCATTGGCTGCGAACTAGTGGGCATCATCGGCTCAGTGGCAACAGTTAACTCTATCCCCACCTGGTATGCAAATCTCAACAAACCATTCTTCTCCCCACCCAACTGGGTCTTTGGACCAACTTGGACCTTACTCTATGCCTTGATGGGAGTATCAATTTATTTAATTTGGGTAAAAGGTTTTAAAAATAAAAGAAATAAAATAGCCCTCAAATATTTCTTGGCTCAGCTAGCGTTTAACTTCATCTGGACACCAATCTTCTTTGGACTAAAGATGCCCCTACTGGCCTTGGGAGTAATTATCATCATGTGGTCTTTAATCATAATGACAATCAAGAAAATGTACCCAATTTCAAAAACCGCCGCCTACCTACTCATACCATACATAGCATGGGTCAGCTTTGCGACTTTGCTGAATGCGGGGATTGTGTGGTTGAATTAGGGGTCTCCTTACCTGATGCGTTACAGAACGGATTTAGATCGCAGTTGTTGGAAATAGATCAAAGGGATGTGGAGGTTTTTACAGAGACATTTGAAAGTATTGTCAATTTTTCCTGTCACTAAGTGGTGCTGATAAAGTTTGTCTAAGCGCTGCTCTTTGCTTTTTTTGTCTTGGTGGTAAACTTTCCTCTTTTAAAGCTTCAATAACCTCATTGCCGATACCAAACAATTTGATAGTGGCTATCAACTTGTCTCGCGTACCACCTTGCAACTCAAGGGCTTCGTCAATAATACGTTTTGCTTCATCTCTACTCAGTCCTCCATTATTTACAATCTTTAAGACATCTCTATATCGTAAAACACCCATAGAATGAGATCTTACAACAGATTGAACATAGGCAAGCGGGTCATACAATAGTTGCTCAACTACAGCTACTTCAAAACGATCATTCCTTGCATGGTCGTCTTCTTCTTCAAAACCTTCGTATGTTCTAAAATATTGAGCCATTGAATCAGAGACAAGATTGACAACACTAATTCCATTGTCTTTATCCCAAATTTCTCTTTGTTTTGTTGCTTCAAGGTTCCAAATTCCTAGCTTTTGAAACTTTTTCTCCAAAGCCTCTTGATCTGATTCAGGTGATCCTTGTTCTGCTCCAGTCATAAGTACCTTTCAGTATTGAATATATCAATATTAATCAAAGTTTGGAATATAAAAAAACACCGCCGAGCGTGAACTCGACGGGCAAAACAGAAGTTGTATGTGTTTTTATGTGTTTAATCGATATTAGTGATTTCAACACGGGGTTCACGCCCCATCACATACAAGACTTCAACATCGTGAACACCATCGATGCCAAGACTCGAACCTAGCGGGTAAATTGCGGAAATTCTACCAGAGAAACGATAAATTCCCCTGCTTTCCTTTTTCACCCCACCATTAAGCCGAATGTGGACCGCCTCTTTCTCATTGCTCTCAATCACCATATTATCACCGCTTTTCAGTTCGGTTGAATGGGACGAGTAGGCAATGTTGAGAGCCATAGCATCACGACGTACAAACGCATCTTCAACAAACACTGTTTTCATTTGAGAACCTTTTTTTCTAGTCGCCACTCACCCCACATTTAGGATGGTGGCAAATCTGATCAGTAATACATATTATATGCGTATATATCCAAAATGTAAAGTTATAATGATGTTTTGCCCAATCAAAAATACGATATAATGCAATATTCTTAATTTAAAAACGTAATGAACCTAACCAAATCCCACCTCCTCACTTATCTCGACGCCCCGATGCATCTCTGGGCGGAAGTCCATGATCAGTTTGAAAAGCCTTTGTCTACCTATGATAAGCACTTGATGACTCAAGGATATGAAGTAGAAGGCTTGGCTCGACAGTATTTGCAAGAGTTGGTTGATCAAGACGATAATCTAGAACTTATCTGGCAAAGGACCTTTACTGATAGGCAATATGAAGCGGTGGCGGATGCTTTGATTCACCACCTGGATACTGATACCTATGATATTTATGAGGTCAAAAGCTCCACTGAGGTTAAAAAAGAAAACAAGTATGATGCTACTTTCCAATTTTTAGTTACCAACATGCAAATCAAGGTAGATAAAGTCTATATCCTGCATCTAAATAAAGAGTATGTCAGGCATGGTGACTTGATCTTGAGTGAGTTATTTGTGGCTGATGATATTACTAACACAGTTCATAAGATGAAAATAGATGTTGATATCGAGCGAGAAAAGGCGCTGGATATCCTGCAAAGAGAAACGTCAGACGAGATTCAGCCCTGTTATAACATCAGTAGCTGTCGATGTCTGAGCTTGTGTCATCCAGACTTACCAGACTTCTCTATCTACCACATCCCCAATCTTTCCAAAAAGAAAAAACAAAAACTAATTGATCTAGGTGTGAGTGATATCAAAGACGTCCCCGATACCTTTGAGCTAAACTACAAACAATCAATCATCGTCAAAGTAGGCAAAACCAACCAGCCCCATATTGATACTGCGCAAATCAGACACCAATTTGAGAGACTAGATTATCCACTCTACTTCCTGGATTATGAGACATTTAATAACGCCATCCCCGTCTATGATGGGTACAAACCTCATCAACAAATGGTCTTTCAGTACTCACTCCATAGGCTGGACAAACCAGATGGTGAGTTAGTCCATAGTGAGCATTTGTCACTAAACAAGCAAGACCCAGCCCAGAGCCTGGTCAAGCAACTCAGACAAGACATTGGCGACATTGGCTCAGTGATTGTCTGGAATAAGACTTTTGAGATGGGTAGGAATAAAGAAATGGCGGAGTTATACCCTGAATATGCCGAGTTTTTGACAGACCTTAATGAGAGAATCTACGATCTAGCAGACGTGGTCAAAGATGGGATGTATGTCCATCCTGATTTTAAAGGTAGCTGGAGTATCAAAGCCGTCTTGCCTGTTTTGGTCCCTCATTTGTCATACAAAGAGCTGGCGATTGGCAAAGGTGATGAGGCGATGATCACCTGGTGGAGATTGACCCATGATCAGCCCATTGGATTGACTTTTGAGGAAAAAAAAGATGAAGTTGCACAGGCTTTACTGGATTATTGTGAACTGGATACTTTGGCGATGGTGGAGATATATAAAAAAGTAAAACAACAAATAAATTAATGAAGTCTAATCAAGATTTTTTTATCTCAAGCATTGAGCTATTCTATAAATGCGATGATGATTTTATCCTTGAGGTAAACACAATAAGAAAATAATTCGGCATCAAGACTGATCAAGATGGTCTTGTTGAGATATCCGACTTTCTAGCTCTCCATATCTACCACTAATTAAAGATAAATTGGCTTTGTAGATTTCTAATGGTTTCTTCTGTTCTGAATACTAAGTTTTGATACTCTGAATAATTACTAAATCCTAATTTAATTCCACCAACAAATGTTTTTTCAGCATAACTTTCAAACTCGTGGCCAGCGTCAAAAAGAGCTTGGGTATCTTCATCAATGGGAGGAAGTTTCTCTTTATCAAACTTCTTCAACCACAACCAAGCTGGGTGGCGAAGAAAAAGCATGTAGTCGGATTTGGATATTATCATTGGTCTTGCACTTCTTCATCAGTATGCCTTGTTAAGTCAATAATCATTGGCATATTTGATTTAATTGCTTTCCCTGCTACTATCGCATGATACTGTTTTAAATTCGGCATTGTTTGAACTAAGTCTTTACCAACATAATTACCTAAGAATATAAAACTTGTTTCATCGAATGCCTGAAAACATACGACAGTATTACACTGAGTTAGCACTGTCTTTGAAACATTTGCTGTTCTTTGCGCTATGATCAGCATTCCCACACCATATTTCCTTCCTTGTAAGGCAATTTGTCCAATCTTATTTACTATTGCCTTACTATCCCAATTATTTACACCAAGAAAACTTGATTCCGGGACAATAGTGTGAGCCTCTTCCAGCACTAAACATACTTTCTTAGGATCACCATCATCATAAGCTTTTTTAGAATGATCAAAAATCATACTGAAAATCTTTTCTGTGGCTTCTATCACTCTAACCGTGTTACTCATTGTTGGTAATTCAATAATTCCAATTTTTTTGTCATCATTATTTAGAAAGTCGTTGATATTTGATGCGTTGAGAGATACCGTTGGTATCACACCATCAAGTTCTTTTTGCCATTCACCAGTGAAGTCAACACATACAACTTTTGTATCTAGAAGCAATTGCTTAATAATTTCTCTAGCCAAGAAAGACTTGCCTGAGCCAGTTACACCTAATAGTGCAAGGTGGTGGCTAATTGCGTCTTTCAGGTTCACCACAGAAGGTAATGATGTCCCAGGAATCGTGCCCAATTTGTATTCAGGGTAGTTAAACGCACTTACTCCCTCACCTGTTGTATTTGCTTTAAAAATTGCTGTATTTATTGTTGGAACCCAACCGAATTTATTAAATGATAAATCTTCTGGATCCCACTCTCCCAGTTGCAAAGCCTCACCTTCTATAAAGCTTGTTTCATTTCTTTCTTCCAAATGTTCTTTCTCAGTCATACCATTTACGACCTGATAGAAAAGTTTCTTTCTTCCCACATAAAGTTCGAGCAAATCTCCTTCCTGAAGATCGTCAGTCTTTTTAGAATATTCAAACTTAATTTTTCCTATATTAGAGCCTTCGGTCACAATGCCAACAAACGAATTAATATTTAAATCTCTTGTATTTTCCGACTCAGGTAAATAAACAATGTTATCATCATATTTCATTACCTTAGATTTAGATTCTTTGAGCTGCAGCACCTTTGCCCATTTTTCTTGATTTAAAAGATATGTATCAAAGACCATTCCTGTTATGAGTACATCTTCATTGGCTCTCATTGAGTGTTTAAACTTAACTACATCAAATTTTTTAATATCCTTTTTATCTTCAAATAACTTTACTAAAAATATTTTTTTAGATTGAACTCCGAATATTTCACCTATTTGTAGCTGATTCTTGCTTGATGTCTTATTCCAAAATTCGTTATGAAAACTTTTTGGATCTATTGCTAAAATAACAAACCAATAAATAAATAACACAAACACGTATGGGTCATTTACCGATCTGTATGATAGTAAAAAGTAAAAAAACATACATGAATATAGAAACTTGCCTTTTCCAAAAATAACAACTAAATTTTTAATCCAATTTGATACAAGATTTTGTTTGCTCTCAGGACTTTTGTTTTTGTCTTCAAGTGCCATAGCTACAATGGAGGCTAATAGCAACAACAATAAAAAGATTATCGCAATCCACCAGAAACTCAAATTGTTAAAGCCATCTTTGATAGATATGAATACTAAAATTAAAGGTATCGCATTGGCAATTACATTCTTTGGAGATGTGTAATAAGGTTCAATAAATAGTATTGAGAACAGAACCATTACTGTTCCAGAATAAAACCATAAATCTTGTGTTTCTGCTTTAGGGAAAAAGCTGTCTGTAAAAAAATAATGAGTAAGAAATGAAATGATAATAAATAGAACGAAGGCCACAAATCTATTCTTTACCAAAAAGGTAAAGATATTATTATTTTTTGATTGATTTTTCTTCATTTTTACCATTCGAAAATATCCACTATATTTTCAATTGCACTTTTAATTCTGTCGATAATTCCTTGACGCTCTAAGATCTTAGGAGCTGTTGGAAGCAGATCGATAATATCTTGGCTATGTGGAAGTTTCTGAGTGTACAAATACTCGCCAATAACTTGCTCAAACTTTTCTAGCGGAATGTTTTCTGCTTGAGCCACATCTTTTAAAGCCGTTGATCTTTCACTGGACCAGAACTTTTCGAAGGCTTCTTCTACGTTTCCATCCTTGCTGACTTTAGGAAGATTTTCCTCGATAAATTTCTTAATCAACTCTTTCTTCTTGCGAAGTTTTACGTCACGGTCGAACAGCTTCAAAATTTCTTCAGTCTTCTTTTCTCTAACAGCATCTGAGCTAATATCTTTTAGACCTGCAATGAGTTGAATAATGTAATCAAAATCAACAACATCTCTAACTGTGAGTTCAAGCTCAAAGTCAATTTGATCTAATATAGATTCTTTTTCTGGATCATGTTTTTTACGCTCTTCATGGATATCAAGATACTTACTTTGGTAATCATAAAATTCCTGTTCAGATATACCCAGATCGTCAAATGAAAATTCAGCAAAAGTTTCTAGGGAAGACTTAATTCTTAAAAGATCTCTAAAGCTTTTTACAAAAGTGGCTTTTTCTTCTTCTCCTTGCAAATCATCAACAGCGTCAACGGTTGGGACTTTTTCTTTTACTTCAGATAACTTCTGTTCAAATTCTTTCTTTTGAACCTCGTATGGTTTTTTGAAAACAACTTCTTTAGCGTTCTCATCACCAAACAATGCCAATGCTTTGTCGGTTGCTAGTTTTAAATTCCTAAAAGAAACAATATTCCCATGCGGCTTATCGGAATTAAGTAGACGGTTGGTTCGTGAATATGCTTGGATTAGACCGTGGTAACGTAGGTTTTTATCTACAAATAAGGTATTGAGCCTTGGACTATCAAAACCCGTTAGGAACATGTTTACAACGAGGACTAAATCAACTTGCTTCTCTTTGATCCGTTTTTGTAAATCTCGATAGTAGTCATAGAATCGATCAGTTGAATAATTTGTTCCATAGAGAGCGTTGTAATCTTTAATGCATGACTCCAAGAAATCTCTAGAATGTTGATTTCCCGCCGTTCCTTCCCCAGCGAAGACATCAACATCAAGCATATCTGAACTGTCGTCTTCATTCGCCTGATAAGTAAATATTGTCGCTACTTTGAAATCATCGGGTTTTTTGTCAACAAACAACTTGTAGTGTCTTTTTAAGACATTAATATTGCTTGTAGCAAAAATCGCGTTGAACTTACCTTTTTTAGTTTTTCTTTTCCAATCTTGAAGAATGTATTCAGTAATTTTTTCTAGACGTTCATCGCTTTCAAGAACTTCTTTGGTATCAATACCTTCTACTAGAGTTTCAGCAAAAATATCCGCGTCCAAAGTATCTTGATCTTTCTTCTTGTATTTACCAACATACTCAACAGCAAAACCAAGCACATTATTATCATCAATGGCGTGAGTAATAATATACTTGTGCAGACACTCGCCAAATACATCTTTGGTAGTTACACCACCAACGTTGTTATCAGCGAAAATAGGAGTACCAGTAAAGCCAAATAATTGGGCATTTTTGAAAGCACCTTTAATCCTAGAGTGAGTCAACCCAAATTGACTGCGATGACACTCATCAAAAATAACGACTAATTTTTCATTTTGGAGAGCTTCAAATTGGTGTAGGTACGATTCTCGCGAGACAGCTCTGTCTAACTTTTGGATAGTAGTAACAATAAGTTTTCGATTTGGATCTTTTAGCTGTGCAACCAAATTACGTGTGTTGTCTGTCCCATCTACCGAACCATCAGAGAAGTAATTAAATTCCTTAGTGGTCTGAATGTCTAAATCTTTTCGATCAACGACAAACAAAACTTTTTTAATTTCTGGTAGCTGAGAGAGAATCTGACTAGCCTTATATGAAGTGAGAGTTTTTCCAGATCCAGTGGTGTGCCAAATGTAACCATTTTTATCTGATTCTTTTACTCGCTGTTCAATTGCCTTAACTGCAAAATACTGATAGGGACGTAAGATCATTGGAATCTTAAGTGATTCGTGAAGAACAATATATTCAGCAATCATTGCTGAAAGAGAGCATTTTTCTAAAAATACATCAGCAAACTCATTAAGTTGTGTTACTTTTTTATTGTTTACATCTGTCCAGAAGAATGTTTGCTCAAATGATTGTTTAGGATTATTTGAAAAGTATTTAGTATTAACACCGTTAGAAATTACAAATACCTGAATGTATTCAAATAGGGTTCCAGTGAAAGAGTGTCGATGATAGCGTTGAATTTGATTAAACGCTTCTTTCATCTCAACACCACGACGTTTGAGTTCGATTTGAACTAGTGGAAGACCATTAATAAGAAGGGTTACGTCATAACGATTCTCGTATCTTCCTGCTTGAGTGACCTGGTGTGTGACTTGATATTCATTCTTACACCACTTATCCATGTTAAAAAAACGTACCCACAAAGTGCTTTCATCATCTCGCTTTAGAGCAAATCTATCTCGTAAAGTCTTGGCTTTTTGAAATCGATCGCCTTTGACTAGATGATTCAAAATTCTAGAAAATTCAAGATCAGAAAACTTTGCTTGGTTAAACTTTTCTAGTTGAGAGCGCAAGTTTTGGTTGAGCGAATCAACATCAGGAATAGAAACAGTGTCGAAACCCAATGTATTAAGTTGAGATATTAATTCGTTTTCTAGTTGTAGTTCTGATTGTGTTGTCATTTGTATTATTCTTTTTCCTCTTCGCTATTCATATTAAATAGTCGTTGGGTATATTGTATATAATCTTGGTCATAAAGTGCTTGGCTATATTTTATTCCTATATCAGGGTATAGCTCATCTAAATACTCATTAAACTCAGGGTTTTTATCGTAAGGAATATTTTCGTATGCTTCCAGATCAATGTTGTGCAAACTTGTTAACATGTAACTTAGTAATGCATCTGATACGTCAATAACCAATACAGCAAAAACATCATTACTTTCTTCATCTTTTGGATATACGTGGCCATGGCTTACTTCACCCCGATTATTTCTAAGTTCAGCCATTATCTGAACCAAAGATGCAATTCTTCTAACAAAATCTACTTCAAACTCAGGATCATAATTCGACAATGTCTCAAACGCTTTTTTTACAAGTGGCTGAAAATCAAGTTTTTTTAAAGTATTTTTGTTTTCTGACTTGTTTAAAAAAAGTATGATTGTCTTTGAAACACCTTCCAATAAAGTTTTACATGTTTCTATAGAAATATCTGGGGTTTTATTTTTGTTATCCTCAATTATTTCTACCAACTTTGTGTAATCATCAAAATTTGGTCCGTGTTTTCTCTTGACTGCTAATAATTGAGAAAATTTTTTCATTTACACAAAGATTTTCTGAAACAAACCTTTTTTCCATTTTTTAGCTTGTTTAATTTCTATATCCTTCGACTTTATTAATTGATCGATTGAAGATGAAAAGGATCCAATTCGCTTTTGCTCATCAATGTGAGGTAATTCAATACCCAGTTTGGAATATTTTGATATCCAATGTCTTCCATGACCTCCTGTTTGATATTTAATAGTTTTCATTAACTCAAAAATGAACTTAGTATCTATATTAGGTTTGGCCTTAAGAATTTTCATGGCAGAAGATTTGACTTTAAATTGAAAGTCAACAAATTGGATCGCTGTGGTGAAATCATCAAAAATAATCACTGGTAAATTCTTATAAATACCATTTGTTTCATTTGTGTGACCAAGAATAAAAGATTTTCCAGCTGTTAATACAGGAGTGTTAAAAGAATCATCGTATTCTGTGTCATTCACGCTATATTTTTGCGGCTGCTCATAGTCTAAACATTTTTCCAATGTTGTCTTTTCCCAAATAGGGAAATCATGACCAGATTCATTTTTAAATCTAATTTTCCTTAAAAAGATTTTCTGCATCATGCCTTTTTTATATTTCTCTAGCAATCTCTTTTGTTGTCTTAGGTTCTCTATCCATAAATCCACAGAAGATAAAAACTCAGATATTTTTCTTTGCTCTTCTACAGATGGAATAGCAATTTGCAATTCACCAAATGATTTTTGTCCCAAGGTTTTATTTCTACCAGCACCACCAGGAGATGCTAACTCTAGTAAGTACTTGCCGCGCTTTCTCAAAAAAAAGTATAAGAGAAAATCTAAATCCAACTTTGATTCTTTTGGAAGATACATGGGAAATCTATGAGATGCTATCATCCCAACTTCATTCTTAGTTGTCTTGGCAATCGCGTGTTCCCATGCAAAAACAATGTTTACTATGAAGGTATCTTTTTTAATCCAGTAAACGCGTTTGTTCCCCAATTCTTTACCATCTATTGGATCTTTGTAAAAAATCCCTTTGCCGTGAGACCTTATACCAATCTCTCGATATTTCGTCTTATCATTAACGTCAACTGGGTCTGCTATTCTGTCTACAATTTTTGAAAGTTCCTTCAATTTCCAATCGCTCGAAAAACCAGGAAATCTGATTTGAGGAGTAAGGTTAGTCTTTTTTAAATGAGTATTCATTAAAATGGCTTTTCTATATTTAGTTCTTCACAGAAACTAGCAATTTTCTTTTGAATATTTTTTTCTTCTGCTTGCAAAGAAACAAGCTCCTTAGCTACTTTTTCTGTGTCAACTATTTCATCTTCTTCAAAGGTATCGACATATCTTGGGATATTTAAATTGAAATCATTTTCTTTGATCTCTGAAGAACTCGCACAGTGAGAATATTTATCAATATTTTTTCTTGAAACATATGTCTCAAATATTTTCTCAATATTTTCATTTGACAAAATGTTTTGATTATTTCCTTTTCCAAATTCACTTGATGCATCTATAAATAGAATATTCTCGTCATCCTTACGACATTTTTTGAAAATCAATACAGTTGTGGGGATGCTTGTTCCATAAAATAGATTTTCAGGAAGGCCAATAACTGCATCAAGATAGTTCAGTTTTTGAATGATATATTTGCGAATATGTTCTTCAGCACCACCCCTAAAGAGTGCTCCATGCGGTAAAACTACAGCCATCGTGCCGTTATCAGATAAATGGTGGAGCATGTGAGTTACAAAAGCATAGTCAGCTTTGCTTCTCGGAGCCAATCTTCCATATTGAGAGAATCTCTCATCATTTGCTAAAGCAGGATCCTTATCGCCTTTCCAGTCGGCAGAGAAAGGAGGATTTGCAACTACTGCTTCTGCTTTTAAATCTAGGTGCATATCATCAGTTAATGTGTCACCTTGACGAATACTAAAATCATCAAAGTGGACTCCATGCAGAATCATGTTCATACGAGCCAAGTTGTAAGTAGTCGGATTAAGCTCTTGTCCATAATAAGCTTTTACATCTGCATACTCACCAATACGAAGTAGAAGGGAACCTGATCCACAAGTTGGATCGTAGACTGATTTAATCTTTTTCTTACCATGGGTAACTATTTTAGAAAGCAACCTTGAGACCTGAGCTGGTGTATAGAACTCTCCACCTTTCTTGCCGGCTCCAGCTGCAAATTCTCCGATTAAGTATTCGTAGGCATCACCAAGCAAGTCGCTCTTTGAATCTTCTAATTTAAAATCAATAGCACTAAGTAAAGTTAATACTTCTACAATTACTTCGTTTTTCTTATTTTCTGATTTACCTAATTTAGAAGAGGTTAAATCGACATCATCAAATAAACCTTTGAAGTCATCCTCACTGGCAGTACCCATGGAAGTTTGTTCAATTGAATTGAGAACATTTTTGAGATCTTCAAGAATGAAAGTGTCTTGATTCTTAATTTCTCCATTACCTTTCTTTACTAGGTAGGAGAAAAGATCTCTAGGTTTAAGGAAAAACCCAAGGTGGTCAATACAAGCCTTTTTGACAGCATCAATGACCTTTTGGCCGTCCTTGCTTGACTCATCAATCTCAGCAAAATCAAACTTCTCATTGGATAGAAGTTTTTCGTCTATGTAGCGAGCAAGCTTTTCAGAAAGATATTTGTAGAAGATAAAACCCAAGATATAGTTTTTATACTCGTCAGCATTCATTTTGCCTCGGAGAACATTCGCAACTGCCCAAAGTTGTTTTTCTAAAATTTGTTTTTGATTTAAAGTCATACCCAGCATTATATCCTGTTTCCCCACCCCAAACAAAACCAACAAAAGATACAAAAAAAGACGGATAATTCCGTCTTTTTTACTTTGCTCCCCGGGTAGGACTCGAACCTACAACCTTGAAGTTAACAGCTTCCTGCTCAGCCATTGAGCTACCGGGGATTGATAATTAAAGTACACTATATCTCTATACACAAGAATAGAAAAAGATTATACCAATCACTATTGTAAAAAACCAGACTCTCATCAATCCAAGAAATCTTGAAGCTGCTTCCTGCGACTTGGATGCCTCAGCTTGCGCAAAGCCTTGGCCTCGATCTGCCTAATACGCTCACGAGTCACACCAAACTTTTGACCAACTTCTTCTAAAGTCATAGCTTTACTAGAATTAAGACCGAATCTCATCTTGAGCACTTTGGCTTCTCTATCTGACAAAGCACCCAATACCTCACCAATGTTCTCACGCAACATCTGCTGGCTAGTGGCTTCATAAGGTGAAACTTGATTATCATCAGCAATAAAATCACCCAAGACACTATCTTCTTCATCACCAATAGGAGTTTCTAGTGAGGTAGTATTCTGAGAAATCTTGAGAATCTCGCGAACCTTATCTGGAGTCATGTCCTCCATCGCCTCGGCAATTTCCTCAGGGGTTGGCTCACGACCCAGCTCCTGCATCAGCTTCCTGGCAGTACGCATCAATTTATTGATGGTTTCTACCATATGAACAGGAATACGAATGGTTCTAGCTTGGTCAGCAATCGCACGGGTGATGGCTTGGCGAATCCACCAAGTAGCATAGGTACTAAATTTAAAACCTTTAGTCCAATCATACTTCTCTACAGCTCTGATCAAACCCTTGTTACCCTCTTGGATCAGATCCAGGAAGGTCATCCCACGACCAATGTATTTTTTAGCAATCGAAACAACGAGACGCAGGTTTGAAGCAGTCAGCTTGTCTTTAGCTTTCAGACTACCAGATTCTGCTTGCTGAGCCAATTTAATCTCCTGCTCACGAGTCAAAAGAGGAATCCGACCGATTTCTTTGAGGTACATTCTGACAGGATCAGACACACCAGAATAAGAAAGACTATTCAAAACTTCTAGTTCCCTTTCTATTTGAGAGGTTTCCTCTTCGTCTCCCTCAGAAGTCACTGACTCAAAAACATCAATCCCGTTATCAATAATCTGTGAATAAAAATCATCGAGCAAATCTATATAGAGTTCTGGCTCTACAAAAACCTCCAAGACATCTTCTTGGGTCACAAAGCCCTGACCTTTTGCTTTTTTAAGCAGACTGTCAACATCGCGTTGTAGTGCCTTAGGGATTTTCACCTGTGAGGTGTCTTTTTCCCCTGCGTCAGTTTTTTTTGTTGTTTTGGTAGATGATTTTTTGGCCATATATTTTCCCAATAAAAACACAAGATGAAGTCAAGTGAGCTGTAGTATAACTTAACAACTATAAAAAGACCACCATCAGACTCTGCCCCTCAGCATCATCGCATCCACTACCAATTTAACAGCTCCCATATATGTTGCCATTCTACCGTCAACTTTTGCAGTCTCCTTTTGTGCCCACATTTGGTCAAAGGCTTTTTCCATCAGAGGTTGGAGCTTGCTAACTACTTCGTCTCTTGTCCAATAGTAGCCTTGCAAGTTTTGGACCCATTCAAAATAGGAAGTGGTTACCCCACCGGCATTGGAGAGGACATCAGCGACCACTACCACGCCTTTGTCTGCCAAAATTTTGTCAGCTTCTGGAGTGACTGGGCCATTGGCCATCTCAATGATTGCTTTGGCTTTGACTTTGCTGGCGTTGTCTTTGGTAATCACATTTTCTAGAGCGGCTGGGACCAAGATGTCAACATCAAGCTCCAAAATGTCTTGATTACTAATTTCTTTACCTTGATCAAGATCACAGCTCTCACTAGTACAAGCACATTGTGAGACTCTACCAGATTCTTTTTTACAGGCCAGAGTCTTGACTGGATCCAGGCCGTCTTCAACATAGACTCCACCTTTAGAATCAGAGACAGTCACTACTTTGTAACCAAGTTTGTCAGCATGATAAGCAAACCAGTAACCCACATTTCCAAAACCTTGGATAGCAATGGTGATATCTTGCTTACGATCAGATTTTAAAGTCCCATCTGCAACTAGTTTCTCAACCAACTTTTGCAAGACAAACACTCCACCCAAGCCAGTCGCCTCCTCCCGACCCTGACTACCTCCAAGCCCAAGAGGCTTCCCAGTGAATGTAGCTAATGGATTTTCACTTTGAACTTTAGTCCGCCGGCTGGCGGATTGAACTTGTTCATACTCATCCACCATCCAAGACATAATTTGCCCCGTAGTATTAACGTCAGGAGCAGGGATATCAGTCCAAGGACCGATGTGTTCTGCTATTAATCCGGAATAAGCCCGGCTAAGACGTTGAAGTTCTCCCTCACTTAATTCTTTTGGATCCACAATTACTCCACCTTTCCCACCACCATAAGGAATGCCGGTCACGGCACATTTCCAGGTCATCCAGGTAGAGAGAGCTTTGACTTCTTCTAGTGAAACATTTTGGTGAAAACGGATCCCACCTTTGTAGGGCCCACGAGCATTATCGTGTTGAGAACGGTAGGCTTGGAATTCCTGAGTACTACCATCATCCATTTTGACTTTAAGCTTCCCCTCCACAATGTTCTGAGGTTCTTTGAGCTTCTCAATGGCTGCATCAAATCGATCTTTATCATCATACTGAGGCCGAAGAAGATCAGCGACCTTTTCAAGTTGCTTGATAGAATTGGCGTGTGGATTGGACATGGGACTCCTTTTACAAGTCATTCCGGTGTAGACCGGAATCCATAGTTTTTAGTTAAATATTAGTTTGGAAAAGCACCACTTATCTACGAACTAAGATTCACAAATACGAGTGATTTATTTCCCAGCTTTTTCTTGATTCCTTAGTATGGATCCCCGTCTGCACGGGGATGACCAGTACTAACGAATCAATTAAAACCAAATATATACCCCCAGGGGGTATGTTGCAAGAGGGAAATTTTACTTCTTACTAGACGCCAGTTGCGCCCCCACCACCGCCAAAACCCCACCGGCAATAATCGGCAGAGACACCGTCTCACCCAAAATAAACATCGCCATCAAAATTGCAAAAACTGGATTGAGATAAGAAAAAAGTGAGGCAGTCACAGCATTGCCAATCTTGAGTGCGTATTGATACAAAAGATATAAACCACCAGTCCCTATCACCCCTGCAAAAATACCACTCAAAACATGCTTTATACCAACGGTACCCACAAATCCAATAGTCGCAAGCTCAAATCCCAAAAGAGGCAAACTAATCATAAATGTCACTAATGAAAAATAAAATGTCAAAGCAATTGGTGAAATAGAATTGATTTGCTGTTTCTTTTTGCTAACTATCCCGTAGATCATAAAAGACAATGCGGCAACAAAGATAATCATGTTGCCTAGCACCATATTCAAATCAACTTTTGCCTGTAATAAAGGCTGTACTATAATAAATAGCACACCCAACAAACCCAGTAAAATCCCCATCACTTGTTTCCGATTTATCTCGAGACCTTCTACATAAAAAAGGTAAGCGGCAGAAAGAGCTGGTACTGATGCATAAAACAATTGAGTTACAGAAGCTTTAGTAAATTGAAGCCCAATAAAAAATAAGATCGGATTGGCAGCTCCTATCACACTCACCCAAAAATATTTTTTAAAATTGCGATAGTTCAGTTCTTTGGTCTTTAAGATAAATGGAAAAAGAAAAATAGTCGCCGACAAAAATCTCAAGAAAGTCATAGTAAAAGGCCCAAAAGCCTCATAAGCAATTTTCCCCGCAATAGGCACCGAAGCCCCAAAAAGCGCCGTCACAGTAATCAAAATTAAGGATAGGTTTTTTTGTAGGAAGTTAAATTTCATTAGGGAATTGTACTTCAATTAACTTAGCTAATCCACATTCACATCAACACTTCTTAATGCTGCATGCAACCTATCAGCATACGACATGATATCTTCTTGAGCAATACTTCTTACTAGTTCATTGTCCTTTAAAATATTATATGACTTTATCAAAAAATTCTGGATTTCGCTCACTTCTTCCTCTGTAATTAAATTTTTTCTATCAAACCCCTTCTGAAAAAAAACTTTTATAATAACATTAACAGTCCTTATTGAAAAATCCTTCATAAAATCATCTGAGCTCTCCGTGGAAGCAAGCTCAGAAAATTCTTCTTGCCAAACTTTGGCAACTGCATCTATCACAGCATAATATATTTCTTTTTCAATACCATTTTTTTTACTAACTTCAAAACAATCCATTAAAATTTTCCACTTTTTCATCCTCTTTTTTGAATCATCAATGTCTTGAGAACCTAACCCATCAAGCCCGTGTAAATTAATTTCGCCTACTATCATATATTGCCAAAATATTATTTAGTAACAATCCTTATTCTACCATCCTCCGCCACCACATAGCTATTATCAGTCAAAAGCAACCATAAACTCACTAATCGTCCTCACCATTTGCTCTTTATGCTCTGGATCTTTTTTACACCCATGATCACCACCCTCAATAGTTACTAATTCAGCATCAGGCAAAACTCTGGATAGCTTCACCACATTATCATACGTCCCCAACTGATCTTGATCTCCATTGACTATCAATGTTGGACAAGTCACCTTTTTAGCAGATTTGAAACCATCGTACTTTAAAGCATCTAGGTAAAATTCATACTGCAATTTAAATCCATAACTCCCATCACAAAAATCAATCTCTCCATTTTCTCTCCATTCAGGAATAATATCTTTTCGATATCTTTCTTGATATGTTTTGTAATCAGCAATAGTAGACTTGAGAACTAAAAACTCTGGCAACTCTACTTCTGCAGCATAGATCATGCTAGCAAACGCCCCAAAGCTAGAAGCCACAATCCCATACTTTTGGAACTCAAGCGATTTAATATATTGAACTGCTGATTGAATGTCTTTAATAGTACTACTAATAGTTACTTGCTCTATATCGCCACCACTCTCACCATGACCAGTCCCATCAAAAAACAAATGAGGAATGTTTATTTGAGCCAATTTTTCACTTACCAAAGAAAATATCAAATTCTCTTTACTAGAACAAAACCCATGCACAAAAATCACAGGAATTTGACTTTTATCAGAAAAGTCACCCACAAGCACACCCACTAAATCATCACCGTTGGAATTTTTAAAAGTAATATTTTGTTTTGACATTCAAATTCTTAGTCCTTTTTACTCAGTATCCAACAGCCAGCAGCTCTATGATCTCCATGAGCTTTCATAGCGTTAAACATATCTTCTACCTCAACTAATCTCCATTTTGGCCTGCTAGGACTAGGATCCACAATACGGATCTTTCCTTTGATCATCCTATCAAAAACACACACATGACCATACATTTTTTCTGGATCGTTTTCTAAAACACCGTGATTGAAACACAATAAAATATCTAGGTCATCTTCTTCTGCATTATTTAGAAAATTTTCTAATTCATTTGCGTTTTTATATTGATCAATATTTTTCTTTGAAAAAGAAAGTGGGATATCAAGCTTCTCAAAACAAATATTTGGGTCAAACTCTTCTTTATAAATCTGGGTACCATAACCAGCCTTTGGCCTTTGTTCTGAGACCCGAGCATTAAAAAATAAATCTTTTCTGTCTGGATGAACCACCAATCCTAAATAATATCCAATTTCTTCAGCAGGATGCAAAGGAATCTTATTCCTAAGCATCACCATCTGAAAACAAGTAGGCACACAACAAGCAGGCTGTTGAGTCAAAGGAATATATCTTGAATCTCTGGGAATTACATCAGTTTTTTTATTCATTTGGACTTTATTATTTGTTTGGAATTTGGCCTTTGTCATTTGACATTTTTACCCAAACCTTTTCTCAGCCCCTCACTATGGATTCCGGTCTACACCGGAATGACTTTGTCAACACTATTTACCAGCCTCCCCCAGCCACCACTCCGCATCCAGTGCCGCTTGTGTGCCTTGCCCGGCAGACGTGACTGCTTGCTTGTAGCGGATGTCCACCACATCACCTGCAGCAAAGACACCATCAACAGAAGTCATAGTGGGATACTCTAGTAAACCTTTATCATCTAGGTGATCCAGCGCAAACTCTAGTCCCTGCTTGGTAGGACTCTGCCCGGTCATAATGTAACCATGATCATCTAGCTGGAGTTGACCTTGGAAAAGCTGAGTAAGTGGTTTATGACCAATAGCATAAAACAACCCATCTGCTTGTAATTCTTCAACTTTATCTGTCTTCTTATTTCTCACTTCTATCTTTTCTAATTTTCCATCACCAATTGCTTTAGTAACCTCCGTGTTCCAGATGACCTCAATTTTGTCGTTGACAAACACTCTATCTTGCATCACCTTGCTTGCTTTAAACGAATCTCGGCGATGGACAAGTTTGACTTCTTTAGCAAATTTAGCCAAAGCCAAAGCATCTTCCATCGCCACATCACCACCGCCGACAACATAGGCCACTTTATCACGATAAAAAGCAGCATCACAGACAGCACAAGTCGCTACACCTCTGCCCAGTAATTCTTTTTCACCAGGAATACCCAGCATAATACTAGCCGCTCCAGTGGAGATAATGATCGAATCTGCCTCTATTTCGTGAGGTTCTCTTTTGACATCATCTTGGAATTTATTCCAATCGTCACCTTTCATATACTCAAACTTCATTGGATCATAACCTTTGGGCATATTGGTCCAGATTTTAAAAGGACGCTGACTCATATCAACCGCTGTCACCCAAGTATCTTTCATGATCGTACCAAACTTCTCTGCCTGTTGACGCATGGCGATCATCAATTCAGGACCATTTTTGCCTTCTGGAAATCCAGGGAAGTTTTCTACATCTGTGGTCCACATCAACTGTCCACCAGCCTTGATTCCACCGATTACAATTGGAGCTAAATCAGCCCTTGCTGTATAAATAGCGGCAGTATAACCCGCCGGACCAGAGCCAATAATTGCCAACTTTGTCTTTTGCATAAAATTAGTATTTCGTATCTAGTATTAAATCAAATTCGTAATCCGTAAATCGTAATTCGATATACCTAGTCTTTATTATTTATTATGTGTTTAACAGTTTATTCGTTTATATCTTTATTCGTTTAGCGCACGCTCAAGCATTGCCTTATATCCATCTTCACCAGGAAAACCAATCTGTCTGTCTACTTCCTCCATCTGCTCACCATTTTTCTTCATAATCACCACTGTAGGAATACTCATCACACCAAATTGAGCAGCGGTTTGTCTGTTTTCATCTACATCTAGCTTGGTGATAACCACTTTACCATCATACTCACCAGCTAGCTTGTCTACGATAGGAGCAGCCATCTTGCATGGACCACACCACTGTGCAAAAAAGTCAATAAAAACTGGCTGGTCACCAGCATCTTTTAATACTTGTTTAAAGGTGTCATCTGTTAAGTGTAATGCACCTGATTTTTTGTCGTCGGACATATACTCTCCTTATTTTATTTTTTTATAAAAACCAACAATTTAACAATGTAACAATAAGAACAAAACTCATTTTACTACTGTCAAACTGTTAAATTGCTACTTATTAATTAAGCGACAGCTAATACCGGAAGACTTCCTTCAGAATCTCATCCAAATCACCCAAGCGTCTCTCATGAGAACAACGGGTGGCCTCATTGGTCAGCAAATCTCTGGCTACTCTGCCTAGTGAACTACGCGCCGCCACTACTTGCCTCACAATGTCTACACATACTCTCTCATCTTCATACATTTTGATCACCCCGTCAATCTGCCCACGAATTCTCTTGAGCTGAGCCACGGTTGTGTCTGCACTTTTTGACATTTGAACTTTTGATTTTGACATTAAGTAGAATATACCCCCTGGGGGTATGTATGTCAATACTAGTTTTTACGTTTCAGCAACACAATCCTCTGCAACAACTCTGCTTGTCTATCCTCCTGCTCTGGAGTTTTTTCTCTGAGCTCATCAAGTTTATCCAGCTCTTTGGCAATCTCTTTTATCTCATCTCCTGCTGACATTTTCTTGAGCTCACCAAAAGTATTACGCCATTCTTCTGCAAAATCTATCTCATCTACTATCTCCACATACTGAGGATGAAGATACACATCAGACACAATCTGCTGCAAATCACCCGGCAAAGTGCTGGTAAATTTAGCCAAATCAAAATCTCCCCGCCACTTACCAATAGCATCAATTATTTGAGAAAACCCAACAGTCTGAAAGCTAATAGCTAAAAGCTGATTACTCCTACTGCCTACTGCCTGCTCACTGCTCCCTCTAAAAAACAAAAACAACAAATATTCTTCCAGCTTTTCTCTGCGATTTTTCTGCTTGCTACTTGCCACTTGCTGCTCGCTACTATCCAACTTCCCAACTTTCCTACTACTTAACTTACTCTTATCCTTAAACCGAATAATATCTCTCCTCACCACTTCATCCTTCACCGCCAATATAGTCGCCAACTTTTTAATATAAAAATCACTCTCCACCTCATGTTGAATCTCACCAAAAATTGGAGCTAGTTCATCAATTATTTTTCTCTTTCCTTCTGGAGTACTTTGATCATTTAAAGTGACTGCATTTTGCAAAAAGAATTCATATACAGAGATAGAAGACTTGGCTACTTCCCTCCATGCTTTTGGATTTTCTCGTGCCAAATCATCTGGATCCTTAGCTGGCTTGTCATCCTCTTTGGGAAGTTGTAAAACTCTCAACTCAATATTAAATTCCTTTGCCAAAGTAATTGCCCTTTTGGTAGCTTCAATTCCCGCACTATCCATATCTAGACTCAACAAAATCTTATTAACTGTCCTACGGAGCAACTGGAGCTGCTCTCGGGTCAAAGCCGAACCTTTAATAGCTACTATATTATTGACATGTGCCTGAGCTGATGAAATTACGTCCATTTCTCCTTCGGCTAAAATAACCTCTTCTGCCTTACGAATATGTTGATAAAGCTGAGAAAAACCATAGAGTAATTCTGATTTGTGATAAACAATCGTCTCTGGTGAATTAATATATTTGGCACTTTTGACATCTTTTTCTAAAGACCTGCCAGAAAAGCCGACTACCTGACCACGATGATTGGTCAAAGGAAAAATCAGCCGACCACGAAAGCGATCATAATATCCACCATTCTTACCACGAATGATCAAACCAGCCGCCTCAATATCACTCAGGTTATATTTTTTCTTTTTATGAAGATACTTGATCAGTCCATCCCAACCTGGTAGGGCAAAACCTAATTGAAAAATCTTGATAGACTCACTGTTGATACCACGCTGTTTGAGATAATCTCTGCCCATTTCACCAGCCTTGTGTTCTGTGAGTAAATAATGATAGTAATCTTTGGTCAGACTCAAGATCTCCAGCACCCGATCTCGCAACTCATCCTGAGGCGAAGCTTTGTATTCTTCTATAGTAATCCCTGCTTGATCTGCTAGATAATGAAGCGCCTCACTAAAACTCATCCCTTCATACTTTTCCAAGAAATTAAATACATCCCCACTCTCACCACAGCCAAAACATCTGTAACGCTGCAGCTGATCACTTACAAAAAATGATGGAGATTTCTCACTATGGAATGGGCACAAGCCCTTGAGATTGGTCCCGGATCTCTTGAGCTCAACTCTCTCACCAATCACCTGGACAATATCGATCGCATCTTTAATCTGCTTAATTTGAGACATACTTTAGTATACCTCACACCCGCACATTTGGCGAAACCCAAGAAGACAAAATATACATTTTTTGGGTGATGTTGAGGAGATCTGGTATAAATCGAAAGCTTGTAGGGATATTTCATCGACGAGATTGCAGAACCCTAAAAAGGTATGTTTTGTCTTCTTGATTTAACAATGACTTTACTTGACAACACTATATAATAGTACATATGAATAAAACAAAAAAAACCAATAACTCAAAACCAAACCTCTTTAAAACCCCCTTTAGCAAGTACTTTAATATATTAAGTGACATCGACAAGGGACAGAGATACTCCAAGGAGTACGGCTCTATCCTCATCCTGGGACTAGTAGAAGAAATCGGTGAAATGGCTAGAGCCTACCTGGCTGAACATGGCAGAAAACCCACCAACATCTCTGCCCAGCTTGATGAGACATATGAACAAGAACTCGGCGACATCCTAGTCACTATCCTAAGATTCGCCAGAATCAAGAAAATTGATTTGGATGAAAGAATTATGTATTCACTGAATAAAATAGAGAAAAGAAAAAGCAAACCAAAAGGAGCCTAATGAAAAAACTCACCCTTGCCTTCCAGCTCACCATTGTCTTCTTCCTGATCGCTGCTTTTGCTTTTGTCTGGAAGTTTATTGATAGACCAAACACATACGTTAATACAGAAAGGACTGCCATCATCAAGGAAATCCAAAAACTAAACAAACTAGAAACTGCTCAATTTACTATCGAGAAAATCATCGATGCCGGTACTACAGGAAATCAATTTCAACAAATTCTCTTTGGTGACAAAATTCTGTTGATCGCTCACGGACAAGTCATAGCTGGCATAGATCTTTCACAAATCAGTGAACAAAATATTAGTATAGAAGATAAAAATATCAAGCTAACTTTACCCGCTCCAGAAATCTTTGTCACAAAACTAGATGAGCAACAAACCTCAGTCTATGACAGATCTAAGGGGCTACTAACCAAAGGCAATCAAAATCTAGAAACAGAAGCCCGCCAAGCCGCTGAAGTCTCTATCAGAGAAGCCGCTTGCGAAGGCGGCATCCTGGACAAAGCCAAGAAAAATGCCCAGGATCAACTAAAGACACTTTTAGAGGCATTGGGTTTTGTACAGGTAGAGGTTGTGATACCGGAGGGGAGTTGCTAGATCATTAATATACTAATCTACCAATTATCCAATATACCAACAAAAATAACTCAAATAAATTCATAATCCATAATTCATAAATCAAAAGAAAAACTTCAATTATTCTCCCAACATCTTGTGTAACTCAAGCGCGTCTTTAATCATAAACAGCTGCCTACGCGAAATATCTGGCAATCTATCAAAAGAAAAAAACCCATAATCACTGACTTCTTTGCTGGGCTTGAACTTGCCACCGATGTAGTGACCAATGTAGCATAGCTCAATCCTAGCTGACTCCCTATCTGTACGCACCGCCATCTCTCTATCTGCACTCACCACCATACTCGACTCTTCCTCTATTTCACGCTCTAGACCCTCAGCAGGATGCTCCATGCCACTCATATATCCACCAGGCAAACTCCACTCACGCTGACGATAGGTGTGTTTAAATAAAAGAACCTCATCCTTATCATTAAAAATCACCCCAGTCACACCAATCAAAAACTGAGTCTGCATTCGACGCATGAGGAATAACTGGAGATGTTTGGGCATCTTCAAAGCCCGCCAGATCTTTCCAAGAAACAATTTCATACTTAAAACGGCTCCATGGCTTTATAGCCATTAATTTATTCCATAAGTCACTTACACTTACACCAACCCCTTACACTAATCAAAGCGCTCTCTCGTCTTCTTCAATTCCCAACTTTTTCTGATATTTCTTATTTTGCATCTCAAGTTTATGCACCCTCTTGGTCAATTGAGCTTTGGTCATTTCTTCTTCAGCTAGCTTTTTATCTTTATCCTTTAGTGAAAAGGTCTTACCCAAAATATGAGGTGCATTGATCAGCCAAGTAATCATCACCCCCACCCATAGGGAAAAGAAGGCAATCAAATAAACCGGCACTTGAGGCAAAGAGTAGGTCAAAAACGTCACATCGACAGGCGTATTATTTTGCGCAGCAAACACAGAAAAAAGCGAGCCGAATATGAGGATTACTATGAGGAGTAGCATATGAGGCTATGGTAACACAGATAGGAGATAAGCAAAACCCAAATTCTTATCTAGGAAAAGCTCCATTATTAATATCTACTGTAATTCCATTGATATACTCTGGACAGTCAGTTGCTAACCAATAGATAGTCTCCGCTACTTCTTCTGGCTTGGCAAATCTACCTGTATAGACTTGTTTCTTAATACCTGCTTTTCTCTCTTCGGGAATAGTGGCCAACAAATCTGTCTCCACTGGACCTGGGGCAATAGCATTAATTACAATACCCTTGTTCCCACCAGTAATGAGGACTTTTTTCATGTTGTTCCTTTCTTGTTTTATTTATCAAAAGAATAATGCACCTTTTGATATTTACCAACAAACTCTTTGACTTCATTAGTAAATCTTTCACCCTTGAAACTTCTATCAATAAAATCAGCAATCATATCAATTTCTGTTTCCTTCATACCTCTTCTAGTTATTTCTTGAGTGCCAAGTCTGACAAAGATACCTTTATCAAATAGATCATCAAAGTTAACAGTTATATTGTTATTAAATAGTTGATCATAGAGTTTTTTATAATCACCAACTTTTTCTGTAAATAAATGAGCTTGGTGATTTTCTGAATATCTACCACTATTAGACTTTCTCAGTTTATAGCCTCTTTTTACTAAAGACTCTGCAATAGCATTTGAATTAGATATTACTTGCTTTGCATAATCTTCACCAAACTCCTTCATCTCTAAAATAGTAGTGGCCAAAGCAATCAGGTGGTGAGTATGTGGACTAGAGTATAGACAATCATTGATAATCTGATTAGCTTTCTTTCCTACTTTATCATCTTTAAAGACTATCATGCCTTTCTGAGGTCCTGGTAAAGTCTTGTGAGTATTCGCACAAATCACATCGGCACCTTCATATAGAGGAGATTGAAACTGCTGTCCCATGATCAAACCCATAGTGTGACTCGCATCATAAATAATCACAGCGTCTTCTCCTAGAGCCTCTCTGATTTCTCTCAAATTATGTGGATTAACATAATAAGACACATCCATGTAAAAAGCTCTGGCTCCGGCTTCTTTAAAATCTTTTGCCAACTTTTCTACGTCAAATGCAAGAGATTTGAAGTCATAAGAAGCAAAAATATGTTTGCGACCTACCCTATCTATAATGCCTTTTGTAGCAAAATGCCCTCCATGATCATGGTGAACAGTCATTACTACTTCCCCTGGTTCTGTAGTAGAAAGAATTGCACACATCATCGCATGTACACCAGACAGACAATTGAGGTTGACGTATTTAGCTCCTAGCATTTCCTTAGCAGCTTCTTCAGCAGCTAACACCAAATCCTCAATTCCTGGAAAACCTAGAGCAGTAAAAGGACCTAAATCAACCTTACCATCTTCTCCAGCACCCATATAATACCTATCAGATAGTCTAGAACCCATAAATGCTCTAGCCGTATCAGACATAATCGGCTCGTTGGCCGTCAGGTGAAGAAATTCATCATTTCTCTTTTCTTCTTGCTTGATCCTGGAATAAAAAACACTGATATTCATTTTTCTCCTTTATTTATAATAACGATTTTTTATAAAAAAATACTTCATCTGGTCTTGATGTCTGTTCCCAATCTTGAATAACAGGTGGAACAAATCTAGTAAAACCATTCTTTTCGTAAAAAATCACAGCTCTTTGGTTATCAAGATCGGTATCTAAAACTAACTCATCAAATTTTTTACTCTTACCAAACTCTTCTAATTTAGACATGAGTCTAGATGCTATGCCCTTCCCCCTATGTTCTGGAGAAATATAAAATCTTTTAATCAAGCCTTTCCCCAAACTTAAAAACTTCATGCCTGCTGTTCCGACCATCTTTTCATCATCTACAACTATCCAGAACATTCCTTTTTCTGGTATATGAAAATATTCAGCAATCCTATCCACTCCATCTTCTGGATCCACACTCCAACCCACCTCAACAAAAATTTTAGTAATAAACTCAGTCACTGCTGGTTGATCTTTCTCTTCAAATTGTCTAATCAGTATTTCTTTTGACATTAAAGCATTTTACCATTCATTTTGCATTTGAAATTTGTCATTTGACATTATCAATAACCTTATCCCCCTTAATCACCTCCCGCTTATCCACCCCCTCCGGCACAAATCTAAACACCACAAACTTCACTACACCATCACTACTATTAATAAAAGTATGAGGCGTATCCTCCACCTCTATCACATCACCCGCCACCGCCACCTGCATTTTCTTTTCACCATTTTCCAACCAATGAGCCTCTATCTCACCCTCCATCACAAAAAGAGTCTCACTGATCTGCCGATGGTGATGCCACTGCTGAATAGTTCCTGGAGCAATTTCATTGTAATGCACTTCGTATTCTGGAAATAAATAATAATCAACAGAAGAACCTTCTTCTTTGTCTACATGGATAGCGCCAGAGCGGGGGATTATTTTCATAGTTGGGATTTAGTATATCGTATTTTGTATCTAGCACAATCAACCCAAAACATACATAAACTTTAACGAGGTTCATCCGTCAAATCCATTTAATTTTAATTTAATCTTTTGTCTCAAAGAAGTCGTTAACTTAGGACTCTCACGAAATTCCCTATCATCTCTCATAAATTCAAGTACAACAATTGAATCAATCCAATCCTGATTTTCTCTTAAATTTGGTTGTTCCAATAAAAAATCTAACTTTTCAGCCAATTTATCACCTACAAAATCAGATGGTTCAACATCGATCCATTCCAAATCTGGGTCATCAATTTCTGTTAAATTAGCAGGATAACGTAAACTCCCATTTCCCCAAATATTAACGTCTATTTTATAAACTGGCATAAAATACCTCATTTAATTATCTAAGCTATTGATTTTTCACTAATTTAATAGCCAACGGCAACACCGTCACCATCGTCAACAAACCCAAGAGCGTATACACCATCCTCACCCCACCCCAATTGGCAATGATGGGGCCAGAGGCAATGGAAAGGAAAATATACACAAATCCAATCAACATACTCAAAGTGCTAATAGCAGTTGCTCTATATTTAGAGTCAAATTCTCTATTGGTGTAATTATTCAGTACTATAAACCTGGCACTACCCGCCATCATCACTCCTGATATAAAAGGTAAAGCCAACCATTTTTGAAATAAAACACCCGGCAAATAAGAAATGATCATAATAAAAGAAAAAAATAAAATTGACCTTGTTTCTGTAAAAACTTTTTTGTTTAGTAAAATTTTTGTCAAAATTACTAAATTTAAAAATCGGAGAGACCCATCCACCACACCACGTATGGAATCAGAAAAACCAAGATCAACTAACAAATATTTATTAAAATACAGTGTGCTAGACCAAGTAATTCCTCCGACTAAAATATAGAAAAGAGAAATATTACATAAGTGTGGAGTTTTAAAAGCTTCTCTCACACCGAGTTTAATTTGCTTTATGTAATTTTTAAAAGTAAATTTTTCAGTATCAATTTTAGGTTCAATAAAAAGCACTGAGGCAAAACAAGCAATGATAGTAGTTCCAGCTTCTAAAACATAAGGTAGCCAAAATCTGATTGTGTAAAGAAAACCACTAGTTATTGATCCAATAATTAATCCTGATTGAAAAATCAAGTTTTGTTTAGCTTGGATCGCTACAAACCTGTCTTCTTGTCCATCTTGCTTTAAGCTGTCATAGACTAAAGCTTCCACAGCTCCTGATAAAAAAGAATCGCCGATTGGTAAAATAGTCCCATACAATACCAATATGTGCCAAAATTTTGAAACTAAAGGCAGAAGTGCAACAGCCACAGCTAAAAGCACATATCCGATAATAATACTTACTTTTTTGCCCAACATATCAGCCACAGCTCCAGTAGGAAGCTCGGCAGCCATCTGAATAAAATAGCGAAAAGCATACAAAATAGAAATTTCTACTGGCCCAATGATGCGTTGAAAAAAGACAATTGTAACTGCAATGGTAAAAATCAAAGACTGCAAAAACTGAGTTAGGTAGTAAACTTTAATATTACGATCAGTAATAGATGCAGTTTTAAACATAGAAAATATTTTACATCAAAACCAATCCCAACTCCTCAGTAACTAAGCAACTCAGCAAACTATGTATTTTTAGTTGCTCGCCACTCTACTAGGATAAGCTCTAATAACTAATCTTTTAGAGTCATTCCACCCCGTACATGTATACACCGTCAGCATCTCATACTCTGTAGGTTGAGCAATTTCAATCATGTCAGGATCCACAACTTTCTTTTCCCACACTTTATATTCATATTCCTTGCCACTTTGATTGACTAAAGTGATACTATCACCATTTTCTACATTATTTAAAAATCCTAAAACATTTCGTGTATTGTGACCATACATGACCACATTACCACCAGTCCCAGGCAAAGCCGATTGAGATAAGTAAGCCACACTATCATCAGGAATCAGCCATTCATCACCTAGTACCAAAGATTTTGATACAGGAATATCTTTACCCTCATTCATAAATGAAATACTCAAAGGTACGTTCTCATTTTTATCAGATAAAAAATATTGATCAATTCCTTTGACAGAAAAAACAAAAACACCCACTATCAAAGATAACACTAAAAATTTTTTATACACATTCTTAGATTTTCTTTTCATGAAGTTTTATTTGATTTTAGAGAATCTAACTAATCCAAATGAAGTTAATACCCAACCCATAACAAACAAAACAATCTGCATCTGTCTATAAAAATTACCAGTCGCAGCCAGAGTAGATACACCTAGGACCTGACCCCTACCATAGGTAGAAGTAACTCCATCAGTGCTAGCACCCAAAACTTGACCACCACCAGTCCCATTACTAACATCAGCAATCTGAGTAGAACCACCGTTATCATCATTTGAATCATTATCACAATCAGTAGGCGCAGTCACAAACATTGACTGGCTAGGATAACCATCAGCACTGGCACTAACACTCTCACCTGAAACTACGCCAAAATTGGCTCTAGCCCTACCATCTTGATTGGTCTTGGACTTGGCTTCTTTGTTGTTGTATTTAAAGGTAACTTCAATATCTTTAACTGGATTATCATTTTCCCTGAGATCCATCACCACATCAAAATCAGGATCACAATTACAATCAATTCCCAGACTAGAATGCTTTCCATCCTCAGGATCTGAAGTAGGCTCTGGAGTAGGATCACTACTTGGGTCTGGTGAGGTGCTAGGTTCTGGAGATGCATCAGGAGTTGGTTCTGGTGAAACTTCAGGACTAGGACTTACCTCAGGTGAAGGAGATGGCGTTACTTCTGGAGTTGGTGAAGGGCTAGCCTCTACTTCATCCCCCGGACAAAGTCCATTCTCATCAGCTGGGATATCATCTTCATGACCAGCTTGAGGGGTGCCATTTTCGGATAAATGACCTGCGTGTTCATTGTTACCATACAGAGCGTTACATGAGATTGTCTCTACTACATAAGGATTGTCTTCTGCAGAAGTAGCATGACAAATAGTTATCTTTTTACCTGCTTCTAGACACTCATCCTTGGTAGGGAAAACTGGAGCTGACTGAGCATAAACAGTCATCATTCCTGAGGTCAACATCAGACCTGCCCCAGCTAAAACACTAGCTTTTGATATATTTTGATTGATTTTCATAGATGCCAATTGTACACCAAGGTACGCATTAAATAAGCATCAGATTGTATCAAAATAGATCCTATAAGTCAATATAATTATTGATATAGGATGAAAAATATAAATAACACAATAAAATAGCCCAATAAAAAAATAACTAAATAGCTAAATTGATATCTTGTATCACCTGTCCCGCGTGCTCTGCTGGCTTGACCGTCTTATAAATTTTTGCAATCTTTCCTTCTGGATTAATCAAAAATGAAGATCTTTTGACTCCCATATATTTTTTGCCAAACATACTCTTCTCTGTCCATACTCCATACATCTGGATGACTTCTTTGTCTTCGTCTGAAAGTATAGTAAATGGAAGCTCATACTTCTGAGCAAACTTGGTATGGCTGGCTACTGAGTCCTTACTAATACCCAACACTATAATGTTGTTTTCCTCAAACTCTGACCAATTATCTCGAATAGTACAAGCTTCCTTGGTACAACCTGGGGTATCATCTTTGGGATAAAAATAGACCAGCACCCACTTGCCCTTATAATCTGAAAGTGAGTGTTGCTTACCATCCTGATCTGGCAAAGTAAAATCTGGTGCAGGGGAATTGAGCTTTATTTTCATATTTATATTTTAGATGATTTGATCTAATAAGTCACCTTTACCATTTTATAATTTTTGGGTTTAATAAGGGTATGTACCAAACAATACACGAAGAAATTTCCATATTAGGAGTTTACTCTAAAAGTAAATTTATTCCCAAAAAATTTAAGTGGAAAAACAAAAACTACACCATAGATCAGATCACTCTTATCTCAGATACCAGAGATGGAAATATCAAAAAAAGACTCTACAGCGTCATATCAAAGGGCAATGTCTACAGACTAGAATTTAATAGAAAAACAGAAAAATGGTTATTAGAGGAAATTTGGGTTGATTAAGATTTTTAAATATGCACAAAACAATCTTACATATCGACATTAATTCCTACTTTGCTACCCTAGTCCAACAAGAAAACCCCAAACTAAGAGGCAAGCCTGTAGGTATCATCAAAGATGTCGGCCGGACTTGTATTATCGCTGCCAGTAAAGAAGCTAAACAACAAGGAGTAGGGACTGGAGATAGGTTTTCAGATGTGAGGCATCTCTGCCCAGATTTGATTCTGGTTCCTGCCAGCTTTGAAAGATATTTGGATGCCACCCACAAGCTGAAAGATATCTTTGAAAATATTTCCCCCAACGTCTACATTTACTCACTGGATGAGGCCTTTGTAGATATCTCAGATTGTAAACAACATCTATATTCTGATGTTGAACATCTAGCAACACATATCCAAGAAAGTATTAAAAAAAACCTAGGAGAGTGGGTCACTTGTAATATCGGCATTAGTCATAATCGTCTACTTGCTAAAATGGCGTCAGAAATAACCCCCAAGGGCACTTACCTGATAATTGATCAAGATAATTTGGACTCTGTTCTGGCTTCTGTATCATTTAAAGATGTGTGTGGTATAGGTTATAGACTTACAAAAAAACTCAATAAAATAGGAATAACCAATCCTTTTCAATTAAGATTTTTCAGTCAAGAAGATTTAGAACCCCTCTTTGGTCCTTTTTGGTCTGTTGAGCTCCTCAAGATTGCTTGGGGAGAAGAGTCACACGGGCTAAGCCTGATTGATCGTCCTAGTGGTCATATGAAAAGTGTCGGTAGATCAATTACTGGCTATAAGCTCTGTGATAATGAGGAAGAGATCAGGGCTATCCTCTATAATCTAGTAGAAGAAGCTACTCACAAACTCAGACGCATGAATCTAGCAGGCAGACACATATCAATTTTTTTATCAGGTCAAAACCAACACTACTACAATCACCAGACTCTCAAAAATCCAGTTAATACTAGCCAACAAGTTTTTGAAGTAATCTATTACAATTTGTATCAACAATGGCAAAGATCATTTAGAGTTATTAAGTTTGGAGTCAGAATTGGGCTACTTCAATCAATTAAATCGCAACAATTAACTCTCTTTGATGATAACCATTATTTTATGAAACTAACTCAGGCTGTCGATTCCATCAATCACAAATTTGGACTCTTTACCATTAGATCAGCCACTATGATCAACCAACCCATCATCAAACCAGAGGTAACCGGTTTTCTAGGTGATGGTAAATATCTCGGACTACGAAACTAACAAATAATATCACCCAAGGAACCAAGGCGATAAAGTATCTACCTTGAACTCCCAAAATCAAAGGAGACTTGACTGGACTACTATATAGGAACATGGCTAGAAAAATACTTATTACAGTTAACACTACTACTGTAAAAATAATCAACATGGGCAATTTCCTATTGGAAATTTTTTGTAGCTTTTTATTTTTTGCTATAAAGAAAGGCATAAATAGACCAGAAATAATATAAACAAAGTAAGTGAAATTAGGCAAAGGCTCATCTAAACTGCCAAAAATACCAATCAAACTTTTAGTATAAAAAACACCAAAATGACTTAAAGAGTTGAAGATAGACCTAAAAAACAAAAAAGGATTTCTAAGGATATGGTCTATCTGCAACTCTGGATTAATCAAGTCAGCAAAAACCAAAGCTGTATTCTTATTATCAGGACTAAGATAAATCTTGTGATCTATTAAAAACCATAAAGAGGAAAAAAGAAAAAAGCCTAATGTAATAAAAATATATACTTTAACAAATTTGACTTGTTTTTTGGTAAATAAAGATATCTTGGGTAGATTCTGAGTAGGTAAAGCAAAAAGCAATCCAATAAAAAACACATATTGAGGACGAGATAAAATAAACAAGAAAAGAAATAAACAAAAAATAATAAAGTGTTTTTTTTCTATCTTTGGTAGCAACCAAAACGATAAAAAATAATTGAAAACAAACAAACCCAAAACAATGTGCAAAGCATCTTTGCTATACGAAGAAATCATGTAGATACTCATAGGCAAGGCAAATGTGTATAGAGAAATAAAACGCAATTTCCTGGGCAATACTTTAATTGACCAAAGTATGAGTAAAAAAGAAGCAATCACATTAAAAAATCTGCCAACATAAAAAAGAGATATAGTATTTAAATTAATTATATTAGAAAACAAAATACCCATTCCAGAGAAGATATAAAACAGAAAAGGCAGTACACAAGACTTGATCTCATTAACTTGTGGTGCATCAGTAAAGTCGTTTGGTAATTGGTAGACATATTGATAGACTTTCTTTGGTATCATATTGATAGTTTTTTCATCATGAGTAGCGCATATAATGGTTCCCTTACTCAAACTGAAAGCACGTAAAAAATGGAGTTTCTCATCTGGTTTTTCAAAAGGTGGTGTAAAAAAAGCAGAAATAATCAAACCAGTAAATACAACTACTAATAGAAAACTCTGAAAAAGTAGTAAAATATCAATCTTTTTGAAAATAAGCACAACTGTTATTATAACAATAAATGAAGACAACCACCATCAAAAAACTCAATCAAATCAATAAAGACTTTTACCAAAATATTGCTCAGAGCTTTAGTGACTCTCGCAAGTACTCTTGGCAAGGCTGGCAACAATTACTTCCTGTTTTAGAAAATTACTTGGAACATAAGCAAGAGTTTTCAATTCTAGATATTGGCTGTGGAAATGGCAGATTTGCTTTTTTTCTCCAAGAAAATTTCCCTAATAAAAAAATACATTACTACGGCATAGATAATAATCCGCAACTCTTGGCCATCGCAAGCCAAAAACTCCAAACAAAAAATATTCAGCCTACCCTTTTGGAAATTGATCTTGTGGAAACTCTCATTGAAAATAGTTTTTCCCAACAACTCACAGCAAAAACTGATAGTAATTCTTTTGATCTAATCGTCGCCTTTGGTCTGATGCATCACTTGCCCAGCAGCCAACTCAGAAACCAATTTATTGAGACCATTAAAGATATCTCTACAGATGAAACTCTCAATATACTCACTTTCTGGCAATTTAAAAAATCCGAAAGATTCCTCAAAAAACAAATCGACCCCGATCAAGTGGAAGTAAACCAAAATGAACTAGAACAAAAAGACTACTTCCTAGACTGGCAACGAGGAAGCACCGCCTACAGATACTGTCACTTTTTTGATGACAGAGAAATAGAAGAACTAATTGCAGATAATGGACTTGAAGTAATTGATCAATTTAGTGCTGACGGAAAAGAAAATAAGTTAAACAAATATCTACTCTTCTGCAGCAAAGACAACCGCCGCTAAAAAAGTCGCCAGTGGTGCAACTAATACCAATCCAATGCTCCCCACGAGCATCCTGACAATTTCCTCTGCAATCAACTCATAATCTATCGCTTCCACAAAAGACCGAGATCCATCCATAAATAACAGCAACAAAGGCAGTGAAGCACCTGCGTAAACTAAAACTAAAGTATTAACCATAGAAGAAATATGATCCTGCCCCACATTCATTCCTTGAGTATATAGATCTTTGATAGTTGCTTTGGGATTGGCTTTTTTGAGTTGCTCCACTGTAGACGCTTGACCAACAGTCACATCATCTAGTACCCCCAAAGTACCAATAATAATCCCAGCCAAGAGAAGTCCCCTAATATCAATACTACCCTGACGCTGCACTTGCAAAAACCCAGCTTCATCTGAGGCAAAACCAGTCAAGTGCGCAGCCTCAACAAATATACTGGCCAACACCCCTGTCACTATCAGAGCTACAAAAGTAGCCGCTACAGCCACATGGGTCTTTTTGTTAAAACCATGAGAAACATAAAAAGTGACTGGAATAATCAAGATAGAACCTAGAATAGCAATCAAAACAGGATTAACACCATTCATAATCTGAGGCAAAATCAATCCAAAAATTACCAAAAATGAAAACCCCATCCCAGCAATAGATAAAACTCCCCAAACTCTGCCTACCAATAATACACTGATCACAAATAAAAGAAACAATACTAAAAGAGCATCTCGCTTGATATGACCAGCTATATTAAAAATATCATTTCCATCAAAATCCTGAGCATGAGAAATGCGCAACTTGTCACCTTCCCGATATGTCTCGACCTGCATTACATAGCCACTCCCCATCGCCCCACCATTCTTCACTTCAATTTCTTTACCCAAAAGCGAACCTTTGGTAACTTCCAATTTTAATAACTGATAGGGATATGACTCTTCATTGACTTCAACTTTACCGGAATCAATCACTTCAATCACTTTGGCTTCTAGACTCTTTGGAGTTTGCACATCAATCTCCTGAGCAAAACTGGTAGGAGCTTTGATCACGGCAAACATAAATAGAAAAAAAACAACAAAAATATTTCGTAGCATTTGTTAATTGTACTAAAAACTATCTGACCGTCAATGTAACAGCCTTGGTCACACTCCCACCATGATTGTCATTCACAGAAAGGACAATATTGTAGACTCCCTTTTGAGTAGCCACACCTGTCACAGTACACTCTTCTGTCTCATAGCCACCTTTTCTGGAATTCCATTTTTGGCTACAACTAGTTAGCTTTGCACCCAAAATCGCATCAGCAGACATATTAATACTCAATTCATCTCCCCGATCTACATCTCTTGCCTCTACTGAAATAGAAAAAGTATTTCCGGTCTTGACCCTGGAATTACCAGAGATTATCTCTGGCACATGATTGGTTGTTGGCTCGGGGGTAGGAGTAGGTTCCTTGGTAGGTTCTACTGTAGGACTAGGAGATGGAGAAACTTCTGGTGAAGGTTCTGGAGATGGCTCCTTGGTAGGCACAGGACTTGGCACCACAGTAGGGCTAGGAATAGGTGATGGAATAGGAGTGACCAAAACCGTATCACCTACAAACTCTATCGCCCCAATATCTGTTCCTGTATCTACCGTTCTCCTTTGTTTGTTCTCAAAGTCTACTATCACACTGGCTACGTCACTCGCTTTACCAATAGCTGGAGAGTATTGACTAAGACGATACGAAGTAGCGTCTACTCTGCTAGGAGTACTAGCGAGTCTGATATCACCGGTCATATCTCCAATACCCGCAACATTCATCCACGCATCTGGGCTCTTATTCACCCAAAAGTTGTTAAACATATTGATACCAGATTTATTTTCTACCCAACCAATCTTGCCTTCTGGTTGGTAGACGATGTTGTTGCCAATGTCATTGTTGGCGTTTTGAGAATTATAGGCAATTGAAATAGCGGTAGAAGTGCTACCCCAAAAAGTATTGTAGAGAACATCCACATTTTTCATTCCTCCTCCCACATCTGATCCCCACCAAGCAAATCCTTTATAACAAAAAGCACCAATATTATTTTTAAACGTAATATTCTCTACCTGTGCACCCCAGCCACTGTAGTATTCTTCACCTACAGCATAGGCAATGGCAGGGTTACCATTTCTTTCAAACCCAGTATTTGTATTACAGTATGCAAAGTTTTTCTCTACAATCACGTCTTTAGAATTATCAATATAAAGATTGATTGAGTAATTATCATAGAGTGTATTGCCAGATACTACTGCACCCAAACCTCTAGTAACAGCAATACCTTCACCATAATTGTGATAAATGGTGTTATTGGAAATCACATTGTTTCTACCACCCACTCGGACCTTGATAGCAGAACCCCAACCGCTACTCATCTTCCTGGCTGCATTCTCCATATTGGTGTCATAAACTACATTGCTATCAATAACTGTATTGGCCACATCAGTATAAATACCATGGCCATAACAATCATGGACTGTCAGTCCTCGTACAGTAGAATTTTCACCCACTAGATTGACACACATGTTACCACTATTGGTTACTTCTAGATTCTCTACCACAACATACTGTCCTAGCACGTCTACAGCTCCCACTTGTCTATCTTGACCATCAATAACTGCTTGGGCTGTATCCTGGCCAGTGATGGTAATTGGCATTTCTGCAGTACCATTGACAGTTACCTTTAGTTGTTCTGTATATGTACCAGCCATCACCACCAATGTATCACCTGGCTCAAGCAAAGTATTGGCTTTTTGGAAAGTAGCGATCGGAGCATATTTGCTTCCATCATTGGCATCATTACCAGAGTTGGAAACATAATATGTATTACCTTGGGCAAATACAGATGTAATGCGAGAAAAATCAATAAACTTAAAGGAAAAAGCTAGTGTCCCCAAGAGAATCAAAAGAAAAAATAACCGGAAAATATCTATTTTGTTAAAGAGGCTAATCTGGAGTGTTGATTTCTTCCTAGATTTAGTAGACTTTCTTCTTGAGGTAGTCCTGCGACGGCTTTTGGGCATAGGTTGAGAAATAATTACTAACAATTATTAATAGTACACCATTTTTGTGTTGCTTGGGAAGAGTAGGAGAAAGAGCGGAGACGGAGAGATTCGAACTCTCGAAGCCCTTGCGAGCTCACGCTTTCCAGGCGTGTGCAATTGACCACTATGCGACGTCTCCATACCTCGCTTTACGAGGAAAAAATAAAGATATAAAAAAATTAAAGATCAAAATTGAGAAATTATTATATCAGGAAAGCAACAAATCAAAACCACCAGCAAAAGAACTGCAAATAGCCAAAAGCTATCTACAAATAAATCCCCAACATCTGCATAAAGCCAAGTACTCCGTGAATCAATCCTAAAATAACAGCCCACCAGACAAAATGCTTGTGAACAGATGTCCATGGTTGATGCCTGGGACTTTCATCCAAAGGATCGGGACCAGGTTTTAGCCCTCTCCAAGGTACTGGTAACTTGGCCCATGGCATGGCAAAACAGGTTGCAAACGTCAGGACAAAAAATATTCCCATTAAGATACCAGTCCAACCAAGAATGGAGAAGCCAAATATACGGATACGACCCTCATACCATTTTTTAGATTCGTTTTGCGTTGTGCGTTGTGCGTTTTGCGCAACTGCTAAGTCATCACTCTGCAACTCTGCATCTGTGCCACTTTGAAGCTCTGATTCAAAACTCCCCACCACTGGAAACGGAGCAAAAACCTCTTCAGCATGCGGTGCATCACCCATCTTCCCTGTCAAATCTTGACCGGCTTGGAGACCATAATGTTCACCTTCTTTCCACAGATTACTGGTCGTCACGTCGTAGACCTTGCCCTCATATGCATAATAAGCCGGCTGACCATCACGGCCATCATACTTGGCTAATTCCTCTGCAGTAAAAACCGTACCCTGAGCAAATGTAATTACCGGGAGAAAGAACACAACCAACAAAAAGAGTAATGATAAAACAATTTTTGACATTTGGACTTTGACATTTGACATTGCTACAAACCTTTTTTCGTTTAAGTCTTTATGTTTTTTATTCGTTTACTCTATTCCCCACCGGCACCACATAGACCGTCACTTCATTGTTATCTAGTCCCATCACTTCTCCCACTTTAGCACTATCAAAACCACCCATGACAACTGTTGACATGTTCAGTGCCTCTGCTTGTAGGTAAAGATTTTGACCAATATGACCAGCTTCTAGATAAACATTCTCCATGGGGTCATTGTCAGGAAATTTTTCTAGCATCTTGGCTGGTTGAGCGACTAAGAGTAATACTGCTGGTGAATTTTGAGCACCGGCCTGGACCCCAGCTGAATTGAGCAAATCACCAGCATTGGCCATGCCAAGATCACCCAACTTATTATCTTCTGGCATATATTGATAAAACCCTGCATCAAGACCATCCACATCTCTAGCTACTATATAAATAGTATAGGGATAAGCACCTTTGGCTGACGGGGCTGCTCGGTGTCCATTTTCATCGGTTACACCTTGGGCTGACCATAGGAGTTGAGATAAATCAGCCAAGCTGACTGACGAATCTGCAAACTCTCTACGACTTCTCCTACTATTAATAGAATCTGTCAAACTTGTTCCTCCACTGACACTAGGATCTGGCAACTCTACCATTTCCTTCATTACTTTGACCGGAGCCATTTTATAAGTTTTGGATGATTCTGCCATCTGGAGAGGAGTACCCGCACTAGTATCAGCACTGGAATTTTTCCTCAATGCATTTACATAAAGCACAAACAAAACTGTGGACACACCAAGCAAGATCAGCACAATAAAGGACAGCCACTCACGCTTGACCGGCATGCCTTTCTTGAGACATCCTTCACAGTCCTTGTCTGTACAGTCTTTTTTATCATGGGTTGGGGGTAAATTATCGGGCATATGGAGTATCTTATGATTAAACAGAGGTGGTAGTCAATAAGCACAACAATGATAAAAAACAAACAAAATTCAACTAAATAGGCTCAATGTCAAATGAATGATTAAAATCTAAATGTCTAAAAAATTTTGAAATTAAATCATTTTGATTTGATTTGACATTTGACATTGGGATTTTGACATTAGAAAGAAAGTAGATTACCTCCCCAGAACTTCCTCAACCGCTTCCTTATATCGAAGATCACCTCCCACATATCTATAATACCAATACTCCACCCCCCAAAACAAAATTGCTTCTACCGGCAGCTTCTTGGCTCTTTCGTAAAACTTGATTAACTTTTCTGGAGACATACTTTTAGTATTTTCTGATCTGTAGGTTTCATCACTATCTTCCCATGGCTCAGCTTGAAGCTCTGTAATCCAAATAGGTTTACTACAATCTGTAAACATCTGAGTTAACTTTTCATCATTATCCATTGGACCTATATACCATGATCTAGTTAATTTTTTGGTCATAAACTGCTTGTAATACAAATCAACACCAATAACATCCGCCAGTGGTTCCACCTGTGGCAAAAAGCCTCTATGTGACAAAGCATTCCCCCATAGGTTGATAATGATAGGCCTGTTATCAAGAGAACGAACCAGCTCAACTTCTTTGTTCAATAATTCTAAAGAAATACTCTGACCCTCCACATCATCCAAAGGCTCATTCTCCACCTGCCAGTGAGAGATACAGGGATAATCTTTGTAGCGATTAACTACCACTTTAATAAATTGAAGCAGTGCTTTTTTCTTATTATTTATTTCTTTTTGCTTTAAAAAAGCCGGCCAATAAAACTCTGGATACCTCGGCGCCTTCACCCCCACAGTGAGGATACACTTCTGTCTTCTCATTTCTAACTTCTCACTTAGTTCATCTAAGATCGTAAAATCATACTCCCCAGTTTTTTTCTCTATTTCATCCCAATAAGCCCCGAGGCGAATAAAGTCAAAATTAAAATCCAAAGTGAAATCAAAGGCCTCATTAACATCCAAGCCTAAATGCTGAATCTGCCGGTGACTAAAGGTAGTGCCGTGGAGCATATTAATAAAAACTAATCCCCAACACTCCAATAATTGTTAAAGCAACTCCCAAGAGTTCTAGCTTTGACTGTTTTTCTTTGAGCCACGTGATTGCTAAAATTACCATCAGAGCTGGGTAGGCGGCAGTCAGGGGTGAAGCAATAGAGGCATCGGTGTATTCAAAAGCTAGCCATAAGAATATTAATCCCACGGCACTAAAAAATGATCCTACTATAGAGAAAAAATAATTTCTCCACTTTTCTATGATTTGTTTAAACTGTGAAATGTTTTGTTTTTCTAGTTTGAGATAGATCAAACTAATTGGTAACTGGACAAAAGCCAGGCAGAACAAAAATGCGGCTGCAGAAGATCTATCAATCACACTCTTGGACAGCGTATCAGAAATCCCCACTGCCACGGCTCCTGCCACCGCCCATAACAAATATGACTTGGCTTTAAAATCATTCCAGGACACCTTTGGTGGCAATGAAGCAAAAATTGTTCCGAGGATTGTAACCAATACAAACATCCACTGACCACTACTTAATCTTTCCCCCAAAATCAAAAATGCAAACAAAATAGTATAAATCGGATAGGAAGAAAAAATTGTCCCCGTTAAGCTCACTTCCCCCTTGGAAATCACATAAAAGCTAAATGCCTCTGACAAAAGTGCACTCAAGACTGCATAAAAGAAAACCACAGGTAAATCAGCAAAGTTAAAACCAATGATTAAAGAAAAAGGAATCCACAATAGTAAGCCAAACAGCATGTCAAAGAAGAAAGCTACTGAAGGTGGGAACTCCTCATAACTTTTTTTGATAAAAGTAAAAAAGAATGCAAAAGAAACTGAAGCCAATAAACCAAAAATAATTCCTGTCATCGGGTCAAGCCTTTTATAAATACTGTTAACTCATCTTGATCAACTTGCACATCACCTACTTTACTATCAGTCTGCACGCTCAAACTTCCAGCGAACTGACATTCCTCCCATGTACATACACCTTTAATCCAATCAATCGGACCCTGCCAAGACCTAGGATCAGCCATACCATGGACAATAATTGCAAGCTTTTTATCTTTCAGATACATCTTGTCTTCATGACACCAACTGACAATTCTATTCCAGAAAATCAAAGCCAAAGGTGTCACATTATCACTCCACACTGGAGTTGCTAAAACATAGGAGTCATAATCACGGATACTGGGTTCGATTTCTGTGGAAAATTGATCTTCAATATGGAGACACATCTCACTTTCTGCACAATTCTCACACCCATCAGGCAATTTCATCTCAATCTCACGCAAAACTAGCTCACGGACCTCATGACCCTGAAATTTATCCTTAACTTGTTCTGTGATCTTGTCCGTGTTACCAGCTCTGTGTGAGGCGTTGATTATTAGGATTTTCATAATACATCAATTATACTTTAACTAAATCAATAACCCCACTCCATTCTTCAAAAACATCAAAGCATATATCGCCAAAGATACTCCTACAAACTTTATTAAATAATTATAGTATGTACTCTTTAAAAAATCCCTTGATTTATAAACTGCAAAAGCTACCGCTATGTTTGATCCAATAAAAGAAACATACAAACCAACTAAAAAGAAAATCAAACCAAATGATCCTACTGCCAAAGCCTCCACTATAGTCGGACCACCCAATGTAAACCAAAACAAATATGATCCAGGACTTAAAAATAAAGTAATTGCTCCTTTTTTGATTGAATCTAGTTTTACCTCTTTATCATGAGTTTGAGTATCTACAGCTTGATAAGAAAAGTTCTCATAAGCCAGCTTCATCAGATATCCAAAACCAGCCAAATATAAAAATCCCAATACCATATCATTTGGCTTCATATTAAAAAATAAAAGAAATGTAAAACTAACAAAGAAAATATCTGTCAATAAAACAGACAAAGATACTTTTACACCCTCCCAAAAATTATGTTTTAAAGTCTGAGAGATCACTACTGCTTGAAAAGGACCAGGAATAATCCCAGCTGAAAAGCCAAGAGTCAAACCAAATAAAAGAAAATTAAACATATGTTTTAGATATTAATAATGAAACCCTTCAAAAACATCTTCACCCTTTTTCATCACAAATACTTTACCTGTAATATCGTTAGCTTTGGCTGAACAAAGAAATCCAACTTGTTTGGCAATCTCTGTTGGATCAATGGCTTCATCCATATATTCTGGAAAATATTTCTGATAAGCCTGAGTAGCAGTATCAGAGGGAGAAACCACATTAACTTGAATATCTTTATCTACTAAGTCTTGAGAAAGACCAACCATAAAATCCTCTAGTCCTCTTTTAGCTACGAAATAAGGCAGCCAACCCTTAGCTCCATCAGAAAACGTGCCACTAATGGCAACCAGCTTAGATTTTTTTGGCATCAGATGTAATAAACCATGAACTAATAACATGTGAGAAGTCAAAGTCACATTGAGAGTATCTAAAACTATTTTTTGTGAAAATTTGTCAAAGTCTGTATTGGCAAACACCTCATCCTGACCATGCCAGATACTAGCTGCAAAGATCATGCTGTCAATATTTTTATTATCCAACTTCACCTGATCAATAAAGCTATTAGTTTCTTCTACAGAACTCAAATCAACTTGATGAATCTCTATCTCACCAGGAAGTTTGTTTTTGAAGTCTTCCAACTTTTGCTGATTTCTTCCTGTCAGAATTAAATGAGTATCTGCTGACGCAAGGCTATGAGCTATAGCCGAGCCTATTCCACTAGTCGCACCGGTAATGAGGATTGTTTTCATAGTTTGGATTATACCAACTAACCAACTTTTCTACTTTCCTACTTTCCAACTTATCTATTCAAAACCACCAGCAAAGTCCCACCAAAAACTATCAGTGTTGCAACCAACTTCTGCCAAGCTCGTGAATATTCTTTGAGGACAATAAAACTAAACAAGGTAATCGTCACCAAAGCAAAGTTGCCCACTATCACTCCCAACACAATCCCCATAGTCTTGATCGCCACTACCACACTGGTGCCTGAGAGAAACCAAAATAAACCGACTACCAACGATCTCCAGCCCAAGGTTCTAATCTCATGAGACACAGATTTGGCAGTCACCTTGGGAATTAATAGATTTAACAAAAACTGAGTAGTTAGCGAAACTAAAATATAGAGTAATAAAGGAATATCAGCTTTAACAGAATTGTAGATTACCGAACCCAAGCCTAAACATATTGCACCAATGACACTTAATGCCAGATATTTATTCCACACCCATTTGTTTTTTGCTTTCGGATCAAAAAAGAGCAACACATTGCCACCAAACACCGCCAAGATTCCCAACCCCAATAAATGATTATAATGAGCCATTCCCAGTATAAAAGACAAAAATGTGGAGACCAGCAAAGACAATTGGCCCAAAGTACTAACTACCGAGACATCAATGTGTTTGAGCGAAAATACCCTCAGAATATTTGCCAGAAACATTACTCCTGCAGCAGCTAATACTAGTCCAATAACTTTTGGTGATGGATAGAAAGTATCAACACCAACCAGAAAAATCGCCAACCCAGCAAAAAGTGCAGACAAAGCATTGATGACTGCATTAAAAGACAATGGATCTTTACTGTCACGAGAGTATTTACGAACCAATAACCAATTACTAGTACGAGCAGAGAGGACGAAGATAGTTGCGAAGATTTGAGAAAGCATGGTTTTTAGTTATTGGTTGTTAGTTATTAGATTTTAATTTATAAAACTCCGCCTACTCTGATCTTCCAATTTTAACAAAATATGGCCCCATCAAACTACTAACTACTTGCTACTAACTAATTCATCATCCAGCACCTTATCGTTCTTAATCACCTCTCGCTTATCCTCACCATCTGAGACAAACCTAAACGCAATCATTTTACAAACTTTATCAAAAGAATTAATAAATGTGTGGGGTGTATTTTCTACTTGGATGACATCACCATGTTTAACTATTTTCTTTTGCTTTTTACCATCATCTAAATACCACAACTCTATCTGACCAGAGATGATAAAAAGTGTCTCACTGATAATCTCGTGGTGATGCCAAGGCTGTTTTACTCCAGGGGCAATCTCTCCATAGTGAACTTCGTATTCATGAAAAATATAGTAGTTAATATCAGATTCATCATCTCGATGACGGTAAATAGAATCTGATTTTGAAGTAATTTTCATAATATTTATATTTTTACAGTATTTATATCATCCACCATCAACCAATCATCCATATTCCCATACTCGCTCTTGTCTATACCAAAAGGAGACAGTTCTTCAATACCATCTACTTCTATTAATACTAGATATCTTTTGCCAGCCCATTTTTTGTATTGCTGGTCACTTAGTTTTAGCTTTGATTGATTTTTATCTACCAAAGCTTTAGATTCTTCCTGAGTCATTTTGTCCGAGTTGAAAACAGCAGTGACTTTTCCACTGGCTTTTACCATACCTTCAGCATTGTTATTGATAAAATAGAGCACATCCCCCACATTGACTCTACCATAAGGCATCTTTCTCCCTGTCGCACCTCTGATAATCATCACTTTCTCACCAGCTACCAAAAGCTCCATTTCATTTGACTTAGCATCGGTATAAACAATGTGATCCATATTGCTCCTTATTATATTTAATTGTCTTTTGCTAAAACTTCTAAAACAGAAACCACATATCCTTTGGCAAGTTCTTCTACCAATGATACAACCTCATCACTTTGATCTCCACCGAGTTCCCGAATCAATTCCTCAGCTTCAACAATAAAGAACGAGTTTATGATTGCTTCTGCATACATACATAAAGCTCGCCAAACAAAATATTCAAAAGAATTAACATCTAATACTGCTAATTCTTGTTGGTCAATTTCATTTGATATGCCACGCCAAAAAACATGGTCTCTTGCACCAATAGAAATAGTTTGAAATCCTCCTAATGTTGAAAAGGCTGAAACACTAAATAGATCTAACAAATCATTCTCATACTCTTCATATAGTTTTTGTAATTTTTGGAGATTTTCATTGTCGCTCATATTTTTACAAAAGTACTGAATACAGTATCCACCCCAACACCAACCAACCCAATAACTTCCGCCACCCATTCACCCCGTAGCGAATTTCTAAATATGACCAGTAAACTAAACTTACTCGTCCACCCCACTCACCAATCAGCTGCATAGTATCATTGGGGATATATTGAAAAAAATAAAAACCAATCACCAGCCACAACGGCCAATTGGGGAACTGGGCAATCACGATCTTGCCGTTTTTGTCTTTAAAAAAATCTATCATCGGAAAACAGTATACATCAAAATGCTCCACAGATTTTATGAAGAGTTGGTATAATTGGATCTCCTGAACTTTAAATAGGAGGCATCGCATAGTGGCCAATTGCACAGGTTTGCTAAACCTGACCCCTTTTGGGGTTCCTGGGTTCGAATCCCAGTGCCTCCGCA